>Ga0209381_1000010_pt1 | contig 701222 bp, 534 predicted proteins | sample DewCreD2012metaG_FD_184111 | JGI IMG/M metagenome (GOLD analysis project Ga0209381, IMG submission 184111) | Hot spring sediment bacterial and archeal communities from British Columbia, Canada, to study Microbial Dark Matter (Phase II) - Dewar... ... | reverse complement strand
CCGTCACCTCGGCCACCGGCACGCTGAAGTGCTGCCACGTGCCAAACGTGTCCACAAACTTGATGTCCGCCATCTTCGCGCCGGCCTTCTTCGCCAGCTCCATCACGCTCTTGGGGGTGCTCATGGTATTCGATTGATGTTTGTTGTGCTGTTCGGTAGTTAGTTGTTTCGCGTAGCCGACCTCCGGGTCGTCGCGCGGGCCGTGCCAGGGGCGAACTCCCATTCATCTCCTGGCGCGGCCGTTGCCTTGGATCGCTAGGCGGTGTGGTAGCCCTCCTCGCCGTGCTCCATGAGATCCAGGCCGAGTGTCTCGACCTCCTCGGACACGCGCAGGCCCACCACCTTGTCGGCGATGAACAGGGACACCGTCGTCACGACGCCGCTCCAGATCACGGTGACCACCACGCTCTTGAACTGGGTGATGACCTGCCCGGCCAGGCTCACGCCCTCGGCCAGACCGACGCCGCCCAGGGCACTGTGCGCGCACAGCCCGGTGAGCAGCGCGCCCACGATGCCACCGACGCCATGCACGCCAAACACGTCGAGGCTGTCGTCGTATTTGAATTTCGACTTCACGTATGTCGCCGCGAAGTAACAGGCGACCGTCGAAGCGAACCCGATGATCAACGCTCCCAGCGGCCCGGCCGTGCCGGAGGCGGGGGTGATCGCAACCAGTCCCGCCACCGCGCCGGTGGCCACGCCCACCGCGGTGGGTTTGCCACGCCGGATCCACTCGATAAACAACCACGTGGCTGCCGCCGTGGCGGTGGCCACCTGCGTGACGAGCATGGCCATGCCGGCGGTGGCATTCGCCGCCAGGGCGCTGCCCGCGTTGAAGCCGAACCACCCCACCCACAGCATCGCCGCGCCTGCCACGGTTAGCACCACGCTGTGGGGACGCAGGACTTCGCTGCCGTGGCCCAGCCGGCGGCCCACCATGAGGCAGGCCACCAGACCGGCAATACCCGCGTTGATGTGCACCACCGTCCCGCCGGCGAAGTCGAGCACGCCCCAGGCGCCAAAGAGCCCGAAGGTTTCCTTCAGATCGCCGGCCCATGCCATGTGGCAGATCGGCAGGTACGAGAAGGTGAACCACAGCACGGTGAAGATCATCATGGCTGCGTACTTCATGCGCTCGGCAAAGGCGCCCACGATCAGCGCCGGGGTGATGATGGCGAAGGTCAGTTGAAACATCACAAATACCGGCTCGGGGATGCTGCCGGAAACCGACTCGAGCCCGACTCCTTTGAGGAACGCCGTGCCCAACCCGCCCACAAAGGAATGGACGTTGGTCACGCCCTTTTCCATGCCCTCCCCATTGAAGGCGAGGCTGTAGCCGTACACCACCCACAGCACCGTGATCACGCTGGCGATGCCGAAGCATTGCATCAGCACGGACAGCACGTTTTTGACACGCACCAGCCCGCCGTAAAACAGCGCCAGTCCCGGCAGCGTCATGAACAACACGAGCGCCGCCGCCGTGATGACCCAGGCGGTGTCGCCGGAGTTAATGGCGGGCTTGGCCACCTCGGCCGCCGCCGCAGCCGCGGCGGCCGGCTCGGAGGGCGTTGCGGCGTCCGCAGCGGTTAACAACGGAGCGAAGCCCGTCAGCGGGATGAGCCAGATCAGGAGAATCAGGATTAAGTTTTTCATGGGATCAGTGAGGGGTTGGGGTTCAGGTTGCGGGGCTAAACGGCCGCTTCGCCGCGTTCCTCGGTACGAATGCGGACCGCCTCTTCGATGGGCGAGACAAACACCTTGCCGTCGCCGATCTTGCCCGTCCGGGCGGTCTTGAGGATGGCCTTGACGGCGGGCTCCACCCGGTCGTCTGGCAGCACCATCTCGATCTTGATCTTGGGCAGAAAATCCACGGTGTACTCGCTGCCGCGGTAAATTTCCGTGTGGCCTTTCTGCCGGCCGAATCCTTTGACCTCAGTGACGGTCATGCCCTCGATGCTCAGCTCGCTGAGGGCGTCCTTTACCTCCTCCAACTTGAAGGGTTTGATGATGGCTTCGATTTTCTTCATCGCGGGGTTGCTCGCGGGAGACGCCGCGCGGCCGCCCGTCGCGCAAGCTCACGGGGCGGCCGGCTGGGCGATTCCCAACAGGTTTTGGGTGTGGCTGTGGTCCAGCGCATCGGCACCGGGCTTAGCAGCGGCGGTGCCAACAAAGCGTCGCTCGCAGATGACCGGCCAGAAGTGCCTGCGGGAAAAGAAGCTCGGTCAAAAAATATTTTGCGCCGGGATTTTCGGCGGAGGTGTTGTCGGCGGCGCGGGCTGGCGAACTTTGAACAGCCTGGCCTCAACGCGGCAGGGCTTGACGCTCAGCCGGCCACCCGACCAGCAGACCGGCTCCACGGAACGGACACGAGCCGCTGGCCAACGATGGCCACGATCTGGCTCCACGCCGCGCCTCGAGCCAGGGCCGAAGAGAACCGGCCTTCGCGGACATCGCCGCCTGCTGCTCCGGATGAGTAGGCCGGTAACAACAAGCGATCGGGCGCGATCAGGAAACAGCGACAGCGTGCCGTGCTGGCCACGCCGGTGGTCATGGTCACCACCGGCTGTTCGCGGCCAAACACCACCAGCCCGCCGCCGTCCGGTCCGTTCAGCCAGGTCAGCGATTCTGTGGACGACGCCTCGTCACCATGCACAAACAAACGCCGTCCGAGCACCAGCGAAGGGCGGACCTCGAAGGTGAGTCCCAAGCGTTGTTTGGTGGTATCGTGGCGGCGCTCCGGGTCGCCGGTCACGACCACCAGTTCGCCGTGGCAGGCGACCGTGGCGACGAACGTCTTCAGCACGTGCTCGAGATGCGCCGGGTCCAGGCCGGCGGGCACGAGATCGCCGAGAACCACTGTTTTCAACGGCCGGTAGTCCGCGAGCAACTCGGCCAGCCGCATGCTGAAGTCATCAAACGCTGATAACGGCAACATTTGCCCGCGGGCGCGAGGGCCTCCGGCAGGGCCGAGTTGCAAGTCCGCCAGAGCCAGCAGGGCTTCCTCGCCGAACCACGCCGCGCCGCGCGCGTCCAGCACGATCCCCGAATCGAGTTGAAGTTGGTCCGCCATCTTTTGCCGTGGCCGCATCCGGGATGCTTCCGCCGCGTCAACGTCTCACCGGGACCGCCGGCCGGCAACGCTTTCCTGCGACCCCGGCCGGGCGGGGGCTTGGGTTTTTTCCATTTGACCGTCGCGGGAGCGGGTCCCAGAACCAGCGGAATGACGGTTCTAATCGAACTTCATTAACCAGCATGAAACTCGTCTTCTCCGAGGCGCGCTCCGACTACAGCCGCTACCTCTACCCGTACGTGATCTGGGCCCTGCCGGAGCCGGGCGAGCAGCCCGCCGGGTTTTTCCGCCAGGGTTTCCTGCCGGCCTCGCCCCAGATGGACTGTTATTACCTTTGCCGCAACCTCCGGCTCCCGCTGGCCGGCTGGCAGCCCTCCTCCGAGAACCGCCGCATCCTCCGCAAGGGTGACGGGCTGCGGGCGGAGCTGATCCTGCGCCCCGACTTTGCGTACACTGAGGCACGGCGACAGGTCTGGAAGCAATTCGCCGACGAGCGCTTCGGCGAGGACGTCATGTCCTACGGCCGGCTGGACATGCTGATGGCCTCGCCGGTGGTTTCGCACCTGCTCCAATTCACCGACCCGGCCACGAACGCCGAGGTTGGCACGGTCCTGCTGTTTCTTCAGGAACCGGCGCTGGCCTACTACTACTACGCCTTCTACGATCTGGCGCACCGGGGGCGCAACCTGGGCATGTACATGATGACCCGTGCCGCGCAGTTGTTTGCCGAGCGCGGCGTGGTGCACCTGCATCTGGGTACGTGCTATTCCCGGCGGGCGCTGTACAAGACCCAGTTCGCCGGCATCGAGTTCTGCAACGGGTTCCGCTGGTCGGCGGACCTCGCGGAGCTGAAGTACCAGATTGACCGCGACGAGCGGCAGGTCGGCAAGCATCTGCTTGATGTGCCCGAGTACCGGGATGGTTTCTACAACGGCTCCCTCCGCGCCATCACGGAGGCCAGCGCTTTCCGGCTGACGACATGAATGGCCGGACCGCAACCGGGCTTTCCAAAGCCGGCCCGCCTCCCTAGCCTCGCCCGGATGTGCACCGTGAAAGTACCCGCCCGCAGCGGATTGTCGCTGGCGGTGGCGGTTGTGTTGACGCTCGGCGGCTGCCGCGTTCCGGCGTCCGCGCCCCCCATGCCCGAGGCGAGCGTGAAGCCCGGCATCAACACCGAATACCTCAAGCCGGACGTGGACGCGGCGCAATGGATCGAGCGCTTCGAGCGCGAGGGCCGCGAAATTTTCGACCAGCGCGCGCGCATCGTCGAAGCTGCCGGCCTCCGGCCCGGCCTGCGCGTGGCGGACATTGGCGCCGGCAGCGGGCTGTTCACGCTGCTGTTTGCCGAGCGGGTCGGGCCGCGGGGCGAGGTCGTCGCGGTGGACATCGTGCCCGCCTTCCTCGAACAAATCCGCCAACGCGCGGCGGCGGCCGGTTTCAAGAACGTGCGGACGGTGCGGGCCACCGAGCGGTCCGTCGAACTGCCGCCGCGTTCGGTGGACCTGGCCTTCGTGTGCGACACCTACCACCACTTCGAGTATCCGCGGCACACGCTGGCCTCCCTCCACCGCGCGCTCAAGCCGGGCGGCGAACTGGTGCTGGTGGAGTTCAGGCGCGTGCCCGGCGAGAGTTCGGACTGGGTGCTGAACCACGTGCGCGCGGGAGAGGCGGTGTTCACGGCGGAGATCGAGGCGGCGGGGTTCAAAAAAGTGGGCCGGGCGGATTTCCTGCGGGAAAACTACCTGATCCGGTTCCGCAAGGTGGGAAAATGAGCGCGCCCGCCTTCGCTACCCGCCGCCAACTGGGCCTGGCCACCGCCACGGCGTTGGTCGTGGCGAACATGATCGGCACGGGCGTGTTCACCACCAGCGGCTTTTTGCTGGCGGACCTCCATGCGCCGTGGGTCGTCCTGGCAGCCTGGGCGGTGGGTGGCGCGCAGGCCGCGCTTGGCGCGTTGTGTTACGGCGCGCTGGCCCGGCGCATTCCCGAGTCCGGCGGCGAATACCTGTTTCTCTCTCGGACGTTGCATCCGGCGGCCGGCTACGTGGCGGGCTGGCTGTCGTTGCTGGTCGGCTTTTCCGCGCCGCTGGCGGGCGCGGCGTTTGCGTTTGGCGAATACACCAAAGCCTGGCTGCCCGGCTGGCCGCCGAAACTGGCCGGCACGCTGCTGATCCTGGTGTTCTCGGTCGTGCATGCCTGGCACGTGCAGCGCGGCGCCTGGCTGCAAAACGCGGCCGTGGTGCTGAAGGTCGCGCTCATCGCGGGCTTCGCGGCGGTGGCGCTGCCGCGATTACCCGAACTGGATTTGACGCCGGCGGCCGCGGCCCCGGTGGGCGCGTTTGCGGTGTCGCTGGTCTGGATTTCCTTCAGCTACGCCGGTTGGAACGCGGCGGTGTATATCGGTGGCGAGGTGCGTCACCCGGAGCGCAACCTGCCGCGCGCGCTCTTGTTGGGCACGGGCATCGTCACGACGCTGTACCTGGCGCTGAACTTCGTGTTCGTCTTTGCGGCGCCGGTCGGCGACCTCGCGGGTAAACTGGAAATCGGTCGGCTCGCGGCCGAGGCGCTGGGCGGACGCGCTTGGGCGGACGCGATCACCGCCCTGGTCGCGATCGGGCTCATCAGCTCGGCGTCGTCGCTCATCATGGCCGGGCCGCGGGTGTACGCGCAAATGGCGGCGGATGGCTGCGTGCCGCGGGTCTTCGCGGCCAGCGATGGCCCGCCGCGGAGTTCCATCGCCCTGCAGACGGTGGTGGCGTTGGCGCTGTTGTGGAGCGCCACCTTCGAGGCGTTACTCACTTACATCGGCTTCACTCTGAGCTTGAGCACCGCGGCCACGGTGGCGGGGCTCATCAAGCTGCGCCGGCGCGAAGGTCCGGCCCTGCCCGTGCCCGGATGGCCGTGGGTGCCGTGGCTCTTTCTGCTCAGCGTGCTGGCCATGGCCACGTTTTCGGTGGGACGCCGGCCGCTGGAAAGTCTGTTGGGCCTGGCCACGATGGCCGTCGGCTGGGTGGCCTGGGCGTGGAGCCGCCGGCGGGGCAGTTGAACCGGGAAGGGGTTAAAAATCGAGAACCGGAGTTGGTTGGCGCCAAACGACCTGTGTGCCCCACTCCGGTTTCGGGTTAAATGGTTGAATGAGTTCCAAGGCGGCCCGGTGCGGCCGGTTCAGAGCTCGGCTTCCTGGCGGGAGCGTTTCAGGCGGGACGCCTGGGTGTGCTTGGTGGCCTTGCGCTTGTTGTGGCGCTTGCGAATCTGCTGCTGGATTTTTTTGAAGACGTTGTCAATGGCCGCGTAAAGGTCGCCGCTGGCATCCTGGGCGAAGAGGTCCGGCCCCCGCACGCCAAGCCGGACCGAGCAGCCAAATTGCTTCTCCGGCGCCTTGGTCTGGTCGTGCACCAGGATGACGCGGGCGTCCACCAGCCAGCGATCCAGGTGCTCAAGTTTCTCGATCTTCCCCAGGATGTGGTCTTCGATGGCCTTGGTGAGCGTGAGGTTCTGAGTGGAGAGGATGAACTTCATGGCCCAAGGATGCCTTTGTTCGCCACGAAATCCAGTCAAAGGTGGCCCTCGGGGTGCATCTCAATTGCGTTCAGGCAGGATTGCCCACAGGGTGGCGGCCGGGCTTCCCGCCCGGTGATGGTGTAATGACAGCACGCGCCGCGCGCGGTGGTTTTTGTGGTGGTTGCCGGGCGATAAGATGCCGCCTTCCACCCCGGCTTGGGATGGCCGCCGCCCGCCCCGCAGCGTCCGGTCATTTCCGCCGACTGCAAAAAGCGAGATGCGCCGGCCGAGGTAGGGATTGTCGGCCTGACGCAATCCGGTATGTTGGGGCGGGCGCCCTGCATCGGGCCGCCATCTGTTTTGCGACTGTGAAACCTACGACATCTGAGCCCGCCGCCATGCCGGCGGCAAATGTCCCCGCCACCTCGAACCCGTCCTGGTTTGAGGCTTACGGTCAGCTTCTGGAACTCGCCTTGCGCGGACAGGAGCCGCCGCAAGCCCGTCGGCTGGTGAGCGATCTTCTCGCCCGTTTGCGCCGGGCTGGCGTGGCCGTCCCGGAAACCACCAGCACGCCGTATGTGAACACCATTCCACGCGAACAGCAGCCGCCCATGCCCGGCGACCGCGAACTGGAGCGGCGCATCAAGAGCCTGATCCGCTGGAACGCCATGGCGATGGTGGTGCGGGCGAACTCGACGACCAACGTCGGCGGCCACATCTCGACCTATGCGTCGAGCGCCACGCTCTACGAGGTGGGATTCAATCATTTCTTCCGCGGCGCCGGCCAGGGACATCCGGCGGACCTGGTTTACTTTCAGGGCCACGCCTCGCCGGGCGTGTACGCGCGCGCCTTTCTCGAAGGCCGGCTGGACGAGCGGCACCTCGAACATTTCCGGCAGGAACTGGCCGAGGGCGGCGGCCTGTCCTCCTACCCTCACCCCTACTTGATGCCGGCGTTCTGGCAGTTCCCGACCGTCTCGATGGGTCTGGGCCCGATCATGTCCATCTACCAGGCGCGCTTCAACCGGTACCTCAAGGCGCGCGGCTTCCTCGCCGATCCCGAGCCGCGCGTCTGGTGCTTCGTGGGTGACGGCGAATGCGACGAGCCGGAGACGCTGGGTTCGCTCACGCTGGCCGCGCGCGAGCAATTGGATAATCTGATCTGGGTGGTGAACTGCAACCTCCAGCGCCTCGACGGCCCGGTGCGCGGCAACGGCAAGATCATCCAGGAACTCGAGGCCGCCTTCCGCGGCGCGGGCTGGAACGTCATCAAGGTGATCTGGGGCAGCGAATGGGACCCATTGCTGGCCGCCGACCACTCCGGCAAGCTGGTCCAACGCATGGAGGAGGCCGTGGATGGCGAGTACCAGAAGTACTCCGTCGAGCCGGGCAGCTACACCCGCAAACACTTCTTCGGCAAGTACCCCGAGCTCCAGGAACTGGTGAACCACCTCACCGACGACCAGATCCGGCGACTGTCGCGGGGCGGCCATGATCCGGAGAAGGTCTATGCGGCTTACGCGGCCGCGTTGGCGCATCGCGGCCAGCCCACAGTGATCCTGGCGAAGACCGTGAAGGGCTACGGCCTGGGCGAGGCCGGCGAGGGCCGCAACATCACCCACCAGCAAAAGAAACTGAACGAAAAGGAACTGCGCGAGTTCCGCTCCCGCTTCGGCATCCCGATCAGCGACGAGGAAATCGCCGAGATGCCCTTCTACCGGCCGGCCGCCGACGCGCCGGAAACGCGGTATCTGCTTGAGCGTCGCCGGCAACTGGGCGGCTTTATCCCGGAACGCAAGGTCACGGCCCCGGCGCTCGAGGTGCCGGCGTCCGACTTCTTCGCCGAATTGCACCGCGGCTCGGGTAAAATGGCGGTGTCCACCACCATGGCCTTTGTGCGGTTGCTGAGCATGCTGCTGCGACACAAAGGCGTGGGCCGGCACGTCGTCCCCATCATCCCGGACGAGGCGCGCACGTTCGGCATGGACGCCCTGTTCCGCGAGATCGGCATCTACGCCCACCGCGGGCAACTTTACGAACCGGTGGACAGCAAATCGCTGCTTTACTACCACGAGACCAAGAACGGGCAGATCCTCGAGGAGGGCATCACCGAGGCGGGCTCGATGGCCAGCTTCATCGCCGCCGGCACGGCCTACGCCACGCACGGGGTGAACATGATCCCGTTCTACACCTATTACTCGATGTTCGGTTTCCAGCGCGTGGGCGATCTGATGTGGCTGTGCGGCGACATCAAGGCCAAGGGTTTCCTGCTGGGCGCCACCGCCGGGCGCACGACGTTGAACGGGGAAGGGCTGCAACACCAGGACGGCCACAGCCTGCTGCACGCCAGCACCATTCCCACCCTGCTGGCCTACGACCCGGCCTACGCCTACGAGGTGGCGGTGATTATCGCGGACGGCTTGCGGCGCATGTACGCCGAGGGCGAGGAGATCTTTTATTACCTGTGCCTGTACAACGAGAACTACGTCATGCCGCCCATGCCGGACGGCGTGGAGGAAGGCATCCTGAAGGGCCTGTACCGGTACAAGACCGGCCCCGCCGGGCTCAAGCACAAGGCGCACCTCCTGGGCAGCGGGCCGTTGCTCAACGAGGCCTTGCGCGCCCAGACCCTTCTGGCTGAGCGCTACGGTGTCTCTGCGGACGTCTGGAGCGCCACCAGCTACAAGTTGCTGCGCAACGACGCCCTGCAGGCCGAGCGTTGGAACATGCTCCACCCCGACCAACCGCCCCGCAAACCGTACGTCCAATCGTTGCTGGAAGGCGAGCAAGGCGCGTTTGTGGCCGTCTCGGACAACCTCAAGACCGTGGCCGACCAGATCGCGCCCTGGGTGCCCGGCGGCCTCACCACACTGGGCACCGACGGCTTTGGCCGCAGCGATACCCGCCCGCGCCTGCGCCGCTTCTTCGAGGTGGACGCCGAGTGCGTCACCGTGGCCGCGCTGCACGCGTTGGCCAGGAAGGGCGCGCTCGAACCCCGCCGCGTGGCCCGGGCCATCAAAGAACTGAATCTTGATCCCGAGAAACTCCACCCCCAGATCGTGGCGGGGTAATGGCTCCGCCGCCTGTTTTCCCATGAACCCAACCCAAACCGACGACGCCACCATGGCGGTGTTCCTCGATCTCGAGAACATCGCCATCGGGGCCCAGGAAGCCAACTACCCGCGTTTCGACATCCAGAAGGTGCTCGAGCGCCTGCTGCTCAAAGGCCACATCGTGGTCAAGAAGGCGTACTGCGACTTCGACCGTTACAAGGCCTTCAAGCGCGACCTGCATGAAGCCGCCTTCGAGCTCATCGAAATCCCGCATGTGCGCCAGTCCGGCAAGAATTCCGCGGACATCCGCATGGTCGTGGACGCGCTGGACCTCTGTTACACCAAGGGGCACGTGGATACGTTTGTGATCATCAGCGGCGACTCGGACTTCTCGCCGCTGGTGAGCAAGCTGCGCGAAAACGCCAAGACCGTCATCGGCGTCGGCGTCAAGAACTCCACCTCCGACCTGTTCATCAACAACTGCGACGAGTTCCTGTATTACGACGATCTGGTCCGCGCCGAGCGCACCAAGACCCGTCGCCGCGCCAGTGCCGCCGCGCCGCCGCCCGCCGCCCGCGCCACGCCGGCCGGCGAGTCCGCCGGCACGGAACCCGGCAAGCCGAGCGAAAGCCTCTCGCCCGAAAAGGCGCTGGAGCAAGTCGTCGAAACCTTCGACGCCATTCGCGAGGAGCGCGACGAGGACGACCGCATCTGGGGTTCGATGATTAAGCAGGCGCTCAAACGCCGGAACCCGGGCTTCAACGAGCGCGCGCATGGCTTCCGCTCCTTTAACGACATCCTCCTCGAAGCCGAGAAGCGCGGCCTGCTCAAACTCGAGCACGACGAGAAATCCGGCGGCTACATCGTCACCAGCGCCGACTGAGCCGCCGGCGGCATTGGAAGGGTCGCCAAGGCTTCAGAGCCCGGCGCATCAAAAGAACGCGACCGCGTGCAAAGCGCCAGCCGCAGCGGCTGCGTCAACCTCCAGACCCGCGCGCGTGCCGTGGCCGGTCCCGCGGATACAGTCACGCTCCGAACGCCTGGCGCGGGCGGGCAAACGTTTCAGGAGTTTTGGGGGGCTTAACTGCCTGCGGCGGCACCCCCGCCCGCTCACTCCGCTCAGTAGGGCAAATCCTTGCCGCTGCTGGTGACGGTGAGCTTGCCGTGCTTCACGCCTTTGGCGGCGATGAGTTCGTCCGCGATGCGCTTGACCAGACCCGCCTTACCCCGCACTGCGAGCACCTCGAGGCAGTTGTGGTGGTCGAGGTGCACGTGCAACGTCGAGAGGATCACCTCGTGGTGATCGTGCTGGATGTCCGTGAGCGTGGCCTGGACGTGCTGTTTGTGGTGGTCATAGACCAGCGTGATCGTACCCGCGATCTCGTGGTCACCGTACCGCTGCCGGTGTTCCACCAGTTGGTCGCGGATCATGTCGGCGACGGCGAGCGAGCGGTTGGTGTAGCCCTTCTCGCGGGCCATCTGGTCGAGCTGCCGCGCCAGTTGCGGCGGCAGGGAAATGCTGAACCGCGCGACGGACTCGCGACGGGGACGTTTCATGGACGGCATCGTACCGGCCGTCACAACCGCGTCAACGCACGTGGACGCGGCGGGCTTCACGCCGGGGGGATGACCGCTCGCCGAGCCGTCATGGCCGGATCTCTGGCCTGACGGCTCCGAAGGAGGAACTCCGTGAGCCTGTTTCCCGGCCCGGCGCAGGCGGGGTGCGACGGGACTTTCGCCTCACCCGCGGTGGTACGGGTACCCCACCCACGTTTGTCAGACCTGGCTACTCGCCGGGTCACATTCCGGGCAGCCGCGGTCTGACGAGTGCGGCGACGGCTAGGAAAGACATCCGTTGTTGTTCGCTTTGCCGGCGGTCGTGACCCGTTTAGTGTGCGGCCATGAAGTCCACGCTGCCTGTTCTGCTGGCCGTCGCGCTCGGTGGCCTCACGCTGTCCGCGGCTGAAAAGCCCCAACCCACCGAGGAGGAACTCAAGAAACTCTTCCACGCCGCGCCCGCCGCGCCCGCGGCCAGGCCCGAGTTACCGCGCAAGCTGCTCGTTTTCACCCTGTGCAAGGGTTACTACCACGTCTCGATCGCCCATGGCGCCAGGGCAATCGAGTTTGCCGGGCAAAAAACCGGCGCATTCACCACCGTGGTCAGCGAGGACATCGCGTTGTTCGAGCCGGAGAACCTCCAGCAGTTCGACGGTGTCTGCTTTTTGAGCGCGCTCGGCGAATTGTTCCTGCCGGACAACCTGGACCGGTTGCCATCGGAAAAACAGGCCGAGGCGCTGAAGAACGACGCCCGCCTCAAGCGTGCGCTGCTGGACTGGGTGAAGAGCGGCAAGGGGCTGGCGGGCATTCACGGCGCCTCGTGGCTGTTTTACCAGCGCGGTTCGGAGTTCGCCGAGGCGCTCGGCGGGCTCTTCGAAAGCCATCCGTGGAATGCTTACGAGCGGCTGGCGGTGAAGCTCGACGAGCCCGACCACCCGCTCAACCGCGCCTTTGGCGGCTGCAACTTCGAGATCATTGACGAAGGCTACCAGTTCAAGGACCCGTACTCGCGAAAGAGGAACCGCGTGCTCTACAGCCTCGACCTGACCCGGATGGACACCAGCAAGCCGAACCTGCGCGCCGACCGCGACTACGGCCTCTGCTGGGTGAAGCGCTTTGGCGCGGGCCGCGTGTTTTACACCGCGCTGGGCCACAACCCGGAGGAGTTCTGGAACCCGGCGTTGATGCGGCACATCGTGGACGGCCTGCAATTCACGCTTGGCGACCTCGACGTGCCGAGCGACCCGGTCCAGCCGTAGGCGGGGCGGGGCGTTCGCAGCGTCCTTTCCGAAAGCAGTCGGCGGGGGGGCGCATCTCAGTATCGTGCCGAGATACCGCCCGCCGCCGCAGTGACGGCGCTTTTGGCCTGCCCGGTCTGAGCCGCCGGACAGGCCGGAAGCTTGCACCTATTCCGCGATCCTGGCGGGTATCACCGTACCCGCCTGATTTGCCGTGCGGCCGGCTGTTGCGGCAGCTCAGTGCCCGCGGACGTGGACTTTCGCGCTCTGCCTGCGGCGCAGGCGCGCCACGCCGAATTTCACCCACAAAACCTCGCGCCGTTCAGTGTCCGCTGAGGGTGATGTTCCCACCGCTGGTCCGCAGACGGATGAGCTTGCCGCCGGCGCCCAGTTTGCCGACCAGTTCGCTGCGACGCATCGTGCCCTGTACGGTCACCGGCAGATCGGTCTTCACGCTGCCGCCACTGCTCTTGGCGTCTATGTCCGCATCGGCCGTGGCGGGCAGATGTAGTCGCACGCTCCCGCCCGAAGTTGAAAGCCGGCACTCCTCCTTGGGCGAACCCGCCAGGCTCGCCGTCACCGATCCACCGGAGGTCGCGGCTTCCACCGCGCCATGGGCTTCGGCGATCTCAATGCTGCCGCCGGAGGTTTTGACCGTAACCGGGCCGCGGGCCAATTTCACGCGGATGCCGCCGCCGGAGGTGCTGAGGTTGGCGGCGGCTTTCGCCTCGCCCACTTCGATGCTGCCTCCGGTGGTTTTCGCCTCGATCATGCCCGTGGCTGACGCCACAGTGATGCTGCCACCAGAAGTGCCGGCCGTGACCGGACCGTCAATCGCTCCCACCTTGAGGCTGCCGCCCGCCGTGTTGAGCGCGACGGTGCCCGCGAGGTCGGGGACGGTGATCGAGCCGCCGGTGGTCTTGAGGTCGAGGTCGAACTGGCGCGGGATGGTGACGGTGTAGCGGACCTGGAGGTTGCCGCCGTCCCACCAACTCCATCCCGACCACTGCCGGGGCGCCTTGTCGCGTACGGCCACAGTGTCGCCCTCCTGGTTGAAGATGATCTCGTGCGAATCGAGGATGTCCCGGGCCTTGCTCTCGGAGGCGCGGGTGACCTTGCGGAACAGCTCGATGGCCACCAGATTGTCCCCGCCGGTCTTGATCTCTATCGCGCCGCGGCTGACGGCCATGAGGAGCCGGCCGCCGGGGCTGACGGTGAAGGTTTTGTGGAGGGTGTCCTCGGTGGCCGCCAGCGCGGCCCCGGTGCCGCCGGCCAGCACGGCGAGGAGCGCGAGGGTGCGGGCGAAGCAAAGATTCGTTTTCATGTTGGTCAATGCTGATGCGTTACGGTTGCGCCGGCGGCAAAACCGCCGGTTGACTCCCATGATACCCGATCCGAGCGCGTCTGGTTTCAAAAAAGTCCGGATACGCCGCGTCGTGTCGTGGGGGCAAACGTCACGAACCGGTAGCCTGCTGCGTGTGGCCCACGGGTGGGCCAGTTCAGTCCTCGATCAAAGGTGTTCCTGGTGGCTAAGCGAGTCCTCCTGGAACAATCCCCGGATCATGGGCATCACCAATTCTCAGTCGCTCCCCGCTGCCCAACCGCAAAGAACCGGCGGTGCCGTTGTCGCCCCAAGCCAGGACCCGAGTTGCGTGTGTAGCCGGCCGAATTGCCCTGCTAGCAGGCCGGCAATGCAGCGCGGGGGTGACATGGCTGCCCCGAGGCCCGTCGGCCCGTTGCCAAACACTGGCGCCTGCTGGGTGCGGTCTCAGGTTGCCGGCTGCGCCGGGCTTCGCTCACACTTTGCCGAGCGATGTGGCGCGAGTGCAGGCTCAGGATCGAACGGAGCGTGCTTTACAACGCCATCCGCTTGACGCGCATTCGCGGGGCGAGCGAGCGGGTGGCGCGCGGTTTCGCCGTGGGCCTGATGGTGAATTTCTTCCCCACCTTCGGGTTCGGCGTGCTGATCTCGGGTTTCTGCGCGCGGCTGCTGGGCGGGAACCTGCTGGCCGGGTTGGCCGGGGGCGCGGTACTGGGATTTTCCTGGCCGCTTTTGTTCCTCTTGAACATCTGGGTGGGAGGCTTGTTTTACCGCCCGCCGGTTGTCCTGGACGAACTGGCGGATGTCACCGAAAAAACCGTGAATGCCCTGGTCTGGGGCCGGACGTTTACGGTGGGCGCCATCTTGAACAGCCTCGTGGTTGGAATCACGGTGTATCTGCTGCTCCGGCTGCTATACGACGAAACCCGCCCCGCCGCATTGATCTGGTTCCGGCGTCACGCGCGGGACCACCAGCGGCGGTTCCGCCGGCGCCGGGTCTGAAGCCGCACGCCGCCCAATTCGGCCGGCCAGGACCGCCGGCTCCCGCGGCACCTCCGCGACCTTCGGCTAGCGGGACGCCACCTCCATCAGCCTCAACCTGCCGGGCCAGGGTGCTGGGTGTGCAGCGGGCTTTATTTGAATTTCAAACCCGCGAACTGAAAGCACCGGCCAAAGACCATCGCGTATTACTTGTAGGCCTGGCTCGCTAAGTTGATCAGCCCGTGCCCATGCCCACGGCGCACCAGCCCCCCCGATCGGGCTGCGCGCCCCCCGCGGCAAGGGCTTTTGCGGTTGCGGCTACACCGGCTTGGGGTCAGGAGGAAGAACGGGATGAGAAAGAAACAAACACGAGCGGCGACGCCAGGCCAGAGGGCTACTGTGTCAGCAGGCTGAGGAACCGCTCGCCGGTGGCGGTGAGGCGCCAGCCGCCGCCGCTCCGGGCCACCAACTTGCCGCACGGCCGGGCCTGCTGTTCCGCGGCGTTGACCTCGACGAGATGGTAGCGGGATTGGCCCTTCAGTTCGGAGGGCGCCAGGGGCACGAGCTTGAACGGCAGGCCGTGGTAGTTGAGCCAGATTTCGTAGCCCGCCACGCCTTCGCGGGTCGCCCGCGTGCCGGTCACGACGAACTGCGGGTAGCGTCGCAACCAGGCGAAGTTCGTGTCTCGCACCTGGACGCGGCACAACGCGGTCTGGGCTTGCAGCAGGCGCACGAGGTTGAAGCGCTCGCGCAGGCGCATTTGTTCGCGGAAGACCGGGAACGGATCCACGGCGATGAAGTTGCGGCCGTTGAACTCGCCGTGGTCGTTGCGCTGGCCGGGGAAGTTCGCCTTCTGCCAGGCGGTGAAGTGGTCGCTGATGCGCAGGCCGAGCTCGAAGTGCAGATGCGCGCGGTCTTTGGAGATGCCCTGGGCGGTGTTCGCGCTGCGCCCCAGCACGCCGAGCGGTTCGCCCGCCTTGACCGCCAGCCCCGGGGCGAGCCCGGAACGGAGGCGCGCGAGGTGGGCGTAGGTCGAATACACTTCGAGGCCGTCCACGCGGTGCCGCAGGATCACAAACCGACCGAAGTTGGAGAGCGCCGGCTTGGCGTTCACGTAGGCCACCACGCCGTCGGCGGCGGCGGTGACCGTGTCAGTGGCCTCGCCCTGTTTGTCGCGGGTCGTGGCACGGATGTCCCAGCCTTCGTGCAGTTGCTGGCCGTCGGTGCGCACACAGCCAAACGTGCCGCTCGACCACGGTTTGCCCACGGTGCCCACGAAGTAGCGCGTCTCGCCGCCGGACTGGAAGATGTCGCGGTTGGGCGTGGGCAGATAAAACGGCTGGGCGCGCAGGCCGACCGCGACCAGGGCCAGAGCGGCAACCGAGACGCGCAAAGGTCGGTTCACGGCTTGGCTTGGGCGGCTTTCTTGTCCGGCTTCGGGCGGTTGCCGAGCTTGGTCGCCACATTGTTGAGCCCCCGCACGATGCGCTCCGCCTCCTCGCGGGTGGCGTCCGGCGTAAAAGTCAGCAGGCCGTCGCGGATGCGGGTGTTCATCTTGGGCGCGGCCAGCCAGCGGCCTTCGGTGAACGTGCTGTAGATGACCACGCGCTGACTGCGGTACGTCGAGCTGACGTTCTCGAGCACCAGCGTGCCGCGGAAATCGTATTGCACCTGGATGGCGAAGCCGCCCACCACGTCCACCACCCGCGCCTCCACGATGTGCCCCTCATCAAGAAACGGCTGCCGGTTGATGCGGATGAGCACCGGCGTGGAACGGTACACCGGTACCACGGCGGTCTTGTCCCCGGTGGTGTCAAACTCCGTCTCCAGGTACAGCCGGAGCGTGCTGGCCTCCTTGGCGGCTTCGCGTTCCTCCGGTGAGCGGCAGGCCACGGTCAGCCCGCCGACGAGCAGGGCTGTGACCAGAATGGAGTTGAACCGCCGGCAACGCGTGCGCATATTCGCCGAAAACAAACGAATTCAGACGGCAAAGTAAAGACAACTATGGGCAAGCAGTACAACAAGGTGGAAAAACGGCGGCGGCGCGAACGTTACCTCAAGCGCAAAAAGACGGCCGTCAAGCTGGCGCGCCTGACCAAGACCTCCGCCAAACCCGCCGTGCCCGCCGGCTCACCCGCGCCCGTGCCTGCCCCCGCCCCAGAACCCGTGGCCACTCCCGCTGAAACTTCCGCGCCGGCGTCCGAGCCGGTCCCCGCCGCCTGATCCGGGAGTATCCGGTCTTTTCTATTGCCATGCCCGGGCCACCCGCGCGGTGGCCTTTCGCATTACAGTTTGGAAGTCCCGGACCGACGTCCTAATTGCCTATCGCCCCGCCACCGCCAGTGGTTCGGGCCAGTCGCCGCGCAACCAGTCCGCCAGCAGCCCGATCTCGCGCTCGCCCAGCACGGCGTCGGCGCCGAAGCGCGGCATCCGGTCGTTGCGCCGGCCGTAGAACCGGGCGTGCGCCGGGTCGCTGATGAAGTCCACCAGCCACGCGCGCGAGCCGTATCCGGTGAGATCCGGCGCGATCGCGTCCTCGTCCGGCACGCGGAACTGGTGGCAGGAGGTGCATTTCATCGCCTTGGTGCGGATGAGATCGCGGCCTTCCGCGATAAGCGCCGTGTCGCGAGCGTCGGCCCCGGCCTGGGATTTCAGCTCCGCCTCGGCGGACACGGCCGCGATCACCTTGGACAATTGCGCGCGTTGCTCTGCGTCGAACGCCGCGACGTCGCGCTGGACGAAGCGCACCATCCGGCCTTCGGCAAACTTCGTGCCGCCAAAGTAATGCGGGCTGGCCACCCGCGTCGGGTCAAGCAGCCCGGCCAGCCATTCCCGGCTGGCGAAGCCCTTCAAATCCGAGGCGCTCGGCGGATCGGCCGGCTGCCCGCCCAGGCCGTCGTGGCCATCGTACCGATGGCAACTGGCGCAGTGCCGGGCAAAGAGCTTGGGCCCTTGCGACCACGCGTCAGAGCGCACCAGTTCCAGCGCGCCCGCGGCCGGCACGCCGCCAGCGGCAAGGGCCCGGGCCCGGGCGCCGGCTTCATGGGCGTGGCGCACCGCCGCCTGAAATTCCGGATTGTGCCGGTCCTTGTACACCGCCAGTCCACCCAGAACCAGCGCGCCGAGGGCCACAGCCGAGATGAAAGCTGTGTTGAACCGCGCGCCGAACCGCCACCGCCCGACCCACGGCATCGCGGCGATCACGGCGAGAATCAAGGTCGGGATGATGACCGCGCCCCAGACTTCTGTGCCGGCCCGGAAGTATTTCAGGAACTGGAACAAAAAGAGCATGAACCACTCGGGCCGGGCCGCGGAGTACGGCTCGGTCGGGTCCGCCGGCGCCAGCAGTTCCGGGAACGCGTCTGGCTCACCCGCCCGCCGCAGCCGCAGCACGAAAAACAAAATCGTCACCAACACCGCCAGGCAAACCACCGCGTCGCGCAAGACCTGGTCCGGCCACCAGCGTCCGCCCCGGCCGGGCGGGTCGTTGGCCGATGCTGCTGGATTCGCCGTCCACCACGGCAACAGGCAAAGCGCGGCCAGCAAACCGCCGATGGTCAGCGGCAGGACCGTGGCGTGCAGGGCCAGGAAGCGCGTGAGTGTGTGGTGGCCGACCTCCGCGCCGCCGAGAAGCACCTGTTGGAGCGTCGGCCCCAGGACCGGCACGATGCCCAGGAGGTTCAGGGGCACCCGCGCGGCCCAGAACCCCTTTTGATCGAACGGCAGCAGCCAGCCGGTGACCGATTGCGCGATGGCCAGCGGCAGCAGCGCCAGCAGGAGCAGCAGGTTGAGTTCGCGCGGCGCGAGATAGGCGCGCTGGATCACCACCTGCAACAGGTGCAACCCCAGCAATACCACGAACGCCTGCGCCGCCACCACGTGCAGCCCGCGCAACAGCCACCCGCCCGGCGTCTGGAACTGGAGATGGAACACGCTTTCCCAGGCGGTTTGCGTGCTGGCACTGTACCCGGTGAGCAGGAAGAAACCGGTGACCACTTGCACCAGAAAGGTGAACACCAGCGCGGCCGCCCAGCACCGCCGCCAGGACACGCCGCCTGGCAGCGGATCCAGCAGGAGCCGCCGGGCCAGGCCGCCCAGACCGGTCCGCGCCTCAAGCCACGCCCGGACGCTTTTCATGCCGGAATCTTGTCACGGACACCGGTCCGGAAGTTCTGGAAGCGCACCCACACCTCGCCGTCGTTTCGGATTTCGACCTCGAGCTCGTCCAACCCGCGCGGACTGGGGCTGGCCGGATCGTTCACCCGGCCGTCCACGGCAAACGTGCTGTTGTGGCAGGGGCACAGAAATCCGCCGCGAGCCGGTGCGTAGTCCACGAGGCACCCGGCGTGCGGGCACACCACGTTGAAGGCCTGCACCGCCGTTTCACCCGTGCGGCGCAGATACACCGCGCCCACCGGCACCGCCGGCGTCTTGTTCCAGGCGTTGACGCGGGCCGCCACCACCGTGAAACGCCGGGGCAGACCGTCTGCCGGGAGCGCCGCCAATCGCGTTACCTGGCTCCAGCCGGTGGCGCCGCGACGCGCACGCAGCGGGTCCAGAAACACGGCCAGCCCGACGCCCGCCGGCACGAACAGGGCTGCCCCGCCGAGAACGGCGGCCGCCGCGCCTTGCAGGAACTTACGCCGCGCGGCGCCGGTGTCGTGATGGCCCGTGCTCATGAAAGTTGTGCCCAATACTAACGGCAAACGGCCGGCTGGCAACCGCAACCTGCCGGCCGCGCGCTTGCGGGCGCCCGCGCCGCGTCGCAACCTCCGGGCCGCGCGGCATGAACGGGAAACGCGATCCAATCTGGAGGCAGGTGCTGATGGTCTTCGGCGTCTGCGCGGTGTTTTACTTCGGCGGCTTCTGGGCGTTGCAGCACTGGCGCACCCGGCGCGGGCCCTGGGAGGTGACCTTCCAGAGCACCGACGGCGCGCCGGCTGTCCAGATCGCCGCGCCGGCGCTGGGTATCACCGGGGTGCAAATCGTTTTCCCCGGCACGAACTCCCCGCCACCCGGCCGGGTCGTCACGGTGCGATTTGACGATCTGGCGCAGCGCGACGCCGTGCCGTTTGGCCGGGTGAAGTTCCTCGACACGACCCTCCTGCCCGGCACGGTGACGTTCGACCTGTTCGGCCACGAGATCGAGTTGCTGCCGCGCACGCTCATCATCAACAAGCGTGAGCATGCCTGGCGCTCCGGCGAGCGGATCGAACTGCCGGCACGGTGAGGCCCGGCCACTGCCGCGATTGCCGACGGGCCCCGGAACGCTCCTCAAGCGGCGGACACGCTCACGCCGGCATCTCGATCCTGAGCTTGGCCGCCGCCTGGGCCACGTCCTTGTCGCCGCGGCCGGAGAGGTTGACGATGACGAGCGTATCCTTGGACATCTGCGGCGCGCGGCGGATGCATTCGGCGATGGCGTGGGCGGATTCGAGTGCGGGAATGATGCCTTCCAGCCGCGCCAGGCGGGTAAAGGCTTCCAACGCCACGTCGTCCGTGGCATAGCTGTACTCGACCCTCCCACGGTCGTACAGCCAGGCATGTTCCGGCCCCACGGCGGCGTAATCCAGTCCGGCGCTGACGCTGTGGGTGAGTTGAATCTGCCCGTACTCGTCCTGGAGAATGTAGCTGCGCGTACCCTGCAGTACGCCCAGCGAGCCGCCGTGAAACCGTGCCGCGTGCTTCCCCGGCAGGATACCTTCGCCGCCGGCCTCGACGCCCACCATCTTCACCGGGGTGTCGTTCAGGAACGGGTAGAACAGGCCGATGGCGTTTGAGCCGCCGCCCACGCAGGCAATCAGCAGGTCGGGCAGGCGGCGCTCCTTCTCGAGGATTTGCCGGCGGGCTTCGTCGCCGATAATGCGCTGAAAATTCCGGACCATAACCGGGTAGGGATGCGCGCCGTAGGCGGTGCCGAGGATGTAGTGGGTGGTGCGAACGTTGGTGACCCAGTCGCGCATGGCCTCGTTGACAGCCTCCTTGAGCGTCTTCTGGCCGGCGTGCACCGGTATTACCTCGGCGCCGAGCATCTTCATGCGATAGACGTTCAACGCCTGGCGCTCGCAGTCCACCGCGCCCATGTAGATGACGCACTTCAGGCCAAACATGGCCGCCACCGTGGCCGTGGCCACGCCGTGCTGGCCGGCGCCGGTTTCGGCGATGATGCGCGTCTTGCCCATGCGGCGGGCCAACAGCACCTGGCCGAGCGCGTTGTTGATCTTATGCGCGCCGGTGTGGAGCAGGTCTTCGCGCTTGAGGTAGATCTTCGCGCTGCCCAGGTCGCGGGTGAGCCGCTCGGCGAAGTACAGCGGCGTGGGCCGGCCGCAGAACTCGCGCAGGTAGTAGCTGAGTTCACGCTGGAACTCCGCGTCGTGCTGGGCGCGGAAGTACTCGGCCTCGAGCTCCATCAGCGGATGCATCAGGGTCTCGGGCACGTAACGCCCGCCGTATGGCCCGAAGTGGCCTTGGGCGTCCGGCAGGCTGGCAAGGGCGGCGGCACTCATTGGACCGGAAAATAGGCGCGGGCGCAGGAGGCGTCGAGTCTGGGTTCGTGGGCGCGGCACAAGGCGCTGTGCGCTGGATCCGGGGAGCTTCGGTTTTCGGGATTTCGATTTCGAATTTTATCAATCCCGCCCGCGCGCTACGGGTGCGGTCGTCGGGGATATTTCCGTCCGTTGAGCTGCGCGCCGATGAAGGTGGGTCGCACGAGGTGGTGGTAGCTCAGGAACAGCACCGGCGTGGCCACGGCGATGATCAACGGCCACTTCACCACCCAGGATAGCGGCCAGCAGGCGACGACGATTTGCAGCCAGACGACCAGCGGCAGGTGGACGAGATAAATCCAGTACGACGAATCGGCGATGTACCGCCAGCGGGGGCTGGCGGCGTGACAGAAGCGCAGAAACGCCCCGAGGGTTCCCAGCACCAGCCCCCACATCATCAGGGCATACAGTGCCGAATAGCCCCAGCGAATCCAGTGCTCCCGGCCCGGATCGAAACCCAGGCCGCGCATCCAGCCGACAAAGGATGCCGCCGGCCAGACTGCGAGCAGGCCAACCACCAGCGGCAGCCCCCAACCACGCGCCAGGGTCTCCAGCAACCGGGATTGACGGTGCAGCAGCCAGCCGAGCGCGAAAAACCAGCCGTACAGAATCGTCGTGGGCAGGTGCGGCAGCAGCGCGGACTTCGGCGTGTCCACCCCCCAGCCGTCCATGAGCCGCAACATGGGCAGCGTCAGGGCCGCCAGCGGCAGCAGTTTCCAGCGGCTTTCGCACCGCGCGGCGAAGAAGCGATCCACGCGCGCCAGTCGCGCGCCGGCGGGGTCGAGCCACCGGTGCCACGCCGCGCGCAGCGGCAGCGCCAGCGCGTACAGGACCAATAACTGGTGCAGGAACCACAGGTGCGTCAGGTCGAACCGTTTCACAAACTGCCCGGTGGCAAAGAACCCGAGGGTCAGCAACGCCGGCGGCGTCTGCGCCATCTCGGGCGGGACGCCGAACTGCGGCAGCCGGCCACCCGCTCGGGCGCCCAGGAGCCAGAGGTACACCAGCAGCGGGTACAAGATGAACCAACCGACCACGAGTGGCACCAGGATCCGGCTCACGCGGTTCCGGATGAACTCGCGCCGGCCGCGCCGGTGGTACAGCAGGCGCGCGAAAAAACCGGCGATGAGGAAGAACAGCTCGAGCCGGAATGAATGACAGGCGTGCCGAAACACGCCCAGCGCGTGGCTGGGCGATGAATCGGCAATGGCCCAATAGGTTTCCACACCCGGCTCAAACGACTCAGCCGCGTGGAACACCACCCCGAGCAGCAAGGCAAAGGCTCGCACGGCGTCGAGCGCGTGGAAGCGTTTCTCCCCGGCGGGTGTTGGCGCGTCGGCGCGCAAAGTCATGCTGGGCACCGTAGCGGCGGTTCCGGTGGGAGTCGAGGTGGCGCGCTACCGTGGAAATCAGTGCGCCCGCCAGGGCATCGCCTTTTGGCGACCGCCCATCACCGAGCAGCAGCCTTGCGGCGGAACTCGGCTGGCCGGCCCGAGTCGGCCAGGGCGTGTTCACGCTGGATGGACCGATCAGCCGGGTAAATGTCCCCTTGCCTGCTCCGGGACCTTGGCCTAGCCTTGGCTTCACGTGAGCCGGAAGAAATTGCCGCCCAACTGTGAAGTGACGCACCGCCCGCGGCCGGACTGCTGCCCGCTGAGCCAGGTCCGCGCGGGCACGTCGGTGCGCATCAAGCAGTTGCTGGCGTCGCCGGACCTTTGCCAGCGGCTGCGCGAACTGGGGCTTTGCGAGGAGCAGCGCATCAAGCTCCTGTTGCAGGACCGCAGTGTGGTCTGCCAGGTCTGCAACGTGCGCCTGGGCCTCAGCGGCCAACTGGCCGATTCCATTTGGGTTGAGCCCCTGCATCCCCAGCCGTTGGAGCCCCAGCCCGCCTGAACCATGCCCGCCGTCTCCCAGCCGCTGACCTCCCTCGCGGCCGGGCAGGCCGGAGTTGTGGCGGACCTTGCCCTGCCCGCCGACGTGCGCGCCCGCCTGCTCGAACTGGGCCTGACGCCCGGCACCACCGTCCAGCTCGTGCGTTATGCCCCGTTGGGCGACCCGGTGGAAATCAAGCTGCGGGGATCGAACTTGAGTCTCCGCCGTCACGAAGCGGAGCAAATCCAGGTCCGGCTGCCGGTCTGATCCGCGCCTCCCGTCTGCCCATGCTGAATCGTCCGCCGAGCTTGCATTGCCCGACGCGCGCCGCTGGTTGCACCTGGCGTGACGCTACCAGTCGCCGACGTCACGCCGGCCAAAGCGCGAAGCCGCTTGCGTGATGTCCGCATCCCAGTCCAGTCCGACGGCAACGGTTTTGATGGCGGCCAAACGCGCCGGGCCGTTCCTGGTGGTGCTCACCGGGAACCCCAATTGCGGCAAGACCACGTTGTTCAATGCCTTGACCGGTCTGCGGGCCAGGGTGGGCAACTACGCCGGCGTCACCGTCGAGCGCAAGGAAGGTCCGCTGCTGGGCGCGCCGGCAAGCCGCCCCGTCACCGTGCTCGACCTGCCGGGCACGTACAGCCTGAGCCCGCAGTCGCTCGACGAACAGGTCGCGCGGGATGTCCTCTTGGCGCGCCTCGACGAGGTGGCGACGCCCGACCTCGTGGTCGTGGTGGTGGACGCGTCGAACCTTGAACGCAACCTGTATTACGCCACCCAGGTGCTCGAGCTGGGCTACCCCGCGTTGATCGCGTTGAACATGGTGGACGTGGCACGGGACAACGGCCTGCGTGTGGACACCGTCCGACTCGAACGGTCGCTGGGCGTCCCGGTGTTTCCCATGGTGGCCAGCACGCGCGAAGGCGTGCCCGCGCTGCGCGCCGAGATCCTGCGCCGCAGCCAGCAACCCGCCGTCAACGAAGCCGTCCTCCACCTTGACTCGCTGCCCGCTGCGATGGAGCGTGAAGTGACGGCGTTGAGCGAGGTCCAGTTCAACGCCGCGCCACCGTCCCGCGCCCGGGCCGAGGCGCTGCTGCTGCTGACCGACGAGCGGAACCTGCCGGAAAACGCCCGGCATCATCATCCCGGCATGGAGATGGCCGTGCGCGCCGCGCGGCAGCGCCTCGAGGCGGCCGGGCTGGACTGGCGCACCGCGGCGATTGAGGCCCGCTACGAGCACGCCCGTGCCATCCACGACGCCGCCGTCACGGCCGGTCCCGCCAGCGCGGACACGGCGAGCGACCGGCTGGACCGCCTGTTTACGCACAAGGTCTGGGGCACGGCGATCTTTCTGGCCCTGATGGCGCTGATGTTCCAGAGCATCTTTACCTTCGCCCAGGTGCCGATGGACCTGCTCGAAGGCGGGGTCGGCTGGATCGGCCGGCAGGTGGGCGCGCTGATCCCGCCCGGCGACCTCCGCAGCCTGCTGGTGGACGGTGTGATCGCCGGCGTCGGCGCGGTGGTGGTGTTTCTGCCGCAAATCTGCCTGTTGTTTCTGTTCATCGGGTTGCTCGAGGACACCGGCTACATGGCACGGGCGGCATTTCTCATGGATCGGCTGATGAGCAAGGTGGGCCTGCACGGCAAGAGCTTCATCCCGCTGTTGGGCTCGTTTGCGTGCGCCATCCCGGGCATCATGGCCACGCGCACCATCGAGCACCCGAAAGACCGGCTGGTGACCATCCTCGTGGCGCCGCTGATGAGCTGCTCGGCGCGGCTGCCGGTGTACACGCTGCTGATCGCAGCCTGCATCCCGGACCAGTCCGTGCTGGGACCGTTCCGCCTGCCGGGGCTGACCATGATGGGGCTGTATCTGCTGGGCATCTTGCTGGCGCTGGGCATGGCCTGGGTGTTCAAGAAGACCCTGCTGCGTGGCCACACGCCGCTGCTCATCCTGGAGCTGCCGCCTTACAAGCGGCCCACCGCCGGCGTCCTGCTGCGGCACATGTGGGAGCGGGCGAAACTCTTTTTGCGCAAGGCGGGCACGGTCATCCTGGGCTTCAACGTCCTCCTGTGGTTCCTGGCCACCTACCCCCGCCATAGCGAGATCGAGTCGAAGCTGGCCGCGCCCATCCAGGCCCTGGAGACCCGGCTGGCGGCCGAAACCTCGACGCCCGCCGTCGAGGCCCTGCGCGACGAACTCGCGGCGCTCGAAACGACGCTCGCCAGCGAGCGCCTCCGGCACAGCTTTGCCGGCTGGCTCGGGCACGCGGTCGAGCCGGTGCTCAAGCCGCTGGGTTTCGACTGGCAGATCGGCATCGGCATCGTCAGCTCGTTCGCCGCGCGCGAGGTCTTCGTCAGCACCATGTCCGTGGTGTACAACGTCAGCAGCGGCGGCGACCCGGATGCCGAGATCCGCGCGCTGGCGTCGGTCCTGAAGGAGCAGCGTCGGCCGGATGGCTCGCTCATTTACACACCGCTGACCGGATTGACGCTGCTGGTGTTTTACGTGGTGGCGCTTCAATGCGTGAGCACTGTGGCCATCGTGCGGCGGGAGACCAACTCCTGGAAATGGCCGGTCTTCCAATGGCTTTACCTGGGCGTGCTGGCCTGGGGGCTGGCCTACCTTACGCGCTGGGGCGGCCGGCTGCTGGGCGGGGAATGAAGTGCCACGGGACGCTTGTAACGGTGAGCTTCCCGCCAAACCATTGGCCGGACTTCCCGACCCGGCGGCGGAGCATCGGCCCGGGCAACCTGACCCGCGCGAGTCGGGCCTGGAAGCGCGCAGGGCCTTTCCGGGCGGCAAGAAGCCGCACCTAATGGCAGCCAAGATGGCTGCCGCCACCATGCCGGGGGCTTCGTCGTTCGGAAGTAAGCAAAGATCCGGGAGGTTGGGCACAACCCGCCAGGTTACCGCAAAGTCTTCGACTCCGCTCAGCGCCGCGACTAAGCTGAGGCCGTGAGCAGAGTCGCCTTCAATGTGGGCGGGCTGGCCATCCACTGGTACGGCATCCTGGTGGCCGCCGGGTTTGTGGCCGGGCTGTGGACCGCCAGCCGCCGCGCTCCGCGCGCGGGCCTCGCGCCCGTCACCATCGCCGATTTCGGGCCCTGGGCGGTGGTCGGGGCGATCGTCGGCGCGCGACTGTGGTTTGTGCTGAGTTACTGGGACGAGGAATTCGCCAGCCGGTCGCTCTGGCACGTCTTCAACCTGCGCGCCGGCGGGCTGGTCTTTTACGGCGGTCTGCTGGGCGCGGCGCTGGTCACCGTGCTTTTCGCCCGCTGGCGGCGGGTCGCGTTGTGGAACCTCGCGGATGTGCTGGCCCCGAGCATCGCCCTGGGCCACGCCTTCGGCCGGGTGGGCTGCCTGTTCAACGGTTGCTGCCACGGCACGCCCACCGACCTGCCCTGGGCGGTGCATTACCCGGACGACCCGGTGACAAGGGGCGCGGGTGTGCATCCCACGCCGGCCTACGAGGCGCTGTTGTTGCTCGGGTTGTACGCCGCGCTGGCCGCGCAATTTCGTCGCCGCCAGTTCCACGGCCAGACCTTTGCGCTGTACCTGCTGGCCTACGCCGTCCTCCGCTTCGGCGTGGAATTCCTGCGCGGGGATTACGGGGCGCAGAATGTGGCGGGCCTGAAACCGGGTCAGGCCTTCAGCGTGGTGGTGCTGGCCGCCGGCGCGGCGCTATACGCCACCTTGCGCAAACACCGCCCGTCGCCGCCGTCCCCCGCGGCTTGAAGAACGCCGGTTCGTCCGGTCCGTGCCCGTCATGCCGGAGCGCAGCGAAACAATTCTGGTGGAAACCTCCCGCCCGGGGCTGCGCCTGGATGCCTGGCTGCGCGAGCGGTTCCCCGGCGTTTCGCGGATGCAACTGCTCCGGCTCATCCGCGAGGGCGCGGTGCGGGTGAACGCCGCGCCCTGCAAACCCACGCATTCGCCCCGCGCCGGCGACACCGTCACCATCACCTGGCCCGCGCCGCGCGAGGCCGCCGTGCCCGCGCGCGACCTGCCGCTGGCGGTGGTGTTCGAGGACGACCGGCTGCTGGTCCTGAACAAGGCGCCCGGCATGGTGGTGCATCCGGCCGCCGGCACCGAGGACGACACCTTGGTCAACGCGCTCCTGCACCACTGTCGGGGTCGGCTCAGCGGCATCGGCGGCGTGGCCCGGCCCGGCATCGTGCACCGGCTGGACCAGCACACCAGCGGGCTGATGGTGGTGGCCAAGGACGACGCCGCGCACGTGGCACTCGCGCGGCAGTTCGCCGATCGCGAGGTGCTGAAGCTCTACCACGCGATCCTGTGCGGGGAACTGCCCCGGCCCGAGGGCGAAATCCGCGCCGCTATCGCCCGACATCCGAATCACCGCCAGGTGATGACCGTGTTGGAAGGCGGCCGGCCGGCCCGCACCAGCTACCGGGTGCTGGAACGGCTGCGCGCGGCCACGCTCGTCGAGGCCCGCCTGCACACCGGCCGCACCCATCAAATCCGGGTCCACTTCAAACACCTGGGCTTCCCGCTGGTCGGCGACGCCACGTACGGCGGGCGCGCCAACGCGCGGCTGGCGGAACTGACCGGGATGCGGGCGCCGCGGCAGATGTTGCACGCGCGCTTCCTGGCCTTCACGCATCCGGAAACCGGACGGCGCGTGGAATTCGAGGCGCCCTGGCCGGCGGATTTTGCCTCCGTGGTCAACGCGCTCAGGGCCACCGAACCAGTGGTCTGACCACTGCCCGGTGACCATGCGTGGAGCGGCGGCGGGCGGTGGCGGCGGGCTTCCTGCCGGCCGTCAAGCCGGGCATCGGCCCGGCAGGTTGGGACCGGCCGGGCTCCGGCGTCGAATTGGCGATTCCTGTCGGGTGGAAGCCGCCCACCAGGGCGACCAAGATGGTTGCGCTGTGCGCCGGGGTGGCAGTCGTTACCTCGGACGACACCTGTGTTTTTAGGAATGTGGGAAATAGAGATACGCCCCAAGTAGCGCGCTCACTCCGCGCTTGCCTGCGGCCCGCCCGCCCGCATTCTGCGGGGGCCATGCAACTCCCCTCCTGGAAGGAGCGGTTGAGCGAGAAACTGGCGGATTACCCGCTCTTGCGGACGCTGCTGCTCAATCCGTGGTTTGCCCTGGCGTTCTTCGCGGTCGGCCTGCTTGGCTTGGGCACCGCCGTCTGCCTGCCCAAGGTGTGGCCGTCCACCCCGCCGAACTTCACGCCGGTCATCAAGATCAGCCTCCTGGACATGATCCAGGCGCGCTCGCTGCGGGCCTCTGCGGCTCGGCACGCCGCGGCCGGCCGGCACCGCGAGGCGGCCATTGCCTGGCAGTCCGCCTCGGCCAACGACCCCGGCAACCTCGAGCTGCACCGGGCCTTGTTCCGGCATCTGGCGCAGGCGCCGGTGATGCCGCTGTCCCAGGTGAACCGGGCTTTTCGCGGCATCGCCTGGGTGCTGGAACTCGGCGCGACCAATCAGACGGACCTCGAATTGGTGGCCACGGTACTGGACCGCTACGGACTTTCGGAAGACGTGTTCACCTTGCTGGCGCCTCAGGCCGAGCGCCTGTCGCCGGCGCTCGAAGCGGCCTACCTGAAAGCTCTGTTCCGGGTGGGCCGGTACGACGAATTCGGTCGGCGCTGGGAGCGGGTGCAACCGCAGGTTGCCGCCGACGCCGAACTGGCACTCTGTCACGCCGCGTACGTGGCCGGCTGGGGACCCCTGGAAACCGCCGCCAGCGCCCGCCAAGAGCTGCGGCGGGCCTTGGACGATCCCCGGTTGGGGATTTATGCCTGCCGGTTGGAGATGTCCGTCTGCGCGCAACGCCTCGACGTGGCGGGCTACACGGAGGCGTTGCAGCGGTTGCAGGCCGGCTCCCACGACCGCGTGCTGGACCACGTCCGCTACTGGCGACTGTTGCATGCCACCGGCCGGACGGCCGAGGCGCGCGCACTCGCGAACACCTTCAACCGGCCGCCGCAGTCGGGTCACGAAGTGGTGCAAATGGCGGAAGTGTTGATCGCCTTGGGGCTCGACGCCGAGTGCCTTGAGTACCTGCAACGCCAGGTGCGGGAGTTCGGCTGGAGCTACAGCATCTGGAGCGTCGCCGTCTGGGCGGCATATGCGGATGTCTTGATCGCCGGGCAGAAATGGGAGCAGTTGAAGGAAGTCGCCCTTGAAATGCGCGCCCTGCCGGCCGGGGCGCAGGCGGCGCTGGGCGGCTTCAGCTATTTCCTCGAAGGCCGGGTGGCGTACGTACAGGGCGCGCACGACGCCGCGCGGGCGGCGTTCACCGAGGCGGTACGGCTGGGCTTCCCGCTCGGGCGGGTGGGGCTGCGCGTGGCCCGGCAGTTCAATCAGATGGGCTACGCGGATCTGGCGCTGGAAACGCTGCGGCCGCTGGAGTCGCGCTTCGAGGGCGACCTGCCTTACTGGAAGGCGGTCTTCGACGCCAGCTACGCCCTGCGGGCGGACGACACCTTGCTGCTGCGCGCCGCCGCGCGGGCCTACGAACTGGCGCCGCAAAGCCTGGAATGGAAGTTCAACTACGCCGCCGCGCTGCTCATCGGCCGGCGCCGCCCCGAGCTGGCCCTGGCCCTGACGCTGGACTTGCTCGAAAAGGATGGGCGCACTCCGGGCGGCTTGATCAACCACGCCATCGCCCTGGGCCTCAACCATCGTTACGACGACGCGGCGGAAATCCTCCGCGAGATCAACCCCGAGCGCTTGAACGAGCCCCAACGGGTCGCTTGGCACATGGCCTGGCTGGACATCCACCACCAGGCCGGCAATTGGACGGGAGTGCGGGACAGCCTGCGCCACGTGGATCCCGCCACCCTGTTCCCCTGTCAACAGCGGTGGATTGAGGAGATCCGCCAGGAGATGCCCAGGTAGCCGCGCCGTCGCATTTCACCTCCGCGCCAGCGAAAAGCTCCACCCCCGGCTGGGGGCTCGCGGCGCCCGGAAGGCCGACGCCGCTTTCGTGAAAGTGAAGTACACCCGCAGCCCGCAGCAGCCCACCTTTAGGCTTTGCGGAGCTTCCCACCCGGTTATACTGCGCAACGGGTCGCTACGATGCGCCCCGAGTGCAATCAACCACCAAAAACTATGCCACTCACACACACCCGAGACTTGTTCGCCAAGGCCCTCAAGGGCAAGTACGCCCTGGGCGCCTTTAATGTGAACAACATGGAATTGCTCCAGGCCATCGTCGAGGCCTGCGAAGAGGAGAAGGCGCCCGTCATCCTGCAAATCTCCAAGGGCGCCCGCCAGTACGCCAACCCGGTGTACCTGAAGAAGCTCATCGAAGCCGCCATCAGCGTCACCAACATCCCCATCGCCGTCCACCTCGACCACGGCGATTCCTTCGAGCTGTGCAAGCAGTGCATTGATGAAGGCTTCACCAGCGTCATGATTGACGGCAGCCACCTGCCCTTCGACAAGAACGTCGAGCTCTCCAGACGCGTCGTGGAATACGCCCACAAGCACAACTGCGTGGTGGAAGGCGAACTGGGCCAGCTCGTCGGCGCTCAACACGACGACGGCGAAGAAGGCGGTGGCTACTCCAAGGGCGGCGTGTACACGCACCCGGACGAGGCCGTGCAGTTTGTGAAGCTGACTGGCGTGGACTCCCTCGCCGTGGCCATCGGCAACTCGCACGGCGCGTACAAATTCAAGGGGGAGCAGCACCTCGACATTGAGCGGCTCAAGGCCATCAAGAAGGCCCTCGTGGACGCCGGCCTGGGCGATTATCCGCTCGTCCTGCACGGTGCCTCCAGCGTCCCGAAGGACATCGTCCGGGAAATCAACCAGTTCGGCGGCAAGCTGGGCGAAGACACGGCCGGCGTGCCCGAGACCGACATAGAGATCGCCCGCCGCACCGGTTGCACCAAGGTGAACATTGACACCGACCTGCGGCTGGCCATGACCGCCGCCATCCGACGGGTCTTCGCGGAAAACCCGAAGGAGTTCGATCCGCGCAAGTACCTCGCCCCGGCCCGGCAGAAGGTGAAGGAACTGGTCCGACACAAGGTCAGGAACGTCCTGTGCTGCGCCGGCCACGCGTTTGATTAAGCCGGCTGGCCCGGTAGCCGAAAGGATCGGTAGTGCGGGAGTCCCTTCCGACTCCCTTTCGGTTCACGGGCTGAATCCGCTTTTCAAGCCGGGGTGTGGCGAGAGTCGCGCCCCGGTTTTCCTTTCCCGCCGGGAGCCGGACTCGGCGGGGCATGGGCGCTGCCGGCGGCTTTGGCGCGGTGGATCGAGCCTCCGCCGGGCCCCATCTTTTCATCTGCACTGGGCGTGGTGCCGCAAGGCGTGGTCGGCCAGCACCAAGGCGGTCATGGCCTCGACCATCGGTACGGCGCGCGGCAGCACACAGGGGTCGTGGCGGCCGCGGCCTTTGAGTGTGGTGTTCTGGAGGTTCACGTCCACCGTGTCCTGCTCGTGCATGATGGTGGCCACGGGCTTGAACGCCACGCGGAAGTAGATTGTCTCGCCGTTGCTGATGCCGCCCTGCACGCCACCGCTGCGGTTGGTCACGGTGCGCACGCGGCCGCCCACGTTGCGGAAGGCGTCGTTGTGCTCGCGGCCGGTCAGGCGGATGCCCTCGAAGCCCGAGCCGAGGTCAAAGCCCTTCGACGCCGGCAGGCTGAGCATGGCCTTGGCGAGATCGGCTTCCAGCCGGTCGAACACCGGCTCGCCCCAGCCGGGCGGCACACCGCGCGCCACGCCCAGCACAATGCCGCCCACCGAATCGCCCTCCGCGCGGCGCTGCTCAATAAGCCGGATCATCTGCTCCGCCGCGGCCGCATCCGGGCAGCGCACGATGTTCGACTCGATCGCGTCCAGGGTGACCCGCTCCGGGTCCACTTCGGCCCGGATGTCCTGCACTTGGGTGACGCAGGCGAGGGTTTCCACGCCCCAGCGTTCGCGCAAAAGCTTTTTCGCGATGGCGCCGGCGGCCACGCGGCCCACGGTCTCGCGCGCGCTGCTGCGTCCGCCCCCCGGCCAGGCGCGAATGCCGTATTTGGCCTGGTAGGTGTAGTCCGCGTGCGACGGCCGGAACTTGGTGGCCATCTCGGTGTAGGCCTCGGCCCGGGCATCCTCGTTTTTCACCCACAAGGTGATGGGCGTGCCCAGCGTGAGCCCCTCGAATGTGCCGGACAGGATTTGCACCGTGTCGGTTTCCCTGCGGGGTGTGACGATCTTCGACTGCCCCGGCCGGCGACGGTCGAGGTCGGGCTGGATGTCCGCCTCGGTCAGCGGCAGGCGCGGCGGGCAACCGTCCACCACCGCGCCCACGCCGCCGCCGTGGGATTCGCCCCAGGTGGTGACGCGGAAGAGGTGGCCGAAGGTGTTTGCCATGACCGCAGAGTGCGCGAAAGCGCGGGCGCGGTCAAACTCCGCTCCACGCCCGGCCTATGGCGGGCAGCGGCGCAGGTGTTCCAGGAGTTCGGCAAAATCGCACGTCGCCAGCGCGCAGTATTTGTCTCCGGCGCCGTAATAGACGAACAGCTTGCCGTCCTTCACCACCGTGCCGCACGGAAAACAGACGCCGCGATAGAAGCCCTCGATTTCGTAGTCGGCTTCCGGTTGCATCAGCCAGTCCGACGTTCGATGCAGCACGCGGGCCGGGTCCTCGAGGTCGAGCAGCAACGCGCCCAGGCGGTAGAACTTGTCCGCGCCCACCGCGTGGTAGAGCGTGAACCAGCCGTGCGGCGTCTTGATGGGCGGTGTGTTGACGCCGAGCTTGTATGTCTCCCAGGCGAAACGCTGCTTGATGAGCAGCCGGCTGGGCGCGGCGGGCAGGCCCATGAGGTCGTCGGCGCACTTGATCCAGGCACAGGCGTGCTCGGTACCATAGCGCGGACCCACCCATTCGAGCGGCCGGTGCGCCAGCCAGAACTTCCCGCCGATCTTTTCCGGGAACAGGATCGCGTCACGGTCGTCCAGCAACGGGTCGGTGATCCAGCCGGCGCGAATCCAGTGACGGAAATCGCGCGTCATCGCCAGGCCGGTGAGCGTGGCGTTCGTGCGCAGGTAATGCGGGAACTCCGGCGCCGCCTCGGCCGGACGCGCGAAGCGGTCGCGGCCGCCGGGCACCCAGAACTGGCCGAAGGGGTAATGCCGGCAGGCGTAGGTCACGTAGAACCAGTCGCCCATTTTCGTGATGCGCGGGTCCTGGATGGTCGCGCCGTCGAAGCCCTCGCCGCTCGGGCTCAGGGCGGGCTGGTCGCTCACGCGCTCGAAGTGGTATCCGTCCCGGCTCCTGGCCAGGCCAAACCAACACTTGTACTCCGGGCCGGACTCGGCGGCGCGGTAGAGCAGGAGCACCTCGCCGGTGGTCTCGTCCCGCCACGCGGCCGGATTGAACACCGCCAGGTCCTCCCACGGATGGTCCGGATGCGGCGACAGGATCGGATTACCGCCGAAGCGCTGTAGTTTCATCGCCCCAGCGTGGCGACGACCGTTCCGGCGGGCAAGCGCGGCGAACTTCACCGGGTCGCCCGACCCACGTTTGGCCGAGCCCGGGCGCGGCTCAGCCAATGTCCCGATGATAGCTTTGCAGCGACTTGACGGCCGCCCGCCCCGACCGGTATTCGGCGATGCCCAACACGGCGGCACGCGCCGCAGCAACGGTGGTGAGGTAGGGAATCTTATACTTGATGGCCGCCTGGCGGATGTAGGCGTCGTCGAACTTGCCCGCCTTGCCGATGGGGGTGTTGATGACCAGTTGGATCTCGCCGCTCTTGATCTCGTCCACAATGTGCGGCCGCTGGTGCTCGTGAAGCTTGAAACTGCGTTCACACGCGACCCCGTGGGTCTGGAGATAACGGCAGGTGCCGTTGGTGGCCTTGAGGCGGAAGCCCAGTTCCTGGAACTTGCGCGCCACCTCCATGATGGACGTCTTGTCCTTGTCCGTGACCGAGATGAATACGGTGCCGGATTGCGGCAGCGGCGGCTGCGCGGCCTCCTCGGCCTTGAAATAGGCCAGGCCGAAGGTGGCGGCCAGCCCCAGGACCTCACCGGTGGAGCGCATCTCCGGTCCGAGCACGGGGTCCACTTCGGGGAACATGTTGAACGGGAGCACCACTTCCTTGACGCCGACATGGGGGATTTTCCGGCGCTGGAGTTTCAGATCGGCCAGTTTGGCGCCGAGCATCAGTTGAGTGGCGATGCGGGCCATGGGGACGTTACAGACCTTGGACACCAGCGGCACAGTGCGGGAGGCGCGCGGGTTGGCCTCGAGCACATAGACCTTGTCCTGGCAGATGGCATACTGGATGTTCATTACGCCACACACCTTCAGTTCGCGGCCGATCCGCAAGGTGTATTCCTCGATGGTCTTGATGTGCTTCTCCGGCAGGGTGACGGGTGGAATGGCACAGGCGGAATCGCCCGAGTGAATGCCAGCCAGTTCGATGTGCTCCATCACGGCAGGTACGAACGCATCGCTGCCGTCGGCCAGCGCGTCGGCCTCGGCCTCGATGGCGTTGTCAAGAAAGCGGTCAATGAGGATGGGCCGCGCGGGCGTCACGTCCACAGCGGCGGCGACGTATTGTTTGAGCATCTCCTCGTCGTGGACGATCTCCATGCCGCGGCCGCCCAGCACGAACGACGGCCGCACCATGAGCGGATAGCCAAGGCGGGCGGCCACGGCCCGGGCTTCCTCGAAGTTGCCAGCCATGCCGGATTCGGGCATCGGGATGCCCATTTGCTCCATCATCTTGCGGAAGCGGTCACGATCTTCCGCCAGGTCTATCGTGTCGGGTGAGGTGCCGAGCACCTTGACCCCCGCGGCTTCCAGTTCCTTGGCGATGTTGAGCGGGGTCTGGCCGCCGAACTGGACGACCACGCCGATGGGTTTCTCCTTCGCGTAAATGCTGAGCACGTCCTCGACGGTGAGTGGCTCGAAGTAGAGCTTGTCGGACGTGTCGTAGTCGGTGGAGACGGTTTCAGGGTTGCAGTTGACCATGATGGTCTCGTAACCGGCGTCACGCAGGGCAAAGGCGGCGTGGACGCAGCAGTAGTCGAACTCGATGCCCTGGCCGATGCGGTTCGGGCCGCCGCCCAGCACCATGACCTTCTGGCGTGAACCGGACGGCACCCGGTCGGGCGTGTTGTAGGTCGAGTAGTAATACGCGGCGTTCTCGACGCCGCTCACGGGCAGGGCGTCCCAACCCTCGACCACCCCGAGTGCGGTGCGGTGCGCACGGATTTCCGTCTCGAGGCAGCCGAGCAACTGGCTGAGGTATTTGTCGGCGAAGCCGTCCTTCTTGGCCTGGATGAGCAGGTCGTCGGGCAGCCGCTTGCCCTTGAAGCGCAGGATGCGTTCCTCCAGCTCGACCAGCTCCTTCATCTGCTGGATGAACCAGGGCTTGATGTGTGTCTTGGCGTAAAGTGCCTCGACCGTGGCGCCTTTGCGAAGCGCCTCGTACATGAGCCACTGGCGCTCGCTGCTCGGCTCGTTGAGCATCAGCATGAGATCGTCGAGCGGTTTTTTGTTGAAATCCTTGGCGAAGCCCAGGCCGTAACGGCCGTTTTCGAGCGAGCGGATGGCTTTCTGGAAGGCCTCTTTGTAGGTCTTGCCGATGCTCATGACCTCGCCCACGGCGCGCATCTGTGTGCCCAGCTTGTCAACGGCTCCCTTGAACTTCTCGAAGGCCCAGCGCGAGAACTTGACCACCACGTAGTCGCCCCACGGCTCGTATTTGTCGAGCGTGCCTTTTCGCCAGTAGGGGATTTCGTCCAAGGTCAACCCGCCCGCGAGCTTGGCCGAGATCAGGGCGATGGGGAACCCGGTCGCCTTCGAGGCCAGCGCCGACGAGCGCGAGGTGCGCGGGTTGATCTCGATGACCACCACCCGTCCGGTCCTGGGGTCGTGAGCGAACTGGATGTTTGTGCCGCCAATAACGCCGATGGATTCGACGATCCGGTAGGAATACTCTTGGAGTCTGGCCTGAAGCTTCGACTCGATGGTCAGCATGGGCGCCACGCAGAAAGAATCGCCGGTGTGCACACCCATCGCGTCCACGTTCTCGATGAAGCAGACGGTGATCATCTGGTTCTTCGCGTCGCGGACGACCTCGAGTTCGAGTTCCTCCCAGCCAAGCACGGATTCCTCAACGAGGATTTGGTGAACCATGCTGGCGGCCAGACCGCGGCTGGCCACGGCGCGCAATTCCTCGACGTTATAGACGTGGCCGCCGCCAGTGCCACCCAGCGTGTAAGCCGGCCGGATGACCACCGGGTAGCCGAGTTCCGAAGCCACCTTTTCGGCTTCCTCGACGCTGAAGGCCGGCGCGCTGCGCGGCATTTCAATGCCGAGCCGCTTCATGCTTTCCTTGAAGAGGATGCGGTCCTCACCCTTCTCGATGGCGTCGGCGGCGACACCAATGATGCGCACGCCGTAACGGGCCAGCACGCCGGCCTTGGCGAGCTGAGCGGAAAGATTCAGGCCGGTCTGACCGCCGAGATTGGGCAACAGCGCGTCGGGCCGCTCTTTCTCGATGATTTCGGTCAATGTTTCCGGCGTGAGCGGCTCGATGTAAGTCGCGTCCGCCATGCCGGGGTCGGTCATGATGGTAGCGGGATTGGAGTTCACCAGCACGATCTGGTAGCCGAGGCTGCGGAGGGCCTTGCAGGCTTGGGTGCCGGAATAATCGAATTCGCAGGCCTGGCCGATGACGATGGGGCCGGAGCCGATGATCAGGACCTTTTGGATATCGGAGCGTCGGGGCATGGAAAATTCAGGCTGGGGGCGGTTGAAGTCGTTGCGTTTTGCGGCGCACACCGGAACAGGAAGGGGTGTCTAACGAAGAGCTGGCTGGCAAACAACCAAAATTACATTCTCAGCACAACCGATGTACTGCAGTTCCTGTTGTGGCACGGGCGACCCGGCAGTGGCACGGGCGACCTTGTTCGCTGCCGTTCGTATCGGCGATCCCGCCGGCTTATCCCGGTCTTCAGTGCTCCGCCACCAACGGCGCCGCATCCAGGCAGGCGCCTTCCCGGGTGCTGCGCGCGAAGATGCGCCCCCCGCTCACGGTTGGGTGGTTCCAGCATTTGCCTTCGACCGCCATGGTCCGCGCGATTTCCTTGTACTCGGAGGGCTGGGGGTCCACGAGCACCAACTCGCCCCGGTCGGTCAAGGCCACGAGCACGCCGCCGGCCAGCACCACCCCGCCGGGACCGAAATTTGGTTGCGACCAGACCTCCCGGCCGGTCGCAAGCTCGACGCACTTGAGCGCGCCTTTGCCATATTCCTTGAAGCTGAACATGCCGTACAGGTGGCCGTCCCGGACCACCGGCGTGCTCCAGTGGTTCGCCAGGTCGTTACCCGTCTTGCGCCACAACTCGGCGGACTGCCACGCCTCGCCTTCCCGGCTGATGCGGTAGGCTCCGGCTCCCACACCGTAACCGGCCGAGCAGTACACGATGTCGCCATCCACGACCGGCGACGCCGCGGTGGACACGCTGAAACGGTACGGCTGCCGCCAGAGCACTCTGCCCGAGGCGGCCTCGCAGGAAATCAAGCCCGACTGTGTGAAGAAGATCACCTGCCGCACGCCGTGAATGGTGGCGAACGTGGGCGTGGCGTGCGTAGGTGTCTCGGTCCCGCCCTTCCAGGCCACGGAACCGTCGGCCTGCCGGAACGCCAGCAACGATTGCCCCGGCCCACCGCCGGCCACGAAGACCAACCCGTCCTCGATCACCGGCGACGCGGCATTCTGCCACGCGATCATCTTGCCACCGAAGTCCGCGAGCAGGTCCCTGGCCCACGACACCCGGCCGTCGGCGGCGTTCAGGCAATGCAATTTGAACCGGCTGTCAAAAACGAACACGCGGTCGCCCGCCACGGATGGCGTGCTGCGCGGACCGTCGCCGCCCTTGTTGTCCGGTGTGCCCGAATCGCCACCGCCGTCATATTTGGCAAGATTCAGCGGCGCAGCCCAAAGTTCCTTGCCGGTGGCGGCGTCGAGCGCAAGGCAGACCTCGTGCTTCACGCCGTCCACCTCACGGGTGACGACGGTGTAGGCTTGGTTGCCGGCCACGGTCAGGATGCTGAAGCCGGTCGGTGTTGGCGTTTTCCAGACCACTTTCGGCCCGCCGGCCGGCCAGGTGGTAACGATGCGGCTGGTGGTCCTGCCGTCGTGACTCGGGCCGCGATACTGCGGCCAGTCGGCCCGCAGCGAGGTGGTGGCGAAACAGACTACCGTCGCGCCCGCCAGCAGGCGCGCGAGGTAGCGGGTCCAATCGTTGTTCATGCAGGCGCGAGTGTGCCCGCAAACCGAGCGGCGTCAAATTGGGCCGGGGTTAAACGGGCCCAGCAGCCGCACCCACACAGGGGCGTCCCTGCAAACACTTTCAAACTCAAGACGGGCCGGCGGCTGGCCGAGACCCGCGTTTGTCCAGCGCCAACGATTGCATTTCCACACCACCGTTGCTCGGGGATGTGGTCACCCGCGACGAGAGTGGCAGGGAACCTACGACCTGGCCCAGGATGTCTTCTCGACCCACGATGGCGTGGACGGTCTGATCGGAGCCGAGACTGCGGTTGTCCCCCAACAACGCGTACCGGTCGGTCTGGAGCGTGCCGGGTGCAATACGAAGTGATCCCGGCAGCGCAGGGTAAACTTCCGGCAATCGGCGGCCGTTGACCAGAAGCTGGCCGTTCCGGACCTCGATGGTCTCCCCCGGCAAACCCACCACCCGTTTGACGATCCATTCGCCGCTGTGCCGGGCCACCACGATGTCTCCCCGGCGCGGCTCCGCGTGCCGGTAGGCCGCACGATCCACCAGCAGAAGCTCCCGGCTGGCGAGTGTGGGCTCCATGCTTTCGCCGACGCTCAGGGTCAGCTTGAACCGCGTCTGGAACAGCACCGCGCTGCCAGCCAGCAGCACGCCGGCGAGGAAGAGGGAGTGGGGTTTCATCAGCCACTGGTGTTTCGAGCGGGGAGCGGCGCCGGGGAACGGGTCTGGTTGGTCAGCGTGAATCCGTCCAGGGCAGCCTGCACTGACCGCTTGCCCTCGAATTCGAGAGGGATCCGAGTGACGTGGCGCAACGCGGCCAGAACTTCCTCCAAACGCCCGGTCGCGCGTGCAACCGCGACCGCCTCCCCGGCCAGACGGCCAACCACCGACTCGGTGGGCTGTTGATAAAGCAGCCGCAGATACACGTCGAGCCAGCGGGCGTGAGCGCGTTCGCTCGCGAGCAGGGTTAAGAGACCGGTCGTGAGCAGCGGTTCCTCACCCGTGCCGCGGAATTCATCGAGCGCTTGTTCAAACTCCGCGGCCAGTTGCTGCAATTCCGCCACCGCCCGGGCGCGCTGCCCGGAATCGCCCGATTGCACCGCGTGCAGCAACTCCGCCTGGCGAAGCTGCAGAACGTACAGGTGACGCCGCGCCAGCGCTTGGAGTTGGGCCCGGGCCTGTTCAACCTCCGAAAAGGACGACGCGGACGCGAAGTACTCAAGCGGTGGGATGGCGTGCGCGGGCGAAACCAGAGTCTCCGGGCGCGTCAGCCGGCGCCAAGCCAGGCCGAGACCGCCCAACACGATCGCCAACCCAAGCAAGCAGCATGTCACGCGGGCATTCACGGATTACCGCCAGCTTCCATGCGGGGATTCGACCTGCTGCGCGGGAGCAGCCGCCCGCCTGATCCTTCACCATCTGCGTGCGGTGTGTCGTAATGTCCCGATTCCGCATGGCGCCCGCCGGGCCTTGCACGGCGGATCGCGACCACGAATGTGCCCCCGCGACGCAGCATCACGGCTGATGACGCTGTTGCCCGTCCCTTGGTTACTACGGGGGTTCAAGACACGGTGGGAGCGGGAGCGTCAATCCCCACGAATTAACCACGCAGCTTGTTGGGGAGGCGTCCAGTGTGCCTTGACGGTGGCTCACACCGCCGGCGCGGAGAGGTCGAATCGTCCGAAAGCACCAGTTCAGCCGATGGCTGACCGGGCCGCCAGGCGCGCGAGCACTTCCTGCGTGAGCACTTCGTACGCGGCGGCCCCGGCGCTGTACGGGTCGTACACGATGATCGGCTGGCCGTGGCTGGGCGCCTCGGCCAGGCGCGTGGCGCGCGGAATGACCGTTTCAAAGACCAGTGCCTTGAAGTGCTCGCGCACTTCGCTCACCACTTGGTGCGCCAGCCGCGTGCGGCTGTCGAACATGGTCATCACCACGCCCAGCAATTCGAGCCGCGAATTCGTCCCGCCGCTGCGCAACTGGTCCAGCAACCGTGTCAGCATCGAGATGCCCTCCAGGGCGTAATACTCGCATTGCAGCGGCACCAGCAGATGGTCGGCGGCGGCGAAGGCGTTCAAGGTCAGGATGCCCAACGAGGGCGGGCAGTCCACAAGGATCAGATCGTGCGCGGCCGCGGCGCGGATGGGCTCCAGCGCCGTGGCGAGCCGGTGCAGGTGGTGCTCGAGGCGGGGCAGTTCCACGTCGGCGCCGCACATGTCGAGTTCGCTGGGAATGATGTCGAGGCGCTCGAAGGCGGTGGGCCGGATGCGCGGGGCCAGCGGCTCCTCGCCCAGCAGGGCCGCGTAAGCGCTGGCGCCGGGGGTCTTTTCGAGGCCCAGGCCGCTGGTGGCGTTGGCCTGCGGGTCGAGATCGAGCAGGAGCACGCGCCGGCCGGCGGCGGCGAGGCAGGCGGCGAGGTTCACGGCGGTGGTGGTTTTGCCGACGCCGCCCTTCTGGTTGGCGACCGCGAGCACGGTGGTTGGCACGGCGGGATTAAAGGCGCCCGCTCGGTGGGCTTCAAGGCTTTCACCGTGGCCAGGCAGCCGCGCCTCGGAAACAGTCGGCTGTCAATTCCAGGGACGCCCGACCTTTTCTTGCATCAGCGGCAGGGTGGGAATTGGGTCACGCGCTTGTAGTCATTTCGCGTTTAGGTGTGTTCCGGCCTCCGATCGTCTGGGATGATACTGGGGGGGCCCGAGTTTGTTTCGGGTAAATCAATAGCGCCTCAGGTGGGAGGTGATGGCGCGCAAGGTGGCTGGTCACGCCCGATTTCCCGCTTGCCGGAGCGGTAAGCGGACGGGATAAACACGCGCCGTGGATGGGTTGTTGCACGCCGACACCGCCCTGTTCCGGTTCATCAACCTCTCGCTGAGCCACCCCCTCCTCGATGCCGTCATGCCGTGGTTCAGCGGGAACAAGGTGTTCATTCCCGCCCTGCTGCTCACGCTGGCCCTGCTGGTCTGGCGGGGCGGCGCGCGCGGTCGTGTCTGCGTGGCGTTGCTGGTACTTCTGCTGGCGCTGGGCAACGCGGTCTTCGATCTGCTCAAGGAAGGGATCGCCCGGCCGCGGCCGTTTGTGGATCTGCCGGACGCGCGGGTGTTGCTGGGCCGGGGGAGCAGCGGCAGCCTGCCGTCGGCCCACGCGGGCAACTGGTTTCTGGGGTTTGCGGTGCTGGCCCGGTATTACCCCCACGTGCGCTGGGTGGTGCTGGCGCTGGCGCTGACGGTGAGCTTTTCGCGGGTTTACTGCGGCGTGCATTACCCGGCAGACGTCCTGGCCAGCGCGATGCTTGGACTCGCGTTCGGCGGAGGCGGCGTGCTCCTCGTGGACCGCCTCTGGCACGCCGCCGGCCGGCGGTGGTTCCCGTTGTGGTGGCGGCAACTGCCCTCACTGCGCGCCCCGGTGTTCCACCCCGACCCGCTGGCCTGGCAGCCGGACGCCCCGCCGGTGCGCGATCCGGCGGTCGTGGCCGACCGGCAATGGCTGCGGCTCGGCTACCTGTTCATCGCCGCGCTGCTGATGTTTCGTCTGGGTTACATCGCCTCCGACACCATCGAACTGAGCGAAGACGAGGCCTACCAATGGCTGTGGTCGAAACACCTCGCGCTCTCGTACTACAGCAAACCGCCGATGATCGCGTACCTCCAATGGCTGGGCACGCGCTTGTGGGGCGACACGGAACTGGGCGTGCGGTTCATGTCCCCGGTGATCGCGGCGGTGATCGCGTGGCTGCTGCTGCGATTTTGCGCGGCGCACATCAGCGCCCGGGCCGGTTTCTGGCTGGTGGCCATGCTGAGCGTGACCCCGCTGACGGCGGTGGGCGCGGTGCTGCTCACCATTGACCCGCCGCTGGTGCTGTGCTGGACGGCGGCGATGCTCACCGGCTGGCGGGCGTTGCAGGCCCACGGCCGCACGCGCGACTGGGCGTGGACCGGCCTCTGGATGGGGCTGGGCTTTCTCAGCAAGTACACCGCGCTGCTGCAATGGGTCTCGTTCGCGCTGGTCTTCGCGCTCTGGCCCGCCACCCGCCGCCATCTGCGCCGGCCCGGACCTTACGTCGCGCTGGCGATCAATCTGGTCTGCACGCTCCCGGTGTTGATCTGGAACGCGCAGCACGGCTGGATCACCGTAACCCACCTGGGGGAGCGCGCCGGGCTGGATGAAACATGGCGCTTCACGCCGAAGTTCTTCCTCGAATTCACCGGGGCCGCTTGCGGCCTGCTGAACCCGGTGTTTTTCGTCGCGATGATCTGGGCGGCGGTGGGCATCTGGCGCCGGCGTCAGTCGCATCCGCTCTGGTTTTACCTGCTGCTCATGGGCGCCCCGGTGCTGCTCGGTCACTGGTTGTACACGGTGCGCGCCCGCGTGCTGCCCAACTGGATCGCCACCGCCGTCGTGCCGCTGTTCGCGGCCACGGTGGCTTGCGCGGAGGCCCGCTGGCGCGCCGGCGCGCGCGGCGTGAAGCCGGCGCTCGCCGTGGGTCTGGGCCTGGGTCTGCTGCTGGTGGTGCCATTGCACGAAAGCGACTGGCTGGGCCAGGTGCTTGGCCGCCCGCTGCCCGCGCGGCTCGACCCGCTCCGCCGCGTGCGGAACTGGAGCGACACCGCCCGCATGGTGGGCGAGGAGCGAGCCCGGCTGGCCGCCGAAGGCCCGCCGGTCTTTCTCATCGGCAACCACTACGGCATCACCGGCCAGTTGTCCTTTTACCTGCCGGAGGCCAGGGCGGCGGTGCGGGCCGGCCGGCCGTTCGTGTACTTCCGCTCGAGCGATGTACCGCTGAACCAGTTCTTTTTTTGGCCGGGCTACCAGGATCGCAAAGGTCAGAACGCGCTGTTCGTCATGCCCACCGACCGGCCCCGGCCGCCGCCGGAACGACTGGTGGCGGAGTTCGAGTCGGTGACCGACCTGGGGCTGCGCGAAATCCGGGATGGCAGTCGCGTGATGCGCCGCATTCAGCTTTATGCTTGTCGCGGGCTGCGTTGAGAACCAGGCCGGACCGCGGACGGCCGCGTGCCGCCACACCTGGCCGGTGCGGAATTACGACCTGGCCGCCACGCTCAACTCCGGGCAGGCGTTCCGCTGGACAACCCGCGGCGGCGGCTGGGAAGGTGTCGTGGCCGCGCGCTGGGTCCGGCTCACCGCCTCCCCGCACGCCATCACGGCGCAGACCCTCATGCCGCCGCCGGACTGGGACTGGCTCGCGCGTTATCTCCGGTTGGACGACGACCTGGACGCGATTCTGGCCACGTTTCCCGATGACGTGCCGCTGCGGGCCGCCGTCGCCGCGTGCCGTGGTTTGCGGCTGTTGCGCCAGGACCCCTGGGAATGCCTGGCGAGCTTCATCCTGTCCTCGACGAAACGGATCACGCACATTCGGCAGATCGTCGCGACGCTGTGCCGGCGTTTCGGCGAGCCGGTGCCCGTGCCGGCCGGCCGCGAACCGGGCTTTGCCTTTCCGACGCCCGTCCGGCTCGCCGCCCGCACGGAAGCCGAGTTGCGCGGCTGTGGCATGGGCTTCCGCGCGCCGTACCTGCTGGCCGCGGCCCGCCGCGTGGCCGCCGGCGAACCGGACCTCGCGCAGCTTCACCGCCGGCCCTTGGCGGAGGCGCGCACCGAGTTGATGTCTCTGCCGGGGGTCGGGCGCAAGATCGCGGACTGCGTGCTGCTGTTCGCGAGCGGTTTCGACGCGGCATTTCCGGTGGACGTGTGGGTGCGCAAGGCGCTGTGTGAACTTTACTTTCCACGACGCCCCCCGGCACCCCGCCGGCTCCTGGCCTTCACGGAAACACATTTCGGTCCGCACGCCGGCTACGCGCAGCAATACCTTTTTCATTACCGGCGCACCCGCGCGGGCGGAACGGCTGCCCGGAACTTGAGCCGGTGCGATTGGTAGGTTCTTTCACGCGGGGTGCCGCGCGCGGTTCAGGTTTGCGCGACCGGCATCCGCCGCCGCAGTCTTCGCCCGCATGAGCGTGTCCTTGGGTGTCACCTTTGCGCCGGCGGAATTCGAGGCGTTCGCCCGCCGCGACCTGGGCGGGACGGTGTGCGTGGTGTTCGACGTGTTGCGCGCCACCAGCAGCATCGTGACGGCGCTGGCCCACGGTGCGGCCGGGATCCTGCCCGTGGCAGAGCTTTCCGAAGCGATGGCCGTGCGGCAGGTGCGGCCGGACGTACTGCTGGCGGGCGAGCGCAACGGCATCCGCATCCCGGCCTCGCTGAGCGGCGGGGTGGACTTTGATCTGGGCAACTCCCCGCGTGAGTTCACCCCGGAACGGGTGCGGGGCCGGACGCTCGTCATGACCACCACCAACGGCACGCGGGCGTTGCGGGCCTGTGCCGGCGCGCAGCGGGTGCTGGCGGGTGCGCTGGTGAATCTCGGTGCGCTGGTGCGTCTGATCGAGCAACATCGCCCGCCGCAACTGCTGCTGGTGGGCGGCGGCACGCTCGAGCAGGCCGCCTTCGAGGACGCGCTGGCGGCCGGCGCGCTGGCCGACGCGGTGTGGCCGCTTTACGCCGAAGGCCAGGTGAGCGACGGCGCGCTCATGGCGCGGCACCTGTACCGGACCTTTGCGGCGGACCTGCTGGCGGCGTTCCGGCTGTCCCGCAATGGTCGTCGCTTGCTCGCCCGCCCCGAACTGCGGGACGACGTGTCGTTTTGCGCCACGCGGGATCTGTTCGAGGTGGTGCCGGTGTTGCATGACGACGGCGTGCTTCGCGCGAGCGCGGGTTGACCGCGTCGCGACGGGCGTCGCACGAAGTCAGCGCCCGAGCAGGTGCTGGAGCTTGTCGCGGTAACTGCGGCTCAGGCTCAGCCGGGTGCCGTTGCGCAGAATGACCGCGTAATCCCCGTGAAACATCGGCTGCAGCTCCTTGATGCGGTCCAGATTAACGATGGTCGAACGGCTGATGCGCAGGAAGTGCCGCGGGTCCAGCCGGGCCTCGAGTGCGGCCATGGTTTCACGCAACATGTGCGCCTCGGCGCCCACATGGAGGTTCACGTAATTGTCCGCCGCCTCGATCCAGTCCACGTCCGCGGTGCGGATGAGCATGACGCGGCCGCCGGTTTTCACCACCAGCCGGTCCACCTTCTGCGTGGCGGGCCGCATCTCGGCGAGGAGGGCGTTGAGTTTCTCATTCAGCGCGCCGGTCTGGGCCAGGCGGAGGCGCTCGCGGGCGCGGTTCAAGGCCACCTGCAGGCGCTCGCGATCAAACGGCTTGAGCAGGTAGTCCAGCGCGTGGACCTCGAAGGCTTTGAGGGCATGCTGGCCGAAGGCGGTGGTGAAGATCACGGCCGGCGGGCGGGCCGGTTTCGCGGCCGCGAGCACGCCGAAGCCGTCCAGTTCGGGCATTTGCACATCGAGGAATACCAGGTCCGGCGCGTCGCGCTCGATCGCTTCGACCGCTTCCGCGCCATCCGTGCATTCGCCGATGATCTCGACGTCCGGCTCGGCGGCCAGCAGGTCGCGCAGGCGCTCGCGTGCGAGCGCTTCGTCATCCACCAGCAGGGTGCGGATTTTCATGGGCCCAGACGGTGCTTGCGGCAAGGGAAACCAAGCGCCCGCCACGGGTCAAGCGGGCAAAAGCCGGGGCGCGGACTTGACTTGGCCGGGTGGGGACTTCATTAACGCCGGTCAACACGCAGTTCAACCGGTTGTCCGCAGGCACAACCACGCCACCGAACCATGAAATATCTCCGTCGCAAGCCCATCACCGAACTCCAGGCCGAGGTGGAGAATGATCAGCGGCTGCACCGCACACTGGGGCCGGTGAACCTGGTCGCGCTGGGTGTGGGGGCCATCATCGGCGCGGGCATTTTCGTGCTCACCGGCCAGGCGGCGGCCAAATTTGCCGGGCCGGGCATCGTGTTTTCGTTCGTCATCGCCGGGGTTGCCTGCGCCTTTGCGGGGCTGTGCTACGCCGAGTTTGCCGCCATGATCCCGGTGTCCGGTTCCGCCTACACGTACAGCTATGCCACGCTGGGGGAGTTCTTTGCCTGGGTCATCGGCTGGGATCTGATCCTGGAATACCTCTTCGCGGCCTCGACGGTGGCGGTGGGCTGGTCGGGCTACGTTGTGTCGCTGCTGAAGGACATGGGCCTTCAAGTCCCGGCGGTGTTTGCGAACGCGCCGTACAACCACGAAGCGCCGGCCGACGCCGGCTGGAACCTCTGGCGCATCTTCACGGAAGGCTGGACGGGCACCGGCGCGGTGCTGAACGTCCCGGCCATGGTGGTGATCGCGGTGATCACCGTGTTGCTGGTCATCGGCATCCGGGAATCGGCGTTCTTCAACAATGTCATTGTGGCGATCAAGGTGTCGGTGATCCTGATTTTCCTGGCGGTGGGACTGGCCTATCTGAACGCGGAGAATTGGACACCGTTCATCCCGGAAAACCAGGGCCCGGGCCATTTCGGCTGGGACGGCGTTCTGCGCGCCGCAGGCGTGATTTTCTTCGCCTACATCGGCTTTGACGCGGTCTCGACCGCCGCCCAGGAGGCCCGAAAGCCCCAACGCGACATGCCCATCGGCATCCTGGGTTCGCTCTTTGTCTGCACGGTGCTCTACATCAGCGTGGCGCTGGTGCTCACCGGGATTATCAAGTACACCGAACTGGGGGTGCCGGATCCCATCGCCAAGGCGATTGATTCGCTCGGGTCGGGCGTGGCCTGGTTGCGGCCCATCATCAAGATCGGCGCCATCGCCGGTCTGTCCTCGGTGATCCTGGTGATGATGCTCGGCCAGCCACGCATCTTCTACGCGATGGCCCGGGACGGGCTGCTGCCGCCGGTGTTCGGCCATGTACATCACCGCTTTCGCACGCCGTGGCTGGCCACCATACTCACCGGCGTGGTGGCCATGACGATGGCCGGGCTGTTCCCCATCGGCATTCTCGGCGAACTGGTGTCCATCGGCACGTTGCTGGCTTTCGCCATTGTCTGCGCCGGAGTCTTCGTGCTGCGCTTCACGGACCCCGACATCCCGCGTCCGTTCCGTGTGCCGGCGTTCTGGCTCGTGTGTCCGCTGGGCGTGTTCTTCTGCGGGTGGCTCATGTACAACCTCCCGCTGGACACCTGGGCGCGGTTGTTGGTCTGGATGGCGCTGGGCTTGACGATCTACTGGGCCTATGGCCGGCGGCATTCCCGCCTGGCCCGCGCCAAAGCCCCGCTGGCAGAAACGCCGCAACCGGCTCGCGGCTGACTCCCCAACCCGTCAGCGTCGGTTCGGTCACGCAACCGCGCGGCGTTCACGCCACGCGCTTTCTCGTCGCAGCCCTCACTGTGTGTCGCGTCCTCAAACAACCGAGCTTGGGCCGCCGATTGGCCGAAGTGTGGCAGTCTGACGCGCTGATTGGCGCGCGCGTCGGTCCGGTTCGAGAACAGATTCACGGAGAATTCCGCGCCCACGAACTCTTCCGACTGTGATTGCCCGCGGCGCGCTCAAAAAGTGAAGGGAAAGGTTGCGCGAATGAAATCCGTTCTCCATAATTCGGGCGTTGAGCCCGATGCAACCAGAAACAGTCGAATCAGCTTTACTCCCATCTGGGAAGGGAGGTGACGTTCACGTGCCAGCGAAGAAAAAAGCGGCAGCCAAGAAACCCGCCAAGAAGGCAGCGAAGAAGAAGTAGATCCTAACCTCCGATCACCGGCCGGGAGGCTGATCCCGTTTCGCGCGAGATTCGCCTCCCGGTCTGGTCCTGCCCATTCCGCCGTGGCCACGCTCGTGTTTGACATCGAAACCGCTGCGCTGGGACGCGAGCATTTCGACGAGGCACAGTGGGAATACCTGATGCGCGAGGCCGAGCGCCTGCCGGATGAAGCGGCGCGGCAACAACGCGAGACGGAGTTGACCCGCCAGCTCAACCTGTACCCGTTTACCGCGCAGGTGGTCTGTGTCGCGATGCTCAACGCCGAAACCGCGCGCGGTCAGGTGCAGTTTCTGGCGGCCGATTACGAGGAAGGCACCGGCGCTGCCGAACCCAACGTCGAGTACGTCGCGTGCATGGACGAGGTCGAACTGCTCGGCGCTTTCTGGGACGTGGCCCGGCATTACGACCAGATCGTCACCTTCAACGGCCGGGCCTTCGACGTGCCGTTCCTGTACCTGCGCTCGGCGATCCTCAACGTGCCGATTTCGCGGAAGAACTGGCTGGGCTACCGCTTTGCGACCGAGCCGCACTGCGACCTGGCCGAGCAACTGACCTTTTACGGCGTGAGCGGCCGGGACGGCGCGGCGCGGCGCTTCAACCTGGATTTTTATTGCAAGGCCTTCGGCATTGACTCGCCCAAGAGCCACGGCGTGACCGGGATGGATATCAATCAACTCTTGGCCGAGGGCCGCCACCGCGAGATCGCCGAATATTGCCTGCGGGACGTGCGGGCCACCGTCGAACTCTACCGTCTCTGGCGCGAGCGGCTGGCTGGCATCAAATAGCCGGCCACGCGCCGGGCCCAAAGAGTACGCGCCCTTCCGGGCCGCCCGCTCCGCAAAAAAGGGCAAGCAGTAGCCAAGGCATGTGGAGCCCGGTTCGCCGCCCCACCCCAGATTGCGCTCCGCGCGTTCGCAGCGGTCCGCGCCGTAGCGGGCGCACGTCCGCAGGCTGTGCCTGCCGGCGCGCGCCTCCCCGCTTTGCGCGACCCGACCGGGTCCGCGGCGGCCGGGACCAAAGCCGAGCCGGAGATCGAATCATGAGCAAAGTCTTTGCAACCATTGATGGCAACGAGGCTGTCGCCTATGTGGCCTACCGCTGCAACGAGGTGATGGCCATTTATCCGATCACCCCCTCCTCCAACATGGGTGAGTGGTGCGACCAGTGGGCCGCCGAGGGCGTGCGGAATCTCTGGGGCACTATCCCGTCGGTGGTCGAGATGCAAAGCGAGGCCGGGGCCGCCGGGGCGGTGCATGGCGCGCTGCAAACCGGCGCGCTCACCTGTACCTTCACCGCCTCGCAGGGGTTGCTGCTCAAAATTCCGAACATGTTCAAGATCGCCGGCGAACTCACGCCCACGGTCTTCCACATCTCGGCCCGCACCATCGCCACGCACGCCCTGTCCATCTTCGGGGACCACAGCGACGTGATGCACGCGCGCACAACCGGCTTTGCGCTGTTGAGTTCCGCCTCGGTTCAGGAGGCGATGGACTTCGCGCTGATCGCCCAGGCCGCCACCCTCGAGGCGCGCGTCCCGTTCCTGCACTTCTTCGACGGCTTCCGTACCTCGCACGAAGTCTCGAAGATTGAGATGGTCACGGAAGACATCATGCGCCAGGTGATTGATGAGGACCTGGTCCTCGCCCACCGCCGGCGCGCATTGAATCCGGACCGGCCGGTGCTGCGCGGGACGGCGCAGAACCCGGACGTGTTCTTCCAAGCCCGCGAGCGCTGCAACCCGTTTTACCTCGCCTGCCCGGAGATCACGCAGAAGGCGATGGACAAGTTTGCCGCCCTCACCGGCCGTCAATACCGGCTGTTCGATTACGTGGGCGCGCCCGACGCTACCAACGTGTTGGTCATCATGGGCTCCGGCGCCGAGACGGCCGAGGCCACGGTGAATTACCTCAACGACGAGGGTGGGAAATACGGCGTGGTCAAGGTGCGGCTCTACCGGCCGTTTGATGTACCGCGCTTCCTGGCCGCGCTGCCTCCCACGGTGAAGGCGGTGTCCGTGCTCGACCGCACCAAGGAACCCGGCGCCACCGGCGAGCCGTTGTACCTCGACGTGGTGACCGCGCTGGCCGAGGGGCTGGACGGCAAACCGGCCGTGCGGCCGCGGGTATTGGGCGGGCGCTATGGCCTGTCGTCGAAAGAATTCACGCCGGCGATGATCAAGGCCGTTTTTGACAACGCCGCCAGCCCACAGCCGAAGAATCATTTCACGGTGGGCATCGAGGACGACGTCACTCACACCAGCCTCGCGTACGATCCCGAGTGGTCCATCGAGCCGGCCAGCGTCACCCGGGCGCTGTTCTACGGCCTGGGTTCGGATGGCACGGTGGGCGCGAACAAGAACTCGATCAAAATCATCGGCGAAGACACCGCCAACTATGCCCAGGGCTATTTCGTGTACGACTCGAAGAAAGCCGGCGCGGTCACGGTGTCGCACCTGCGTTTCGGGCCGGAGACCATTCCCAGCACCTACCTGGTGAGCAAGGCCAACTTCGTGGCCTGCCACCAGCCGGTGTTCCTCGAGCGCTACGACATGCTCAAGCCGCTGGTACCCGGCGGCACGTTCCTGCTCAACACGCCGTACTCGAAGGATGAAATCTGGAGCAAGCTGCCGCGTCCGGTGCAGCAGAGCCTCATCAACAAGCGGGCGAAGTTTTTCGTGATTGACGCCGTCAGCGTGGCCAAGGCCACCGGCATGGGCGGCCGCATCAACACCATCATGCAGACCTGCTTCTTCGCGCTGTCGGGTGTGCTGCCGCGCGAGGAGGCCATCGAGCAGATCAAGAAGACCATCAAGAAGACCTACGGCAAGAAGGGCGAGGAGGTGGTAAAGAAGAACATTGCCGCGGTCGAGCAGACCCTGGCCAACCTCTTCGAGGTACCCGTGCCCGACCAGGTCAGCAGCACCTGCGAGCTGCCGCCCCCCTTCAGCGCGAAGGCGCCCGGGGAAATCAGCGCCACCCTGGGGCGCATCTACGCCGGCGAAGGCGAGTCGCTCCCGGTCAGCGCCTTCCCGCCCGACGGCACCTTCCCCACCGCCACCGCCCAGTACGAGAAGCGCAACCTCGCCCTCGAAATCCCGGTGTGGGACCCCAAGACCTGCATCCAATGCGGCAAGTGCGCCGCGGTCTGCCCGCACGCCACCATCCGCGCCAAGGTGTACGAACCGACCGCCCTGGCCGGCGCGCCCGCCACCTTCAAGTCCGCCGATGCCCGCGCCCCGGAATGGAAGGGGCTCAAATACACCATCCAGGTCGCTCCGGAGGACTGTACCGGCTGCGTGCTGTGCGTGGACGTCTGCCCGGCCAAGAACAAGAGCGAGCCCAAGCTCAAGGCCATCAACATGCACCCGCAGGCGCTGCTCCGCGCGCCCGAACGTGAGAACTGGGAGTTCTTCCTCGGCATCCCCGACTTCGACCGCCGCAAGATCAAGATCACCCAGCTCCGCCAGCAGCAGATCATGCGGCCGCTCTTCGAGTTCTCCGGCGCCTGCGCCGGCTGCGGCGAGACCCCGTACATCAAGATGGTCACGCAGTTGTTCGGCGACCGCATGATCATCGGCAACGCCACCGGTTGCTCCTCGATCTATGGCGGCAACCTGCCCACCACGCCGTATTGCGTGGACCACCACGGCCGCGGCCCGGCGTGGAACAACTCGCTCTTCGAGGACACCGCCGAGTTCGTAATGGGTTTCCGCGTCTCGCTCGACAAACAGATGGAGTTCGCGAAGGAACTCGTGAAACGCCTCGCTCCGCAACTGGGCGACGACCTCGTGACCGCGATCGTCCAGGCCGACCAGCGCGACGAGGCCGGCATCTACGACCAGCGTGAACGCGTCGCCGCCCTCAAGGCGAAGCTGCAAGCCCTCCCGGGCAGCGACGCGAAGATGCTGCTCGGCGTGGCCGACGCCCTGGTGCGCAAGAGCGTCTGGGGTTTCGGCGGCGACGGCTGGGCCTACGACATCGGCTACGGCGGACTGGATCACATTCTGGCCAGCGGCCGGGACGTGAACCTGTTGGTGCTCGACACCGAGGTGTACTCGAACACCGGTGGTCAGGCCTCCAAGTCCACCCCGCGCGGCGCAGTGGCGAAGTTCGCCGCCGGCGGCAAGCCCGGCCGCAAGAAGGACCTCGGCCTCATCGCCATGAGTTACGGCAACGTGTACGTGGCCAGCGTGGCCATGGGCGCCAAGGACGAGCACACCCTCCGTGCCTTCATTGACGCCGAGAGCTACCCCGGCCCGTCGCTCATCATCGCGTACAGCCACTGCATCGCGCACGGCATTGACCTGGACCGCGGCGTGGGCATGCGGCATCAAAAGATGGCGGTGGAGTCCGGCCAGTGGCTGTTGTACCGCTACGACCCGCGGCGCGCGCAGGCGGGTGAGAACCCGCTGCAGCTCGATTCGCCGGCCGCCAAGATGAAGGTGGCGGACTATCTCCTGGCCGAAAACCGGTTCAAGATGCTCACCAAGAGCAAACCCGAAGACGCCCGCCGGCTCATGGAGGCCGCCCAACTGGACGCCGAGGCCCGCTGGCAGCTTTATTCGTACCTGGCCGCGCGAAAGGGCAACGGCGCCCCGGCGCCCGCGCCCGCCGTCACGGTCACCCCCGCCACCTCGGAATCGGCCTGATGAATCCAACGAGGTCGGTTCTGCCGCGGCGCGGGACCGGCCGCCTATCCCGCCGGCCCCCAACCACCAGAAGAAGACACCATGGACCTGAGCACCACCTACCTTGGCCTCAAACTGCGCAGCCCGCTGATGCCGTCCGCCTGCCCCCTCACGCGCGAAATTGACGAGATCAAACGCGCCGAGGACGCCGGCGCTGGCGCCGTGGTGCTGCCCTCGGTGTTCGAGGAACAGCTCCGGCGCGAAAGCGAGGAACTCGACGCCATGCTGGAAAAAGGCGCGGAGAGCTTCGCCGAGGCGCTGAGTTACTTCCCGCAGGTCGGCGAGTTCCGCGTCGGACCGGACGATTACCTTGAACTCATCCAACAGGCCCGGGTCACCACCCGCCTGCCCATCATCGCCAGTCTCAACGGCACCTCCGTCGGTGGCTGGACCGAGTACGCCCGCAAGATTCAACAGGCCGGCGCGGACGCCCTCGAGCTGAACATCTACTACATCCCCACCGACCTCGATCTGCCCGGCACTGCGGTGGAACAGACCTACCTGGACATCCTCCGCGGTGTGAAATCGGCCGTGACCATCCCCGTCTCGGTCAAGCTGGGACCGTACTTCAGCAACATGGCCAACATGGCCCGCAAGCTGGACGAGGCCGGCGCCGACGGCCTGGTGCTTTTTAACCGCTTTTACCAGCCGGACATTGACCTCGAAAACCTCGAGGTCGAGCACAGCATCCTGCTCAGCACCCCGCAGGCCCGCCGTCTGCCGCTGCGCTGGATTGCCATCCTGTACGGCCGCATCCGGGCCAGCCTCGCCGCCACCAGCGGCATCCACACCGCCTACGACGCGCTCAAGATGCTCATGGCCGGCGCGGATGTCACCATGCTCTGTTCCGTGCTGCTTCGCAAAGGCATGGCGCACATCGCCGTCATCGAGCAGGAGATGAAACGCTGGATGGAGGAGCACGAATACGAGTCCGTGGCCCAAATGAAGGGCTCGATGAGCCAGATCAAGTGCCCGGACCCGACGGCCTTCGAGCGCGCCCAGTACATGCGGCTCATCTCCACCTGGAAGCCGGCCTGACGGGAAACACAGTTTTCAACGCGCGGCGGGTCGTCTCACGGTCCCGCCGCGCGCGCTTTTCTGGGCGTGCAGTTGTCCCGGGGTGGGCAGTTCACAGCCAACCAAACACTTTTCGCCATCAGGCACCGCTGGCGGAGTTGCCGGAAGTTGCGACCGGTGCGCTGCCCGCCTCCGCAGCCAGCCAATCCCGGGCCAGAACCCGCGCTTGCTCCACCAGTGCCAGATCGGTGGCGAGGTCGCCAAAACGGAAGGCCGGTAGCCCGCTTTGTGCCTGGCCCAGCAATTCGCCCGGTCCGCGCAGCCGCAGGTCCGCCTCGGCGATGCGAAAGCCGTCAGTGGTTTCTTCGAGCATGCGCAGCCGCTCGCGGGCCTCGGCCGTTTTCGCCGCCGCCACCAGAATGCAATACGCCGGGTACGGGCTGCGCGCCACGCGGCCGCGCAGTTGATGCAGTTGAGCCAGGCCGAAGCTCTCCGCGTTTTCCACCACCATGACGCAGGCGTTGGGCACGTCCACGCCCACCTCGATGACCGAGGTGGTCACCAACGCCTGCAGGCGGTTGGCGCGGAAAGCCGCCATCACGCGGTCCTTTTCCTCCGCGCCCAGCCGGCCGTGCAGCAGGCCGACGCGGTGTGGCGCCAGCGCCGTTTGCAGGCGCTCGAACTCGGCCAGCACGGCCTTCACCCCCAGGGCCGGATCCGCGTCCTCCACGCGCGGGTACACGATAAACGCCTGCCGACCCTGGCGGAGTTGGTCCCGCACGAATTCCCACACCTTCGGCAGGTGGTCGGCGGTGCGCACGAAGGTCCGCAACCGGCCGCGGCCCGCCGGGAGGCTGTCAATCACGGACACATCAAGGTCGCCATACAACGTCAGGCCCAGCGTGCGCGGAATGGGCGTGGCGGTCATCACCAGCAGGTGCGGGTAACGGCCCTTGCGGACCAGCCGCTCGCGCTGGGCCACGCCGAACTTGTGCTGCTCGTCAATGATCACCAGCCCCAACCGTTCCGGAATGAACCCCGGTTCGATCAACGCGTGGGTGCCCACCGTGAGCGCCGGCCTGGCGGCGGAGTTCGCGCCCGCCGCAGCCGCAAACAAACCGGGCGCGTCCGCCACTGCCCCGCCGGTTTTGCGGCTGCCGGTGCGCAGTTCCACGCGGATGCCCAGCGGCGCGAACCACGCGTGAAATCGCTCGAACTGCTGACCGGCCAGCACCTCCGTGGGCGCCATGAAGGCCGCGTCGTACCCGCTTTCCAGCGTCATCAACGCCGCGCACGCGGCCACCACGGTCTTGCCGGAGCCCACGTCGCCCTGCAGCAGCCGCCGCATCGGGTGCGGCCCGCCGAGGTCGGCGCGGATTTCGCGGAGCACGCGCGTCTGCGCCTCGGTGAGCGCGAAGCCGAGGCGAGCCAGGAACGGGCGCATCCAGCGGTTGTCCCCGGCACAGGGCAGGGCGGCCGCCTTGGTCTGGAGCGTGCGGCGCCGCCGCTGGATGGCGAGCTGGAGTGCAAAGAACTCGTCCAGCGCCAGACGACGGCGGGCGGCCTCGGCGTCGTCGTCGTTTTCCGGGAAGTGGAGCAGGTGCAGCGCGCGGGCGCGGGACAGGTTCGCGGCGGCGGTGACGGCAGGCCGGAGGTCGGTCAGATGCGGCGTGGCGGCGGCCAGCGCGCGCCACATCAAGCCGCGCAGCCAGCGCTGCGTGAGCCCGGCGGTGAGCGGGTAGATCGGCACGATGCGGCCGACGTGGAGCGAGCGTTCCTCGCCGCCTTCCACCACCTCGGTCTCGGGATGGTCCATCGTGGCGGGCTTGAGCGAGCGCACCCGGCCGAAGACGACCAGTTCCTCGCCCACCTGGAACTGGTTTTCCATGAAAGGCAGGTTCCACCACCGGCAGCGCAGCCGGCCGGTGCCGTCCTCAAGGATGAGTTCGAAGAGCGAACGGGCGCTGCGCTTCCAGCGTTTCACGCCGGCCGCCACCACGCGCCCGCCGGTCAGCACGGACTCGCCGGCCGCAAGGCCGCCGATGGGCCGGAACCGGCGGCGGTCCTCATAACGACGCGGCCGGTGGTGTAGCAACTCCTCGACCGTGCGAATGCCGAGTTGGGCCAGTAGCACTGCTCGTTCCGGTCCCACGCCCCAGAGGACGGTGACAGGCTGGTTGAGGATCGAAGCCGGCGGCGCGGGCACGCCCGGCTTATAGCCGCGCCCGCCACGCTCGCCAAGCTGGAGCCTTGACCCGGATTGCGGTCCCGCCCGCGCATCCGCGGCCGCGACTTACGCGCACCACGGCCGACGGCGGTCCGGCAGTTGGGCAATGATGTCGGCGGCGATCTTGACGTCCTCGGCCACCTGGAAGTCGAACATGCCCACGCAGGCGAAATCGGCGCCGTGGCGGAAGGCGTAGTCGAAGCCGACCTTCGGGGCAATGGCACCGGCGGCCAGCACCTTGTAGGCGATCCACGGTTTTTCAATCCGGCTCATCACCGCGATGGTCCGGTCGGGGTCCATGTCGTAGTAGTTGTCCACCGCGTAGTTCTCGATCACCGGCTTGGACTGGTCCGGCCGGCGGGCGGACCAGTATTTGTTGTGGTGGAGCGTCTTCATGTAGAAGTCCACCGGGAGACGCGCGCCTTCGACGGCCTCGATCATTTCGAGCGAGTGCCCCGCGACACCGGTGATCACGCCCTGCCGGCGCACCAGGTCCACGAATTTGCCGATCAGGTCCACGCGCTGGTCGAAGGCCCAGCGGTCGCCCAGGTTGCCCACCAGAAAGACGCCGACCGCGCCGGCGTCAATCGAGGACTTGATCACCTCGTCCATCTTGGTTTCGTCGGGTCCGGCCTGGGCCAGCCATTGAAGCCGGCCGCCGCGTTCCCGGCGGTAGCGGCGGTACAAGGCCACGGCCCGGGTGTTGTCCGGGTTCACGATCATGGTGTTGATGCCGTGCTCCTCGCAAATCTGCCAGGTGTCCAGCACCTTCTCGTCCGTGAAATAATGGTTGAGCAGCGACGAGACGTAGATCAGGTCGCGCGAATGCGCGTAGCCGCCGATGAGATTGCCGCCGCAGATCAGGCGGCTGATCTCGACCTTGCCAATGCGGCCGGTCTCCAGGCGGGGGCCCGGCGCCGGCCGGGGACGCGGCTCCGCTCCCGCCGCGGCCAGGGCGCGTTCTTCGAGACTCAATGTGGCAGCGGTGGCAGCCACGGCGCCCAGAAAGCCGCGTCGCGAAACGGGGGTGTTTTGGGGGACAGGGCAGGTGCGCAGCGTTTTCACGTCCCTGTTGGTACGCCTCCGGCGGCGTCTTGCCAATCTGGAATTGACCGTCACCGGTCTTCAGTTGCCCGGCAGGGTGCGGTATCGGTTCGCAGGCCGTCGCGAAATGACGCCGTCGCCACCGGGTGCCGGCCGGGAAGGTCCGATTTCCCGTTAACAGGGCACCCCATCCCGGTGGCAAGGCCCGAGCAACCTTGGTCATGACATTGCCGCAACATCGCACCGAGTGCGAGGCGACCCCTGTCAGCCAACATAAACCCCTCCACATTCCCAATCTGGCGGGCTCCGGGGCTCGCCGCCAAGGGAAATGAGTCCAACGGTCCGACTACGCGTGCCGCCAGTGGGCGTCCTCGTGCGGGCTGCCCGGATGCAGCGGGCCGTGATGGAGCCGGGCCGTGGCCACCGCCTCCTCCTCGCGCTGGAACAGCGAGAGGCTCTTCGCCGCGCGCTCGCGGAGCTGGGCCACTTCCGCCTCGCTGGCTGGCCGGTAGCCCCGCACGGCCTCGATGGATTTCTCGAACACATCCACAAACGACACCGGAATGCCGGTCACCACCGGATCCAGCGACAGCGTGAAACGTAGGGCCAGGCCCAGGTCCTCGACGGTCTCCATCGTGGGGTACCACCAGTTGCGTTTGCGCTCCGCGCCGGGTGCCCAGGCACCGGCCGAGGTGGGTTTAATGGCGATGACCGCCGCGCCCTGTTCCTTGGCGAGCGCCAGGATCGGCTTGCCGAAATCAATGGCGAAGTACTCCACGAAGTTGATCGGGAACATCACGGTGTCGAACCGGAACCCTTTCATCAACTCGAGCGCGCCTTTGGTGGTGTGGGCGGAAAAGCCCAGCCACTTCACCTTGCCCTCTTCCCGGGCCTTCACGAGGGTCTCGATGGCGCCGCCCGGCCCGAGCGCCTGTTTGACCTCGGCCGGGGTCCGAATGTGGTGCAACTGGTAGAGGTCGAAGTGGTCGGTCTTCAGGCGCTGTAAAGACCGGTCCAGCTCTTCGCGCGCGCCCTTCGCATCGCGCATTTTGGTCTTGCAGGACAAAAAGACTTTGTCGCGCCAGCCGGCCAGGGCCGGTCCCATCTTTTGCTCGGCGTCGCCGTAGGCCGGGGCCACGTCGAAATAATTACAGCCCAGGTCGTAGGCCTTACGGACGGTGGTGTTGCTTTCCTCCTGGGAGAGGCGCGAAAGCGCCAGGCCGGGAAAGCCGATGATGGAGATCTGCTGCCCGGTGCGGCCCAGTACCCGGCGGGGCAGGCCGCTGGCGTGGGCGATGACCGCCCGGGCGGCTTCGTCGCCGAACATCTCGGTCCAGTTGAGCGCACCAAGGCCGGCGGCGCCGCCCACCACTTTGAGGAAGCTTCTGCGTTTCATGCGTTGTATGTTGTGTTGCGCCCACGCCGCCGGTCCGGCGGGCCCGGGCAGTTCAGTCGGATGTCGCGCTGAAGATAGCCCGGTCCCGCGTGACGCACAAAGATTTCGTTGCGGCCGCCGGCCGCCGAAATTCAACGGTTCGGGAAGTGAAGGCTTGGGAAGTCTGGCAGATGGGAACAGAAACCCGAAATCTGAAATCTGGGATCTGAACGCCGGTTCGGAACCGGGCGTACGGGCCGCAAGCGGCTGCTCGTCACGGGGGTGGAACCCGCCGTGGTCCCGCGCCCGGCTCAGCGCACCGGTGGCGCGAGGTAATCATCCGTGATCTTCCAGAACACGCCGTCCTCCCGGCGCAGCGGCCGGCACGATTCATCACCGGCATCACAATTCTCGCGCAACAACTGCAGCAGGTCGGAGCTGGCCGCGGGGTTGCTGTGGAAGTAGCCATGCCCCAGGAAATCCACCTGCACGCGCGCGTCCACGAATTGCACCGACCGGATCTGCCGCATCAGGCGCTTCTGCTCCTCGGTGAAGTCGGACGGCCGCAACTGGCCCAGCCGCCGGAAGCCCTCAAAGAGCCAGTTCGCCAGGCTTACCGCGCGGTCTTTTTCGCACACATAGAGGGTCAGGCGGTTCACTGCCAGCGGCACCAGTTCCGCGCTCAACCGCTGGCTGGCCACGTCGAAATCCAGGTCGGGCGCGATGAGGACCAGGTTGTCGAGCTTGGGAATCCGCACGGCCAGCGCGCTCCCGCCGCGCTGCTCGATCAGCAATTCCCGCACGGCGCTGGACGCCACGTCCGTGCCACGGCTGTGCGCGATGAGATGGATGCGCTCCACGCCGGGACAGGCGATCAAGGCGCGCAAGGTGTGTTTCAGGTGCCCCACCGTGAACTCGCTCGATTCGCGGTCGTACGCGTAACCGCGCAGTCCGCCCCGGCCCGCCGGCCAGGTGTACAGGATGGGCACGCCCTGACGCGGCAGGAAATGCCAGAGCTGCGCCTCGACCAGCGCGGCCCAGGTGAAGTCGTTGTTGAAGCCGTGCACGAACACAAACACGTCCTTGCGCGGCGTCAGGTCCAGCCGGCGTTGGACCTCCGCTTGAAACGCAGCGGTGGCTCGTGCCTGCCGGGCGGCCCATTGCGGCTCAATCTCTTGGCCGAGCGCGGTCTGCGTCAAAAACGGTCCGGCTGGGAAGCGGCCCAGTTCCTGGACCCACGCCACGCGCACGGGCACGGGTTTCCGGCGCGCGGCGCGGCGGCTTTCAGCCACCAGCGCGTCCCAATCGAGGCCCCGGCCCAGTTCGACCACGCAGGAGCCGTAGGCCAGCCACGGCGAGCGGCGGTGTGTGTAAGCCGGCAGTCCGCGCTCGTCGCGTTCCAGCCGGCGGTCGGTCACGTACAGCAAATCCACCTTGTTGGTGCGCAGCATGGCGGGGACCTCGTCGAAAGGATTCCAGGCGCGGTCCCGGTACACGTTTGGCGTGGGCATCAACCGCGGCCCCGCGCACCCGGCAAGCAGCGTCGCTGCCAGGGCAAGCGCGACCAGGCTGGCGCGCGGGCCCGCGGGAGAAGATCTGGCGGGTTGCGGCACAACGGTAGCGTGCGGACAATCGCGTCCCGAGACAAGTCCGGCGCGGTTTTCCAAACGGGGCCAAGGGGCAGGACGCGGAAGTGCCGCCGAACGGGCATGGTCTGACGGCCGCACCGTTGAACGCCGGCACGGGACGCGGCCTTCCCTCCGTTGACAACCCGGCGCACCGCGCTCAGAACGGAGCCATGCGCCGGACCGCCTTGATCACCGGCGCCACCCGCGGCATCGGCCGGGAGGTGGCGCGCCAGCTCCACGCCGCGGATTTCGCCCTCTTCGTCACCGGCCGCGACGCGGAACTCCTGGCCCGCCTCCAACGCGAGCTGGGCTGTCCGGGCCTGGCGCTGGATTTGAGCCCGGTGGACGCGCCGGCCCGCCTGTACGCCGCCGCCCGCGAGGCGCTTGGCCGGGTGGACGTCCTGGTGAACAACGCCGGCTTCAACAAGGCCAAGGAACCGATCCTCCAGCTCACGGCCGCGGACCTCGACGCCGCGTATGCGCTGAACGTGCGCGCCCCGATCCTGCTCGCGCGCGAGGCGCTGCGCGACATGGCCGCCCGCCGCGCCGGCCACATCGTGAACGTGCTCAGCAGCATCGTGCACGTGAAGCAGGAGAACTACGCCATTTACACCGCGATGAAGCACGCCTTGCACGGCTTCACCGGCTGTCTCACCAAAGAGGCGCGCGCCGTTGGCGTCAAGGTCACGGCCGTTTATCCCGGCGGGGTGAACACAACCTTCCGACCCCAGCCGCGTCCGGACTATTTGCGGCCCGAGTCCGCCGCCCGAATGATCGTGCAATGCCTTACCGCGCCGGACGACGTGGTGGTGCATGAACTCACCTTCCGGCCGATGGTGGAAACCAACTTCTGAGCCCGTGATACCGCGCTCGGGCTCCAGGCCGGGCATGCAGAAACGCGTCGCGCCTGTGGCCGGGCCGGTTCATGATGCGGCCATGAAATCACCCGCGAGGCCCCGAAGTTTTTTGCACCCGATGCGGCTGATCCTGACCAGCCTGTTAACTTGGGTGCTGCACGGCGCCGAGTCACCTGCCACGGGTCTTCCGCCCAGCTTGCCGGTTGAGTGGAGCTTCGCCCGTGCCTGGCGTGAAACCACGCCAACCCGCGAACGGGTTTGCCTCAACGGCCTGTGGCGCTGGCAGCCCGCAGCGGCAGATGCCGCCACACCGCCCACCAACCGCTGGGGCTGGTTCAAAGTGCCCGGACCGTGGCCCGGCATCACCGACTACATGCAGAAGGATTCGCAGACCATGCACGCCCATCCCGCCTGGAAGGACACGCCGCTGCGCGAGGTCACGGCTGCTTGGTATGAGCGCGAAATCACCGTGCCGGCCGACTGGGCCGGACGGCGCCTCGCGCTTCACGCCGAGTATCTGAACTCGCTGGCGGTCGTGTTTGTGGATGGCCGCAAAGTCGGGGAACTGCATTTCCCGGCCGACGAACTGGACCTCACTGCCGCCTGTCAGCCTGACCGGCAACACCGGCTGTCGCTGCTGGTCGTGGCCTTGCCGCTCAAGGGCGTGCTGTTGTCCTACACCGACAGCGCCGCCGCGCGCGAGGTCAAGGGCGTGGTCGCCCGACGCGGCTTGTGCGGCGACGTGTTCCTGTGCAGCACCCCACCGGTTGCGCGGCTGGAGCGCGTGCAACTACGGCCCTCGGTGCGGCGGTGGGAACTGACCGTGGAGGCAACGCTGCGCGAGCTTACGCCGGACGCGATCTACCGGCTGGAGGCGCGGGTGCGTGATGCGGGCCGCGTGGTCAAGGAGTTTCGCAGCCCGGCGTTCCGCGGCGCGGAGGCCCGCGACGGCCGGTTCAGTTGGGCCGAGCCGTGGCGGCCCGAAAAGCTCTGGGACTTGCACACCCCGGACCATCAATACGAACTGGAGCTGGCCCTGCACGACGCTCGGGACCGGCTGTTGGACGCCCTGCCCCCGGCGCGGTTCGGCTTCCGGGAGTTCTGGATCGATGGCCGCGACTTTTACCTCAACGGCAGTCGCATCTTCCTGTCGGCCGTGCCGATGGACAATGCCGAGGTCAGCGCGTCCACCGCCACCTACGCCGCCGCCCGCGAGAGTCTCGACCGCCTCCGCTCCTTCGGCATCAACTTCGTCTATGCCCACAGCTACGATTGCCTGCCCGGTGCGCACTTGAGCTTCGAGGAGATTCTGCGCGCGGCCGATGACCTGGGCATGTTGGTGGCGCTGACCCAGCCGCATTTCAGCCATTACGACTGGGCCGGCCCGGATGCCGAGCGCACCAACGGCTACGCCCGGCACGCGGCCTTTTACGCGGCGGTGGCGGGCAATCACCCGTCGGTGGTGGCCTACGCCACCAGCCACAACGCCACCGGCTACAACGAGGACATGAACCCCGACCTCATGGATGGCCGGGCCGCGCCGCGGGACACCTGGGCGCGGCGCAACGTCGAGCGGGCGCTCCGGGCCGAGGCCATCATCCGGTCGCTCGATCCCGGCCGCCTCGTTTATCACCACGCCTCGGGCAACCTCGGCCCGCTGCACGCGGTGAACTTCTACCCGAACTTCGTGCCGGTGCAGGAGCTGTCCGACTGGTTCGAGCACTGGGCCACCCACAGCGTGAAGCCGATGTTCCTGTGCGAATACGGCGCGCCGTTCACGTGGGACTGGGCGATGTATCGCGGCTGGTTCAAAGGCAAACGCGAGTTCGGCAGCGCAGTGGTGCCGTGGGAATTTTGCCTGGCGGAGTGGAACGCGCAGTTCTTCGGCGACCGCGCCTTTGCCATTTCCGACCAGGAAAAGCGCAACCTACGCTGGGAAGCCGGCCAGTTCCGCGAAGGCCGGCTGTGGCATCGCTGGGATTACCCGCATCAGCTCGGCTCGACCGATTTCCCCGAGCGCGAGCCGGTGTTTGCCCGCTACTTTACCGACAACTGGTGCGCGTTCCGCACCTGGGGGCTTTCGGCCAACTCGCCGTGGGAACACCACATCCTGTTCAAGCTCCGGCCCGGCGTGGACCGGAATCGCCGCCAGGACCTGCCGGTGGACTGGGCCAACCTCCAGCGGCCCGGCTACAGCCCGGACTTCCTGGGCGAGCGCTTCGAGCGGTTCGACATGGCCTACGAGCGGAGCGACTGGCAGCCCACCGGCGCGGGCGAGGCCATCCTGCGCAACAATCGGCCGCTGCTGGCCTGGCTGGCCGGCAAACCCGCCCGCTTCACCAGCAAGGACCACCTGTTCGAGCCGGGCGAGACCTTCGAGAAACAGCTCATCGTCATCAACAACTCGCGCCGGACCGTGGGCGCGACTTGCGAATGGACGCTGGCTTTGCCCGTGCCGGTCTTCGGCCGCACCAACGTGAGCGTTGAAACCGGCCAGCAGGTGCGCCTGCCGCTGCGGTTTGCGCTGCCGCCGGACCTTGCGCCGGGCGAATACGGCCTGACCGCCAAGGTCAGCTTCGACACCGGCGAGGTGCAGAGCGATGACTTCGCGTTGCACGTTTTGCCATCGCCTCGCGCGCCGCGCCTTCCGGTCCGCATGGCGGTGTTTGACCCAAAAGGTGAAACCCGCGCCTTGCTTGAGAAACTGGAGGTGAAGGCCGATCTGACCGAGCTGACTGCTCCGGCCGATTGTGAGCTGCTGCTTGTGGGCAAGGGCGCGTTGACCGCGGACGGCCCTGCGCCGGACCTGCGGCGGGTGCGCGAGGGGCTGCGCGTGCTGGTCTTCGAGCAAACGGCTGAGGCCCTGGAAAAGCGGCTGGGCTTCCGCGTGGCCGAATACGGGTTGCGCCACGTCTTCCCGCGTGTGCCGGATCACCCGGCGCTGGCCGGCCTGCGGCCGGAGCATCTGCGCGACTGGCGCGGCGCGGCCACGTTGCTGCCGCCGCGGCTCAAGTATGAGCTGAATCCGAAGTTCAACGGCGCGCCCACGGTGAACTGGTGCGGCCTGCCGGTCACCCGCGCCTGGCGTTGCGGCAACCTGGGCAACGTGGCCTCGGTACTGATCGAAAAACCGGCTCGGGGCGATTTCCTGCCGCTGGTGGACGGCGGCTTCAGCCTCCAGTACAGCCCGCTGCTGGAATACCGCGAGGGCAACGGGGTGGTGCTGTTCTGCCAGTTGGACGTGACTGGCCGCACCGAGCGCGAGCCGGTGGCCGAGCGGCTCATCGTGAATCTGCTGAACTATCTGGCCGCCTGGAAACCCGGCCCGGAGCGGCAGGCGGTGTATGCGGGTGAGCCTTCGGCTCGGGGGAGTCTGGAGGCGGCCGGCTTCCGGCTGGCTGCGCCAAGCGACGAGTTGAAGCCGGAGCAAATCCTGGTGGTCGGCCCGGGCGGCGCGGCTCAATTGAGGGAACGGCGCGAGGCGGTGGCGGAGTTCCTCAAAGCCGGCGGGCATCTGCTGGCTCTGGGATGGACACAGGCCGATGCCGAGGCGCTGTTGCCATTCAAGGTCACCTTCAGTCCGGCTGAGCACATCGCCGCGGTGTTCGAGCCGCCGAGCGTGGCGTCGCCGCTGACCGGGATTGGCCCGGCGGACGTGCATTGCCGCGACCCACGCGTGTTGCCGCTGGTCAACGCCGGCGCGCAGCCGGTCGGCGATGGCGTGCTGGGCGTGGCCACCAACGCCAACGTCACGTTTTGCCAACTTGGCCCGTGGCAGTTCGACTACGCGAAGAACTACGGGCTGAAACGCACCTTCCGGCGCACGGCGTTTCTGGTGAACCGGCTGCTGGCCAACCTGGGCGTGCGCAGCCAAACAGCCCTGTTAACCCGCTGGACCACGCCGGTGAAAGCCGGCGAACCGGGCCGTTGGCTCGATGGCTTTTACCTGGACCAGCCAGAGGAATGGGATGACCCGTATCGGTTCTTCCGGTGGTGAACGGTTGGCGCGCAACCGAGCAAACGACCTGCTGGTCGAAGATGCATATCAAGCTGCACACGCCATGATCCTGTGTCTGGGCCCCACGCCGGCCGCGCAACGCGTGATGATCTTCCGCCGGCTCACGCTGGATGCCGTGAACCGCGCCCATACCACCCTGGACGGCGCGGCCGGCAAATCGGTGAACGTGGCCAAGGTGCTGCGCGCGCTTGGCGAACCTGTGACGGCCACCGGCTTCCTGGGCGGCGACCGCGGTGAGCACCTGCGCGAAGCGCTCGCGGCGCGGGGTGTGGAACTCGATTTCGTGGCCGTGTCCGCCCGCACCCGTGAGTGCGTGACCGTCATTGACGAAGCCGGCGGCACCGTCACCGAACTGGTCGAGGAAAGCCGGCCGGTCGAGCCCGCCGCCTACGAGCAACTCGCGGCGGGGTTGCAACGGCGCCTCCCGACCTGCCGCGCGTTGGTGTTGTCCGGCACGCTCACGCCCGGCGGCCCGGTGGACTTTTACCGTCGTTGCGTGGAATGGGCGCGCGTGGCTGGCGCGCTCAGCGTGGTGGATGCCCAGGGCCCGCCTTTGGTGGAGGCCCTCACCGCCCGGCCGGGATTGGTGAAGCCCAATCGCGTCGAACTGGGCACCACCATCGGCCGCGACTTGCCGGGCGAATCCGCCGTGCTGGCGGCGGCCCGCGAACTTCACGCGCGCGGTGCGGAGCGGGTGGTCGTGACCGCCGGCGCGGCGCCCACCCTGGCCTTCGACGGCCAGACGTGCTGGCGGGTGATTCCCCCGCGCATCCCGGCGCTCAATCCCATCGGCTCCGGCGACGCTTTCACCGCCGCGCTCACCGCGAGCCTCGTGCGGGGCGATGATTTGGGTGAAGCCTGTCGGTGGGGCGCGGCGGCCGGCGCGGCCAATGCCTTGACGCCCATGGCCGGCGAGGTGGAGCGCGCGCAAATCGAGGCGCTGTTCAAACAAGTGCGGGTGGAAAGACTGCCGACGTAACGCACTGCAATCAAAAGCCGCCGGCTTCACCCGCTCCGGGTTTGGTCTGGGCCAGCTTGGAAATCCGCCGGCCGGTTTGTGAGCCGTGTTCGGCGGGACGAACCCGGACGGGGTTCAAGCGGAAAGCCGGCGGCGCCACACGAGCCAGCCGCCCAAACCCAAGGCCGTGAAGAGCGCGTATTCCTCGGATTCCGGCACCACGAAGGTCAGGTCGAACGAACCGGAAAAACTGTCATTCGGACCGTATGGGAACCCTGCGCTGCCATCGGCAAACGCGTAAAGGTAGTAGGTTTGGCCGGGCATCAGCACTCCCTCGCCCTGGAACGCGCCGTCAGCCATGAAGTCGTGCAAGAAATTCCCGCCCTCCTCAAAAAGCTGAACCGACACTTGGCTGGCGCCGGAGATGGCAATGGTGCCCGAGAGCTTGTAGCTCTGCGCCGCGTCCACGGTGAAAGACGCCTCGAACGCCGCCTCAGCGAGGGCGCGGGTGGAAAAACTTAGCAGCGCCGTACCGGAAGCGGTGCCGCTGACCGCAAATCCTGTCGGCGTAAATGCAGTCGAGTCTTCCGAAGCCAACGCCGTGCCGGTAGCGGTCCCGGAAACCGCGGTGGGGTTGACGGTTCGGACAAACGGGCCGAAATCGGGTGCCTCGACAGTTTCGGTCAGATTCTGAATCGGCTCGATCCCATCCGGGTCCTGCGCCAACGCATTGGCCCAAACATAGCGCAACTGGGAGGCGTAGGTGACTTGCGCCTGACTGCCCGGCGTCAGACAAATCACGGCAAATACCACCACACAGGGTGAAAGCACCCAGGGGGCCAAGACCGGGTGAGTTGGACGTTGGCAGTTCATAAGGTATGGCGTCAGCAACCTGTCACCCGTCGCTAATGAGTCAAGCGGAAATGCCCCAGCGCGACAGACTCGCGTCCGTCCAAATCCAAGGTTGAGTCTGCGCCGCGCCGCATTATCTTCGACAACGATGCGTGGCTGTGGCCGCAGTGATGTCACCGTGGTCGGCCGGCCCGCGGGACCGGCGCTTCCCGGCGGGACGGGCGGTTGTAGCGGGTTCACCCTGATCGAACTGCTGGTTGTCATCGCCATCATTGCCATCCTGGCCGCGTTGTTGCTTCCGTCGCTGGGGCGTTCCAAGGAAGAGGCGCGGAGCATCGCCTGTCGCAACCATCTCAAGCAGCTCCAGGTCTGCTTCCACCTGTACGCGGTGGATCACGCCGACGTGCTGCCACCGAACAATTACGTGTACGACCTGAACACCGAGGCGCCGGTCACCGAAGGCTTCAGCACGAACATGACCTGGTGTCCCGGCAATACGCGCGTGGACATGACCACCGCCAACATCGAGCGCGGCGTGCTTTTTCCGTACAATCGCTCGCCGGCCATCTACCATTGCCCGTCGGACCGGTCGCTGGTGGAAACGCCGGAGGGCCTCCGGTTGCGCAAGCTGCGCACGCGCAGCTACAACATGAGCCAGGCCATCAACGGCGTGCCGGTGGAACAGGACGGCGGTGTGGGTCCGCCCAGCTTCATGAAGGAAACGCACATTGACCGGCCCGCGCCTTCCGACCTGTTCGTGTTTATTGACGTGCATGAAGACGGCATTCTCGACTCGCTTTTCGGCATCCCGCCGCCCGGCTGGGAGCGATACATGGACCTGACATGGTGGGACCTGCCGGCGGACCGTCACAACCGCGGCTGCAACCTGTCCTTTGCCGACGGCCACGTGGAACGCTGGAAGTGGGCGGCTCCCAAGATCTTCATCGAATTGGGCCAGCCCCCGGCCAACGACCGGGAGTGGCGGGACTTCGAGCGCCTGCGGGCGCGCGTGCGGCCGGAGTGGCGTTTTTGAAGCCGGAAACCGAAGTTGGCCGTGGCGCGGTGCGTTCCGACACACACGGTCACGCCAGCACGGAACGGATTTCCGCGTGATGGAGGCCGCTTACCCCGGCAGCCACGGTCTGACAACCACTATCCCGGGCGTGGCTATGCCATCCAGGCGCGCGGCCGGTTTTGGATGCTGCTTTCGGCCAGGAGTGAGCGGACCAGGGCGACGTTCGCCTCGACCTGGAAGTCGAACATGCCCACGCAAATGCAGTCCGCGCCGTTCTCGAACGCGTAGCGGAAGCCCGACTCGGGCCGAATGGCGCCGGCGGCGAGCACCTTGAAGGCGATCCACGGCTTCTCGACCTCGGCCATGAACGCGATGGTGCGGTTGGGGTCCAGGTCCCAGTAGTTGTCGGTCAGTGACTCCACCACATCCGGCTCGCCGGGCTGGCGCTGGCGGGACCAGTAATTGCCATGGTGGAGCGTCTTCACGTAGAAGTCGGCGCCGAACTTCTGCTCCTCCGCGGCCATGATGACCTCGAGCTTGTGGGCTCCAAGCCCGCCCGGCACGCCCAGTGATTTGATGAACTGCACGCACTCACCGAGCAACTGGGTGTGGCCGGCGTTCAACCATTTGTCGCCGATGACGCCCTGCACATAAACCGCCTTCGCGCCGAACTCGACCGATTTCTGGATGTTGGTCTTCCAATCCGCCAGGTCCGGATGCCCCTCGGCGATCCATTGGATGCGCCCACCGCGCTCCTTCCAGTAGCGGGCGAGCACGTCCATGACGTTCTTGCGCGGGTCGGCGATGAGGGTGTTTACGCCGTGGCGTTCAAGAAGTTCGAGCGTGTCCAGCACCCGCTCGGGGGTGTTATAGGCACGCATCAGACTGGGCACGTAGCGCAGGTCGCGCGAATGCGCCCAACCACTGATGAGGTTGCCGCCGGAGATCAGCCGGCTCACCGAGAGGTTGCCAATGCGAGCCTGGGGCAAGGTGCCCGCGGCGGGTGTGCTGGCGTTGGCGGCCTGAGCGGCCGGCGGAGCGGGATTGGCCACGGCTCCAACCACCGCGGCGGCGGTCAGGAACTGGCGGCGGGTCAAAGAGGTTTTGCGAGTAGAGCCGCTGGCACCCGGGTCGGGCTGGGGAAAATCGGATTTCATGATCGTGTTGGCCCGCCGGGTGTGGCAGCCGGCAACCGGCTGAGCTACGCCGAGTCAACGTCCGCTCTCCCGGCCAGACAAGCCTTTTGCGCGGCATGCCGCGCGGCGGCAGCATCACCGTCGCCGGGAGGCCGGGCCGCGACCGTGCCGCGGACGTAAACATCCTCGCCTCAAACCCGCCGGTCTCGGCGCCCCGATGCAAAGACTTTGACGCCCGGCGGGCGGGTGGTTTTTGATTTCGTCCATGCATGGGCGTGTCTGGTTGGGCAGTCTGGGGCTGGTGGCACTGCTGACGTGCGCCCTCGCGGGGCGGGCGGCCACCCCGGCCTTCACCGTGGCCACGTACAACCTCGAAAATTACGTGGATGTCGTCTCTCCCAGTCGCCCTCCCAAATCGTCGGAAGCCCGCGCCAAGGTGCGCGAGATGCTGCTGAGCATCCGGCCGGACGTGCTGGCTGTTCAAGAAATCGGCCGGCCCAGCGCGCTGATCGAGTTGCGCGATGCGCTCCAGGCCGAAGGCCTGAACCTGCCGCACTGGGAACACGTGACGGGCTTCGACACAAACATCTTCGTGGCCGTCCTGAGCCGGTTTCCGATCGTGGCGCGTCGGCCGCGTACGAACGAATCCTTCCTCCTGCAAGGTCGCCGCTTTCAGGTCAGTCGCGGCTTCGCCGAGGTGGACATCCGGGTGAACGACCGCTACACGTTCACCCTGTTCACCGCCCATTTGAAGTCGCGCCGGGCGGTCGAGTACGGCGACGAGGCGGAAATCCGACGGCAGGAGGCGCTGAAGTTACGCGCCCGCGTGGACGCCCGTCTGAAGGCCAATCCGCAGGCCAACCTTCTGGTTCTGGGCGATTTCAACGACACCAAGAACTCGCCCACGCTGCGCGTCCTGCTGGGCCAGGGTGCGATGCGCCTGGTGGACGCCCGGCCCGCCGAGCGCAACGGCGACAACGCCCCGCCGCCCAACCCGAACTGGGAACCGCGCAACGTCACCTGGACCCATTTCTACGGCAAGGAAGACAGCTACGAGCGGATTGATTACATCCTGATGAGCCCGGGCATGGCGCGGGAATGGCATCCGACGGCCAGCTATGTGCCAACCTTGCCCAACTGGGGGGTCGCCTCCGACCACCGGCCGGTCGTGGCCGGCTTCTTTGCCGAAGACCGATGAGCGCGGCGCGTTCTGCGTGGCGCCTGGTCGGTCGTCTTTCGGTCTTCGCGCCCGAAATATGACGCGCGCGTTCCACGGGTAAAAGTGCCCGGGACGACTCCACCCGCGGCCCGGAGTTCCGGGCTCAATCCGCCGGCTCGAGCGACGGGCGCGGCTTGTACTTCTTCTTCAACTCCAGACAGGCCTTCAGCGGCTTCATGCCGGCGGTACAGGTGGGATGCGCGAGCGACGCCGCCGCGGCGCAGACTCCCGCCTCCAGGCACTGGCCGAGGTCCCAACCCTCGTGCAGGCCCAGCAAGGCGCCGGCGCAGAACGCGTCGCCCGCGCCCGCCGTGCCGGCAATGTATTTGGGCGGCAGATTCAGCGAGGACTGCCAATGGTCGTCGCCTTTGCGAGTCCGGGCAAAGGCGCCTTCCGGGAAGTGAATGATGACGAGTTCCTTGACCCCCATTTGAAGCAGCGCGCCGGCGGCGTGCCGCAGCGAGACGGTGTCCAGCGTGCCGTCCGACTGGCGGATTTTGAAGCCGGTGGTCTTGGAGGCCTCGATTTCGTTCAGGATACAGTAGTCCACGTGCTTGAGCGCCGGGGTCACGATCTGGGCAAACCGGTCGCTGTCCTCGCTCACCACGTCCACGCTGGTCCGTACGCCTGCGGCCTGCGCGGCTGCCAGCAACGCCGCCGCGCGGGTGCCGTGGACCTTGTCCGGCTTGTCCAGCTCGTCGAGCAGCAGCAGGTAGCCCAGATGGAAAATGCGCGCCTTGATGCGCTGGAAATCCAGGTCGCCGCCCTTCCAGAGCGCGTTGGCACCGCGCATGTGGAAGAAGGTGCGCCGGCCGTCCGCGATCTCGGTCATCACGTCCGTGTACGAGGTGGGGGCGTCCGGAGTGGCCTTGAGGTATTTGATGTCAATGCTCCGGGCCTGGCAGTCCGCCAGGATGCGTTCGCCGAGCGTATCCCTGCCGACCAGGCCGGCGGCAAAAAGCGGAAACGGCGCGCCGAGGATGGCCAGGTCCACCAGCACGTTGTAAGGAGCGCCCCCGGTGCCTTCGCTCTGGCTGCGGATGTTGGCGAGTTGTTCTCGCTGCGGGTACACGTCAATGAGCTTGACCTGATCAATGATCCAGTTGCCGCCGGCCAGCAGGCCCTTGCGGTTGGGAGTGGTTTTTGAGTTCATGCGCGAAGGAAAAGCCGGCACCACTGCGTGCCCTGCTCTCCGGTACGGAGAGAGCCTACCGGCCACCGGCCGGCTTGTCAGCAGCAAACCTTCCGCCGCGGTTCGGACGGGCCGGCTTCGTTTCTGGCCGGTCAGGACAGGGGAGGTGAGACCCCTGTCGAACCTTGATCTCGCGGCGGGACTTGACAGACCGCCGCCGGCGCACACCTTGCTCGCCATGAAGATCAAGACGCTTGCCTTTGCCATCCTGGCCGCCGGCCTGAGCGCACTGGCCGCTCACGCCGCTTCCGTTTATGACATCCCGCTCAAGGACATTGACGGCAAATCTACCTCCCTGAAGGCCTTCCAGGGCAAGGTGGTGCTGCTGGTCAACGTCGCCTCCCAGTGCGGTTACACCAAACAGTACAAACCGCTGGAAGCCGTTTACCGCAAGTACAAGGACCGGGGCCTGGTCGTGGTGGGCGTCCCCAGCAACGACTTCGGCGGCCAGGAGCCCGGCACGCCGGAGGAGATCAAGAACTTCTGCACGTCCAAGTTTGACGTCACCTTCCCGCTGATGGAGAAGGTCAAGGTTAAGCCCGGTGCTGGCCAGCATCCGCTTTATGCCGCGCTTACCGGGCCGGATGCCGCCTTCCCCGGCGAAGTGAAGTGGAACTTCGGGAAGTTTCTGATTGGCCGCGACGGCAAGGTGCTCGCGCGCTTCCAATCCGCGGACGAACCAGACTCGCCGCAGGTCATCAAGGCCATCGAAACCGCACTCGCAGCAAAATAACGGCGCGTCGCAGCCGTCTGGACCTTGCCCGCCCGACGATTACGGCGGGCTTTTTGCGGGCTTCAGGTCGTAGCGGGCGCTCGACCACATCGGCGCGGATTCTTTCTTTACGCGAGGCTTAACGTGTTTGGAGGCAGCAACGGCTTACCCGGAGTTCCAACTCCGCGCGCGCCGCTGGCGCATGCGGACGGATCACGCCCACTGTTCAGAACGGGAACCCCACCGAAAAATGCACCGTGCCCGACGGGGTCGCCGTTGCGGCGGTTGAGGTTGTGGCCGTACTCCAGGCGCACCGGTCCCACCGGGGTTCGCCAGCGGATGCCTGCCCCCACCGACGCCAGCACCTCGTCCGCCGGATAGTCACCGAGGCCGCGCGCGAGACCGGCCACATCGAGAAAGCCCACCGCAGACTAGCGGTCAAGGCGTCGACGCCCGGCGAAAGGCGACCCGCTTCTGAAATTGAAATTATCCGTGGCGCCGTATTTTGATCCTCTTCTCCCCGTCTCAAACTCGTTTTTCGGGCCGCCCCGTACCGCTGGCCGGGCCGGCTGTACCCCGACGGCCGTTACGGCAAAAGAAAAGTTGCCCGCCGCCGTTTCCGGCCAACACTATGGGGCATTCTGAATGAGCGCGCCCACGTCTGACGCCCCAACCGCCCCCGCCCCTGCCCGGCCGACCAGCCCGGCGGTGTCCGCGCCGGCGGCACCCGTTTCCCCGCCGAAGAAAGGCGCGTTCCAGTTGTTCCGCGAAGTGCTGGACCACGCCGGTCCGGGCTATCTCCAGTTCGCCATCACCAACATCTGCAACGCCGATTGCGACTTCTGCGGGTTTGCGCGGTCAAAGTTCGACCCCAAGGCGCGGCGCAGCGTCACCCTCCAGGAGGCGCGGGACGTGATAGACATCTGCGCGCGCAACCACATCGGTTACCTGCTCTTCGTGGGCGGCGAGCCGATGGTGCATCGTGACCTGCGCGCCATGACCCGCTACGCGGCCGAGCGCGGTCTCCGGCCGATGGTCTGCACCAACGGCGGGTTGTGGACCGACGAGAACCTGCGCGGCCTCGCGGACGACGGGCTGGCGAGCGTCATCATGTCCATTGACGCGCACGACGTGGCAAAGCACGAGGCCAATCGCGGCCTGCCGGACGTGTGCCGCAAGATCAAACGGGCGAACGAATTCTTCGCCGGCGTCGGCATCCAGACCACCGCCAGCATCACGGCCAGCCGCTTGATCGAGGATTACGACAAGCTGCCCGCGTTCCTCGAAAGTCTGGGCTTCACCACCTGCACCTTCAGTTATCCGCTCACGGAGCTCGGCTCGACGTACCTCAGCTTCAGCGAGAGCGGCCTGGTGAACTACACGCGCGACGAGCTGATCGAGGTGTTCGAGAAGATCAAAGCCATGAAACGCCGCAGCGGTTTCCCGGTGGTGAATCCCCATGAGTCGCTCACCGAAATGCAGCGCCATCTGCGCGGCGAGAAGGAACGCTTCGGCTGCCTGGGCGGGTTCAAGTACTTCTACCTCGACTGGAAGCTCGATCTGTACCGCTGTCATTACTGGGAAACGCCGATGTGCAACATCTACGACTTCGACGCCTCGAAGCTGATCCGCGATGGCTGCACGCGATGCATGATTGACTGCTATCGCGATCCGAGCGTGCTGCAGTTCGCGGCGGTCAGTGTCCACGACGCCTGGCAAAGCCTCAAACGCGGCAAGCTGGTGGACGCCGCGAAACACCTGCTCGACCGCCGCAACCTCACCTCGCTTCGCGCGGTCTGGGAGGACCGCAAGTACATCGGCGGGGTGTGAGCGCGCTGGCCGCGACTCGTAGCCGCCGAGGTGACGAGGCGGACATTGGTTCGTGGTTGGCGGCGCGCGTTGACTGATTTCGCCGTGACGAACCGCGCCGCGCCCGGTCTATTCGGGCAGTGCCATTGAAGAAGGTCCACAAGCGCATCCTGATCGGCGCCGGCGTGGCGATCGGCTTGCTGGCGGCCTTCATCGTCGAGGAGCGGGTGCGCGGGGTGCGCGCCTTGCGCGCGTGGGAGGCCCGAATGCGCGCGGCGGGCGAGCCGCTCTCGCTCGGGGAGGTTGCGCTCCCGATGCCGACGAATCCCGCCGTCCGCGTCCTGACCCCCGACCAGTTGGTCGCTCTGCTCTCAGCGGTCTTCGCGCCGAGGGATGCGCCCAGCGCGGTGACGATGGTTGCGCCCGGCAAGGCGCGTTGCGTGTCGCGGTTGGATGGGTGGCGCGAGGGAGGGAGTCAAGTCTATTGGACCAACGTAGCACCGCGGATCGCAGCCATGCGCGAGGCTCTCGCCCCGCTACGCGCTGACCTGACGAATCACGCGTGGTTCGTGAAATTGGACTACCACCGCGGCGCTGACTTGCCAATACCCCACGTGCCACGTCTCAAAACCCTCGCGCAGGCGCTGTCCGCCGCCACGCTGCTGGCGCTGCGCGAAGGCGACCTGGCAGAAGCGACGGAAAACCTGGTCTGCTTCCCGGCGCTGGTGGCGGTGTGTCAGCAAGACCGCCTGTTGATCGGCGACCTCGTGGGAATCGCGGTGGCGGCGATCGGAGCGGGCGCAACCTGGGACGCCTTGCAGCACGACGGCTGGACCGATGAGCAATTGGCGGCCATCCAGCGAGGCTGGCAGTCGGTCCGGTTTCTGGAACCGATGGCGAAGACGCTCGAACTCGAACGGGTTTTTGCGGCACCTTACTTCGACCGGACCCGCTATTCCCTCCACGAACTGATCAACTCCCTGGGACCGGCGGGCTACTGGGCGGACAGCGGCGCGATCCTTCCCGGCGATCCCCCTTGGTGGGCGGAGTGGTTGGAACCGGTCGCCAGATTGGGAGCCCGAACGCGCCGGTGGATCGGCGTGGGGCTCTGGCACCTGGCGTGGCGGGAGCAGGATCAGTTGCGGCATTGGCAGATCGTTCATCGGTGGGTGACGGAGATGCGACACGCCGTGGCGGTCCGGCATTTTATCGCGGGAAGGCGGGTTGACGACGATCTGGTGCTTCCGCTGTGGGGAGAAGCGGGGCCTCGTCATCCCTTGGCGATGCGCTACTGGCTGTCCGGAATGATAACGCCGGCTTTGGACAAGGCGGGGCAAAAGGCGGCTTGGGCCGAGGCGTGGAACGAGATGCTTGTCACCGCCTGCGCGCTCAAACGCCACCGCCTGCGACACGGCGACTGGCCGGAGACGCTGGGCGCGCTGGTGCCGGAGTTCCTGCCGGAGCTGCCCCGGGACTGGTTTTCCGGAGAGCCCTTGCGTTACGTGCATCGCGAGGACGGGTCCTTCCTGCTCTACTCGGTCAACACGGACGGTCGCGATGACGGTGGCGATGCCCGGCCCGCCGAAGCCGACAGCGGCAACGCTTTTCCGCCCCAATGGGGTCGCGATCTGGTCTGGCCGGTGGCGGCAACCGCCGAGGAAGTGGAGGCTTGGATGATGCGCCGCTCCGGCGGGGCGGCGGCAGCGCCGCCCCCGGCCAACTGACCGAAGAGAGCGCGGACGTTCAGCCCCGCGGCAAGGTCGCACCGCTGGCCTGCTGGCCGACATCCGGGGCACTGGGAAGATTGGAAGTACATTGGCGGGGTGTGAGCGGCGGCCAACGGCATTTCCTAGCGCGCAAGCTCACCGAAGCCGCCGCCACAGATCTGCCGGCAACTTCCAGCCGTGTCACCCGCCCCGTCTGTGGTTCCTGATTCCGGCATCCGTCCGGCTGGATTTTGAGTTTGGGCTTTGCTGGCTCCGGTTGATCGGGTGCTTCACGCCGGGACGGATGCTGGCAAGGCTGGTACTTTGCGCACGACGGCTTGAACCGTTGGCAAACCGGACGACTTGTTCACAATCCGGTCTGAGCCGCGCCCGCGCCCGGCGGTGGCGGGGTGGTTGAAGCCGGCGAGCGCGTGGTTAAACCATCAGATTGGCGATCCCCCCAGAGGCTCGAGTTTTGCCGGCCGTGGCGATCAAACAGACTCGCCACCCGTCTGGAATTCCTCGAACTCCGGCTCGGGCGCGGCGCGGAACCGCCAGTCACGCCCGCGCCAGGTGAAGGCAAGTTCGCCCGCGTGCAGCGCGTGGTGGGGCAGGATCAGCCGCGCGCGCTGGACGTCACTGAGCCGGCCCGCCACGAAATCAAGGTAAAGTCGTTCGTCGCCGCCGTAGAGTTTGTCACCCACGATCGGGTGGCCAAGGTGCGCAAGGTGGAGGCGGATCTGGTGCTTGCGGCCGGTCAGCGGCTCGACCTCAAGCAGGCTGAAGTCGCCTTCGGGCCGGCGAAAGGCGCGCAACCGCCGCCAGCGGGTCCGGGCGGGCGCGCCATCCGGCCGCACGCAATCCTTGATGGCCACCGCGCTGGCGGGGTCACGTCCCAGCGGTGCGTCCACCTCGCCGGCCGGAGCTGCCGGCACGCCGTGAACGATGGCCAGGTAAAGCTTGGTGACGGCGCGGCGTTCCCAGAGCCGACGCAGTTCGCGCGCGGCGGAGGGATTTTTCGCGAACACAACCAGGCCGCTGGTCTCGCGGTCGAGGCGGTTGAGGAGTTGCGGTTCCATCGCCTCGCCCAGATAAAGCCGCGCGCGGCTAACGAGGCTGGACCAGGCGTCGCCTTTGGTGGGGTGACAGACGAGGCCGGCGGGCTTGTTGACGACGAGCAGCTCGGCGTCCTCGAACACCACAGCCAGTCGGGCATCCGCCGGCGAGCTGGTGGTCCACGCGCGGGCCGAGGTCAAAGCGGGCGCACCCAGATGTTACGGAAGCGCACCGGGCAGCCGTGTCCGCTGAGCACGAGCGGGCCGGTACTGACCTGGCGTTTGTACTCGGGCACGATGCGGTGGCCGGTTTCGCCGTGGATCACCTCGTTCAAATGCACCAGCACACCGTTGTGGAACATGGTCACGCGGCCGGGGCTGGCCAGTTTGCCCTCGGCGAAACGCGGCGCGGTGAAGACGATGTCGTAAGCCTGCCACTGGCCGGGCGGGCGGGTGACGTTCACCCGCGGCGGGGTCTGGCCGTAAATGGCCGCCGCCTGGCCGTCGGGGTAAAGCTTCTCGTTGTAGGAATCGAAGATCTGGATTTCGTACAGGCCCATCAACAGGACGCCGTTGTTGCCGCGGTCGTACCAGGGGCCTTGGAAGTCTGCGGGCGCGAGCCATTCGAGGTGAATCTGGCAATCGCCGAATTCGGCCTTGGAAGCCAGGTTGCCGGGGCCGGCCACGATTTCGCCGGCCTGCACGGACCACTGGTTGGTCTGCCAGGCCGCGAGGTCACGGCCGGCAAACAAGACGAGGGCGTCCTCCGGTGCCGGGGCGGGGGGTAGCGCGGGGCCGGGGTTGACCCGTTTGGGCGCGGGGCGGTCGGGGTCGTGAACGAGCCATTCACACCACGGCAGCTTGGGGGTGTCCTTGTAGCCGTAAGTGCCCGACCCGTCCCTGGCGAAAACCAGGTCGGCGGCCACGGCCACCGGTCCGGCGCTGCAGGCCAGGAAGCCGGCGGTGAGAAAAAGGCGCAGCAAGCGGGGTGATGTCGTAGTCATGGTGCGTCCTTGGTAGGCGTTTTGCCGGGTGGTCGCAAGCTTTCACCATCGGGCGGGCGGGTGGAAGGACGGCGAGAATTGGGGGCTTTCGGGGGTGGGTAGGCCGGTTGGCGGGCAAGGCGGACGGCGGCCGGAAAAATTGTTCGAGATTTCTGTTTGACAGCCTTTTGCACGGTGCGTACAACCCATGTCGTTTTGACACAATAATCGAACCCCGGACTAAAGCCGTAACGCCGACGAATTTATGAAAAGCCTGATTACTTGTGCCGGACTTGCCGCTGCGGGAATCGTCAACTTGGACGCCCAGCCGGTTGGCGAACCTTCGCTGAGCAAGCCTTGGAGCGTATCCGCCAAGCTCCGGGGCTTCTACGACAGCAACTACAACACCGCCCCGGATTCCGGGCCGGTCTATGCCAAGGACGACAGTTTTGGGTTTTCGGTGGCGCCATCAATCGGGGCGAACCTGTTGCGGGATCAGACGACCATCAACCTGCGGTACGATTTCGATCTGAGGTGGTATGAGGCCCGTCGGGACGACGAATTGGACATGTACCACTCGGCCTCGTTGGACCTCGCCCACACCTTCTCCGAGCGGTATCGGCTCGAGCTGCGCGATTTGTTCGTGTACTCGGACGAGCCGCAAATCGAACTGGGGCAGACTGACAGCTTTGTTCGGACGGAAGGCAACAACATCCGCAACTACGCCGGGGTGGGATTGGTGGGCAACTTCACCGAATACTGGGGGTTCCGGGTCGGCTATGAGAACACCTTCTACGATTATGAGGAAGACGGCGCCGGCAGTCGCTCGGCCTTGCTGGACCGCATGGAGCACAAGGCCACGATTGATCTCCGCCGCAATCTCCGGCCCGTGACCACGGCCCTCTTGGGTTACTCTTACGGCGACACGGGATACACCGCCGATGAGCCCCTCGCCATCGGATCGCCGTTGATGTCGGATTACCGGGATTTCCGCAGCCACTTCGGGTTTGTGGGCTTGAACCACGAATTTAATCCGCAGTTTGATACCCAGGTGCGCGTGGGTGTGCAGGCGTCCGAATTCACCGAGGCCGAACAAGATCACATCCGGCCGTACGCGGATGCCGCGCTGGGTTACCGGTACGGAGAGGGCTCGCGTTTCCAGGTTGGTGTCAAATCGGGCATCGTGGCCACCGACGTGGCCCTGTCCAACGAAGGCGACGGCGTCACCCTGGCCACAGATTCCACCACGTTTTACGTTGGGCTGAGCCATCGCCTGACCGAGAAACTGACCGCCCAACTCCGCGGCCAGTGGCAGTTGCTGCAATACATCGGAGAAGGCGCCGGCTATAACGAGGACTGGGACAATTACTATTCCGCCGACGCCTCGCTGATATACCAACTCAACGAGCACCTCGCCCTGGATGCGGGGTACCTCTTTGACCGACTGGATTCGGACATTGATCTCCGTGGGTACACCCGCCACCGCGCTTACGTGGGTGTGCGGGCGACGTATTAATTCTCGATTTGGTACTTGCGGAAGCGCCGGAGGCTAGATAGTCATCTAGCCTCTTTTTTTTGACGCATGGACACTTCGAAGACCAGCAGCGCGCCGCAGGACTCGCCGTTACACTTTCTGGACTACTGGCGGATCATCCGTATCCGCAAGACCGTGATACTGGCGGTGTTTCTGCTCGTGGTGCTTACCACAGTGGGCGTCACGATGATGCTCAAGCCGACCTACAGCAGCACCGCCCGGATCGAAATCGGCAAGGAAACCAAGGCGATTGATCCGCTCGGCCGCACCCAGGTCCAGCAGCCTTACGACCCGTACTTCATCACCACGGAGTTCGAGAAGATCCAGTCCAGCGCCGTGCTGTACCCGGTGATCGAACGGCTGCGCCTGGACACCAACTGGGCCAGGTATTACAACCCCGAAAACGAGCCCATCCGGCCGGACGAGGCCCGCCAGCTCACCTACCAGTTGCTGCGCCGCAACATGGATGTGCGGCAGACCCGCAACAGCAGCCTTGTCGAAATCCGCGTCTTCAGCCGGAGCCCCGCCGAGGCGGCCGAGATCGCAAACGCCATCGCGGAATCGTACAAGGGCTGGCGGTTGACCAACCGCATGGAGGAGACTTACAAAGGTATCGAGGTACTCGAAATCGAGTTGGGCCACCAAAGCAACCGGGTCGCCGAACTCCGACGCAAGCTGGACGATACCCGGGCCAAATTAAGCATCCCCGAAGGCGCCGGAGAGCGCGTTAGCTATTCGGCATCGCTCGAGCGCGAGATGGTCAATTCGCTTGCCGCACAACTGACCTACGCCCAAGGGGAATACGTGCTGTACAAGTCTCAATTCGATCGCTTGCGGTCCTTGAGTACGAATGATTTGCGCAAGGCGATTCTCACCACCTTCCAGGCTGAGGAGGTGCTGCCCAAATTGCTCCACGATTTGACCACCAGCGAACAGATGCTCGCCAGGCTTCTGCAGGATTATTCCCCCGAGCATCCGGAGGTGAAAAGCGCCCGGGCGGTCCGGGACCAGATCGAGCAGCAGGTCACCGAGCGCATCGAGGGCATGATGCTGGGCTTGGAAAGCCGCGTGAAGTCATTGCAAGAACGATACGAGGCGCTGCTCAAACGCGTCGAGGAAGGCAAGGCCCGGGTAGCCGAGGAGGCCACCCAGCAACGCGAATATTACGCGCTCAAGAGCGACCTCGAGAAGGAGGAGCGCGTTTACGACGCGCTATATCTGCGGACGCTCCAGGAAAAGTTCGACGCCAAGATCCCGGCCGGCCAGTCCATCGTGGCCATGGTGGACAAGGCGGAGCCGGGGTTGCGGCCGGTGCGCCCGAACCTGATGTTGAATCTGGCATTGGGTTCGGTCTTCGGCCTCGTCATGGGCATCGGCCTAGCCTTCTTCATCGAGTACCTCGACACCAGCGTCAAAACGATTGACGACGTGGAGCGCGCTTTGCAGGCCCCCGTGCTGGGCGTCATCCCGCAAAACGTCGGGTTGTTGCTGGAACAAGGCCCGGACAGCCCGCACGCCGAGTCATACCGTGTCCTGCGCACCAATGTCCTCTTTTCGCGCAAACGACCTGACGCCAACTCGCTCACCGTCGTCAGCGGCGGCGCCGGTGAGGGCAAGTCCACCACCATCTTCAACCTGGCCACCGTCTTCGCCCAGCAGGGCCAGCGCGTCCTGGTGGTGGATTCCGACCTCCGCCGGCCGAGCTTGCACAAGTTCCTCAAGGTCTCCAACAGTCTCGGCCTCACCAACTACCTGCTCAAGCAGGCCACGCTCGAGGAGGTCATTCAGACCACCAAGAACCCGCTGCTGGACTTCCTGCCCAGTGGCAAGCTGCCGAGCAGCTCATTGGGCATCCTGAATTCCCAGCGGATGAAAGACTTCATCCAAGACGTCAAGAAACGCTACGACTTCGTGTTCTTCGACTCCCCGCCGATCATGGGCGTGAGCGACGCCTCGATCCTCGCCAGCGAGGTGGACCTCGCCATCTTGGTGGTCCAGTACCGCAAGTACCCGCAGGCGATGACGCTGCGCGCCAAGCAGATGGTCGAGAAGGTGGGCGGCACGCTGCTGGGCGTGGTGCTCAACAACATCAACATCTCCCAGGACTCGTACTACTACTACTACAGCGGATATTACTACGACTACTACTCGAAGAGCTCCGAGTCCGAACCCGAGGGTAAATCTGCCAAGCCGGCCAAAGATGTCCCCAAGGCGGTCGCGGCCGTGACCGGTGCGGGCGATCCGGCGAAGAAATAGGGTTGTTGACCGTCCGCCGACCCGGCTAGACTGCTCGCCCATGAGCTTCTTGCGCTTGAACTTGAGTCGTGGCTTTGCCCTGCTGGGCACCGGCCTGCTGGTGTTGTTCGTGGGAGCCGGTTGCAGCTCTCCGGACGCCGCGCCGACGGCCGGTGGTGAACGAGCCGCCGCGACCGACGCCTCCATTGACGTGATCCGGGTGGGCGAGAAGATCACCGTCATTCTCACGGACATTCCCAAGCCGTACACCCACCAGCAACAGGTCCGCGAGAACGGCACCATCCAGTTGCCGCTGGATGTCGAGGTGGTCGCCGCCGGCAAGCGCAAAAACGAGCTGCAGGAGGAAATCCGCAAGGCCTACGTGCCCCGGTTCTTCAATCGCTGCACCGTCGTCGTCGAGACCGAGGAGCGCTTCTTCTACGTGGACGGTCAGGTGCGCATGCCCGGTCGGTACGGCTTCACCGGCGAAATGACCGTGCTGCGGGCCATCAGCGTGGCCGGCGGTTTCAACGAGTTCGCCAACAAGAAGTCCGTGACGCTCATCCGCCCCGGCGGCAAGAAAATCACTGTGAACTGCAAACGAGCCGAGGAGGATCCCCGTTACGACCAGCCCATCTTTCCCGGCGACAGCATCCTGGTGAAGCGCAAGTTCTGGTAAGGCGCCTCCGCGCAATGGTGCTGCTGCGCCATCTCGGCGGCCCGGCTGCGGGCCGGGAAACCGTGGCCCGGCGCGTTCCCTTTCGCATCGGTCGCGGGGTGGACGACGACCTGCGGCTTGAAGCGCCAGGTGTCTGGGAATCCCATCTGACCCTTGAGCGCGCGCCAGGATGGCGGTTGCAAGTCCGGGTCCGGCCGGGCGCCAGCACCCTCGTGAATGGCACGCCGGTCGAGGCGACGCCACTGCGCAACGGCGATGTCATCGAAGCGGGCGGGGTGCGACTGCAATTCTGGCTCAGCCCGGTGCGCCAGACCGGGCTGCGGCTGCGCGAGGCGCTCACGTGGATCGGCCTCGGCCTCCTCACCGCGTTTCAAGTCTTCCTGGCATGGAATCTCACACGCTGAGCGAAGACGGAAGCAGCGTACGGTAGCGACGTGGCTGCGCGGACATTCTTGTCCGCTGATTCACGGAGAGCCCGCTGAGCCGAAAGCAGACAAGAGTATCCGTGCTCGAGGAGTTCCAGATTGGCCAGCAGCCGCGTTCCCGGTCGGCGTCGTCAGCGGGTCCACGAGCGCTCGATTTCCTCCAGGCTACGGCCCTTGGTTTCCGGAACCAGCCGCCAAACCACCAGGAACAACACCACGCAGAACCCCGCGTAGACGTAAAACGGGAAGGCGTGCTGGAACTGCCGCACGAACCATGAATCCGGGGCGTCCATGATGGGAAAGGTCTGCGTCACGGCGTAATCAGCCATCCATAGGAAAAAAGTTGCCAGTCCCAGCGCCCGCCCGCGCACCACAGTCGGAAAAATCTCCGACAAAATGACCCACGTCACCGGCCCCACCGAGAGCCCGAATGCCACCACGTACAGGAGGATGAAACCCAGCATCCAGCCGCTGGCCGCGGCGGGATCGGTCATCCGCTGCGCCATCGCGCCCATCGCGGTCAGGCTCAGCCCCATGCCGGTCGCGCCCAGCAGCATCAACGGCCGCCGCCCCCACTGATCCACTGTGGCAATGGCCACCACCGTGGCCAGCGCGCTCGCGCCGTTGATGAGGATCTGTTGCAGCAACCCCGCGTCCACGCCGGTGGACGCGCTGAGGCTCTTAAAGATTGTGGCACCGAAGTACAGGAAGACGTTGATGCCGGTGACCTGTTGCAGAACGGCCAGTGCGATGCCGACCAGCAGCGGCCGTCGCAGCCGCCGCGAGAACAATTCGCTCCAGGTACCCTGCTCGCCGGCGAGCGACGCCCGGATGCTCGCGGTTTCCGTCTCGGCGAAGGCCGGCCCGGCCACCTTGCTCAGGATGCCCCGGGCCTCGGTCTCGCGTTGACGCTCGACCAGCCAGCGCGGGCTTTCGGGGATGGCGAGAAGCAACAGGCCGAACAACACCGCGGGCGCGGCCCCCAAACCGAACATCCACCGCCAGCCGCTGTTCGTCAGCCAGGCTTGAATGTGCGGTTGCGCCGGATCGCCCTGGGAATGCGCGATGGCGTAGTTCACGAAGGCGGTCGCCGCGATGCCACCCACGATGGCGATCTGGTTCGCCGACACCAATCGCCCGCGCAAATGCGCCGGCGTGATTTCGGCGATGTACATGGGCGTGGAAATCGAGGCGATCCCGATGGCCACGCCGCCCAGAAATCGGAACACGATGAACGTCGCAATGTCCGGCGGCAGCGCGGTGCCCAGCGCCGAGGTGAGAAACAACACCGCCGCCAGGAACATCGCTGGCTTGCGGCCGAAACGGTCTGACACTGGGCCCACCAACAGCACGCCCGCCGCGCAGCCGAGCAGCACGCAGCCGGACGCCCAGCCCTTCATGAAATCGCCGAGTTGGAACTTCGCCGTCAACGGCTCAATGGCACCAGAGATGACCCCGGTGTCGTAGCCGAACAACAGACCGCCCAGCGTGGCGACGAGACAGATTGGAATAAGGTACGCGAGGCGGGTCTGGATGGGGCCGGGGGTGGCGGACATGGCAGGAAGGGCTGGGGCGGCGGCGGGCTCACGCATGACGCGGTATTCGTTGGCTGCCGGCGGTAGTGTGCGGGAAGCTGTGATCAAGGCAAGCACTGGGTCGTGCGGCGCGAATTTGTCAGGCACCGTCGTGCCGGTTGTCCGCTTTTGCCGCGGACGGGTGTACACTCGTGAAGACGATGAACGACGATGCCGCTCTGCTCCGCCGCTACGCCCGCGAAGGCACCAAGGACGCCTTTACCGAGGTGGTGCGTCGGCATCTCAACCTCACCTGGGCAGCCGCTCGCCGCATTATCGGCGACCCGGACCTGGCGCGCGACGTGGCCCAGACGGTTTTCGCCGACCTGGCCCGCAAGGCCCGGCACCTGCCTCCAGGAGCCGTACTGCCCGGCTGGTTGTACCGGGCGGCCTGTCTGGCGGCGTGGAAGTTGAACCGCAGCAACCGGCGCCAGACCGAACGCGAAAGGCAGGCCATGAACAATACGCGCCTTCAAAGCGATCCCGCACCCGCCATGGGCGGATCAAGGAACTCGGGGAGCCGGCGAACATCCTCCTGATGCGGGAACGCAAGCCCTGGCGGGACCTTCGCGGACGTCTGGCCAGGACGTGCGTTTTCGCCGACGGCCACCCCGAAATCCACCGTGCCGCGACCCTCGAAGAGCTTGAGGCCTGGGAGCACGAGCGGACGTCCCAAGGTCAGCACGGCGGTTCCCGGGCCATTTCAGACGGCGCCGGCTCGCCGTGAGGCTGTTAGTAGCCAGGACAACGAGGCACCGGCGGCCTGCCGGTACTGAAGAACTTTCAGAAACGCGTAGGTCCTCGCTGCGTCGCGGCTCAAGGCTGCAGCGAGCGCGGACATTCTTACCTGCGGTTTGCGTGAAGCCCGCACGGGCGAACAAGCTCTCGTCCAAGGCGTCGCTTTCGTGGTCACCCCACAGCTCGCTGCAACTCCGCCACCACCGCCTCCAGCCGCGTCGGCGAGACTTTCTCTGCCGTGCCCAGCTCCGGCGCAAACACCGACACCTTGAATTCCTCGACCAGCCAGCGCAGCCGATGCCACGCCGCGCGCGCCGCTTCGCAGCGGGCCGCGGGCGCCCAGCGGCGCAGCACCTCGATGTACGGCCGCACCCGCGCGACCTTGGCGGCGTCCTTGACCGGGTCCAGGGCCGCGCGCTCAGCCCGCACCCGCAGCGCGCGCAGGTAGCGCGGCAGGTGCGGCAGCCGCTCGAACGGCGCCGCCGCCGGAAAACGCCGCGGCACCAGCGCGTTCAACTCCGCCTCCATCCCGGCAAACGGCCGCCGGCACAACAGGACCTCCTGGCGCGCCTGCAGCACCGCACCCACCGTGGCGTGCAGCCGTTCTACCACGCCGGGCAACCGGGCGCGGACCGCCTCGAGATAGGTGGCAAACTCGGCTGCCCGGCGCGGGGGCGGCTCGGCCGACGGCAACAGGTGGCGGCGCAGACATTCCCAGGCGCTTTCGAGCAATTCGTCCACCGGCCCCAACGTGGCGTACAGGACCCCGTGTTCGCGCAGTCGGCGCAGGTCCTTTTGCACGGCTGCCAGTTCACGCTGCAACACCCGCTCCGCCAGCCGGGGCACAGCCGTGCCGGTGGCCGCCCGTGCCTCGGCCGCGTCGCGAAACAGCCGCAGATGCACCGCGCCGGCCTCGAGCTGCAGCCCGGGCCACGCCCTGAGCGGAAAACCGCCCAGGTCCGCAACCACGACTTCCTCTGGCAAATCGCCAAAATCCCAGCCCTGCAGGTCGTACTTTTCCCAACGCTGCACAGCCTGCTGCCAGGCCGCCTGTTCGGCGGGGGTGCGGTGCTCGCGCACCTGCGCGCGCAGCGCCTCGAGGTCGCGCCCGGCGGCCACGAGCCGACCGTCCGTGGCCACCAACTCCACCCGCGGGCGCAGATGCTCGGGCAGTCGCGCCACGGGCCAGGCCGCCGGCGGGATGTCCACACCGTAACGACGCTGCACGAATGCGGACACCGCAGCCAGGTAATCGCGGCCGCTCGGCGGCACGGCCGCGGCGATTTCGCGCGCTGTTTCGTGCAGGGGCATCAACGCCCGGCGCAGGTCCTTGGGCAGTTCGCGCAGCAGGTGCGCCAGACGTTCCTCGCGCAGCGCCGGCACGGCCCAGTCGAGCACGGCGGCGTCCACCTGCGCGGCCAGCGGCACCGCCAGGCGCAGCGTCACGCCGTCATCCTCCCGTTCGGGCGCGTAGGCGTACCGCACCGGGACCGGGTGGCCCGCCAGCTCCACCGCGTCGGGGAACGCCTCCGCGGCGAAGGCCGCGGCGTGCTCGCCCAGCAGGTCGGCCGGCCGGGCGTGGAGGAAATCCGGCGGCGCCGTCCGCAGCACGCGGTTCAAATCGGGCCAGGAACTGACCTCGCGCAACCGGGCGGCGTAAAACCGGAACATCGCCTCGTCCAAGTCGGGCACCACGCGGTGGCGGAGCCGGGTCTGCCACAGCTCGAGTTTTTCACGCAGGCGACGGTTGTGCTCGAGGAACGCCCGCGCACGGGGCGGCGGGGCCGGGGGAGCTGTCCGGTTCTGCCCGACCGGGTCAACCGCCGCAGCGTCTTCCGCCGCTCTGGCTCGACGGAGTCTCGCCCCACCGGGCTGATGCTCCGGTGAAGAGGACTCCGGCACGTGGGCATCGGGGGCGGGTTCATGGCCCACCAGGGCCTCCCGGATGAAGAGTTCCGTTGCCGCCGTCGGGTCCACGCGGCCGAAGTCCACGGTGCGCTCGCGCAGGACCAGCCCGCGCAAGAGCACGCGTTCGCGGGCCAGCACACGGCCCGCCGCCGCGTCCCACCGGGCCAGGTCGTGGGTGGTGCGGACCAGGTGTGGCGCCAGTTCGATGACCCACTCCGGGTCAATGGCGGCGACGGTGCGCGCGAACGGCCGCGAGGTTTCCACGATCTCCCCGGCCATGAGCCACTCGGGCTGGCCGGTACGGTCCGGCGCGGTTTCGCCCGGCTTGGACACGCCGCGCCGGCCAGACGCCCCGGGTACGGGCCGGGCAAACAGCGCCGAGCCGGGGAAGACCATCACCTGCCGGCCGCCCGCGGCGCGGTACAGGTTGCGTTCCTCGCGTTGGAGCACGTGGCCCCACAGGCCGGTGAGCAGCGCGCGGTGAATGGCGGCGTAGCGCGGGTCGAAGGCGGGGGGCTTTGGGGCGATGCCAGATACCGGATGCCGGATGCCGGGGGCCGGACCGGGAGTGGCGCAAGTTGCACCCCGGTTACCGGATTCCGGCGGCTGGCAAGGGACGGCAGGACGCGGTCCGTCCAGTTCAGCCACCGCTTCCTCGAGTTCGGCGTGGACATCCACCCACTCGCGCATCCGCACGTAGGACAGGAAGTGCGCCCGGCAGAACTTGCGCATCTGGCTCTGAGTCTTGAGCGTCTCCCACTCCGCGTGCCAGGCATTCCACAGGTTCAACAGGGTGAGGAAGTCCGACCGCGGATGCCGGAAGCGCCGGTGAGCGGCGTCGGCGGCGTCCTGCTGCTCGAGCGGCCGCTCGCGCGGGTCCTGGATGCTCAGCCCGGCGGCGATCACCAGCACCTCCGGCAGCACGCCCTCGACCCGCGCCTGGAGCAACATGCGGCCGATGGCCGGGTCCACCGGCAGGCGGGCGAGGTCGCGGCCCAGCGGGGTGAGCGCGCGTTGGGCGTCCAGTGCACCGAGTTCCTCGAGCAACTGGTACGCGGCGCGAATCGCGGCTGGCGCGGGCGGCTCCGGAAACGGGAACGTTTCCGGCTCGCCCAGCCCCCAGGCCTTCATGCGCAGAATCACCTCGGCCAGGTCACAGCGCTGGATTTCCGGCTCTATAAACGGCTGCCGGGCGCGGAAGTCCGCCTCGGAGTACAGCCGCACGCAGACCCCCGCGGCCACGCGCCCGCAACGGCCGGCGCGCTGGTTGGCGCTGCTTTGGGCGATGGGTTCGATGGGCAGCCGGTGCGTGCGGGTCCCGGGGCTGTACCGGCTCACGCGCGCCAGACCGGTGTCCACCACGTAGCGGATGCGCGGCACGGTGAGCGAGGTTTCGGCGATGTTCGTGGCCACCACCACCCGCCGGCGCGGGCCGGGCTGGAAAACGCGCTGCTGGTCGCCCGCAGCCAGCCGGCCGAACAGTGGCACCACCTCAAGACGGTCGCCGTGCCGGGCCACGAGCAGGTCGCAGGTCTCGCGGATGTCCCGCTCGGTGGGCAGGAACACCAGCACGTCACCGGCCGGGGTTTCCTCGAGCAACCGTCCCGCGGCCTGCACCACGGCCTCCACGTAGGTGATTTCGCCCTCCTCCTCGGCGCGCTCGTCCAGCGGCGCGTAACGGATTTCGACCGGGTACAGCCGGCCGGAGACCTGGAAGACCGGCGCGCCGCCGAACATGCGGGCAAACAGTGCGGTGTCCAGCGTGGCCGAGGTGATGACCAGTCTGAGGTCGTCGCGGCGCTCGAGCAGTTGCCGCAGGTACCCGAGCAGGAAGTCAATGTTCAACGAGCGCTCGTGGGCCTCGTCCAGGATCAGCGCCTCGTACTCGGCCAAGAGCGGGTCGCCCTGCAACTCTGCCAGCAGGATGCCGTCGGTCATCACCTTGATACTGGTCTCGGGCGCGGTGTCGTCGGCGAAGCGGATTTTGCAGCCGACTTCGCGGCCCCAGGGCACGCGCAGTTCCTCGGCAATGCGCCGCGACACGGCCAGCGCGGCCACGCGCCGCGGCTGGGTGCAGCCGATGCGGGCGCGCAGACCCAGGCCGGCCTCCAGGCACATCTTGGGCAGTTGGGTGGTCTTGCCGGAGCCGGTCTCGCCGGCCACGACCACCACCCGGTGCGTGCGCAACGCGGCCACGATCGCATCCTTGTGCGCGGTGATGGGCAGTTCGGCCGGGTAGCTCAGGTGGCGCAGCACCGCCGCGCGCCGCTCGCGCAGGGCGGCGGAGGCGCGGGCTTCGGCCAGCCAGCGCGCGACCGTTCCCGGACCGCCTGCCGCGCCGTCCCGTTGCCGCAACTGGAGCAGCCGGTGTCCCAGCCGGATTTGGTCCGGCAGGAGACACCGGGGAATCCACCGGCGAAGCTCGGCCAGGGCAGCCGTGTCGTGCACCCCGCCATTGTTCGCGGCGGGGACGGGGAAGCAATGCCCGGGGCGAGGCGTCGCGGGCTACTTCGCCGCGCGGGCGACGGCCTCCGCGGCGGGCACAAGCTGCCGCAGTTCGAAGGGCGCGAACAGGCCGTAGCCGACGGTGGCGTAGTCGGCACCCGGTGGCGGGCCGTCTTTGGGGCCGTTCTGGAACATGCCCGGCCAAGCGCTCCCCAGGGCCGGCTTGCCGTGATGCGGTCCGAGTGTGTTCTTGAGCGTGCCGAACACGACCACGTCCACGGTGTTGCTGCCCCGTTTGAGGTACCGCGTCACCTCCAGATCCCACGGCGGCGCGACGATGTAGCCGGCACGCCGGCCGTTCACCTCGACCCGCGCCACACTGCCGTACCAGGCGGGCAGCGCGACCACGAACCGGCCCTGCCGGTCGGTCACGGTGAACCGCTGCCGGTACGCCACGCCGTGGGCGTAGAACGGATGCCCCTGCTCGGTCCACTTGCCCGGGGCGAGGGGCCGGTCGGCGGCGATGACGAAACCCTTCGCAGCCGGTTTGAGGGTGAAGTCGCCGCGGACATAGGCCGGCTCCAGTTCGTGGAACATCGTGAACGGCCGCGCCGTGAGCGTGACCACGTTTTCTCCCGGGCGCGCCGCGGCGGCGAGGGGCACGCGGCCGAAGGCCTTGTCCAACCACCACCGGCCGGACCGGACGGTCACCGGCCGACCGTTGCAGGTGACGGTGTAGAGGTCCGGGCGTTCGAGGACGATCTCGAGGTTGGCCGGCACCACGCCTTCGAGGGTAAAGCGGTAGCTGGCGGTGAAGCCGCTGCCGGCCGGGAATTTCTTCGCGATCAGCTCATCCTTGAACTGCACCGCGCTGTCCCAAGGGTTGCGGTCCATGCCGTTCTTCTGCCAGGCGAACTGGTTCGCGGCGTAGAAGTACTGGTTAGACCGCGACTCGCCGCCGGCGGTGACATCCACGTAATCGAGCGTGAGGACGTTGGGCTCGAGCCGGCGAATTTCGAGCGGGCCGGCGGCCGCCACCGTCCGGGCGCGCTCGGCGGGCCGGGTGTCGCGCCCGGCGACCGGTTTGTCCGTGAGCACCAGCAACAGGCTTCCAGAAGGCGGCAGGTTGAAGCGGGCTTTGACGCCTTCCGCGGTGGTCTCGAAGGGATATGGCTCGACGGTGCCGGTGTACAGGTCCCATCGCTCCACGCCTTTGCTGTCGGACACGAGGGTACCGGCCGAGGGCGCCTCGTTGCTGGTGTTGACCAGCAGCAGGATTTGGTCGTCGTCGAGATGCCGGCGGTGATGGAACAGAATGCCCTTGTCGGCCGGCGCGCGGCTGAGGTGCAGGCCCTGCGGAGGCGCCAAACGGTTGAGCCGTTCAACCGCGTGCTCGGGGCGGGCGCTGGTCCAGCCGGCTTCCTGGACGCCCGTGGCGGGCCGGTCGGAGGGGACGCCGTCCACCCGGACGGGCGGGTCGCCCAGGCACACCACCCGCCCGCCGGCGGACAGAAAATCCTCGCCCAACCGGAGCAGCGCGGACGAGATGTTTTCGCAGTGCGGTGGTAGGACCACCACTTCGTAAAGCCGCCGGCCCACGCGCAGATTGTTGCCCTCGATTGCCCCGTGGCGGGCCAGGACATCCTCGCAGCCGAGGTCGTATTCGATCTGCGCCGCCTCGAGCGCCATGAGCAGGTTGAAGAACGAGTCGCCGATCTCGCGCAGCTTCGCTTCATTGCCCTGGTACATCCAGGCCGTCGAAGTCGGCTCGATGACCAGCACCTTGTTCACCTGTTCGCCCTGCGACATCGCGCAGCTCAGGCGGGCGAGGTACTGCGCGTTCATGTGATACGCCTCCCACCACGGCTCGTGGTAGCTGAAGCTCTGCGGGTGATCGCGCTTGCGTGCGCCACGGAGCGTGATGTAGCTGAGGTGCTCGTCCATGAGATTGATGCCCAGCACCTGCAGCCAGTCGCCAATGCGCTTCATGTCCTCGAAGCGCAAATCCCACCCGCCCGCGCCATACAACTCGACAAGCGTGCGCTTGCGGCCGAGCTGGTTGGCGATGCTCGACACTTCGCGGCAGAACCGCACGTTGCCGAACTGGGCGTGGGTGTTTTCGGCGTACTGGTTCATGAGGCAATCAATGCCCGGAATCTGCTGCCACGCGGCCATGGCCATGTTGTCCGGCACGCCAAGGCAATGCGGCCATTCGTGGTCCCAGTAGTGGCCGGTGAAGGCGAGGCTGTTCGCGCCGCACCAGTCGTACATGGGCTTGGCCCAGCGCTCGATGAACAGGTCGTTGAGCGTGGAGAAGTAGTTGTGCCGCACGCGCCGCCAGTCGCCGACCTCGAGCGTCAGGCTGGGCAGGTGGTCGAGCAGGTTGTAACCCCAGCGCTTCCGGAACTGCTCCGGCAGGTCCGGACACCACGGAAAGCCGCCCGCCGGACGGATGTTCGGCTCGTCGGTGAAGACGCCGGGAACGCGCTGGCCGAACTGGCCACCAATCTCGCGCTTGTAGGCCTCGAGCGTGACCTCGATGAATTTCTGGGTCACCCCGGGGGTCAGCAGGTTCACGTAACTGCGGCCGCCGTGCCAGGGGGAGTTACCCGCGCGCCGCAGTTCGGCGATCAGGTAACGACCCTCGGGCAGGGTCTCTCCGCGGCGGAGCAGGTCCGACACATCCGACGGATCGCCCGCCTCGGACAACCGGAAGACGCGCGGGAAAGTGTCGTCCCACTTCGGCGCCGTCCGGCTCTCGCGGAGGTGCAGGCCCATCCCACGCGACTCCGGCATCAGTTCCGGCACCCACCCGCCGGCGAACCCGCTCGGATACGAGTTCTCGTCGTAAATCCACACGTTCATGTCCAGCCTCGCGGCCTCGGCGAGCGCCACCTTCCACAAGCGGAACCAGTCCCGGCCCAGATACGGCGTCATCAGGCCGGGCCGCGGGTGAACAAAGACCTGTTTGACCTGCTGGCCGGCCAGGTCGCGCAACGTGTCGCGGATTTGCCGCTCGGTGAGCAGGTCGTTCCAAACCCAGAGCGGCGCGGTGGCGTACTCGCGGGGCGGATTGGCGAAAAGTTTCTTGACCGTCTTCGCGTTCGCGGAATGGGCGGCGGGCGTCAGTCCCGCGCACCAGGCGGCCATCACGAGCAGCAGTGCCGGCGCGCGACAACATTGCAGGGCATTCATGGTGGCGAGCTTCCTTGGTCCGGTGGCGTGCGCCTTGATGCGAGTCAAGACCCGGCTCGGGGTGATGTTGCCGCGGCTTAGCCGGCCAGAATCTGCCGCAGGGCTGCCACGTCCAGTTTGTCCTTCTCCCGCCAGGAATCCTGCTTAAGGAGAATCAGATCCTCAGCACCCAGGAAAGGGATGCGCACCCCACCGGCATCCAAGTAACGCAGCCGCGGGCGAAAGTCGTCGAGCGTATGGCCCTGCATCCGGGTGAAAATGTCCAGGTCAAAGTCTTCCATGACGCGAATTGAACCCTCCTGCGGGACAAAATCCTCGATTTTTAACTCCCGCGCCCAGCCTTCGCCCCAGCCGGCCAGGCAATCGAGCAGCCGCTGGAGATTTTCCGGCGCGTCGTGGACGAGGATGTCCACGTCCACGGTCACGCGCGGATACCCGTTCAAAATGACGGCCAAACCGCCCGCGACGGCGTAGTCAATGCCGGCTCGCGCGAGCGCGACCAACAACTTTTCGAACCGGGAAACCGTCTCCTGCGAGCCGTTCGAATGCTCCGGGGGCATACTTTTTCGCGAAAATGGCGAGTTCCTCGACCGCTTTCAACCGCTCCGAATCCGTGGCGGGGCGGCCCACGGCTCGACGAATGGACTGCTGCATTACCAGGCCCTTGTTCATGGTGGGGAGATGCTAGGCACCGCGCGGTGGGGCGGTCAACCGCGCGAATGAAGTTCGAGACAAACCCGCCATCATGCGCCCCTTCCTGTCAACGACCCGCCATCACTTCCGCGTGCTCGTGATGGGGAACGTTTGCAGCAACCCCGCCGTGGCCTCGGTCATCGCGCGGGCGTAACGCTCGCGGTCGCGAATCTCGAACTGCCAGACCCGCCGGGCCTCCGGGCTTTCGCCGGGCCGCGCCACGGCATCATCGCCAACCTCGATCGCGATTTCACGAAAGCCGAAGACACCGTGGTCGCGGCCGATGCCTCGTGCTTTGCCGGCGGCCGGGGGAACGGATTCAAAACGGCCGTTGCGCTCGACGACCTCCCGCCCCGCCACCGCGCCGAACACGGCGGCACACCAGAGGTTGCGCTGCTGCGCGAATAGCTTCGCGCACCGCGCCGGGTCCACCGGTTGCGCCAGGAACCCGAGCGGTTCGGCTTTCTCCTTTTCCAGCGCGTAAATGAAATACTGGACCAGCGGTGGCGGCGCGGCGGCAAGCAACTCTGCGTGACGGGCCTGCCAGAAGGAGGCGTGTCCGGCGTTTTGCCACGGCCCGCCGTCAATACACGGCACCCAGGCGACCGGCAGGTCCGAGCGCATCACCGCGATGAACGCTGCCGGGTCGAGACCGACGTTGTATTCGCGGAAATCCGGCCGCGACGCCTCGCCGATGAACACCAGCAGCCGCCCGACCCGCGCGCGCAACAGGTTGGGCTCGCGGTTCCACGCCGCCGCCACGTCGCGCAAACTGCCGACGGCAATGAGGGTCACCAGCCGGTCGGACTCGCGCAGCGTGCGAAGGATTGCTTCGACGCCGGCCTGGAACTCAGCGGGCTGATCCAGCCCGGTGTCGTCCGGCTGTTTCAACTGCGCACCCAGGCCCGCATGGGCCGGTACGTTCCGCCCGGTCAGGTGATTGAGTTGCGCAACGGGGATGCGGCCGGGTTGCCGGGTCTGCCGCTCGCCTTGATCCAGTACGATGCACTTCACGTCCAGCTCCGGCAGCGCGTACAGCGTGGCCAGATCGAAGTGGTCGTCCGGGTCCTCGTGGGGATGAAAAAGGTCGGTGCAGTAAATTACCGGGACGTGCGGTGCCGGCGCGGAGTTTGCCGGGGCCGCCAGTGCACGCGGGCAGCTCCAGGACGTCAGCACCAAACCGGCGAGGGCTATCAGGCGGACGCGGGGCATGGGGGGTGATTCGAGAAACGTCGTCTTTGTGGTGAAGAGTCCGCGGAGTCTGGCGGGCGCCAGCGCGGCAGGCGTCAGTGTGGCGCCAGCCAACCTTGAGCGCGCAGCCACTCGGCGCAGCGCGCCGGCCAGTCATTCACCGGCTTGCGCTGGCGCAACATGCCGAAACCGTGCCCACCTTGCTGGAAGACGTGCAGTTCGCCGGGCACGCCGGCCTTCCGCAGCGCGAGGAAGAACTCGATGCTGTTTTCAGGCCCGAGCTTGTCGTCGGCGGCATGGACGAAGAAAACCGGACCCGGCTTTTGGTCGTCGCGGATCGTGGGTTGCTCGCGCTGGCGCTCGGAAGCGACCAGGTAAGCCGGATAGATCAGAATGCCGAAATCGGGTCGGCACGAGGGCTCGTCCGGTCCGGCGGGATAGCCCTGGGCGCGACGATCGCCCTCGCATAGCAGCCAGGCGGCGAGATGGCCACCGGCGGAAAAGCCGAGCACGCCGACGCGACCCGGGTCCACGCCCCAGTCCTTTGCCCGCGTGCGGATAAGTGACATCGCCCGCTGGGCGTCGAGCAACGGCCGGAGGTGGGCGGGTTCGCCCGGCGGGGCGGGCACGCGGTATTTCAGCACGACGGCAGTGACGCCGAGCGAGTTCAGCCATTCGGCCACCTGTGTGCCCTCGTGCTTCATCGCCAGGATGTAATAGCCGCCGCCCGGGCAGATCAGCACGCAGGCGCCGGTGCGCCGGTCTGTGGCCGGATGGTACACCGTGAGGGTTGGTCGGGAGACGTGCCCAAGCCGTGTGATGTCCGGATCCTGGCCGGCTTCAAGCGGCAGATATGCCTCCAGTTTTTCGTCGGTTGTGCTCAGGGGCGGGGTGCCCGGCCAGAGCGGCAGTTCCTCGGGTTCGGCAGCGTGAAGGGCAAGTACTGCACTCAAGAGGACTCCCCGGATCAATGATGACAGGCTTTGCACGTGCCAAGAGTAGCAACCCCGGCCCGCCTGCAAAGGCTGGAACTAACGCGTAATTTACGGCGCTGTGGGCGGCGTGGCGGTCGCAGTCCCGGACGCCTTCGCGGGCGGCTGGTCCGGCAGCGCCTCCAATTCCGGTACCACCTGCTCGAGCCATTGGGCCTGGCTGGGATAGATTTGGGACATGCCGATGCGGCGCAACTCCGCCAAAGCGTCTTGGGCGTCTTGTTTGCGGCCCTGGCGGAGCCGGATCTCAAAAACAGCGAGGTAATATTGGGCCAGTTCCTCATCGCCGTTCATCGCGGACGGCGGAACCTCCGCCAACAGGGCGTCCGCTTCGTCCAGGCGTCCGTTCATGGTCAGAGCCGCGACGTGGTTGAGCTTTACGGCCGCATTGTTGGTAAAGAACTGCATCAGGCGGAAAGTCTGCACCACCGCCTTCTCGACGTTGGTTCGCAATAGCAGCAGCGCAGCGGCGTAGTTGTTGACGGTCACCGGATTGTTGGGCGCGAGGTTGTACAAGGCGGTTGTCGCCTCGAGGAGATCGTCGCCCCGGCGGAGTTGCGAGGCGCACCGCACGCGCAGGGTTAGATAGGCGGGGTCGTTGCCCACCGCGGTGCGCACGTTTTCCTGGAGCAGGATGGGTTCGGCATGCTTGAACGCGCCCAGCCGCATGAGATTTTCGGCGACGCGCAATGCCAGCCGCGCTTCAGGAAAGCCGGTGCGGGCCGCGGTCTCGAACGAGCGGTCTGCGTCGTCACGGTAGCCCTCATGCCACTGCGCCAGGCCTTCAAGGAACGCGCTGAATCCGCCCAGGGCGTCCATGATGGTCGGGTACAGGCGAAGGCGGTAAGCCAGTTGGCGCAGTTCGTCCCAGCGCTGGAGCCGGGTCAACAGGTCGGTGCGTATCAAGGCGCCTTCCTGGAGCCACGGCGGGTCGTTAAGATACCGGCGGCAAAGCTGATCGGCCTCCTCGTACATTTCTAGCATCGCGTAGGTAGTGACCAGCCGGATCACATCGGCGTCCGTGCGCGGTACGGGGTTGGCCTCGCGGATGAGTTCGACGGCTTCCTTGCGGCGGCCGTTGAGCGCCAACAACCGCCAGTAGGCTGTCAAATTCCACAAGCTGGCCCGGCCGACACTCTGGAGGTTCTTCAACGCCGCCTCGCAATTCTGGACATCCCGACGCTGCATGTAAGCCGTCATCAACATCTGGTACGCGAGGGCCTCCAACCGCGGGATCTCGGCCATTTCGCGGAGACGTTCCTCCGCCTTGGTTCGCGACTCCAGCGGGCCCCACCCGGCAAGGTAGGCCAGGCTCACCGCCCGCAACTCCTCGGCGGCGCGAGAAAGCTGGGTGTCCGACGAGAGGGGCTCGAGCGAGGCCTGAACGGTTCGTTCCAGTTCGGCATCCTTCTCAAGTAATTGCTGGAATTCCAGGACCTGCCCGCTTCGGAAATAAGCCACCGCCCGCAAGCGGTTCAGTTCCGGGGACACGGCGTTGGTGGCACGGGCGAGCGTGGCGGCGGTGCGCTCGTGCAACTCGCACATGTTCCAAACCGACGCGATGAGTTCGAGGTCCGCAACATTGGTCTCGCCCAGGCGGAGCAGCCAGCCGCCCATGCTCAAGGCCAGGCTCGCGGACTCGGAGGGTTGGCTGGTGCGGGACACCACCTTCAGAGCCTCGCGCAGACCGATGACATCCGTGGGATTGTTGGCCAGGGCTGCACGCCAGGCGGCTTTCGCATTTTCATAATCGCCACGCGCCTCGGCCGCGCGGGCGTTGCGCTTGAGCGACCAGGCCTGCAGGCGATCCAGCAGGCTGATGCGCTGAACCGGGGTGATATCGGGTGGCGAAACCCGCCAGATTTTGAGCAAGAACAGGGGGCCCGCGATGCCCACCACCAGGACAAGCAGCACCACCAGCCGGAAAGCGGGGCTGGAGGCCATCAATCGCAACAGCGGCCAGTGGGAAAACCGCGGTGGCCGGGCCTCTCGGCGAAACGAACGGCGCCGGGAGCGGGTCGTGGTTGAGAAATCCCCGTTGCTCATTTGTCTGAGATATTGCTCGGTTCGTTGCCCGTCTGGTTCAAAGCATACACACCCGCTTCAACGGCCGCGACATTCGATTTTTCCGGTTGGCGGCGGGTGCAGCGTCGAGTCACCGGACCTGACTTTCGCGCCCGGTTCCTTGGCAGCTCGTCGGTAACCTGCCGCAATTGTGTTTGAGCTGCCAGCCTGGTGTCAAAAGGCAAATGGCTTCGTATTAAACTGACATCTCGGGCGGACCTGCCGCTGTCCGGATCAAACCGGCGACCGCCATGGCCGGCTTTCTGGGAGATCCCATCACCGTCACGGAATCGAATCTGAAAACCGAGGCTGAGCAGGCGGAAGCACTACATCACTTATGGCCAACTTAGGCTGCGGGGTCGAAACTTCACATCTGTCAGTGGTACGGTGATAAACAAGGTTGACCAAGGCTACAGGTTGGCAAACTGAACGCGAAAGATGGTTAGAACCTATCGGAGCTTGAGCGCCAACCCGCAGTATCTGCCGGGCGGCTTTGTGGGTTGATGCCGGTGACTGACTTTTACAGTTCATTCTCATCCAACCCCATTCCAGACCTTGGCGGCCGTTTTGAGGCTCAAAGCTGGCTTTTAGACCTCCACCGATTGTGGCCGTCACCCCAATTGCCCACAGGCTATTGTGGTTTTGCCCTTTACACCCGGCTTCTACTGGCGTATTCGTCGGCGCGGGATGCACCTGAAGAATCTGACAGCGTTGGGTTTCAAGTCGTTTGCCGATAAAACGTCGCTCGACTTCCTGCCCGGCATCACGGCGATCGTTGGCCCCAATGGGTGTGGTAAGTCCAACATCGCCGACGCTATCCGTTGGGTTCTGGGCGAACAATCCGCCAAGGCGCTGCGCGGGGGTGAGATGGCCGATGTTATCTTTAACGGGACGGACCGTCGGAAACAACTGGGGCTGGCCGAGGTCTCACTGACCTTGAGCAATGTGGACCAAGACCACCTCAAGGCGGCGGGCGTGGAGCTGGCTTACGACGAGGTCACGATCACGCGCCGGGTCTTCCGCGACGGTGGCAGCGAGTATTTCATTAACAAGACGGCTTGTCGGCTCAAGGACATCCAGCAGTTGTTCGCCGGCACCGGCGTGGGACGCTCCAGCTACAGCATCATGGCGCAGGGCAACATCACCCAGGTGCTGTCCAGCAAACCGGAGGACCGGCGTGCGATCTTCGAGGAAGCCGCTGGCATCACCCGTTTCAAGGTCCAGAAGCGCGAAGCGCTGCGCAAACTCGAGCTGACCGAGCAAAACCTGCTCCGCGTGTCCGACCTCATCCGCGAGGTCAAACGACAGATCATTTCCCTGCAACGTCAGGCCGGCAAAGCCCGCCGTTACCGGCAATACATGGCCGAACTGCAGCATCTCGAAACCCAGCACGCCCGGCACCAATACGACGTGCTCCAGGTCGAGATCAGCACGCGACAGGCGCGCTTGGACACGCTCCGCGCCGCCATCGAAACCGCCACCGACCAGATCCTCCGCGCGGAAAACCAGCTTGCCGAACTCCGCGGCCAGGCGTCCGAACTGGAGCGTGAAATCGCCGCCGTTCAGCAACAGGATCTGGAACTGAAGGCGGAAGCCGGCCGCCACACCAGCCGCATCCAGTTCAACGAAGAACGGCTCCGGGAGTTCACCGCGCAGAATGCCACCACCCTGGAAGACATTGCCCGCGCGGATGAGCGGCGTCTGGCCACCGAGCAGGAACTGGCCACCGTCGCAGCGCAGGTCACCGCCTCCGCCACTGCGTTGGCCACGTTGCGCGCCGGGCTGGACACCCGCCAGCAAGCCCTCGCCGCCGTGGAGGCGGAGTTGCGCCGGCGCCTCGACGAATCGCAGCAACTTCAGACCGAGCTGTTCACCGAGGCCCAGCGACTGGCGCGGGTCCGCAACGAGATCGCCGCCCTCGACATGCAGAAGCAGGCCGGACGGGTGCGGCTCGACAAACTGTCGGCCGAAAAGGTCCAGCTCGAGGAGGAGCGCACCCGGTTGCAAGCGCGCCTCGAGGAGTTCGAGCAGGCCAGCCAGGCCCAGCAACTCGACCTCGACGCGCGCCGCCTCGGCGTGGAAGAGCGCCAGCAGCGGCTGCGTGAAGTGCAGGCCGAGATCGCCCGGCTGGGCCGGGACCTGGACGCATTGCATCGCGCGCACGCGGAGCGGCAGTCGCGGCGCACCGTGCTGGCCCAACTCGAGGCCAGCCGCGAAGGCTTCGGCGCCGGCGCGCTGGCGGCCTTGCAGAGCGCGCACGGCGTGCTGGGCACGTTGGCGGACCGCCTGCGCGTGCCGGACGAACACGTCGCCGCGGTCGAAGCAGCGCTCGGTCATCACCTGCAACTGGTGCTCACCCGGGAGGCCGGAGATGCGCAACAGATCTTGTCCGACCTGGCGGCCACGGCCAAGGGTCGGGCGAGCGTGGCCTCCTTGAGCCTCCGTAACGGTTTTGTGGCGAAGGCGGAGTTGGAGCCCGCGCTGGCCGAGCGTCTGGGCGCGTGGCAATGCCGGCCGCTGTTGAGCGTGGTAGAGGCGGACGCTTCCGTGGCGCCGCTCCTCCACGGCCTGCTGGGCCGCACCCAGATTGTTCCCAACTTGGCGGCGGCCACCGCTGCCTGGTCCGAGACCCACGGCGAGTTCGACTTCGTGACCCCGACGGGCGAACTGCTCAGCCGGTGTGGCGTGTTCACCGGCGGTCGGTCCAATGGCAGCGGTGGCGCGCCCGCTTCCATCCTCGCGCGCAAGAACGAAATCGCGGCGCTGGATGCGGAGCTGGCGCAGATGCGGGCCCGGCTGGAGGCCTTGAGCCGTGACCGGGGCGCGGCGCAAAGCGAAGGCACCGCGCTGCAGGCCGGCTTGCAAGAGGCGCAGACCGAGTTGCGCGCCCGGGAAGTGGCCATCGCCACACGGCAGGGCGAGTTCAAGGCGCTCACCCACGCCCTGCAGGTGCTGCATCAGAAGATTGACACGGTGGTCTTCGAGATCCAGAGCCTCGCCGCCCAGCAACAGGAAGCGGACGCACACCGCGTGGAACTCGCGCAGCAACTGGCCGGCCTGGAGACGCGCGAGGCCGGGCTGCAGCAGCGCCTGGCCGGCCTCACCGCGGCCATTGAACAAGAACGCCAGCGCCGCGAAGAAGCTCACGCGAGCCTCACCGAGGCTCGCGTGGCGGCGGCGGCGGAAGAGCAGCGCAACACCGCGCTGCGCCAGCAACAGCGTCCTTTGGAGCAACGCATCCGTGAACTACAGCAGCTCGCGGAACAACGCCGTCGAGATCTCGACGGCCTGTTCGAGCGCCGCCGCCGGGCGGAGGCCGAGATCAACGAGTCGCGCTTGCGAGGTGAGGCGTTGGCGCAGGAACGGGAACATCTCGGACGGCGGCTGGCGGACCTGGGCGCGCAACGGGACGCGCACGCCGCGGAGCTGGCCGCCCGCGAGGACGCGCTGCGCGAGTTGCGCCGCGAGGCGGCGGCCTTGCAGGAGCAACGCGGCGCCGAAGAGGTGGCCCTGGCCGAGCGCCGGCTCACGGTCCAGAACCTGCGCGAGCGCATCCGGCAGAAGTACCAGGTGTCGCTGGACGACGTGCGCGGCGAGTGCATCCGCATCACCTTTGCCGATGAAGGCCCGGCCAAGGTGGTGGTGGTGACGCCGGAGGAGATGGCCACCGCCGGCGTGGCCACAGACTGGGACGCCGTGGTCGCGCAGATCGCCGCCCTGCAGCAGCGCATTGACGAGATGGGCCCGGTGAACCTCGTCGCCATCGAGGAGTTCGAGGAAGCCGAGCAGCGGCACCAGCATCTCTCCACGCAGCACGACGACCTGGTCGAGGCCAAGCGCCAGTTGGTGGAGGTGATCAACCGCGTCAACGCGCAGACCCGCGAGATGTTCACCGAGACCTTCGCCCGCATCCGCGAGAACTTCCGCAGTCTGTTCGAGGAAATCTTCGGCGGCGGCACCGCCGACTTGCAGCTCGTGGACACGAGCGATGTGCTGGAGAGCGGCATCGAGATCATGGCCCGGCCGCCGGGCAAGCAGTTGCGCAGCATCTCGTTGCTCTCGGGTGGCGAGCAGACGATGACCGCCGTGGCGCTGTTGTTTGCCATCTACATGGTGCGGCCCAGTCCGTTCTGCGTGCTGGACGAACTGGACGCCCCGTTGGACGAATCGAACATCAACCGGTTCGTCCGCATCCTCCAGCGGTTCGTGGCGCACTCCCAGTTCATCATCATCACCCACAACAAGCGCACCATCTCGATGGCCGACGTGCTCTACGGCATCACGATGCAGGAGCATGGCGTCAGCAAGGTTGTTAGCGTGAAGTTCCGCAAGGCCGGGGACTCGCCCGGTGCACTTGCGCTGTCGCCGCTGGAAGGTACGGACATCGAGAACGCCGATGACACCGCCGCGCCGAAGCCCGCCCCGGAGCCGGTCCTGAGCCAGGCGTGGCCGGGACGCCTCGGTTAAACCCCGGCCGAGTCCGGTACCAGCTAGCCGTCGCTGGCTGAGCCAGCGCCGTGCGTGTCCTCGTTTTTTCGGCAAGCGCGAATGGCGGCCGCAAAGAGGCACATGGTGCCCAACGACGCAGGTCTTCCACCCCATGGCGTCCTTTTGCCCCGTTTTACGGTCACACCCCTCGGTTGCAACTCTGCCGCCGCGGGTTGCAGTGGTGTTCATTTGTGGTCTTCCAAACGGCGGTGATTTCGTTGTGGGCGGGCTGTCCACGAGCTAATTTCTGCCCGTGCTGAAAAGGATCTGGTTCCCGCTGGTCGCCCTGTTCTGGGTGGCCATGAACGGTCTCCTCTGGCGCGCCGAGATGATTGCGCGGCCGGAAGGAGGCAGCCCGGTGTCCCTCGATCTGGTGTGGGACCGGATGCTGACCGCGCCCGACGAATCCTCGCTCGAAATTTTCCAGAACGGCCGGAAGCTCGGCTGGCTGCGCTGGACGCCGCGGATCGAGGAAGCCAACGGCCGCCTCGCGGCCGAGCCCGCCGGCACCGTCACGAACGGGCTCGAAGGCCGGGTCGAGCGCGTCACCGGCTACACGGTGTTGCTCGACGGCAACGTGGCGCCGGCCGAACCGGCGAACCGCATCCGGTTTTCCGCCCAGCTTGAGTTCGACGACCGCAAAGACTGGCGATACCTGATGCTGCGCGTCACCTTGCGGCCGCAGGTATGGGAGTTGCGGGCGGACGCGCGCGAGCAGACGGTGACGTTCAAACTGGGCGAGGATCCCAACGCCTGGGAGCAGCGGTTCACCTTCGCCGAACTGGGCCAGCCGGAGGCGATCCTGGCCGCTCTGGGCCTGCCGCTGCCGCCGGGTTGGAGCCGGGCACTGCTACCGGGCGAACTGGCCGCGGGACCCCGCAAGGTGGCGCTGGGATTGAACTGGGAAGCCCGCAGCGACTGGCTCCAGATCGGCAGCGCCCGCGCCCGGTCTTATCGCGTTTCCGCGCGCTTGCTGGACAAATACGAGGTCTTGCTGGTACTCAGCCGGGTGGGGGAAATCCTCCGGGTCGAACTGCCCAACAAGATCACGCTGATCAGCGACGCGTTGGTGGACTTCCCTGTAAAGCCATGATCGAACTGGTGCGTCTGGTCAAACGCTTCGGCGACCTGGTGGCGGTCAATGACGTCACGCTCACCGTGCCGCACGGCGAATTCTTCGCTCTGCTGGGCCCCAACGCCGCCGGCAAGACCACCACGATCAAGGTGCTCGCCGGCCTGATGAAGCCGACCTCCGGCACGGCGCGCGTGGCCGGATTCGACGTGCAAACCCAGCCGCTCGAGGCGCGCCGCCGTCTGGCTTACGTGCCCGACTTCCCGTTTTTGTACGACAAGCTTACCCCGCGGGAGTTCCTGCGTTTCATCGCCGAGTTGTTTCGCATGGATCCCGCGGCGGCGGAACGCGACGCCGAGGGGTTGTGCGCGCGGTTCAACCTCGAGCCGTACCTCGGCAACACGATCGAAAGCCTCTCGCACGGCACCCGCCAGCGCGTGGCCATTGTGTCTGCGCTGCTGCACCAGCCGGAGGTCTGCATCCTGGACGAACCCATGGTGGGTCTCGACCCGCATCATGCCCGCGTGCTCAAGGACGTGCTCAAAGAACGCTCGTTGCAGGGCATGACGGTCTTCGTGTCCACCCACCAGCTCAGCGTGGCCGAGGAAATGGCTGACCGCATCGGCATCATGCATCAGGGCCGGCTGATTGCGGTGGGCACGCGCGACGAGCTGCGGCAGCTCAGCGGCACGCGCGGCGCACTCGAACAAACCTTCCTGGCCCTGACCGCGCAGGAGGCGAATTTGAGCGAGGACAGCGCCGCGCTGGCGCGCTGACGAGGATGGAGTCGTGACCACCGCCGAACGTTCCAGCTTGTTTCTGCTTTTGGTGCGAGCCAATGCCCTCCAGGGCTGGCGCCGGCTGCTGGCCTTGCGCGACCAGTCGCGGCTGCTGACCAGCCTGATCGCGGTGTTTCTGGTCGGCTACGCCGCGCTGGCCTTCAAGCTCTTTCAAATCGGCCTGCGCTTTGCGGGCAGTTTCCCCGGCCTGGGCCCGGTGCTCATCGAGCGGATGGTGTTTCTGCTCTTCGCATTCCTGTTCGTTCTGTTGCTGCTGAGCAACCTGGTGATCAGTTACTCGAACCTGTTCCGCAACCGCGAGACGGCCTTTCTGCTGCCCCTGCCCGTGCCGCCCGAGGTGATCTTCCGCTGGAAGTTCATCGAGTCCGCGCTGCTGGCCTCCTGGGCGTTCGTCTTTCTGGTGGCGCCGCTGCTGGTCGCCTACGGCCTGAACGCCCGCGTGCCCTGGCATTTTTATCCGGTCACGCTGGTGTTCATCGCGCTGTTCATCGTGCTGCCGGCGGCGGGCGGGGCCTGGCTGGCCGTGAACGTGGCCCGCTACCTGGACCGGCGAACGTTTCAAGTGGCCGCGCTGACGCTGGCCGCCGCCGCCGTCGCGCTGGCGGCCTTTTATCTGCGACCGGTGGAAATGAGCGACGAGGAACTCGAAACCCGCGTGCTGGTGGTGCTGGACAGCCTGCTGGCGCGGACGCGATTCGCCTTGTTCCCGCTCCTGCCCAGCTACTGGCTCTCCGCCGGCGTGCAGCAATGGGCCGAGGGCGCACTCGCCGCGGCGCTGTTCTTCGGGCTGGTGCTGCTCAGCCACGTCCTGTTCTTCGGCACGCTCATGTTCACCCGCATGGGCCGGCTGTTCTACCTTTCCGCCTCGGTGGTGCAGGGGCGCGGCAGCGTGCTGGGCCGCTGGCGCTGGTTCCAGACCTGGCAGGCGCTCCGTCAGCGGGCGCGGGCGCGGCGCGGGCCGGTCGAGCTCGTACTCGGGTGGGTGCCGGGTCTGCCCGCCGATGTGCGCGCGCTGCTCGTGAAGGACATCCGCATCTTCTGGCGCGACACCACGCAATGGGCGCAGACCCTGGTGCTTTTCGGCCTGCTGGCGGTGTACATCCTCAACCTGCGGCATTTCAGCACCCAGCTTACGAACACCTTCTGGGTGACGGTGGTGGCCTACCTGAATCTCGGCGCCTGCGCCCTCAACCTGGCCACGCTCACGACCCGCTTCGTGTACCCCCAGTTTTCCCTCGAGGGTAAACGGCTCTGGATCGTGGGCCTCGCGCCGCTGGGACTGCCGCGGGTGATGCTGGCGAAGTTCGCGCTCGGCGTCACAATTTCGCTCTCGTTGAGCCTCGGCTTGATCGTGCTGTCCTGCCGCCTGCTGCATCTGCCGTGGAACCGCACCCTGCTGTACGCCGGGGCGATCACCATCATGGCCTTCACCCTCAACGGGCTCGCCATCGGATTGGGTGCGGTGTACCCGAACCTCAAGGAAGACAACCCCAGCAAGATCGTCAGTGGCTTTGGCGGTACGTTCTGCCTGGTACTGAGCTTCGTGTACATCGTCGGTGCCGTGCTGCTGCTCGCGTTCGCTTCACCCTGGAATCCGGCCAGTTCGTTCCGTACCGGCACGTACGCGGCCTGGGGCGTGTTCGTGCTGATTTCCCTGCTGCTCGGCTGGCTGCCGTTGCGTTACGGCCGCCGACGCGCGGTGCAGTTCGAGTATTGAACCCGAAGGCGGAGTTGGCTGTAGCGCAAAGCTCCCCGCCTGCTCTGCCCTGGTGTTCAGATTGAATCCGATGCCTGACCGGGCGCCGGCGTGCATCGGCGCAACCTTCGGAAAGTGCGCGGACTGATGCTCGCGGCACTTACAGCCACAACCTCGGGCACCGTATTGCGGCCACGACCGCTTCGAGGCCGACAGTCACCCGTCAATTGACCAACTGGTACCAGTTGTCCCGCTGGCGCGGCTCGTAGCCCAGGTCGCGGATGAGCCGGTGCATGTCCGCCACGCTCATGCGGAAGGTGGCCCCGGCCTGCGCGACCACGTTTTCCTCGATCATGATGCTCCCTAGGTCGTTGGCCCCGAAGCGCAGCGCCACCTGGCCGATGTCCGGGCCTTGCGTAACCCAGGAGCTTTGCACGTTCTCGAAGTTGTCCAGGTAAATCCGGGCCAGCGCCTGCGTGCGGAGGTACTCGTGCCCGCCGACCGTCGGCGCCCGCAGGCGCGTGTTCTCGGGCTGAAACGTCCAGCCGATGAAGGCGGTGAAGCACCCGGGGCCGTCGCCCGGGGCGTAGGGTTGGTCGGCGGCGCCGTTGAGAGCCGCCCGCCGACGCTCCAGGGAGCGGTCTTGTTGCTGGCGCAGCCGCTCCAGGTGCTCGAGGCGGTCCTCGAGGGTCTCGACGTGCCCGAACATCATCGTGGCGCTCGAGTACAGGCCCAGGCGGTGCGCCACGTCCATCACCTCCAGCCACTCGTCGCTCATGGCCTTGAGCGGCGAGATGCGCTTGCGAACGCGGTCCACAAGGATTTCGCCGCCGCCGCCAGGGATGCTGCCCAGCCCCGCGGCGCGAAAGTCGGCGATAATTTGCTCAAGCGGTTCGTTGAAGACCTCCCGGAAATGGATGAACTCACTGGGGCTGAAGCCGTGGATGTTTACCTGCGGGAACTTCGTCTTCAGATGCCCGAGCAGGTCCAGGTACCACTGCTTGGTCAGCTTCGGGTGATGGCCCCCTTGCAGGAGAATCTGCGTGCCGCCCAGCGCCAAGGTCTCCTCGATCTTCCGGTCCAGCTCCGCCAGGGAAATCACGTAGGCGTCCAGGTCCTTTTCGGTGCGGTAAAAGGCGCAGAACTTGCAATAGACGTTGCAGACGTTGGTGTAGTTGATGTTGCGGTCCACCTGGTAGGTCACGATCTCGCCGCCCCGGCCGCCGTAGGCCGCGGCCTTGGCGAGCTGGCGGCGGCGGTCGGCCAGGGCGCCCAGCTCCTCGAGCGGCAGATTCGCCAGCCGCAGCGCCTCCTCGCGGGAAACGCGCCGGCCGTCCCAGACCTTCTGCAACAGGTCGTCCAGGGTCGCGTCGTAAACCATGCCCCCCAGCATAGCCGCGGGCGGGCACTTGGCAACGCGGCTGGCCGGGCTGATCCGAAGCGGACTTCGGCCCGCTCAGGTCGGGCTTTCGCCCCCGCGCCTGTTGGCGCGCTTCGCTCCGACGTCAAGTCCGGCGTCGCCGCTGGGTGAGCACCGCCGCCACGATAATGGCGCCGGTGAGCATGAGCCGGCTGGCTTCCGGCACGGCATTGATGCTCAGGATTTTTTCCAGGTAACCGATGGTGAGCGTGCCCAGCAGGGTCAGGCCGATGCCGCCCCGGCCACCGGTCAACGGCGTGCCGCCAATCACCACGATGGCGATGGCCGTCAACTCGTAGCCCGCCCCTGCCTCGGGGTCGCCCTGTTGTTCCTGCGCCGCCTGGCACATGCCGGCCACGGCCGCCAGCAGGCCGCTGGCCGCGTAGGCCAGGACCTTGGTCCGCACCACCGGCACACCCGAGAGCCGCGCCGCCTCCTCGTTGCCGCCGATGGCGTACAACTCCCGCCCCCAGCGGTGCCGCGCCAGCAGCAGCCACGTCAGCAGCGCGCAGGCGACAAAGATTACCGTCACCACCGTCAGGTTGTCGCCCAGAATGCGGCTGTCTATGAACCGGAACACGCCCGGTACCGGGACGTAGTTGAAGCCGCCGTCCGCCGTGCGCACCGCGGTCGAGACCTTCATGCCGCCGGAAATGGTCTTCGCCAGGCCGCGCGCGAAAACCATCAGGGCCAGCGTGGCGATAAAGGGCTGGATGCGGAACCCGGCAGTGATGCCCCCGGCCAACCCGCCGCAGAGCGCCCCCAGGGCCAGGCAGACCGGCACCGCCAGCGCCGGCGACCAGCCGTGATGAATGCTCAGCAGCGAAAACGTCACCGCCACCAGCGCCAGCACACTGCCCACCGCCAGGTCAATGCCGCCGCTGATGATAACCAGGGTCATCCCGCAGGCGAGGATGCCGAAGACCGACGCCTGCCGCAGCGCATCGCGGTGAGTGCCAAGTTTGAAGAAGGCGCCGTCCGCGTGAAACACGCAGCCCAGCGCTAGCACCAGCGCCAGGGCCAGGAGCGCGCGGCTGGCCGGGTTGGTCCACAAGCGCCCCCACGGTCCCCGGGCCTCGGACTTCGGACTTCGGACTTCGTCATTCATGCGGTTCCCATGGCAGCGGCGAGGACTTTTTCCGGCGTGGCCTCCGCCCGCGTCAACTCCGCCGTCAACCGGCCGCGATGCAGGACCACGATGCGGTCGCTCAGTGCCAGCAGCTCCGGCAGCTCGGAAGTGATGAGCAAAATGGCCAGCCCGCGCGCGGTCAGGTCGTTGAGGAGCTGGTAAATCTCGCGCTTGGCGCCCACGTCAATGCCGCGGGTGGGTTCGTCCAGCAGCCACACCCGTGGCCGGGTTTGCAGCCACTTGGCCAGCACCACCTTTTGCTGGTTGCCGCCGGACAACGCCTCGACCTCGAGGTCCAGGGACGCCGCACGCAGCGCCAGCGCGGCGGCCAGTTCGCGCGTGACCGCGCACTCGCGGGCCGGCCGACGCCAGCCGCCGGACGATAGCCGCGGCAGGTCGGCCAGCGTGGTGTTGGCGATGACCGACAGCGGCAACACCAGCCCGGTGGCCTTGCGGTCGTTGGTCAGCCAGGCCAGGCCCTGGTCAATGGCCCGGCGGGGCAGCGTGATTTCGAGCGGTTGGCCGTCCAGCCAGGCGTGGCCGCTGACCGCCCGGCCGTACGCGCCGAACAGCCCGGCAAACAGGTCGCTGGCGCCGGAGCCTTGCAGCCCCGCCACGCCCAGGATTTCCCCGGCGTGCACGCGCAGCGAAACGCCCGCGACGACCTCCCGGCCGTCGCGCCGGACCGAGAAGTCCTCCACGCGCAGCCGTTCCGGACCGGGGCGCGCGGCGTGCCGGGGGAATTGCTCGCCCAGCTCCCGGCCGACCATCCAGTTCACCAGCCGCGCGGGCGGCAGTTCGGCAGCGGGCGCCGTGCCCACGTGCTCGCCGTCGCGCAACACGCAGATGCGGTCGGCCAGCCGTTCGATTTCCTCCATCTTGTGGGTGATGTACACCACGCCGCAGCCGCGGGCCTTGAGGTCGGCGATCAGGCCGAAGAGCTTTTCGACCTCCGGGGCGTTGAGTGCGCTCGTCGGCTCGTCCATGACGATGACCCGCGCGTCGCGGGCCAGGGCCTTGGCGATTTCGGTCAGTTGTTGTTCGGCCAGGGACAGGTCTTCGACCCGCCGGTCCACATCCAGATCCAGCCCGAGCTGGTCCAACAGGCGGCGCGCGGCGGTGCGCTGGGCGGCGTCGTCCACGAACCCGCGGCGGGTCCGCGGCCGGCCCAAGAAGATGTTGTCGGACACGGTCAGGGGGGGCACCAGCGACAGCTCCTGGAAAATGATGGCCACGCCCAGCGCGGCGGCCTCGAGCGGCGAGCGCGGTCGGACCGGGCGGCCGGCGATCTCGAGCGTGCCCTCGAAGTCGGTGTGCACGCCGCCGAGGATTTTGATGAGCGTGCTTTTGCCGGCGCCGTTTTCGCCGGCCAGCACCAGCACCTCGCCGCCGTAAATGTCCAGGTCCACCCCGCGCAGCACGGTCACCGGCCCGAAACGCTTGCCGATGCCGCGCAGGCGTACCAGCGGTGGACCGGAGGGAACGGCGGGCGGCGCGGCCATGCGGGGGAGCGCGCAGGGCGTCAGGCTGCCGGCGGGGAGTGGGCCGGCCGGCCGTACACGCGCGCGTAGGCGCGGCAGAACGGGCAGAGTCGCGCCTCGACCCGCCGGACCAGGGCAAAGGCGAGGCCGCGTTGATGCCGCCGGGCGGTGCGGCAGACCGGGCAGTTCCGGCAAACCGCGGCCAGCGCGCGGTCCAGGCGGGACGGGGACAAAGCGGTTTTCATGATTACGAGTGGCTGGTTGGCTGGACAGTGTTGGCTCAAGCCTTGAGTTCGCTGAGCGGGAATTCCCACGCCTCGGCCCGGCGGAGCATTTCGTCCCAAGTCACCTCCTTGCCGGTGTAGGCGGCGGTGCGGCCGAGGATGGTGGAGAGGTTCGAGCGCACGCTCGGCGCGACCGTGGGATTGCTGAAGTCGCCCTTGACGATGCTCTCGTAGAACGTGGCGATGTTCCGCACCGCGCCGTCCTGATAGAGGTTGCGCGAGTCGCCGTTGAAGGCGTCGTCGCGCGTGCGCAGGGTGACCTTGCCCGCGTAGTGCGTGTCCACCGTGCCGGCGGTGCCGTAGGCGCGGCAGAGGATGTCGTCGTAGCCGAAGCCCACCTGCTTCGAGCTGAAGCTGGCCAGCACGTCGCCGGGGAACCAGAAGATCACGGCGAAGTGGTCCCAGCAATCGCCCGCAAACGGCCGGGCGCGACCGCCGGTGCCAAAGGCCTTCACCGGCGCGGCGTCGGCGAACCACGTGGCCACGTCCAGCGAGTGGATGTTTTGCTCGGTGATGACGTCGCCGGAGAGCACGCGGTCCACGGCCCAGGCGCGCACGCGGGCCTCGGCGTCGCGCTTGCTCTTGCGGAACTCGTCGTCCATGCCCTGGAAGTACAGGTCACACTGGTAGCCGACGTCCAGCGATACCAGCCGCCCAATCTGGCCGGCGTGGATGCGCCGCGCCACTTCCTGGTAGTCCGGGTGGGCGCGGGTCTGGAAATCCACCAGGAAGGCCCGTTTCTTCGCCGTGGCCTCCCGGCCGCTGGCCTCGATGCGCTGGCAGCCCGGCACGTCCACCGCCACGGGCTTGGCCAGGTAAACGTGTTTGCCGGCGGCGACGGCGTCCGCGGCCTGCATGGGGTGGAAAAACGGCGGACTTTCGATGGCCACGGCGTCCAGGCCGAGCTGTTCGAGCATCTTCCGGTAGCCGTACAGGCCGCTGTACCGCTGCGCGGCCGGGACCTTGAACTGGTCGCCGGCGGCGTTGGTGCGGTCCGGGAAGTAGTCGTACACCGCGGCCAAATTGTAGCCGCCGTGCTTCACGAACAGGTCGGCAATCCACCGGCCGCGGCCGCCGCAGCCGATGAGGCCCAGGTTGAGCTTCGGCCCGGCCTCGGCCGCGCGGGCGGCGGCGGGCAAAATCATGAGGCCGGTGGCCAGAGCGGTGGTGCGGTTCAGGAACTGGCGGCGGGTGAAGGCGGCGGTGATTGGAGACGGAAAACTTGGGTTGAGTTTCATAGCGCGATGAAATCCGGCCCGGCGCGGCGAGGCAAACGGAAACTCCTTGCCAGCAGTCCGAACTTCCAGGTCGGGAAGCCCCAGGTCCCAAGCTTGAAGTTCGAAGTCCGAACCCACTGGCCGGTGGCGGTGCGACACGGCTCGGCGGAAGGTTTGCCGGTTCCGGCGTGGCTTGGTAGCGTTACCGCCGGTCACATCGCATGACAATCCCCGAGCCGTTGCGCCTCGTCCGCGTGAACTCGCTGCTCACCGGGGGCGGCACCGACGAGCATTGCGTGACGCTGGCCACGCACCTCAGTCGCCTGGGCGTCGAGGAATGGTTGGTGGGGCCAGACGGACGCGAATTCAGTCGGGTGGCCCGTGCGGCCGGACTACGGTTGGTGCCCACGCCACCCGAAGGACTACTGCAACTGCGCTTCATCGCCAGCCTGGCGAAAGCAATCCGCCGCGTGCGTCCGCATCTGGTCCATGCCCATCATGGCCGCGACTACTGGCCCACAGTGCTGGCTGTCCGCCTGGCCGGCTCCCGTGCCCGTGTGGTTTTCACCCGTCACCTGGCCAAAAGCCCCGCCTCGTTGCCCGGCCGCTGGCTATTGTTGGGCCGGGTGGATGCAATCATCGCCGCCTCGGAATTCGTGGCAGCGGTGTTGCGGCGCGGCTATTTCGAACCCCGCTCGCCGGTTCGGGAACGCCGTTGCCGCCCCCCCATGCATGGCGATCACCTCAAGATTCACGTCATCTACGATGGGGTGAACGTGCAGGTATTCCGGCCCCGGCCTGCGGACGACGCGGCAGTGGTGCGGCTGCGCGCGGACTGGGCGCTCGCACCGGAGCATTTCGCGTTCGGTGTGGTGGGCGGTTTCCCGCCGCCGCACGGCAAGGGCCAGCGTCAGTTTTTCGCCGCGGCCGCGCTCATCCGCGCCCACGTGCCGCGCGCGCGCTTTCTCTTGCTGGGCCGCGGCGATTTGCGGCCGGTGCTTGAAGCGGACATTGCGCGGCTGGGCCTGGCCGGGGTTGCGTCGCTGGTGGGCTGGTGCCCGGATATGCCGGCGGCGATGAACGCGCTGGACTGCTTGGTGTTGCCGCAGATCGGCACCGAAGCCTTCCCTGGCGTGGTGCTGGAGGCGCTGGCTTGCGGCCGACCGGTGATCGCGAGCGACCTGGACGGCATCCCGGAGGCGTTTGCCGCCTGTCCGCGCGGACGGCTGGTAAAGCCGGGTGATGAAGCGGCACTGGCTGCGGCCATGCTTGAGATCGCCCAAGCCCCGCGCCCGACCGCCGCGGAACGCGCCGCGATGCATGCCGCGGTGGCCGCACGCTTCACGCCGGCCCACGCCGCCCGGCAGACGCTCGCGCTGTATCATCGTTTGCTCGGCTGGCCGCCGGAGCCCGCGAGCGCCGACTGCGAAAGCCGGTGACGCGAACTGCAGGGTTTGGTGGAACTCCGCCCTCCGTACTTGCCGCCAAACCGCTTGCCGCGCCGGGAGCCCTGTTTTAGCCTCACGCCCAGTATGGACAATGCGCCCCCCGGCGATGCCCAGCCGCGTGCGGCGGTCCCGCCGCCGCCCGTCCTGCCACCGCCTCTGCCGCCAGCGCCGCCCCGCCGCGGCGGCCGGGGTTGGATGATCTTTTCGCTCATCCTGCTCGTGTTGCTCGCCTTCAGCGTGCTGGCCAACCTGAAGAACCTGTTTTTGGAAGTCCTCGCCATCGCCCCGCCCGGCACAACCGAAGGTGGCCCTGTCCTGCTCGAAGTGCTCATCGAAGACCACCGCAGCCCGGCGAAGATCGCGGTTATCAGCGTGGACGGCCTGATTTACGGCGGCTATGTGGGCACCGGTTACCTGAGCCCGGTCGAACTGATCGCGCACCAGTTGAAGCGCGCTCGCGAGGACCCGCGCGTGCGGGCCGTGATCCTGCGGATCAATTCGCCCGGCGGCGAGGTGCTGGCGGCGGACGAAATCGCCCGCGCCGTGGCGGAGTTTCAGGAGAAGTCCGGCAAACCGGTGGTGGCCGCGCTCGAAGGCCTGGCCGCGTCGGGCGGCTATTATGTGGCCGCGCCCTGCCGCTGGATCGTGGCCAACGAACTGACGCTCACCGGCTCGATTGGCGTCATCATGCGCGGCTACAACTTCCGCGGGTTGCTGGACAAGGTGGGCGTGCGGCCGCAGGTCTTCAAGAGCGGGCGCTTCAAGGACATGCTCAGCGCCACCAAGTCGGAGGCCGAAATCCTGCCCGAGGAAGCCCAGATGGTGCAGGCGCTGGTGGACGAGACCTTCCGGCGTTTCAAGCAGGTCGTGGCCGAAGGCCGCCAGCGCGCCGCCCAACGCAACGACGGCCAGGGCCGCCCACTGGCCGAAGATTGGGAACAGCTCGCCGACGGTCGTGTGCTTTCGGGCAAACAGGCTCATGATGCCGGCTTTGTGGACGAGTTGGGCAGCTTCAAGGCCGCAGTGGCCCGCGCGCGCGCCCTGGCCAACGTGGCCAGCGCGAACCTCATCCGCTACCAGCAACCGCGCGGCCTGAGCGCGCTGCTGCCCTGGGTGGGCCAGAACGAGGGCCGCACGCTGAAGCTGGATCTGGGACTCGACCTCCCGCCGCTCGAGGTGGGTCGGTTGTATTTCCTGTTTCTGCCCGGCGTCCCGTGAACCGACCCGGCCAGCGCAAACCATGACTTGGTTCCCGAACCCGGCAGGGCGGGGCTGCTGGTGGGTGGTTTCAAAGCGCCTGCGCCGGACGTGCGCCTCACTTTTCCGCAACCGATGCAGGCCGCAACGGCCCCGGCCAGCTTTCGGCCGAGTTTGGCCGGGAGGATTCCCCCGCATCGCTCCAGCTCGGGGCGGGGTAACTGGCCCGGCGGAACATCACTGTACCTGCCTGGCCCGGAATCTTGGGCCGGGGCAAGGCGAGCACCGAGCCTCTTCCGGGCGGCAGGATGCCGCTCTACACGGCGGACACGGATGACGGCCGCCACTGTCTGAGCATAATATGAAATCGCCCTTTCAAACCGTCCCTGGTTCCGTTGTGGCCCCGCGTGGCTTTCAGGCCGGCGGGGTGTTTTGCGACATCAAGCGACTGGGCACTGGCAAGGGCTCGGACAAAGGCCAGAAACGCGACCTGGCGTTGATCGTGTCCGAGGTCCCCGCCACTGCGGCGGGATTGTTCACCACCAACCAGGTGTGCGCCGCTCCGGTCAAGGTCTGCCTGAAACACCTGCGCGGCGGCGTGGCCCGCGCCATCGTGGCCAACTCCGGCAATGCCAACGCCTGCACCGGCCGGGTGGGCTTGCGGGACGCGCGCGCGATGGCTGTGGTCGCGGCGCGCGCCTTGCGCGTGGCTCCGGAGGAAGTTCTCGTGGCCTCGACCGGCCGCATCGGGCTGCCGCTGCCGATGCCGAACGTGCGAGCGGGCATCGCCGCCGCTGCCACCCGGCTGGGACGCCAACCACGGCATGCCGACGCGGCGGCCGAGGCCATCATGACCAGCGACACCCGACCCAAACAAATCGCGGTCGAATTTCAACTCGGCGGCCGGACCGTGCGGCTGGGCGGCATCTGCAAAGGCGCCGGCATGATCCAGCCCGGCATGTCTCTCACCGGCCGGCGGCCGGCCGCGCGCGTGCCGCACGCCACCATGCTGGCTTTCCTCACCACGGACGCCGCCGTCGAACCCACGCCCCTGCGCATGGCCCTCGAGCGCGCCGTGGCCCAAAGCTTCAACCGCATCACCGTGGACGGCGACATGAGCACCAATGACACGGTGTTGCTCTTGGCCAATGGCCTGGCCGGCAATCCACCCGCCGCGCTCCGTCCGCCGGCCGCGCGCGACCGGGCGGTCTTCCAGGCTGCGCTCGACCACGTCTGCCTGGAACTGGCCCAAATGATCGTGCGCGACGGCGAAGGCGTGACCCGTTTCGTCATCGTGCGGGTGTCCGGCGCGAAAACCGCGGCCGAGGCGGACGCCGCGGCGCGAGCCGTGGCCAACAGCGCACTGGTGAAGACCAGTTGGTTTGGCGGCGATCCCAACTGGGGTCGCATCATGGATGCGCTCGGCTATTCCGCCGCCACGATCGTCGAGGACAAGGTGGACATCGGCTACAGCGCGCCGGGCGGTCGGCGGGTTGTGTGGAGTCTGCGCCACGGGCAGCCGACGCGGACCTCCTTCGCAGAATTATGCGCAGCGGTGGCCGGCAGGGAATTTGAGCTGCATATCCGGCTTAATCTGGGCCGCGGCGAGGCGCTCATCTATGCCGCCGACCTCACCGCGGAATACGTTGACTTCAATAAAGGCGACGTGAGCAACCCGGCGGCGTTGGGCGGCTGAAAGCCGGGGAATTGGTTGGCCAACGGGCGCAGCGGGCGCGGAAGTCCTCGCCAGGCCCGGTGCGCAGGAATGCGGCGCTTCGGATTGACAGCGTGGCGCTTGACGGAGATACCGCCCGCATGCGCTCCTTCACTGACTCAGCCCCACTGGCCGCCGCCTTTGTCCTGGCCAACGCTCTCGCCCTGGAAGTGGCGAGTCCCGATGGCCAGGTGCGTTTCCAACTCGCCACCGATGCGGAACAGCGACTGGTCTATTCGGTGTCCGCACACGGCCAGCCGAGACTGGCTCCCGCTCGCGCCGGAATCATCATGGACGGCCGGGACCTGGGCGCAGGTGTCGCGCTGGGCGATGCCGTCACACGCAGGATCAAGGAGGCCTTCCCCTGGCGCGGCCCCAAGAACCGCGCCACCAACCACTGCGTGGCGGCTGAAATCCCCGTCCACCCCCGCGACGGCGGCCTGGCCTGGACGCTGGAGGTGCGGGTGTTCAACGACGGGGCCGCCTTCCGCTACCGCGTGCCCGGGGAAGGCCCGCGCCACATCGCCGGCGAGTCCACGACCTGGCAGGTGCCGCCCGGGGCCACGCTCTGGCTGCAAACCGATACCGACGACTACGAGGGCGAGTACCACGCCGTGCCCGCCGACCGGGTGCCGCTCGAGGAAAAGGTCGGCGACCGCACCCGGCCCGTGCACATCGGTCCGCCGATGACCATCGTGTACCCGGACGGTGCCTTCGGCCTGCTCACCGAGGCGGCGCTGTTCCGTTACAGCGGCCTGACGCTCCGGCCGGAAGGGGAGGCCCGGTTCCGCGCTGCGTTCGAGGACGATCCGGAGGGCTGGTCGCACCCCGGCGAAATCCTCTCGCCCTGGCGCGTGCTCGTGCTGGCGCGCGACCTCAACGGGCTGGTCAACAGCGACGTCATTGCCGCCCTGAACGAGCCGCCGGACCCGACGCTGTTCCCCGACGGCCCGAACACCGCCTGGCTGCGTCCCGGCAAGGCGCCCTGCACCTGGATGGTCTTCGGCAACGACGGCGCGAACTGGGACAAGCAGAAGTGGTTCGTGGACGTGGCGGCGGCGACCGGGTGCGAGTACCTGCTGGTGGACGCTGGCTGGCGCAGCGAACGCTGGGGCTGGCTCAAGGACGGCGGCAATGTCTGGGCCCGCGCCGCGGAGCTGGTCCGCTACGGCGCCGAGCGCGGGGTGGGCATTGTGCTCTGGCACGCCTACCCGGACGGCCGTGACGACAGCCCGGGACTGACCACCATCGAGGCGCGCGAGGAATTCTTCCGCGAATGCGCCCGGGCCGGCGTCAAGGGCGTCAAAATTGACTTCTTCAACTCCGAGAGCCGGGCGACCATCGAGGCGTACGAGGACCTGCTGCGCCGCGCGGCGAAATATCAACTGCTGGTCAATTTCCACGGGGCGAACAAGCCCACCGGCGAGGCGCGCACCTGGCCCAACGAGATCACCCGCGAGGGCATCCGCGAGCAGGAATACGTGCTCTGGGACGTGCTGCCGCTGGCCCACTACGGCGCGCTGCCCTTCACCCGCCTGGCGGCCGGCCACGCCGATTTCCTGCCCGGCTACCTCCAGGCGCGGCATCTCAAAAACACCACCCAGGTCTTCCAAATGGCCGCCGTGGTGGTGTTCAGCTCGCCGTTTTTGTGCTGGCCGGACAATCCCGAGGCGTACCTGCATAGCCCGTGGTTGTCCTTCGTGCGCTCCGTGCCGGTGACCTGGGACGAAACCCGCGTGCTGCCCGGGTCGGTGATTGGCGAGACGGTTCTCCTGGCCCGGCGCCGGGGCGAGGAGTGGTACGTGGCGGCGCTCAACTGCCGCGACGAATCCCGCACGCTCGAGCTGGACCTCGCGTCGCTCAACCTGGCCGGCAAGGTGATGACCACCTACCGGGAGGGCGGCGCCAAAACCGAAGTGCGGATCGAATCCGGCGGCCCGCCTCCGGTGGACGGCAAGTTGACCATCACGCTGCCCGCCGGTGGAGGGTTCCTGGCCCACTTCGCCCCGCCGCGCGAATTCCCGGGATGGAGATAGGCCGTCAGGGGCAAGGCCACGCGCCCTCCTGCCAGGGACCGCCGGGACTGTCTTGAACCGCTTGCGGGACTTTGCGGCCCGGGCCGCCACGCAGAACTACTCGTACCTCAGGGCTTCAATGGGATCGAGATTCGCGGCCTTGAGCGCCGGGAAGAAGCCGAAGACGACCCCGATCACGGCGCTGACCGTGAAGGCCAGCACCACCGAGGTGTGCGAGATCAGGGTCGGGAAGCCGGCGAACTTCGTGAGCATCGGCGCCAGCCAGTAACCGGTGGCGATGCCGAGCACGCCGCCCGCCACGCTCAGGACCACGGCTTCGATGAGGAATTGCCGCATCACGTCGCGGGCGCGCGCGCCGACGGCCAGCCGGATGCCGATTTCGCGGGTCCGCTCGGTCACGCTCACCAGCATGATGTTCATGATGCCGATGCCGCCCACCACCAGCGAGATGCCGGCGAAGGCGCCGATCAGGACCGTCATCACGCGGTTGTTGGCGTTGGCGAAATCGCTCATTTCCTGCTGGCTGCGGATCGAAAAGTCGTCCTCCTTGTCCGGGGTGATCTGGTGGAGCTGGCGCAGCACGGCGGCGATCTGGTTGGTCACCTCGCTGATGGCCTGCGGGCTTTCGGCGGCCACGCTGAACGCGCGGAACTTCGTGTCGCCCGACAGCCGCTTCATCACGCTGGTGTAGGGCATGAGGATGACGTCATCCTGGTCCTGCCCGAAGGCGTTGGCGCCCTTGGGGGCCAGCCAGCCGACCACCGTGAAGGGCACGTTGCGCACCCGGATGGTCTGCCCCACTGGGTCCACCCCCTCGCCAAACAGCGTGGCGGCCGTGGTCTTGCCGATCAGGCAGACCTTGTTGGCGCTGCGCACGTCGGCCTCGGTGAAGTTTTCGCCCGAGACAAAGCGCCAGGACCGGATGGCCGCGAAATCGGCGCTGACGCCCCAGATGCCCACGGAGGTGTTCTGGTTGCCGGCCGTGACCTGAACCGTGGTGCGCACCTCGGGGCTGATGCCGGCCAGTCCCACGACTTCCCGGCGCAGGATTTCGTAATCGCGTTCGGTCAGGGTGGGCTGCATGCCGAAGCCTCCCCGCACACCGCCGCGCGACATGTTGCCCGAGAACACGATCAACAGATTGTTGCCCATGCTCGCGATCTGTCGCTCCACCTCGGCCTTGGCTCCCGTGCCCATGCTCACGCCCACGATGACGGCGGAGATGCCGACGATGATGCCCAGCATCGTCAGGAAGGAGCGGAGGATGTTCCGCCGGATGGCGCGCAGGGCGGTTTTGAGAATGGCCAGCATGGGTCAGGCAAGGTGAACGGCTTTTTGTTCGGCTTCAAGTTGAGCCAGCGCCTCTGCCGCGTGCAGGCGCCGGGAGACCGCCTCGTCGGTGCGCACCAGACCATCGCGCATCACGATCTTGCGCCGGGCGAAATTGGCGATGTCCAGCTCGTGCGTGACCATGACGATGGTGATGCCCTGTTCGTTCAGCGCCTGGAAGACGCCCATCACCTCGATGCTGGTGCGCGTGTCGAGGTTGCCGGTGGGCTCGTCGGCCAGCAGCACGCGCGGGTGGTTGACCAGGGCGCGCGCGATGGCCACCCGCTGCTGCTGCCCGCCGGAGAGTTGGTTGGGGTAATAGTCGGCCCGGTCGGCCAGCCCCACCATCGCCAGCGCCTCCAGGGCGCGGCGGCGCTGTTCCCGGGCGGGCACCGGCGGCCGGGAATAGAGCATGGGCAGTTCGACGTTCTCCAGGGCCGAAGTGCGCGCCAGCAGGTTGAAGCCCTGGAAGACAAACCCCAGCTTGCGATTGCGCAGGTCCGCCAGCTCATCGCGGGTGAGGGTGCCCACGTCCACGCCGTCGAGCAGATAACGCCCGCCGGTGGGCCGGTCCAGACAACCGATCGTGTTCATCAGGGTGGACTTGCCCGAACCGCTGGCGCCCATGATGGCCACGAACTCGCCCGGGTAAATCGCCAGCGAAACGCCGCGGACGGCATGCACTTCGAGCGAGCCGTTCCGGTAGGTGCGCCGGAAATCCTCCAGCTTGATGATCGGTTCCATGCCCTGCGTTCCCGCCTAACGCGGCCGGGGCGGACCGCCGAAGGGATTGCCCAGGAGGCTGCGCGGAGCGCTCGCGGCGACCGCCGTGCTCAGCCCGCTCACGACGACGTCGCCCTCCTGGAGGCCTTCGAGGACCTCCACGCTGGTCCCATCGCTGATGCCCAGCCGCACGGTGACCGGTTTCAAGACGGCTTGTTCACGGCCGGAGGGCAGGGTTTCTTTTTCCAGGAGGTACACCGTGGCGGACCGGGGTTGATCGGTTTCCGCCCGCGTCCGTCTGTCGTTCCCGCCGCCGAATCCGCCGTTGCTGAATCCACCACCGAGACCACCGCTGCCGGGGCCGCCGCCGGAGCTGCCCGCTTGGGCGAAACGGGCGCGCACCTCCGCCATGGCCCGGGCGTAAAGCTGCTTCTGCTCGGGTGTGAGCGAGGCTTCATATGCTGCTCGCTCCGCGTCAGTGGGGCGCCGGCGCTCACCGCCCGTTTGCCACGGCATGACGGGCAGGCCCGCAAACGGGCCGCTCTCGATCAACGGCGGGGGGGCGGGTTTCGCCGCCGGCGCGTTGGTGTCGCCGCGGATGACGGCGCCGTCGGGCGGGCGGAAGCGGACCGCCGCGTTGGGAATCTTGAGCACGTTGGTGCGCTCGGCGGTGATGAACCGGGCGTTGGCGGTCATGCCGGGCCGCAGCTTCAGGTCCTTGTTCTCGACCGCCACCACCGCAGTGTAAGTGACGACGTTCTGGTTGGTCGTGGGGGCGTAGCGCACCTGCTGCACGCGGCCCTGAAACGCCCGGCCCGGGAAGGCATCCACGATGAAATGCACGGGTTGTCCCTCCTCCACTCCGCCCACGTCGGCCTCGGCCACCGCCGCCTCGATCTGCATTTTGGTGAGGTCGTTGGCGATGACGAAGAGCGTGGGCGTGTTCATGGCCGCTGCCACGGTCTGGCCCACCTCGATTTTGCGGGAGATGACCACGCCGTCCATCGGCGCGTAAATCGTCGCCCGGCTCAGGTCCACGCGGGCGCGTTCCACGTTGGCTTCCCGCATCTTCACCTGCGCCTCGGCCTGGATGTAAGTCGCTTCCGTCTGGTCGTAGTCGGATTTGGAAATCAGGCGGTTGCCCAACAGCTCCTTGGCCCGTTGGTAATTGAGTTCCGCCAGCCGCAGGGAGGCCCGGGCGTTGGCCAACTCCGCCTCGGCCTGGAGTAGCGCCCGCTGGTACGTGGCGGCGTCAATCTGCGCGATGACCTCCCCGGCCTTCACGCGCGAGTTGAAGTCCACGGTGATGTTGGTGATGGTGCCGGAAATCTGGCTGCCCACCTCGACCATGCGCACGGGCGAGATCGAGCCGTTGGCGGTGACGGACTGGGTGATGTCGCCGCGTGAGACAGTCGCGGTTTTGTATTCAAATTCCGCCGTGCTCGGTACTCGCCAGTACAGGTACGCCGCTCCCGTCACCGCCCCGGCGAGCGCCAGCGCTACCAGCAGTTTTCGTATCATGGAGGCGACTTTTGGCTTCATGGTCGGTCGGCAGGCAGTCTCCCGCCTCGCTCTGCGCGGGAATGAAAATCCGGGCTACACCCCATCAACGCTGCCCGCGGCCGCTGACCGGCAGGACGTATTCGAGAAGCACATGGTTACAGACGCCCCGGCGGGCAATTTCCCGGCCGCGCGAAAGCAGTTCGCCTGAAAGGGTAAACGTGTTTACCGCAGACGTCCATTTCCGGCGGCGAAGGGGCCTTCCCGGGCAACTCCACAGGGCAGTCTGCGGCCGGTGAGCCGGCAGCGGCCCCGGCGGCGCGGGCTTTGGGCTGGCCGCGTCCGGGGGGCGATTGCACCCGGGCAGCAGGCTGGTTGTGGCGCTGGCCGCCGGCGGCGGTTTCCTGGGGCCACTTCCCACGGCCGCGCGAATGTCCAAGCTGACGGTGAGCAACGGCTGGAGCCGGATTGCCATCGGCGGCTGGCAAGCGCGGCTCGCACAAAACGTCGTCACTCCTCCACCGGCACGACCAGCCGGTCCATGATGTAGTCGCGGCGCTCGGGGGTGTTCTTGCCCATGTAAAAGTCCAGGATGGGCGCGGCCTCGGGTTTGGGGGCATACTCGACCCGGCTCAGGCGCATGGCCGGGCCGATGAACTGGGCGAACTCCTTCGGGCTGATCTCGCCCAGGCCCTTGAAGCGGGTGATCTCCGGCCGGCCGCCCAGTTCCCGGACCGCCGCTTCCCGCTCGGCCTCGCTGTAGCAGTAAAGCGTGCGTTCCTTGTTGCGGACACGGAACAGCGGGGTCTCCAGCACGTAGAGGTGGCCGTCGTGGACGAGTTGGTCGAAAAACCGGAAGAAGTAGGTGATCATCAGGTTGCGGATGTGCAGGCCGTCCACGTCCGCGTCCGTGGCCAGGATGACCTTTTCGTAGCGCAGGCCCTCGAGGCTGTCCTCGATGTTCAGCGCCTGCATGAGGTTGTACAGCTCGTCGTTCTTGTACATCACGTCGCGCTTGAGTTCCCAGACGTTGAGCGGCTTGCCGCGCAGCACGAAGACCGCCTGGGTGTTTACGTCGCGGCAACTGGTGATCGAGCCGGCGGCGGACTGGCCCTCGCAGATGAAGAGCATGGTGCCCCGGCCGCGATCGCGCTTTTTGTCGTAATGCAGCTTGCAGTCCTTGAGCTGGGGGATGCGCAGGGTGATGGCCCGGGCGCGCTCCCGGGCGAGCTTCTTCACCTCCTGGAGCTCGCGGCGGAGTTGCCGGGTGTCCTCGACCTTGGCGAGGATTTGCTCGGCGATGGGTTTGTTGCGGCCGAAAAACTGGAGCAGTTCCTCGCGGACCTTGTTGACCAGTTCGGCGCGGATTTCGGTGTTGCCCAGTTTGTTCTTGGTCTGCGACTCAAAGACGGGGTTCTTGAGCCGGATGGCGATGGCGCCGACCATCGCCTCGCGCACGTCGTCGCCCTCGTACTGCTTGCCGGAAAACTCGTTCACCGCCTTGAGCAGGCCCTCGCGGAAGGCGCTCAGGTGCGTGCCGCCGTCGCTGGTGTACTGGCCGTTGACGAAGCTGTAGAACGTCTCGCCGTAGCGGCTGTTGGTGTGCGTGAAGCAGAACTCCAGCATCTTGGTGGAGTAATGCAGCGGCGGGTAGATCGGTTCGCTGCCGTCCGCGCGCAGGTCCTCGAGGATGAGGTCCATCAGCCCCAGCCGCGACTGGAAGGTCTGCCCGTTGTAGATCAGGCGCAGCCCGGTGTTGAGGTAGCTGTAGTGGCGCAGGCGGCGCTCGACGTGTTCGGGCCGGAACTCGAACTCCTTGAAAATCTCCGGGTCCGGCTCGAACTCGACGTAGGTGCCGTCCGGCTCGGACGTGGTGCCCTCGGTCTGCTTCTTGAGCCGCCCCTGTTTGAACACCGCCTCGACGTACCGTCCCTCCCGGTGGCTGCGCACCAAGAAGTGCCGGGACAGCGCGTTGACCGCCTTGGTGCCCACGCCGTTGAGACCCACGCTGAACTGGAACACGTCGTCGTTGTACTTGGCGCCGGTGTTGATGGTGGACACGCAGTCCACCACCTTGCCCAGCGGGATGCCCCGGCCGAAGTCGCGCACCCGCACCCGCGGTCCCTCGATGTCAATGCGCACCTCCCGGCCGAAGCCCATGATGTACTCGTCCACCGCGTTGTCGATGACCTCTTTGAGCAGCACGTAGATGCCGTCGTCGTAATGCGCCCCGGTGCCGATGCGCCCGATGTACATGCCGGTGCGCAGCCGGATGTGCTCCAGCGAGGACAACGTCTTGATCTTGCTCTCGTCGTAGTTGTGTCGAGCGGTCTCGGCCATGGTTCGTGTCGGCTCCAACATGGAAAAACCGGCCGGCGATGCAACGCGGAAAACGGTCCCGCCAGCCGGGGTGGCGGCGGGCTTCCAGCCTGCCGGTGAGTCGGGACTCCGGCCCGGCGGCATCTTGGGCCGCAACGCCGCGCGGTTCCACCGAAGACGGATCGGATGCTGCTGCACCCGCCGGCGCGCTGCCGGTCGGCAGGATGCCGCCCTCCACGGCAGCCAGGAGGGCTGCCACTACCGGGTCAACCCCACTGCGCCCACCAGTTGGCGAAAAGCTCGGCCCGGCGCACCACTCGCAACCGCCGACCGTCGTGCCACGCCACGGCGGCCAGGCCGTGGGAAAAGCGGGTCTCCCACGCCAGGTGGTACGCGCCCGCGTCCAGCCAGACCAGTCGGTCGCCGGCGCGCAAGCCGCGGGGCAGCGGACGGCGGGCCAGTTGGTCAAAGGCCATGCAGGTCGGACCCGTCACGCCGGTCAACACGGCCGGCCCGCGCCGGGCAGGTAGGGTGAACAGCTCGTGCTGTTCCCAAAGGGAAACCAGCGCGTGCAAGGTGCGGCCGCCGTCGCAAATCAGGTGTCGCAGGCCGCGGCGCTCCTTCACGTCCCGCACCGTTACCACCAGCACGCCGGAGCGCGCGGTGAGCCAGCGGCCGTTTTCCAGCCAGAACTCCTCCACGTCGGGGAACCAGCCGCGGGCGCGTTCCAGCAAGCGCCGCAGGGCGTCCCAATCAAACTGCGCGTCCAGCGGATGCCCGGCTCGATCCCGTACCCCTGGGGGCGGCCAGCCGCCGCCGCAATCCACAAACCGCGGTCGCCAGCCCGCCGCCGCGCAGAACGCCGCCGCTTCCCGCAGCGCGCGCTCGTAGCAGCGTACCACGGCCACGTTGGTCCGCAGGTGGAAGTGCAGAATCTCTGGCGCCCGGCCGTGCCGGCGCAGGTCGCGCAACACCGGCAGCGCCTCGGCCGGCGTCAGGCCAAACTGCGTGGGGTGCCCCGGCGACTCGGGGTCAAATTCTTCGGCGGGGTTCAGTCGCAGGCCCAGCCGCCAGCCCAGTCGGCGGGCCAGTGGGGCGAGCGCCCGGGCCTCGGCGGCCGAATCCAGGTTCACGCTCAAGCCCGGCACGGCGTGGCGCGGCAGCCAGTGATGCTTGGCCGGGCCGTTGACCAGGATTTGCTCGGGTGGGAAACCCTCGGCGCGCGCGGCCAGGAACTCGAATTCGCTGACGACCTCGACGGGCCGGCCCTGCCCGCGCCACCAGCGCAGCAGCGGCCGCAGCGGCTGGGTCTTGCAGGAAAACCAGTGGCGGACCGGCAAATGACCGAACCACGCGTCGAGTTCGGCCAGCGCTTGCCGGACCGGCGTCACGGAAAACAGGTAGAACGGCGTGGCCAGGCGAGCGAGCAGCGGCCGGACCAGGGCCGACCAGAACCGCCGTCGTTCCGGCGACGTGGCGGGGGCCAGCGCCGGGCTTGCAGCTCCGCTGGCGGCAGGCGGGTTCACCGCTCGTGGCCGGCCCGCAGATAATCGCGGAAGGCGGCATAGTCCGGCTCGAGGCGGTCGTAGTCTTCCGGGGCCTGTTCGGCGCGGGCAATGGCCGGCGGCACGTCCGGTTCGAGGCCCAGCACCTGCCGCACCTCGTCCGGGAACTTGGCCGGGTGGGCGGTTTCGAGCACCACGGCCGGGGTGCCGTCGAGGGGTTCGACCGCCTCGTAGTCGAGCAGGCCCTGCCAGCCCACGGCGCCATGTGGCTCCAGCAGGAGCCGGTGCTGCGTCCAGGCCGCCCGCATCGCCGCGCGGGTGCGTGCGTCGGACACCGAGGGGCTGAACAGGTCGCGGCGCAGGGCGGCGAGGTCGGGCGGGCGGTGCAACACGCCGGCTTCGTCGAGGTGGCCACCGTAAACGGCGACCAGCCGGGCGAGGTTGCTGGGATGGCCCACGTTCATGGCGTTGGACAGGCAGTTGCGCGACGGCTCGATTTTCTGGTAGCGCCCGCTGGCCAGGAAGCGCGGGAAGGCGTCGTTTTCGTTTACCGCCACGACCAGCCGCCGGACCGGCAGGCCCATGCGCCGCGCCAGCACCGCGCCCATCATGTCGCCGAAGTTCCCGCTGGGCACGCTGAAGACCACCGGCTCGCCGGGAGCGGCGACGCGCGCGGCGGCGTAGAAGTAGTACACGCACTGCGGCAGGAGCCGGCCGATGTTGATCGAGTTGGCCGAGGACAGCGGCAGGTCGCGCAGCGCGGGGTCGGCGAAGGCGCGCTTCACCAGCGCCTGGCAATCGTCGAACTTCCCCCGCACCGCCGCGCAGCGCACATTGCCGCGCAGGACGGTCATGAGCTTGCGCTGGCGCGGGCTGACCTCGGCCTCGGGGAAGAGCACGATCACCCGGATGCCCTCGACCCCGTGGAAGGCGTGGGCCACGGCCGAGCCGGTGTCGCCGCTGGTGGCGGTGAGGATGGTCAACGGGCGGCCGGACTCGCGCACGAACCGGCCCAGCAACCGGGCCATGAACCGGGCGGCGAAGTCCTTGAACGAGGCGGTGGGCCCGCGGTCCAGGCGCAGCACGAACACCCGCTGCCGGCCGGCGACCGGCTCCAGCGGCACCTCGAAGTTGTAGGCGTCCGCGCAAAGGGCCTCCAGGTCGGCGCGCGGCAGGATGCCCGCGGTGTACGGGGCCAGCACCCGCGCGGCGATTTCCGGGTAGGGCAGGCGGGCGAAGGCGGCGAGTTCGGCCGGGGCGAGCCGGGGGAACTCGCTCGGCAGGTACAGCCCGCGGTCAGGCGCCTGGCCGGCGAGCAGGGCCTCGCGCAGGTTGACCGGCGGGGCCTGGCCGTTGGTGCTGTGGAAGGTGAGAAGATTCATTCGGCTGGGACGTGCGGTGTAATCGGCATTAGATCAAGCCCAGCCAGCGCTTCAACCCTTCCTCGATGTTCGCCATGTTGATCGGGCTCAGATTACCGAGTTTCCGGATGAAGCGCGGCGGAGCCAGCGGAAACATGGCCTGGAGATTGAAAGCGCCGGCCTTCAGCCAGGGAACCGGCAGCGAAATTTCAAATCGGGAACCCCAGGGCGAAGCGGTGTGCGGAATTACAGTAATCAGCGCGCGGTCGGCGTCCGCAAAGTCCACACTGATGACCGGCACCGGGCGAATTTTTGCCGCCAGGCCGCAATCAGCCAGCCAGACTTCGCCCCGCCGCGATCGAATCATGATTTGGGAGGCCGGGAGTCAATCACGTCCAGGGCTTCCTGGCATACGGCGGCCAGGTCCAGTTCGGTAAAGGTGCCGTACGCGTCGTCGAAAATGACGCCGACCCCGCGCTGCCGGTAGGTTTCCCGGATGGCCCGTTCCAGGGCATGCAGTTCCTGGTTGCTCAAACGCGGCAACGCCCGGGTGATTTCTGCCAGCGTTTCACTCATGGCCGCACTTTACCCGTCTCACTCCAAACTTTCCACCCGGAAGCGGACTGGCGGGGCCTTGACCACCGGCAGGCGGGCGATGCGCGCCAGGGCGCGGTCCATCACGGCGTTGGGCGCGTCGTGGATCATCAGGATCAACGGCACCACCTCGCCCACGTGGCCCTCGGGCTGGATGATCGAGGCGATGCCGATGCGGGCCGCGCCGAGGATGGCCGAGATTTTGGCGATCACCCCCGGCCGGTCCACCACGCTCAGGCGCACGTAGTAGCGGGAACTGACCTCGCCCAGCGGCACGACCGTGCCGTGGTTTTCGTGGGCCACAAACGCCGGCACCCGCCGCGCGCTGCCGTGGACCAGGTCCAGCGCCGCGTCGGCCAGGTCGCTCAACACCGCGCTGGCCGTGGCGTCCTTGCCCGCGCCCCGGCCGTAAAAGAGCGTGTCGCCCACCACGTCACCGCGCACGAACACAGCGTTGAAGACGCCCTGCACGCTGGCCAGGACGTGGGTGTTGGGGATCAGCGCGGGGTACACCGAGACCTGCAACCGCGGCCCCCGCGCGCGGCGGGAGCCGCCGCCCGGGGCGGGGAGTTCTTTCACTATACCCAACAGCTTGATGGTGTAGCCGAGCTGGCCGGCGAACTGCATGTCCAGCTTCGAGACCTGCCGGATGCCCTCGACGTGGATGTGCTCCGGGCGCACCCAGAACCCGTGGGCCAGGGAGGCGAGGATGCCGGTCTTGTGGCAGGCGTCGTGGCCGTCCACGTCCAGGTCCGGCGGCGTTTCGGCGTAGCCCTGGCGCTGGGCTTCGGCAAGCACGTCGGCAAAATCCGCGCCCTCCTGTTTCATGCGAGTGAGGATGTAATTGCAGGTGCCGTTGACGATGCCGTAGAGGTGGGTGATGCGGTTGCCCACGAAGGCCTCGCGCAGCGTTTTGATGATGGGGATGCCGCCGGCCACGCTGGCCTCGTAGTACAAGTTCACCCCCGCGCGCCGGGCTGCCGCAAACAGTTCCTCCCCGTGCGCCGAAAGCAGCGCCTTGTTGGCGGTGACCACCGGTTTGCCGCAGCGCAGGGCCTCGAGCACCATCGTGCGCGCCACGGTGGTGCCGCCGACCAGTTCCACAACCACCCGCACCTGCGGGTCGTGTACCACCGCCTGCCAGTCCGTGGTCAGCACGGCGCGCGGGATCTCGTACGGCCGCGGCTCGTCCAGCGCCTTCACGGCCACGCGGCTCAGGTGCAGCCGCAACCCGAGGCGCGCGGCCATGAGCGCGCCGTTGCACCGCCAGTGGTGGTACACGCCGCTGCCCACCGTGCCGCCGCCGAGCATGCCGATGTTGACCTGTTCCATAAACGGTCGGTCAGGGTGCCGGGGCGCCAGCGCCCGGACAATGCTTTTTGCGGGCATGTGGCACTTGGCCTAACTCCGCTTCACGCCAGCCCAACCTTGACATGGTGAGGCAAGACTCCGTCGAGCCCTGACCTTCCGTGGTTGCGGCCCCCCAGACAGTGGCTGTGGCTGCGGGCAAGTCACGCGCGACACGGCCACCGGCGGGGTCGCCCATGTCACTCTGACCCTGCCCACGCCTGCGACGAGCCGAGTCCTCCGCGGTTCCCGGCCGATTCGTCCAGTCGTCCAGACCGGGCAGGGGGGCGCCTACACCGTTTTGAATGAAAATCAGAACTTGATCGAGATCGAAATCGGAGTAACCGCACTTACAACACCACCATAGCCAACCGCACCCATGCGCGCCAAGGACAAGTGCCATTGCGCAAAGGGCGACCCGCGAGGCCGTCGGGTACCCGGCGCGGTGTTGGCAGTGACCGCCGCCTGCCTTGCCTTCTCCGGCGTTCAGGCTGGGGAGTTGCGCATCATCCAATTCGGCCGCACCCAGCCGGAGCACTGGCGGTTGGATTTCCAGGATGCGGGCGCCCAGCTCCGGTCGTACCAGCTTCTGCATTGCCCCGACCTGGGCGCGCCCGTCTGGCAGCCGATGCCGGATGCCGTGTTCGCGCGCGCAGGAAGCCGGGCTGGCCGTCGTAGCCGCCCGGCTCGAGAACCTCGAACAGAACCAGGCGCTCTGCCCGCCGGGCACCATCCTGGCGTTCGCGGGCACGAACGCGCCGCCCGGCTGGCTGCCGTGCGACGGCCGCACGATGCGCAGCAGTGAACAGCCGCGGCTGTTTGCCGCCATCGGCCAGGCCTGGGGCGACGACTCCAACGACAGCAACAACATCGCCGAGAATCCGCCGGACGAAACGACGGACTTCAACGTGCCCAACCTCCGCGGGCTGTTTCTGCGCGGCGCCACAGTCGGCTCGACCAACAGCTTCTTCACGGACCCGGACGCCGCGGTGCGTCTGCGCTCGCGGCCGGGCGGCAACTTGGGCGACGCGGTGGGCTCGGTGCAGGCGGAGGAGTTCAAGACACACAACCACACCAACCCGCCGTACCAATACATACTCAACGCCTGGCCGGAGGGCTGGAACACCGGGAAGGACTGGGATACCACCCCGGGTGAAGTGGACTCCCTGTCCGCCCGGCCGATGCTGCCCGCCGGCGGTAACGAGACCCACCCCCGCAACGCCAGCGTCCTGTACATCATCAAGCTCTGACCGCGCGCCGGGGCAAATCGCCTGAGCGTCTGGACTGTCAAAGTAGATCAGGACGCTATCGCCCTTTGCGCAGGTACACCCAGACCCCGCCGTGCGTGGCGCGGCTGTCGCCGCCGCCCTCCGACCAGAAATCGCCCACCAACAGATCCGGCCGGCCGTCGCCGTTCCAGTCGGCTACTGCGGGCTTGGCACGGAGCGCGCTGCGCTTGGGCGCGGCCGCGAGGCTGCCGTGATCGCCGAAGGCCTCGACCAGCGTGACGCCCGCCGCCAGCCGCGGCGCGGACCGGCTGCCCGCGTTGCGGTACCAGACCACCGCGCCGGAGTCGCCGCCCACCAGCACATCTGCTAGGCCGTCGTCGTCCCAGTCCGCAACACACGGTCCGGCGTCGCCGCGCTCGGCGGTGATGGCCTTGCCGTCCGCCAGCAACGGCTCGCGTCGGCCGAAGACCGGTTGTTTCGGCGTGCCGGTGTTGGTCACCAGCCAGACCTGGCCCTCGATGTTGCCAACCACCAAGTCGGAGTCGCCGTCGCTTTCCCAGTCGGTCACCGCCACCGCTGCGGCCCGGCCCACGTTCAGTCGGTCGGCGCCGGCCTTCAGCGGCTCGGGCGCGGCGAAGGTGCCGTTGGGTTTGCGGCGGAACCAGTAAATCTCGCCCGGGAAGGACCCCGAGACCATGTCCAGCCGGCCGTCTCCGTCGAGGTCCGCCAACTGCGGACCAAAGCCGACGCATCAGCCCGCCGGCACCTTGCCCTCCGCGCCGCCGGCCTGAAACCAGGCGAAGGCGCCAAACCTGGGTGCAGCGTCCGTGCCGGTGTTCCGGTAGATGCGCAGCTTGCCACTGCCAAACTGGCCCACCAGCAGATCACGCACGCCGTCGCCGTCGAAGTCCGCCACCAACGGCGCCGCATGGCCGATCTCCACATCAATTGGCTGACCGGCAGCCTCGACGCGGAACGGCGGCGCCAGTTCAGCGGCGTGCGCGGCGCCGAGCCAGGCCGCGACTGCGGCGAGCAGCCAGGGGGAGCGCGGCCACAGCATGGGCAGGTGAGTGCGGCCCTCCCAGTCGCTCTGGCCGGCGTTGCGCCGACCGGACAAAGGTACGCGCGGTGGCTTAACCGGACCCGGTAGGGCGGCGCTGCTGCGCCGCCGACTCCCGGCCGGGACGCAGCCCGGCCCTACCGGAATCGGGTCAACGGTTGCGTGGCGCGATCCGGCCGGATTACAGGAGCAGGTTGCGTGAGTCCCGGAGGATGCGAGCAAGTGTTTCATGGTACGCGGGCCAAACGGTTCTTCACGGATGTGAGCTTCAACGCGACAATGTCGCTTCCAACTGGCGGTTATCAACTTTCCAGATTTTCACCACCCGGTCCCAGCCGGCGGTCGCCAGCCGCCGGCCGTCCGGTGAAAAGGCGAGTCCATGACAGCGGTCCTCGTGGGCCGGGATTGTTCCCAGCCGGGTGCCGTTGGGCAGGGACCAAAGCTCGATGGTGCCCTGGTCGTCGCCGATGGCCAGGGTGCGGCCGTCGGGTGCGAATGCGGCGCTCATCACGCCGGTCCGCGCCCGCTCGAGGCGTGGTCCATCCGCGCCGGTAGCCACCGCTTGCAAAAGCACCTCGCCGTCCCAGCCACCCACCGACAGTAACGCGCTGTCGGGTGAAAAGCTCACCACCTCGACGGTGCGCCCGCTTTTAAGAGAGATTTCCCGCACCTTTTCAAGGGTCGCCAGCCGCCAAAGATGTACCTTTCCGGGCCAGGTTCCGGCGGCCAGCCACTCACCGTTCGGCGACACCGCGACCGTGGTCACGCCCTCGCCGGGCAGCACAAACGCGCGCCGTGCCTCGCCGGTGTCCGGGTCCCAGAGCCGCACCGTTTCGTCGAAGCCGCCGGACACCAGCGTGCGGCCGTCCGGCGTGAAGACGACCGAGTTCACCAGCTTGGTTTGCTGGGGCAGCTTCAGGAGTTCCTCGCCGGTCGCCGGGTCGAGAATCGTGATCTGCCCCGCGAAGTCGCCAATGGCCAGCCGCCGGCCGTCCGGCGAAAACGCGGCCGTGCGGATGGTGTTTTCCTGGCGGACGACCACCCGCGGTCGGCCACTGGCCACCTCCCACAAGACCAACTCGCCAGGTTCGCGCGGATTGTCCCAACCGGCAGTGGTGGCGAGCGTCCGGCCATCCGGCGAAAACACCGCCGCCCAGAGCCGCGGGGTAATGCCGCGCAACTCCGGTGGCGCGGAATCGTGAACGATCAGGCCTGGATCAGCGGCGGTGGAGACCGGGGCTGCCGCGGTTGAATGGGATGTACCGGGCTTGGGCGTCGGCGCGGGCTCAGCCGCCTTTTCGGCCGCCGCCTTCTCAGTCGGTTTGACCGGCTCGCCCAGCGCCTTCCGCACCGCGTCACGCACGGCCAGGCCGCGCAACGGCTCGGGCTTGGTTGCCTCACCGACTTTGATGAACACGGAGGCGGGCAACTCCACCCCCGGATACATCTGGGGGAAATCACGCCGCCAATCCGCCGGGGCCAGGAGTTGCACCCAGTCAATGCCCAACTCCGCAACCAGCTTGCGGGCCGGCGCGGGGTCATCGTCGAAGACCTGGCCCAACATGAGAAAGCGCGGGTCGCCGGCGTATTCGGCCTGGAGTTCCCGGAGCATCTGGAGTTCGGCGCGGCTGGCCTCGTTCGTGGCCGACCACATTGTCATGAGGACAAACTTGCCCTCCATCTGCTGAAGATCGAAGGTGCCGCCGTCCAAGGTCGAGACCTGCGAGACGGCAGATGCGCTGCGGGCTACGGACCCGGCCTGCCGCGCGCGCTCGGCGGCGATTTCCTGTTCGGAGCGCAGTGCGAGCCGTAGTTCGCCCAGGTCCAGCGGCTCGTCGGTCTGACCGCCGGGAATTTCCGGCACCTCGACCTCGCGCGTGATGGAGCCGATCGAGGTCCGGGGGAACCGCTCTCCGGGGTCCATGAACATCAGGCTCAATTGGTACTTCCCGGGCAGCACGTCATCGAACCGGAACGAACCGTCCGGCTGCCAGGTGGGAGCGTAGGTGCGATGATTCGCCAGCGCCTGCTTGTACTCTGGCGACTGCTGCCACGCCCGCCAGCCCTCGGGGGTGCGTTGGTCGGGCGGCGGCTGCGGGAACAGCGTGCTCAGCGAGTGGTGCCCGCCGGGCCATTCGATCTGCCGTTGCGGATCGCTCAAGATCACCTTGCCGATGACCGGCCGGCCGGTCCCGCCATAGACGACCCGGGTCACCTCGCCCGCCTTGACCGTCAGCGGCTGGCGGTGGCTCCAACTCCAACCGTTCTGAATCGGGATGGGCCGCATGAGTTGGCGCTCGCCCGGCGGGGCCTTTTCGATGGTAAACCGGCCTTCGGCATCGGTTCGGGTCTTGTATTCGTTGAAGTCCAGGTACCAGTCGCCCGGACCCATCGAGCGATTGACCAGCGCGACTTCCTGGTTGGTTGCCACCTTCGAGCCGATCTTCATCACGCCCTCAACCCGGCCCCAGGGCTGCAAGACAATGCGTCCCGCCGTCGCCAGTTCCTCGGCGCTGATCTCCGCAAATCCGTGCTCCGGATGCACGGCCAGGAGCTTCGGCCGGGGCAGCAACGCCGGCAGCTTGAAGCGGCCTTCACTGTCCGTTCTCACCAGACCAAGCGGCTTGGGGCCAAGTTGGCTGAAGGCGCCGCGGGCGAGTTGCAGGTAACCCATCCCGACGATGGCCACTTCCGCGCCGGCCACCGGTTGGCCGGCGGCGTTGACCACGATGCCTTGCGGGCCCTCGCCTTTTTTCAGCTTGAACGTGTACTCGTGCCAGCCGGTGGGGGCGAGGACCGGTGAGACCTCCGGCAGGTAGCCCTCCGCCACCGCCATGAACCGCACCGCACTCCCGGAATCGTAGTCCAGCCCCAGGCTGAAAGTCCCGTCCGGACTGGAGATGGGACGCTCGCGCCCCGGCTCCCAGTTGGCGTGGTCGGGTTCCAGGCTGCCCCAGACATCACCGCGGACCAGCCGAAATGCGGTGACAGGCTGGCCGGTTTCCGCATCCACCACCCGGCCGGTGAACCGGAAAGTCCGGGTGAGGTGGAGGGTCACTTCGCGGCCAGCCGCGGCGTCCACTTCCTGCACGGTTCGGCTGTAGCCGCCCTTGGAAACGGCCAGTGTGACGCGATCCAAAGGCGCGGTCTCCCAGCGGAACCGGCCTTCAGCGTCGGTTTCAGCCCGCCAATCCAACAGGCTCAGGTCCCGCCAGCGTTCGATCGTCACGACCGCGCCGGGCACCGGCTGACCGCGCTCGTCGGTAACCCGGCCCTCGACTGTCCGGCCGGGCTGCAACTGGAATTCCAGCGGCGCCAGTCCGCGCACCAGTGTGATCTTCCGCAATTCGGGCGCCTGCCCGCGGGCCCGCGCCAGCACCACGGCCTCGCCCGTTTCGAGGGCCACGAGCCGAAAGCGACCGGCCGCGTCCGTGCGCATATGGCGGCGGGTGGCCAAACCCTCGCCGCTGGCCAGCAAAACTTCGGCTTCGGCAACGGGCTGGAGTTCGACTCCTTCCCCGGAAACCACGCGTCCGGTGACTTCGATGCCGGGTTGGAGCGTCATCACCGCTTCACCCGCCAGCAGGCTCCGCGTCGTGACAAGCCCTTCGCCGGGTTCCTCAGCCTGATCGTATTCCGCCGGGAAAAACTCGGAGTGGCCGAGCTTGAAGTTCAGCCCCGCGGGATTCGACGGCGCGCTCCGGCAAGTCCACCGCCCGGCGGCGTCGGTGACGACCTTCTCCAGTTCGATTTCGACAAACTGCCCGGCGGCGTCGCGCATCAAGCCGTTCACCTGGACCTGCGCGCCGGCCACGGGCTGGCCGCGGTCGTCGCGCACCACGCCGCCGATCTGCACGCCGGGTTCCAGCCGCAGCGTGAGGTCCCGCGGCAGACTCGGGCCGGGCACGATTTCCTGCCGGAGCACGTAACCGGGCGCGCGCGCCTGCAGGGTGAACTGCGAGATGCCTTCGGGCGGGAAGTCCAGTGTCACGCGGCCCTCGCGATTGGCACGATATTCACCAAACGAGTGATCGCCGCGCGCGTCGCTGACTTGCAGCCGCACGCGCGCGCCGGGAATGGGCCGGCCGGTGTCGGCCGCCACGACCAGCAGCCGGCATTCACCCGCAGTCGGCACAGCCGGCGCGGCGACACCGGCCGTCGTGGCGGGCGAAGCGACGGCAGACGCGGCACCCGGGGCTTCGACCGTAACGCCGAGAATTACTGGCGTGGCGCGGGTCAGCAACGAAACCACGTCCAGGCTGGCCACGAGCAGGTCGGGACGCGGGTTGGGCAGGCGGGTGTGGAACAGTCGCAGCGTCACGCCAAAGGCGTCGGTCTCCGGGCTGGTGCCGGTCCACGCCACGTGCGAGGCGGGATCGGTGAGGGCAGCGGATTTCTCGCTCCGTTCAACCCACCAGTTCCGCACGTGAACGCCGTAAGCGAGCGGGAGTTCGGCGGTCTGGCCGTCGGCGTACCGCAGTACGAGTTTGGCGATGGGCGCGCCCTCCACGGCGTCGTAGCCCGCGCCGTGGAGCAGGTGCAGAGCGGCCACGCGTCCGCCCACGGCAATGCCTTCCACGCGGGTGGGGAACTGCTTGTCGTCGCGCAGCGCTCCCAGGCCGCTGAGTTCGAGAAGGCCGCCCAACTCGAACGGCACGTCGCCGAAAGTCTGGCGGCCTTGGGGAACTGCCGACCACGAGGTGCCGGGCTTGATGGCGTCCCAGCGCGTGACGTAGTGCGGCGTGAGGTTCAGCGGGCGGAAGGGCGCTTCGCCGACGAATGCAGACGTTTCGCCTGCCGCGACGCCAGGCGCGTTGGCGCGGACGGCGTCAGCCGCGCGCGGCCGGGCGTCGGTCAAAGCGACCAGACCCAGCCCCACGAAGAGGAGGCTGGCGAGGCTCGACCACCGCCCCGGCTGGCGGAACGCGGCAACCGCGGCGATGCGTTCGCGGATCGCGTCCCGGCCTTCGAGGATGCCCACCGCGGCGGGGCCGGCCACCGGCTGCGTGAAGCTCTCGAGGAGCTTGAGGATGGTTTGCCCGTAGGAGCGCGCCTGCGGCTCGCCGAGCACCGCTAGGGCGAGATGGTCGGCGGCCAGCTCACGGTCGGCACGCATGCGGCGCAGGGCATACCAGACCGCCGGATTGAACCAGTGCAGGACCTGGGCGGCGGTCGCCAGCCAGTTCACGCAGATGTCGCCGCGCTTGAGGTGGGCGAGTTCATGCAGCAGCACGTGCCGGAGTTCGTCGCGGGTCAGCCGGCAGGTCAGGCCAACGGGCAGCAGCAGCCGGGGCCGCCACCAGCCGCACAACGCCGGGCTTTGGACGCGCTCGGTCTCGAACGCTTGCACGGCCCGCCGCACACGTAAATGCTGGCGGCACTCGGCCAGCAGGCGCGCGAAATCTTCATCCGTCACGGGCTTGCTGCCCCGCAACGCGCGGCGGAAACGCACCGAGGCCAGGACCACTCGCGCGGCGAGCGCGAGAACACCCGCCAGCCAAACGCTGGACCACAGCCACGTCCCGAGCGGGGTCCGGACCACCGTGGGAGCATCGCGTCGGGGCGCGGTTTCGCCAGCCACAACTGGGGCAACGAAACCGTCGGGTCCGGGCGCGGCGGCAACCGCAGGCGGCGCGGTCGGCGCAAATCGGGCAGGCGCGGGAACCGGCGCAGCCGCGGGCGGCAAAACCGGGCGCGGCTCTTGTCCGCCGGGCGACGGTGTCCGAAGCGCGGCGTTCGCCCCGCTGGCAACCTCCGCTGCGGCGGGCCCAACCACAAGGGCGGGCGCAGCCGTCGGCGCTTCCGTCACGGGCGCGGACACGGCCCCGCCGGGCAGCCAGTTGAAGAGGCTCCATGAGGTGGCGGGCGTGGCCGGCAGCAACAGGCGGGCGAGCACCAGCAGCCAGAGCGCATGGCACCAGGACGGCGTGAGCCGGCGGCTTAGCAGGCGCTGGAGCAGGACAACCAGGCCGATCAGCACGGCGGCCTGCCAGGACGCGCGCCACAGGCCGGCGAACAGAGTCGAGGTAAAATCGGCGACGGTGTACATGGGTCAGGTCTGGCGGTTGAGGATTTGTTGCAACTCCCGAAGGTCGGTGGCGGTCAGCTTCCGCTGCGCGACAAAGTGGGCGAGCATCGGCTGAAGCGCCCCGCCGAAGACGCGGTCCAGAAACGAATCGGTGACAGCGGCCACGCAGTCCTTCTCGGCGACCAGTGGCCGGTACAGGTACACCCGGCCTTCGCGCCGGTAGCCCAGCGCCCTTTTCTGTACCAGCCGATTGAGCAGGGTGCGGACGGTCTTGGGATGCCAGGTGCGGTCGCGCGCCCGGAGGCGCTCGATGACCTCGGCGGCGGTGAGCGGCGCGTGGGCCCAGACGACCTTCATGACTTCCCACTCGGTTTCGGAAATGCGTGGCAGGGCGGGCATGGTTTATGGCTTACGGTTGTAATCTGTCGGATGGATTACACCCGTAATCAACCGGTGTCAAGGGGGCAATCGGGCCGAACGCCCGCGGGCGAGGTCATCCGCGTCATACCCGGCCGCCGGGCCGGCTCAACGATGGTTCATAAATTCGGCTTGATTTATGTAAAATTTCATGCATGCTTCTGGTAATTTCAGTTGAACAGCCACCTGTCAGCGTTGCTCCGGAGACGCGCCCCGGCCGGAAACAATCTTCCCGGAAGCCGGGGGGATCGAAGGGGCAGCCTGGCTTGTGGGTGCGGAGCTTGGCTCACCGCCGCCCGGGCGCCTGTGGTGGCGTGTGCCGCGGTGGCTTTTCTCACCGGCTGCATTTATCTCCCGTCCAAATCGGGTACCGGTCGCGTGCTGGTGGTGGGTATCGGGCTGGTGAGCATCAACGACCGGACCAACCAGGCCATGGTCGCCACGAGCACCCAGGTGCTGGGTCTGGAGGTCAGCAACCGCCCCGGACTCAAGTTCGCAGCGGGCTACGCGTCCGGCGTGGTGACGACCGTGTCCGATGGCGCCGAGGACGTGCGCGCCGAGGTTTCCCATTACCCGTTTGGCCCGGTGAACGTCACCGTGCAGAAGGCCGATCTCGCCTTTCCGACCAACAAAACCGAAACAGCAACTCCCCCATGAAACAACACCCCCGTTCCCCGAGAAACCCTCCGGCGCTTGCGCTGCTCGGCATCCTCATTGCCGGGCTGCTCCCGCCGGGCTGTTCCATAGACAAGCACACGGTCATTGCCAGCACCGGCACCAACCTGGGCATTGATGTGGCCGCCGATCCCTCGACGCAAACGCCGCGCATCAAGATCGGTTACAACCGCGGCGAGTTGGCGTTGGTGCCCTCCAACCGCTCGGCCAACAAGGAACCCGGCTCGCGTTACATCGCGCCGCGGTGCGAAAAGTGCGTCAAAGGCGAGGACGGCTGTAAAACACCCGACCGATGCGCGCTGGTGCTGTCCGAGCTCCCGGAGGCTGTCCTCAAGAACACCAGGGACGGCGGCGCGGTGGACACCGCCGAGGTGCTGATGGAAATCCGGATGCAGGGCGGCATCCTGTTCAGCGGCGTTCAGGACGCCGGGCTTTATCAGCGTCTGGCGGTGGGCAAGACAGCGGTCCGGCAGCCCGGCGCCTCGCTGATGTTCGCGCGGGACAACAAGGGCAATCTGTCGAGCGAAGGCGCGGTGGCCGTCGCCCGAGCCACCGCCGCAGTCAAGGGTATCCCCGAGGAACCCGGCGACACGCTGGCCACCCGGGCCGGGCTGGCGCGCGCCTACCTGGCCGCGGACGACAAAACCCCGTTTGATGAAGCCGCCAGAGAGGCGGGTTATGCGGCCGGCACTGCGGCGCCCTTTCAGCAATTCCTGCTCGACGAGGATTTCAAGAGCGACAATGCCGGCAAACGCGCCGCCGCCACAGCCCGCCTGAAGGTGTTGACGGAAGCCTTAAAGGCGCGAGGGATCTCCGTGGAATGAATTATCGCAACCCTCTCTCCCTATGAAAACGCTAGTAGAACGCATTGACCTCGCCGCGCCCGGACTTGATCTGCGGAAGACCATTCAGGACGTTTGCGACATCAAGCTCGCGGCCGGCCTCAAGTTGGTGGCGACGTTTGTGTTCGGTACGAACCTGGTGCTGATCTTCCAGCCCTGACGGCGGAGTGGCTGGGGGGAACGAAATTCTGACCGCCAGGAGACGCCGCGCTACTCATGCAGGTTGGCACGGACAAGGAACCCGCGCCACGCCGGCATCATGGGGTGTGCGGCCAAAAGTTGCGGGGCGCATTTTTTTGCCGGTCTGATTTTGACGATAGGGAAGCAAGGTCCTTGTACGTGTTGGGCGCAAGGCCCATGGTTAAATTGATGGCCGGTCCGTCCTTCGGCTTTTCAAGCCACCGGTTGACGCGCAACTCTGCAGTTCTTGCGTGTCCAACCGCTTGAAAACCGGCTGGTATGGCCCGTTATACCTCGCGTCCCAGCATCCGGTCCAACGAATCGGAGGTCTGGTAAATCAGCGCCTCCGGGTAGTGCGCGTAGGGGTGGAAGTACTCGAAGGTGCAGTAGCCGTGGTAGCCGGTTTGATCCAGCGCGTCCACCACCGCCGGCCAATCGGTGGTCCCGTCAAGCAGCGGCCGGAACGCCTCCAGCGAGTGGTCGGTCCCCTTCTTGGTGAACTCCTTGAAATGCGTGTTCTGGATGCGCCGGCCCAGGATCCGGATCCAGTGCTCGGGATACTGGAAGAGCATGATGTTGCCGGTGTCGAAGTGGACCCGCACGAACTCGCTCCCGAAGCTGTCCACAAACGCCGCCAGCTCCATCGGCGTCATCAGATACCCGTTGAAGAAGATGTTTTCGATGTTGAGGTGGACCTTCAGTTTCTCGGCCGTCGGTAGCAGTTTGCCCACCGCCTCGCGCGCCCGCTGGTCGCACACGTCGTTCGGCACCGGCTCATGATCGGTCCGCCACGGGATGCACACCGCGCCGGGTACCACCAGCAGGTTCTCTGTGCCCAGGTCGTGGGCCGCCTGCGTCATCTTCGAGGCGAGTTCGAGTCCCCGCGCCCGTTTCTGCGGGTCGTTGCTCGTCAGTGGGTACGGCCAGAAGAGGAAGGAACAGAGACCACTGATGGCCAGACCGAGGTCGTCGGCCAGCTTACGGATGGCCGTGAATTCCCGGGTGCCGGCCCTGGGTGAAAGATCGTTCTCGAGGTCGTAGTTCAACTCGATTCCGTCGAAGCCGGCGCGTCTGGCCAGTTGCAGGCACTCCGCGAGCGACATCCGCTCCGGGTACGGGAACGCCCAGAGGTTGATGGACTTCTTCAAGTCGTAGCGCCGGGTTGCCGCGCGCCGCGGGTCGGGTGCTGCCGCGGACTGCGGCTCCGCCGCCTGGCTGGCCGCCGCCGCACCGCCGGCCGCCGCCAGCGCGGATTTCAACAAGGCGCGCCGCGACAACGGGCGGGTGGCGGATTCGGCGTCGCGCAAGGCTGAAGCGTCGGTGAGCAGGCCGGCCAAGGCAGAATTGATCGGGGTATGCACGGGAAAGTAGTAGCACGCCCGCAGGATTTTGCCAGCCGCCAGCGCGGCGGTCCCGGTGACGCGGAACACGACTAGTGGCGTCAATTGCCAGCCGGCAGCAGCCAGTAGGTGGACGAAGCCCTCGTGGAAAACTCCACCACATTCGGCGTCAACGGCTGTGTCTTCACCCGGCCGCCCGACGCCGAACCGCGCCGCACCACCACCGGCTCCGCCGTGCGCACCCAGCAGGGATTCCCGAGCAGCGACCGGATGCGGGCCTCGCTCAGACGGCCGTCGCGCCAGGCGAGGTCCATCTCGAAGCCGCCGCGCGCACGCAGGCCGCGCACACTGCCCGCGGGCCAGGCCCGGGGAAGCGCGGGGAGAAGTTCCAGGACAAAACCCGGGCCGGCGCCGGCCGGAGCCGGGGCTGGCTCGTGGCTTTGCAGCAGCATCTCGCAGAGGGCCGCGGTGCCGCCGAAGTTGCCGTCAATCTGGAACGGCGGATGCAGGTCAAACAGGTTCGGCGCAACGCTTTTTTGGAGCAGCGCCACGAGGTTCTGGTACGCTTGCTCGCCGTCGCCCAGCCGCGCCCAGAAGTTGATGATCCAGGCGCGGCTCCAGCCGGTGTGGCCGCCCCCGTGGGCCAGCCGGCGCTCGAGCGTGACCCGCGCCGCACGCGCCAGCTCCGGCGTGCCGTAGCGGGTGATCTGCCGGCCCGGATGCAACGCGAACAGGTGCGAAATGTGCCGGTGACCCGGCTCGGGTTCGTCGTAATCCTCGCTCCATTCCATGATTTGACCGTGCCGGCCGATGCTGATCGGCGGCAGGCGGCGCAGGGTGGCTTCCAGCTTCGCGCCGAAGTCCGCGTCCCGCCCCAGAATCGCGGCGGCGGCCAGACAGTTCTGGAACAGGTCGGTGATGATCTGCGTGTCCATCGAAGCCCCCATGCACAGATGTCCGACCGTGCCGTCCGGCAGGCGATAGGCGTTCTCGGGCGAGATCGAGGGGCCGCTGACCAGCCGGCCTTTCGGGTCCTCGACCAGGTAATCCAGGAAGAATTCCGCGGCCTCGCGCATCGCCGGGTAGGCGCGGCGGGCCAGGAACTCGCGGTCGCCGGTGAAGGCGTAATGCTCCCACAAATGCTGGCAGAGCCAGGCCGCGCCCATCGGCCATAGGCCCCATTGCGGACCGTCGCCCGGGGCGGTGAAGCCCCAGACGTCCGTGATGTGATGGGCCACCCAGCCGCGCGCGCCGTAATGTACCTGCGCGGTGCGGCGGCCCGGCTCGCGCAGGCTTTCGATCAGTTCGAACAACGGCCGGTGGCACTCGCTCAGGTTGGCCGGCTCGGCCGGCCAGTAGTTCATCTGGAGGTTGATGTTGAGGTGGTAGTCGCTGTTCCAGGGCGGGCTCATGCCCTCGGCCCAGAGGCCCTGCAAATTCGCCGGGAGGTCTCCGGGCCGGGAGCTGGCAATGAGCAGGTAGCGGCCGAACTGGAAGAACGTGGTCAGCAGGTGTGGGTCCTCCGCGCCGGCCCGGACGCGGGCCAGCCGCACGTCGGTGGGCGTGTCGGCCGCGGCGGCCCCGCCCAGGTCCAGTTGGACGCGGCGGAACAGGCGCTGGTGATCCGCGACGTGATCGCGCAGCAGGTCCTTGTAAGACTTTTTCGCGGCGAGGCGGAGGCGTTCTTGCACGGCCTCCTCGCAGTCCCGGCCGCCGAAATTCGTGGCCGCACCCAGCAGCAGGGTGACGGTGGTGGCGTCACGCACCTCGAGCCGCCGGACGGGTGCGAAGACCTGTCCCCGCTCCGTCACGGCCTGGACCGCCACGTAGTACTCGAGGCCTTTGCCGCCCTCGAGCGTGCCGCTCATTTGCACCAGGTCGGGCGGGCGGGTCGAGGTGGCGAACTCCTGCTCGCGGTCGAGCGAGACAAACAGGTTGAGCTTGCCCGGCTGTGACGCGGTGAAGCGCAGCACGAGGACCTGATCGGGGTGGCTGGCGAACAGCTCGCGCGTGTAGATCACGTCGCCAACGCGGTAGCTGACCCGCGCCACCGCGGTGTCCAGGTCCAGTTCGCGCCGGTAATCCTGGACCTGCTCGTGGCCGGGCTGGTCCAGGCGTAGATCGCCCAGCGACTGATAAGGCCGCAGCGTCATCGGGCGGCCCATGAGCTTGGCCCGGGCGAGTTTCATGGCCTCGGCCGGGCGACCGGCGAAGAGCAGTCGGCGCACCTCGGGCAGGGCCTGGAGAGCCTCGGGGTTGTTGCAATCGCGCGGGCCGCCGGCCCAGAGGGTGTCTTCGTTGAGCTGGATACGCTCGCGGGCGGTGCCGCCGAAGACCATGGCGCCGAGCCGGCCGTTGCCGATGGGCAGGGCCTCGCGCTCCCAGTTTGTGGCGGGGCGGGTGTACCAGAGCGTCAGGGGCGCGGGCTGGGAACGGTTCGCGGCTTGGGCGGGAGCCGGCGGGAGCGCCGCGGCCAGGAGCGGCCAGCAAAACGCCAGCACCACGCGCGGACGCGGGCCAATGCGGCGGTTGAGCATGGCACCACCGTTTGCGAAACCGCTCGCAGCGTCAAGTCCGCCGGCGTAAAGCCCCGGTGGATCGCGTCGGGACGAAAGCCCCCCTGGCCCTCGCTGAGCAAATGCGGGGCGCGGCGGAGTCTTGCCCCACCCAGACAGACCGGTTGCCGCCGGCCGGCTTGCCGCTGGAAAATATCTTCCCGGCTGGCACAATAGGGTGTGAACGCACAGGGTGTTCCCATGTCATTGCCGCTTGCGTCACCTGAAACCGAAGCCGCCCGCCTGACGGCGTTGCAAGAGTACGCCATCCTCGACACGCCGCCCGAGCCGGAATTCGACGACCTGACCCGGCTGGCGGTGCGGGTCACCGGCGTGCCTTGCGGCGCCATCAGTTTCGTGGACGCGCACCGCGTCTGGATGAAATCCCGCGTCGGGCTGGAGCGCACGGAAGTGCCGCGGGAACAGACCTTGTGCGGTCTGGCGGTGCGATTGGGACAGCCGCTGATCGTAAACGACCTCGCGCGCGATCCGGCTTACGCGCAACACCCCGCCGTGGCCAGGCCGGACGGCTGGCGGTTTTACGCCGGGGTACCGCTGTTGAACCCCGACGGACTGGTCGTGGGGGTGCTGTGCGTCATGGACCGCCGGCCGCACGAACTGGACGCGGCCCAGCGCGAGGCGCTGCAAATCCTCGCCCGCCAGGTGGCCACGCACCTCGAACTGCGCCGGACGCAACGGCGCATCGAACAGAGCGTGGCCGACCACACCCGCAGCGAAGCCGCGCTGCAACTGGCCGAGACCCGGTACCGCAGCATCTTCGAGAGCGTCGGCCAGGGCATCTTCCAGACCACCGCCGACGGCCGTTACCTGGCCGCGAACACGGCGTTGGCGCGGATTTACGGTTACGACTCTGCCGAGGAACTCCGCGCCGCGGTGCGGGACATCCGCGGCCAGCTTTACGTGGACCCCACCCGCCGGGACGAGTTCCTCCGGCTGATGCGCGAGCACGGCGCCGTGCGGCACTTCGAGTCCCAGATCCGCCGCAAGGACGGGAGCGTGGTCTGGATCTCCGAAAACGCGCGCTCGGTGTACGACGCGGCCGGCAACTTCCTGTACTTCGAGGGCACGGTGGACGACATCTCCGACCGCAAGGCGGCGGAGGAGGCGCTGCGCAACTCGGAGTTGCTCTACCACTCGCTCGTCGCGTCGCTGCCGCAAAACATCTTCCGCAAGGACCGCGAGGGGCGGTTCACGTTCGTCAACCAGGTCTTCTGCCAGACCCTCGGGCGCCCGGCCGAACACATCCTGGGCAGGACCGACGCGGACTTCTTCTCCCCCGAACTGGCCGAGCAGTACCGCGCGGATGACCTCCGGGTCATGGAGACGGAGCAGCCGCTCGAGCAGACGGAGGAGCACGTGCGGCCGGACGGCAACAAGCTTTATGTCCATGTCATCAAGACCCCGCTCAAGGACGCCTCCGGTCGCGTGATCGGCATCCAGGGCATTTTTTGGGACGAGACCGAACGCCACCGCATGGAGGCGGACCTCGCGTACGAGCGCGACCTGTTGCGCGCCCTGCTCGACACCATGCCGGACGCGATCTACTTCAAGGACCTCGATTCGCGCTTCATCCGCGCCAGCCGCGCGCTGGCGGTGAAATTCGGCGTGGACGATCCCGAAAAGCTGCGCGGCAAGACCGATTTCCACTTCTTCACCTACGAGCACGCGATGGCCGCCTTCGAGGACGAGCAGCGCATCATCCGCACCGGCGAACCGTTGTTGGACAAGACCGAAAAGGAGACCTGGCCGGACGGCCGGGTTACCTGGGTGCGCACCTCCAAGCTGCCCTACCGCAACCGCAGCGGCCGCATCATCGGCACCATGGGCGTGTCCAAGGACGTCACGGACCTCATCCAGGCCGAGCAGGCGCTCGAGCAGGCGCGGGACGACGCCTTGCAAGCGGCCCGGCTCAAGGCGGCGATCCTGGCGAACATGAGCCACGAACTACGCACGCCCATGCACGCCATCATTGGTACCGCCGACCTGCTCCTCAACTCGGCGCTCAGCGAGGAGCAGCGCGAATACGCCCGGCAGATCCACGACGGCGCTGAGACCTTGCTGGGCGTCATTGACAACATTCTCGACCAGTCCCGCCTGGAGGCCGGCCGCATGCAACTCGAGCGCATCGAATTCAACGTGCGCGACACCGTGGAAAGCGTGGTCGAACTGCTCGCCGAATCCGCCAGCGCCCGCGGACTGGATCTGACCTGCTGGATTCATCCCGAAGTGCCGCCGGTGGTGCGCGGTGACCCGGTGCGCCTGCGCCAGGTGCTGACGAATCTCGTGAGCAACGCCATCAAATTCACCCCCCGCGGCGAGGTCATGGTCCGCGTCGGCCTCAAGCAGGCCGGGACGGATACCGTGACGCTGCGCTTCGAGGTCGAGGACACCGGCGTGGGCATCACGCCGGAGCAACAAACGCGGATTTTCGAGCCCTTCCAGCAGGCGGACGATTCCACCACGCGCCGCTACGGCGGCGCCGGCTTGGGGCTGGCCATCTCGCGCGAACTCGTCCGCTTGATGCACGGGCAGATCGAGGTCGCCAGCCAGCCCGGCGTGGGTTCGACCTTCTCGTTTGACGCCGAGTTTGGCGCCGTGCCCCCCCTCGACGCGCCGGCCGAACCACCGGCCCCGGTGTTGCGGGGCCTCCGCGTGCTGGTGGTGGACGACCACGCGGCGAGCCGGCGGGTGCTGCTGCAATCGTTGCGCGGCTGGGGCGTCGTGGCCGATGAGGCGCCGGACGCCGAGACCGCCCTGCGCCTGCTGCGCGAAGCGGCGGCGGCGGGCACGGCCTTCGAGGTGGTGTTGCTGGACTATTCCCTGGACGACATGAGCGGGCTCGAACTGGCCGTCGCCATCCACGGCGACCCGCGCCTGCCCACGCCGCGCATCGTGCTGCTCACCTCGCTGGGGCAGTGGCTCGACGCGGAGGCGATGCGCGCCCACGGCGTGGCCGCCTGCCTGCTCAAGCCGCCCCGCCAGTCGCGGCTTTTCGCCACGCTGGTCAATCAGCGCGTTGCCCAGACCGGCGCGCCCGACGTACCGGAACCGCAGCCCGCGTCCGCGCCCGGCCGCCCGTTGCGCGTGGTGGTGGCCGAGGACAACGAATTCAACCGCAAGCTGGCGCTGCAGCAGTTGACCAAGCTGGGCCACACCGTCCGCACCGCCGCGAACGGCCTCGAGGTGCTGCGCCTGCTCGAACATGAAACCGCCGACGTGCTCCTGCTTGACTGCCAGATGCCCGAGCTCGACGGCTATGAGACGACCCGCCGGTTGCGCGAGCGCGAGGCCGCCCGCGCGGGCGAGCCGGGGGCCCCGGCCCCGCTCCACATCATCGCTCTGACCGCCCATGCGCTGCCCGGTGACCGCGAACGCTGCCTGGCCGCCGGCATGAACGATTACCTTACCAAACCGGTGCGCCTCGAGGACCTGGCGGCGGCGTTGCGACGCGTCGCCGGCGGCTCCGCGGCCGCGCCCGCGAAGTCTCCGGCGGACCAGGAGCCGGTGCTGGACCCCGCCGTGCTTCGCTCCCTCGGGGACGAACCGGCCGTCCGGGCCGAGTTGAGCGAGTTGTTCGTGACCGGCGCCCGCGAGCAGCTTGCCCGCCTCACGGCGGCGGCCGAGGCAGGCGACACGCAGGCCCTGCGGGCGGCGGCGCACAGCCTCAAGGGCAGCGCCGTGAACCTCGGCGCGCGCCGCCTGGGGCGCCTGGCCGGGGAGTTGGAGAAGCGCGCCTGTTCCGGGGTGGTGTCAGACGCGGCGGAGCGGGTGGCGGCGGTGGCGGCGGCGCTCGAACAGACCCGCCAGGCGCTCGCCGCGGAACTGCCCGCCGCGCCGCCGACCGCGGGTGGGTTCCTTGACGGTGCCGCCCCGCCCGGCTAACGTGCGCATGATTTCGAGACATTGGTCATGAGCACTCCGCAAAGTTTTCTCATCCCCATGGTGGTGGAGCAGACCGGCCGCGGCGAACGCGGCTACGACATCTACTCCCGCCTGCTGGTGGATCGCATCGTTTTCATCGGCACGCCGGTGGATGACATGGTGGCCAACGTGGTCATTGCCCAGTTGCTCTTCCTGCAAATGAGCGACCCCAAAAAAGACATCCACCTGTACATCAACAGCCCCGGGGGGAGCGTATCCGCCGGCCTGGCCATTTACGACACGATGCAGTTCCTGACCTGCGACGTGAACACGTACTGTGTGGGCATGGCGGCCAGCATGGGCGCCTTCCTGCTGGCGGCCGGCACGCGCGGCAAACGCTACGCCCTGCCCAACTCGGACATCATGATCCACCAGGTCTCCGGCGGCGCCCAGGGCACGGCCAGCGACGTCGAGCGCTCGGTCGAGCACATGTTCAAGCTCAAACGCCGGCTCAACCGCCTCCTGGCCCTGCACACCGGCAAGACCGAGGCCGAAATCGAGCGCGACTCCGACCGCGATTACTGGATGAGCGCCGAGGAGGCCAAGGCCTACGGCCTGGTGGACGAGGTGGTCAAGTCCCGCAAGGAAATACCCGGCCTGGCCCAGGAAGGGGAACGTCCGACCCCGGCCTGAACGGCCCTTCCCGGCAACTCCCCTCGCATGGCCCGCCCCACGCACACGACCTTGTGCAGCTTCTGCGGCAAGTCGCACGCCGAGGTAAAGAAGCTCATCCAGGGTCCCGGCGTTTACATCTGCGACACCTGCGTCACCCTTTGCCAGACCGTCCTCGAAAAGGAGGCCCGCACCGAGGCCCAGCGCACCGCACCCCGCATCAGCCTGCCGCGCCCCGCCGACATCAAGGCCCTCCTCGACCAGTACTGCGTCGGGCAGGAGGCCGCCAAGCGCACGCTGGCAGTGGCGGTGCACAACCATTACAAACGCGTCCACGCCGAACTGGGCCTGCCTCCCGCCTCGCCCGCCGCCGAGACCCACGCCGGCGTCGAACTCGAAAAAAGCAACATCCTGCTCATTGGGCCCACCGGCTCCGGCAAGACCCTCCTGGCCCGCTCGCTGGCGCGCGCGCTGGACGTGCCCTTCGCCATCGCCGACGCGACCTCCCTGACCGAGGCGGGCTACGTGGGCGAGGACGTCGAGAACATCATCCTGCGGCTCCTGCAAAACGCGGATTACGACGTGAAACGGGCCCAGGTGGGTATCGTGTACATTGACGAAATCGACAAGATCGCCCGCAAGACCGAGAACGTGTCCATCACCCGCGACGTGTCCGGCGAGGGTGTGCAGCAGGGTCTGCTCAAGATTCTCGAAGGCACGGTCTGCAACGTGCCGCCGCAGGGTGGCCGCAAGCACCCCCAGCAGGAATACGTGCGTGTGGACACCACTCACATCCTGTTTATCTGTGGCGGCGCCTTTGTCGGGCTGGACAAGATCATCCACCGCCGGCTCGGCAACCGGGTGATGGGCTTCGGCGCGGTGGATCAGGCCAGTCGCGCGGCCGGGCTGGACTCCCGCCGCGTGCTGCAGTACCTCGAGCCGGAGGACCTGCTGAACTTCGGCTTCATCCCGGAATTTGTCGGCCGCCTGCCGGTGGTGAGCGTGCTCGAGGAACTCACCACCGACCAGTTGGTGAGCATCCTCACCGAGCCCCGGAACGCGCTCGCCAAGCAGTACGCCAAGCTGCTGGCCATGGAGGGCGTCGAACTGGAATTCACCCCCGACGCCTTGCGGGAACTGGCCGAACAGGCGCGCTGCAAGGGCACCGGCGCGCGCGCGCTGCGGGCCTGCCTCGAACGGCTGATGCTCGACGTGATGTACGAGGTGCCCGGTCTGGCGGACGCCGCCACCCTCACCATCAACCGCGCCGTCGTCCGCGGCGAGGCCGCGCCGCTCCTGCGCCGCAAGCCGCCCACCCGCGCCGCCGCCTGAGGTGGCAGCGGTGGCGGCAACCACCCTGGTTGCCGTAAAGGGCGGCATCTTGCCGCCCGGCAATGATTTGGCAGGTCAAGCGCCGGGATGAATTCGCGGTGTGGACCGTGGCCGTGCCTGAGCCGCCGGGCTGGAAGCCCGGCTTTACGGCAGGCTGGAAGCCTGCCGCTACGGTCTGTGTAGCGGCAACCATCCTGATTGCCGTAAAGGGCGGCATCTTGCCGCCCGGCAATGATTTGGCAGGTCAAGGCCGGGATGAATTCGCGGCGTGGACCGTGGCCGTGCCTGAGCCGCCGGGCTGGAAGCCCGGCTTTACGGCAGGCTGGAAGCCTGCCGCTACGGTCCGCGGTGGCGGCAACCATCCTGATTGCCGTAAAGGGCGGCATCCTGCCGCCCGGCAATGATTTGACAGGTCAAGCGCCGGGATGAATTCGCGGTGTGGACCGTGGCCGTGCCTGAGCCGCCGGGCTGGAAGCCCGGCTTTACGGCAGGCTGGAAGCCTGCCGCTACCGCCAAAATTGGAAGCCCGCCGCTAGGGCAGAAAAAAAGCAGAAGGGCCAGTTGCCCGGCCCTTCCGAAGAGTCAACGCGGGTTAGGCTGGCTCAGGCCTTGCGCCGGGCCAGGAAACCCAAGCCCAACATGCCGAGGCCGAGGAGGGCAGCCGTCATGCCGCTGTCGGGTACGGGGGTCGATTTCGATTTGAGCAGCGCCCATTCCTCGAACCCATCGCTCGAAGTTTTGGGATTACCGAATGCTGAGTAAAGATATACATACTTCGAGCCATCAGTCCCCAAAGCGGACACTGGAATGTTCGCGAACATATCGCCCGCTCCACTACCAGGATTGAGGATGAAATTCAACTCGATAACACTGTCGCCATCTGACCCATTGTCGAGATCCCAAGCCTTGACAGCACCAGATCCGGTAAGATCGGAATATGTTCCTTTTGGATTTGAAAGAGTGGTTATTGCAGTAGATTTCAGCCAGATCTCCAGCTCGTGCAAGGACAGGAGTTCTTCATCACCCCCTTTACTTTCGTTGATGTCCAGAAGGAACTGGTAGTAATTGACTGAACCGATCGTAACAATCGGAACCTCCGACAGGAGAATGTCATGGTTGTAGTTTTGGCCTCCCTTCGCCACATTATCCAGTGTGAATTTGTCCACACTGTTGTTGAAGCCTTGCTCCGTCCCATTCGCTTGAATTCGAAGGAACGGATCGATTACACCAGTACCTGTACTCTGAGGGCTGATCTGCTGGAAATACCCACCATTTGCATAACCGGTTGCCCCTGCTGTAGTCAAATCCACCGAGATGGCATTCGCCACCTGGCTGACGACCAGCCCCAGCAGGCAGCCTGAGGTTAGAAGTAGTTTCTTCATCTTTTGTCCTTTCGTTTTCTAGTTTGTTCGGCGTTGCCGCCGTGTTTTTGCGTTGTCTGACTCTTCTGTCGCTATTCTTTTGAGCAGGTCGGGTACCACAATGCGCCCAGTTGGGTTCAGCCGGCCAAAGCCGGTTGTACCGCCTTCCAAAACAACCGCTTGCGTGGTTGAAATAATATATTTTTTTTGCGCTCACCGTAGGTTCAAGCCGGGAGGGGTGCCGGGTGTAAGCCGTTCCGGCAGGTCCGGAACCATCCCAAGCGAGATCGGCGCTCAAGCCGCTGCCAGCCTGTGACTTGTGAAACGGTTGAAAAGTGTAAGAAGTGGCGACAAATTGGATTTGCGCAGCATTTTTGGTTGTAAGTATTTCGAGTGAAACATGTTGATCGTGGAATGGCCACGTTTCGGGTGTCGGCTATCCGACGGTTCTGACGTTCGGATCACGGACCACGAAGCACGAATCGCGACCCCAATCCCCGTTTCGCTCTGGCCGCGCGGGCGGTGGGCGGTTAAGCTGCGGCCGTCCGGTCCGCCCGGGATCATGCATGAACGAAACCACGCGCTACCTCCAGTCCGTTTCCGGCGACCGCCCGCTCGAAGTCGCCACCCTGGTCAATTGCCTGCTCATTGACGCGGTGCGCGCGAACGCCAGTGACATCCACATTGAGCCCTGGGAGAGCACCATCGTGGTGCGCGTGCGGCTGGCGGGGGTGCTCCAGGAGCTGGCGCACCTGCCGCTGGACCTCATGGACAAGCTGGCCGGGCGCATCAAGGTGATGGCCAACCTGATCTCGTACCAGACGGACCTGCCGCAGGAAGGCCACGTGCCGGCCAGCCCCGAGTTCGGCGGGGTGGAGTTGCGCGTCTCGGTCTTCCCCACCGTGCGCGGCGAGAAGATCGTGATCCGCATCTTCGATCCGCGGAACCGGAGTTTTGACCTCGCCAGCCTGGGCTTCGAGGAGGACACGCTGCACACGTTTGTGCGGCTGCTCTCGCGGCCCAATGGCCTGATCCTGCTCACCGGGCCGACCGGCTCGGGCAAGACCACGGCCATTTACGCGGCGCTCACGCATCTGGTGAACCGGCACGGGCCGACCATCTCGATCAGCACGGTGGAGGACCCGGTGGAGTTCCACCTGCCGATGGTGAGCCAGGCGCAGATTCATCCGGCCAAGGAGTTCACCTATCCGCGGGCGTTGCGCTCGCTCATGCGCCAGGACCCGCAGGTGATCATGATTGGCGAAATCCGCGACCCGGAGACGGCGGCCATCGCGGTGCAGGCGGGGCTGACGGGGCATCTGGTGATCAGCACCATCCACGCGGGCAGCACGGCGGGGGTGTTTGCCCGGCTGATCAACATGGACCTCGAGCCGTTCCTGCTGTCCTCGGCGATCAGCGGCGTGCTGGGGCTGCGGTTGATCCGCACCAACTGCCCGTTTTGCGCGCAGCCGCACGCGCCGGACGCGGCGCTGTTGAAGGCCGTGCCACCCGAGGCGATCGAGGGGGCGAACCTGCGCCGCGGCGCCGGCTGCGCCGAGTGTCTGGACACCGGCTACGGCGGCCGCACGGCGCTCACCGAGATGCTGGTGGTGGACGAGGTGATGCGCGACGCCATCCTCCAGAAGATGCCCACACGCGCCCTGCAGCAGGTGGCCATCCAGCAGGGCATGCCCACGCTCTGGCAGAACGGCCTGCGCCGCGTGCTCAAGGGCGAGACCACGCTGGACGAGGTGATGCGCGTGCTGGCGGCGGACTTGTGAACCGGAACAAGTCCGTTGAACCTCAAAGGGACATCCGGCAACACGCATGAAGAGGGCGATTTCTTCTCACGTGACGGCGCGGGGCCGCGCCCCGGTGGCTGGTGAATTGAGTCGTGGTTTCCGGACCTGGAGAAGGATCCGCTTCCGCGCGATCACGGCGTCGCCGTTGCCTTCACGAACCGGTGTTGATGTGTGTCCCGGCGGGGTGGACATGGATCGTTTCGCTTGGAGCCGGCCCGCCCCGCAGCGATGACCATCTTGCTGGCCTGTCTCGCGGCGCTGAGTCTCGGCCTGCTGCTCTGGCAGTGGTGGGAGGGCGCGCGTTTCCCGTTGCACCGGCGCGAGCCGGACCGCGGCTTCGCCCCGCCCGTGACGCTGCTCAAGCCGCTCAAGGGTGCCGACACGGAAACCGCAGCCTGTCTGCGCAGTTGGTTCGCGCAGGACTACGCCGGACCGGTGCAACGGCTCTTCGCGGTGCAAGCCGAAGACGATCCGGCCACGGCGGTGGTGCGCCGGCTGCAGGCCGAATTTCCCCACGCCGACGCGCGGCTGGTCGTTTGCCCGGAGCGGCTTGGCCCGAGCTCGAAGGTGTCGAAGCTCGCCCAGCTTGAGCCGCTGGCCCGGCACGACCTGTTGGTGGTGAGCGACGCGGACGTGGCGGTGCCGCCGGACTTTCTCCGCCAGCTCGTGCTGCCGTTTCGTGAGGGGGCGGACGCCCCGGCTGCTCGACCCGGGGGTGCGGGCGACCCGGCTGCGCAAAATCTTTTCCCGGTCGGGCTGGTGTGCGCCTTGTACGAACTGGCCACGCCCGGCACGCCCGCCCAGCGCTGGGAGGCGCTGGCTGTGAACGCGGATTTCTGGACCAGCGTCCTGCAGGCGCGGCGGCTGGGGCCGTTGCGCTTCGCGTTGGGGGCGGTGATGGCCGTGCGGCGCGACGCGCTCGCGGGCCTTGGCGGGTTCCGCGCGCTGGTCAACCACCTGGCGGACGACCACGAACTGGGCCGGCGCGTGGCCGCGCAAGGCGCGCGCGTCGAGTTGTGCCCGGTGGTGGCCGCGTGCCGCGAAGCCCCGCGGGGCTGGGGCGCGGTCTGGCGGCATCAATTGCGCTGGACGCGCACCATCCGGCACTGCCAGCCGGCGCCGTTTGCATTGAGTCTGCTGAGTAATCCCACGCTCTGGCCGCTGCTCTGGCTGGCAGCGGCGCCGGGCGATGCGTCGCTGGCGGGTTTCGCGGTGTGCCTGGCCGCGCGACTGGTGATGGCCGCGCATTGTCAGAGACGGCTCACGCGGCGTTGGGACCATCTGCCCTGGCTGTGGCTGGCGCCGGTGAAAGACCTGCTGGCGGTGGCGCTGTGGGCACTGGCCTTCGCGGGCCGGAGCGTGGAATGGCGCGGCGAACGATTCCGCGTGCGCCCAGGTGGCGAACTCGAACCGGAAGCCTGAAGCCCCTGGAGCCGGAGAGAATCGAAACTCAGGGACTCAAAAATTTGGAAAGCCGGAAAGCCGGACGGGGTAACGCTCCAAGCTGATTCGCGTTGAGGCGCGGAAGATGGATGGGAGCGAGGCTGATTGGCTGATAAGTGAGTCATTAAAGAGGTCGCAGCGCGCCCCTTTAACCTTTGACCCTTCTCAACCCGTTGAACCCGGCTTGATCGAGGCCCGCGTCAATCAACGCTGGCGTCCGCCTCTTGAAACCCGCTCAGTAATCGTAAAGCCCGCTGTCGAGGGTGTAACCGCCCCCGCCATAGCCGCCGTACTCGTCGTCCTCGCCTTCCGGGCCGCCCAGGAAATCGCCCAGCACGTCACCCATGTCCTCCTCGATTTTCTCCGGGTCCTCGCCCCGTTCCAGGCGTTTGATGGCGGTGTCCAATTCTTTGGGCATCAGGCCGGGAGGCATGGCGTCCTTCATTTTCTTCATCACGTGCGCCATGTGCCGCGGGTTGTTTTCATCCAGGTGATCCATGTCCCGCTCCAGCTCGCTCATCACGCGCTCCATCTTCCGCTCGTCAATGTCCGGCATCGGCTCGTCGTCGGCGGGCTTGGCCGCCGGCTCGGCGAGGCCTTTGAGGTGGGCGAAGCGGCTGACCTGCTTGTGCATCCGGCGGCTGCCGCACTTGGGGCAGGCGGGGGAATGGGAGGGGTTCACCTTCTTGGACAAGAAGTTGAAGATGACCCGGCAGCGGGGACAGGCGAATTCGTAGATTGGCATGGCTCAAACAATCCCAATTGCTCGCAGTTTGCGCAGCCGCCGGCGGAGCGTCAAGGGGGGCGGGGCGCAGGTGGGGAGCACACCTGACGCCGGGCGGCGGGAAGCCGCCCGGAATAGCAACCAAGATGGTTGCTGCCCCACCCGTAGCAGCAGGCATCCTTGCCTGCTGTAGAGCCGGGCATCTTGCCCGGCGGCCTCAGCGTGGCCATCCCGCGTCCCGGAATGCACTTCAGATGCCGGGCGGCGGGAAACCGCCCTTGACGACAACCAGGATGGTTGCCGCTACGCTTTGCCGGTGCGGGCAGGAAATGGAGCGCGCTCTACGGCCCGCCCGCGGCGGCGAGCACTTCACTCAGCGGGATGGGCACGCCGCCCCGGCGCTTGCTCTCGTCCGCGGCCTCCATGAAGGCGAAGAGTTCGATGGTCTCCTCCGGTGACACGGGCGCCGTGCCGGTCTGGAAGAATTTCATGACCTCGCGCAGCAGTGGCGCGTAATCACCGCCGGGTTTCTGATCCAGGACCGCTTTGGCGCCGAACAGCGTCACCCGGTAGGGGGCGGCGGCGTTGCGGATGCCGATCAGCGTGCCCACCCGGCCATCGCGCCAGATGCCGGTGACCACGTCCGTGTCCGGTGTGTGGGTGCGAACGACCCGCTCGCACCCGGTGCCCAGCACCGCGAACAACGCCTCGGTGGGATGGATGCCGTACCAAAACAGGTCGGGATGATGCGGCTCGATCGGCGCCGGACCGGTGGAGACCGCGCCGCGAATCGTGCCCACGTCGGCGTGCTTCAACTCGATGAGGCCGGGGTAATACCGCAGCGAAGACGAGCTCCAGCACGGCACCCGGTTCTCCCGTGCCAGGCGGAAGATGGCGATCACGTCGCGGAGCGACCCGGCCATGGGCTTGTCAATGAAAATCGGTTTGCGAGCCTGGATGACCGGCCGGGCCTGCTCGAGATGCGGCCGGCCGTCCACGCTTTCAAGCATCACCACGTCCACCTCGGCGCAGAGTGCCTCGATCGAGTCCACGATCTTCACGCCCCATTTTTGCTGCAACTCCCGCGTGTAGCCCTCGACGCGGGTGCGGCTGGACTCGAGGTCCGGGCTGCCGCCCTTGAAGCCGGCCACCACGCGGCCGCCGGGGACGTGGTTCGGGTCCGCCGGGTCGTTGAATAACTGGGTGAAGGCGGTGACGTGCGAGGTGTCGAGCCCGATCAGGCCGATGCGGAGTTCGGCGGCGGCAAGGGCGACAGCGCTGGCGAAGACCCAGCCCAGAAGGAACCGGCGATGCATGCGCATGAGACGGGGCAATGTGGGCTACGGGCGGGCACCAGACAATGCCAAATCTGGCAGCGAGGACTTCAGTGCTCCCCGGTAGCCGGTAGGCGGGTCAAGCGGGCCCGAGGTTGAGTCCCAAGCTCCCCTGGCTTCCCGCTTGCCCGGGTCAGGGTTCGCCGGGGTGTTTGAGCAGGCGGAAGAAGTCGCTTTCTGTCGTAAGGATCAGGGTGGTGTCGTTGGTCAGCACCGCCTTGTAGGTCTCGAGCGTGCGCAGGAACTGGTAGAAACGCACGGTTTCCGGACTGCGGTTGTACGCCGCCGCGTAAATCTCGGTGGCGCGGGCGTCGGCCGCGCCGCGGATTTCCTGGATCTTGCGGTAGGCCTCGGATTCGATGGTCTGGAGGTCCTTCTGCATCTGGCCGGTGATCTTGGCGGCCTCGCCCGCGCCCTCGGACCGGAACCGCTCGGCGATCTGCTGCCGCTCGCTGATCATCCGCTCGTAGATGCGTTGCGCCACGCTGGGGTTGTAGTTCACCCGTTTGAACTGCACGTCCAGCAACTCGACGCCAAAGACGGCGACCTTGGGCGCGGCGTTGGTGAGGATCTCCCGCTCGACCAGCGACCGGCCTTTGCGGATCGGGTACAGCCGGCCGGCGAAAACATCGCTGGCACCCTGCAGCGAGGGGTCCACCGCCGGCACGCGGTCCTTCGTGCTGCGGATCACCTCGATGAGTTCGTGGCGGGCGATGGCGTTGCGGATTTCGCTGCCCAGGATGTCGTCCAGGCGCGACTGCGCGCTGCGCTCGTCCCGGAGGCGCAGGAAGTACTGGTGGGGATCGCTGATGCGCCAGCGGCCAAAGGCGTCCACCACGATGTAGGTCTTGTCCTTGGTGGGCATCTCGGAAGGGCGGCCATCCCAGCGGAGCACACGCTTTTCGAGGCGGTTGACCTCCTGAATGAACGGAACTTTGAGGTGCAACCCGGCGTTGGTGCGGGCCGCGCCGACCGGTTTGCCAAACTGGGTGATGATGACCTGCTCGGTTTCGTTTATCGTGTACACGGCGCTGGCCAGCAGCACGAGGATGCCCAGGACTGCGGCCAGCAAGGCCAGGAGCGGAGCGAGCGGTTTCATCGTGCCTCCTTTGCGGGGCTGAGCTGCAGCAGCGGCAGCACCTGGCGGGCCGCTTCATCCAGCACGATCTTCCCCTTTAAGCGCGGTAGGATTTCCTCGAAGGTTTCGAGGTAAAGCCGCTGGCGGGTCACCTCCGGGGCCTTGGTGTACTCGGTGAACAGCGCCGTGAAGCGGTGGGCGTCGCCTTCCGCCTCGTTCACTCGACGCACGGCGTAACCCTCGGCGGTGCGGATGCGTTCTTCCGCCGTGCCGCGGGCGCGGGGCACGGCCTTGTTGTATTCGCCGCGGGCCACGTTGATGGCCTTCTCCCGCTCCTGCTGGGCCTGATTCACCTCATTGAAGGAAGCCTGCACCGGCGAGGGGGGATTCACGTTCTTCAGTTGGATCTGGTCAATGCTCAGCCCCAGCCGGTACTGCTCCACCACGGACTTCAGCCGCGTCAGGGCCTCGGTTTCGATCTCCTGCCGGCCCACGGTGATGACCTCGTCCACCGTGCGGTCGCCCACGACCTCGCGCATCACTGACTCGGATACGTCGCGCAAGGCGCCGGCCGGATCGCGGAAGGAGAACAGGAACGCCAGTGGATCGGTGATGCGGAATTGCACCACCCACTCGACCGACGCGGCGTTGAGGTCGCCGGTGACCATGCTGCGCTCCAAGTCCTGTTCGCGAGAGTCCATGAACTGATAGGGATTTGTGGCGCCCGGCGTGCCGAAACCGAACTCCTGCTTCAACTGTCGCCGCACCGGCACGCGGTACACGCGGTCAATGCCGTACGGCAGCCGCAGCCGCAGGCCGGGCTCGACCGTGTGCACGTAGCGACCGAAGCGCAGCACGATGCCCTGCGATTCGGCCTCGATGGTGTAAAAGGTCGTCAACAGCCCGGCGAGCAGGGCCACGCCGAGCACGCCGCCGCCGATAAGCCGCACCGGCAGCGTATAGTAGGTTCTGCCAAGCCGGATGATCATGACGCGCGTCACCGTGGCGGCTGGCCGGGACAACGTCAATGCCATCCGGCGGGTGGCCGGGGCGCTCGTGTCGTGCGGGGGAGGCCCGGGTGCGCGCGCTTTGCCGCTTGGCGCACCGCGCGACGGCGGGTTGAATCGCGCCATGCGTGAAGACATCGCCGCCCTGCTGGAACTCTCCCACGAAATCGGCCGCGAGGACCGCGGCTTTGCCATCCTGGGCGAAGGCAATACGTCCGTCCGCCTCGGCGCCACGCAGTTCGCTGTGAAGGCCAGCGGCGCGCGGCTGGCCACGCTCACCGAAGCCGACGTGACCGTGTGCGACACCGCGCAGTTGGCCACGTTGCTTGAACGCAAAAACCTGCCGGATGCGGTGGTCGAGAAGGCGCTGTTGGACGCGCGCGTGGACCCGGCCGCGCGGAAGCCGAGCATCGAGGCGATCTTCCACGCCTGGCTGCTCACGCTCGAGGGCGTCGGCTTTGTGGGCCATTGCCACCCGGTCACGCTCAACCAGATCCTTTGCTCGCCCCGGGCGCGCGATTTCGCCGAGCATCGGATGTTCCCCGATGAGATCGTGTTTTGCGGCCCCGCCTCGGTGTATGTGCCGTACGCCGATCCCGGCCTGCCGCTGGCGTGGCAGATTCGCGAGCGCACGAAGGATTTCCTGCGCGACCATGGCGTCGTGCCGAAACTGATCCTGCTGCAAAACCACGGCGTGATCGCGCTGGGCGGCTCGCCGCAGGCCGTGCTGGCCTGCCTGTTGATGGCCGGCAAGGCGGCGGCGATCTTTGCCGGCGCCGCGGCCATGGGCGGGCCGACGTTCCTGCTGCCCCAGCACGTCGAGCGCATCACCACGCGGCCGGACGAAGCGTACCGACAGGGCCGCCTGGCCATTTGAAAAGCCGGCAAGCGGTGGTCAGGCAGATGGCTGTCGAAATTCCGGCCCATCGAAGGCAAGGGAGAGAGCCGAAGTCCGAAATGGATGGCACGGCTCGGCGGGGTCTGGTCTCCCCAAGGCAGGCAATTGGGAAATCAGGAACATGACCGGGTTTCTACTGCCGGCCTTCCCAATTAGTGGCTGCTTTCGGCTCAGTGGGCGGCATTTGCAGGCAGCCGGCGTTTCGCTGAGGAGCCGGGCGATTGGGAAATGATTGCGGCACGCGACGCTCGTCCTTCGATGACCAAGCCACCAAGAACCAAGGACCAAGAACAGCTTGGGAGCGTGCGGGTGTGGCCTGAATGACTGCGGACTGTGGACTCTGGACTTGGGACCTGGGACTTTGAAACCGGGTCTTCGTCGGCTCGCGGATTTGCACCGGGAGAGAATGCGAGTTATTGATCTGCATTCCCGGGAATGGCCAAAACCGGTCGCACCGTGACGAACAGCCAGTCAACCACTAACCACCCATGAGCCACCGCGTCATTCACTTCGAAATCCACGCTGAACAGCCCGAACGGGCGATCGCCTTCTACACCACCGCGCTCGGCTGGACCTTCCAGAAATGGGAAGGACCGATGCCGTACTGGCTGGTCATGACCGGCCCCGACACGGAACCGGGCATAAACGGTGGCTTGCTGCTACGCCAGGGCCCGGCGCCCACGGACGGACAGGGCGTCAATTCCTACGTCTGCATCGTTGGCACGGATGACCTTGATCGCTCGCTCACCAGGGCCACGCAGGCTGGCGGGACAGTGGTGCTGCCCAAGATGCCCGTGCCCGGCGTCGGCTGGCTGGCCTACTTGAAGGACACGGAAGGCAACATCTTGGGCATGATGCAAGACGATCCGGCGGCGCAGTGAGGAAGTTCGCCGCGGAATTCGGGGGGCGACACGAAAAGCAAGCAGGTATGGCCGGGTCACCCAGTTGTGGTGCGCGCCCGCCCGCCCCCCGTCTCAGCCCGCCAGGTCACGGAAGCGAGGCGGGATGAACTCGGCCTGCGAGCATTCGCGCACGGCCAGGCGCACCTGTTCGAGCAGGATTTCCACCGGCACAGGCTTGAGGTAGTTTGCCAGCAGCTTTTGCAGGACCTCGACTGCTGATCCCGGTTCCGTGGCCAGCCGGCGCCGCAATTCGGTGACCAGCGCTTCCACCTCGCCCGGGGTGAGCAGATCGGGGATGCGGTCCTTGAGTTCGCCGAAGCTGGCCCCGGGCAGCTCCACCCGACGATGACGAGCGATGGCCTGGAGGAGTTGAAAGCCTTCCTCCGGTGTCGTGGTGGGAAATAGCGGCACCTTGAAATCCACCCGCCCCGGCCGTTTGAGGTCCACCTCCACGCGGTCGGGACGGCTGGTGGCGAGAATCCACACAATGCGGCCGCGGTTGTCCGGGTTGCTCATCTCCTGTGCAATCATCGAGTAGATGCGCCCGGAAACCTCGGGTTCGCCGCCGGTGCCGCCGCGCCGGCCGAGCGTCTGGTCGGCCTCGTCCACAAACACGTAGCACCGGCCGAGCGCCTTGAGCGTGCGGAAAATGCGCTCCAGGTTGCCTTCGGTGCTGCCGTACCATTTATCGCGAAAATTCCTGAGCACCACCACCGGCACGCCGGCCTCGCCGGCCAGGCAGCGCACCAGAAACGTTTTGCCGGTGCCGACCGGGCCGCAGATCAAGTAGCCCATCGGCAACAGGTCCAACTGCCCCGCGCGCCACAGCGCGAGGTTCTGGCGGAGATGCCGCTTGAGCGCGTCCTGGCCATGCACGGCGTCGAGCGTCAGCTTGGGCGCCAGAAACTCGATCAGGCCGGGGCATTCCTGTTCGATGAGCTGCGCCTTGAGCGGCGTGATGTCGCCGGTGGCCAGGGCTTCGCGGCGATGCTCCTTGAGCTTGAGCAAATTCATCAAACCGCTGCGCGAAATGCCGGCCAGTTGCCGGCTGAGGTCCTCGAGATCCCCGCCGCCCAGCGCGACCGGATGCGCGGCCCGGGCCCGGGCGAGGGTCTCGCAGAGTTCCGCGACGGTGGGCAGGGGCACGGTCACGTGCGCGGCCAGCGGATTCTGCCGCAGCAACGGGTGGAGTTCGTTGAAGTTCTCCGTGAGCACGAAGCTGACGATGTCGTGCTGCACCAGCGCCGGCTCGCGCGTCCATTCGCGGATGAGAAACGCCAGGGCGTGCGTCTCCAGGCGCGGGTCGTCGTCCGGCGCGAAAAGCTGCGCGTCCTTGAGGATCACGCCCACGCGGGTGCGCGGCTGGCCGAGGCGGGCGAGGTTGGCCACAAACCGCAGGTAATGCGTGATCAACTCGATGGCGGTCCGCGGCGCCCGGCTGGCGGCGTCCAGCTTCTCCTGCCAGCGGCCGAAGATGTCCCCGCCGCGCTCGACCCGCAGGCCGTTGCCGATGTCGTAGGTGAGTACGACCTGGTAGCGCGGGATGATCGTGTCTTGGAGAAACTCGCTCAGCGTGCCAAAGGTTGCCTGCCCGTTCGCGCGGACCGGGAAGGTGTCGTGGATATTGCCCGACAGGATGAACTGCGTGTGCGCCTGGCTGTTGAAACCGTCCACGATCTGCCGGATCCAGGCCGGCAGATCGGGCGGTGCGAAGACGGCGGTGGCGGGCTCGGACATCGCCGCGAAGCGGTGCAGGCGTCAGGACTTCTGCGGCTCGGCCGCCGGCCCGATGGCCTCTTTGGCGGCCGGGGGCGCGGCCGCGGGCGTGGCCGGTTCGAGCACGATGCCCGCCTGGGCGGCGAACTCGGCCAGCGCGGCATCGGCGAGCGCTTTTTGCTCGGCTTCCTTCACATTCACCTCGCTCAGGTCCAGGCTGTCGCGGGCCACGCGGGCGCGGCCGGCCGCCTTGGTCCGCTCCTCCTCGACCACCTGGTGCAGCCGGTCCATCGTGTCGCCGCTGCCGCCGATCTGGGTGATCATGCCCGAGGCCAGCTCGGTGAGCTCGGCGGTGGCTTTCTTGATGCGCATGTCGTCAATGGCGTACCGGAGCGATTCGATCTTGGCTTGCGCCGATTTCACGGCCACGTCGCGGGCCCGGACCAGTTCCTGATAGGTCTGCTCGGCCTGTTTCGCCTGGGCGCGGTTTTCCTCGAGCTCGCGCCGGACGGTCTGCAGGCGCAGCGCGTATTGCGCGGCGGCGTCCTTGTTGCCCACCTTGAGGTTGGCCAGGGCCTTGGCGGAGAGGTCGCGTTCCTCGGCCTCCTGGCGTTTGATCTGGGACACCAGTTTTTCGCACAGGCCGGCGTGGGCAGCCAGACCCTGGTTGTAGTTGGCGATCTGCTTGCGCAGGTTTTCCTTCTCCAGTTCGAGCAGGGCTTCCGGGTTTTGCTTCTCGAGGCCGGAGACAAACCGGCCGAAAAACCCGCGGATCAGGTTGATGAGGCGCTTGAACATAGGTCGTGGCTTTCTTCAGGTTGCGCGAGCGTACGAACGCGGCCGCTCGAAGTCAGGCAAAAACGCTCCCGAGCACCGCCAGCGTCCGATCCCGCCGGGCACACCGCGACCAACTTGAACCGCAGTGCCTTCCCGGCCAGTGCAAAGCCGGCGGGGATTTGTAGCCGGCGCACCGGCTGACCGGTGCGGCTGCGCCTCACTTCAGCTCGAGGTCCGCCGGCCGGACGCCCCGGGTGAACTTGCCGAAGCCGAAGTGCAGCGGTTTGTACTCACCCACCGGCGTGGCCTCGGCCTTCGCGGGCACTTCCAGACCGGTGAGCCAGTACGCGGCGTTCACCAGCAGCCGGCGCAAATCCTCGCTCTGGAAATCCACCGCCGCGCCGATGGTCATGGTGAGCGCGCGGGTGGTCTTGCCGTTCGGCCAGATGTAATCGCGCGTCCACACCAGCGGCATGAGCGATTTCCGCCAGTTCGGCGGCGAGTCGGGCGCCATTCCCTTCAAGACCAGGCCGTGCAGCAAGACGGTGTCGGTCGGCTGGAGGTGGACGACGCCATAAACATCGGTCGGACCGAACACGTCCACCACGCCGCGCAGGACCGGATGTTTCGCGTTCGTGCCGTCAATCAGCCCGCGCGTGGCCTCCGTGCCGTGGTCGCCGTGATGGTTGATCCACGTCTCGCCCAGCACCTGCTGGCCGAAACCGCCGGGCCATTTCTGGCTGCGCCAGTCCCAGTGGGCAAACGGACTTTGCTTGTTGCGCTCGTAGCTGAACGCGTGGGTGGCGGTGCGGATGGCGATGATCGGCTTGCCGGCCTGGAGGTAATCCACGAAGTGTTGCATGTCGCGGTCCGGCAGTTCGCGGAACCGGAAGGCGCAGACGACCAGGTCCGCGGTGTCCAGCAAGTGCAGGCCGGGGACGTTGGTCTGATTCACCGGATCAATCGTGCCATCGGCCGGATTGATCGAGAACAGCACGGTGCACTTGAAGCCATGCCGCTGGCTGAGCAGCTTGCCGAACATTGGCATGGACTCCTCGGACCGGTATTCCTCATCACCGGCGAGCAGGACCACGTGTTTTCCGTTGGCCCGGCCGGCGGGCGGTGTGTAGGTGGCCCAATCGGCGGCGTGGGCGCACAGGCAGGTGACGAACGCGAAGGCGGGCAAGATCAGGTATTTCATGGCGGTAGCCTGCCGCAGCCCGGCGCCAAAAGCGACATTGAAACCGCGTCCGGGGAAATTCCCGGCTCGATACTGCCCGGGGCCTTTGCCCCTCGCAGAACGGGTCCTCGCTGGCGGCGTGGCCGCCGCGGGGCGGGTGAGTTCACGACCGGCTGGACGCGGCGCTCTCCCGCCGGTTCAGGGCCCGGCGAATTTAGAAGGGTGCCCGCGGGGCAGGCGAAAGGTTTGGGTGCCGCTTGGGACGCCATCCGCTGTTGCCCCGGGCCCGACCACCGGCTCACCGTTGCAGCAGCGCGTACTCGATCGAGTCCACCAGCGCCTGGAGCGAGGCAGTGATGATGTTTTCGCTCACGCCGACCGTGCCCCACTCGCGTTTCCCGTCGCTGGAGGTGATGAGCACGCGGGTCTTGGCGGCGGTGCCGGCCACGCCGTCGAGGATGCGCACCTTGTAGTCGGTGAGGCTCACCCGGCGCAGCCGCGGGAACGAGCGGACCAGCGCCGAGCGCAGCGCGCCGTCCAGCGCGTTTACCGGGCCGTCGCCGTCGGCCACGGTGTGGTGTACCTGGTCGCCCACGCGCACCTTCACGGTGGCCTCGCACACGGACTCGCGGCCGTTGCTGCGCATCGAGACGTGGTACGAATCCACGGTGAAGAGCAGTTCCGGGTTATGGTCGAGGATGCCGCGGATGAGCAGAGCCAGCGAGGCCTCGGCGGCCTCGAACTCGTAGCCCTGGCTTTCCAACTCCTTCACCCGTGCGGTGATGGCGCGCGTTTCGGGGGCGTCGGGCTCGAGCCGGAAGCCCAGTTCCGCCGCCTTGAGCAGGATGTTCGTTCGGCCGGACATGTCGCTGACGAGCACGCGGCGGACGTTGCCCACGGCCTCGGGGTGGATGTGCTCGTAGCTGCGGGCCACGCGGTCAATCGCATGTACGTGCATGCCGCCCTTGTGTGCGAAGGCGGTCTGGCCCACCCATGGCTGGCGCGGGTCGTGGCGCAGGTTTGCGATCTCGTCCACGAACTCGGACAGCTCCTTGAGCTTGGGCAGCGACGCGGCGGGCACGCACTTCCAGCCGAGCTTGAAATGCACGATCGGGATGACGCTGGTGAGGTTGCAGTTCCCGGTGCGCTCGCCGTACCCGTTGATCGTGCCCTGGATTTGCGTAGCGCCGGCCTCGAGCCCGGCAATGCCATTCGCCACGCCCAGTCCGCAGTCGTTGTGTGTGTGGATGCCCAGCTCGGTGGTGAGCCGGCCCCGAGCCGCCTCAACGATGCGGGTGATGTCGGCCGGCAGCGCGCCGCCGTTGGTGTCGCACAGACAAACGCAGTCGGCCCCGGCCTTCTCCGCGGCCAGCCAGGTGTCCAGGGCGTACTCCGGGTCATCCTTGTAACCATCGAAGGCGTGCTCGGCGTCGTAGATCACCGTCTTGCCGCGGTCCTTCAAGAACCGGACGGTGTCGCCGATCATGGCGAGGTTTTCGTCCGGCCGCGCGCGCAACACCTCCTTCACGTGCAGCAGCCAGCTTTTGCCCACGATGGTGACGACCGGCGTTTCGGCCTCGAGTATCTGCCGCATGAGTTCGTCGCTCTCGACCTGCACGCCCTTGCGGCGGGTCATGCTGAAGGCGGCGATGCGCGCGTGCCGCCATTTGCGCCGCGCGGCCAACTTGAAGAACTCGAGGTCCTTGGGGTTGGACCCCGGCCAGCCGCCTTCGATGTAATGGATGCCGAAAGTGTCCAGCTTCTCCGCGATGCGGAGCTTGTCCGCGACCGAGAAATTGATGCCTTCGCCCTGGCTGCCATCGCGCAGGGTGGTGTCGTAAATCTCGACTTGAGGTTTCTTCATGAAAACCGGTTTCGTGCGGGGTGGTTTGTAGGCCAAACCGCGCCGGGCTGCAAAAGCAAACCCCCGGCCGGGACGCCGGCTGGGGGGATTGGGGAAGGCGCCCGACGGCTTACCCCGCCCGCGGAAGGCCGGGGGCGAGCGGCCGGGGCTGCACATCCGGCACGGACGGACCTACCGCCTGCTGGAAATGCACTTTGGACCGCCGGAGAAGCGTGCCTAGGCACAGGTCGGCCAGGGGTAACACCACATTGAAGTTCTTGTGCTGGTAACGGTGGTGCAGCAAGTGATGGCCGTTGAGCCGGAAGAATAAGCCCGAGCGCTCCACGATTCGCTGCCGCGGCTGGTGCATGCACCAGTGCAGATACTCGTAAGCGGCATAGTAGCTCGCGAATGCCGCCACCGTGCCCCATGCCAGTCCCCATTGGCCCACCAATGCCGCCGCGGCCAGAAACGGCAGCGCACACACCGCCACCAGCGCCGGGCCGTTCCACCAAGCCATGGGAATCGTTTTCTTGTCGCGGGGATTGCGCAGGTGGTACGTGGCGTCCGCCCGGAAGACACGGTGGTGCACCAGCGTGTGCCGCTCGAACGGATAGCGAAACGGCCCGACCGGCCGGTGCATGACGAAGCGGTGCAACGCCCACTCGAAGAACGAAGCCCAAACGATGCCGGCGGCAAACCCCGCCACGGTCCAAAAACAGAAGGTCAGCATGAACAGAATAGGGGTACATACTACCTCCTCTTGCCCCGGCTGGCGAATCGGGGGACGTTTTGGGCCCGCGCGGTCGGAACGGCACTTCCGGGTGTTGCGGTCATGGACGCCAGGCGATGTGACCGCCGGGCGCACTGGGACGGGGCTGGATGGCCTCGGCGCAACCACGCTGGCATTCAGCCGGCCGCCTGTTCAGAACGGGCGGAGTCCGGACTCGACTTCACCATTCACGGCAAGGACACTTGGGTCTTGATGCGGTTGCTGGACCGCTACCTTTTGCGCGAATTGCTGGTGCCTCTGGCGTACTGCCTGGGCGGCTTTCTGGTCTTCTGGATTTCCTTCGACCTGCTGGGCGATCTTGAGACGTTTCAGGCCGCCCGGCTCACGCCCCGCGATTTGGTCGAGTATTACGTGCTGATGCTGCCGGAGGTGTTTGTCACCATTAGCCCGGTGGCCTTGCTGCTGGCCCTGTTGTACGCGCTTTCGCACCACGCCCGGCACAACGAGCTGACCGCCATGCGGGCGGCGGGCGTGAGCCTGGGGCGGGCGTGCCTCCCCTACTTTGGCGTGGGGTTGGCGTTCAGCGGAATGATCTTCGCTCTAAACGAAATCTGGGTGCCGCGCGGCCAGGAGCTGGGCCAGCGCGTGCTGAACCGCCATGAAGCCGGTGCGGAGGGGTCCAAGCGCGCCCGCTGGCAGCGCAATGTGGCCTTCCACAACGAACGCCACCGCCGGCTCTGGAACATCGGCCTGTACGACCGCGACACCGGCGCGATGTGGAACGCCAACGTGGATTGGGAGCTGGAAAACGGCATGCGCCGGCGCATCACGGCGCAGTTTGGCGTGCACACGAACGGTGCCTGGATGTTTTACGGCGTGCGGCAGCTCTTCTTCACCCCCTGGCCGGAGCCGCAATGGGAGACCGGCGAGACCAACCAGCTCGAACTGCTTGAGCTCAGCGAAACCCCCTCCCAGATCAACACCGAGCTGCGCTTCGCCGCGCTGCAAGGCGCCCGCGCCGCCAAACGCGCCCGTCTGTCCCTGCGCGAAATCCGCGAGTACCAGGACCTGCATCCCAGCCTCCCCCCCGCCGCCCGGCGCAAGCTGCAGACGCAGTTTCACGGCCGGCTGGCCGAGCCGTGGATCAGCCTGGTGGTGGTGCTCATGGCCATCCCGTTTGGCGCGCCCGGCGGGCGGCGCAATGTCTTTGCCGGCGTGGCGGTGAGCATCTTTCTGGTGTTCGGCTTCTTCTTCACGCAATGGCTGGCGCTGGCGCTGGGGATGGGGGGCTACCTGCCGGCCTGGGTTGCGGCCTGGCTGCCGCACATGGTTTTTGGCTTGAGCAGCCTGGCGTTGCTCCGGCGGGTCCGGTGAGGCCACTGAATGCGCTGGATTGGGTAAATCGTTTAACGACTTGACAGGCGGATGCGGACGCGCGGCTTGACGAAACTGATCTTCAATCGCAGGACCAAACCAAACAAATAAGACGTGTCGGAAAACCTCGAAAGCCGTGACGAGCTGGCTGCCCGGCTGGAGCGGCTGACCCTGCTATACCAGGTCAGCCAGGTCATTCATTCCACGCTCGAGCCGCAGGAGGCGCTCGAACTCATCATCCGCGAGGCCGTCCGGGTCATGCGCGCGACCAGCGGTTCGGTGGTGTTACTCAATCCCACCACCCAGTTGCTCGAAATCCAGGCCGCCTGCGGCCTGCCGCCCGAGGCACTCCGGCTCCGGCTCAAGCCCGGTGAAGGCATCACCGGCTGGGTGGCCCGCACCGGCCAGCCCGCCCGCGTGGCCGACGTGGCTGCGGACCCGCGCTACATCATGGTCCGGCCCGGGGTGCGCTCCGAACTGGCGGTGCCGCTCGAAGTGCGCGGCGAGGTGCGCGGCGTGTTGAACGTGGATTCCGACCGCCCGGCCGCGTTCACCGCGGCGGACGAGGTGTTGCTGACGGAACTGGCCGTCCAGGCCGCGGCGGTCATTCACAACACCTGGCTGTACGAGCAACTGCGGCTCAAGGCGCGCTGGTTCGAGACGCTCGTGAAGGTGGGGCAGACCGTAAACTCCCCAGTCAACCTCGACGACGCCCTCCAGACCATCACCCGCGAGGCCGGTCGCTTGATGGACGCGAAGCTGGTGTCGCTGCTCCTGCTGGATGAAAGCCGGGAATGGCTGGACCTTCACGCCAGCTTCGGCGCCGGGCCGGCTTACTTGAACAAACCCCGGCTCAGCGTGGCGGACAGTCTGCTGGGCAGCGTGGTGCGCCGCCGTAAACCGCTCCAAGTGGAGAACGTCCAGACCTCCAGCCGCTACCAGCACGTCGAGATCGCCCGCCGCGAGGGGCTGGTGTCGCTGCTCAGCGTGCCGCTGACCTTCCGCGGCGCGGCCATTGGCGCGCTCAACGTGTACACCGGCGCCCCGCACAGCTTTTCCAACGAGGAAATCCAGGTGCTCGCCGCCTTTGCCGACCTGTCCGCCCTCGCCCTCGAAAAGGCGCGTCTGTACGAGCGGCTGATGGACACCGAGGAGCAACTGCGCCGTCAGGAACAGCTCTCGGTCCTGGGTCTGCTCGCCGCCGAGGTGGCCCACGAAATCCGCAACCCGCTCACCGTGATGCAGATGCTCTTTCACTCGCTGGACCTGCGGTTTCCCGACTCGGACCCACGCGCCCAAGACGTGGCCGTCTTCGCCGCGAAGATGGCGCACTTGAACCGCATCGTGGACCGGGTGCTCGCCTTCGCCCGCCACAGCGAACCGCGCTTTGTTCCGGTGCGGATCAACCAGCTCATTACCGACCTGACCCTGCTCACGCGCCACAAGCTCCGGCAGCAAAACGTCGAGTTCGTCACCCATCTGGACGCGGACCTCCCGCAGGTCATGGCCGACCCCGCCCAACTCGAGCAGGCCCTGCTCAATCTCACCCTTAACGCAGCGGAGGCCATGCCCGACGGCGGGCGTCTCACCCTGGCCACCCGGGCGGTGCGGTTGCCGGCGCGCAGCCCCCGCGCCACCCACGTGGCCGTGACCGTCCGTGACACCGGGCACGGCATGATGCCGGAACAGCGGCAGCGCGCCTTCCGCGCGGTGTTGGACTCCACCAAACCGCGCGGCACCGGCCTGGGGTTGGTCATCACCGCGCGCGTGATCGAGGCCCACCGGGGGCAGATTTACCTCGCGTCCCGTCCCGATTTTGGCACCACCGTCACTCTCCTGCTCCCGGTTTAGGCGGGCCGGAGCCGTTGTTGTTCCATCTCCCTGCCTCAAGCCTTAGCCCGGAAGCGGAAATTCGCCCCAGCACGGTGCGTTCCACACCGCACCTACCGCCGGCCGACGACTGCAGCCGCGAAAAGCAAGCCTCGTCGCGGATCTTGCCTGTATATTTGGGGCCCAAGCCCGAAAATCGGTGGCTGGCGTCCGGCATCCGCTATCCGCCTGCTTCGATCCCCGCACCCAAGATCAAGCACTGGATCCACATTCCGCGATCTCTGATGGGAAGCCGGACTCGACGACTGTTCCGTCACACCGGACCCCGGCTTGGGCCAGAAAGAAATTGCGTGCGAGCGGAGCGGTGGTAATCATCTCCGGGTTCTCTGATGAGGACGCAACGTCTCAGCTTATGATGCTTGCCGTGACGGAGTCCGACAACTTGCTCGAGCACACATCGCTGTACCAGGAGTTCCTCGCGGAACGGGACGAAATACTGAAGCACAAGTGGATCGAGTCGGAGAAGGCCGGTTACGACATTGGCTTCGAACGGGCCCACACCGATTGGATCGTCAAGCACCGGGCCGGCTGGCTTCGCTGGCGCCGGAGTCAACGGGAGCGCCGCGACAATCCCACTCCCTTGGACGGCAACCGCCACATCCCCACCGGACCCCGGTAATGCCCGCTCGTATCCGGCCGGCCGCCGCCGCTTCGTCCACCGGGGCCAAGGTTGCTTCAGCCCGGCTCAACCGCCGCGCCGGCGGGGTGATCCTGTCCGCCTCACAGGTGGAACGGACGTTGACGCGCCTCGCCCGGGAAATCGCCCGCCACCATCGCCAGATGAGTGAACTGGTGCTGGTGGGCATCCAGAGCGGCGGGGTGCATCTGGCGCGGCAGCTTGCCACCCACCTGGCCCGTGTCTGGCCGGGCCGCGTGACGTTGGGGCAACTGGACATCGCCATGCACCGGGACGATCTCGATCATCATCTGGCGCCGCCCGTGCATCCAACGGCTGTCCCGGTGGATATCGCTGGCAAGGCCGTGGTGTTGGTGGACGACGTGCTTTCCAGTGGGCGCACGGTACGGGCCGCCCTGGACGCCCTGCACGACCTGGGGCGTCCCAGCCGCGTGCAACTCGCGGTCCTGGTGGAACGACCGCACCGAGAACTGCCCATTCAGGCGGATTTCGTGGGCCTGAAGACCGCCACGGCCCCGGAAGACCGCGTGGAGGTGCAATGGATCGAAGGTGACGGCGTGCATCAGGTGATCCTGCAACACGGGGTCAGCCGGCCCGCAGCACAACCATGAGATGGCATCGTAAAGACCTGCTGGACCTGCAGTCGCTCAGCGCGGAGGAGATCACCACCGTGCTGGACACGGCGCGTGCATTCAAGGCGGTGGGCCAGCGTCACATCAAAAAGGTGCCGGCCCTGCGGGGCAAGACGGTGGTCAACCTCTTCGTCGAGCCGTCCACCCGCACGCGCATCAGCTTCGAGCTGGCGGCCAAACGTCTCAGTGCGGACGTTATCAATTTTACGGCGGAAGCCTCGTCGCTGCGCAAAGGTGAAACCCTCAAGGACACCGTACGCAATCTCGAGGCGCTGAACGTGGACTTCATCATCATCCGCCACAGCGCCGCCGGGGCACCGCATTTCCTTGCGCGCGTGCTTGATGCGCACGTGGTCAACGCTGGCGACGGCGCCCATGAGCACCCCACCCAGGGACTGCTGGACCTCTTCACCATGCGGGAGAAAAAAGGGCGGATCGCCGGGCTCAAGGTCACGATCCTCGGGGACATCCTCTACAGCCGCGTGGCCCGCTCGAATATCTGGGGCCTCCAGAAACTCGGTGCGGAAGTGACGCTGTGCGGGCCGCCCACGCTGGTCCCGCGGGCCTTCGAGTCGCTGGGCTGCCGGGTGACCTACGATCTCAAGGAGGCCGTCCGCGATGCCGACGTCATCAACCTCCTGCGCATCCAGCACGAGCGACAACGGAAGACCGCCTTTCCCGGGCTGGGCGAGTACACGAGCCTTTTCGGCATCACCCGCAACCGGCTCACCGACCTCCGGCCGGAGGCGATGATCATGCACCCCGGCCCCATTAATCGGGGCGTGGAGGTAGATAGCGACGTGGCCGACGGCGAGCGCTCGGTGATCCTGGAACAGGTGACCAACGGACTGGCCATTCGCATGGCCGCGTTGTATCTGATCAATGGCGGGCACGCGCTCGATCCGGTCCACAACTAGTCGGCCTTCGTTTCGGCACAAAAAAGGGGGGCCGGTTGCCCGGCCCCGTTCTGCGATCCTCAGTTCCTCCGCGGGAGACTCAGTAATCCATCTCGCCGCCCATGCCGCCGTGCGCCCCACCTCCCGCCGGTTTCTTTTCCTTCTCGGGGATTTCGGTGATCAGGCACTCGGTGGTGAGGAGCAGACCCGCAATGGAGGCCGCGTTTTGCAGCGCGGTGCGGGTAACCTTTTTCGGGTCCACGATGCCCGCCTTGACGAGGTCGGTGTACTCGCCGGTGGCCACGTCGTAGCCTTCGTTGCCCTTGCGCTTCTTAACTTCCTCGACCACGACGGAGCCCTCGATGCCGGCGTTGTTTGCCAGTTCGCGCGTCGGGAATTCGATGGCGCGCTTGACGATGTCCACGCCGATCTTCTCATCTTCGTTGGCCGGCTTGACGGCCTCAATGGCCTGGAGGCAGCGGAGCAGGGCCACGCCACCGCCGGGTACGATGCCCTCCTCGACCGCCGCGCGGGTCGCGTGGAGGGCGTCCTCGACGCGGGCCTTGCGCTCCTTCATCTCGGTTTCGGTGGCGGCGCCGACGTTGATGACGGCCACGCCGCCCGCCAGCTTGGCCAGGCGCTCCTGGAGTTTCTCGCGGTCGTAATCGCTGGTGGTCTCCTCGATCTGACGGCGGATTTGGTTGATCCGGCCCTGGATTTCAGAGGCCTTGCCGGCGCCTTCCACGATGGTGGTGTTTTCCTTGTCCACCACGACGCTCTTGGCCTTGCCGAGGTCGGCGATTTCGACGCTCTCGAGCTTGATGCCCAGGTCTTCGCTGATGAACTTGCCGCCGGTGAGGATGGCGATGTCCTCGCACATGGCCTTGCGGCGGTCACCGAAGCCGGGCGCCTTCACGGCGCAGCAGGTGATGGTCTTGCGGAGGTTGTTGACCACGAGGGTGGCCAGGGCTTCGCCCTCGACTTCCTCGGCGATGATGAGCAACGGCTTGCCGGAGCGCGCCACCTTCTCGAGCAGCGGCAGCAGATCCTTCAGGCTGCTGATCTTCTTCTCGAAGATGAGGACGTAGGCGTCCTCCAGCTTGCATTCCATGGTTTCGGCGTTGGTGACGAAGTACGGCGAGAGGTAGCCTTTGTCGAACTGCATGCCCTCGACAACCTCCAAAGTGGTCTCGATGGACTTGGCTTCCTCGACGGTGATGGTGCCATCCTTGCCCACCTTGTCCATCGCGTCGGCGATGATCTCGCCGATGGTGGTGTCCCAGTTGGCCGAAACGGTGGCCACTTGCTTGATTTCTTCCTTGTCCTTGACCTTCTTGGCGATCTTGTCGAGGTGCGCCACGGCGGCCTCGACGGCCTTGGCGATGCCGCGCTGGATGCCAATGGGATTGGCGCCGGAGGTCACGAACTTCAGGCCTTCGCGGTAAATGGCCTCCGCGAGGACCGTGGCCGTGGTGGTGCCATCGCCCGCGGCGTCGCTGGTCTTGCTGGCAACTTCGCGCACCATCTGGGCGCCCATGTTTTCGTAAGGATCTTCGAGCTCGATCTCCTTGGCGACGGTGACACCGTCCTTGGTCACGGTCGGAGAGCCAAATTTCTTGTCGAGCACGACGTTGCGGCCTTTCGGGCCCAAGGTCGCGGTGACGGCTTTGGAGAGCTTGGTCACGCCCCGGAGGATCGCCTGCCGGGCGGCCTCATCGAACAGGAGTTGTTTTGCTGCCATAGATTTTGTCGTAAAGGGATTGCTTCAGGGTTGAGAGGGATTATTCGACAATCGCCAAGATGTCGTCCGAGTTCAGGAGCTTGTACTCTTTGTCTTCGATCTTGATCTCGGTGCCACCGTACTTGCTGATCAGCACCCGGTCGCCCACCTTGACCTCGAAGGGGATCTTTTTGCCGTCGTCGTCGGTCTTGCCCGTGCCGAGGGCGCGGACCACCGCCTCGGTGGGTTTCTCCTTGGCGGAGTCGGGAATGATGATCCCGCCTTTCTTGACTTCCTTCTCCTCGACGGGCTCGACCAAAACGCGATCGCCGAGTGGTTTAACGTTTAGTGCCATATCGTTTGTTGCTGTCTTTCTGGGTGTTTGCTTGCTGTTTGTTGCCCGGGTCGGTTCCCGCCGCACTTACGTCGGTCCGGCCCGCGCATCGGCCGGTCAGGCGCGGAGGCCACGCTACCGTGCCCTGCGCGCCTGACCGGCAAATCCGGTCACGACTTTTTCTCGTCCACAACTTCCGCGTCAATGATGGGACTCTCTGCGCCGCCCGCGGCGCCCGAGCCACCGGCGCTCCCCGTCCCGCCAGACGCCTGCCCACCTGGGGCCTTGCCGGCCCGGGCCTGCTCCGCGGCCGCCTTGTACAGTTCCGCCGACACAGCCTGCCAGGCCTCGTTCAGGCGTTCGCTGGCGGTCCGGATGGCGGCCACGTCGGTTCCCTTCAGTGCTTCCTTAACCGAGGAGATGGCCGATTCGATGCGCTCGCGGTCGCCGGCCTTGATCTTGCCGGCGTTGTCCTTGAGCATTTTTTCCGAGCGATAGACTGCGGCATCCGCCTCGTTGCGGAGTTCGACCTCTTCCCGTCGGCGCCGGTCTTCTTCAGCGTGGACCTCGGCATCTTTGCGCATGCGCTCGATTTCGTCCTTGGTCAGGCCGCTGCTGGCGGTGATGGTGATCTTCTGCTCCTTGCCGGTGCCGAGGTCTTTGGCGCTCACGTGCAGGATACCGTTGGCGTCGATGTCGAAGGTCACCTCGATTTGTGGCACGCCGCGCGGTGCGGGCGGAATGTCCGTGAGATGGAACTTGCCGATGGTCTTGTTGTCGCGCGCGAACTGTCGCTCGCCCTGCAGGACGTGGATTTCCACGCCGGGCTGGTTGTCACTGGCGGTCGAGAAAATCTCGGATTTGCGCGTCGGAATGGTGGTGTTGCGCTCGATGAGTTTGGTGAACACGCCGCCGAGCGTCTCGATGCCGAGGGACAACGGGGTCACGTCGAGCAGCAGCACGTCCTTGACTTCGCCCTTGAGCACACCGCCCTGGATGGCCGCACCCACGGCGACCACTTCGTCCGGGTTCACGCCCTGGTGTGGCTGCTTGTTGACCAGCGAGCGCGCGGTTTCCACCACCCGCGGCATGCGGGTCATGCCGCCAACCAGCACCAATTCGTCAATTTGCCCCGCTGTCACACCGGCATCCTTGAGGCAGGCGCGGACCGGGCCGACCGTGCGCTCGAACAGGTCGTCGCAAAGCTGCTCCATCTTGGCCCGCGTCAGCTTCATCGAAATGTGTTTCGGGCCGCTGGCGTCCGCCGTGATGAACGGGAGGTTGATCTCGTACTGTTGGGAAGAACTCAACGCGATCTTGGCTTTCTCGGCCTCCTCCTTGATCCGTTGCAGGGCATCCGGTTGCCGGCGCAAGTCCATCCCCTGCTCATTTTTAAAAGCTTCCAAAATCCAGTCCATGATGCGGTTGTCCCAGTCGTCACCGCCCAGGTGGGTGTCGCCGTTGGTGGCCTTGACCTCGAACACACCATCCCCAATTTCGAGCACCGAGATGTCGAATGTGCCACCGCCCAGGTCGTACACGGCAATCTTCTCGTCTTTTTTCTTGTCCAAGCCGTAGGCCAGTGACGCCGCGGTGGGCTCATTGATGATCCGCAACACTTCCAAGCCCGCAATGCGCCCCGCATCCTTCGTCGCCTGGCGCTGCGAGTCGTTGAAGTACGCCGGTACAGTGATGACCGCCTGGGTGATCTTTTCGCCCAGCCGGACCTCGGCATCGGCCTTTAGCTTGCCGAGGATCATGGCCGAGATTTCCGGCGGGCTGTAACGCTTGATCTGGCCGGCCTCTTCGACCTCAACATGGGCGTCGCCGTTTGCGGCCTCGACAACCTTGTAGGGGACGCGCTTGATCTCTTCTTGGACCTCATGGAACTTGCGGCCCATGAAGCGTTTGATCGAGTAGATCGTGTTGCGCGGGTTGGTGACCGCCTGCCGCTTGGCCGCCTCGCCCACCAACCGCTCGCCACTCTTGGTGAAGGCTACGACCGACGGCGTAGTCCGGCGTCCCTCCGAGTTCTCAAGAACTGTCGGTTCGCCGCCATCCATGACGGCCATGCAGGAATTGGTGGTCCCCAAGTCTATTCCAAGTACCTTCGGCATAAATCGTTGCCCTCTTAAGAGCAGGCTCGATGCCCAAAGTTATAATTAGACGCAAGATGCTGAACTCAAATCGGTTGTGGCTTTGTGAGTGCAGAAAGTGCCCTCTAAAAGTCGAGCAGATTGCGCCAAAGTGGCTCGATTCTGAAGCCGGGCAAAGGCTGAAATGGCACAATAGCTGCCGGACTCTATTGTCTATTGGGGCGCTAGGTTGAGCCGGATGTGAATCCGGCGTGGCAGGATTGATCTTCTGTCTCAGCCCTTCACGCGCCGTCGGGAAATGGGCAGGATGCGGTGTGTCAGGCAGTAGGCCGCGTTGACGACGTACTTCTCGGCCCAAGATTTCAGTCGCTTGCGTTCGTCTTCGGTTAACGGCCGGAGCACGCGGGCGGGCGACCCCATCACCAGCGAACCTGGCGGCACTTCGGTACCTTGCGTGACCAGGGCGTTTGCCCCGATGAGCGACTGCGCGCCGATTATTGCGCCATCCAGGATAGTGGCACCCATGCCCACCAGCACTTCATCGCCCACCGTGCAGGCATGCACCGTGGCCGAGTGACCGATGGTCACCCAACTGCCCACCCGGCAGGCGAAGTCGTCTGAAACGTGCAGCACGGCGTTGTCCTGGATGTTCGTGTGGTGGCCGACGGTGATTTCGTTGATGTCGCCGCGCAACACGGCGTTGTACCACACGCTCGAGTGCTCGCCGATTTCCACCGCGCCGATGACCCGGGCGCCGCGGGCCAGGTACACGGCAGGGCCCAGGCGCGGGGTTTGGCGGAGGAAGCGGTCGAGGCGCTGCTGCACAGTGTCCATGGCCGGGCGCGAGACCATCAGCGGCTGCCGGGGGGAACGCGCCTCAAAGCAGCCGCTGTTGCTGCTCCTCGCGGGCGAGCAGTTCGCTGAGGCTTTGGACGCGCTGCTGGCGGCGTTCCATGATGTGCTTGTCCAGCGAGGGATCGTATGGCACCGGGTATCGGCCGTCGTAGCAGGCCATACAAAAGGATTCCGCCGGCAGCCCGGTGGCCTTGACCATGCCTGCGCGAGACAGGTAGGCGAGCGAGTCCGCCTGCAAATACTGGCGGATTTCGTCCAGCGTGTGCGTGGCGGCCATGAGCTTGGAGCGGTCCGGGAAATCAATGCCGTACACGCACGGGTTCATATGCGGCGGGCAACTGACCCGCACATGGACCTCTTTCGCCCCGGCCTGCTTGAGGTTGTTCACCCGTTGCCGGCAGGTGGTACCGCGCACGATTGAATCGTCCACGATCACCACGCGACGGCCATCCACCAACTCGCGGATAAGGTTCAGCTTCACCCGCACGTCGAAGTCGCGGATGATCTGCGAAGGCTGCAAAAAGCTGCGGCCGACGTAATGGTTGCGCACGAAACCCATTTCGAACGGGATGCCCGATTCGAGTGAGTAACCCAGCCCCGCGCATGTACCGCTGTCCGGCACGGGGATGACCACGTCCGCGTCCACCGGGCACTCGCGGGCAAGCTGCCGGCCCATTTCCACGCGCACGCGGTACACGTTGCGGCCGGCGATGGTGCTGTCCGGTCGCGCGAAATACACGTACTCGAACATGCAGAAGGCGCGTCGTTGCTGCTCGGGAAACACCCGCACCGAGCGCAGCCCGTCCGCGCTGATGATGACCGCCTCGCCGGGTTCCACGTCGCGTACGAACCGGGCGCGGATGAGGTCAAAGGCGCAGGTCTCGCTGGCCACCACCCAGGCGTCGTCCAGGCGGCCCAGCGACAACGGCCGGAAACCGAACGGGTCCCGCGCAGCGATGAGTTCGCGCTCTGTGAGGATCACCAGCGAGTAGGCGCCCTCGATGCGGCGCAGCGCGTACAGCAGCATGTTTTCGCTGCCGTCCTGACCGGGGCGGGCCATCAAGTGCAGGATGATCTCGCTGTCCACCGTGGTTTGAAAGATCGAGCCCGCGGCCTCGAGCTCCTCGCGTAATTGGAGCGCGTTGGTCAGGTTGCCGTTGTGGGCCACGGCCAGTTGGCCGCGGGCGCAATCCACCGTGAGCGGCTGGGCATTGCGCAGGTAGGATTCGCCAGTGGTGGAATAACGCGTGTGGCCGATGGCCATGTGCCCGGTCAACTCATGGAGCATCGGGCCGTTGAACACCTGCGGCACCAACCCCATGCCGCGGTGGGTTCGAAACTGGCGGCCGTCGCACGTGACAATGCCCGCGCTCTCCTGGCCGCGATGCTGCAAGGCGTAGAGCCCGCAATACGTCAGTTCCGCCGCGTTCGGGTGGCCCATGATTCCGAACACCCCGCAATAATGCTTCGGGTGAGCCGGCGGCTCCGCCGCGATGCCCGGAGGCGCGGACTCGAATCGCTGCGCTGTGTTTCGCACTGCGTAATTCCAAACCCGTTCCAGCGGCGCCGCAAGCTCCAACTGGATGGCTCCAGACCGGGGGCGCATCTCCTTGGCAGGCCCTGCCCATCCGCGCCGGCGCAGCAGTGTCCTGCCGACCTGTTGAGGCAGGGCCGGACGGCATCACGGCCGGATTAATTTTCACTCCGTTTAACCCTTTGGGCACCGTGCAAACCACCCGGCCTCCAACCCACCGGAGCCAACGTCCGGCCGCGGTTGTTGCGCGGGCGCACCCCGGTTAAATTGCCCGCGTGGATTCACTGGCCAAGCTGCTGGTGGTGACCGGCCTCGCGCTGGCGGTCAGCGGTGCCCTGCTCTGGCTGCTGGGCGGGCGCGGCGGCACGCTCTTGCCGGGTGACATCGCCTGGCAGCGCGGCCCGGTGCGTATCTACTTACCGGTGGTCACGTGCCTGATGCTGAGCCTGGTGCTGACCCTCGTGCTCTGGCTCTTCCGCCGGTGACCCCACCCATGAGCACCTCACCGATAATCCCCTGCCCGACCTGCCGGAAGAAAGGCCCGTGGTTCGACGGTCCACACGGACCGTTCTGTTCCGCGCGTTGTAAATGGGTGGACCTGGGCAGATGGCTGGGCGAAGAACACCGGATATCCTCGCCGTTGAAAGCGTCCGATCTGGGACACATCGAGGACCCGGGACCGACGAACGGTTCCCAGCCTCCCGGACGGAACTGAGGCTTGCGCGGTGCGGCGGCATCGTGCGCAAGACAACCGCACAGTTTCGCCCGATTGGGGGTGCCGGTTTTCAACCGGCCGGCTTCCGGTGCGGTGCGGGCTGGCGCGCTGCGTCCTGGCTCACGGCAAAAATCAAACCGGTCACAGCGTTGGCCTGAGTGTGAAGCCTTTGATCCCCCCAGCGCTGGCGCCGGCCGCTTTTCTCCGGGGGCAATAATGAAGTTGGCGCCTGAAGGAGGTGCCGGCTACACGACATGTCCCGGTCCTGGCGGGGAACCGACCGCCTAACGGCCAGCGGACAACCGGTAGAAACGGGCCGGCCGTTCCTGCCGGTCGGTGTCAATGAAATCGGCCACCTGGCCGGTGCCGTCCACGGTGCCCAGCGGCGTCCAGGTCCTCAGATCATCCGAGGCTTCCACGGTGTAACGCACGCCCGGCGCCGTGCCAAACGCCAGCCGCACACCCTCGCCGGTGACCTCGACCTCCGACACCAGTTCCGGCTTGGGGCTGCGCAGCTCGAAGCTCGCCGGCGCCAGCGCCCGCACTTCGTAACCGTTGTCCCAAGCCACCTGACCTGAAACCAAGCTAACAACCCGCGCGGCCTGGCCGCCTGCCGGCAGGACCTCAAACGGCACCTCCAGCAAGACAGCCCCGCTTTCCGACCAGGCGACCGCACCCGACGCCGCGAAGCTGACCTGCCCCGCCGCCTCGTCCAGATGCAGCAGCGACGACACGCCGGCGGGAACCGCCGGTCCGGTCTTTACGCCCTCGCCGAGCAGGCGCAATGCACCGGCTGGGTAAGCCAGTCGGAAACTCACGCCGGAGACACCCGCCGGTGGTTGCGCCAGGCTGACCCGGAGCTTGACGACCTCGCCGGGCCAGGCTTCCGATCGGTCGGCCGTCAACAAAACGGCCAGAGCCGGCTCCGCCGCCAGCCTGGGCGAACGCTGTGTCGGCTGCGCCCGGCCCGTACCAGGCGGCCCAGGGGCCGGGTCCAGGCCCACCACCACGCGCAACACCTTCACCACGTCGCCGGAGTCCAGGGCCAGGCTGGCATTGAGGTCGTTGCCGGTCACGTCCCAGGGCCGAGCCGGCTCCAGTTGGGCGATGAAGCGCTGGATCAGCGACGCGTCACCCACATCCAGTGTGTCGTTGCCGTTGTTGTCGCCCGGCAACCGACGCGGAAGGATCTCCACCGAGGCCGGCTCGGCGCCGTTGCCGTAATCGAGCGTCGCGCCCGCGCGATCGGCCACGTCCGCCAGGTTGGGCGTCAGCGGGATGGTCACGGCCGCGGGCACGCTGCGGGTGCGCAGGGAAAGCGTGGCCAGGGCCAGCGCACCGGCGGGCAGTTCGCCGCCGGGCAGCGACAACGTGGCGCGCACCACGCCCGGCTCTTGCAGGTTCACCTGGGTCAGGGCCGCGTTGAGGGCCGGGGCGTCAGACCAGGTCAATTCGGGGTCGCGGAAACGCTCGGGATCGTACCGCACCGTCAGGGTCAGTCCGCCCACGCCGCCGGGGCTGGTCAAGACCAGGTCGCTGGCCACGCGCCGGCCTTCCCGCACGGCGTCCGGGCGGGTCAGGCTCAACACCCGCGCCGGCTCGTACACCACGAGCACCTCGGCGCTGGCGGTGTTGCCAGCGGTGTCCCGGGCGGTGACGCGCAGCCGGTTTTCGCTGCGCACCAGGCGCAGTCCAGCCCGCTCGAAGCGGCCGTCGCTCAGGGCCAGTTCGCCCATCGCCCGGCCGTTCCATTCCCAGGTCACGGCGGCAACGGCGGCGTTGTCCGTGGCGGTGCCCGCCAGGACAAACCGGTCGTCCGCAGTGCTGCCGGCGGTTGGCGAGTGGAGCACCACGACCGGCGGCTCGGTTTCCCGGGCGATGCGGAAGCTGGTCAGCCCCACCAAGTCCGCCGGGAAGGACGGGGGATTGCCGGCGCCGCCGGTGGCAATCTGCAGCACGGCAGAGGCGCCCACCGCGCCGCCCGCACGCAGGGCGGAGTCGAAGTCTGGCCCGCGTGCCGATTCCCAGACCCGCATCTGCACGTGAGCGACCGTGCCGGGCGCCACCGTGGTGATGACCACCACGCCGCCTTCCACGTAACCGGCTCCGGTGCCGGTGCGGAAAGGCACGGCCGCACCCACCGGGGCCAGTTGGTCCGGGGCGGGTCCGGCGTACAGTTGGGCGAGATAGGCCGGACCGGCCAGGCGCGTCGCGCCGTCCGCGTCAAAGACCGGGGCGTTGATCCCGGCCAGTTCCACGTGGTTGTTGAAGTTCACCGTGCCGCCGGCCTCCCGCGGGCGCACCTGTACCACCGCCGGATTGGACACCGCCCTGCCGGCGGTGTTGCTGACCTCGACCCAGTACGTCCCGGCGTCGGTCAGCCGGAGGCTGGCGAATTCCAGCCGGGCCGCGGTCGCGCCCGGCACGGCCACCCCGTTGCGGAACCACTGGTACGCCAGAGGCGGCGTGCCGATGGCCGTCACGCTCAACGCCGTGCTTTCGTTTTCCAGCAGGTCCACTCCCGCCGGTTGTTGGGTGATCTGCGGCACCTGTGGCAGATCGGTCACGGTGAGCGTGGCCATGGCGCTGGCGACCGCGCCGAAGGCGTTTCGCACCCGCACGTAGTAGTTGCCCGCGTGGGTCTTTTGCACGGCGGGGATGGTGTACTCGGGCGCGTTGGGCGCGGAGGCGAGGCGCACGTTGTTGCGATACCACTCGTAGGTCAGCGGCGGCGTGCCGGCGGCCTCGACGGTGAAGGTGACCGACTGGCCGACCGCCACGGTCTGCGATTCCAGATTTCGCAAAATTTGCGGTGGAATGTTCACTACCAGCACCGCCGGTTCGCTGGTCACCACGCCCAGGGCGTTGCTCACCCGCACGCGATAGGCGCCGGCCTGCGCGGGCTGCACTTCGACGAGCCGGAGCACCCGGTCGGTGGCGCCGGGCAGTTCCACGTCGTTGAACAACCACTGGTAGGCGAGCGGCGGCGTGCCCGCCGCTTCCACGTCCAGTTCCACGTTGCGCCCGACCAGGACGGACTTGCCGGCCGGCTGGCGCACGATGCGCGGCGGCACGGGCAACACGGTGTAGGCGGTCTCCACCACCGGGGATACCGGATTGCCTTCGAAAAACGCCCGGGCGCGCAGCGTGGCTGACCCGGTCAACGTCACCCGGTTCTCAACCATCCGGGGGGAGTCGGGGCCGGGGTCGGTCCCGTCCAGTGTGTAACGAATGACGGCGCCGGCCAGCGGGGATTCGGCGCGGACGGTCACGGCCAGTTCGAACTCGCCGCCGGGCGGGTCCAGCACCAGCAGGGGGGCGGGCTGCTGCGGCTTGGAGCCGGGATCAACCGGGTTCGTGCCGGCCAGCCATTCCTGCAGATTGTTCGCACCGTCGCTGTCGGCGTCGGCCAGGGCGGCGGCATCCGGTCGTGTGAACCAGGCGGCGCCGAAATGCGTCTCCCGCCAGGCCGCGGGCAGGCCGTCTTTCCAGCGGTTTTCCAGGTACAACGCGCCCACCACGTCCGAAACGGGGGTGCCTTCCTTGAACACGCGGGCCCGGACGCGGGTGGAGGAGGTCAGGACCAGCGGGCCGGTGTACGCTGGAGAGGTGAGCGCCGGCTCGGAGCCATCCAGCGTGTACCGGACCTCGCCGCCCTCAACACGGGAGGTCAGCACCACCTCCAGCGGGAAGGTCGCAAAACCGCCGGCAGGGGAAATCTCAAGGGCGGGGGGCTGCTCAACCACGGTGAGTACCTGGTTGGCGGGAACGTTGCGGAGCTCGGTAACCTTGCCCGAAGGCCAGCGAATGCGGAGGAATTCAACCTGCTGGACAGAACCCAGGCCAAAATGGATTTCCTCCGAGGTTCCACCCCAGCCGTCGTAAGCCGTTCGCTCGCGCATTTGCCAACGTTCCACACCTTCGTGAACGGTTTTGATCCACACCCGGGCACCCAGAACAGCACGCTGTGGGGGTTCACCGATCAGGCGTAGTTTCAGCCAGCGATTTGAATTACCCTGATTCCGCAAAAGCTGACTGTTTCCACCGCTCCAACGAACCACGAAAAGGTCGAGGAAACCGTCGCCGTCGTAGTCTGCCAAAACCACCGCGCTGCCAAACGTCTCCAGGCCCGCAGGCAGCGATTCCAAGTTCCGGCTGAAAGTGCCGTTGCCGTTGTTTCGATAAAGGATTATCCCTGCCTCGGTAAAACTGGCCACAAACAAGTCCAGATCGCCGTCGTTGTCGTAGTCTGCCCACGTGCAACCATTGGCATCGTGAACATCTGTGACATGGACTCCTTCAGCGATGCGGGTAAAAGTGCCGTCACCGTTGTTGCGGTACATGAAATTGGGGCCAAGCCGATTACACACGTACAAATCGAGATCGCCATCGTTGTCGTAGTCTCCCCAGGCACTTCCGGTTGAGTATCCGGCGTTGCTGACAATCGCCCCTTCGGTCACCCGCACAAGCTCGCCTGCGACATTACGGAACAGGGAGTTGTGGTTGTTACCACCATTGGCCACGAACAGGTCCATGTCGCCGTCGTTGTCAAAATCACCCCACGAGCAACCCACCCCCACGCGGGCCTCCAAAACTGGTGAGCTTTCAACCGGGACCAGTGTTCCGGTCCCGGTATTTCGCCAGAGGCGGTTTGCCCAGGACAAGTCAGTCAAAAATACATCGGGGTATCCGTCACCGTTGAAGTCACCCCAGGCCGCTCCGACCGCGTCACCGGTGGAACTTGGGATGGTGGGAGCGGCAAGGCGCTCGAAGACAGGTGTACCAGTATTGCGGTAAAGGAGGCTGGGAAGTCCGTTGCGTTTGGCCACCAAGAGGTCGAGCCGTCCGTCCCCGTCGAAATCAGCCCACGAACAACCGTGAGCATGAATCCCCAAATCTGGCAATGCGGTTCCCAGGTAATCGAAGCGTCCGTCACCTCGGTTGCGGTACAGTCGGCCGGTGCTCTCGTAGCTGGTCACAAACAGGTCGGGCCATCCATCGCCGTCAAAGTCTGCCCAGGCTGCGCCGGGAGAATGGCCGCCATCTGGTAAAATGCCGCTGTCGGTAACATCTTGAAAGCGGGGGGTGAATCCCGGTTCTTCAGCCGCGTGAGCGGCCAACACCAAGCCCAAGGTAAGTCCCCGACACAGATGCCGGGTCACAGATTGATGGGAGCGTGCAACAAAGGTTTTCATCACATACTCCTCCGTGCGGTGCTCGCTAGCGCCAACTTACGATGCATATAGTTTATTGCCGGTCAATGGCAAGAAGTTGTTCCCACCTATTACCCATTCAAGAAGCCCAATCGGACTGCGAAGAGCGGATCGAAAACCGGCTTGCTGTCCCGGACTGCCTTCTCAAGCTTCTCCAACATCATGGGCATGACGCTGCAAACGTGCCGCTTCTTGGTCGAGGCTTGTCTGGATGGTGGCGCTCCCGGACCGGTGCTGACCCTGGGACGGCAAAGTCTTTGGGTTAGTCCCGAACGCCTGATCGGGCTTTTGGGTGCGGTTTTTCCCCGCGCGGATGAGCCCTCCCGACAGCAATGGCGGGAGACCTTGACGCCTGCCCCGCGCCGTTTCGAGGCCTTTCTGCGGCTGCTGGGAGCTTCGACCATTGAGGCAGCCGACGCCTCCGGCTACGAAGGCGCGGAGTTGATCCACGACTTCAACCATCCCCTGCCCGCTGTCTGGGAACAGCGCTACGACTGGGTCTTGGACGGCGGCACCTTGGAGCACGTCTTCAACTTCCCCGTGGCGCTGGCCAACTGCATGCGCCTGGTGCGGGAAAATGGCCGCCTGTTTCTGTTCACCCCGGCCAACAACTACTGCGGACACGGTTTTTACCAGTTCAGCCCGGAGTTGTTTTTCCGGGTGTTCCGCCCGGAGAACGGATTCGAGCTGGAACGACTGGAAGCGGTGGTGGACACGGCAGGCTTTTCCCGGGTCTTGGGAGTCAAATATGCCTTTCCCATCACCGGCCGGCGCTACGCCGTGACCAACCCCGAACGGGTGGGCGAACGCGTCCTGTTGGTGAACCGCCTGCCGACGTTGCTGTTTGTGCAGGCCCGGCGCATCCGGGCGGTGGAGCCGCTGCGCCAGCCGCCCCAGCAAAGCGATTACGTTCGCCAGTGGACCACAGGCGCTCCGCCGCAGCCCTTGGCGCAGACTCCGCGAGGCCGTGCGTTGGGTGAAAAATTGCTCAGCCTGCTGGGAGAACACTTCTGCCGGGAAATGTTGCCCCGGCTGGCCTGGATTCTGGACCCGCTACGCCGACGGCGTTTTTTCCGCCGGCTGTCCTTCGCCAATCGCCGGTTTTATCATCCGGTGGACAACTCCGGCGAAAACGGCCGTTCAACCCGCCCCACCTGAGCACATCTGAGCATGTTTGTCCCCCCCCTCAATTCGTCCTCCCCCCGGCAGGCAGCCGTCACGGTTGTTTACGGCACGCACGCCGAACGGCTCGACCACACCTTCAGCAGCTTTGCCCAAAACCCACACCTGGAACTGCACGCCTTCGTCCTCGGCGACCGCCTGCCGGTCAACCAGGTACCCGGGGTTCAATACCACTTGCGCGCGCCCGACCCGTCCTTTTCGCACCCGATGCGGGACGCGGACTACCGGCGTTGGCTGCTCATTGACGAGCTGGAGGTGGATTACGCGTTGGTGGTGGACGGCTGTGATGTGCTGTGCCTGCAACCGCTACCCGCGCTGCCAGAACTGCTGCGCGGCGCCTGGTTTGCCGGTTGCGTGGAACACAAGGGGGGGCGGTATCTGGGAGGAGGCTTGTACACCAGTAATTTCATCAATGCCGGCGTGACTTACTGGAATATCAAAGCGAGCGCGGAACTCCGTCGCGAGATCGAGCGCCGCGGAAGGACGTGCTTCCGCAACTTGGTGGACGACCAACTCGCCTTGAACGAAGTCATCCACACACGGTATTTTGACCAAGTCATCATTCTGCCCTGCCACTACAACTATCGTGGCTCGCTCGGAGCCAAGCCACGCGGTTGGGCGCGGACACCACACCTGGATGGCATACGCATCTACCACAACCGTCATTGGATTGAAGAGGCCAGGAAGCTTGTGCCCGTGCGGTCAATAGCCGGGTTGGAGCCGCTACCGCCTGATAACGGCCCGCTGAACCTCTGGCAGCAACGTTGGCGGCGATTCCTGACTCGCTGGCGAAAGGAAGGTTACTGACACAGGTCTCCCGGAACCCGCTTAGACCGGGCGGTGCAATCCCACCAGCACCGCGCAGTTCCAGGCCAGGAACTCCCGCAGTCCCGGCAGGGCCAGGAGGAACGCCAGTTCCGGATAGTAGCGCGGCACCACCCGGCGAATCTCCACACCCGGCACCCGACGCAGGCGCCGCAAGACCGTGCCGATGTGCGTCGGGTACAGGTTCTCGAACGGCCGCAACTGCCGCGGCCGGCGCATCAGCCGGTCCCAAAGCCACGGTCCCAACCGCGGGCCTAGGTACTGAAACGGCGAAAAGTCGTGTCCGCCCCAGGGCGAAAGCCAGTTGGTCCAGCTCAGGTAAAAAACGCCGCCGGGCGCCAGCAGGTCCGGGATGACGGCCAGCAATCGCTCGGGCCTGGCCAGGTGCTCGAGCACGTTCGAGCAGATCACCACGTCGTACCGGCCGAGGGCTGCGAGATCGTCCCGGTCAAGGTTGATCGTGCGGAAGGCGGCGCCCGCCAGCACCGGGGACAGCCAGTTCTTTTCGTCCGCGAAGGTCACGCGACAGCCCAGCCGGAGCAATTCACCACCAAAAATTCCGGTGCCGCAGCCCAGGTCCAGTACAGTGATGCCGGGCGCGAAGGCGACGCCAACCCGCCCGAGCCACGCGATGGCGTCCCGGGCTTGGAGGCGATAAAACTCGTCGTCGGTCCCGTGCTTGAGATGGTGCCGGATGAGCCGGGGCAACAGCACGCGGCGATGTAAGCAGACCGTCCCGCGCCTGCCAACCGCGCGCGCCGGCGCACCCGTGGCCGGGTGGTTTGCGTGGGCCGCAGGTGCCCGCGTCCGGGTTGATGTGGCCTCAGTTCGAATGATTCAATTGTACCACGCACGGGTGCCGAACCGACACGAACGAAGACGGCGAGTTTCTCCGATCTGGTGTCGCTGGACGGCATCCTCGCCGGCCGGTGTGCCATTTCGCGGCTCCAGACCCGGCGGACATCCGTAGATTCGTGTGGACTGAGTGTATCTTCGTGGTCTTTCAAAAGCCTCGGTTCGGCCAAGACCCCGGTCTCGGATGTGAGTGGCTGGCGCTTCCGATGTACAAAGAAAGCTTGCTTAAATCAAGAGGGCAGGTTTATGTTACGTCCGCATGAACCTGTTACAACTCACATCTGCTGATCTCAAAGAGATTGCCGGATTGCTCAAAGAGAAGGAAACCCTTCAGGCACGCATCGCGAAGATAGACAGCCGCCTCATGGCTTACGGCAGGGTCGCCCCCGCGGCGCCGGCCAAGACCAAGTCGGCTGTGAAAACCGCCAAAGGCGCCATGCGCAGCCGGCGGCCGGGCAAACTGAAGGAAAAGGTGGTTGCCTTGCTGCAGAGCGCAGGCAAGCCGGGGATTTCCGTCCGCGAGATCGCCGCCAAGCTGGGTTTGAACCCGCAGCGCATCTACGTGTGGTTCAACTCGACCGGCAAGAGCATCAAGGAAATCAAGAAGGTGGCGCCAGCCACCTACACCTGGAACGCCTAGGGCGCTGCGCGGTGTGTTGCCCGGTCCCGGGTTTCGGATTCGCAACGGGTGGGGCGGATGGAGATCTGCCACCGCCCTACGCGTTGAGTAAGTTGTACTGCGACCGCCACCGGCTGGTGGTGCCGCATCCCCAGCCGCTCCGCGACCATCACATTTGCCGGGTGATCTGTCGTGGCCTGCCTGCGTTCACTGCTGGGGCGGGAGGATTTCAATGCCGTATCCGGGCGCGACCGTGAGAAGTTTCTGGATGTCCGCCGCGGTAACTGGCGCGGGCGGTGAATCAAAGGAAGGGAACGGCGTCGCAATATCGGCGATGAAGTTCTCAAAATCTGGTGGGGTGACGAGCACGAGCAACCGCGCCGGGTGTTGGCTCTCGTTCTTGAAGGCGTGCGGAAGACCGCGCGGACCCTGGACAAACGCGCCAGCACCAGCCACGACGCGGCGATCACCCAATTGGAAGGTGATCTCGCCTTCGAGCGCGTAGAACGCCTCGTCTTCCCGCGAGTGTACGTGCGCTGGCGGACCGCCGCCGGGCAGGACCCGCGTTTCGAGCAGGGAAAACGCCCCGCCGGTGTCCTCGCCGCCGGCCAGCACGCGATAAACGTCTCCGAGAACTGAAAGGGCTTTGCCGGCGTTGGAAGCGAGGTAAATGGGCTTGGCCGCGATGGTCATGCAGGATAAGTACGGCAATTTCGGGCCGCGACAAATGCGGCGTTTTCGGCCGCCGGTTGCAGGGGCCGCTGGAACGCGCGGTGCATTGAGTCTTTGGCCCCGGCGTCCGTCCGGCCTTGGTCGCGTGGCCGGCGCGACGGTCACTTGTTCCACGAATTGGCGAATTTGAACGCAGCGGTGGCTACCGCGTCCCCGGCAGAGCTGCCGCGAAGTGGATCCAGAGTTGTAAAAGCGGGACGAATTTCATCAGACCGGCGCCAGGGCCACCGCCGGGTTGGCGGTCCCTCTCGAGATGCCCCCGACGGCAAAGACGGCGAAGAGCACGGTGAAACCAACGGCCGGCCCGTAGAAAGAATGGTTCGCCGTTCCATTCGCTGTGCCCACATTAAGCACTGCGTAGTGCCAACACAAACGTGAACAAAAATCAGGCCGGAAAGGTCTTGGGCATGCCGGCGCTCGCCATCGGCTTGCACGGGCCGTGGAGAAACCCGACCACCGACGCGGCCACGGGAGCACCGATGAGTTTGACGCTCATGTAGGGAACCCTGTCTTGAGCCGGGCGCCTACAATCGGCCGGCCGCGGATCTGCCCAGCCGGCTCGGCCCGCGCCGCCGCTGTGCGCCACGGGCAATGCGTCACGTCCGCCGTTCCTTGATGCTTTGCAGGATGTCCGCGATGACTGCCGCCTTCGGTTTGGCGCCTTGCGGACCGCCCCGGTGGAGGCGGACGCTCACGGCGCCAGCTTCCACGTCACGCGGGCCGACGACGAGCATGGTGTGGACGCGTGCGGTCTCGGCGTCAGCGATCTTGGCTTTGATGGGAGTGGCAGTGAAGTCGGTGCTCACCCGGACCATGTGGGCACGCAGTTCGGCCGCGATGGGCCGGGCGTAATCCACCAGCGCCGCGTCGTCGTTGAGAGTGATGACGCGCACCTGGTCGGGCGAGAGCCAGAGCGGGAAGTTGCCGGCGTAATGCTCGATGAGGAAGCCGACGAACCGCTCGTGAGTGCCCAGCGGAGCGCGGTGGATGCACAGCGGCGTCTTGTCCAAGTTGTCCTTGTCCCGATAGACCAACCCGAACCGTTTGGGCACGGCGAAGTCCACCTGGTTGGTCGCCAGGGTGAACTCGCGGCCGATGACGCTCCAAACCTGCACGTCAATCTTCGGCCCGTAAAACGCCGCCTCGTTCGGTACTTCCACGTAGTTGATGCCGGAATCCTTCAACACCTGCCGGACCATATCCTCGGTCTTTTTCCACAGTTCCGGTTCGTTGACGTATTTCTTGCCCAGGCCTTCGGGTGACGATGTGCTGAAGCGCATGATGTACCGCTCGATGCCGAAGATTTTGAAGTACTTCAGGTACATCTGGTTCACCGCGTTGAACTCCTCGGCGAACTCTTCCTCGCTGCAGTAGATGTGCGCGTCGTTCATGTTGAGCGAGCGCACGCGCATCAGGCCGAACAGTTCGCCACTCTGCTCGTATCGGTAGCAGGTGCCGTACTCGGCCAGCCGTAGCGGCAGGTCCCGATAACTGCGCGGCCGGGAGGCAAAGATGCGGTGGTGGTGCGGGCAGTTCATGGCCTTGAGGTAGTAGCGCTCAGAGGCGGGGAGCGTGCGCGCGGGCGCGAGTGTTCCCCCTTCCTCGTGCAACTCCATCACCGGAAACATGCTTTCGGCGTAGTACGGCAGGTGCCCGCTGGTGGCGTACATCTTCTCCCGGGCCAGGTGGGGCGTGCGCACTCGCACGTACCCGGCCAGGAACTCGGTTTCCTTGGCCAGTTTTTCGAGCTCCTCGCACAACACCGCCCCGTTGGGCAACCACAAGGGCATCCCGGGGCCGACGTACTCCGGATCCATCACGTACAAATCCAGCTCCGCGCCCAGTTTGCGGTGGTCCCGCCGCTTCGCCTCCTCGATCATGGCGAAGTAATCGTCCAGCTCCTTGCGGGTCTTGAACGCGGTGCCGTAGAGGCGCTGGAGCTGCGGGTTGCGCTCGTCGCCCTTGTAATAGGCGCTGGCCACGCTGGTGAGCTTGAACGCGCCGATGTTGCCGGTGCGCAGCACGTGCGGCCCGGCGCACAGGTCCACGAACTCGCCGTTCCGGTAATAGGAAATCGGCTCGCCTTCGGGGATCTGCTGGATGAGGTCGAGTTTGAACTTGCTGGGATTGCCCGGCCGCTCAGCGAGGCCCCCGAGCCGGCCGCTTTGGGCATCGGCGATGGCCTGCTCGCGCGTGACGACGATCCGCTCGAAGGGATGGTTGGCCTTGATCTCCTTCTTCATTTCCGCCTCGATGGCCGGGAAATCCTCCGGCGTGATGCGGTGGGAGCACTCGAGGTCGTAATAAAAGCCGTTCTCGACCGGCGGGCCGTAGGCGAACTGGGCGTCCGGCCACAGGCGCAGGATGGCTGTGGCCATGATGTGGGCGCAGGAGTGCCGAAGCCGCTCCAGCTCGGTCATCTTCTCGCGGTCGTCGAGCGTTTTGCGTTCATTTTCCATAAAAAGGGGTCACTCACAAATGGACCCGAAGGGACATCCATCAATCAAGGCCGGCACCTCGGAGCGCCTACTGCCGCACGTTTCAAAGCAGCGAATGCGGGCGGTGTTGCAACGGCCTGTAGGCTGCGCATCGGCTGACATTCGTGTTGATGGGAGTGCATTCGTGGTCCGACTCAGCAAACAAAAACGCCCCGGACTTCCCAGTCTGAGGCGTTGGCGTCCGCGGCGGTTGGCCTGGGACGCTAGCAAATCGTGGTCGCACGTACAGCGATCTTCACGGCGACAAGCTAGGGACCACCGCACCGGTTGGCAATGCATTTGTACCGCCGGAACAAATCTTGAAAGCCGGGAAGCCGTGGCCGGCTACAACTCGGGCCTGCAGGGTGCTTGGCCTGTACCAACGGGAGCCGAAAGCCCGCGACACGGCACGTCTTCACAAGACGTGACTCCGAGAAGTCACGCTTGCATTTCCGCTGATATAATCTTATAGTAATCAGAAATATGCCTGAAATTTTCATCCGTTCCTGGCCGGATATTTCCGGTCCACCACGAGACTGCGGGCCTAACATGCTGGCAAGGAGGGTAACACGAATATGCCCGACTTTCCTTCGGGAAGCATGTTTGGACAACGGTCGCTAGGGTGGGGTGTCGGGTTCCATCCGTCAATCGGTTCTCAACAAAGGAGAAAATACCATGGCGTCAGATGCCGTAATTGTTCTTGAAACCCTGCGCTGCATCCGCGAGGCCGAGAAAGGTTCAGAACCGTACCTTTGGCCGGTCCTGATCCGGATTGACGACCTGACCCTCCAGTCGGATTCGCTCGTGGACGTCATCGCCCCGGTGTCCGCCAACGCGCGTGTGGTGATCCAGAACGACATGCGTGCGGGCCAGACCGCCGCAATATCTCCCCGGGTGGGGCTGCTGCGCACCCGACTGGAGGACAACCTCTTCGAAACGCACCTGATTCTGGTCGTCGCGCTCTGGGATGCGGACGCCACACCCGAAGCCGCTGTGCGCGCCGGGTTCCTGGCGTTCGTCAGCGAACTCCGCGCCACGTTTGGCAGCGCGCTTACGCTCTCGGAGATCCAGCAGGCGGAAGCCGCCAATGACGAGGCGGCCAAAAAGGAGATAGCCAAGGCCATCCAAGAACGGTTGGATAAACGAGTCAGGTCAGCCATCAAAAGCAACTTGACCGGGCCGCAGAAAGTTGCCGTGAAGACCGGTCTGCTGGACCTCGATGACGTTCTTGTCTCAGGCTTCAAGGGCTTCCCCACCGCCCTGCCGGCACCGTTCACGCTCTCGCTGGTTGGAGAAACCCGTCCCAACGTGGCGAGCCGGCACGTGTTTGAGATCAACGGCAAGCTCGAAGTGCGGGAAGTCCGCGTTGACCGCTGCCAGGCACAGGTCGAAGCCGTGCGGAAAGCTCAATCCGCCGTTGATGACATCAACCGGCAGATCAAGAAACTCCAGGACGACCTGAAGCGCGCCTCGCCCGCCGAGAAACCTTTCATCTTCGAGGAGATCAGGCAACTTAGGGAAGACGACCTCGCGAGCGCGCAGGCGGCACTCGGCCGGGCCCTCACGGCCCTTTCGATCTGCCGGTCGCGGGTACCGCCCGGTGGCCTTCCGGGACAGGCGGAACAAGGGACAAGCAATCAAACTGGAACATAACGAATTCGGGAGCTGTCCGGGCCTCAAACAAAGCTTGCGCGTTGTGGCGCCAGCGTGCGCGGGAAAGACGCCCCCATGCCGTTCCAACCCGCGCCTGGCGCGATTTGCTGGCGGGTGCATTTTCGTTCAGCGCGAGAACGAGTGCACGCCCCGCGCGCCAGTGAGGAGGACCGTGCTACGTTTTGGGCCGAGTCTGCGCACGAGAGCGATGGTGAGATCACTTTTTGCTACATCGGGTATCTCCCGGTAGTTGGGCGTTTTTTCAGCGCCGCGAGGCGGACCTGTTTGTGGTCGAGTACTTCGACGCCAGCGTCGGGTTCACACTCGTCGAGGGGGGAGCCGGTGGGACGATTTTGTCGGGTGCGCCACCGGCGTTGGCGAGGACGAGAAATGCGAAGTGGCCTCCGGCTGGGTTTCGGTGTTCCTGGCCCTGAAGGCCGCCGTGGATCACCAGGTGGACCTGCGTAACCACGACGCCGCGCGCTCGGGGAGCACAGGGTACGCGGCGACTGAGTCCGAGCCCGAAAATTGCAGGGCGCGGACATTCGTGTCCTCCTTTGGTGTAGCGGGTTCTGCCCAAAACAGCGGCCGGGAATGTTCGCGCTGCAGCGCACCGCAACAACCACCCTGCCACGCCCGGCCGGAGGAGAATCACGGCCCTGCTTGCTCCAGGCGCGGCAACACCCGCGCCAGCAGGTCGGCGATCGCCTCCGCGGCGGGCTGCACCAGATGGATGCCGTCGGTGTAGCGGAATTCAGTCTCGGGAAATGCCCCTTTGAGGTCGAGTAACGGAATGCCTGCCGCTGCGAGTTGCCGGGCGAGCGTGTAATCCTTGGCGCGGTCCTGGCCGCCGTCCGGCAGCATCACCAGCACTACGCGGCAGCCCCGCTCCACAAACGGGCGCAGCCGTTCCCGCCAGTCCCGCGACTCCGCGGTCTCCGCTCCGGGGACGGGCGCCGGCTTGCTGGCGGATATGAGTCGCGCGGCCACGGCATCGTCCAGCGGCGGCGCGGGGCGCGCGCCCGCCCGGCGCCGGTCGGCGCGGAGCTTGAGTTGGGAAAACACGAGCGTCACCGGCCGGTTCTCGGCGCGCAGGAGCGGCACGTGCCGGGCGAGCTTGTTGTGGAAGCTGCGGAAGTTGGCGCGCAGCGTCTGGTCGTTTTGCGAGGGCAGCAGCGTTAACGTATTCGCCTCGACCACCAACACCGGGGGAAAGACCTCTTCCTCCCGCAGCAACTCGATCCCCAGCCGGGGACTGCTGCCGTCCAGGCAGAGGTTGACACCCGCGCGGCCCGGGCCGGCCACACGCGGCGCGGGCAGGCGTCCGCCAATGGACGAGCCCACCAGCACCACATCCGCGGCGCGCTGCCGCTCGAAACGCTGCCACTTGATCTCATTGGCCACCACATTGGCCTCGGCGTAATCGGCACGCCAGCCGGTCAGGCGCAAGCCGGCGAGGTACAGCCCCAGCAGGACTGCGGCGGCCGCGAGCATCTGGAGGCAGAATTTCATGGGGTCCGGCCGGGAGCATTCTGTTTGACCGCGGATGAACACGAACGCGCGGCGCGCGGCCTCTGCGAATTCCTGCTTCCCGGCGTCTTGGCGGTTTTCATGGGCAGGCACTGGCTCAGAATTGGAAGTAGATGAACGCGCCGGTCGCGCCGGGGTTGGTCACGATGAAGAACAGCAGCACCGCGTATCCCAGCCAGGCGAAGCGCCGCGCGCGCGTCGTCCACGCCGCCGGCCAGAGCCCAGCCTCACGTCCCAGGGCCAGGGCGTGCCACAGAACCACCGGCGCGCCGTACACCGCCACGACGAAGAGCGTCTGCGGACTGCCGGTGAACGGTTGGGTGACCAAATGCCGGAAGAACAGCGTCGCCTGGCGGAAGTCCGGCATCAGGAACAACACCCACAGCACGGACACCAGTTGGAAGACCAGTGTCGCGCGCGACAGCCGCCAGAACAGTGAGGCCGGCACGGTACCGGCGCCCTCCGGCTTGTGGAGGACCTTTGTGGCGAGCAGCCGCTCCCCGGCCAGGAACAGGCCATGCGCGGTGCCCCAGATGGCGTAGCTCCAGGCCGCGCCGTGCCAGAGCCCGCCCAAGAACATCACCAGGAAAAGGTTCACGTACGTGCGCGCCTCGCCGCGCCGGCTGCCGCCCAGGGGGATGTACAGGTACTGCCGAAGCCAGGAGGACAGCGAAATGTGCCAGCGCCGCCAGAACTCGGTGATCGAGGCGGCGAGGTACGGGAAGTTGAAGTTCGTCGGCAACTGGTAGCCAAAGAGCTTGCCCAGACCCAGCGCGATGAGCGAGTAACCGGCGAAGTCGGCGAAAATCTGGAACGAGAAGCCGTACAGCAGCGCCCAGAGATCGAGCGCGCCCAGTCGGGGCATGAGCGGCGTGGTGAGCAGGCCGGTGGCCTCGCGCAGGTTGTCGGCGACGACCATTTTCAGGAAGTACCCCAGCACCAGCAGCCGGCTGGCGGCAGCCCATTCGATCTCCCCGAATCGCTTCAGCCGCACCTGGCCGAAGAACTCGTGCGCCTTGAGGATGGGTCCCGCGATGAGCTGGGGGAACAACGCCACGTACAGCGCCACCCGGCCGCCCGCCGAGGTCGTACGCCCGGCCAGATATTCCTGTTCCAGACTGGCCACGCCACCGCTGCCCGATAGTCGCACCAGGTCCACCAACAGGCTGATCATGTGGAAGGTGAAGAACGAAATGCCGATGGGCAGCGGAATGGACTTCAAGGTCGCCCGCACCCCGGCCAGGCCTTCGCCGGGCAGAAACACCTCCGCGAGAAACCCCGCGTACTTGAAGAAGCCCAGGATGAGCAGGTTCACCGTCACGCCTGCGGCCAGGTGTCCGCGGGGGCTCCGGCCGGCACGGATGCGATGGACGATCTGCCGGCTCAAATAGACATTCACCAGCACGGATCCGCCCAGCAACAACGTGAGCCACGGCCCGTCAAAGCCGTAGAAGACGAAGCTGGCCAGAACCAGAAAACCGACCTGGATGCCTACCGTGCCGCCCGCCAGCGGGATCAGGTAGTACACCGTGAAGGTGCACACCAAAAAGATCAGGAAGGGCCAGGAGTTGAAAAGCATGCCGGGAGATCGAGGTGCGTCAGCACCGCGAATGATCACGAAGGAACACCCGTTCCCGTTGGCACGGGCGGCAAAAAGCGCCCGGCCGCAGGCTCAGAGTTGCGCCGGCGAACGCGCGGACACTGGCTTGAGCCCAGCCGGCCGGGCTCCCTGTCTCGTGTCCATCGGTGTTCATTCGTGGTTCATCCGGGACCGCGTTCCGGCCGGGCGGCCAGCGCTGGCAGGACCTGCCGCGGCGGTACGGGTCCGCCTGCCGGGAGCAGCCGAAATCGGGCGCCGCATTAGCCTGCGACGACTGATTGTCGTCAACCCATTTGTCCGGGGCGCGGACATTCACGTCCGCGAGGCGCGTGCGCGCGTATCGCCCGCGCAGCCGGGCAGGCGGGGTGCCGGCCCGCTGCCGCTCGCTGCACCACCACCTGCAGTGTGCAAGGAGTGGAGATGCGTCCATCTCGCTTGGAACCAAAGCTCCAATCTTCCGGTCGGTCCAAGACCGCGTTGCTCCTGGCAAATGAAATGCTAGGCTGGGCATCCATGATTGTTGCCGAGAATTTCCCCCCGCGTCGGCCCCTGGCCGGCGCCACCCGCCGCAGTGAAGCCCATCAGTGGTCCGGTGTTCGGGCCCTGGCGGTGCTATGTCTGAACGCCGGTTTGGCCTGGGCCGGCATCGTGGACCTATCCGCCCCGCTGGGCGAGGCGACCGCGACGTACAACGGTTTCGAGGTCGTGTGCCGGGTGTTCGACCCCGCCCAGGGCAGGGAGTTCGTAAACAGCACGCCAGCCCCGTCGGTCTTCGCCTTCAACAACCTCCACGGGGTTGTGTCCTGGACCAGCGGCAACACCGTCTTTGTCCGCACCTACGATCCGGGGCAGACAAACTGGGTGGAGCTCAACCAGCCGGCGGTCCAGACCCAGGACGTACGCAGCCACCGGGGACTGGTGGCCTGGAGCGCGACGGGTCAGGTGGGCTACACGGTCTATGACCGTTCCCGTCGCGCGTGGAAGACCGAGACGGTAAATGCCGGCACCTTCGACCTGCGCTGCGTGGACGGCGTGGTGAGCTGGACCGGCGGTAACGCGGTGTTCCTGCGCACCTACGACGCCGCGCTGGGCCGCTGGCAGAAGGACGACAACCTCGTTGGCGCCCCGTTTGACCTCACCAGCACGAACGGCATGGCGGCCTGGAGCAACGGCGGGTTCGTGCGGGCGCGGGTTTACGATCCGTTGCGGCAGACCTGGGCCCGCGAGGACGCCGCTTTCCTGGGCGCGCTCAGCCTCCTGAACGATTCCGGACTGGTGGCCTGGACCACGGGCTCGTCACTGCAGGCGCGGCTGTTCCATCCGCTCACCGGCCAGTGGTTGGCCACAACGCGCACCCCGCCCACACTCACGGTCATTCTTATGGGCATCACCAACGCCACCGCCACGTGGTCGGACGGCTTCAATGTCAACCAGCTTGGTTACAACTTCGCCGCCACGAACTGGCACACCCAGCCCACCCGCCCGCTGGCCGGCTTCGCAGTGTCCACCAACGCCGGTCGCGCGCCGCTGACCGTATATTTCACCGACCTTTCCGTGGCGGCGCTGGGCCGGAGTTGGAGTTTCGGAGACGGCGGGACCAGCGTTGCCCGCAGCCCGTCCTACACGTTCCGCACGCTGGGTCGGTTCACCGTCACCCAGACGATCCAGGGCGCGGGCGGCACAAGCGTGACGTTCACCACCAACATCCTCACCGACCTCGACCCGCCGGCGGGCACGGTGGTGATCAACGACGGCGCCTCGTTCACGACGAACCGCATGGTCACGCTCACCCTCGCCGCGAGCGACAACAGCGGCACCGTGGCCCGGATGCGCTTGAGTAACGACGGCACCACGTGGTCAGCGTGGGAAGCCTTTGCGACCAACCGGGTTTGGGAACTCCCGCCGGGCGTGACCACCCGCACCGTGCGCGCCCAGTTCGAAGACCCGTTCGGCAACGCCTCCGCCGTGGTGAGCGATTCGATCTTCCTCGACACCACGCCGCCGCCGCCGGTGCGATTCGCTCTTCAGGAGACGAACGTGTTCGAGCAGACCCTCACGCTGGCGTTCGCCGTGAACCTCGACTGGCCGATGAGCCGCGAAGTGCGCGTGGACTACGCCACCCAGGCGCTCACGGCCACCGCCGCCCAGGACTTCGAGGCCGCGGCGGGCACCCTGATTTACGCCCCCGGCACCACGAACCGCGTGGTCACGGTGCGCTTGTTCGACGACCTGGCGGTCGAGCTGGACGAGCAGTTCCAGCTCATCCTCACCAACGGCGTGGACACGCTGCCCGGTGCGCCGCTCACCGTGACCATTCTGGACAACGACCCGCCGGCGGTACGGTTTACCACGAACCGGTTCAGCGTGCGCGAAGGCGACGGCCAGGGGTTGCTGACCGTGGCACTCAGCGCGGCGTCCGGCCGGCCGGTGAGCGTGGCCTTTGTCACCACCAACGGCACGGCCACGGCGGACCTTGATTATGTGGCCGTCATGGGCGTCCTGGACTTCGCGCCCGGCCAGACCGCCCGGACCATCGCCGTGCCGATCCTCGACGATGCGCTGGATGAACTGACCGAGACCCTCGAGGTCCGGCTCCACTCGCCCACCAACGCCGTGCTGGGCACGCCCGCCACGGCCGTGCTCGACCTCCTCGACAACGACCCGCCCACGGTGAACTTCAGCGCCGCCGGCTACTCGGTGAATGAAAACGCCGGCAGCTTCACCATCACGGTCGGCCTCAGCAAACCGTCCCCGCAGACGATTCTCGTGGACTACGCCACCGCCGGCGGCACGGCCACGCCCGGCCAGGACTACGTGGCGACCGCCGGCACGCTCATCTTCTCGCCCGGCCAGACCAACCGGACCTTCCTGATCACGGTGTTGGACGACCGCGCGGGCGAGCCGCCGGAGACGGTGGCATTGCAGCTCAGCGGCTTTGTAAACGTCGTGCCCGGGGATCGTGTACAGGCCACGCTGACGTTGCTCGATGACGACGCCCTCACCCTCGAGGCCCTGGACTACACCGCCGGCACCGGCTTCCGCCTGCGCGCCACCGGCGCGCCGGGGGGACGCGTGCGACTTGAGTTCAGCGCCGACCTCGTGGACTGGACGATCCTGACCACGCTGGACAACCCGGATGGCACTGTGGAATTCACGGACCCCGTGCCGGCTACGGTGACCGCCCGCTACTACCGCGCCCGGGCGATGCCGTGAACGGGAAGCGTCCTTCGAGGGAGCAGGCGCCGCGCGCATTTGCCTGCAGCACCGCTTGCGGTCAACGCCAGGCTTCGCGGATGTGGCCCGCCACGGCGCAGCGCGGCCCCAGCCTGCGGGGATGTTCCCGGCTCAGGCTGCCATCCACTCACGCCGGCAATGGATGGCCGGTGAGCCGCTCGTAAGCCTCGAGGTATTTCTGCTGGGTCTTGGCGACGATGTCTCGTGGCAGGGCCGGCGCGGGCGGCGTCTTGTCCCAATCCAGCGTCTCGAGGTAATCGCGCACGAACTGCTTGTCGAAACTCGGCTGGCTCTGGCCCGGCTGGTATTCGTCCGCCGGCCAGAACCGCGAGGAGTCCGGTGTGAGCACCTCGTCAATGAGGATGATCTCGTCGTTGTGGAGGCCGAACTCGAACTTGGTGTCCGCGATGATGATCCCGCGCTGGCGTGCGTAGTCGCGTCCGTCACGGTACAACCGCAGGCTCAGGTCACGCACGCGCGCGGCGATGTCCGGCCCGACGATTTCCGCCGCCCGCTCGAAGGAGATGTTCTCGTCGTGCCCGGTCTCGGCCTTGGTGGCCGGTGTGAAGATGGGCTCCGGCAGTTCGGCGGACTCGGTCAGGCCCGGCGGCAGCGGGATGCCGCACACGGTCTGGCTCTTGCGGTATTCTTTCCAGCCCGACCCGGCCAGGTAACCGCGCACCACGCATTCGATGGCCAGCGGACGGGCCTTTTTGACCACCATGCTTCGGCCGCGGAGGCGCGCGGCGAACGGCTCGAGTCTGGTCGGCCACGCGTCGCCCGGCCGGGCCAGGAGATGATTCTGAACCAGCGGCGCGAACCGCTCGAACCAGAAGAACGAAAGCTGCGTCAGCACCTCGCCCTTGCGGGGAATGCCGTTGGGCATGACACAGTCGAACGCGGAAATGCGATCCGTGGCCACCAGCAGCAAGGCCTCGCCGAGATCGAAGATTTCGCGCACCTTGCCGCTTTTGAGTTTGGGGATGCCGGGCAGGTCGAGCCGCAGCACAGGGTCGTTTGCCATGCCGCGAGTATGTCCCGGCCGGCCGGCTGCGCAAGACCGCGCCGGCGGCCGTAAAGCCGGACATCCAGCCCGGGGCCCGGGGTGGTGTTGGCCATCGCGCGGGGTTTACCGGACGGCGGGATGACGCTCGACACGGCCGCCAGAAGGGCTGCCGCTACCGCCAGCCACCCGCCGGGTCCGTTCCCCGGCCGGTGCCGGACCGGATTTGAGTTTCGGCCGGCGCACGCGCTACCTTGCCCGCCATGAAAAGGCTCTTCGCGCTCGTCCTCACCGGCTTGCTGCCCGCTGTGCCGGCCGGAGCGGCCGAAAACGTGCTTACGCTCGATGATTTGTTCGAGTCCGGTCGGCAATGGCTCGAGGAAAACGTGGACCCGGGCGTGCTCAAATCATTCGGCGAACTGGACGAGGCGCAGGCGCGGCGGTTCCTGCGCGATCTCCAGCAGCGCCTCGCGGGCGAGTACGTGTTGGACCTCGCGGCGATGCGCGCCACGGCCAATGCGCTGACGCCTGTGCTCGAAAAGTTCGAGACCACCCGCGGCCACGCCATCTGGCTGCGCACACGCCTGGACTACTTCGACGTGGCGGAGCAACTCCGGCTCATCATTCCGGAACCCAAGCCCGAGCCGGGCAGGCCGCCCGCTCCGCGCCCGAACCCCACCCTCGAGCAGGAACGCAGGATCTGGCGGAAGACGATCGCCACCCGGCCCTTGCCGCGCGGGGCAAACGCGTACGTGCCGCGGCTCAAACCGGTGTTCGCCGGCCAGAAGCTCCCACCCGAACTGGTGTGGCTGGCGGAGGTCGAATCCTCGTTCAACCCGGCGGCCCGCAGCCCGGCGGGCGCGGCGGGGCTGTACCAGCTCATGCCCGCCACCGCCCAAAACCTCGGGCTGGCGCTGGCGCCCACCGACGAACGGCTGGACCCGGAGAAAAACGCGAACGCCGCGGCCCGGTACCTGCGCCAACTGCACGGCCGGTTTAAGGATTGGCCGCTCGCGCTGGCGGCGTACAATTGCGGCGAAGGCCGGCTCCAAGCCCTGCTCACGCGACACCGGGCGCGCACCTTCGATCAGGTGGCCACGCGCCTGCCCGCCGAAACCCAGATGTACGTGCCGAAAATGGACGCCGTGCTCCAGCGCCGCGAAGGCAAGTCGCTGGAAAAACTGCCACCGCCCTTGTGAGCTGTCCGGCAGGGAAGCCGGTCGGGACACGCGCGCGGGCGCGTGTGCTCCCCAGCCTCAGCGGAATCGTCCCGGCTCGGCGGCAGGCGCGGAAGCCTGTTGCTAGAGCTGACCAAGCCGGTTGCCGGCCAGGACAAAGGCTGGAATATAGGCCGCATGAAACGCCCCACCCTCGCTGCTCTCCTGGCGGCCACGCTGCCAGTTCTGGCCGCTTCGCCGCCGGCCATCACGCCCTTCCAGGTCGCGCCACTGGTGGCGGACGCGGCCGAGCTGGTTCCGCCTTTCGGCGTGAAGTTGCAGGGCTTTCTGGGCCGGCGCGTTCAGCTCAACGCCACCGAACGCCTGGCGAAAGTGGACCTCGAGCCGCTGCTGGCCGGCTTCCGCCAGAAGCCCGGCAGCCATCCCTGGATCGGCGAGCACATCGGCAAGTGGATGCACGCCGCCACGCTGGCCTGGGCGTACACCGGCGACCCGCAGCTCAAGACCAGGCTGGACTACGCTGCCGCCGAGTTGATCAAGACCCAGGAACCCGACGGCTACCTGGGCACCTACACGCCGGACAAACGCTTCGGCCTTTTTCCCGGCGCGGACTGGGACGTGTGGTCGCACAAGTACTGCCTGATGGGCCTGCTGACTTACCACCAGTACACCGGCGACGCCGCGGCGCTGACCGCCAGCCGCCGGGCTGCGGACCTGCTGCTCGCAACCTTCCCCGCCAGGAAAAGCATTCTTGCGGCCGGTACCCACGTGGGCATGGCCGCCACCAGCGTGCTCGAACCGATGGTGTTGCTCTACCGGTTCACGGGCGAGCCGCGCTACCTCGAGTACTGCCGGTATCTCGTGAAAGCCTGGGACGAGCCGGGCGGCCCGCGCATCCTCGCTTCTTTGCTCGAAGGCCGGCCGGTGAACCGGGTCGCCAACGCCAAGGCCTACGAGATGCTCTCGAACCTCGTCGGCCTGTGCGAACTGTACCGCGTGACCGGCGACCCGGCGTATCTCCGCGCGGCACGCCATGCTTGGGAGGACATCACGGCCCGGCGCCTTTACCTGACCGGCAGCGCCAGTCAGGGCGAGCATTTCCGCGACGACCACGAGCTGCCCAACCACGAGGGCGCGCACGTGGGTGAGACCTGCGTGACCACGACCTGGGTTCAGTTCAACACGCAGCTCCTGCGGCTCACCGGTGAGGCGCGGTTTGGGGACGAACTCGAGCGCACGCTCTACAACCACCTCGTCGCGGCGCAGCGACCCGATGGCGCGCAATGGTGTTACTTCACCGCGCTCGAAGGCCGCAAGCCCTACGGTCCGGGCATCAACTGCTGCGTGTCCAGCGGCCCGCGCGGCCTGGCCCTGGCGCCGCCCGCCGCGGCGTTCACGTATCACGCGGGCGGCGCGCCCGGCATCGCGCTGAATTTGTTCGAGCTGGAGTCACTCTCCGTCGCTGTGGATGGCCAGCCGTTGCGGCTCATGGTGGCCACGGAGTTCCCGCGTGCCGGCCGGTCCACGGTGACCGTTGCCGCGGAAAAGCCGCTCCGGTTCGCGCTGAAGGCCCGTCAGCCCGCCTGGGCGGGGAAGCTCGAGGCGAAGGCTGCGCCGGACGCCACCGTGACCGCGCGCGACGGCTGGATTGAAATCGCGCCACGCGCTTGGCAACCGGGCGAGACCGTCGTGTTCAACCACGCGTTATCCCCGCGGTTGATCGCCGGCGAACACGGCAACGCCGGCAAGGCGGCGCTGGCCTGGGGGCCGTTCATCCTCGCGTACGACACGGCGGTGAACCCGGGCGGCGACCCTCCCACGCAAATCGCCCTGGCTGATCCCGGCAGCCGGCCGCCGGTGGAATTGAAATCGGGCGCGGCCGAAATCCTCCAGTTCACCGCGCTGGCGCGGTCCCCGCGGCAGCCGGAGCCGCACCCGGCGGTCTTCGTGCCATTTGCCGATGCGGGCGGCACCGGCGGGCAGTACCGCGTGTGGCTGCACGCGCCGGGCAGTCCATTGCCGCCGCTGAATCCGTCCCTGCTGGCTGCCGGCGTGGAAGCGCGCTCCCGCGACGGCAACGTGGAGGGCTCGATCAATGACGGCGACCCCGGCACGTATGTGGTGACGTTCGACGGTCGGGCGCAGCCGGAGGCGTGGTTCGGCGTGACCTTGCCGCAGCCCGCGCGGCTCGGCCGCGTCGTTTTCACCCAAGGCCGGCTGTTTCACGACGGCGGGTGGTTCGACGCCAGCGCAGGTAAGCCGCGCGTGCAGGTGCGGCTCCGGCCGGACGGACCCTGGCAGGACGCGGCAGTGCTGGCCGATTACCCGGCCACCACGCCGACCCACAGCGCCGGCTTGAAGGAGGGGCAGGCCTTCACCGTCAGGCTGTCCCCGCCCGTCACGGCGGTCGCGGTCCGGGTCATCGGCAAACCCGCCAGCGGCGACAATCCGGCGCAGGCCTTCGCCTCGTGCGCGGAACTGGAGGCTTTCACCGAGTAAAGCGGTTGCGTCGCGAATTGCCGGGAATCGGATCGGGACTGCCTGCGCTTACGACCGGGCCGGCTTGCGGACGCCGGGCGCGCTGAGCACCTCGATGGCGCGCAAGGTGGCAGCACTGCGGGTCTCGATCCCCAGTTGCGCGAAGATTTCCAGCAGATGCTTCTTCACGGTGGATTCGCTGATGCCCAGGATGGTGCCGATCTCACCGTTGGTCTTGCCCTGCGCAACCCACAGTAGCACCTCGGCCACGCGCGGCGTGAGGCCCAGGGCGTGCAGCGGCGCGGGCGAGTCAAAGTTCGGCTGGAACTCGCGGCGGGCCAGTTGCTCGGCGCGCGCCAGGCGGGTCTGGATGGCGTGTAGCAGGTCGGTCTTGTCCACCGGTTTGACGAGGTAGTCGTCGGCGCCGAGGTTCATGCCACTGCGCACGTCGGTTCGCTCGCCTTTGGCGGTGAGAAAGATGAACGGGATGTTCATGGTGGCCGGGTCGTTGTGCAGTTCCCGCAGCACGCCGTAGCCGTCCAGCCCGGGCATCATCACGTCGCAGAGGATGAGGTCGGGCCGCTCGCGCCGGGCGAGGTCCACGCCCGTCCGGCCATCCTCCGCCGCGAGCGGCGTGAAGTGCTCCAGACGCAGGATGGTGACCAGGTTGCGCCGCATCTGCGGTTCGTCTTCGATGACGAGGATTTTTTTCATGGTCTGCGTCGTCAGGGCCTTGTCCGCGTTCTTGCTCGTAATTTCCTGCAACCTCATCCCGCCGCTGCCAACCAAACCCCGGCCAGCCCAAACAGCAGTTGCCGAGGGGGCAAGCTGATCAGCCGGTTCGCCTGTTCCCCCATGAACTTGCTCCCGACGCCCCCAGCCGGGGTTTCCAAGCGGGCAGGATTTTTTCGGGGGCGGTGGCGGCGCTTCATGGTGGGGGGAGTGGGATTAGGATCCGGGTGGAGAAGTTGGGTTTCCGAAGACCGGCAGTCGCACTGTGACGGTCGTGCCCTCCCCGACCCGGCTGTCCACCTGGAGGGTGCCGCCATGCAATTCGACGCAGCGTTTGACGATCACCAGACCCAGCCCGCTCCCGGACACCTGGCCCACATTGCGTCCGCGGTGGAAGGCGCTGAAGAGCCGGCCGAGGTCGGCTTCCGGGATGCCGATGCCGCGGTCGCGCACGACACAGACAGCTTGCGCGCCGGCGCGCTCGACGTGGAAGGCGACCGGCGTGCCCGGCGGCGAGTACTTCACGGCGTTGGTCAGCACGTTGGTGAAGATGTGGCGGAGCAGGCGCTCGTCCGCCCGGGCCACCGCGCAGTTCGGTTCCAGCTCGAGTCCGATGGGGCAGGCGCTGCCGGTGGCAGACCGCACCTCCTCGATCATCCGCCGGCAGAAGCCCGGCAGGTCCAGCGGCGCCGGATCGCACGCCAGCTTGCCGGCCTCCACCTGGCTGAGCACCAGCACCTCCTCCATGAGGCTGGCCATGTGTTTCGCGTTTTGGGCGATGGCGTCCAGGTGCTCGCGGCGCTCCGCGGCGGGAAGTTGATCGAGGTAGTCCGCGAGAATCTGCGCGGAGGACAGGATGATGCCCAGCGGGGTGCGGAACTCGTGCGAGACCATCGAGACGAAGTTGCTCTTGAGCTGGCTCAATTCGCGTTCCCGCTCCAGCGCGCGCCACATCTCCTCCTCGGCGCGCTTGCGCTCGCTGATGTCGTTCACCACCGCCTGGATGAGCCGGCGTCCGCCCACCTCGATGCGCGTGAGGATCGCCTCGACCGGGAAGTCCGTGCCGTCGGCCCGGCGGGCCATCCAGTCGAACCGCGCCGTGCCCTTTTCGAGGCATTCGCTGATGTGCCGCTGAGCCAGTTCCGCGGTGGGCTCGCCGCCCGGCTGGAACGGGGGCGAGGTGACCACCGGGTTCTTGCCGACGAGGTCCGCGGCGCGGCGACAGCCGAACATGCGGACAATAGCGGGGTTGACCTCCAGATACTGATGCTCGTCGTGGATCATCACGCCCGTGCTGGTGGCCTCGAAGAGCGCGCGGAATTTTTGCTCCGACTCACGCAGGGCCTGCTGCGCCCGTTTGCGTTCGATGGCCAGGGCCGTCTGCGCCGCCACAAATGTCAGAATCCGTTTCTCCTCCTCCCCGTAGGCGTGCGGGTCCCGGTAGTCTTGCACGGCCATGATGCCAAACGGCCGGCCGGCCACGCTCAACGGCACGCCCAACCAGATCGCCGCCGGGGTGCCGCTCTCGACGTAATGCAGTTCCGGGCAGCCGTCGAAGGTGACTTCGTGGCCCAGCCGGCGCTTGCGCGCGTTCATCTCCTCGCCCAGCAACAAGGGCTGTCCGGTGCGCAGGACGTGGCTCGTCAAGCCCGTCCCGAGCCGGAATGGGCGGGGCGTGGACTCCGATTCATCCACAAAATACGGGAACGAAATCAGTTCCCGCTCCGCGTCGTAGAGCGCAATGTAGAAGTTCCGGGCCGGCATCAGGCCGCCGATGATGTGGTGAATCTGCTGGTACAGGCTGGCAAGGTCCTCGGTGGCGTGCACCGCCTCGGAGATCTCGTAGGTCGCGCGCTGCACCTGCTCGCGCCGCTTGCGCTCGGTGTTATCAATGATGCTGGCGCGGAGCAGTGCCTGACCCTCGGCCGGCAGGCGGACGAGCCGGACCTCCGTGGGGATCAGCCGGCCGCTGATGTGGCGGTGGATCCACTCGAACACGGGCGTGCCGCCGGCCAGCGCCTCGTCCATTTTTTCGCGCGCCACCACCTCCGAACGGCGGCCGTCGGCCTGAAACTCCGGGCTCACCTCCGCCGGGGAGAGTTGCGACAACTCCTCCGGGCCGAGCCCGTACAGGCGACAGGCGTGTGCGTTGCCGCCAATGAACCGGCCGGTGCGGCCGTCGAACACCACGATGGCCTCGGGGGCGTGTTCCACCAGTGTGCGCAGCCGCGCCTCGCTGGCTGCCAGCTCGGCGGTGCGCTCGGCGATGCGGCGCTCCAGTGTGGCGGTGAGTTCGCGCACCTCGGCCTCGGCCCGTTTGCGCTCGGTGATGTCCCGCGGGATCACCACGTGGAGCATCCGCCCGTCCACGGGGAGGGCCGTGGCCAGGTTCTCCAGCGACACGTCCGTGCCGTCGAGTCGCCGCGCGACCCACTCGAAGCGGTGGCTGCCGTTCTTCCTCACCAGCCCGGTGATTTCCGCGGCGCATTCGCGTGAGGGGCGGCCATCCGGCTGGCAGGGCGGCGCCAGATCGGCCGGGGAGAGTTGCAGCAGTTTTTCCTTCGACCCGGCGCGCATCAGCGCCACTGCGGCGGGATTGCAGTCGACGAATACATCGGCCTCCGGATCGAAGAGGATGATCGGGTCGGCGCTGCGCTCGAACAGCAGTTCAAACATTGAGCCCGGGTCCCCCGGCACCCCCGCGGAGCGCCTGGGCCTTTCGGTCCATTGTCGGTCGGAGGTCGGTAGCGTACTCATGCCGTCATGAATGCGACACTGAATTGCCCGCGCCCGCGAGTCCCCACCGGCGCGACACCGGCCCGCTCGGGCGCACCACTCGCAGCGCCGCGTGGCAAAATCGCCATGAAGCCCATCGTACCTGCCCCGGACAGGATCACGCCCGAAATAAACCATGTGTCCGGTGCCTGGTCCAGCGGCCGGCCGGCAAACCGGCTGGTCGGTTCCCCGCTCCGCAACGAGGCACTGGCTGCGCGCCGACGCTTTTTTGCCATGCACGGGCCGGGGGCGGACGTGCCCCGCCGCCTAGCCGGGTCGAGGGAACTGCGCAAGGCGCTCGTCGCCGCCGAGATGGCCCTTTGGGAGAGTTTTCAACGCTGAACCCCCGCGCCGCTACCGGCGCGAACGGCCGCCAGTCCGCAGCCGTTCGCCACTTGCGGCGGCGCTTCCACAAACCATGAAACCCCGACGTGCGAGCGGAGACGGCCTGAGTGGAACGGGCGTAGCAGCACCCGCGCCGGGCCAACCCGCTTACGTCACCACTCCAAACCCCACCGATATGAATACCGACATGAAACTCCTGAAAGTTACCCTCGTTGCCGCGCTCACCGCGGGCGCGGTAGTCCTGCTCATCGGCGCGGCCCGTGAAGCCGCCCAGCCCGCCGTGAATGACCCGGCCGTGCGTGGCAAATACCTCGTGACCTATGGCGGTTGCTCGGATTGTCATACGCCGCTGAAGTTTGGTCCAAACGGCCCGGAGCCGGACCTGACGCGTTTTCTGGCCGGACATCCCGGCGATGTTGAACTGCCGCCGCCCGATTTGAAACCCGGGCCGTGGTTTGCCGCCACGGCGGGGATGACCGCCTGGGCGGGACCGTGGGGCATCAGTTACGCCGCGAATCTCACGCCGGACGTCAACACCGGGCTGGGCATCTGGACCGAGGACATGTTCATCCGGGCGATGCGCACCGGCAAACACATGAGCGCGGGGCGCGACATCCTGCCGCCGATGCCCTGGCAAAACCTAGCGGCGCTCACCGATGCCGACCTCAAGGCCATTTACGCCTACCTACGTTCGCTGCCGCCGGTGCGGAACGAGGTGCCGCGCCCCACCCCGCCAGGCGGCGGTCCCGGCTACGAGTGACATGCCGGTGGCCGGCACCTTTGGGCCGACTTCATTCCTCATGCCGCCGCACCCCAAGCATCGCGCGAGCCATGACTACCAACACCTCCACGAAGCCGTTTCTCCGCCGCGCGAGTCTGACAAACTCCCGCTGGTTCGGGCCGCACTTGTTCAGCTTCCTGGCGACCGGGAGTGAAACCGACGGCCAGTTCGCGCTCATGGAGGTTCGACTTCTCGCCGGCCACGAACCGCTGCCGCACACCCACGAAGTGGATGACACGGCGTTCTACGTACTGAAGGGTGAAATCCGCCACCGGGTCGGTACCGAGACCGCCCGCGCCGGCGATGGCGACTTTGCCCTGCTGCCGGTCGGTGTGGAGCACGGCTTCCGCGTCTTGAGCGGACAGGCGCACGGGCTGCTCCTGGCCGCGCCGGCGGGGGTGGAGCAAGCTTTTCGCGCCTTGAGCGAGCCGGCCAGCCGCATGGAACCCCTGCCCGACCCGCGGCCGCTGGACCCCGGCCGGTGCCTGGACGAATTCGGCCGCCGGGGAGTTGTCTTTCGTTCACCGAACACCCCCGAGCCGGCCACGAGCCCGAATCCGGGCCTCGTCACGCGTCCGAAATCGGAATGCGCACGCGGCTATTTCGGGCACCTCCACACGCCGCTCGTCACGAGGGCGCAGACCGGCGGCCGTTTCGCCCTGAGCGAAATCGTTGTCCGCCGCGGCCACGAGTTACCCTCGCACCCGCCTGACCACGGGAATCAAGGGTACTACATGCTCGAAGGCGACGTGACTTTCCATTGCGACGGCCGGGCACTGGCCGCGCGGCCGGGCGAGTTCGTTTTTCTGCCGCGCGGGCTGGCACGCGGATACGAAATCCAGACCCAGGCCGCGCGAATGCTGATGCTGCTCACACCGCCGCCCGGCGGGGCGGGCAATTCGCCGGTCCTCACATGTTCGCCGCGCGACCGGTAACCCGGAAGGTCGTGCCCGCCTCCGGAATACGCTGGCGGCGGTGTGGCCGCATGCCCGCATTGAACCGCTGCGGGTCGGGTGCACGAAGGCATGACCACGGCGCCGCCCTGGCATGTCGCGGAGGTGTCCCGCTTTCTGTTTCGAGGAGAATGACCTCACTCCAGCCCGTTTCCTTTCTGCGGGTGATGCTGGACTCGCTGCCAGCCGCGCCGGGTCTTGTGCCGCGCTGGATTTGTTCCCCGCCTCCGCTTGACCTAAGATACGGCGGACTGGACCGGCCCCGGGTATCATCACCGGCGTCCATCCCGTCCGGCGGGATGAACCGGGTCACCCTGATTCTCAATTCGCTGGCACGCGGCGGATCGCACGCGGCGGAGGAGTTGATTGCGTTGGTTTGCCGGGAGTTGCGACGCCTGGCGGCGGCGCGGCTGACCGGCGAGCCGGCCGGGGCGTTCGGCGAAGTGCATTTCAAGGGCGCGCCCGGTGCGCCGGAGTTTCGCGCCGCTGCCGGACGCTTGTCGCCGCCATTGACCCCGGCAGCCGAGCCGGACCGTGAAGGTGGCCCGGACTGGCACAGCGACATAACCGTTTATTGCCCGCTCGTGAAACCCTGATTCAATCGCAGACACCCCCAAACCCACATGAACATCACCGAAATCGCCCCCGACGTGTTCCGTCTGTCGCTCTACGTGCCGGAACTCAACCTGCAATTCAACCACTTCCTCGTGCGCGACGACGAGCCGCTGCTCTACCACACCGGCATGCGGCGCATGTTCCCGCAAGTGCGCGAGGCCGTGGCAAAACTGCTGGATCCGGCCACGGTGCGCTGGATCGGCTTCAGCCATTTCGAGGTGGACGAATGTGGCGCCCTTAACGACTGGCTCGCGCTCGCGCCGCGGGCGCAAGCGGTGTGCAGCGTGGTGGGCGCGCTGGTCAACATGGGCGACTTCGCCAGCCGGCCGGCGCGTGGCCTCGGCGGCGACGAGGTCTTCAGCACCGGCCGGTACCGCTTCCGTTTCCGCGCCACGCCGCATCTGCCGCACGGCTGGGACGCCGGTGTGCTCTTTGAGGAAACGCAACGCACGCTGTTCTGTTCCGACCTGTTTCACCACGACGGCAACGTCGAGCCGCTGACCGAATCGGACATCCTCGGCCGCGTGCGCCGGGCCATCACGGAATACCAGGCCGGTCCGCTCATGGACTACCTGCCGTTCACCACGCGCACGCAGGGGTTGCTGGAAAACCTGGCCGCGCTCCGCCCGCGCACCCTGGCCACGATGCACGGCTCGGCCTTCGTGGGCGACGGGGCGCGCGCCTTGCGGGACCTGGGGGTGGTGATGCGCGAGGTGCTGGGATCCAATCCGCCCGAAGGTGAAGGGCATCGGAGCGACGCGTCCGCACCGAAAGCCTCCCAGGTCTGACCCATCGTCGCGGGAGGGGGTGCTTCACGGTTTTGCTTTTGAAACTGGTTGGCGCCCTGACCCGGACCGGAAAACCGGGCGGGTGGATGCGATCATGAATTTTTTGGGCCATTCGCGCGCCCCCTTGGCTGACGGCCCGGGTCGCCGCTGCCCAACCAACCCCGTTTGTTGACAGAAGAAATCTAAACGTTTTGCATCAATTAAATATGAAAAGAACCCTGCTCAGCCTCGCCGTGTTGCTGTTGCTCGCCGCGGCGTCATCCCGCAGTCTGGCCGCGCAGGTTGAGAAACTCCCCGGGCCGCTCCTGGACGGCCTGGGCGACCTGCACCACCCGGTCACCACGCAAGCCGCGCAGACCCAGCGCTACTTCGACCAGGGGCTCCGCCTGCTCTACGGCTTCAATCACAGGGAAGCCATCCGTTCGTTCCGGTCCGCCGTGCATCTGGACCCGCAGTGCGCCATGGCGTATTGGGGAGTGGCGTACGCCTTTGGCCCGCACGTTAACCGGCCGATGGACTCAAACGACACCGCCCAGGCCTGGATCGCACTGCAACGAGCAGTGGCGCTCAAACCCCGGGTCTCCCCGAAGGAGCAGGCGTACATTACGGCGCTGGAAACCCGCTACCGGCCGATCCACCAGGACGAACGGCTTGCCCTCGACAAGGCGTTCGCCGATGCCATGCGCGAGGTGGTGAGGCAATATCCCGATGATCTCGACGCACAGGTGATCTTTGCCGAGTCGCTCATGAACACGATGCCGTGGGACTACTGGACACGCCACCGCACGCCCAAGCCGGAGACCGAGGAGGTCCTCGCCGCGCTGCGGTTTGTCAGTTCGCGCCAGCCCGAGCATCCCGGCGCGAACCACTTTTACATTCACGCGGTCGAGGCCGGGCCGAATCCCGAGCTCGGCCTGCCCGCCGCGGACCGGTTGCTCGATTACGCGCCGGCCGCGGGACACCTGGTCCACATGCCCTCGCACATCTACATGCGCGTGGGCCGGTACGCGGACGCCGTCGTTGCCAACGAACGCGCGGTGAAGGCCGACCGCGACTACATCCGCCACTGCCGGGCACGGGGCTTTTATCCGGGCGTGTATTACCCGCACAACATGCATTTCCTCTGGTGGGCGCAGCTTTTCGAGGGGCGCAGCCGGGAGGCCCTGCGTACGGCGAACCTGGCCGCCGCCTACGCGCTGGACAACTACTGCGGCCCAAACAAGGCCGTGGAAGCCCCGCGCTTGCGCCACCTGCCGTGGCTCACCCTGGCCCGCTTCGGCCGCTGGGATGAAATCCTCGCGCTCACCCGGCCGCCGGACGTGAACGACTTCCTCGTGGACCGCGCCCTCTGGCACTTCACCCGCGGCCTGGCCTTCGCCGCCAAGAAGGACGTGGTCGCCGCCGAGCACGAACTACTGGCGCTGAGCGCCATCGCCACCAGCGAAGGGGCGAAGAAGCTCAGCAGCCCCGTCTTCCCCGTCTCCGACACGCTCGCGGTGGCCGCGCACTGGCTCGCCGGCAAGGTGGCCGGCGCCAAAAGCGACACCCGCACGATGATCGAACATCTCGAGGAGGCCGTCGCCACCGAGGACGCGATTCCATACATGGAGCCGAGCTACTGGCCGGTGCCGACGCGCCCAACGCTGGGCGCCGCATGGCTGCAAGCCGGCGACGCCGCGAAGGCCGAGCAGGTCTTTCGAGAGGACCTCAAACGGTGGCCGCGTCACGCCTGGAGCCTCTTCGGGCTCGAGCAGGCGCTGCGCCACCAAGGCCGCGCGCAGAGCGCCGAAATGGTCCGCCGGGAATTCGCGACGGCCTGGCAGCGCGCCGATGTGCAACTGAGCCTGGACTGGTTCTGACTTCTCGCCGGCAGCTTCCCGGCGCAGCGCCAGCCTCGTAAGGGAGACTCCGGGGTGTTGTAGGACCAACTGACGCTTCGGACGGCAAGTCGCTTTGCCCGAGAACCGCGGTTGAGCAGGCAAAGCTCATAACACCACGGCCGAGCTCGGTTTTCGACTGTAACGATACCGGCCCCGAACCAGCGACCGCCCTCCGGGGAGGGCGGTCGTGTGGCAACGAGGTTCAAACCGGAACGGCGCGCGATCCCGCGCAGCGCGTCACTGACGGACGCGATAAAACCGGGCCGGCCCGGTAGGCGCCACCGTGTACGTGTTGCCCGTGGGGGCCGGGACCACCGGCGCCCAGGCCGTGGCTGCGGTGAGCGCGTCGGCGGATTCGAGCGTGCCCGCGCCGGTCCAGGTGAGGGTCACGCTGTTGCCCTGCCGGGCGATGCTGAGCCGGGGCCGTTCCACCGCCGCGCCGGGCTGGGTGATCAGAGCGTTGTCGAAGAGGCCGGACATGACGTCCGTGGCCGCGCGGACGTAAGCGCCAACGCCGAAGACGATGCCGCTGGTGACCGGGAACGGCACTTCCGCGCCCGGCACGTCGTCTAGGAAGAGCTTCACCGTCGAGCCATTGGCCACAGCCTTGAGGCGATGCCTGCCCCCGTCGTTGAACTGCGGCGTGTTGAAAGCGGCGATCGTGCTGGCCGCGCCGTCCAGCGCGAGCGGGCCGTCACCCGCCTGACCGATGACCCGCGCGAATTCCCAGCCGCCGGCCGAGCCGTCGTGGGTCTTGTATTCGTTGAAGAACACATACCGGGAGCGGGTCTCGTCGGTGATCCAAAGGCCGGTGCGCTGCTTGGCGCTCGTGCCGGTCACCAGCGTGTAGTTCAGCTTGGTGCGGTCCACCTCGAAGGTCACCGGGCGGGTGGCCTCGGCCGTATAGTTTGAGACGGTCAGGACCGCGAAACCCGGCCAGCCGGTGACTTCGCCGGTCACAGCCAGAGTGAGCACGCCCTCCACCAGGCTGACCGCCGAGTCCGCGGTGGCCACGCCTTCGGGCACCAGCGGGGTGGGGTCCACGCGCCAACGGGAGCCGTTCAGCGTGGTGCCGGAGAAGTCCTCGCTCAGCAGGGTGAGCGGCGGCGGTGTCACCGTGACGTTGATGCCGCCGGCCACGCAGGCGCCCTGGTCGTTCGTGACGTCGAAGGTGGTCGTGCCGACCCCCACGGCGACGACCTTGAAGGACTGCACATTGGTCGTGCCGGTGGCGTAAGTGAGCGTGAGCGCGCCGTTCGCCGCGCCTTCCGGGATGGCCACCGCCGGGTTACGGCTGGTGATGGTGACTTTCGTGGTCACGGCGTTGAGCAGCCGCGGGATGGTGACCTTTACCAGGGTGCTGGACGAGCCCTGTTCCGCTGAGACATCGGGGGGGTCCACCTTGATGCAGGGCAGGACATGCTCAATCTTCACATTGTCAAAGACGCCGTCCACGGCGTCGCCGAAAGCCCGCGCGTACGCGCCCACTTCGAAGTAAGTGAAGGCGGTGTTGGCGAAATCGAAGCGTCCGCCGGACTGGCCGTCGAGGAATACCTCCACCGTCTTGCCGTCGGAAAGGAGCTTCAGCCTGTGGCTGTTCGTGTCCTGATCGAGCGCGTCGAAGGCCGGGAGGTTGATGCCGCTGCCGGTGGGACTGCCGGGGTTCACGTTTACCTGCCAGCCGTTTTCGCCCAGGTTCTGGCCGAAGAAGACGTACTGGGAGCGGTCATCGGTGGTGATGTACACACCGGTACGCGCGGCCGTGCTGGGGGTGAGCTCATCCAGTGAGAGCGGGTCAATCGCCACCCGGTCCACCTCAAACGAGAGCAAGAGGTCCTCGCTGGCGGTGTAACTGTTGGTGGTCTTGAGCGAGGCGCCCGGCCAGTAATCCGTGTCCACGTAACCGGAGATGGTCAGCCGGCCGCCGGCCTGCTTCACGTCGAAGACGCCCGAGCCACCTTCAAAGCCCTGCGTGCTCACAAACCACTTCGCCGGGTCAACAGCGCCGCTCGCGAAATCCTCGGTGAGCAGGACGCCCGGGCCGGACACCACCGTCACGTCGAGTTGGTTGCCGATGAGCAGACCGACGTCGTTGGTGAGCGTGAAGCGTGACGCGCCCAGGCTCAGGGCCCGGATGTCAATCGTCTGCGTGTTCGGGCCGCCGGCCGGGAAGTTCAGCGTGAGCGTGCCGCCGGTGGCGCCGACGGTGTTTGCCACCGCTGGCCGGCTGCTGACCACCCGGATGGGCACCGCGGTGGTGGCGTTCGCGCCGGGCGGGATGCGGACGACGATCCCGGTCGCCGTCTGTCCGGTGCCCAGCCGCAGCGCGGTGGTGGAGAACGTGACCGTGCCCACAGCCTCCACCTTCAGATTGTCGAAGATCGTGTCGGCGGTGTCGCCGTTCGCGCGCGCGGCTGTGCCGAACTGAAACACGAACTCGGAGAACGGGAAATTCACCTGCGCGCCGAAGAGGTCGTCGAGGTACAGGCGCACGTTTTTACCGTTGGCGACCATCTTCATGTTGTAGAGGCCGAGGTCTTCGTACGGGTTGAAGGTCGTGATCTCCGTGCCGCTGCCTGTGGGCACGTCGCCCGCCACGCCGATCTTGCGGTTGTACCGCCAGCCGCCCTCGGCACGGACGTCGGCGAACAACACGAAATAGTTGGTGGCCGGGTCCAGGATCCAGAGCATGCTGCGGGACGCCGTGCCGAAGCCGGCCTCGCTCACGCGGTCCACGGAGATGACGATGTTTGTCTCCTCGGAGGCGCGGAAGACGGGGTTCAATTGGAGGGTCGCGGCCGGCCACCATTGCTGGCTGACCGTGCCGGTAAACTCGATCACGCCGTCGTGCTGCGTGACGTCAAACTCGCCGACGCCGCCCTCGAAGAAGGGCGTCGCGCGGGTGAACTTCGCGGGGTCAATCGTGTTGCCGCTGAAGTTTTCCGAGAAGAGGACATTGGTGACCTGGGCGTGCAGCACGGAAGCCAACAGCAGTGTCAGCGCAGCACGCGCCGCGGTGCCGAGGAAGAAATGACGCGGTTTATGCATGGGACCTGGGGTTTTGGGTTACGGAAGCAAAGATGGACGGCGTCCGGCGCCTGTCAAGGCGGCACACCGGCCGGTTCGCCCGCTGTGATCCCGCAAACCGAAGCGGGCCGCGGCGCGGCGCGTTCACGGACCGATTTCGAGTTCGCGCGCGCCGGCCGGGATGGACACTTCCTGACGGCGCCCCCCGGGCCAGGTCACGTGCAGCCTGGCCACGCCATCGCCCGGCTCCAGCACCTGCGTGGCCGCCGGCTGCGACCAGTAGCCTCCGCCCGCACGGACCTCCCGCGCCGGACCGAGGTGGCCATCCGCCCGGACAACCCGCACCACCGCGCCCACCGCAGCGGAGTTACCGGGTGGCCCGAGCAGCCGGACGCGCAAGCCCGGCCGACCGGCGACATTTTTAAAAAGTTTCGTGGCATGCGCGTGCTGCCCCACCACCAGGTCCGGGCGGCCATCATGGTCAAAGTCGCCCGCCGCCGCGCCCCGCCCTTCGCCGAAGACGTAGATTCCACTGGCCCTTGGCTTCAACACAATCCAGCCACCTCGTCCATCGCCGCGCATCAGCACGCCCAGGCCAGCATCGTGCCGTGAAGTCAGGCCCGACACGCCGAAGAAATTTTGCGCGAGGAACACGTCTTCGTGCCCGTCCCCATCGAAGTCCGCCACCGCCAGGCCGAACACCGGCGCCAACTGTGCCTCCAGCGGCAGCGGCCGCACTTCGAAGCGGTCGCCGCGATTGAGCAACAGCACGCTGTCCAGCGTGGCGATGGCGTCGTCGCGCAGTTCCGCCAGCCGTTTGCCGAGAAATTCTGCCACGCCCGCCCGGCTGAACTCTGTGAAGTTGCGATACCGCTCCCGCAGGAACGGCAACGCCCCGGCCAGCGTCTCCCAGTCCCGCCAGGGCACAAGCTTGTCCAGCTCTACCGCGTGGTAGGCTTCGACGACTTCCCAGATGCCGTCGCCGTCGAGGTCGCCTGAGAACACGCGCAATGGCCAGCTCAGGTGGCTTTGGTACTTCGTGTTGCGGCCCCAATTGCCGGCAAGGAGGTCCAGCCGCCCGTCGCCGTTGAAGTCACCCGCGACGACGCTGTTCCACCAGCCGGTGAGTGCGGCGAGGGATGAGGCGGAGCCGGTGACGTCGGCGGCCCCGGTCAACGGCGGGTTCCACTCGTTCAATGCGCCGCGAGTGTTGCGGAAGACGCGCAGCGGTCCGCCGTGGCAGGCGAGGACCAGTTCCGGGTAGCCATCGCCGTCCAGGTCCGTGAAGAGCGCGTCGCTGACCAGGCCGACCCCGGCGAGAAGGCGGTTGCTGTCCGTCTCGGGCACGAAGCGACCGTTGTGATTGCGGAAGAGCAGCGAATCGGCCGGCTCCGCGTAGCGGCCCGCGATGATCCGCCCGCCGACAAAAAGGTCGAGGTCACCATCACCGTCGAGGTCTCCCAGTACCAGCGGGCCGGTGCTGGCCGTTTGCCCCGGCACCACGTCGTCCACCACACCGTCGGTTGGATCGCCCCGGACCACCGCCGGCGCGTTTGTGGCGCCGGTTTCGTAGTTCGCCAGGCCGACCAACAGCGCGCGCCGGCCTTCTGCGGACACCCAGCCCAGCACGGCGGTCTGGTCATCGGTGGCGGGGAGCAGCCACGGTTGTCCCTGCACCGCCGTGAACCCGCCCCGGGTGTCGTTGCGAAACGCTGCCAGCGCGCCACCCCGGACGCCGCCAACCAGCAGGTCCTCCCAGCCGTCACCGTCAAAATCGAACCAGCTCACGCCCGGGCCAAGCTGGCTGTGCCGGAACGGCAACAGCGGCTGGCGGGCGAAATCGTCAAATGGCTCGTCCTGATGCCGGTGCGCCAACGGCGCGCTCACGTCCTCGAAGAGCGGCCGGGGGGTGTCCGCGCCGGGAGGAGCGGTCACTGAAGATTCCTTCGTTCGGCTGTCGGCGGGCTCGGTAATTTCGTATCGCCGGTTGACGGGCGCGTTCGTCAGCACGCTGCGCGCGCCGCCGCGCCAGACGACTTCGATGGTCAGCGGGGTTTCCTCCGCTGCGGCGAAGACACGCTCGGCATCGTCGCTCGACAGGTAGCGTCCGCCGCTGATCATCGTCTGGCTTTGCGCGGGCAGACCCGGTTGCCGCACGGTGATCCGGGCACCGATGCCTCGTGTGTTCGCGCCGGCGCCGCGCAAGCGGATGGCGACGCGCAGGCGGGGGCTGTTGTTGCGGCAGAGCAGCGGCGTGTCACTGAGGCAGTTGATCGCCACATCCAGGTCGCCGTCGAGATCGAGGTCGGCCAAAGCGATGCCCTGGCAGACCTTGCGGGAGTCGAAACCCCAGTCCCGGCCGACCTCCTGGAAGGTCAGATCGCCGCGGTTGCGGAAGGCGAAGTTCGGCGTCCGCAACGGCTCGAAGAGGCGGCGCAGTTCGAGTTGCTCGCGCCAGGAGAACTTTCGCTCGCGCGTCAGGGCATCAATCTGTCGTGCGATGTCAATGTTCTGCGCGTCGCGCACGTGTCCGGTCACCGCGAGCAGGTCCTCGTAGCCGTCCAGGTCCACGTCGAGGAAGACCGGACACCAGGTCCAGTCGGAGGCCTCCACTCCGGCGAGTTGGGCGAGCTCGCTGAACAGCCCGTCGCCGCGGTTCCAGAACAGCGTGTTCCGTGAGTACTGCGGCCGGCTTTCGAGGTCGCCGGCCGCCACCAGCGCCGGCTGCCGCTCCATCAACTGCACCTGCCGCTTCGCATGCTCGCGGCTGTACATGTCAGCCACGAACAGGTCGAATAGCCCGTCGCGGTCCACATCCGCCACGTCCACGCCCATCGAGAAGATGCTCGACTGCCGGAGACCCAGCCGCGGCAGTGCTCGGAAACGCCCACTGCCGTCGTTAATCCAAACGCGGTCCGGCGACTGGAAATCGTTGCAGACATAAAGGTCCGGGGCGCCGTCGCCGTTCAAGTCGTGAAACATCGCGGACAATCCCCAGTCGTACGGCGGCTCGCGCAAAGGCCGCCCTTCTTCGTCCAAAAACGTCCCGTCGGTCCAACTCGCGGCGGTGAAGCGGCCCCGCCCATCGTTCAAGTAAAGCACGTCCGCCTCGCCGTTCTCGAGCACGCCGTGAACGCGGTCCACGGTGAAGCGCCCCACCAGGTCCGGGTCGGTCACCGGCCGGCCGTCCACGGTGAGCAGTTCGTAACGGTTGTTCGCGGTGGCGACCCGGTAGCGTTTGGGCGGCTCGTCGCGGAAGGTGGTCGTGCGGTAGTTCACGACGTAAAGGTCCAGATCGCCGTCGCCATCCACGTCCGCCAGGGCGAGCGAGTGCGCGCCGGTGCCCCCGCGAAGGCCGGACTCCGCCGTCTCGCGGAAAACGCCATGGCCGTCGTTGAGAAACAGTCGCGTGCCCCGGCCCAGACCGTTCACCAGCAGGTCGAGGTCGCCGTCGCCATCCACGTCAGCCAGCGCCGCGCCGGTGGAGACCTGGTCGGCGCAAGCCACCCCGGCGGTGGCGGTGACGTTCGTAAAGCGCCAACCGCCGAGGTTGCGGTACAGCGCGTTCGGTCCGTCCAGCGCGCAGAAGTAAAGGTCGCACCACCCGTCGCCGTCCACGTCGCCGGCAGCGACCCCGGAGCCGTTGAGCAAGATCTGGTTTGTCAGATAACGCGCCTCGGCGAGCCGGTTGGTGAACGTGATGCCCGTCCGCGTCGGGGCCAATTCGGTGAAGCCGGCCTTGCCCTCGGCGGGAACGGTCAGCGGCGTCACGCGTCCGCCGGAAATCTCCCGCCAGGCGGGCGGCTGGGCGCTTAGTTCCGACAGCGCGCTGCCGAGACACAGCCAGAGAGCGAGGTTGGAGGGGCGCATGTGCTGACGCGGCGAGTCTGGCAGGCGGCGCGCGGCCACGCAGCCAAATTGCGCCAGGTCTTTCGGTTTGCCCAATCCCGCGCCGGCCGGCAGAGTCCGCCCATGCCCGAGAGCGTCCGGATCAAGGACCTGCCGCCCAGCGAACGGCCGCGCGAGCGGCTCCGGGCCAAGGGCGCCGACGCGCTGGCCACGGAGGAATTGATCGCGATCCTGCTGCGCACCGGCACGGCGGGGGTGTCGGCGCTGGACGCCGCGCGGCAGTTGCTCAAACAGTTCGGCACGCTCGACGCGCTCGCCCGGGCAAAGCTCGAGCAGATTGCGGCCGTCCGCGGGATCGGCCCCGACAAGGCGGTGACCTTGAAGGCCGCGTTTACCCTGGCGCAGCGGCTCGCCCGCGAGACCCACGGCACCGCGCCGCACCTGGAAACGCCCGACCAGGTCGCCGATTACCTGCGCGAGGACTGCCGCTTGCGTGAGGTCGAGCACTTCCAGGTGCTGCTGCTCAACACCCGCCGCCGCCTGATCCGGATCGAGCCGGTTTCGGTTTCGCAAGGCACGCTCGATACCCTGCTGGTGCATCCGCGCGAGGTTTTCAAGGCCGCCATTGCCGCCAACGCCGCCGCCATCGTGCTCGCCCACAACCACCCCAGCGGCGACCCCACGCCCAGCGAGGCGGACATCCGGGTGACCCGCGACCTCATCCGCGCGGGCCAGTTGCTCAAGATCGAGGTGCTGGACCACATCATCATCGGCCGCCGCACCGCGGACCGGGAGCGCGACTACGTCTCGCTGCGCGAACTAGGGTACTGGGTTTGAGCGCGTGAAGGGACAGAAACAGAGGCATCGCCGCGATCTTGCCTCGCAAAAACCGCGGCTTGACAGAAAAATTTCCGCAGCGTAGCCCACGAAACAAGCCCATTGGGGACGGTCCCAACCAAGTGGGTTGGTATGCAAGCTGGCCAAACAAAGTTCGATATGAAGACCACAAGCGGCGTGACATCAACAGAACAGCAAAACCCGCAGGATCTGGAGATGTGCATTTCCTGCCTCAAGCCCAATATGCCCGGCGTGCATTTTTGCAGGCATTGTGGGACACCACTGACGTCCTATGCGGCCACGGCGCCTTTCGAGAGTATTTTCGCAGAAGGCGATATGTGGCGGAAGGCGACCCGCCCCGGTCGTTACAATGGGCTCGTCAGATCCCTCATCATTGTGTTTCTGGTCTGCATTCTTCTGAGCATAGCCGTGGGCTGGATTTTACCCAGATAGAATGTCACATACCGGAATATCGAGCCAGTCGGTCGGTGCGAACCGCCGCCCCACTGCTCCGCTCAACGTTGGCCTCCGATTCGGATTGCCCTTCTGTGCTCCACTGTACTCCCCGATGGCGGTCGCTCACCTTGGTCGTTGGATGGTGAAGAACGCGAACGCATGAAACCGGCGATCACGATCCGGGAGGAAACCCGGGCGGATATCCGCGTCATTACTGAGGTCACGGTCGCGGCGTTCCAGACGCTGGCGATCAGCAACCACACCGAGCAGTTTATCATCGAAGCGCTGCGGTCCGCGAACGCCCTCAGCCTCTCGCTTGTCGCGGAAGAGGAGGGCCGGGTGGTGGGGCACATCGCGTTTTCTCCGGTGACGATCTCCGATGGGTCGGCAGACTGGTATGGCCTGGGGCCGGTGTCGGTGTTGCCCGGCTGCCAGCGGCGGGGCATCGGCGGCGCCCTGATCCGGGAGGGGCTCGCGCGTCTGAAGGGTCTGGGTGCCCGGGGCTGCTGCCTGGTGGGGCATCCGGATTACTACCAGCGCTTCGGGTTCCACAACATCCGGGGGCTGGTCCACGCGGGGGTACCGGAAGAGGTGTTCCTCGCCCTGGTGTTTGAAGGCCGGACCCCGCAGGGGGTGGTTCAGTTCCACGAAGGATTCCATGCCGATGGCCAGCTTAGCCGGCGCGGGTTTCGTGACCCGGGATGTTCGGCCTTGAATCGGACGGGCACGTGAGCAAGGAAATCCTTGAGATTCAGCGGTTGTTCGAGCGGTTGTGTCACCAGCCCCGGCAACCATTCCCGGCCAGGGGACGAAGCCTGAACGCGCCGCGGGACCAAGGGGTGTACGTCATCCGCAAGGGCCGGGTGGTTTTCCACGTGGGACGCACCATCCGGGCCCGGCAGGGCTTGCTCCAACGCCTTCGGAACCACCTTCAGGGTCGTTCTTCCTTCACCCGGCTTTACTTCAACCGCGATGGGGCCCGGCTGCGCAACGGATTCACGTACCAGACGCTGGTGGTGCGCGACACAAGATTGCGGGCCCTGCTCGAGTCGTATGCGATGGGCCGACTTTGTCTCCGGCATATCGGCACCGGCGGGGGCTGAATGGACTGCCGTCCGAGCTCGCGGTGCATCTGGGTTTGAGTCCGTTCCGTTCCCAATTGGGTTGCAGCCGGTGAAGTGCCGAAGCGGTACATGACAATGTAAGCGCGGTGTGTTTTTCTTTTTCTACAAGAGTTTAGGACTCACCAGTCGCCGCGACAGCCGGGGAGGGCTGGGCTAACCTGGCCGCTGGTGTCGGAGCAAGCGATTGAGGTGCGCCCCTTTGGCCGTCGAAGCTATTCCTGCGGGATTCACTCGGATGACACCGGCTGTCCAGCCGGGCCAACGCTTTTATCCTGTGGGGAAAACGCTATCTTAACGGGCGAGAGCAGGTGTGGTGGAAACCACGCCCGCCCAGGTCAATGGCTTATGCGATTGTCCGATTCAGATTTGCGATTTGTGGTAGAAACGGTGGCCCCCGAGCGGCAGGACCCGGAGCGGGTGGTCGAACTGCTGCGGGGCAAGGAAGACCTGCAAGTGCCCCTGTTGGAAGACCCGCGGCTGGTCGAGCGGCTGTTGAACGAGCATGAAGCGCTGGTGCGGGTCAGCCCGTACCTGCTGTTCGCAGTGCTGCTGCGGCGGCTGCGGCGGGACCTGGAATCGCGGACGTTCGTCCTGGAAGCGGACGCGCAGGGGCGGCGGTTGCCGGTCTTCGCCGCGCGCGAGGCGGCCGGCCTGCTGGATGACCCGGACCTGCGCGAGTATCTGATTGAGTTGCTGTGCTCGTTTGTGCGCACCCATTCGGGCACGCTGTACTGGCGCGAGCGGGGCGTGTGGCGCAAACGCCGCTTCAGTGACCTGAACCTCGACGACCTGATCGCGCTTTGCCAACTGGTCGAGACGCAATTCCGGCCGCCGCTATACAAGCGCGCGGCTGACCTGGCGCTGTTCCTGGCGGGGATTTATCCGGATTACGGCTCCCTGCGGCGCCCGGTTCGCCGGCTGACCACCGGCGGTCGCACCCTGCCCGAGTACGAGCGGGAGGGGCGCCGGCTTTACACCCTGGCGGCGCGCGAGCCAGCCCAGCCCTGGCCGGCCACGGTGTTTGAAACCATGGCGGAGCAGTTCACGCTGGCGCGGGAGGTCTTGAACACCTTGAGCGAGCAGTATCTCAAGCCGTTGCGCAAGGACTACTTCGGCCCGGCGCCCAATTGATCACGGCCGGCTGGTGGACGAAGCTGGACTTCTGACGCGGCTCCAAGTTGCGCGGCGGGGGTGCGGCGTGGTGAAAGGGTTTAAATTGCCCGGACCGGAGGGAGCACGATTCAGGTACCCAAGAGCACGCGGGCCATTTGCGCGCGTACCTTGGTCAGCCGCGCGAGGTCGCCGCCGCCCACCTCCGCCGTGGCCCAGCCGGCAAAGCCAATGTCCGCCAGCGCCGCGCGCACCTTGTCCCAGGGCAGGTCGTCGTCCTCGCCGCCGATTTCGACGAACTTGTTCTTCGCGCGGCTAAAGCCTTTCACGTCCAGCTTCACGCAGCGCCGGCCGAACGCGCGTATCCAGTCCGCCGGCTGGCCGTATTTCCAGTGGTTGCCCACGTCGTAGTACATGCCCACCCACGGGCTGTTGAAGCTGTCCACGAACTTCACGAACCGCTCTGGGCCTTGCTCCGGTCCGCGGTCGTGGTCGTACATCATCTGGTTCCAGACGTTCTCGATCAGGATCATTTGCCCCAGCGCTGCCGCCAGCGGCAGGGATTTTTTGATTTCCGCGCGGCAACGCTCCTCGATCTCCGCGGCCGGGCCGTCGTCGCCCTTGCCCACCACGATGAGCACACCGCTGCCGCCCGCAGCGTGGGACACACGCAGGCAATGCTCGAGATTGGCCCGCGCACGGGCGCGTGTCTCCGGTTTCGGATCCGTGAGGCGCACTTCCCAGTGGGCGTGATTGATGGCGTTGTGGACGAACACGCCCGCCGCCTGCACTGCGGCACGCGCCTGCTCGGGCGTGTGGCTGCCGGCGTCGTCGAAATCCACCCCATCAAAGCCCGCCTCGGCGGCCAGGCGCAGCCGCTCGGCGAGGGTCAGTTTCCGGCCGCCGGACTCGGCCGCGATCATCCCCAGCTTGCACGACAGGAGAATGCGCCTGCCGGCCGGCGGCAACACCAGACCACCTGGCGAGGTGGTGGAGCTTTCGGCGGCGGCGGAGTTGGGAACAGCCAGCGCGGCGCCCAGGCTTGCGGTACCGGCCAGGAAACCGCGACGCGAGACAGGTTGTGCGAGAGTTTTCATCCGGGATGCAAATGTTCTGCCGCCAGTAGAGACCCGCCCGGCGCGGCTGAGAAGCCTGAATTCGAGCGTCGGAGTCGCGGTTGGGAAAGCGAGAACCGCCCCAAAGCAGCCGCGCAGCGACCAGCCAGCGCAGTCGAATGAGGGAGTTGTTGAAAGATCAAACGGCAGGCCAGCGAAAGAATTTGTGCGGCAATGCTCGGATTTGGCGCGGCGAGCAGTGGGGTACAGGCCACGCTGGGACTTGCCCCGGTGAAGCGGACTTTCAGGGCGATTCGTGATCGGAACGTGCAGGCTGTGCGGCCAAGGAGCATCTGTGGTGCTAGCGAAATACCCCGACCGGTCGCCTTCAAGTCGGTGATGATGTCCAGTTGCAGGTTGTTCAGCGTCCCATCGGGTCCCACCCACGTTGTGGGCAGTTCCGGGAACGTTCTCCGACACGGGACATCCCAAGTTCAACAGCCATGTCACCTTCAACGCGTCAGCCCGCCATGACGACGTTGTCGCGCGGGATGGCCGTCATCCGGACGAACGACGCAGCCAATCTCGGGTTGCCGGTCACGATGGTCGTAGAGGCGGATATATGTGCGGACTACACCAAGGCCTTTGTACAGGTGGGGAACCTCGCCTTCAACGGGACTGGAGACGGTCGCCCGGTGTTCCTGTCCTGACGGTCTGTGGTGGGGACTCATCCACAAGGTCGGAACAGGGTAAATTCCAAAAAGCCGAAGTTGGACGGGCAGAACACACTGCGCCAAAGCCAGCTTCGGTTATCAGGTTCAAGTGCCAACCCCAATATGTCCGGTCGCTTCGTGACTGTATGGGTCGGGATGGTTCACGGGGCAACAGCGGTGTCCGGGCCACGTGGGCAGCCACTCCTACAAGCCCGCCCAAAAAAGGCTTGACCCCATGGTGGTCAAAAGAGAACTGGCGGCCCCGTCTCCGGAGCCGCCAGGCGACGATTACTAGGTAGGTCAGCCGCCTGCCGTTCGACAAGCCGCTGAAAGTAGGCCACAGAGGACCTTTTGCGCCTGCGGTGATCGCAGGAGCGGCGGGATTCAGCCGATTTCCGTCGCAGAAACCCGACGCTGGCTTGCCTTTTTACAGAGCAGTATCCGTACCAACTTACAGGACCAGCCGGCTGGCATGAGAGTCGTGGCTTGGGGAGCCTTGCTTGCATCCACGATTGTACATTCTGACACACCTATGTCCCGGCAAACTGGCGACTTTCGTCCATCATGGCGCAACCGCGGCACCTCGCAGAAATTGGCTTTGGTGAAGTCGGCGTCCTGTCTAGCCTTTGATCGCCACAATGAACGAATTTGTCAGTGTCGTCCAAGCTGTGTTGCCGGTGTTCATTGTCATCGCCGCCGGGCTGGTCTTACGGCGTCTGAACTGGCTGACCGGGGAGGCAGACGCCAGCCTGTTGCGCATCACCATCAACGTGATGATCCCATGTCTGGCCTTTGATTCGATCTTGGGGAATTCGGCCGTGGCCAGGCCGGGTAACGTGCTGCTCGCGCCGGTGGTTGGTTTCGGCACGGTCGCACTCGGTACCGGGCTGGCGTTCCTTGCGGCCAAAGGCGTGCCGGCGGAGACGGCGGCCACGCGGCGCACCTTCGCTTTTTCGGTGGCGGTGTACAACTACGGTTACGTGCCGATCCCGCTGGCTTTGAGCCTGTTCGATAAAAGCACCGTGGCAGTGCTCTTCGTCCACAACGTCGGCGTGGAACTGGCGCTCTGGTCGTTCGGGCTGACGCTGCTGGCCGGAGCGAATCCGTGGCGGGAATGGCGCCGGTTGCTCAGTCCGCCACTGGTGGCGATCTTACTGGCCTTGCTCGTTAACGCAACCCTCGGCGAGCGGCTTGTGCCGGTTGCCGCCCGTCAGGCCGCGCACACGCTGGGCCAATGCGCCATACCGCTGGGCATGGTGTTGATCGGCGCGACGGTGGCCGACCATTTGCATGAATTCCGCCAACGGCGCGGCGGCCGGACGATGGTGCTGGCGTGCCTGTTGCGGCTGGGATTGCTGCCCGTTCTTTTTCTCGGTGTTGCGTGGGTATTGCCACTGTCCACCGAATTGACGCGCGTGGTTGTGCTGCAGGCGGCGATGCCAGCAGCGGTGTTTCCCATCGTGATGGCCAAACATTATGGTGGCGACGCGGGCACGGCCCTGCGGGTGGTGGTGGCCACCACCGTGATGTCGCTGTTCACGACGCCGCTGTGGATCCAAGCCGGACTAAAGTGGTTGCAGCCGTGAGTCAACCGATGTCAGACCAAGGGCGCGGCGGCGCTGGAAGCGGGGTAAATTGGTAAAAGCGTGAAAATTAAAAGTGCCCCCAGAACGGTGCGTTCAGGGTTTCAACCTTCGAACCTGTTTGAACCGACCTGGCAGTTCAGTGCTTGGCGGCAACCGGCGGCGCCTTGGCGGTGGCGGCCTGGGTCAATTCGATCAGGTCCAAGAGAATGCGTTTGGCTTCCTTGAGCGTGACATCCGCGGAAGGCGTCTTGTCCGCTTCTTCCTCCTCGTCGTCGGCCTGCGTCGCGGCAGTCACCGGCGTGTCAGCCTCCACAGCCGACGTCGCCGCATTGGTGCTGCCAATGGCGGGGGGCAGCCCTGGTTGGGCGGCAAGCTTGAGGTTTAGTTCGTAAATCTTTTCATCCGAAGCGGCGCGGGCGGCGCGCTCCTGCTTGCGCGCCTTGCTGCGGGCTTCCGCCTCTTCGCGTTCTTTCAGGCGTTGTTCGTAGTTGAGCGAAAGGCTCTTGTCTGCCTGGGCTTCACGATAAGTCTCGATGTCTTCGCGGATGTATGCCCAGTCCGGGTCCACGCCACGCCGGGTCTCGCTGCGGCGCTGCAGTTCCTCGAGATGGGGCTGCACACGCCCAAGCCGATCATACTTCGCGCTGGGGATGGTGTCCCACGGCAGCGCGTAAGGCTGGGTGCCTTCACCCACTTCCATCTCATTGCTGATCGAAGGCAGGATGATGTCGGGCGTGACGCCGCGAAGTTGTGTGGAAGCGCCGTTGGCGCGGTAAAATTTGCGAATCGTCACCTTCAAAGCCCCGGGATTGTAGCTGTCCGGGAAGCGTCGGGTCAGCTTGGCCAGTTCGTAAATGGTCTGCACTGTGCCCTTGCCGTGGGTGGCCTTGTCGCCCACGACCAGCGCGCGGTCGTAGTCCTGCAGGGCCGCCGCCAAAATCTCGGACGCCGAGGCGCTGAACCGGCTGGTCAGGACCACCAGCGGACCGTCGTACACCACGCCGGGATCGGTGTCCCGCTCGACGTTGACCTCGGCGTTGGCGTCCCGCACCTGGACGATCGGTCCCTCGCTGATGAACAGGCCAGTGAGTTTGATGGCCTCCTCAAGCGACCCGCCCCCGTTGCGGCGCAAGTCGAGGATGAGGCCGGAGGCGCCTTCGGCCACGAGCTTTTGGATCAGGCGGGTGACATCGGCTGTCGTGCTGCGCGGCTCGGATTTTCCGCTGGATTTGCCGATGTCAAAGCTGGCGTAGAACGAGGGCAGGTCTATCACGCCCACCCGCGTGGGTTGCGCGCCACCGTTGGGGATCTCGAACAACCGCGCCTTGGCCTCCTGGTCCTCGAGCTTGATCTCGTCCCGCACCAGCGTGATCGTGCGGCGCTCGGAGGAATCGGCGGCATCCGCCGGAATGATGGTGAGGGTGACCTCGGTGCCGCGCGGGCCGCGAATCATCTCAACCACCTTGGTGAGCTTCATGTCCACCACGTCCACGGGTTCCCCGTCCTTTTGCTGGACGGCAATGATGCGGTCGTTGGGCTTGAGCTTCTTGCTGCGGGCGGCCGGCCCGCCGGGGGTGAGGCTCTCGATCGTGCAATAGCCGTCCTCGGAACGCAGCAGCGCGCCAATGCCGAAGAGCGAGAGCTTCATGCTGATGGCGAAGTTCTCGAGCTGAGCCTTGCCCATGTAATCCGAGTGCGGGTCATAGGCGTTGGCCAGGGCGGTGAGATAAAATTGCAGGATGTCCTCGCGGTCGAACTCGCCCAGCGTGCGCAGCAGGCGCTTGTACCGCAGCGCGAGCTTCTTGGTGATCTCCTCGGGCTTCTGTTTGTTCAGAAGCTCCTGAAGGTACTCGTACCGGAGATGCTGCCGCCACAGGGCCCGGGCGGCCTCGAGGTTTTCCGGCCACGGCGCGTTCTTGCGATTGGGCGTATAGCGCTCGTCGGTGGTGAAATCAAATTTGTTTTCCTGGAGCATCTGCGCCACCAGCGTGGCCCGCTGATCCACGCGTTGCAGGTAGCGGGCGAAGATTTCGTTCGCGGGGCGGGTGTCCCCGTGGCGCAAAGTCAGCTCGTCCAAGCGCGTTTTGAACCTTTCGAACTCCTTCAAGTCTTCCTGCGTGAAGTGGAACCGCTGCGGGTCTAGGATGTCCAGGTACCGGTTGTAAAACCGCTCCGCATACTCGGCGTCCAGCGGATGTCGCGAGTAGTGCATGTTCTCCAGCACTCGCGCCGTCAGCCGCGTGGCGTCCGGATCAAAGGCGCCCGGCAGTAGCGGCACCACCTGATCATACTTGGCGGTGAAGGTGATGAGATCGCGTACCGGGTCGGCGGGCGGGGCTGTCTGCGCGAGTTTGGGCGCGGGTGGCTCCGGGGATGAGGGCTCGGATGGCGCGACGTCCGCGCGCGGGAGGGCCAGCAGGCCAAGGCTGAGCAGGCCCACCGCGAAAAGTCGCAGCTTCGGGCGGTCGGGGAGAGATTTGAGATTCCCAATTTTCACAAATGAGCGTCCGACGGACGCCGCCGACGCGGTGCCAAGATAGAACACCCACCCCGTCAAGCAAGCCCAACGCGGCGACGGCTTCAATCTGAAGACCGGAGTTGTTCGCGGCGCCGGTTTGCCGCCGGCACTGTGGCGGTCTTCGGGCCTCCGTTCTCCATGAAGAGTCGGGCCAGTGCCTGGGCCACTAACCGCGAGCCGCGCGCGTTAAGGTGCGAATCGTAGAGGTGATTGAAGACTGGTTCACCATGCACCTGCGTATCCGCCACCAGCGCGGGCGTAAGGTCCACAAAGCGGATGCCGTGGCGGGCGCAGGATTCGGCGACAACCCCGGGCAGGTCCGTGGGGGTCCAGTTTGTGAGCGCCTCGGGCGCGGCCGAAGCAAACTCCAGACGCGTATGCCAGACCCGCTGCTTGCCGGGCATGTAGGCCAGCCAGGTCCGGATGCCGTGCTGCCGGCCCCACGCAGCAAAGCGGCTGAAGCACGATTCCAAGGCCTCAGCCGTGGCGGGCGTGAGGTCGGCCCCCCGGGGCGGCGGGGGGCCAAGGGTTACCGCCACCCGCCCGGTTTGCCCCAGAAACCAGGCGTCAACCGGCGGCGGCGGGTTGCGGGGGGGGCGCGCGCGGCGAGCCCGGATGCGTTCGCCCACTGCGCGCAAAAAGGACGTTTGCGGACGGAACTCGCGGAACGGCCGTTTGCCGGTCGCTTGGAAACGCAGTTCCGCTTCGCGCTCGTAGGCGAGGTCCGCCAGGTCGTTGCCCTCGAAGAAGACGAGCATCGCCTCGCGGGTGGCGGGCGAAACGCCGTAATTTTCGAGGTAGCTGAGTTGGGTCAACGGACCGGTGTTGCCGACGCCGAGGTTGAGGACGCGCAGGCCGAGCGCCTGCGCGAGCCAGGTGGTGAACAGTTCGGCGAAGGGCAGATGGCCCAGTTCGGTGAACGAGTCGCCGGCAATGACAATTTCCCAGGCGGCGGGGCGGGGCTCGTTGCGGAAACCAAGTTCATCGTACCGCACCGTAATCGCTGGTTCGTCAGCGTAGGCGGCGGCGTCGAAATTCAGCACTTCGAGCACCCGGCGCGTGACCGGGCCGGTCCATTCCAGCGGCCCGTCGCGACGGAAAAACACCGTGCCCACGGGCACGGTGGGCTTGCGGAAGAATGGCGGCGTCTGCTGCCAGAGCGCGGCCTGGTGACGGAAGTCGAACCGCACCACCCGGAAGAACACCTCCACCACCGCAACGCCCACGATCAACGCGATCGACACGACACACAACCCGCGCTGAGCGCGAGCCAGCCCGGGAGGCGGGCGCAGCACACCCCCCAGCAACACCACCGCACCTGCAGCCAGCAAGGGTAATTGAAAGCGCCGCCAATGCACGGCGATCTCCGTCACCGTGCCCGCCACAAAGGCCGCCAGGAGCAGCAAGCCGCCCGCTGTCACGTGGAGGGCGATATGAAGTGAACGGCTCACTGGATCGCGAAGCACGGAACTGGGGCAAGCCGCCACCGACGATTTTGCGGGCGGGGTCGTTCCGCGCCGCCAACGACCCCGGCTGCCGGTTTAGCGCGATTGTGGAACGCGCCGAAGCGAAGTCAGCGCGCGCCACCCGCGAATCACCGGCGCTGCGAGCGCGGTCCAACGGGCAAGTCGGGGCAGCCGCCGGCCCAGCACCAGGCCGGCCAACGGCGCCCCCAGCCAGATCCACGGCCGGGCTTTGAGGTAAACGGACCGGGCGGTGTCAACCCAGCGCAATGACCGCGCCGCCTCGGCGGCTTGCACGGCGATGAGGGTGCGCTGGAGTTCGCATTCGCCGGCGAGTCGCCGCTTGCGCTCTTCGATGGCCTTCAACTGTGCTTGCCAAAACATTCGCGATCTTTCCGGAACTCCTCGATCGTGTCCGCGAACGGTTTGGGGCCTTCGCGCAATCGGCGTTTGATGTCCCAGGCCAGTATGGTGGCCCCTGCCCCGTAAAGCACGGTCACTACAGCGAGCACCAGCACCGGCGAGGTGTCCCACAAGGCGACCACGATGGTAGCCGTGGCGGCCACGAGGGCCAACAGGCCCAGGACAAGCATCGCCGCCGCGCGCACCAGCAGGTCCAGCACGCGCGTTTTTTCGGCCTGCAAATCCAACGCGATCACCTCCAGCCGCCGCTGGACTAATCCGAGGACCGAATCCAGTAAGCGGCGGAGCGAATCGAGCAATCCGCCACCGGGCGTGGGGCCGGGGTCGGCCATGCGTTATTTGCGGTTGATCAGTACGCCCAGGAGCACGCCCAGACCGAAGGCCAGGCCAATAGTTTCATACGGGTGATCCCGGATGATCCGGTCGGCGGCCTTGGCGCCGGCAATAGCCCGGTCTTCGAGTCGCCGGCAGGTTTCCTTGGCCTTGGTGAGCGATTCCTGAAGCTTGGCGCGCAATTCGGCGGCCTTTTCGCCCGCCTCGTTAGCGCCGGACTTGAGGAGTTGTTCGGCATCGTGGATCAACTCGCGCAAGTCTTCCGCCAATTTTTCCCGGGTAGGCCCGGGCGCCGATGGCGTCATGTTGTGATAATGCTCTTCCATAGTTTTTCGTGTTTACCATGCCTTAACGTGCGGCTGCTGTCAAAGCGCCGCCGGTCATGACCCCGTCTGCGGCGTCGAATTATGGCAACCACGCGCGACGCCACCGCGGCCACGCTCATCTGACGGGCTGGGACAGATTCATAAAACGCACGCAAACTGGCGCGCCGACGGAAAGGACCTGGCCGGTCGGTTGCAGGCGTCCTGAAGCTGCGTCCACCCGGAAGATCACCACCGTGTCCGAGCCCTGATTAGCGGTCCACAGGTATTGTCCGGAGGGGTCGAGGGCAAAATTGCGCGGTGTACGTCCTTGTGTGCGGACATGCTCCACGAGCTTCAGCCGGCCGGCCGCGGCAGGGTCGAGGGCAAAGACGGCGATGCTGTCATGGCCGCGATTGGACCCGTACACGAAGCGCCCGTTTGGATGCACCGCGACTTCGGCTGTGGTGTTCACGCCGGAGTAATTTTCCGGCAGGGTCGAGACGGTTTGGACGAAGTCGAGGCGGCCATGTTCGGGATCGTAATCGAGCAGGGTCAGCGTGCTGGACAGCTCGTTGATAACAAGCACCCGTCGGCCGTTGGGGTGAAAGGCCAGATGGCGCGGCCCCGAGCCAGGCGGAAGTGACACAGAAGGGATGGCAGCCGGCTCAAGCGATCCCCGGCCGGCATCAAAGCGGTATACCATTACTTGGTCGGTGCCGAGATCGGCCACCAGCGCGTGGCGATTGTCCGGGGTCAAATTCACCGAGTGCGCGTGCGGCTGACGCTGACGCTGCGGATGTACGCTTGATCCGGCATGGCGGATCACGGCGGAGGCCTCGCCCAGCGAACCGTCGGCACGAATCGGCAGCACAGCCACGCTGCCGCCATTGTAATTGGCCACAAGCACTTGCCTTCCGCTTTTATCCACGCTGAGGTGGCAGGGACCCGCGCCGCCGGAGGACTGTTGATTGAGCAATTTCAGCGCGCCGTTGGAAGGGTCCACAGCAAAGGCAACCACCGCTCCGCCTTGACCTTCCGCAAAGTGGCTGACTTCACAGACGGCGTACAGAAATTTGCCGGATGGATGCAGGGCCAAAAACGAGGGATTAACTGTCTGCGCCACGCATCCTAGCGGCGAAGCGGCGCCGGTTTGGTGGTCCACCCGGAACGCGTAAATGCCTTGGCTCTTTGGCCCCGTGTAGGTCCCGATGAAGGTGAAGGTTTGTGCCAATTCACGCGCAGCAGGCTCGTTGGCAAGGAGTTCGGCAGCCGACCTGACAGCGAAGGCAAAGGCTGCCAGGTACACGATCTTCAGGAGACCAACCCTCATACCACACTTGGATGTTTCAAGGCCGTTATCACTTGATACAGAAATAAAAATTGCCTGGCCACAGGCTGCGCTGAAGAACTCAAGGTGCTGCCGTTAGAGGGTGACCGTTGTTTCCGCTACGTAACAGGCAGCCTTTCAAGGGTTTTGGCTTTTGCTTGACAGGGCGTCAAATGGCCAAGAGCTGTACCCCAAGAGCCCGGCGGATGGTTCGGATTTGGGGACTGCTAGCCCATTCGTCCATCCGCCGGGCAGGGTCACAAACACTACAACCCTCTCATCACGTCTTTATAATAACATGGTCCCTGAATTTGGCAACATCCTATTTTTGTAGTACCCAGCGGCGGGTATCCGGGTCAATTGTTTGCGGAGTGTCGCCTACGCCGGGTCTGAGAATGAGCTGCGTGGAGTTCAATAGCGCCTCCCCCTCCCGTGAAGTTACCACCAAACCGCTGGCTGTGTTGACCGCCCGGACAGCCAGCACCCCGGACCACGCCACACACCGCCTCGCCCTCGCTTATACCTGCGATCAAAACCTCGGCCCGCCGGAATTTCTGGCCGCCCACTACGTCCCCGCGCTGCTCTGGCGAGCCGCGAAGCGTGGTACCCAAGCCGGGGCCGGTGTCCTCGCCCACTGTTCCGGTGGGCGGTCCGTGATCGCCGAGCGCGGCTTAGGTGGGGCCAGGCGCCGGAGGGAGGCACGCCCTGCGCGAAAACAGCAGCAGGGCGCAGCACTGCGGCGCAAGCTGGGGCAAGCGGCAGGCGCGCTGGGCCTCGGTGACGTGACCAGTCAGCGGTGGCGGCTGGCCAACGACCGCCGGACGCGGGCGTGCCAAGGGTTGGACTTCCACCATGCTCCGAGGAATTTGAAGCAGCGCCAGTTTGCGGGCTGGTTGCTTCCGGTTGGCAGCGAGGGTGCGGAGCGTTGCTGTCCTGGCCGCAGCTTGCCCATGATCCCCCGGGGAAGCGAAGCGCATCCGACAGGCTTACGGCAGCCTGCGGAAACTGATTTGCCCATTCGCGGGCGCGGCGGTCTTTTCGCTTGCATTGGCGCACGTGGGCTCGCATAAGTCTTCACCGGACTGTGATGTCCAGACTTGTTCAGAGCTTCGTCAGCGCATGAATAACCTTCCTTGGAGGAGGGCGTCGTGAGCCGCCCGTTCTCGTCCCGCGCTTCGGCTGGTCCCTCGGTTCGCATCAATGGCAAGATCCGCGCCCGCGAGGTTCGCGTCATCGCCTCGGACGGTCGCCAGATCGGGATTCTTCCCCTGGCCGAGGCCATCATGATGGCGCGCAACGCCGGCATGGACCTGGTGGAGGTTGCGCCCAACGCCACGCCGCCGGTCTGCCGCATTGTGGACTTCGGCAAGTATCAGTACGAACAGGCCAAAAAGGAGAAGGAGTCCAAGAAGCACCAACACTCGAATCGGGTCAAAGAAATCCAACTCCGGCCGGTGATTGACCCGCACGATTTCGGGGTGAAACTCGACCGCGCGGTGGAGTTTTTGTGTGACGACATCAAGGTGAAACTGACCTTGCGCTTCCGGGGGCGGGAGATGCGCCACCAGGAGCTGGGGCTCCAGATCGTCGAGAAGTTCATCAAGGACGTCGCACCGTACGGCCAGGCCATTGAGCAGCCGAAGGTGGTGGGCCGGGGTATGAGCGTGATGATCAATCCGCTCCCTCGCGCCAAGCGCGCCCGCCCGCCCAAGGGCGAGTCTGGCGCTGGTTCGGCATCGTCTGAAGCTTCCAAGCCCGCCCCGCGGGACAACCCGCCCGGGACGTCGCCCGGCAGCGACGCATCCCCTGCCGCCGTTCCGGCCGGATTCGTCAACAACCCGTTCGCGCAACTCCCCGAACCGACCGGGGCGGGAGGCGCAACGTCTCCGACGGAGTAGCCGGCCACGCCGCTTCAGTGGAGCACGGCTTTTAGCGCCTTGAGGGCCTGACGCGCGGCGTACAATTGGGCCTGTTGTTGACGGGCCAGGAGCGCCCGGAGTTCATCCCGCTCGGGTGACGGCGTTAACCGCCGCAAGATGGCTTGCACCAACGCGAGGTTTTGGAGTTCGCCCAGCGCTTCCTGGGCCGGCAGCAGGCGCCGGCAGACGGGATCTTTGGGCAGCTTCTTGCGGGAGACGGCCAGTTCGCGCAGGTACCGCCACCAGCGCACCGTGCGCCGGAAGTCGTGCCGGTCCTCCTCGCCGAGTTGAAAGAAGCGGGGCAACTGCTGGCGAACGTGGTCCCGGTACCGCTCCTGCAGCTTGCAAAACCGCCGCGCCAGCGCGCGCGCCGCCGCTTTGGTCCCGCCTTGCGCGGGGTGCGCCAGCCGTCCCAGAACCTGGCCGGGGATGGCCAGGAGTTGTCGCTGGCGGCGGCGCCAGAGCCGGTCGCGCAGGGTCTGGCACTCCGCGACCAGTGCGGGACCGGCCTTGCTGGCGACCAGCCATTCCACCGCAATATCCAGATCGCGCACCGGGCTGGTGGCGCGGGAAATCCGGCCCGCCCAGGCGCGCAATTGCCCGAGCTGCGCGGCGTCAAAGAGCGCCTTGCCCAGTCGGACTGAAAGCCGCAGTCGCCGCAGGGTGACGCGCAGTTCATGCACCTGTTCGGCGTCGCCTCGCCGACGACACAGGCGGTGCAGGCGTCGCAATGCGGACAACAACTTCTGGTGGCGGCGCTGCCATCGTCGCGCAAGGCGTTCCGGTTTCATGCGGGTGACGGTTTGGTTGCGAAACGCAGTCAGCCTACCCGCGCCCCCGAGCCGGGGGCAAATCCCGGATTGTTACATTTGCAGGGTGGTCGCTGCGGGGACGATCCGTCCCGTTCAGCCGCGAGCAACGACCGGCAGCCGGCGAAGTGTCAACACACCGCCGCCGATACCGGAGCCGGCCGTCTGGTCGGCACGAGCGGCGGCTCGACATCCGGGATGCCCTTCCAAGTCGGATCGAGGCCCAGGTCGCGGATCATCTGGAGGTCCTTTTCCACCGGCTGATTCAGCGTGGTCAGGTAATTGCCCACCATCAGCGCGCTGGCGCCGGCCATGAAGATCAGGCTCTGCAGGTCGCGCAGGTTCACCACGCGGCCGCCCGCCACCATGATTTCCTGCCGTGGCAGCACGAGGCGAAAGACGGCGAGGGTTTGCAAGGCCTCAATCGGCGGCACCAACGGCCGGTTGGCAAACGGTGTGCCGGGGATGGGATTCAGGAAGTTGACCGGCACGAAGTCCGGATTGACCTCCTTGAGCGCGAACATCAGGTCCACGCGGTCCTCGCGGGTCTCACCCAGCCCGATGATGCCGCCGGAGCAAATTTTGATGCCCGCGTTTTTCAACAGCCGGATCGTCTGCAGCCGGTCGTCGTACGTGTGGGTGGAGCACTGCTTCGGGAAGAAGCGGCGCGAGGTCTCGAGGTTGTGGTTGTAGCATTGCACACCCGCCTCGGCCAGGCGGTCGGCCACGCGCTGGCTTTTGATGATGCCCAGCGAGGCGTCGGGCCGCACCTTGCCCTGCGTCGTCAACTCCCGGAAGCGCGCACACACTTCCTCCAGCAGCGGGCCCTCTTCAAGGCCCCGCCACGCCGCCACCAAGCCCAGCCCCGTTACGCCGTTGCGGTGCGCCTCCTCGGCGGCCAGCCGCACCGGCTCCGGGTCCACAAAGCCGTAGCGCGGGGCGTCGGTCTGGTAAAACGCGGACTGCGCGCAAAACTTGCAGTCCTCCGGGCAGCCGCCGGCCTTGGCGTTCACGATCGAGCACAGGTGGACCTTGTTGCCCTTGAAGCGCTCGCGGACGCGGTTGGCCCAGCTCAGCAGGTCGAAGATGTCGGCGGAGCACTCCAGATTCAGCAGCCAGAGCGCCTCGTCGCGGGTCACCTCGCCACCGGCGAGGACGCGTCCGCCCAGGGCGGCAATGCGGTTGTGGTGATGGGCGTCAAGCGCGGGTGACGACATGGTTGACAGGCTATCGTGCCCGGCCGGCCTGGCAAGCGCGGAAACCCGCCGGCCGCTTCGACGGAAAAGACGCGACAAGCCGGAGCGTTTGCGCTACCAGACCCGACGCGAATTTACCATGCCAACCAACCTCCTCACCCCCGACCAGTCCGTGCTGGCGCTGATTGACGTCCAGGGCAAGCTGGCCCAGCTCATGCACGAACGCGAGGCGCTGTTCGACAACCTCCAGCGCCTGGTGAAAGGCGTGCGCGTGCTGGAGCTGCCGGTGCTCTGGCTGGAGCAGTACCCGCAAGGCCTGGGCCCGACGATCCCCGAGGTGGCCCATTTGCTGACCGGGTTGCAACCCATCGCCAAGACGTGCTTCAGCGCATGGGGCAGCGGCGAGTTCCGGGACCGGCTCGCGGCCGCTGGTCGCCGGCAGGTGTTGCTCGCCGGGATCGAGTCGCACGTCTGCGTGTATCAGACGGCGGTGGATCTGCTGGCCGCCGGCTATGAAGTCGAGGTTGTGGCGGACGCGGTGTCATCCCGTACGGCGGCGAACCGCCGGCTGGGTTTGGACCGAATGCGCCTGGCTGGCGCGCGGGTGAGCAGCGTGGAGATGGCCCTGTTCGAGTTGTTGCGCACTGCGGAGGCACCGGCGTTCAAGGAGATCGCCCGCATCGTGAAGTAAGCCCGGAGGCCCCGTCATGAACGCAATGCTCGCCGCCGCTGTCACCGCCCGGTGGTGGTGGCCTTTTGTAGTCCTCGCGGTCAGCGTGGGCCTGATCGTCTTTCTCATCACGCGGATGCGCCTGCATGCGTTTCTGGCGCTGGTGCTGGCGGCCTTTGCGGCTGGATGGTTGGCCCATACCCTGCCGGGCGAGGCGGGCCGGAGCCACTGGGTGCAAGCGGTGGAGTTGACCGCGGCCGAATTTGGCACCACAGCCGGCAAGATTGCCATCGTCATCGCCCTGGCGTCGGTCATCGGCGTGTGTCTGATGGAAAGCGGCGCGGCGGACAAGGTGGTGCGGCGTTTTCTGGCCGTGTTTGGCGAACGGCGTGCGGGCACGGCGATCTTTCTGAGCGGCTACATCATCTCGATCCCGATTTTCTTCGACACGTTTTTCATGCTGCTGCTGCCGCTGGCGCGGGCGATGGCGCTGCGGACCGGCCGGAACTACCTCCTTTACGTGATGGCAATCTGCACCGCGGGCATCGTGACCCATTCGCTGTGCGCGCCGCATCCGGGGCCGTTAGCGATGGCGGAGGCGCTCCGGGTGGACCTGGGGCTTTCGATCCTGGTCGGCGTGGTGGTCGGCATCGTGCCGGCCACGGCAGGCTGGGGGGTGTCGCAGTGGTTGAACCGCCGGCTGCAGATTCCGCTGCGCGAAACCGCCGGCGCGCCCCTGGCCGACCTGCAACGGATCATCCAGCAGGACGAGCGCGAATTGCCCGGTTTCACCTGGTCCATCACCCCGGTGATCCTGCCGATCTTTCTCATCTCCCTGGCGTCGTTGTTTGATGCCGCGCGCAAGCAGCCCGACACGTTCCCGTGGCTGCTGGCGCTATGCGGCGGGGCGGACGGTTTCGCCGGCGTGGCGCGCGGGGTGGAGTTTCTGGGCAATCGCAACGTGGCGCTGCTGATCGGCACAGTGATCGCCATCGTCGTGCTGATGCGCCAGCGCGGCCTGAACGTGGCCCGCGTGTGCGAATTGATCGGCCCGCCGCTCGAAACGGCCGGCGTCATCATCCTCATCACCAGCGCCGGCGGCGCCTTCGGCCTGATGCTCAAGAACGCCGGCGTGGGGGAGGCCATCAAAACTGCCGCGGAAGGCCGGGATGTGAACCTGATCCTGCTGGCCTGGCTCGTGGCCGCCGTGATCCGCGTCGCGCAAGGCTCGGCCACGGTGGCCATGCTCACCACCTCGGCGATGGTCTTTCCGTTGATGGCGGCCGGCCTCCCGTACCATCCGATTTACATCTTCCTCGCCATCGGCTTCGGCGCGATGATTTGCTCCTGGATGAACGACAGCGGCTTCTGGGTCGTGGGCCGGCTGAGCGGCTTCACCGAAAAGGAGACCCTCAAGACCTGGACCGTCATTGCCACCGTGAACAGTGTAGCCGGCCTGCTCGTGACCTGGCTGGCGGCGACGCTGTTGCCGTTTGCGGGCCGTTGAGGTCTGCATATCGTCTGACATGCAGGCAATGTTTGAGCGGGCGTTTGGCCCGCCTTTCCATCCGATTCGCTCTGTGGTGGGGCTGGGTCTATGGCTGCTGCTCACCTGCGGCGTGGCGGTGCTGGCCAGCCTGCCCGCGCCGGGTGAGTGGTACGCCGCGTTGCGCAAGCCGGCCTGGACGCCGCCCGGCTGGCTGTTCGGTCCGGTGTGGACCGCGCTGTACGTGATGATGGCGTTTGCGGCCTGGCTGGTCTGGCATCACGGCGGGTTCGCGTATCAGGGGAGGCCGCTGGGCGCGTACCTGGCGCAGCTTGGGCTCAACGGACTTTGGTCGTGGATTTTCTTCGGCTGGCAGCGGCCCGGGCTGGCATTTGCGGAAATCCTGCTGCTTGCGGCGGCGGTGGCGGTCACGTTGCGGCTGTTCGCGCGCGTCTCGAAACCGGCCGCCTGGCTGCTGGCGCCGTACCTGGCCTGGCTGGCCTTCGCCGCCGCGCTCAACTTCAGCATTTGGCGACTGAACGCATGAGGCGGCCGTGACGGCCCGCCGCTGCCGCGCCAGCCAACCGGCTCACCGCTTCACTGTCACCCCCACGCCAATGACCTGGCGGTCGTACTCGCGGCCCGTGATGCCGGGACGCAGGTTCACTGCCCATTCCCAAGCGCACCACGCGCTGAACGCAAGCCACGGTTTCGCGGCGTAGTCCAGCCGGGTCTCGGCGGTGAAGACCTCATCCCGCAGGTCCAAGCCGCGCACGTAGTCGTATTCCTGGAGATCAAACCGGAAAGTGCCGCGCAGCTTGGGCGAGAAGCGGTGATCGAGTGTGCCCGTGGCGCGAATGTTCTGGAAGGCGGCTCGGCCGGCCGTGGACGGTAACAGGTGCTGGAACGCCTCGGCTTTGAACGACGTGTCCCGGCCGATCGCCACGCTCGCCTGCGCCTGGAAGTACATCAGCATTTCCGTGGGATCCGCCCCGGCGGGCAGGCCGGCGGGGTTGAATTGGTGAAAGCTCGGGCCGATTTCCCCGCGGCACCGGAGCCACTTCACCGGCGTGGCGCTCAGCGCGCCCACCAGCCGGTGGTAATCATTCTGATAGGTATAGGGCACACCACGGGGCAGGCGCTCCTGATCCTGATGCCCGAAGCGGTAGCCGGCACCGACTTCCCAGCCCCGCGCCGGCTTCATGCCGAACTCCCCGCCGCCGTTCACGTCGGTGCGGTCTGCGTAGTTCTGGTAGCCGTAGCCGGGGAGGGTCTTGAAATCCGTCATGATGTCCCACAGCCGCGCCTCAAACACACCCCGCACGTACCCGCGCTCCCGGTTGTAACGGGCGTCGAGCGGTGAGTGCCAAAAGAAATTGCGGCGCCGATACCGGATTTCCGCAGCGCCCAGCGCCGGCGTCGTGCCGGGCTCCTCCGGCGTGGACCAGGTCGGGCCTTCCGTGCTGCCGTCGGTGAACTGCGCGCGGGCCAGCGCGCGGGCCGCCCATTGTTCGTCGTGGAAATCCAGGTTGAACACGCCGACGTGGCGCAGGTACGACTCCTCGTCCCGGGCGTGAAAAAAGGTGAAGTCTGGCGCGTAGTTCAAGCCCAGCGTGAGCGTGGACGGCTCCGGCGCGCGCCAGTCCAGACCCGCGACCGGTTGGACGGCGGTGACCCAGGATTCGATCCGCGCCAGCGGGCCTTCGTTTTGGAGCATCACGTTGTTGTCGTAGCGCTCGCTCACACCGGCCGAAACGGTGGTGGCGAAGGCGAGGGTGTTGGGGTGGGCGTCTTCAGCGCTAAGCGTGACTGCCAGCAGCAAAGCGGCAAAAGCCGGGCGCGGGCCGAGGTGCCCCACGGTGGCGCGCGCGGCGGGTGTTGCGGCGGCGGCTTCGACACTGGCGGCGGTCAACAGCACGATTCAAGGCGTGGCCCGCAGTTGAAAGGGAATCCGGGATTCGGGATGTGACACCGGCGGGTGCCCGTCCGGGCCAGGCGCGCGCCAGCGTAGGCGGACCGGGTTGGCGGCTCAATCGCGAAACCGAGCGCGCGCGGCAGTCGTACCGGGAACTGTCTCAGCGCGGCTCGTTGAACAGTTGGAAGAAATGTTGGGCCAGCGTGCCGGCGCTGTTCATGCAATGAAAGATGAGGGCGGGGAACAGTTGGGTCAACGGCACGCGCGGTTTGCACCCGTGCCGCCTGGCCATGGCCGGCAGAGCCGCCGCGGGCAGGAGTAGTTCCAACGCCGCCCAAAACCCGTGGGGCGCAGCGCTGCACGTCGTCAATCGGGGAGTCTTTACGCCAGTGACGGTCTTGCCTTTTCGCTGAGACCGTTTTCGTATTCCCAGTGTAAGCAACTCATGGCCAAATAAGTACAAGGTGAATATTGCCGGGTGAATTTCCGAAAGGCATTAGCGCTGGCCCGCGTTTTTCACGCCTGAACGAGTGTGAAGCCGGGTAGCGCAGACTTCCAAGTCTGCAGTATCGCGGGTTTCCAACCCGCAGACCGCTCGTTCGGTGGCAACACCCTGCCGACTGGAAGTCGGCGATTGACTCGCTCGTGCCCGCTCACTCGGCCCTGCGGGCCTGGCCGTCGCTTCGCTCCGGCAATCCCGTGTGCCGCTTCCCCAGCGGCACAAGTCAACAGACGGGAGGTTTGCGCTACCCGGCCTTGCGCCTCTCCGGGTGTAGAGAATGCGGGCTGAAAATACGAGGATTTGTTCACTGGAACTCCCTCAAGGCGCCTTTTCCTGGCGGGTAACAATCGGGACATAGCCGACTTCCAGGCCCGCCGGCGGCTTCACGAGCAGAGCCGGATCGAGTGAAACCAGCTTTCCGCGAGTCGGTGGCGGCAGGTAGTCGCGGTCAATCGGCCAGTGGGCGTGGAGCTTCTCAACAAAAGCCTGCAGCTTCGCTTTCTTCTCCGCGCTCCAGTGGTATTGCTGGAAGGACGGCTGGTCCACAAAGCGATACCAAGAGTAGGTTACCACCGAGCCATCCACCAGCTTCGCCGTGAAGGGACCGAGTTTAGGCCCGGGCTGCGCCCAGGCCCCAGTCGTGGGCGAGGTGTAGGGCACGCCGGGGCTGGCCAGCCGGAATTGCTGGGCGTGGAGTTTGGTTTCCGCCGGCACTTGCGCCGCAGGCACGGCGACGCGCTCGTCGCCGACGTGCTTGTAGTATTGCGGGAACAACCCTTTCGGGGCGATGTCGTTGGCGAACCATTGCAGACCCCACACGTTGCCTTCGAAGATGCGCGTGTCGAAGGCGCGCTCGACGCCAACGATTTTCTTGCCCGCCTGATCGTAGCGTGTGGTGCTCGTGTTGAGCTTGGGTTTGAACGCGCCCTTCTCGTCGAAGCGTCCGGAGCAGGCCGGGCCGCCGTCGCGCCAGGCCTTGAAAGCGTTGTAGAGCGCGGCCTTCGAGTAGTAGGTCACGTCCTGCACCAGATACGCCCGGCCCTGGTCGTCCACCGGCCACTGGAGCTTCGGCAGCTTCGAGTAGGTTGTGCCTTGCGCGTCCTTGGCGTCGAAGCGCGGCACCGTGTTGATTTCCATCGCGCCGCCGCCCATGACGCCGGGGCGCGCATCGAGGCCGCGACCGTAGATGAAGGGATAGTTGAACAGCCTGCCGATCTTGCTCCACGTCTCGGGGATGTAGTAGGCGATAGGACCTTTGAAGTTGGCGGCGCTGAGAAAGCAGGTCCAACTCTGGTCACCCGTGGGCGGATCGTCGGTGGTGGGATCAGTGAACGGCAGCGCCATCCAGGAATAGCCGAGGAACTCGCCGTTGGGATTGCCCTGAAACGGCAGCGCGTCGGGTGGAATGAGCAAGCGATTGCTGAGTTGGGCAATGCCGAGGCGGTTGTCCGGCAGCGCCTCGTTGCTGTAGAAGAACGACCAGCCCGGCGAACCGATCTCATAGTCGTAGCACTGCGGCGTCCCGTTCATGCTGAACTTGGGCGGGCCATAGCGGAAATGGTTGCCGGCCCAATAACCCAAGCCGCCCTCGACCGTTTGGAAGACGCTGCTCCAGGTAGGCCCGCGCGGCTTCCATTGGCGGGCGAGCGTGCCTTCCGGGCAGAGCGGGGTATCTTTGTTGTCCGAGTTGTCCGGTTGAATCCAGGAACTGGGCAGACCGATCTGGAAGTCGGCCAGCGGCTGATCCACCAGCGGCCAGACGGCGGCGTAGAACCCCATGCCTGCGGTGTAGCCGCCGTCGGCCGGGAGTTTCTCATGGCCGAAGCCGATGTAGCCGTGCAGGCCCTGGGAATGGGAAGTGACCTGGCCAGCCCCGGACTTCGGCGCGTCTTTCGACGGATTATCTTGGGCAGCGCAAGTCCAGGCAAGGACGGCTCCGCCGACGAGGAGGGCGAATGCTGTTTTCATAGGTGGTCGTTCCGTTAGTTAACGTCTAAACAATCTCTTCCCGCGCCGCATCCCAGCGCACCATGCGCCGTTCCTGCTGCGCCTTCAGCGACATGAGAAACGTGGCCGTCTCGATGAAGGCCTCGTCGGTCGAGCATTTCGGCGTTCCGCGGGTGCGGATGCAATTCAGCCAATCCACGATGTGGTTGGGCTGCGAGGGCGTTTTGCCGCGTTCGTAGCCTTTGGGCAGGCCGGGGTTCCGGTTGTGGCCGGCGGGGATGATCTCGAACGTGGTCACGTCGTGGGCGATGGCGTCAAAGCGCAGCGTGGCGTCGCGCCCACAAATTGTCACCGGCTGGCGGTCGGTGGTGTTCATGCTGCCCTCGAAGGTGACCGTGCGGCCCAGCTTCTCGAACTGGTAGGTGGCGATCCAGGTGTCCGGCACTTCGCGGTCGTCGCGGAGCAACGCGATCTGGCCGGCGCAAACACAGGTGTCGGGGATGCCGTGGCCGAGGAGGTATTGCACGAAATCCATCTCGTGCGACAAGAGATCGCCGGCGTAGCCCGTGCCGTAGGCGTAGTAGCAGCGCCAGTGCCAGAAGTGCCGCTCGTTCCAGGGAATCTTGGGCGCCGGGCCGAGCCAGCGATCCCAGTCCACCTCCTTGGCGACCTGCGCCGGGTCGGGGCGCTGCCACTGGTCGTAGTAGCCGTACCAGCGCCAGTTGGGCTGGTGGGGCGCCGAGGACTTGAAGCGGCCGGTGCGCACCAGGGTGATGGGGCCCAGTAGCCCTTGGGCGATCAGTTCCTTGGCCTGCAAGGCACAGGTGGCCTGACGCGCCTGGTGGCCGAGTTGGAAGACGACTTGGCTCTTCTTGAGCGCTTCGCGCATCACCTTGGCCTCGTCCAGGGTCCGGGAGAATCCTTTCTCACAGTAGATGTCTTTACCGGCTTTCACCGCGTCCAGCACCATCTGGCAATGCCAATGGTCTGGCGTGGCGATGACCACGGCATCTACGTTTGGGTCAGACAGCAGGTCACGATAATCCAAGTAGGCTTTGGCCTGTGGATTCTGGCTGCGCTCGAGGCCCTTCTGGCGGTGCGGCCCATAGACGTCGCAGACCGCGACGACCTTGACGTTCGGCGCGGCGACCACGGCGTTGAGCAGGTCGCCGCCGCGGGTACCCAGGCCGATGCAGCCAACGCCGATGGTCTTGGTCGCCGGGGCCGCAGCGAGAATGGCCGGTGCGAAGGTGGAAGCAGCCGTCACGACGGTGGCGGTTTGACCGGCAGTTCGCAGGAACTGCCGCCGGTTAATGCACGGGGGATTCTCCGGATGAAAGGTTGGGCGGATGGATTTCATGGTCGGACTTTTCAAGTTTCGCGGACGGTTTCTCGGTCTTGAGGTTTGTTTGGATGGGTCCGGCGGACCGGCTTGTTTGGGTTCGTGATGGCACAAATCAAAGGCGCGCTCTCAGGGGGCGGGTAGCGGCCGGCAGGAACGGGCTCCGCGTGCAGCGTCTTTGCCGGCAGCAACCTTGGCTCAGTCGCCTTCGAGGGCGTTTCCGGCGTGGGATTGCGAGTGTCTTCGGCCACAAGATTGCCAGTCTGCGCCACGCTACGGCGCGCGGCGGGTGTTGCGGCGGCGGCTTCGACACTGGCGACGGTCAACAGCACGATTCAAGGCGTGGCCCACAGTTGAAAGGGAATCCGGAATTCTGGATGTGACACCAGCGGGTGCCCGTCCGGGCCAGGCGCGCCAGCGTAGGCGGACCGGGTTGGCGGCTCAATCACGAAACCGAGCGCGCACGGCGGCAGGACGCGCCGGGCACGTCTGCCGTCCTGCGCTGCCCGGAAAGCCGGCTGACGTGCGTCGGTCACCCGGCCCGGTCGGAGCGGGTTGTCAGATCGCGAGTTAAACAAAGGAATGCGGCCATGTGAATGAACGGCGCCGGGCTTCCTGGCCGGCGCGCGGGAGATGCACGGTTCGAGTCGGTCGGGGCCCCGGATAATCGTTCTCCCGCTGGCTTATTCCGGGCTCCTGCAAGACGATAGCCCACCCGCCAACCCCGCACGCACGGTATGTTTGGTTGTCTTGGCCCGCGCGCTGTGTTGAACTCGCCGCCTCGCCGCATGGGATCCGACCGGGCCGGCGGCGAGCCACGGCATGAATGACGAGCCCTCACAACCCGCCCCGGCGGGTGCGACTCCGACGCATTACGAGGCGTCGGTCCAGCGTGACCTTGAGCGCATCCGCGCCGCGGTTGCGAAGATGGCGGGCCTGGCCGAGCGCGCCTTGCGCGACGGGATGACGGCGCTGCGGGAGCGCAACCGCCAGCTCGCATACGCGGTGATCATCCGCGACCAGGGCATTGACGAGCTGGAGAAAGAGGTGGACCGGCTGTGCCTGGAATTTCTGGTGCGCCAGCAACCGGTGGCCGCGCCGCTGCGCTTCGCCTACACGGCCTTGAAGGTCAGCAGCGAGTTGGAGCGCGTGGGCGATTACGCGGAAAGCGTGGCCCACCAGGCCGCCAAGCTCAGCGCCCTGGACGTCACGCTGCCGCTGGCGCGGTTCGCCGAGATCGCCGACGCGGCCGTGCCCATGCTGCGGGACGCCATCCGCGCCTACCTGAGCGCCGACGCGGACCTGGCACTGCGCACCATCCCGACCGAGGACACGGTGGACGTGCTCAAGGCGCAACTGCGGCGGGATCTGGTGCAAATGTACAAGAACAACCAGCTCCCGTTCGAGGCGCTGGACCCCTGCCTGCTCATCACGCGCCGGCTGGAACGGGTGAGCGACCAGGCGCGGAACATCTGCGCTGAGACCCTTTACCTGTGCACGGGCGAGTTCGCGAAGCATCGCGACTCCAGCGCGTACCGGATCCTGTTCCTTGACCGCCACAACGCCGGGGCGAGTCTCCTGGCCGAGGCCATCGCCGAGTCGCTGCGCCGGCCGCATTTCGTCTTCACGAGCGCCGGCCTGGAACCGCGGCCCGCGCCGGACGCCGTGCTGGCGTTCATGCGCGAAAAGGGACTGGACCCGGCCCGCAAGAATCCGAAGGCGTTGACGCAGGTTCCCGAACTCGACCGCTACCACGTGGTGGTCGCTCTGGACCCGGAGGTGAAGCGCCTCTTTCCGCCGCAGCCGCGCAAAATCATCTTCCTGGACTGGACCGTGGAAGACCCGGCCCGCGTTTCCGGCCCGCCGGCGGCCATCCGATCCGCCTGCGAAACCACCTGCCGGGTGCTCGAGGAGCATCTGCGCGCGCTGGTGGAGGCGATTCAAGGAGAGGCGACGGACTGACCGGGCCATGGCAGCGACGCGGTCCACACTTCACCGGCTGGTCGTGGCGGGCGGCGTCCTCGCGCTGGCCCTGGCCGGCGGCGCGACCGGCTGTTCCCGTCCGGCCGGCGAGGCGCCGCGCGCGGTCAAGGTCATCCAGAACATTGGCTCGGACACGATGGTGAACCTGGCGCAGGCGTGGGCCGAGGAGTACCAGCAGGTGGCACCGGATGTTTCGGTGGAGGTCTCGGGCGGCGGTTCGGGCCTGGGGATCGCGGCCTTGCTCAACGGCACGGCCGACATCGCCAACACCAGCCGAAAGATCGAGCCGGAGGAAAGCGAGCGTTTGGTCGCCCAGAACGGCAGGCCACCCCGCGAATTCCTGGTGGGCTTTGACGCCGTCGCGATCTACGTCCATCGCGACAACCCGCTCGAGGAAATCAGCCTCGAGGACCTGCACGACATCTACGCCGAGGGCGGCCCCCTTGACCGCTGGTCGCAACTGGGTGTGCGTCACATCCCGCGCGCGCGGACCGACCGGATCATCCGCGTGAGCCGGCAGAACAACTCGGGCACGTACCACTACTTTCGCGATGTCGTCTGCGGCAAGAAAACGGATTTCAAGCTCGGCTCGCTGGACATGAACGGCTCCAAGGACGTGGTCGAACTGGTGGCCCGCACGCCGGCGGCCATCGGCTACAGCGGCCTGGGCTACCAGACGCCGCAGGTGAAGCTGTTGCGAGTGTCGCGCAAACGCGGCCAGTCGGGTGTCCTGCCCACCGTGGCCACCACGCTGGACCAGAGCTATCCCATCGCGCGGCCCATGTTCATGTACACGCCGGGCGAACCGCCGGAGCACGTGCGGCGGTTCCTGGACTGGGTGCTGTCTCCGGCCGGGCAGAAGATGGTGGAGCTCACGGGCTACGTCCCGCTGAAGGCCCCGGAGGTGTCACCATGAGCGGGCCGCGTGTGCCTCAACCGCGCCGTTCCCGCCCGGTCCTGCACGTCCTGGCGGAGCGCGGCATGGAAGGGCTGATCCGCCTGTGCGGTTTCAGTGCCATCCTGTTTGTCTTCGGCATTTTTCTGTTCGTGCTTCGCGAAGGCGCGCCGTTGATCCCGAAGCTGGACTGGGCGCAGGTCTTGTTCAGCCCGGAATGGTACCCGACCTCCCGCGCCAACGTCCGTTACGGGGTGGGCGCCATGATCGTGGGCACGTTGAGCGTGACGGTGCTGGCCATGCTGCTGGCGGTGCCGTTCGGGCTGGGCGCGGCGGTGTTTGTCTCCGAGTTCTGCACGGGCCGGCTCAAGGAGGCGCTCAAGGTGGTGATCGAACTGCTGGCGGCCATCCCGAGCATCGTGTGGGGATTCATCGGCCTGAGCGTGACGAACCACCTCATCCAGACCTACCTGCCGGCCCCGGTGGGCTTGAACCTGTTCAACGCCGCCTGCCTGTTGGCGCTGATGAGCGTGCCCATCATCGTCAGCATCGGCGAGGACGCGCTCAAGGCGGTGCCGGATTCCTACCGCGAGGCGGCCCTGGCCCTCGGCGCGACGCGCTGGCAGATCATCCACCGCGTGCTGCTGCCCGCCGCGCGCAACGGCCTGCTTGCCGCGGTGCTGCTGGGCGTGGGCCGCGCCATCGGGGAGACCATGGCCGTGCTGATGGCCACCGGCCACGCCAACAGCATTCCGCACAGCCTCTTCGATCCCATCCGCACCCTCACCGCCACCATCGCTGCCGAACTGGGCGAGACCGCCGTGGGATCGGATCATTACCGGATGCTGTTCCTGATCGGCGTGATGCTCTTCACGATCACTTTCATCGTGAACCTGCTCGCGGACCTCGCGGTGCGCGGCGTGCGCAAGCTCCCGGGATGAACCCGCCGCCGTTCAGTCCCACTCCGCTGGTCCGGCGCAAGGCGCGCCAGGAACGCCTCGCCCAGGTCGTGCTGGGCGGCATGGCGCTGGCGCTGGTCGTGCCGCTGCTGGCCATCCTCGCGTACCTTGTCATCAAGGGCGCGCCGCTGCTGTCCTGGAGCTTTCTGACCACGAACCCGACCCACGGGATGCGCGAAGGCGGCATCTGGTCGGCGTTGCTCGGCACGCTGTACCTGGTGGTGATCGCCCTGCTGGTGGCGGCGCCGGTCGGCGTGCTCAGTGCCATCTACCTGAACGAATACGCGCGCGACAACTGGCTCACCCGGCTCATCCACCTGGCGGTGGTGAACCTGGCCGGCGTGCCCAGCATCGTGCATGCCTTGTTCGGTCTCGGGGCGTTCGTCCTGTTTGCCGGCCTGGGCCGTTCGATCCTGGCCGCCTCGCTCACGCTGGCCATCATGACGCTGCCGGTGATCATCGCGAGCACCAAGGAAGCGCTGGCGGCGGTGCCCCTGTCGTTTCGCGAGGCCTGCTGGAATGTCGGCGCCTCGCGGTGGCAGACCATCTGGCGCGTGGTGTTGCCCAATTCAATCAGCGGCATTCTCACCGGCGTGATCCTCCAGGTCTCGCGCACCGCCGGGGAGACCGCCCCCATCATGTTCACCGGCGCGGTGTTCTACAAAAAGATCGCGGCCGGCGACCCCTTCGCCTACTCGCTCACGGATCAGTGCATGGCGCTTTCGATGCACCTGTACACGGTCACCACCCAGGTCACACACGCGCCGGAGGCCCTGCCCTACGCCATCGCCGTGGTCCTGCTCGGCGCCGTGTTGGCCGTGAACGCCACGTCCATCTGGGTGCGCTCCCGCCTCCGGGCCCGGAAGAAATGGTGACCCCGCCCGCCAGGATCAGCGTGGAAAACCTCCGCGTCAGCTACGGCTCCCGGGAGGTGTTGCACGGCATCTCCTTCACGGTCGCGCCCAAGGAAATCTTCGGCATCATCGGCCCCGCGCAGTCGGGCAAGACTTCGCTGCTGCGCTGCCTGAACCGCACGCTCGAATTCACCCCCCACGCCGTCCAGAGTGGCAGCGTGCGCGTGGACGGCCAGGACGTGGCCCGCGTGCCGGACGTGCATGCGCTGCGGCGCAAGATTGGCATGGTGGCCCCGCTGCCCGTGGGCCTGCCGCTGTCCATTTACGACAATGTCGCCTTCGCCCCCCGCTGCGCGGGCATCCGCGACCGCGCGGAACTGGACGCCCGCGTGGAGCAGTGCCTCCGCCAGGCCGCGCTCTGGGAGGAGGTGAAGGACCGTCTGCACACGCTGGGCACGCGGCTGTCCGGCGGACAGCAGCAGCGCCTCACCATCGCCCGCGCGCTCTCGCACGAACCGGAGATCCTCTGCCTGGACGAGTTTTCCATCGCCATTGACCCGGTCACCACCATGCGCATCGAGGAGGTGCTCCAGAGCCTGCGCAGCCGGATGACCATCGTGCTGGTGACCAACCTCGTCCAGCAGGCCCGCCGGCTGGCGGACCGCACGATGTTCCTGTGGAACGGCCACATCGTGGAACTGGACCGCAGCGAGGTGATCTTCGGCGAGCAGCCGCGCGACCGGCGGACCTACGACTACACCCACGGCCTTTTCGGCTGAGCCCGCGATGCACCCCCCCGCATACAGCCTCACCACCCGCGCGTTGAACCTCTGGTACGGTCGGTTCCAGGCGCTGATCGAGGTGTCGGTCAACATCCGCGCCGGGTTCATCACCGCGCTGATCGGGCCGTCCGGCTGCGGCAAGACCACGCTGCTGCGCTGCTTCAACCGGGTGAACGAACGCTACGGCTACGTCACCACCGAGGGCGAAATCCGCGTGCTGGGCCGGAATATCTACGACCCCGGCGTGTCGCTGATCGAGCTGCGCAAGGCGGTGGGCATGGTGTTCCAGCGACCGAACCCGCTGCCGCTTTCCGTTTATGAGAACGTGGTCTTCGGCCTGCGGGTGCATCACCGCCGCCGCGACCTCAACCGCGCGCTGCTGGACGCCGCCGTGGAACAGGCCTTGCGCGAAGTCGGTCTGTGGAACGATCTCAAAGACCGGCTGAACACCCCGGCCACGCGGCTCCAGCTCGAGCAGCAGCAGAAGCTCTGCATCGCCCGCCTGCTGCCCCTCAAGCCGCAGGTCATCCTGATGGATGAACCGTGCTCCGCGCTTGACGTCAACGGCACCCGCGCCATCGAGGAGTTGATGTTCTCCCTGAAGGACCGGTACACGCTGCTGGTGGTCACCCACAACATGGCCCAGGCCCGCCGGGCCAGCGACGAATGCATCTTCATGCTGCTGGGCCGCGTGGTGGAACACCGCCGCACCGAGGACCTGTTCTTGAATCCGCAGCATCCGCAAACCGCTGAATACATCGAGGGCCGCTACGGCTGATGTTGCCGCGTCTTCCAGGGCGGTACCAACTGCGCCGCCGCCGTCCTGCGGCTCCCCCACCCGGGAGGAGGATGGGGGGGCGTTTTCGTCTTCAGGAACCACCCGGGAAGGACTTGGCCTGGCGCTTTTGTCTCAGCGTCCCGCCGCGCCGCTGGCCCGCTGGGCGCGGTATTCACGGATCAGTTGCAGCGCCTCGTCGAAGATGTCCGCCGGGACAATCCTGCCCCGGATTTTCGGATAGGCGGCCTCGGCGGCGGTGCGCCATTCAGCCTCGATTCCGGGCGTCACGGGCGTCACGGTGAGTCCGCGCTTCTGCATAGCCTTCACGGCGTCGTCCGATTCCTTGCGGCCGTTTTCCTTGATTTCCCGGCCGGTCTGGAGCGCGGCCTTGCGCATCTCTTCGCGGGCGTTGGCCGGCAGCTTGTCCCAGGCGGCCTTGCGGATGACGCACGCGCCGACCAGCGGCGCCCAGTTCAGTTCGAGCATGTACGGGGCGCGCGTGTCCACCTGGGAGGCGAGGGCGAAGACCGGCGGCAGCGGCGCGGCCTCGATCAGGCCGGTCTGGAATCCGGGCAGGATGTCGGCGGTCTCCAGCGACACCGGCTGAAAACCGGCCGAGCGATAGATCTCCAACTGGTCCGCACTGCCCGACCACGAGAACAGCTTGAGCTTCTTCAAATCGTCCGGCCGCTGGATCGGCTTCTTGCTGAAGAATCGCACCCAGCCGGCGTCCGACCAGAACAGCACGACGAAGCCTTTCGCCTCCAACCGGGCCTCGAGTTTGGGCTGCAGTTTCGCGCCCACGTAATCCACCTCGGCCAGGTCGCGGAAGCCCATCGGCAACGTCTGCAGGCCCGCCACGCCGGGCTCGATCTCCGACAGCCCCACGCCGGTGAGCATCGCCGCCTGGATCGAGTTCACGCCCATCAAACCCACGGTGTCGGTCTCGCCGCCCAGCTTGCCGTCGGCGTAAATCACCAGGTCCACGTTGCCGTTCGAGGCCTTGCGCCACGCCTCGCGCAGGTTGAGCAGGCTTTTGTGGAAGGAACTGCCGGTGGGCGCAAGCGTGGCCAGCTTCACGCGTTCGAGGGCGCGCGCCGGCAGGGCCAGCAGGGCCAGAACCGCCAGCAACACTCCCAGCCGGCGCGGGCCGGGTCTGCGAGACAGAGGGACACGCCGCGGGGGCGCCGGGGGCTGCAAAATCCCGTATCCCGGACCGACAGGCGAATGGTGGCTGTTCATGGCGTTTTGGACTTCAAGGAGCCGGTGAGGGTTCAGGGATGAGGAACAAGTCGTCGCGTTTGGCGGCGAGCCAGCGCGCCCGCCGCTGCATCACCCGATTCACCAGCCGATGCTCCGGAAAGGCATCCGCGTCAATCGCCAACGCCTGCGCCAGCAGCGCGTCGAACTGTTTCAAGTCCTGCGTCTGCGCGCACACCGCCTCCGCGAACGCAACGTACGGCGCCACTTGTTTGCCGCCGCTCAGCGCCACCGCCCGCTCAAAATGCCGGCGGGCGCGCGCGGCCGGATCGCCCGCCGCCCCCTGCCGCGCCATTTCGTACGTGATGAGAAAGGTGTGGATCGCCCCCTCGCCCCAGTCCGGCTCGAGCGCAAACGCGCGGTCCATGAGCGCCTCCATCTGGGGGATCTCGGCCACGCGGTCCGGATTGTCCTTCGACAAAGCGATCGCCGCGCCCCACGACGCTGCGGTCCAGTAGAGCAACGGCACGTCCGGGGCACGGGCCAGTTTCACCGCGGCCGGGGCATTGGTTTGCAGCGTGGCGCGGAAGCCGCGGTGGCGCGCTTCGAGCCCGCGCAGACCGTAGTCCCGCGCGCGCAGGTAAAGGCGCCGGGCGCGCTCGCGCAGCGCCGTGGCACCGGCCAGGTCGCGGTCCTCCAGTTCATCGGCGTCCATCTGAACGAACGCGTAGGCGTACTGCGTGAAACCGCTGGCCGTGGCGAAGAGCAGGCCCTTGTGCCGCGGGCTTTCGGCCAGCAGGCTCTCCATGAGCTTCAGGCTGAACGGCACCGCCGCGCGGATCAGTTCGGGGTCGTCGTCGCTCGCGAAGGTCGTGCCGCCGCCAGCGAGCGCGTCGCCCACCTTGTTCACGGCGAATTTTTTGATCGAACAGCCGGCGCCGGCCGCGAGCAGGCCGGCCAGCAGCGTGGCGGTCTGCAGCGCCGGGAAGATGGACAGGCATTTCCGCACGCCGCCCATGTAGCACGCGTTTGGCCGCGCGGCGAATCGAAAATCCACTCGCCCGCAGCGCTCAAACCAGGCGCGTGCGCCGAGCGGAGCGCGCCTGGACGGCACAACGGCGCTTTCCCTGCGGGGTTCGTGCGGTTACCCTCCGCCCATGCCGCTCGGGGAAGCCGACACCCGCGCCAAGCTGATTGACCCGGCCCTGCACGCCCGCGGCTGGACCGAGGACCTCATCCGCCGCGAGGAAACCGCCGGCGCGATCGAGATCATTGACGGCAAGCCCCGCAAGCGCGCCAAGGGCCGCACCGACTACACCCTGCGCGTCCGCGTGACCGCCGAGGCCCAGCCCGTCGCCACCGGCCTGCTCGAGGCCAAGGCCGAGCACCTGCCCCCGCACCACGGCCTCGAACAGGCCAAGCTCTACGCCGCCGGCAAGCGCCTGAACGTGCCGTTTGTCTTCTCGACCAACGGGCGCTTGTTCGTGGAGTTTGATCGTCTGACGGGTCTGACCAGCCCGCCGCGCCCGCTGGCCGACTTCCCCACGCCCGCCGAGTTGCGTGCCCGCTACGAGCAGGCGATGGGTTTCCGGCTCGATTCGCCCGCCGCCCGGCCGTTGTTGGTCCGTTACCCCGGCGGCGAAGCCACCCGGCGCTACTACCAGGACGCCGCCATCCGGGCCGTGCTCGAAAAACTCGCCCGCGGCGAGAAACGCGCCCTGCTGGCCCTGGCCACCGGCGCGGGCAAGACGTTCATCGCGGTTCACTTGCTCAAAAAGATCGCCGACGCCGGCCAGCTCCGCCGCGCCCTGTTCGTTTGCGACCGCGACGAACTGCGCACCCAGGCTCTGGCCGCGTTCCAAAACGTCTTCGGCGCGGACGCCGCCGAGGTCTTTGAGGAGGCCGATGGCCGCAACCACGCCCGCAACGCGCGCATCCACATTGCCACCTACCAGACCCTGGACGTGGCTGGCGAGGACGCCTCCGCCAATTTCCTCCTCCGCCACTACCCGCCGGACTACTTCAGCCACATCATCATTGACGAGTGCCACCGCTCGGCCTGGGGCAAGTGGTCGCAGGTGCTCACCCGCAACCCCAACGCCGTCCAGATCGGCCTCACCGCCACGCCCCGCCGGCTCGAAATCGCCGAGCACACCCCCGAGGCCGAGGCCGACCGCCAGGTCACCGCCGACAACCTCCGCCACTTCGGCGAGCCGGTCTATGAATACGACATGGCCCAGGGCATCGAAGACGGCTACCTGGCCGCCTGCGAAATCCACCGCCTCGACGTCTTCTTGGACGACAACGACGAAAAACAGCACGGCCTCTCCCGCGACGATCTGGAAGGCAAGGCCCTCCACGATGCCATTACCGGCGAGCCGGTCTCCGCCGATGCCGCTCGCGCCCACTACGAAGCGCCCAGTTTCGAGGACAAGTTGCTCCTCCCCGAACGCGTCGAGGTCATGTGCCGGCAACTGTTCGCCCGGCTGCTGGCCACCGGCGGCCCGGAGCAAAAGACCATCATCTTCTGCGCCCGCGACCACCACGCCGACCGCGTGGCCGCCCAGATGAACAACCTTTACGCCGAGTGGTGCGCAGCCCAAAACCGCCCGCGCCTCGACCCCTACGCCTTCAAATGCACCGCCAGCGTCGGCGGCGCGCAATACCTGGCCGACCTGCGCGGCGCGACCCGCTCCCACTTCATCGCCACCACCGTGGACCTGCTGACCACCGGCGTGGACGTGCCCTGCGTCCAGAACATCGTGTTCTTCAAATACGTCCGCTCGCCCATTGCCTTTTACCAGATGCTCGGCCGCGGCACGCGCCTGCACCCGCCCACCGGCAAGCTCATGTTCCGCGTCTATGACTTCACCAACGCCACGCGGCTGTTTGGCGAAGGATTCCTGAGCCAGTGGCAGCCAAAAACCCCGACCGGTCCGACTAGTCCGACCGAGCCCCCCGAACCCACCCTGCAAGTGGAAGGCTTCGACGTGCGTGTGACCGACGCCGGCCGCTACATCGTGACGGAAGTGGATGGCCGGGCCATGCCCGTCACCGTCGAGGAATACAAGGCCCGCCTGGCTGCCCGGCTGGTCGAGGAAGCGCCCACGCTGGACGCCTTTCGGGCCGCCTGGGTCGAGCCGCCCCGTCGCCGCGAACTGCTCGGCCGGCTGCCCGACGCCGGCCGCTCCGCCCTGCTGGTCCAAAAGCTCGAGGACATGAGCGACTACGACCTCTACGACGTGCTGGCCGAACTGGGCTACGGCCTTGCCCCGCGCACCCGTGCCCAACGCAGCGAGGCTTTCACCTACAAACACGCCCAGTGGTTGGCCGGCCTGCCCGCGCCCGCCCGCGCGACGCTGCGGGCCATTGCCGCCCAGTTCGCCCGCGCCGGCACGGATTCGCTGGAGAACCCGGAGATTTTCTCCTTGCGCGAGGTGCGCGAAGCCGGCGGCCTGGCGGCGCTGACCGCCCTGGGCAACGCCCGCGACATCCTGCGCGAAACCAAGGAACGCATGTTCGCCGCGTGAACACCACCAAGTTGGCCAACCACCAAGACACCAAGAGCACCAAGCCGAAAGACCTTGGTGTCCTTGGTGACCTTGGTGGTCCAACCCGACCGCCCCTGCCTCCCGGCTGGCGCTGGGTCAGGTTGGGGGAGGCGTGCGAGTTGGTTGGCACTCCACTCAACCCACAGGAACACCGCGAGGAGACATTCGCACATTACAGCATCCCTGCTTTCGATGCTGGGAACGGTCCAGCGATTGAGCCGGGAGCGGCAATCCTGAGCAACAAGGTCTTGTTCCCGAACAAGGCGGTGTTGTTCTCCAAGCTGAATCCCCGAATCCCGCGGGTTTGGCACGTGCAGGACAAACACCCGTACCGGCGAGTTTGCTCGACGGAATTCCTGCCGCTTGTGCCTGATGGGTGCAACCTAAACGCGGACTTCCTGACCTTTTGCCTACAAGAGCCGCGCTTGATCGAGACGCTGCGGGCACGGGTTGCCGCAGCCACAAAGAGCCGCGAACGGCTCAAGCCGAACATCCTGCTAGCCGCGGAAATCCCCCTTCCGCCGTTGGCGGAGCAGGAGCGGTTGGTGGGGGTGTTGCGGGAGCGGCTGGGGGCGGTGGCGCGCGCCCGCCGCGCCGCCGAGGAACAGTTGGCGGCGATTGAGGCGTTGCCGGCGGCGCTGCTGCGGCAGGCGTTTCGGGGCGAGTTGTGACCACCAATTCTTCACCACCAAGAGCACCAAGAGCACAAAGGAAAGAGAACTTGGTGGCCTTGGTGTCCTTGGTGGTTAAACTCCCGGTCATGAATCACAAACCCATTCCCCCGGCGGTGGACGCCGTGGCCCGGCAGGTGGTGGACGCGGCGTTGCGGGTGCATTCGGCCCTCGGGCCGGGGCTCTTGGAGGGCGTGTACGAGGTCTGCCTGGCCTACGAATTGACCCGGCGCGGACTGAAGGTCGAGCGGCAGGTCAGCCTGCCGGTGGTGTATGAGGGCGTGCGGTTGGACGCCGGGCTGCGACTGGACCTCCTGGTGGAGGGTTGCCTGGTGGTGGAACTCAAGGCGGTGGAGGCGGTGCAGCCGCTGCACCTGGCGCAGGTGCTGACCTACCTGAAGCTCTCCGGCCACCGGCTGGGGCTTCTCATCAACTTCAACGTCGCCCGCATCAGGGACGGCATTCAGCGCGTGGCTCTGTGAACCACGAAGATGAGTAACCACCAAGACACCAAGGACACCAAGGCTTCTCCATTTATTGCCGGAGGCGTGGGCGTGAACAGGCGACCAGGCGGCCCAGGCTCGCCCCGGGCTGAAAGTTTCTGAACCCGGCGGGTCAAAGTTTCTTTCCTTGGTGCTCTTGGTGTCCTTGGTGGTTAAACTCGGAGCGATGAAACGTCACACCACCCCGCAGTCGCTCAACGCGGCGATCAAGGGCATCTGCGACATCATGCGGCGCTCGAACTGCGCCGGGGCGCTGCAGTACGTGCCGGAGCTGACGTGGATTCTGTTCCTGCGCATCCTGGACGAGCGGGAGGAGCACGAGCGGCAGGCCGCCGAGGCCGTGGGGGCGGAGTTTGTGCCGTCGCTGGAAGCGCCCTACCGCTGGCGCGATTGGGCCGCCCCGCTGATGGCGGACCACCAGGCGAGCAACCACCAAGACACCAAGAGCAACAAGCCGAAAAACCTTCGTGTCCTTGGTGACCTTGGTGGTGAACTTCCAGTCGGCTGGAAACGGGCGGAGTTGCAGCGGGGCGCGCTGGGCGCGTTCTTCGGCTTCGTCAACGGCGAGTTGATCCCGCATCTCAAGGGTCTGAAGGATCGTCCCAACGCCACGCCGCGCCAAAAGGTCATCAGCGAAATCTTCAGCGGGGTGGAGCGCACGCGCATTGACACCGAGCGCAACCTGCTGGACGTGCTGGACAAAGTGCACGAGATCAGCGCCGCGACGGTTGACCCGACGCACGTGTTCACGCTCTCGCAGGTCTATGAGGGGCTGCTCCTGAAGATGGGCGAGAAGGGCAACGACGGCGGCCAGTTCTTCACCCCGCGCGAGATCATCCGGGTGATGGTGCGGGTGGTTGACCCGAAGATCGGCGAAACGGTTTATGATCCGGGCTGCGGCACGGGCGGGTTTCTGGCCCAGGCCTTCGAGCACATGGCCGGGCCGAACCATGAGAAGATCACCTCGCCGGACCAGCTCGAGACGCTCAAGCGGCGCACCTTTTACGGGCGGGAGAAGGACAACGCCATTTACCCGATCGCGCTGGCCAACCTGGTGTTGCACCACATTGACGAGCCGCACATCTGGCACGGGAACACGCTGACCGGCGCGGAGATTTACGGCGGACTGTTCCAGGACGCGCCGGCGTTGTTCGACGTGGTGCTCATGAACCCGCCCTTTGGCGGCAAGGAAGGCAAGGAGGCGCAGACGCGGTTTGCCTACAAGACCAGTGCCACGCAGGTGCTGTTCTTGCAGCACGTGATGGACAGCCTCAAGCCGGGCGGCCGGTGCGGCATCGTGCTGGACGAGGGGGTGCTGTTCCGGACCAACGAGCAGGCGTTTGTGCAGACCAAGCGCAAGCTGCTGGACGATTGCGACCTGTGGTGCATTGTGAGCCTGCCGCCGGGGACGTTCGTGAATGCCGGCGCGGGCGTGAAGGCCAACCTGCTGTTCTTCACCAAGGGCCGGCCCACGGAGCGCATCTGGTACTACGACCTCTCGGACATCAAGGTGGGCAAGAAAACGCCGCTGACGCTGGGGCATTTTGAGGAGTTTTTCAGGCTGCTTTCGGACCGGTCGGACCGGTCGGACCGGTCGGACCGGAGTTGGCTGGTAACCCGCGCCGAGATCGAGGCGCGCGGCTACGACCTCAAAGCGGTCAACCCGCACCGCAAAAACCACGAGGACAGACGGACGCCCGAAGAGCTGCTGGCGCTGATCGAGGCCCGGGGCCGGGAGGTGGCGGAGGCGCTGGCGGCGCTGCGTCGCTAGCCCGGGCCAACGCGCCGAAGTGCTGCAGGCTCAGCCGCCCGCGGCAATCAGGCGTCGCAGGATCCGGTAAACCGCGGTGGACTCCACCGGCTCCGCCGGCAGTTCGTCCGGCCGGGCCGTCAACAACACTGGCCAGTCGGCCGGGTTTTCGGGGCGGCGACCGTGCGAGCCTTTGACCAAGGTGGCATCGAGCGGTATCACGTCCATGAGCATACGGAAGCCCAGCCGCTTCTGGAGCAGCCGCCACGCGACCTTTGCCGTGAGCGCCAGCGGCGACAGCGCCGGGTCGGTGAAGAGCTCGACCGGGTCGTAGCCGGGCTTGCGGTGGATGTCCACCGTGCGCGCAAAGTCCGGCGCCACCGCGTCGTCCAGCCAGTAGTAGTACGTGAACCAGCCGTTCTCCGGCGCCACGGCGATGAGGTCGCCGGCGCGTGGGTGGTCAATGCCCGCGGCCGCCTTTTCCTCGGGGTCGAGCGCGCGGGCACCCGACTCGAGTTCCACGAAGTCGCGGACCACGTCGGCGAGCTTCGGGTTCTTCAAGTAGATGTGGGCGACCTGATGATCCGCCACGGCGAAGACTTCGCTGGCCCCGGCGTCCAGCAACTCGCGGCCGAGTTCCTCGCGCACCGCCAACCAGCCTTGCTGGCGGAACAGCCGGTTCAGATGGATCGGCCGGTCCACGTCCGTGAGGCCGTACTCGGACAGGATGACCACCTGTACGCCGCGCTTTTCGAAGAACGCGATCAGGTCGCCAGCGATGGTGTCAATTGCCCGCAGGTCCGGGACAATTTCGGATTTCGGCGTGCGGGTCTCGGTGTTTGGAGCAAAGACACCGTGCCGTTGCAGGTTGTAGTCCAGGTGCGGCAGGTAAACCAGGTGCAGCGTGGGCTGGTAGCGGCGTTCGATCCATTTCGCGGCTTCCGCGATCCAGCGCGAGGCCGCATCAGCCGCACCTTGTGGTGATTTCACCCCCGCCGCCGGTCCCCAAAAGGTGGCAAAGGGGAACGGCCCCAGGTCGCGCTGAATGGCATATCGCATCGCGGCCGGCCGGGTGTAGATGTCGAACACTTTTCGGCCGTCGGCCGGGTACATCGGCCGCGGGGTGATCGAGTAGTCCGCGGTCGAGTACATGTTGAACCACCAAAAGAGTTTTGCGCAGGTGAACGACGGCTCGCACGCGCGCAGGTTGTCCCAGAGTTTGGGCGCGGCGACCAGGCGGTTGGACTGCTTCCAAAAATGCACCTCGGCGAGTTCGCGATGGTACCAGCCGTTGCCCACGATGCCGTGCTCGCGAGGGGGCCGGCCGGTGAGGTAATTCGCCTGCGCGGTGCAGGTCACCGCCGGAAACGCCGGCGCGACGCGCGCGAACGAGCCGGTCGCGCGGAAGCGGCGCAGCTTCGGCGTGTGCTCGCCGATCAAGGCCTCGGTGAGGCCCACGATGTTCAAGACGGCGGTGCGGCGCATGAACTGAGGCCTGACATCGCCAAGTCAGTGGCGGACCGGCGCGGGCCGAGGAGCGCCCGGGCAAGCTGATTTGTGCCCGGACACCGTCTTTGCCCACTGGCTGACACGCCGGGCAAAGTGCTGAAAAAGCCTTTGGCTTTCCAGGCTGTAGTTGACTTCGCGGGTTGCCTGTCCAAGCTTAAAATTAGATTCCACCGTCATGCGCGCTTCGCCAACTCCCCCCGGTCCGGCAACCGGGCCGCCGCGGCGGTGCCGGACTCAGCCGAGCCCCACAAGCTCACAGCCAGGGCTCGATCGGCCTCCCCCCCCGCGATCCATTGAGGCATTACCCGGCCCGCCGTTTCCGCCGACCTGTGTCCGCGCAGGGGCCGGCCGCGGTCATTGACGGCCTGAATCCGCGCGCCGGGTTTTTCGATTACCCCACGCGTCGTCCGCCGGCTACGTTGGCCGCGTGATGGCCGGAAACCCGACGCGGTCCAACCTCAACTGCTGACGACCATGGAGGCCTTTTTCATTCTGATTCCCCTGGCTTTGCTGGGCTTGATCCTTTACGCCCCGATCGCCCTCGGCGTCCTGCGCAAACGGGTCCGCCGGCTCGAGGAAGATCTGGCCCGCTTGAATGCGAGGGTGGAACTGGCTGCCCGGGAGCACGCACCGGCGCCAGCGTCAACCGCGACCCCGCCGCCCGCGGTGGAACAGGTCCTTGCCGCCCGCCGCGTTGCGCCCACCGCAGCGCCGCCCGCGCCCGCTACGCCACCTCCCCTGACTCCGCCTGTCTTTCCAGTCCTGCCGCCGCCGGTTCCACCACCTCTACCGGCCAAAGTCGCGCCGCCCGAGACCGCCCCGGCTTTTGCGGTGGCGCCACCGGCTCCGGGCGCGACGACCAACGCGGCTCCGAAGCCGGCGTCCACGTTCCCGTTCGTCGGCAAGGAAGCCGCAACATCGGACCGTCCGGCCATCAATTGGGAGCAGTTCATGGGCGTGAAACTGTTCGCCTGGATCGGCGGCTTCGCGCTGTTTCTCGCGGTGGCGTTCCTCGTGAAGTACTCGTTCGACCAGGGGTGGATTTCGCCGACGACCCGCGTGGCGAGCGGCTACCTGATTGGCCTGGGTCTGCTGATTGGCGGCGTGCTCTTGCGACGCAAGGAATACGCGGTCACGGCGCACGCCTTGTGCGGTACCGGCGTCGTCATCCTGTACGCGGCGGGCTTTGCCGCGCACGCCTACTACCGGCTCATCGGCAACGCGACCTCCTTTGCGCTGATGGCGCTGGTGACCGCCGCGGCGTTTCTGCTGGCCGTGCGCCTGCCGGCCATGGTGGTGGCGGTTCTCGGTCTGCTGGGTGGTTTCCTCACCCCGCCGCTGCTTTCGACCGGCGTGGACAATCCGCTTGGGCTCTTCGGCTACATCGCCCTGCTTGATGCCGGCCTCCTGGCCGTGGCGCTCAAGCGGCGCTGGCATTTCCTCGTGGCGCTGGCGGCGCTGGGCACCGTGCTGATGCAGGCCGGCTGGGCGGCGCAGTTCTTCGCCGTGGAAAAGGTGTTCATCGCACTGGCGATCTGTGGCGTGTTCAACGCGCTGTTCCTCGGTGCAGTGGAATGGGCGAAGCGCTCCGGGCAGTCGAACGACTACGTGTCCGGCGCTGCAGCGGCGCTGCCGGCCACAACCTTTGCCTTCACCTTCTGGCTGCTGAGCTACGCCGACCTCGCGGCACGACCGGGTGTAATCTTCACGTTCCTGCTCGTGGCAGACCTCCCGCTCTTGGCGCTGAGCCTGCGCGAACCGCGCTACGCGCTGGCGCATCCGGCCGCCGGGGCGGCGGCGTTTCTCGCGCTCGCGGCGTGGACCACCGGCCGGCTGACGCCGGAATTGCTGAACTGGGCCTTCGCTGGCTACCTCGGCTTCGCCGGGTTGCACGCGTTGTTTCCCATCATCCTGAACCGCGTCCGGCCCGGCGTCGCGCCGCTGTGGATCGGGCATCTATTTCCGCCGCTGGCGTTGTTCCTCGTGGTGGTGCCGATGTGGCAGGAACTCGCGATGCCGTGGTTGTTGTGGCCGGTGGTTCTGCTCGTGGACGTGCTGGCCATCGGTCTCGCTTTGCTCACCGGCGCCGTGTTGGGGGTGCTGGCGATGGTGGTGCTGACCGTTGTCGTCACCGCGGTCTGGCTAGCGGGCGTGCCGGCCACGCCGGCAGCGCTGCCGGAGTTGTTGATCGTCGCCGGCGGCTTTGCGGTGTTCTTCTTCAGCCTCGGCCTGGGCTTCGGCGAACGGATTCTGGCGAAACTGGAAGCGGCCGCGGGCGGCGACGCTTCCCAGTCCGCCGCCGTCGGCTGGCTGAATCTCAAGGGTGACCGTTCCGCGGTGCTCGCGCAGGTGCCGACGTTCTCCGCCATCCTGCCCTTTCTGCTGCTCATCATGGCCGTAGCGCGCCTGCCGTTGGTCAATCCCACGCCGGTCTTCGGTCTGGCGCTGCTGCTGGTCGTGTTGCTGCTGGCGCTGGCGCGCAAACTCGACCTCGGCATCCTCGTGCCGGTGGCGCTGGGGTGCGTGCTCGCCCTTGAATACGTCTGGCACGGCGCGAGGTTCACGCGGGAGCTGGCGGGTGTCACGGTGGCCTGGAATGTCGGTTTCGCCCTGCTGTTCGCGGGGTTCCCCTTCCTGTTCCGGGCGACGTTTGCGCCACGCATCCTGCCGTGGGCGGCCGCGGCGCTCGCCGGCCCGCTGCATTTTTTCCTGGTGCACAGCGCGGTGAAGTTCGCCTGGCCGAACGACGTGATGGGCCTGCTGCCGGCGGCGTTCGCCGTGCCGATGGCCGTCGCGCTGGGGGTGGTCGCGCGGAACTGGCCCGCCACGGACGCAAATCGCCTGCGGCTGCTGGCGTGGTTTGGCGGCAGCACGCTGTTTTTCATCACGCTGATCTTCCCGATCCAGTTCGAGAAGCAATGGCTCACCGTGGCCTGGGCGCTCGAAGGCGCGGCGCTCCTGTGGTTGTTCCACCGCGTGCCGCATCCGGGCCTGCGCGTCGTGGGCGTGGCGCTGCTGCTCGTGGCGTTTGCGCGGCTGGCCTTGAACCCGGCCGTGTTCGAATACCACGCGCGCAGCGAGACGCGCATCTTTAACTGGTACCTGTACAGCTATGGCCTCGTGACCGCGTGCCTGCTGGCCGGCGCGCGCCTGCTCGCACCGCCGCGCGACCGGGTCCGGGGCGTTCGGGCACCGCCGCTCCTGTACACGCTGGCCGGCGTGCTGGCGTTCCTGCTGCTCAACATCGAGATCGCCGACTGGTTTTCCACCGGCCCGAGCCTGACCTTCCAGTTCAATGCGAGCTTCGGGCAGGACATGACATACTCCCTCGCCTGGGGGTTGTACGCGTTCCTGCTGCTGGCTGTCGGCTTCAAGACCGGCAAGCGCGGCGCGCGTTACGCGGGCATGGGTCTGCTCGGGGTGACCATCGTGAAGCTGTTCCTCCACGACCTCTGGCGGCTGGGCGGCTTGTACCGCATCGGTTCGTTGATCGGCCTGGCGGTGGTTCTGATGGTGGTGTCGTTCATCTACCAGCGGTTCCTGGCGCGGCCGGCGCCGAAGTCCGAACCGGGCCCGCCCCCGCCTGTCGGCGGCGGGGCTCGCGGGGCGCCGGCTAACTCGTTTGACCCCCGCGGGCACCGCCCTTAGATTCGCCGCGCAGCACAGCACCATGAATGCTTATATCGAACGCATCGTTGACCTGCTCGACCCCGCCAACAACCACCTCCTCAACCTCAGCGTCGAAGAAGCCCGCCGGCGCCTCCTGCACGGCCCGCCCGAAGCCGTGCGCGAGATTGAGGGCTCCTTCGCCCTGCTCGCCCGCAACGGCCAGACGGTGCGCATGGCCCGCTCCATGGACCGGCCCATGCGTTACTTCCTCGCCAAGCGCGAGGACGGTCCCGCGCTCATCGTGGCCGACCGCATGGACGCCATTTTCGCGTGGCTCAAATCCGAAGGGCTGGACGGGCAGTTCCATCCCAGCTACACGCGCATGGTGCCGGCGCATTACGTGGTGGAGTTGCAATTGATCGGATGTCCCGATCCGGCGCCGAGCTACACGCGCTTCTTCACGCCCGTGCGGAACCGGTTCTCCACTGACCTCGATGAGATCGGTCGGGCCTACATCGCCGCGCTTGCGGATGAGATCGCGAAATGGCTGCGGCAGGTGCCGGAGCGCGAACCGATTGGCGCCAGTTTCTCCGGCGGCATAGACAGTGGCGCGGTCTTCCTCACCACCTATTACGTCATGCGGAAGCTGGGGCTGAATCCATCGCGGTTGAAGGCGTTCACGCTCAGTCTCGGCGACGGACCGGACCTGCGGCAAGCCCGCGAGTTCCTCGATCGGCTCGGCCTGGGTCTGTTCCTCGAGCCGATTGAGGCGGACCTCTCCAGCTTGGATGTGGCCGAGACGATCCGCGTGGTGGAAGACTACAAGCCGCTTGACATCGAAGCGGCATCCATGGTGCTGGCCCTGTGCCACGGCATCCGCGCCCGCTATCCCCAGTGGAAGCACCTCATTGACGGGGACGGCGGTGACGAAAATTTGAAGGACTATCCGATCGAGGAGAACCCCGAGCTGACCATTCGAAGCGTCGTGAGCAATCTCCTGCTCTACCAGGAGGGCTGGGGCGTGGGGAAATTCAAGCACTCGCTCACCTACAGCGGCGGTCTGAGCCGGAGTTACACCCGCACCTACGCGGCCACGCGGCACCACGGCTTCGAGAGTTTCAGCCCGTTCACGCGCCCGAATGTGATCGAAGTCGCGGAGGGCATTCCGTTCGCCGAGTTGACCGGGATGTCGGTCGAGAAGCTTTACGCGCTGAAGGGCGAGATCGTGTCGCGCGGCGTCAGGGCCATCACCGGTCTCGACATGCCGGTTTTCCCCAAGCGCCGGTTCCAGCACGGGGCAGTGCGGCACGAGACGCTGCGCCGGTTCGTGCCGGACCGGGAGACCGAATTGCGCCGGCGGTTTCTGGCCCTCTACTCCTGAGCCGGGGTGGTGGGACCCGTGGATTCGAATCCCGCAGACGCTTACCCCACCGAGCCGGCCACGCGGACACGGTGGATTCTGGCGCGCCGCGGACCACGCGAGCCGGTGGATGCGCGCCGGCCGTATGCCTTCTTCCGGGAACCGGAGCGTGCGGAAGACGGTCAGATCGTGCAGGTCGCCACGATCTTTCTGACCAACCGCGAGTGCCCGTGGCGATGCTTGATGTGCGACCTGTGGAAGCACACGCTACCGGAGCCGGTGCCGCCGGGCGCGATCCCGGAGCAGATTGACCACGCGCTGGCGCGGCTGCGAAACCAGGCCGGCGCACCGCCGCTCCGCCACCTCAAGCTTTACAACGCCGGCAGCTTCTTCGATCCGAAGGCGATACCGCCGGTGGATCACGCTGCCATTGCGGCGCGCGGGGCCGGTTTCGAGCGCGTGATCGTGGAATGCCACCCGGCACTGGTCGGCGAACCGGCGGTGCGGTTTCGCGATCTGCTCGCGGCCCACGCCGCCCGTTCGATCCGGCCACCGCCGGCTTTTCCGAAGCTCGAAGTGGCCCTGGGCCTGGAGACGGTCCATCCGCAAATCCTGCCCCGGCTGAACAAGCAGATGAGCCTCGGCCGGTTCGCCCGCGCCGTGGATTACCTGCGCCGGCACCACATCCCGGTGCGCGCGTTCGTGCTCGTGAAACCGCCGTTTCTGGTGGATGAAACCAGCGCGCTGCATTGGGCCAGCCGCTCGGTGGAATTCGCCTTCGACTGCGGCGCCAGCGTGGTCAGCCTCATCCCCACGCGCGGCGGCAACGGCGCGCTGGAGGCGCTGGCCGCGCGCGGCGAGTTCGCGCCCCCGCGGCTGGCCACACTGGAAGCGGCTCTCGAGCATGGCCTGAGCCTGGGGCGGGGACGCGTTTTCGCCGACCTGTGGGACCTGGAGAACCTCGCCGATTGTCGGGCGTGTCTTCCGCGGCGGGTCGCGCGGCTGCGGGAGATGAATCTGAACCAGAGGGCACCCCCATCGGTGTCTTGCCAGCGATGTGAACGGCGTCTGGGGAAACTTACAGCGTTGAAGTAAAAAGCCGTGCCTGTCCCGCTTCACGCCACCACCACGTTCACCAGTTTCCCGGGGACGACGATGATTTTCTTCACGGCCTTGCCGGACAGGAAAGATTGGACCTTGGACGCGGTGAGCACGGCGCGCTCCAAATCCGCCTGCGCGATGCCCGTTGGCACGACAATTTTGTCACGCAGCTTACCGTTGATCTGGACGGGGATCTCGATCGTGTCTTCGACCAGCAGCGCGGGGTCGTAGGTCGGCCAGGGTGCGTAGGACAACGCGGAAGGTTGAATTTGGAAGGCGGAATGGAGTTTCGCCCAGAGCTCTTCCGCCAGGTGCGGCGCGAACGGAGCGAGAAGTTGCAGGAACGGGCGCAACACCGCCACCGGCCGTACGGACCAGCCGGTCGCCTCGTTCACGAAGACCATCATGGCGGAAATGGCCGTGTTGAAGCGCAGCGCCTCCAGGTCTTCGGTGACCTTCTTGATGCAGGCGTGCAGAGTCTTCAACTGCTCCGGCGTCGGCGCCGTGTCCTGCACGGCGGGACCCAGCCGGATGAGCTCGAGCAGCGCGGCGTCAGGCGCCGGGCCGGCGGTCGTCTCCGCCTGCTCGAACGCCGTCTCGCTCTGTTCGTCCACGAACAGGCGCCAGACCCGGCCCAGAAAACGATACACGCCTTCGACGCCCTTGGTGCTCCAGGGCTTGGTATCCTGGAGCGGTCCCATGAACATCTCGTACAGGCGGAAAGCGTCCGCGCCGTAATCCTTGAGGATATCGTCGGGGTTGACGACGTTGCCGCGGCTCTTGGACATCTTCTGGCCGTCCTCGCCGAGGATGAGGCCCTGGTTGACGAGCCGAAAGAACGGTTCGGGCGTGGAGACGTGACCAAGGTCGTAGAGCACCTTGTGCCAGAACCGCGCGTAAAGCAGATGCAACACGGCGTGTTCCGTGCCGCCCACGTACAAATCCACCCCGGGCGTCGGCGGCTTCGGACCTCGGATCTCGGACCTCGGATTACCCCCTCCCATCCAGTACCGCTCGGCTTCTTTCCCGCAGAATGCGTCGGGGTTTTTTGCGTCGAGGTAGCGCAGGTAATACCAGCAACTGCCCGCCCATTGCGGCATCGTGTTCGTCTCGCGCACCGCTCCATCGGGCAGGTTCACCCAGTCCCGGGCGCGGGCGAGCGGCGGCTGGCCGTCGGGCGTGGGCTTGTAGTCCTCGAGCGGCGGCGGCAGCACGGGCAAGGCGCTTTCGGGCAGCGCCTCGTGGTAGAGGTTCCCGGCGGCGTCGCGCTTCCAGACGATCGGAAACGGCTCGCCCCAGTACCGCTGTCGGCTGAAGAGCCAGTCGCGGAGCTTGTAGTTGACGGTGCGTTTGCCGAGACCTTTGGCTTCGAGCCACGCGGTGATCTGCCGCTTGGCCTCGGGCGTGGGCAGGCCGTTGAGCGAGAGCTCGGTATTGGCCGAGTTCACGGCGATGCCGTCGTCCACAAAACCGCGCCAGTCCGTCCTCGGGTCAGGCGGCTGCACGACCTGTACGACGGGCAGGTGGAATTTTGTGGCAAACTCGAGGTCGCGCGTGTCGTGACCGGGCACGGCCATGATCGCACCGGTGCCGTAGCTCGCGAGCACGTAATCGGCGATCCAGATCGGGATGCGCTCGCCGGTGGCCGGGTTGAGGGCGTAGGCGCCGGTGAAGACGCCGGTTTTTTCTTTCGCCAGTTCGGTGCGTTCGAGATCGGACTTCTTGGCAACCTCGCCCTTGTAGGCTTCGACTGCCGCGCGCTGGGCGGGTGCGGTGATCAAGTCCACCAACCGATGCTCCGGCGCCAGCACCATGTACGTGGCGCCGAAGAGCGTGTCCGGGCGTGTCGTGAAGACCCGGATGCGCCGGTCGCCATCGGCCTTCGGCCATCGGCCGTCGGTAATCTCAAAATCCACCTCCGCGCCTTCGCTCCGCCCGATCCAGTTCCGTTGCATCTCCTTGAGCGAATCGCTCCAGTCAATCGTGTCGAGGTCGGCGAGCAAGCGCTCCGCGTAGGCGGTGATGCGGAGCATCCATTGTCGCATCGGCTTGCGGACGACCGGGAAGTCGCCCACTTCGCTCCGGCCGTCAATCACTTCCTCGTTGGCCAGCACCGTGCCGAGCGCCTCGCACCACCAGACGGGTTGCTCAGAGACGTAGGCGAGGCGCTTCGAGTCCCGGTAGGCGCGGCGGCGGGCTTCCAATTCGGTGTCATTGAGCGTTGCGCCGGCCCCGGCCGTCCTCTCATCCGGCCGGGGACCACCCTCTCCTCTGGTGGGTGGCGGGGGCTCGAGTTCCGGCGGATACTTCAACATTTCAATCGGCTCGGCTTGGTTCGTTTCCGGGTTGAACCACGAATTGTAGAGCTGGAGGAAAATCCACTGCGTCCACCGGAAGTAATCGGGGTCGGTGGTGGCCACTTCGCGCGACCAGTCATAGCTGAAGCCCAGGCTTTTGATCTGGCGCTTGAACGTCGCGATGTTCGCCTCGGTCGTCAGGCGCGGGTGCTGGCCGGTCTTCACGGCGTATTGTTCCGCCGGCAGCCCGAAGGCGTCCCAGCCCATCGGATGCAGCACGTGCCGGCCGCGCGCGCGCCAGTAGCGGGCCAGGATGTCCGTGGCGGTGTAGCCCTCCGGGTGCCCGACGTGTAGCCCGGCGCCGGAGGGGTACGGGAACATGTCCAGGATGTAGAACTTCGAGGGGAGTTCCGCCGCGCTCGGGGTCTTGCCAGCCAGCCCGTGTCGCACGCCGAAGGGATGACCGGTCGGCACCGGCTCGCCGGGATTAAAGGCGCGGAACTCCTGCGTGGCGTCCCAGCGGCCCTGCCACTTTGGCTCGATCAAGTGGAACGGATACTGTCGGCGCGACATAAAGACGCGGATGATGCGGAAGCCCCGGCCCGCCCGCAACGGGGGAGTTTGGCGTTCCGCGTCGCAAACCTGTGGGCCGCAGGCCGGCCTTCTACTGGTGGGGTGAGGTAACATCGAGTCCTCTTGTTTGGGTCTTGGCTCCGGGCTCTTGGTCGGTGGTCTGTTGTTGTGGCTTGTGGTTCGCAGCCTCAGCCCACGACCACCTTGGCGGGGCAAGATGCCGACGAACCCGGCTGGTTGGGGGGCGCGGACGTTCACATCCTCGGCGGCAGCGCGCAGGTCATTCCGCAGGAGCCGGGAGGCCCCACCGTCTGCTGCTGGCGAGGTGCCGCCGCCAGCCTCGGCTGCCGGATTCACCCGCTCACTCTGCGGTTGTCTTGCCCGCCAGCTTCGGCTGACATTCGTGCCACCATGACAACCGCTTCCCGGCCCGCCCTGCTCGGCGGCGTGCCCGTTTGTTCGCAGCCCTGGCCGGCCTGGCCGGTGTTTGACGACCGGGAGCGTCGGCTTCTCAACGCCGTGCTCGAGTCCGGCCAGTGGTGGTTCGGCGCGCGCGTGCGCGAGTTCGAAGCGGCGTACGCGGCCTTTCAAGGCGCCCGTTTCGCGGTCACCTGCACCAACGGCACGACCGCCCTCGAAATGGGCCTGCGCGCGCTCGGGGTCGTGGAAGGCGACGAGGTCATCGTGCCGCCGTATTCGTTCGTGGCCACTGCCAGTGCCGTGATCACCATCGGCGCCATCCCGGTCTTCGCTGACATCGAGCCGGACACGTTGAACCTCGATCCCGCCGACGTGGAACGGAAGGTGACCCCGCGCACACGGGCGGTCATCCCGGTGCATGTTGGCGGGCGGATGGCGGACATGGACCGGCTCAATGCGCTGGCCGCGCGGCGCGGGCTGCGCGTGCTGGAAGACGCCGCCCACGCCTGGGGCAGCCAATGGCGCGGGCGCGGTGCGGGCACGCTGGGCCGGGCCGGCACCTTCAGCTTCCAGGTTTCCAAAAACATCACCGCCGGCGAGGGGGGCATCCTGGTCACCGACGACGAGGCGCTGGCGGACCTGTGTCGCAGCTTCACGCACTGCGGCCGGCGCAAGGGCGGCGCGTGGTACGACCACGATTACCTGGGCTCGAACCTGCGCTTGACGGAATTCCAGGCGGCGGTCCTGCTGGCCCAACTGGAACGGCTGCCGGAACAGATGGCTCGCCGCGAGGCAAACGCCGCGGTACTGGACCGCGCGCTGACGGGCATTCCGGGCATCCACCTGCAGCCGGGAGAGCCGCGCATGACCCGCCGCAGCTACCACATGTACATCTTCCGCGTGGAGGAGCCGGCGCTCGGGCTGTCGCGGGATCGGTTTCTGGAAGCCCTGTGCTCCGAGGGCGTGCCCGCTTCGAAAGGCTGGTACCAACCGCTGTATCGCAACGGGGTGTTCCAGAATGCCCATCACGGCCCGGCGCACGGCATCACGGCGCCGCTCGCCGGCAAGGGAGTGGACTACACGCGCGTCCACTGCCCGGTGTGTGAGCAGGTGTGCCGCGACGCGATCTGGATCGCCCACCCGGCTCTGCTGGCCGGCGAAAGCCAGGTGCGCCTTATCGCTGACGCCGTTGCCAAGGTGGTCGAACACGCGGCGGCGCTGCGCGGGGGATGATGGAAACCGGATGCCGGCTTCCAACTCCCGACTCATGCTGTACCGGCCCCAAACGGCTTGCCAGCGAGGGCGCGGCCGCTTACCAGAAGCCCATGCAATCCCCCCTGGTGTTGACGCTGGTGGGCGCCGACCGCCCGGGCCTGGTCGAAAAGGTCGCCCGGGTCGTGGCCGAGCACGGCGGCAACTGGCTGGAGTCGCGCCTGTGCCGGCTGGGCGGCCAGTTCGCCGGCATCGTGCGCATCCTCACCCACCCCGAGCGCCGCCCGGCGCTCACCGCCGCCCTGCACGCCCTGGCCGCCGAAGGGTTGACCGTGGAGGTTTTCGAGGACGCGCCGCCGGCCCGGCCGCCCACTCCGGGGCAGGCCGCCCAGCTCGAACTGGTCGGCCAGGACCGCCCCGGCATCGTGCGGCAGGTGGCGGCGGCGCTGGCCGCGCGGGGCGTGAACGTCGAGGACCTGGCCACCGAATGCGTCAGCGCGCCGATGTCCGGCGAGACGCTGTTCAAGGCGCGGGCCCGGCTGCAGTTGCCGGCGGATTGCGACGTGCCCGCCCTGCGCGCCGAGCTGGAGCGCATCGCCGCGGATTTGCTGGTGGACATCGTCTTTGAACCGCTCACCCCTTGAGGCCATGCGGCATGTTCCGGCGCTTGACTCCCGGCTGATTTCTCCCGGTTCGCCCGCGCCGCTTTTTGAACCCGGCTTTGAGCATGCTCCAACCTGAACCCTGAAACCGTTCAAACCCGTGAAGACTGAAACCATCGCTTCCGCGTCCCTGCCCCGTCGTGATTTCCTGAAACTCACCGCCGCCGGCGCCGCCGTCATTGCCGGTCCGGGCGCCAGCGCGGCGGACGCCCCGGCGCCCCGGGCGGGGCGGGTCCGCTCGCGCGGCCGCTACACCGGCGAATACAGCGGCGCACGGCTCAACCGCGTGGCCTTCCCGATGGGCGGCATGGGCGCGGGGATGATCTGCCTTGAAGGCACGGGCGCGCTGTCGCACTTCTCGCTGCGACACCAGCCCCAGGTGTTCAACGAGCCGGTCACCTTTGCCGCGGTCTGCGTGAAGGGGCGCGCGCCGGAGGCGAACGTGGCCCGGGTGCTCGAGGGGCCGGTGCCGGGGTGGAAGCTTTTCGGCCAGCCCGGCTCGGGCAACGGCGCGGCCGGCAGCGCCTTCGGTCTGCCGCGCTTCCGCGGCGCGCGGTTCCGGGCGCGGTTCCCCTTCGCCACGGTGACGCTCGAGGACCGCGACGTGCCGCTGGCGGTGGAGTTCACCGGCTGGAGCCCGTTTGAGCCGGGGGACGCGGACCACGCCAGCCTGCCGGTATGCGCGCTCGAGTACCGCTTCACCAACCGCACCGGCCGGCCGCTGGAGGCGGTGTTCTCGTGGTCGGCCAAGAACTTCATGGCCACGGGCAGCAACCCGCAGGGCATCAAGCCCGCCCCGGGCGGTTTCCAGCTCTGGGGGGCGGCGGCGAAGGATCGCGCCTGGGAGGAGGGCGCGTTCGTCGCGGCGGTGGACGATCCGGCGGTGCAGGTCAACCACGCCTGGTTCCGCGGCGGCTGGTGGGACGGTTTGACCATGGCCTGGAACGACATCGCCGCGGGCCGGTGCTTCGCGCGGCCGCCGGTCAGCGAGGGCGGCCCGGCGCCCGGCGCCACGCTCTTCGTGCCGTTCACGCTCGCGCCCGGCCAGTCCAAAACCATCGTGCTGCGGCTGTGCTGGTACGTGGGCACGACCAATCTCCGCATCGGCAAGGACGCGAAGGACGCGCCGCCGGTCGAGGGCACGTACAAGCCCTGGTACGCGGGCCGGTTCCCCAACGTCGAGGCCGTGGCCGCGTACTGGCGCGAGCACTACGCGCGGCTGCGGGCCAACACGCAGCGTTTCAGCGACTGCCTCCACGACTCGACCCTGCCGGCGGAGGTCCTCGAGGCGGTCACCGCCAACCTCACCATCCTCAAATCGCCCACGGTGCTGCGGCAGGCCGACGGCCGGCTCTGGGCCTGGGAAGGGTGCGGCGACAACTCCGGCTGTTGCCACGGCACCTGCACGCACGTGTGGAACTACGCCCAAGCCATTCCGCACCTGTTCCCCGCGCTGGAGCGCACGCTGCGCGAAACCGAGTTCGGCCCCTCCCAGGACGCGCGCGGCCACCAGACCTTCCGCGCCGCGCTGCCCATCCGACCGGTCGAGCCGGACTTCCACGCCGCCGCGGACGGTCAGTTGGGCGGTATCCTCAAGGTTTATCGCGACTGGCGCATCAGCGGCAACACCGACTGGCTGCGCCGGCTCTGGCCGAAGGTGCGCCAGAGCCTCGACTACTGCATCACCAGTTGGGACCCGGACCGGCAGGGCTGGCTGCGCGAGCCGCATCACAACACCTATGACATCGAGTTCTGGGGGCCGGACGGCATGTGCACCAGCTTCTACTTGGGGGCGCTGCAGGCCGCGGTGCTCATGGGCCGGGCGCTGGGTGACAACGTGTCCGGCTACGAGGAACTCCTGGCCGGGGGCGTGCGGCGCATGGAGAGCGAGCTTTGGGACGGCGAGTACTTCATCCAGAAAATCGAGTGGAAAACCCTGCGCGCCGCCGATCCGACCAAATTGCAGAGCATGGTCGGCAACTATTCACCCGAGGCGCGGGAGCTGCTTGAAAAGGAAGGCCCCAAGTACCAGTACGGCATCGGCTGCCTGTCCGATGGCGTGCTCGGCTGCTGGCTGGGACTGGTGTGTGGCGTGGGCGAGTTTGTGGACCGGGAAAAGGTCCGCAGCCACCTGCGCGCGGTGCACCGGTACAACCTCAAGCATGACCTGACCGCCCACGCGAACCCGCAGCGGCCCGCTTACGCCTGCGGGGCCGAAGGCGGCCTGTTGCTGTGCTCCTGGCCCAAGGGCGGGAAGTTGTCGCTGCCGTTCGTGTACTCGGACGAGGTCTGGACCGGCATCGAGTACCAGGTGGCCTCGCACCTGATCCTGCTGGGCGAGGTCGAGCGGGGGTTGGAAATCGTTCGGGTCTGCCGCGCGCGTTACGACGGCCGCATCCGCAATCCCTTCAACGAATACGAGTGCGGCCATTGGTACGCCCGCGCCATGTCCAGCTACGCCCTGCTCCAGGCCCTGAGCGGGGCACGCTACGACGCGGTCGAGCAGGTCCTGTATCTGGCGCCGCAGCTCAAAGGCGACTTCCGCTGTTTTCTGGCCACGGCCGGCGGCTACGGGCTGGTGGGCGTGCGCCGCGGCAAGCCGTTCCTCGAAGTCCGCGCGGGCCAAATCCCGGTGAAGGAGATTCGGTACGAGCCAGCCAGGGACTAACTTTCGGCGGGCTTGGCGTTTCGGCAAGCGTCGAACCCCGCCTTGGGCCCGCCGGGGCGGGTCGGTTTCCGCGCCGAGACGGCCTTGAACCGCGGTTGACCTTTATCAAAGCGCGCCAAGGGGCGGGCGGCTAACTTGCACCCATGAATGGAACTGCCACCGAAACGGTGATTGACGTGCGCTCGCTGCCGCCGCGCGACCGGCATGCCACGATCTTCAACACCTGGCACGCGCTCGTCCCCGACGGGTCCTTGGTCATCGTCAACGATCACGATCCGGTGCCGCTGTACTACCAGTTCGCCTGCGAGCACACCGGGACGTTCCGGTGGGAATATCTGGAGCGCGGGCCGGAGACCTGGCGCGTGCGGCTCACCAAGGGCCGATTCGCTGATCCCGGCTTTACACCGAACGCCCGGATGGCCCGGCCCGAGCCCGTGAGCGCACCCGCCACGGAGCCGCTGGTGCTGGACGTGCGGCCGATCTTCGCGCGGGGCGAGACGCCTTGCGCGGCCATTGATGACGCGGTGGCGCGGACCCGGCCCGGCCAGACGCTGGTGCTGCTGGTGCCTTTCGAGCCGGTGCCGCTGTACGCGAAACTCGGCAACGCCGGTTTTTCGCATCAAAGCTTCCTGGAGGAAGACGGCACGTGGCGGATCGAATTCTACCGCGGGACCGCCGCCAGCGTGGCTCCGGTGCCTTGCTGTTGCGGTCATGATTGAGCCCGGCAACGGGAGTTGAGTTGAGGGTGAACAGCCGCGCCCGTTGAGCGCAAGCGGCGGGTCGCGACCGCAGGGCGGGGCTGGGGCGGGCGCTCCGGCTTGCATCGGGGCGCCACCCGCCCGCACCATCGGCCACGCGCCGACCGTGACGCGGCGCGCGATTGATGAGAATTCTCCATCTGCTCGGAGCCACCGAGGACACGGGCGGCATCCTCACGGTGCTGCGCAACCTACAAACGGTCACCGCTCCGCAGGGGTGGGAGCATGTGGTGTGGGTGAATGTCGCTTACCGCGAAGTGCGCCGACCGGCGTTGCAGTACCGCACTTCGCGCCACCTGATCCAGGATTCATTCAGCCATCCCGCCCTCGCCTGGCGGGCCTGGCGGGCGCTGGGCGAATTGCGCACGTTGCGGCGCCACGAGTCGTTCGACATCCTCCACGCGCATGGCCGCGGCGGCTTCCTGGTGGCGCTGGCGCTGGCGACTTTCGGCCGGGAAACAGCGGTTTTTACCAACCATGGTTACGCGCGCCGGCACGGCCTGTACCGCTGGGCGGCCCGCCGCCCGCGGCTGCTGACCTGTGTCCTCACGCCCAACATGGCCCGGCATTACGGTCTGCAGCCGGGTGGGCCGAACCTGCATGTGATCTCCGCCTGCTGTGGTGATGAATTCTTCGCCCGCCCACTGGTTCGTGCCACCGACACGCCCAAAGGCGGCCCGGTACGGCTGGTGGGACTGGGCAATATTGTGGGCTGGAAGAACTGGCACCTCATGCTGGAGGCAATGGCCGCGCTGCCGACAAACGAACGCCGCCGGCTGGTTTTCGAACACTGGGGACCGGTCCCGGCCGAGCCGGAAAGCCTCGCGTATGACGCGGACCTCAAACAACGGCTGGCTCGCCACAGCCTGGAGGACTGCTGTCACTTCCGCGGACTGTCTCTGAATGTGGAGGAGCCGCTTCGGGCCGCCGACTGGTTTGTCCTGCCTTCGACCAACGAACCGTGTTCCGTGGCCTTGATCGAGGCGCTCGCGCTGGGGCTGCCGGCGCTGGTCTCGGCCAGCGGCGGCAACGTGGACATCGTGCGCGCCGGGCAAACCGGCTTGTTCTTCGAACCGGACCATGTCGCGAGTCTGGCGGCGTGCCTAGGGCGGATTGCGCGGGGCGAGGTGACCCTGCTCCCGCCGGCGGCAATCCGGGACAGTGTCCGGGAGCGCAGTGCGACGGCGGTGGCGGCTGCCTACGCGCGCGTGTACGCCCAAGCGCTGGCGCACAACAGTCTGTCAAACCGCTGACAACGCAGCGCGCATACGTTCAGCAAAGCGCTCGGCGGTGTAGTGTTTCAAGAACCAATGTCGCAGCACCGGGTCGTAGTCGCGGTGCGTGAATTCCACCAGTCGGGCGGCCAGGTCCGCCGGTTGTCCGGCTGCGAACACGCCGGGGTAGGCGGGCGGCAGGATTTCCGGGAGTTGGCGGAAGTCCGAGGTTACGATCGGCAGTCCGTAGGCCATGGCTTCAGCCAGGGTGAGGGGAAAGCCTTCCGGCAGCAGCGTGGGAAAACAGAGGCAATCCGACTCGCGCAGCAGGCCGTCCTTGGCCGCGCCGGACACGAACCCGGCCCGACGCACCGCCGGCGGAGTCCCGGCCAGGTCCGGCGCGGCCACCCGCCGTTCGAACTCGGCCCGGACCGCCGCCGAGGCGAACTCACCCGCCACGGTCAATTCAAGCCGCAGCGGAGTTTCCCGCAGCCGGGCGTTGGCCAGGGCCACGGCATCAAGTGCGTCAAAGAGTCCCTTTTCGCGGCGCAGCAGGCCCAGGTAAAGCACGCGAACCACTACGGAGGCCCGGTTTTCATGGTGATGAAGCGCGCGCTGGCGCGCGGTTGCGGCGGCGTATCTATGCGGCTGGAGATCGCGCTCGAAGTCGGGGCATGGGTCGGGCAGTCCGTTGGGGATCACCGTCACTTGACGTGCCTCGAAGTAGTCGGCGTCCCGTCGGTGGAAGGGCCGCAGTACGATGCTCAGGTGATGTCGGCGCAGCAGCCGATGCGCGAGGTGCCGTTCCCACAACGTCCCCTGGTGCTCGAGCCAGTCAGCCAGCCCGCCGGCGTGCCAGTGAAACACCAGGCGGGGGAAAAACGGCCGGCAGAGCGCCATCACCATCAGGTCGCGCCAGACCGGGGTCCGGGCGGGAGGGGCGGGCACGTAATAAAACACGCGGGCTCCGTGCCGACGCCGCAGGCGGATGGCGTGGAGGCAATGGCCGAACAAGGCGAAGATCTTCCCGGCGCGGAAACCTCCGACTTCGGCAATGTCACGGGAAACGCGGGCGTTGACGTGGAAAAGGCGCGGTGCATCAGTGCCGCGACCGGCCGGGCGCTGGAACAGGTCCAACAGGAGCTGCACCATGGCGCTCTGGCCGTGGTGAGGCGGGGGCGTATGCGCGAAGACCACCACGCCGCCCCGGGCCGGATCGGCCGAGCCGGCAGGACCGGCCCCCGCCAAGGGAGCGTTAGGACGCGGAGGCACAGCGCCGGATTTATGCCGGGACGTTGGCGGCAGCCGGATGCCCGGGCGCCATTTCCGCCGGTGCCGCCTCGGCTTCCGCGAAGCCGGCGGCCTGCCGTTCGAGGAGGAGACGTTCGGCCATGATCAGCGTGCCCAACTGGAGCGCGAAGCTTTTCAGCGCCAACTCGGCGTCGCCGTGGAGGAAGAGGAAGAAGAGCACATTGGTGACCCAGAAGCCTCCCAGGATGGCCCCGATCCGGCAGAGGATATGTTCGCTGCCCAGTTGCCGGACAAGTTTGAGGACCCGCACCGCGAGGACGGTGCCCCCTCCAATCACCAACATCATGCCCAACGTTCCTGCCAGACCGGTGTTCACCAGCAAGCCGATGAACCCGTTGTAGAACACCCCCTGTTCAATGTGGGCCGTGACGCCATCCGGGTCCAGCGGGGCGAGATGAATGTCCGCATACCGGGCGAAGCCGCGCCCCACCCACAGGTAATCAGGAATGATCTGGGCGCCGGCGTGCCGCAGCATCTTCCGTCCTTGGAGCGTCTTGGCGGCATCCGCCGCCGCGGAAGGGTGGATCTCAATGCCGGGCAGGAACGACACCGCCCGCTGCGCGGCCAGGGGCAGGTGATCGGCCTGCGTGTAAACCAGCATCAGCACCAACATGGTGGCCAGTGGCGCCAGGATGAGGGTGCGCGCCGTGAAGAAGCGCTGCGCGATGGCGAGCATCAACAGCGTGCCCGTCACGTAAAACACGATCGTGCGATGGCCGCTGAGCAGACTGATGGCAAAGATACCCACGAAGGTGGGCAGCAACCACCAGCCCTTGCGACCAAAGAAGTCGCGCAACGCGTAACGGGCCAGCAGGAAGAACATCAGACCCAGGCCGGCGTTCTGGAAGGATTGGAAGCGGCGGATGCCGAAGTGGTAGGCCTGGCCCTCGAAGTTGATAGCGTCCGCCGGCACCTCAAAGAACATCAGCAAGACCTCCGCGCCTCCGCCGAAGCTGAACGCGAAGTCCGAGACAAAGTACGTGGTGCTCAGCAGCCACTGGAGCAACAACAACCGCACCAGAGTCTTCTCCTCCATGCGGATCATCGCGAACAGCAGCGGGAAGATGGCGCAGACCAGTTGTTGCAGGTAAAGCCGCCCGCCCATCATGCCGGTGGAACCCAGCACGCGCAGACCGAACCCACGCATGTACATGATGAACAGGAGCGTGAGGCAGTACACGAACACGCCGTAGAAGATCCACCGGTTGCGATACAGGGTCTCGCGCAGGTCGGGCGGGAATCGCCGAAGCAGCGTGAGCACCACCACCCCGCTCCAGCCCAGCAGCGCCGTCATTTCCCAAACAAACGGCCGCCCGGGCACCATGGGTAGGATGAACGCTGCGCTGAAGGTGGCGGTCGCCAGCACCGCCGAGAGCCGCGCGTGATACGGCAACGTGACCAGCCAACCCACCCCGGCCAGCATCAGCGCCACCAGGTACAGGTTGGCGGCCAGCAACACCCCGGCCAGCAGCAGCGCCAGCGCCCCGGCGCCATACAACATCAGCAGGTTGAACTGATACCGGCTGTCAATTGCGGAAACGGCCATGAAATCTCACTTTCCATCCAGGCCGGCCAGGCCGCCTGGCGGAAGCGCCATATTTGCGTGGTCACGCCGGACGCCGCAAACCATTTCTGGCCCGGAGCGAGGCCTGGCACGTTGGTGAACTCCATGACCGGGGACTGTGGAACGCTCGCGGAACCAGACCGCAGACTGTGGATTTGGGATTGTGGACCGACGGCCTTGAACCTGGGACTTGGGACGTGGACTTCAGGGCGCGTGACGTTCGCCCTCCAAACCCGGGTGTTGGGCTTGCGTTGCGCGGCTTACGGCCGGAGGTTGCCGCCCGGCCCGACGCTCAGTAGCCTGCGCGCCGGTGAATTCCGCGCGGGTCAACGTGCTCGGGGTCGGCGTCAGCGTCCTGAACCTGGACCGCGCCCGCGCCGTGCTGGTCGAGGCGGTGAGGCGACGGCAACCGGCTTACGTCTGCGTCACCACCGTCCATTGTGTGATCGAGGCCCGGCACGACCCCGCCTTGCGCGCGATCTACAATCGCTCGCTGCTGACCACACCCGACGGCATGCCGTTGGTCTGGGCGGGTAGGCTGGCCGGCCATCGGGACATGGGCCGGGTGTATGGGCCTGACCTGATGCTGGACACCTTCCGCTGGACCGAGCAAACCGGGCACACACATTACCTGTACGGCGGTCGTCCGGGGGTGGTGGAGGAACTCAAGGTCCGTCTGCTCGAGCGCTTTCCGCGGGCCCGCATCGTCGGCACCTACACGCCACCGTTCCGTCCGTTGAATGAGACCGAGGAGCGCGAACTGGCCGCGCAAGTAGCCGCCGCGCGGCCGGACTTCTTCTGGGTGGGCATCAGCTCGCCGAAGCAGGACCACTTCATGGCCGCGCATGTGGGCAAACTGGCGACCACGGTCATGATCGGTGTGGGCGCCGCCTTTGATTTTCATTCCGGCCGTGTGGCCCAGGCCCCGCGCTGGATGCAACGGGCCGGCCTGGAATGGTTCTTCCGCCTTTGCGCCGACCCGAGGCGGCTCTGGAAACGTTACCTCACCACCAATCCGCAATTTCTCTGGCTGGCCTTCTGCCAGGCGACCGGCCTGAAGAAGTTCCCGCTCGAATTGCCCGCCGCGCAACACGAGGTCACTTCCTGAAATGGCTCCGGACTTTTTGAGGCTGCCTTCCGGCGGTTCGAAAGCTGGCGGTCTTTCCCGCCGGCTCGGGACCTGCGCTCCATCGCGCCCGCCAAAGCGGGAACCGTGTCAACGCGCGACGACCGCGCGTGCTCGGGACCGGAGTTTTGATTGGCCAGCCGCCGCGCCGCCGGTAACCTGCCGCCCCTTATGAACGATACGGCCTCCCCTGCGGCGCCCGGTTTTGCCGCTTACGCCGCGTTCCTGGTCAGTGATGTCGTGCTGCTGACCGCCGCCTGGCTGGTGTATGACCAGGCGCACCGCCCGATGCAGTTGTACGAGTTGAGCGCCGCCGCCCTGTGTACCGCGATCGGAGCCTGGCTGGGGGTCTGGCCGTTTGTGCTGCGCCAGCGCGCCGAACTGGCGCACGCGGAGCGCGCGGGGTTGATGGACGCCGCCGGCCGGATTCAACAACTCGAAGAGGTTGTCAACCGTATCGAACGTGCGGCCGGCCAATGGCAGGCGGCGGACGAGCACGCGAATCGCGCGGTGCAGGCCGCGCGCGAAATCGGCGACCGCATCACGGCCGAGACGCACGGCTTCAAAGTCTTTCTCGAGCAGGCCCAGCATGTCGAGCGCCAGCATTTGCAGCTCGAGGTCAGCAAACTCCGCCGCGCGGAAGGTGAGTGGTTGCAAACCACGGTGCGCATTCTCGACCACGTGCATGCGCTGTTCGCCGCCGCACAGCGCTCCGGCCAGGCGCGCCTGGTCGAGCAGCTCGCGGCCTTTCAGCAGGCCTGCCGCGACGCCGCCCGGCGCATCGGCCTGGTGCAACATGTGGCCGCGCCAGCCACCCCGTTTGATCCCGACGTGCATCAGCTCCTGGACCCGAATGCGGCCTTGCCGGACCAGCCGGTCGTGTCGGAAGTAATCGGGCCCGGATACACCTTCCAAGGCCAGTGGCTGCGCCGCATCGTGGTGCGCGTGGTGACCGGCAATGGCAGCGGTTCAAAACCGGTCCCGGGTGATGGCGGGGCTTTTTCAACCGCCGGTCGGGTGTCGGTGGGTAACGAAGCGGTCACAACCGAACCCGCGGATCAAAGCTCCACTGGCGAAGGCCGCGCCCCTGCCATTGAATCCAGTCCGCCTGCTGAATCCGGGCCGGCTTCGGCGCCGCAGGTGGAGGCCGCGGTTGAGGAAACGCCACGTACCAATGCGGGAGCGGGAACGCCTCCCGCGGCCGGGTGATTTCTAGGAAAAACCGGGATTGGTCGCAGCGCAGTGCTTCCCGCCCGCCCAACCTCGGTGTTCGGTTTATTCCAGACGGAATTGGCCCGGCTTTTGCCCACCGCGCGGAATGCAAACGCCCCCGCCACACCAGTGTTTACTGGCCGGGAGTTTTCCAAAAAGTTGGCCCGCCTTGCGGCGGGCCAGCGCGAATCTATGAGCCGAATCTGGGAGGGCCGGTGGGGCCAAACCGGGCTCAATACACCTCGGTCGTCTTGCGCGGGCTCTTGTAGGAGTACCACGTCTTGTCCGGGTCGTTCTTCTGGCAGGGCACATTCACCCGCGCGGTGATGGTCACTTTCGACATCGTACCCCGCATGACCGGCCCCGTCCATTTCTTGATCTCCGAGTGGCCGTCGGCAAAGGCGAACCCGCACGCGCCGTTATGGTAAGTGGCCGGGATGTCCACAATGTTCACCGAACTGTTCGGCGGGAAACAGCCGGCGTCGTTGATGCTGTCCGGATGCTCGTCCACGTACACCCAGGTCTCGGTCGGACCGGGGATGCTCAGGTCGGACGCCTTGGTCGGGTGCGCGTAGATCGAGCCCATCGGGCCGGTCTCTGCGTTGCCCTCGCCCACCAGGATGTTTCCGGACACGCTGCGCACCCGCTCGGTCCAGCCCCGGGCCTTTTGCGCGGGAGCCAGGTATTTGTCCGCCGGGCACTTGTAGATGTTCTTCGCGTTGGCGAAGTAGTTGGCCAGCACCGCATAGCGGGGGTCGAGCAGGAAGATCGTGTTGGTGTTGTCCGAACTGGTGGTCCAGTCCAGCCACCCGGTCACCCAGGGACGTTCCCGCGCGTTGGCGCCGGGCTGGAAGCCGCCGTGGTAGGCGCCGGGGAATTTATCATTGTTGTCGCCCTGGTACATGTTGTTGGCCAGCATCAACTGCTTGGTGTTGTTCATGCACAGGATGCCGGTGGCCTTGCCCTTGGCCCGGGCCAGCGCCGGCAACAACATGCCGGCCAGGATGGCGATGATGGCGATGACCACCAACAACTCGATGAGCGTAAAGCCGCCCCGAGCCCGGTGGCTCGCGTTGAAACTGCGAATCTTCATAACTTGCGTAGTGATTGGTGTGGTGTGAACGTCAGCCGTGATCTTTACCTGCCGGGCCACCCGCGTCAACCCCTGTCTGACGTTCATCCGGGCCACCGATTTGCCATTGCAACAGGATTACTCCGGGTGGGAGCAAAGGCTGCCGGGCTCGCAGGCACCAGGCCGCGCGGCATCTTCCGCCCCAATCACGAAAGGTTGGCCTCGTAAATGGACATCGCCGCGGCGCGCTCGCGTTCCTTGAAGCTGTCCGTCAGCGGCTGGTTGTACAACTGCGGCGACGGTCCGGCGACGCTCCAGCCCGCGCCGGTCATCAGGGAGACATCGTCGGTCGTGGTGGTGTTTTCCGTGATGCGCCAGCGGCGCACACGTCGGTCGGGACTCTGCTCCCAGCCCACGTAACACAGGTTGAAGCTCAGTGAGGCCTGCACCGCCGGGTGACGTTCCAGCCAGCCCTTCAAGAATCTCGAGCAGTGCGAACACGGGCTGAGGTTGATGGTGATCTCAAGCTGCTGCAGGCGCTGGGCGGCGAGGCGGCCGTCCAGAAACTCCATCAGGTGACGTTCTGCGTGGCTCAGATTCGTGCCCGGGGTGGGTTCGCCGCTGTTCCAAGACCGGACGATGACCTCCGGGGTAATGGGGCTGGCCGGCGGCATCAGAAAAGCGGTGCCGGTTGACTGGCTTCCCCCCGAGCGTCCCGTGCTGGGGACATCGAGCTGCGCCCCAGTGGTCGGCCCGCCCGCCAGGCCGGCCGCGCCGGACCGGGGTCGCGGCACGTTCACGTCGCCAAAAAAGAGTGGCCGTCCGGCCTGTTGCTCCAGTAGCGGCAGCGCGGGTTCCGTGAACACCGCGCGCGCCCGGAGCACTACCGTGGCAGTGCGGGCACGCGAGCCGGTTTTTTTCTTCCCCACCGGTTTGCCGGGGTTGATTACCGCCAGCAGCGGGACTTCCCCCGCTTCGTTCGGTTCGCCCCACTCGAGCCGGGACAGCCCTTGCGGCCGCAATTCCGCCAAGACCTGTTCCACCACCGCTTGGATTTCCTCATCGGTGTGTTGTCCGGACACCCGGCTGGCGACCCGCCGCCCTGCTTCGTCCCGCACGTCACCAGCCGCCGGCTGCGCCGCCGCCCCGCCCGTCACTGCCGAGCGCACCGCCCCGGCCACGGCCTGCACGCCGGCCACGATGCGGTCAATGAGCCAACCCAGCGCGCGGTCCACCATCTCGCGGAGGCGCTCGAGGATGCGGCGGATGTGTCCGGCCAGGCCGCCCAGGCCGAGCTGGTTCGCCAGGAAGCCGATGGCGATGGGCAGCATCCGCGCCAGGTTGCGCTCGACCAGGGCCGCGCCGCGCGTGATGACGCCGCGGGCGATTTCACCGAGGCCCTCGAGCACCGAGTTCACGATCTCGAGCAACTGCCGCAGGTAGCGGAAAAACGACTCGATGGCCCGGTAGATGGCAATGAGGCTGTTGATCACCGGCATGATGCCCGTGATGTCCAGGAGGCTCAGCACCCAGCGCGTGGCCGTGGCCACGAGCCGCTCCATGAGGAAGCTCATCACGCCCTCCACGATCCGATCCCACAGGCCGCTGAGCTGGCCGCGGATTTCGTCCCACAGCGCCGCCGGGCCGCCCGTGACGAGGATCTGGATGTAGCGGAACGCCTCCTGCGCCACGCCCAGCCCGCGACGCAGCATCGCGGTCCGTTCCGGACCAATGCGCCGTTCGATCAGCTCGAAGACGTGGTCCACCGTGATGCCGAGGACTTGCAGCACCACGTCGAAAACGGCGCGCAGGCTGAACTCGCGCGGCACCCGGATGCCCGCCTCGCCCAGCGTGCCAAAGAGCCAGTCGGCCAGGCCGTTGAGCAGGTGCCGGCCGAAGTTTTCCAGGAAGTTCAGGAAGCCGTCGCGCACCGCGCGCAGCAGGTTGAGGAAGAAGCTCACCGGTGCGCGCACGATGTCGCCGATGGCGCGCGCCGCGTTGCGGATCAGGTTCACGACCAGCGGCGGCGGCAGGCCAAAGAACTCGAGCACCGCGCGGAAGAACGTCCACGCCGCGCCCATCAGGTCGCCGTCGAGGAACACCTGGAGCAACACGCGCCGGGCCACGGCGAGGGCGCGGTCCACGAGGTTCGGGATTTCGAGCAACTGGCTGAAGACGGGGATGCGCCGGAGCACCTGGTTGATCAGGAAGTTCTTCACCGGCTCGCAAATCCACGCCGGGATCAGCCGCCAGAGAGGCCCGAGCACCAGGTCGGGCAGGCGCGAAAGCAGGTTGAAGAGCGTGGCGATGAGCTGCCGCACCAGGTTCAATACCGGCTCGACCCATTGTGCCAGCGTGGCCAGCGCGCCATCCACCAGGCCGAACAGCGCGCCGATGCCCTCGGTGGCCCACGCGCCGAGCTGCGTCGCGCCGTCGCGCAGCCATTCGAGCGCCCCGCTGGCGAAGGCCAGGTACTCGTTGCCGGCGAGCGTGTCGAAGAATCCGGCCACGCTCTCGGCCAGGCCGCCCACCGTGCCCTGCACCCAGTGGCCGGCGGCGCTGATCCCGCCGCGCAGCGCCTGAATCGCGCCAAGGATGCCCGGCAGGATCACGTCGCGGAGCACTTCGCGGTGCTCGGCCACGCCGTCCGGTTTTTCCATGCGGTCGGCCATTTGCGTGGCGCGGTTCACCCAGTCGAGCACCCGGTCGCGCAAGGTGCGGATGGTTTCGAGCGGCGCCAGATTGCCCAGCCAGCGCAGGACGGTGCGGATACCCCCCACGACCGGCGCGGTCAGGCCTTTGATCCAATCCCAAACCTCGCCGGCCTTGTCCTGAATCCAGCCAAGAATGCCGCCCCCTTCGCCGCCTCCGCCACCCCCGCCGCCGCCCAGGCCCAGCAGATCGAGCACGAAGTCCCAGGCCGAACTGATGAGGTCCCGCACCGGTTCGAGCGCGTCCCACAGCCGCCCCGCCCAGCGTTTGATGGTGCTCCAGACCTCGCCGCCGAGTTCCTCGAGGAAGGGCAGCACGGAGCCGGTGAAGAAATTCGCGACGCGGGAAAAGAAGTCGCCAACGGGGCGGAAAAAGTCGGTGAGGCTGTCCCACACCAGACCGGCCACCTCGCCCAGGAAGGCGCGCAGGCTCCGCAGCGCGCCAAACAACGCCTCCTTGCCGCGCCCGGCCAACCCGGCCAGGACCTCGCGGATGGTGCCCAGCATGCCCGCGACCCAGTCGCGCAAGCTGCCGAAGAAGTCGCCCACCTGGCGCAGGCCGCCGAAGAGCGTATCCACCACACCGCCGATCTTCTCCTTGAGGAATTCCCAGAGGCCCTTGTCGGCAATTTCCTCCAAGATGTCCGCCACCGAAGGCGCCAGCCGCCGGACCGCGCCCCAAAAATCACCGCTAATGAGGTCTCCGGCCACGCCCACCGCCGTGGAACCGGCCTCGTACACCGCTTCACCCACATCCACGATGGCTTCACCGATGTCGCTGAGGATCGGGATGCGCTGGACCATGCCGGGCGGGGCGCGGGTCAGTTGAATGCCCGGCCCGGCAGCCGGGGGACCGTGGGCATGAGCGGCGTTCAGCGCCGCGCTTTGCTGAATCGTGTGTGCGGCTTCGTGCGCCACCACCGATGCGTCGTCCACCCGTTGGTCGCGGCCCAGGAAAATGTGCGAGCCCTGGACAAACGCCCGGGCCCGCACGCTCGCGGCCGCGCGCTCCGCCGCCGACCCGCGGTGAACCCGCACCGCCCGCAGGTCCGCGCTGGTGGCGGCTTCAATCTGCCGGCGCAGTGCAGGCGCGAGGGGCTGTGCGGCACCCGGATCGGCCCAGGCGGGCACCGGCTCCGGCACGGAGGCAAGCCGGGGCGGAACCACGGGCGGCGCCGGCCGCACGTGACCCGAAACGGGCGAGGTCGCGGACGAACCTGGCGCACTCACGACGCGCGCCAGACGCTCGGCTTCAAGCTCCCAGGCATCGCCCGGTCGGCTGACCCGTCCGGCGGGCCGCCGCAGCGGGACAGCCTCTTGCGACGTTGCCGACCCCAACCGCCGGGGCGCCGAAGCCCGACTCGGCCGCGTGGTGACCCCGGACTCTCCGATTGGTGCGTCGGGGCGGCGCGCAATCCGGCCGTTGGTGCGGACCGGCTTGACGGTCGCCGGAGCCGTGCCGGGACGTTGTTGCGCGAAGCGCGGCACACCCGCGCGGGCACCGACCCCGCGCCGCCCCGCGCCCTTCGCCCCCGGCCGGTGGGTCTGGCCCGTGCCAGGGCGAAACATGACGCTGACGGCGAAGCGACTCATGATGCGTTCACGGTGCGGTGCGGTGGGCGCCCCGACGGCAACCCCGCCGGCAACGGGCGGCCGGCCTTGCGGTACTCGTCGGCGAGCGCGGCCAGCAGGGCGTCGAGCGAGATGCGGCCGCCGTTTTCGCGCGCCGCGACAGCCGCGGCAAACACCACGTTGCGAATCTGCCCGCCGGTCAGGTCGCACAACGCGGCCAGGCGGTTCAGGTCGGGCGGGTCCAGCGCGTGGTCCGGCCCCAGGTGCGCGGTCCAGAGGGCGCGGCGTTCCGCGGCCGGCGGTGCGGGAAACTCGATCACCGCGTCCAGCCGCCGTGCGAAGGCCGTGTCCAGCCGCGCGCGGCTGTTGGTGGTGAGCACCACGATGCCGTCGAAGGTCTCGAGCCGTTGCAGCAGGTAGTTGGTCTGGGCGTTGGCGAAACGGTCGTTGGCGTCGCGCACGTCGGTGCGCTTGCCGAACAGCGCGTCCGCCTCGTCGAAGAGCAGGATCGCTTCGCTGGCCTCGGCCCGCGCCAGCAACCGGGCGAGGTTCTTCTCGGTTTCGCCGATGTACTTGCTGCTCACGGCGGCCAGGTCCACGCGATAAAGGGGCAGGCCGAGGCGCGAGGCCAGCCAACCGGCGGCAAGCGTTTTGCCGGTGCCGCTGGGACCGTGAAACAGGGCGCGCACGCCGGGCGAATAGCGCGTGCGGGCCGCCGGGCCGAGGCCCTCGCTCAGGCCGTCGCGATGCCGGCAGCGCGCCAGCAGGGCTTCGAGCGCCGCGCGCAGATCGTCGCCCAGGACCAGCGCCTCGTCGGGCACCGGCTCCGGCAGCAACTGCGCCAGCGCGTCCAGCCCCGTGCCTTCCCCGGTGCGGGCCACGGCGTGGACATCCGCGAGTGCCACGCTGGACCGGCCGTTGGCCCGCGCCCGGAGCCGGGCGGATTCGCCGAGCCGGGCGATGCGCTCCGCGCCCTGCCGGTGGGTGGCGGCCAGGGTTTGCGCCAGCGTCTCGTCCTTGAGGGCGCGGTGCCAGAGTTCGAACCGTTCCGATAGCGAGGGCAGGGACGGTCGCCAGGTCAGCAGATCGCCCGAACCGGTATCGAGTGCGCCGTCCGGGCCGGCCAGCACTAGGCGCGGGCCGTCGTGGAACGGTACCGGTGGCGCGACCTTGAGGTCGCCGGGACCTAGGTCCATCAGGTGCACTGGCAGCAGGCGCAACAGGCCCAGCCAGACGCCCAGCCCCGGCGCAGCCGGCGCGTCTGTGAAAAACGGGCGCCGCTGCAGCGCGCCGGCCAGGGCGTTTGCGGCGGCGCGTCCTTCCGCCAACGACGCGGCGCGAATCACCAGCGTGGCGGGGCGGTCCGCAATCGCGCGCGCAAACTGTCTCGCCGCCTCGAGCTGTGACGGTGGCAGCGTCAGGCTCTCCGGCCCGCCGACCTGCCCGCCCGGCCACGGCGCGGCCACGCCCTTCAACGCCAGGCTCAGCGGCAACGGCACCGCCACCGGCCGCTCCGGGCAGGGCGCGCCGTCGTTGAGCACGGTCAACAGACCGCAGGCGACCGCCGGACCCTGGGCCAGTTCGGCCGCGGACCGTCGTTGCGTCAGCGGCAGTTCGCGGCCGAGTTCGGCCAGCAGACCCAGCGTGGGCCGCGAGCCGCCCACCGGCGCCTGGGCAAAGGCCAGCGCGCGCCCGGCCATCAGGTCCTCCTCGACCGCCGCCGCCAGCGCGACCGCCAGCACTTCGAGGGGCGCAAACCCGAGCCGGCGCGCCAGGTCCACCAGCGCGGCGTCCTCACGGCGCGGATGCTCCAGCGCCGCGGCCAGGAGGGTGTCCAGCGCGCGGCCCGTTTCGTGGATCGGCTTCGCCAGCGCGGCCAGCCAGGCGGCTTCGGGGTTGCCCTCCGGGGCCACGTCCAGTCGCCGGGCCAGCACGGCCAGGGCAAGGTCACGCAGCGGGAACGTCTGACCGGGTTGGCTCATGCGGGCAGCTCTTCGACGTAGTGGAAACTGACCACGCGCCCGAGCCACGGCAGCCAGCCGGGATCGAGGTCCAACCCGGCGCGCCGCACGCGCACGTCCGCCTGACGGTGCGTGAAAAACACGTCCACGTGCGTGGCGGTCCAGGACAGCCGCGCGGGCCGGCGGACCAGCGGCCGCCATCCGAGTCGCGCGCGGCGCCAGCACCGGCGTTGCACGGCCAGGGTCAGGGAAATCCGCAGCGGCCACTGCAAGACCCGCGCAGCCCGCGCCGGAGAAAGACTTTCGCGAAGCAGGTCCGGTGGTGTGGCAAGCTCGGGAAAGGGCGGCAACTCCCCCCAATCCGCCAGCCAGGCAAGCAGTGCGTCGTCAACCGGCAGCGCCAGGCGTTGCGCCTGTACGTGCAGCCAGTTCACGGTGAGTTCCGCGGCTTGCCGGCGTGTCCCTGCGGGCAGCCATTCCGGCCAGGCGAGTTGGCGCAGCAGGTTCAGCGTGAACAGCAGCCCGCCCGCGGCTGTCGGGCGGGTGGTCGGCGTGGTCGGTGTGGTCGTCTCGCAGGGCCGCAGTTCCGGCACCACCGACGTGTCCGACCGCTCCGCCGTCCAACACCATGGACCGGACTGCCTCGGGCTGGTCGGAGCCGGCGGCGCGGCGGGTGCCGGCGGCGGACCGGTTGGGGTGGCGGTTTCAAGTTGAGCGGAAAACACGGCGGCCGCATGCCGCAAGGCCTCCGGCTCGGCCGGGGCGGCGCGCAGCTCGGCCAGCACACCGGCCAGCACCCAGCCCCGCACGGCCGGGGCGGGGCGTCGCGTCCGCACCCAATCCCGAAGCAGGTTCAGCGCGCGCCCCGGCAACGCTTGCCAAAGCAACGGCCAAAGATTTTCGACCCGGTCCGCACCGCCCGTTTCGTCGCCCCCGGCTGGCGGCCAGGCCCAGGCGGCCAGTTCGGCTGGCGAGAGCCATTCCGCGAACTCGAGCAACCGCTCTTCGCGCCACAACCGGCGCGCCAGCGCGAGCGTTGCCGGTGGGCCGCCGTGTTCCTCGAGCCGGCGAACCACCAGCCGCGCCGTTTCCCGCGGCGCCAGGCCGGGCGTCCAACCGGGCACCGCGGCGGACCAGAACCAAGCAACGGGCGCCGGTCCGCGCAGCACGCGCACCGCCAGTTCCACGACCGGTTGCCAGGCATCCGGAAACCACACCGCTTCGGCCGCGGCGGCAGCCGGCTCGGTGAAAAACACCGCCCCGGTCGCGAGTTGTTGCAGGCGCAGTTCAAGTCGCCGACTCCAGGTGGTGGCGCTGTCGCATGTCGAAAGCCGGCCGAGGTCCACGCGACGAAACACAACCAGCCGGCCCTGGTCCGGCAGGCTGGCCGTGCGGAGCGCATCCTCGAGCAGCACCCGGGCGTGCGCGGCGTGTTCGGGCCGCGCGCACCGCAGCCGGGTGTGACGGATGCGACGTTGGACGGCGATGGCCACGGCTCAAAACTCCCGGCCGGCGTCGAGGAACCGCACGGCCGTTTCCGCCGGAACAGTCGCCAGCGCCGCTTCGGGCACGCGGGTGATGCGGGCCAGAGCCTCGGTGTCGGTGAGGTTGGTGACCACGGCGCGGACCAGCCGGTTTTGCCCGAGGTCGAGGGCCACACCCATGCCGAGTCGGACGCGCGCCGGGTCCACGCGGATTTTGAGCGTCGCGCCGAGGGCAGGTGCGGAAGGTTCGGCCAGGCGGCCGGTCACGAGCTGGTCCACCGGCGCGTGGCTGGCCAGCAGGAGACACACGCGCACCAGGTCGTCCATGAGGCTGCGGGCCGCAGGCTCGGCCGGGTCCATGCGGGTGTAGAGCCAGTCCACCAGCTCCTGCATCTGGCGGCGCAGGGTGAACTCGACCTCGTTCCAGCGCGGCAGCGCGGCGAGGTCGCGGAACGACGCCGCGGCGTCGAACTGGCTGAACTGCTCGGCCCAGACCAGCCGCAGCAGTCCGGGCGTGCGCGAGAAATCGCGGTGCAGCGCGGCCGCCACGCGGAACAGGTGCTCGAGTTCCTCCGCGGCCGGGCGCGCCAGCGCGGCCGGGCCGTGGTCGAGCAGTTCCCGGAGCGTGAGCCGCTCCCGCGCCGCGCGCTGGAGGTCCTGGAGGCTGGTGGCGGCCGGGCCGGCCGCGCTGTTCAGGCGCACCTGCGCGCGGAAGGTGGCGAGCACGGCGGCCCGCTGGTTTATCAACCGCACCAGGGGTTGACCGTAGCGGCCGGTGCTGACCCTGACAGTCGGCCGCTCCTCACTGCGGGTGGCGCCGGTCACCCGGACCAGGAACTCCTGCAGCGTGGGCAGGTGATCCACCCCGGCGAGCCAACGCGGGGCGAACCGGAACCAGCGCGCGGGCGCGTCGCGGAATACCTCTTGCAGGGCCAGCAGGTCTGGCGGGAGGGGCAGATGCTCGCGCAAGGCGGCGGGCACCGGCGCTTCCACCAGCGCGGGGTGAACCGTGCGGACCGGGCCGTCCAGGCGCGCCGCGACCGCGCGGGGCCGGTGGAAGACGAAAAACTTCACGTTGGCTTCGAGAACCTCTAGCCGGTGTCGGTTCACGGCGGCCACACGGGCGGTTTCCTCGGCCAACAGCGCCCTGGCCACCGCCACGTCGTGCCGGGCCTCGGCCAGTTCGCCGTCCACCACGTGCAGGCGGGCGGCGAGCTGTTGCTGGTGCCCCTCGATGGCCTTGAGGACCTCGCGGCAGCGGGCGATGAGTTCGCGGTACAGCTTCACGCGTGTCTCGACAGCCCGCAGCGCGGCGGCCGCCATGTCCGCGTGCTTTGTGCCGGCGGCAAAATGCTTCGCCTCGTCCGCGTCGGCCGGGTCCAGTTCATCGGCCTGGCGGCGGGCCAACAACCGCGCGAAGCGCAACCGCCGGACGGTGGGCCGGTCCTCGCCGGGCGCCTGGTCCGCGTCCACGAATTCGGAGGTCAACCCGGCCAGCGAAAGGTCGAGTCGTTCGAGCCGCTCGAAGATTTCGAGTTTGCGGTCCTGGATGTCCTTTCGGATTTGCGGCGCCAGTGCGGGTTGCAGGCGATCCAGCGGCAGCACGCGAATTTGTTTGGCGGTGATCTGGTTGAAGTTTGGCACGAAAGCCTCGCCAAACTGCTTTACCCGACCCAGCTCGACCACTTGCGTGCGGGCTTCGGGCACGGTGGCCACGGCCCCCGCCACGAACAGGGCCTCGTAGGCTGCTTTGGCGTCCGGGTCCTGGCCCGCCATGTCCTGCAACTTGGCCAGCCCGGCCTTGCCCTTGTCCGTGGCCAGAACCTTCCCCGCTTCGGTGGCGGCTGTGAGGAAGTCGTCCAGCTTGCCGCCGGCCGCCTCGATGCCGCCGGACAAGGTGCCGACATCCAGCATGTGAGCGGTGGCCAGCGGTCGGGCCTGGGTCTCAGCGGTTGCGGCCTTGATGCCCGGCGGCGCGAGGTTGGCCACGAGTGTGCTGGTGAACAGATTCGAGGCTCCCGGTGTGGCGGCGGTGGGCCGGGCCACGGCCGGGGCCAGAGCTTCGGACACGGCGAACTTGGTGCCGAGGGCGTTGTTGTTAAGCAACTGGCCGAAACGGTACACGTCCGCGCTGAGCTTCAGGAAGCCACTGTCCAATAATTCGTCGGCACGCCGGACCTTGTCTTCCAGGTAGTCAATAAAACCGCGCAATCCCAGCCGTCCCAGGGCCTCGCGTTCTTCAACCTGGATTTTCCTCTGCCGTTGGCGGTACTCTTCCAGTTGGAGTTGCTGCAACTCCGCGTCTTCTTCGGCGGTGAACTCTTTCAAGTATTTACCCAAATCGGCCTTCAGCACCTCGAGGTCCGCAGATGCATGCCGACCGGGCAGGTCGCCGGTGGTGCCGAAAGCGGCCTCGGCTGGATCCGGAGCGGGCGGATTTGGCGGCTCGTCGGCGTCCAGCTTGTCCGGATCTGTGAACACCAGGTCCGCGTTGGTCACGGCCCGGTTCAAGGCGCTCGCCTTTGAGCGTAGATCGGCGCGCCGGCCGAGCCATTGGTCGCGGAGGTCGGAGAGTTTTGCGACCGCCTCTTTGAACTGGGACGCCACTTCCTCCACCTCGAGCAACTGCGGGTCAAACGCGGTCTGCGGCACCGGCGCCAGCACCAGCACACGGTCCGGGTGATCGAGGTCGTACGGGTCCAGGCCGCGCGCGGCGGCGGCGACGGCGTCCAGTTGCTCGAGTGGTGCAACCGCCAGATGCACGACGTAGTTCGATGGGAAAAACGAGTTTGCCAGTGTGCGGACCCGACGCTTGACCAGCGGCACCAGGGTGCTGCCCGCCGGCACCTGGCCGGGTTCTTCAACCTCGATCTCCCGCCACGCCGGGTCAAAGTACGCCCGCGGCAGCACGCCAAACGGCGGCAGCCAGCGAAAGCTTGCTGCGCCCGGCTCGGCCGCGGACCGGCCGGCCAGTTCGGCGGCGAACTGATCCACCCGCGCCTGCCACAGCCGCGGTTCACCCACGCCGCCGCGCCGCAGGGCCAGTTCGCGGCTGGTCAACACGCGCTGCCGCGATCGGCCGCCGGCCCGTACCACGGCGTGGCGATCGAAGAACAGCGGCAGCCAGTTTTCGTCCAGCCCCACCAGCGCCACGGCCACGCCCGCCGCTTCCCAGGGTAGCACCAGCGGCGGTTCGTCCGGACCGCGCAGAGCCGCCTGCAGGGCGCGCTGTTCGGCCGCGAAGACCGACCAGGCCACTTCGTTGCGCCAGCGGCCGGGCGCGGTGACGGGCGGCAGCCGCCAGCCGGGGAAGTTGTCGGGCGACAAGGGCAGGAGCACCAGCCGCGCGGCGTCCACCGTGCTGCGGCGGTGGTAGGCCTCGTCGGCCGGGCTGCGCTCGAAGGGCTGGAAGTTCTCGGCCTGTTTCTCCGCGGCCTTGGCGGCGGCCGGCACTTCGATTTCCTCGATTTGCCCCGGTACCAGCAGCAACACGCCGGCGCCGGCGCCTGCCGGGTTTCGCGGCAAACGTCCCAGCCGATCAAACCGGTCGGCCGCCAGTTCAAGCGGGAAGGCGTCCTCGAGCAGCATCCGGTTCAGGCGCTCGAGCGCGCGCCCGGTCGGCCGGCCGGCCAGCAGTTCGAGGGTTTCCGCCGACAGGGCGAGTTCGGCAAAGGCGCTCACGGTGTCCAGCCGGTCCTCGCGAATCAACGTGTTCAACTCCGCCGCGATTGCAGCCCGCACCGGGGCGGGGTCGCTGGTGTCCGGATCAAAGGCCGCCAGGGCGTCCAGCAGCGCGCGCGACAGCCGGGTCTTCAGCCACGCCGCCACCGCGTCGCTGCTGGTGCTTACGCGCCGGGCCAGGCTGCCGGGGCCGATGATGTCGGCCGGGGCAAAAGCCGCGGAGGCGCGCCAGGGCGCGGTACCGCCCTGGGGCTTCAGCACGGGCAGCTCGCGCAAGGGCACGCGCATCACGCGGTCCACGCACACGTCCTCGCCGGTGGCGGTCAGGCCGTAGCCGGTGCCCACCTGGACCACGCTGCCGCGCTCGTCGGCAACGAGTCCGCACTCAAGTCCGGTGACGACGCCGGGCGTCACACCCTGCGCGCGCAGGAGCAGGCGGGCCACGCGCACGCCCTGTTCGAGTTGCAGGGCGCGGTCGGTGAGGTGGCGGCCGGGAAAGAAATGCAGGCGGCGCAGCGGCGCGTCCGGGGCGAACGCGGCCGGCGGGGGAAGCACTGCCAGGAGCTTTTCGCCCTCGAAGGGTTGAATGCGGGTGCGGATGCGCATGGCCTACCTCCCGGTGAACTTGTCCACGGCATCGCGGATGGCCTGCCGCCGGCCGGTGGTGGCGCTTTTGACCACGCGGTCCATCAGCGCCTGGAAGCGCGCGTCCTCGCCCAGTTGCAGGCCCAGCGTGGCCAGGCGCGGCAGCCGCCGCGTCAGCCCCAACGCGGTGCGGACGCGCAGCTCGGCAAGTTGCCGCGGGAAGCGCCGGAAGGCCGCGGCGAGGCCATCGGCTAGGCGTTTGTTCATCACCAGCTTCGTGGCTGCCTCCACCGCTTCCGGGGTGAGCACCTTAACCGTCGGGCCACCCAGGATCATCTCGAAATTCTCCTCCGGGCTTTCCGAGGTGAGTTTGGCGCCGGCCTCGAGTTCGGCCATCAGCGCGTGGCGCAGCAGCGGGTTTTGCAAAATCAGTTCCGCGCCGAACAGCCGGGAAAGCAGAGCGTGAACGGAGGGCGAGGCAATTGCCTTCAGCAGCGCGTACCGGCCCCAGAGTTTTTCCTGGGCGAGCGAGGCGAGCATCCGCTCGTCCTCGACCGCCAGTTCGGGCAGGACGATCTCGCCTCCGCCGCCGGGCGGGGTGCCGGTGGTGCCGGGCGCGGGCGGCGCGGTGGACGTGCTCGCCACGGGCGCCCCGGCCAGGCCGGTGCCGTCGGGGAGGTTGCGCCGCCGGACGTACCAGAGCCGTGGTGTGCGGTTTATCAGGTCGCGCCAGGCGGCGTCGGCCGCCGCGCCGGAGTCCGTGGCGTCGGCGGCTCCGCCGTTCGTGCCGGCCAGAGCGGGTTTCCATCGCCGCAGGTAGTCGAGCGGCCTGAGCCGGCTGACCGGTTCGAGCCGCGCGGGCCGCACGGGCAAACGGCGCGGGGTCAGACCGGCGAGCGTTTCCGCGTAGTCCCGGCGGGTGACCGGCACCAGCAGCAGCAGCGCGAAGGCGTCGTTGTCCTCCGGCTTGAGCCGCAGGTCAATCGGCGGCAGGTCGAGGCTGTCCTCCATTAGCGCCGGCAGTTCGTCCTCCGGCACAACCGCCAGTTCGAGCCGTGCCTCCGGCGGGAAGAAGCCCTGTGTGAAATCGGCCGTGTCCACCACCCCGCGCGGCAACGGCCCGCCCGGTGGCAGGATTTCGAAGAAGTCGCTCGCGGCGAACCGCCCCGGATTGCGCGCCTCCACCTCATCGAGCAGGTCCTGGTACTGGAAGAAATGCGCCTCGGCCAGCGCCCGCGGTGCAAAGGCGAAGCCAAAGCGGTCGTCATCGCCGGCCTCGCGCCGCACCAGGAACTCGTCCACCCATTCGAGCCGGCCGTGGCGCAGGCATACCATCGCCAGCGGCAGCACCGCCGCTGGCAGGCGGGGCGGCTTCTGGTCGAGGAAGATTTCCCGGGCCGCGCGCGCCCGGGAGCGCGGCGGCTCGTCCGGCGTCGCGTCCGCGCCGTAGGGCACCAGGGTGACGGCCGTGGCCTCGATGATTTCGCCGTCGTGGAGAGCGGTTTCGCCCGTGACGGCTGGTGGGTAAACCGGTGTGGGATTGGCGGTGAACTCGACCGCGCGCAGGCCCACGACGAACAGCCCGTCCAAGTTCCGGAACGGGTCCTGCGGCCGGCGCGCCAGGCCAAAGGCGGCATTGAGCTGCTCCAGTTGCGGCACGTCGGCCAGGTCCACGACCTTGGGGGCGCCGACCACGACCACCTCGCCGGCGGGCGTGATGCCCGAGCCGGCCGTGAGGCGGAGCGAGGCGGCGGCGTTGGCCGCGCCGCCCGCGGTGGTGTCGGAGCGCGTCACGCGCAGGCCGTTGATGACGCCGAAGCCCAGCGATTGCGCCAGGTCCGCCTGCCACAGCAGCAGGTAGGCCTGCTCGCGGTTCAGGTCGGCGGCAGTGAGAAATTTGCCGTCGAAGAACAGTGGCCGGCGCCGGCGGCTGTCGGCCACGATCTCGGGGCGGCGGGCCAGTTCGGTGAAGTCGGCACGAAGCGGAGAGGGGACGGGGTCGGGCATGGCAGGCTCCTTCAGTCGAGGTTGGTGAGCGCGAAAAGCACCACGGCGGTGGGCGCGATGCGGCGCGGCAGATTGTCCACGCTGACCACTCCCGCAGCGTGCCGTACCAGGGCCGTGGCCGGGTGATCGAGCAACCGCACGCGCACGCGCGCCAGGAAGACCGCCGTGCGGTCGAAGTCCGGCGGATGCTCCGGCAGCGGCGCCAGTTGGGCCGGGTCGTCCACCGGTGGCTCGTAGGCGGCGAAGAGTGTTTGCAGAAACGCGGCGCGGTCGGCCGGCGGCGGATCGAACGGCTTGTCGGGCAGTTTCGGGTCGGTGTTCGACTCGACCATTCGCGGCACGAGTGCAAGTTCAAAGGCGTCTTCGAGACGCGAGGCCACAATGGCGTCGGTGGCGTCCGCCGCCGCCTCGGGGAAGGCCGGACGCAGGCCGCGCGGCGCCTCCAGGAAGCGCAGGAAGACATCCGCGATCAGGTGCCGGCGGTCGTCAGTCTCGCGCTTGGGCACGAGGTCCGGGCGCGCGGCCACGGTGTGCTCGAACCAGCGTTGGAGGCGCAGGCACCAGGGGCGCCGCACTTCGATCAGGCGCCCCAGCCGGTCCATCGCCACGCCGGGCCGGACCTCGAGGGTTTCCTCGACGTGGTGCTCCGTGCCGGCCGGAAAGTGCTTCACCTCCAGGCCGCACACGGTGCCCATGCCGTGGAGCCAGCGGGCCAGGCGCGCGAGCTGGCCGCGGTGGTAGCCCTGCTCGTCGCGGAAATCCTCCGCGTCCAGCAACATGCCGGTGTGGTAACTGGGCCGCAGCGGCGGCGCAGGGAATGGTTGGGGGGTGAGGCTCATGGGGTCCGTCCTTCCAGGCGGGGATCGAGCGCGGCCGGCTGGAGCAGCAGCGAGCCGTCCCCGACGCGACTGCGCTGCACTTCCACGGGTTCGGGTGGCGGTTCGGGGCGCAAATAGGTGTCCACACCCAGCAGGCTGGCCAGGCCAATCATGAAATCCCGGCTCGCGGCGCGGACCCGCAATTCGAGGTGCGCCGGCGCTTCGCGTTCCGCCACCCGGCGGATCAGGTCAAACTCGGCCGGAGCGGCGGCCTCGTGGACCAGCACCGTGGCGCGATGCGCGAGCGAGTCGAAGAACCGCTCCACCGCCGCGGCGTCCGCCGCCTCGAGCGGCAGCTCCGCGCCGAACAACGCGAGGAACTCGCGACGGCGCGCCTCGCCCAAAATCAGGGTGCGGCCCACCTTCGAGTTGCCGGTGACGACCGGCCCGCCGAACAGCGGATCAAACGGCCGGTCCAGATCCACGCCCAGGATCGTGGCGAAGGTGCGGCGGAACCAGAAATCCTCGACCACCACGATGCGCCCGGTGCTGACGCCGCCGCCCGTGGCCACGTCCAGCGCCAGCTCGAGGCCCCGACGCGTGCCGCGCCGGGCGAACAGTTCCGCCGCGCACCGGATTTGTTCTCGGCGCCGCTCCGGCGGGAACCACGGCTCGAAGGCCACTCCGATCCACGCCCCCAGCCACGGCAGCGCGGACTCCGGCGCGGTGCGCGGGTCGGTGACCAACCAACTCGCAGCGACCTTGTCTTCGAGCGGCGTGAGCACGCTTTCGAAGTTGGTCAGGAACCGGCCCAGAAAATCGGCGGGGGTGGACTCGTGATCGGCGGCCGCCGCGTCCGCCGCCGGGCCGAAGAGCGTCTCGCGGTACAGCGCGGGCAGGTAGCGGTCCTGGTACGAAAACCGCGGCGCGTAGGCGCGCAGCGCGTGCAGGCACGGCGAAGCCCGGCCCGTGCCGAACAGCCGCACGCGCAGATGCAAAAAGCGCCCGCGCAGGGTCCGTACCTTCCGGCCCGCGCGCTGCAGCAGCACCGTGAACAGGCCGGCCTCGCCCGGCCGGGCCGGTTCGTCGAGGAAGCCGGCGTGTCCGGGGATTTCCGAGGCCGCACGCACCCAGGCCGCGTGCGGTTTCTTGCGCTCGTCCTCCCCGTTGAACAGGCCGCCGAAGTAGTGCGGGAACCAGTCCGCCGCGGGAATTTTGGCCGGTTCGTCCTCGCGGTCCGACGCCGCCGCCTCGAGCACGAATCCGGTGCCGGGCGGAATCACCGCCTCCAAGTACACGCGATGCCACGCCGTGCCATCCGCGCCGCTGTCGAAGCCGGTGCGTACGGCCGTGTCCGCCGGGTCGCCGGTCACCTCGCTGTCGCGCCGGCCCAGCACTGCCACACCGGTGGGGGCAAATGCGGGCAGGGACACCGCCACCAGCGGCCGCGAGCCGCCGCCGCGCACCGGGTACTCGACGGGCAGCGACACGCCGTGCAGGAACGGGCCGTCGTCCGGATCGCGCAGCGGGAACACCTCGCCGACCTCGTGGATTTCGCCGTCGGCAAACTCATACACCACCGCCTCGTTGGTGGCGGCGCCACTGCCCTCGTCCCGCGCGGCCAGCACGGCAAACCGGTCGCCCTCCAGCCACGCCAGGCTGAACGGCCGGCCCACCTCGAAGAGCGTCGCGCTCGCCAGCGCGCGGCCCGCGGTCGGGTCCACCCGCCGCACGGCGCACCGCTGAAGGGGCAGCCACACCAGCACCATCGGCCCGAGCCGCGGGCTGACCGCCACCGCCACGGGGTCTTCGCCGGCGGCGCACCAACCGGCCGGCACGAGCTCGAGACGCAACGGCTTCGGGTTTTCGGGCTGCGGCCGGAACATGTCGGGCGGAAAATCGCCGGGCGGCGGGGGCGGGAACAGTTGCCCGGTCAGCCGCGCCAGTTGGCGGTTCGTCCGGTCCAGCACCCAGGCGCCGCCCGCGGGGTCCGGCGCCAGCCGCCACGCGGTGAAGCCCGGTCGCGACACCGTCTGCGCGGGCCAGCGGCTGCGTGGATCGCGCACCAGTACCGCACCGTTCACGGCGACGTAAAGGTAATCGTCGAAACCCAGAGCGAGGTCGGTGACCGGCTCGGCCACTTCCAGCAGGGTCACGGGTTCGAGGCCGGGACTGGTGGCCAGGATGGCCTGCCGGGCAGCGTCGTACCACGCGCGGCTGCCCAAGGCGTCGCGTGCCCCGGGCACCAGGGCCAGCCGCGCGGCGGCCTGCGCGGGATTTTCGTCCACGCGCCGCTCCGGCCGCGCGCCGGCCAGGCGCAGGAAGCGCTCGTGGCGCTCGATCGCGCCGGGGGTTTCCGCCACCCAGGCGCGGCCGCCGCGGGCGATCCAGAAGCGTTGACCGTTGGCGTCCATCAACACACCTCCGGGACCACCGGAATGGCCAGGCCCGCCTGAGCTTTGGCGGGCGCGGGTGGTTTGACCTCTTCGGGCGCGGCGCCGGTGGCGACCACCACCGCCAGCAACTCGGGCAGTTGCCAGGGTTGCAGCGGGACTTCGGCGGACTCGTTGCCGTCGGTGGCCACGACCTTTTGCCAGCCGGTCGGGGTTGGGGTGAACAGGTTCGGGCCATAGACGCCGCTCACGCCGGGCACGCGCGAAACGACGATCTCCAGTTCGCGCCGCCGCACCGTGCGCCCCAGCGGCCAGCCGCCGCCTTCCGGCCCGCCGGGCGGCAGGGCGAACAGGTATCGGCGCAGGGCGTCCTGGACCGCGGTCAGCGTGGCCTGGTCGCCGGACGGGTTGTCCACGCCCACGCTGAGCGCGAGCGGCACGTACTCGCAGCCGACGACGTACAACTCGACGCCCAGCGGCTTGCGCGGCTCCAGTTGCGCGTACACGGCCTCGATGAACGGCCGGTCCACGCGCGGGTACGGCGGCTCGAAGGTGTCGCGCCCCGGCAGGGCCATCACCGACACGACGCCCGGCACGTCGAAGCGGCGTTGTTGCGGCTTGAAGCGCGGCAGGACCTCGACCCGGCCCACGCGCACGCCCGGCGTGGCGCGGGCCAGTTCCGCGTAATCGTCCGGTGTGATGGCGCGCTGGCGGTGGCGAAAGACGGCCGGGATGCGCTTCTCCGCCTCGGCCAGGGTCTCGGCGTCCTGCCCGCCGCGCGCGGGCAGCGGCTGCCAGACCTTCAGCGGCGGTCCCGCGGCCACGTCCACCGCGGTGAGGACGCCCGGGGCCAGATTGCCGGTCTGCCCGCCGCCGGCACGCATTTGCGCAACCTTGATTCGCGCCCCGCGCGCGGGCACCCGGCCGTGCACGCCGTCGCCAAACCGCACCGTGCCGGCCTCGGGATTGAGATGAAACGCCGCGTCGTCCGGGCCGGCCAGGGCCAGATCGGCCACAGGCTGCCAGCGCAGAAAGCCGCGGCCCGGCTCCTCGACCTCGAGGCGGAAGCCGGTTTCTTCGACGCTGGTGGCGGGCAGTTTGACCTCGAGGTCGGCCGCGCCGGTACCCGCGCCCACCACGAGATTGGCCAGTGTCTGGCGCTGCTCGACGGTCACGGCGTTGAGCGCAGCCCAGCTCACCTTGAAGGAGTCGAGGTCGGTGGTGGGCCGGAGCCGCAACCAGCCCAGCAGCCGCGCGGCCTTGTCGGGGTCGTCCAGACGCGGCGGGCGGTCGCCGGTGCCGGCGTCCACGTCGGCGGTCACGTCGTTGGGCGGCACGTACAGGTCGGCGGCGTTGGGCAGGGTCAGGCGCACCACGCCGTCGGCGGTCAGGCCGCGGGTGGTGTCGGCGGCGACCTTGAGTTCGCGGTAGCCCACCGGTTGCGCGCCGGACTTCACGCACACCTCCCAGACATGCGGCACTGGCGGGCGGGGCGCGGCGCCTTCGCCGAACGCCGGCAGGGTCAACGCGGGCGCGAAGCCGACGTTGAGCACCTGCGGCACACCGTTTGCCGCCGGGCTTAACGCCGCGCGCAGCCGGGCGAAATCGGGGTGCTTCACCGGCGGGGCGAGCAGCGCGAACCACAGCGCCTGGTCCACCGTGCCGCTCACCAGGTCCACGCCGTCCGGCTCGGGGCGGCCGTCGCCGCACACGGGGGTGGTCACGTACGGCACGGCCTCGCGTTCGACTGGGTAGAGCCGTTTGAGCGCCTCGATGCGGGGCGCGAGCGCCTGCGCCTCGGCCGCGGTGAGCGGGCGTTTGCGATACAGCTCGCCCACCACCGGCAGCACCACCAGTTCCTCGACCGTCTCGAACGGCACCGCAGCCTTGAGCCGCGTGCGGGGCGCGAGCCGGAGGGCGGCGGTTTGTTCGGGTTGGCCAAAGCCAATGCTGACCAGCGTGCGCGCCGGCGTGGCGGGCCGCAGGCCGAGGCCCAGCAGGCGAAGGAACGCCAGGCGCTGGCGCTCCGGGATGAGGTTGACCCGGTACAGCAGCGTGTCGGTGAGCCAGGCGAAGAGTTCGATCAGCGTGCGGCCGGGGTCGCCGACCGCGGGGTTGGTCCACTCCGGCGTGTGGGCCGGGATGCGCGCGACCAGTTCCTCCACCAGGTCCGGGAAGGAGCGGTCGTCGAGGTTGGGCACGGGGAGGGGCATGGGGCGGTCAGCTTTCAAAATCGAGCGTCAGGCCGGTGCGGCGCACGCTGCCGGTGCGGCGGACGCGGTAGGTGATTTCCACGCGCAGGCGCTGCGGGGCGTCGGGCACCTCGAGCACTGCCACGTCTTCGACCTGGATGCGGCGTTCGCCAGCGCGGAGCGATTCGAGGATGCGGTCGCGGATGCGGCGCTGGGTGGTGAGGGTGTTCGGCTCGTGCAGGAACTCCTCGAGGCCCGCGCCGAAGGTCGGGCGCATGAGTTGCTCGCCCGGCCGGGTGCGGAGGATGACCTGGATTTGCTGGGCCAGGCTTTGTTCGAGCGACGGCCAGGCCAGCCGCCCGGTGTCGTCGGGCAGCGGCAGCAACGGCCAGCCGATGGGGTCGCGGGTGGGCATCAGCGTTTGCGGGGAAAGGGAATGCAGATTTTCACGAACGGCAGCCACCAGAAGATCAGGTTCAGGATCGTCAGGATGAGGCTGAGCAGGATGAAGGCGCAGATGGTGATGATCGGGATGTTGAACCCGCAGAGCCAGTCGAGCTGCAGGCCGGCGGTGCTGCCCTTGCCCTTGAGCAAATCCTCCGGCTTGCCGCGCAGCAGATTGAACACGTCCCGCGGCACCGAAAACATCACGCCCGGCTTGAGCTTGCGCAGGTTCTCGCGGCTCAGCGCGGGCAAGTGGATGGGCGCGGGCGCCACCGGTCCCGGCTCGTGCCAGGGCGCGATTTCGAACGGCTCGCTCGGCGCGCTCCACACCAGCCGGGGCGGACAGCCGTTGGGCTGGCGCAAGCGGATGAACGCCCGCACCACGTACAACCGCCCCGGCTCGTCAAACCGCCCCGGCGCGGCCAGCAGGGCCTTGCGCGTGGCCTCGGCCGCGGCCTTCAACACGGCTTCCAGCGCCGCGGCCCGCGCGGACGTCACCTCCGGCCAGGCGCCCGGCGCGGGCAGGGCCGGGCCGGCCGCCTCGCCCTCGAGCAGCACGCGCGCGGCGGCCTTCAGGTACTGGCCGGCCGGCCGGGGGGTGCCGTCGCTCAGCTCGAGGGAGAGCATGTCCAGTTCGCGCAAAATGGCGGCGGCCTCGGCCGAATCCTCCTTGAACGCGCCGAACTCCTGGCCGAGTTGCTGCACGAGCTTGAAGAAGTCGGTGTCCTGAAAAACCGCCGCGGTGTCGGCGGTGAACGGCGTGAGCGTGCTCGCTGGCCAGCTCAGCACGCGGCGACCGCCAGCCTTGAGAAACGGCGAAAGGTGATCGCGCCAGGCCGAGTCCCACGCCGCGGCGTCGGCGGGCACGGGTGGGGTTGCCTCTGCTTGTCCGGCGCGCGCGGTGCTGGTGACCGGCACCACGCCGAACAGCAGGGTGCGGCCGCAGCGCGCCGCGAGGTCCGGCGGCACGGGGAACAGCGTCACCACGGCCTCGTTGTAATCGGTGAAGGCCGGGCGAAGCTGACGATCCAGGCGGGCGTTGCCGGTGACCGGCGGCGCGCAGCGGCGCTCGGCCGCGGGGTCGCAGTCGGCGGTGACGCCGCCTTCCGGGAAGCGCACCCAGCCGGCGACCTGGTTGCCGAACGTGCGCCAGCCTTCGAGCACGTAGTCGCCGCGCGCGTCGCGTTCGGGCCGGCCGTTGCTTTCCGCGACGCGCCGGACGACCAGGCCCGCAGACTCGATTTTGCGCGGGTCGAGCCGGGGCAGGCCGAAGGTCTGGCAGCGGGCCTCGAGCAGGGCCAGCGTGAACACGCGGTGCACCGGCTGGAACAGGCGCGGGTGGAGGCGCCCCGGTTCGGGTTGGACGCGCCGCCGGCCGAGGGCCGCCGCGGCGTCGGCCGAATCCAGGTCGGCGAGCAGCGCGTTCACGAAGTCGTCCTCGGTGCGCTGGACCAGCACCGGGCCGGGCTGGGCGTCTGGCGCCCAGGCGCCGCGCAACTCCGTTTCGTGAGGGGCGTGGTGAACGGCTACCATACGTTGCCTGCTCCGGGGGTGTAGGTGCTGGCGACTACCGTCGTGGCCATGAGCGTGTCGCACTGGACCACGCCGGAGAATCGCGACATGCCCGCGTCCACCTGCACCATGCCGGCAGACACGCTGACCTGGCTGGCGTTGACGGTGACTTTCGCTGAGGCGGTGACCGTGATGCCGGCCGCTTCGAGTTTTACCGAGTTGCCGTTGCTGTCCTCGATGGTGACCGCACCCGGGCCGTCCTGGAGCGTGACCTTCTGGCCGCCGGGGGTTTCCACGATGAACTGCTCCCGGCCCTGCTGGTCGTCGAGCGTGAGTTGCACGCCGTTTTTCGAGCGGATGACCTTCAGCCGGTTCTGCCCGCCGGAGATCGAGGCCGGCGGCGCGGCGCTGCCGTTCCACAGCCCGCCCAGGACGATCGGGAAGCGCGGGTCGCCCGCCACAAAGCTCACCAGCACCTCGTCGCCCACGTCCGGGAGCAGGAACGCGCCGCGGTTGTCCCCGGCGAACGGCAGGGCCACACGCGCCCAGAGTTCCGCCCGGCCGTCGCCGTCCAGGGCCAGCAGGCGCACCTTGACCCGGTTGCGGTTGTCCGGGTCGTTCAGGTCGGTCACCTGCGCCAGATGGCAGCCGGGGATCAGGCCGGTCGGATTTTCGACTGGCAGCAACGCGCTCATGCTGGGGTCAGGTGCGCGCCCTCGGCGCGAAACTCGGTGCGGTAGCCGACTTCCAGATCAAAGAGGTGTCGCGTTTCGACCACGTAAAACACGTTGTCGAACCAGCGGCCCAGTCCGGTCAGGCGCACGTGCGTGCCCACGCGCAAGGCCGGATTGCCGGCGGCCACCGCCCGCAGGGTGACAAACTGTCGCGCGCGGCCGTTGCGGGTGGCGTTGGCCAGCGCGCGCGCCTCGGCCGCCGTGCCCACGGCCAGATGGCCGGTGTGTTCGGTGCGGCTGCCGAAGGCCGCCTCCAGCAGCGCGCCGCCACGTTCGCCCGTGCCGGGACCCGGGGCGTCCTCGGCGCCTTCCGCGGAAATGGCCTCGCCGTTCACAGCGTCCCAGCCCCGCACGGTGGTGGCGGTGACCTGGTGCGCGAGGTCGGCGGTCACGCGCACTTCGTGCAGGTCCAGGGCGGCATCCATCTCCACCTCGCCGCGGCGCACCTCGGACCGCGGGGCGACCTGGAGTTCGCCGCCCACCACCTGCAGGTCCGCGTCCACGCGCGCCAGCAGGCGGCGCAGAAAGCCCAGGTCGGTCTCGTTCATCTGGACCTGCGGACCGAAGTCCTGGTCCAACCCGCTGACCTGCGCCGTCAGACCGTGTTCGCCGGCGAGGCGCCGGACGATGTCCGCGAGGGTCACGTTCTCGAAGACCTGCGAGCGTCGTTTCATCCGGGCCTTTTGCAGCGCGTCCTCGGCCAGCACCACCAGCTCCGGCGGCCGGCCGCGCCGGTGCACGGCTTCGAGGCCGGTCACGGTGCCACGGAACAACTCGACCGGTCGGGAGGCATCGCCGCCACCGACCAGGATGGCCGTGCCGAGCCGCAACGCACCGCCCGCGTCGAAGGCGGTTTCCGCCGAGCCGTCGCCGAGGCTGGCGACGTTGGTCAGCCGCAGTTCCAGCGACGCCAGGCCGCCCTCGCGCTCGTGCATGACCATGCCCGCCAGCAACTCGGTGAGCCGCTCCGATTCCCGGCCGTCGAGCTGGACGGTCGGGCGGGCGGAAAAGGGCCGGGTGCTGGGGTTGGCGGGGGGCATGGTTAGCTAGTCGGCCGCCAGCCTTTCTGCGCGGGCAGCCTGGCGTTCGAGCTCACGCCGCAGCGCCTCGGCGTCGAATTCCCGCGCCGGGCGGGGGCGCGCTTCCGCACCGGCCGGTGGTGGGGGCGGCGGGGTGACGTCGGCGGTCAGTTGGTCAATTTGGACGGGCATGGTCAGGGTTCGTCAAAACGCAGGCCGGGAGTCACCGGGGCCTGAAAGCCGGACGCGCCGCCAGCCAGCGCCTTGCCGCTAAGATCAAACTGCGTCCCGGCGCGGGGCACCGGCGGGCCGGCCTCGCCCAGCAGCCGGCGCGGATCCAGGTCCGCCAGCGTGGCCGCGGGCGGCGGCTGACCCAGCGCGGCGAAGGCGCCGGCCGTGGCCGAAACGCCGGCCGAAAGCTTGCCGCTCACCGGCCCGGCCGGGACTTCCGCGCCCACTCCCAGACTCAGGCCGACCGCGCCGCCGGGCGGCGCGAACCCTGCGGGCGGTTTGATGGAAACGCCGCCGCCCACCGACACGCTGGCGCCGGCGCTTGCGCGCAGGCTCTCGAGGCCGTTGGCCGCGGCGATGGCGCGCGCGGCTTCAGGCGCGCCCGCGGCGGCCGCCAGGCTGGCGGGGTCGCCTCCCGGCAACTCGAGGCCCCCGCCCACGCCGGCCGTGCGGGCGGGGTCGCCCTGCAACTCGAAGACGTGTTCCTGCGAGGCGAGGGTGAGCGCAACCGTGGCGCGCAGCGGCACGCCGTTGGCGGAAAAGTAATCCAGTGTCTCCTTGAACGACTCGACCAGGCCCTGGAAGCGGAACGCGCCCCACTCGAAGACCACGATGGGCGGAGCGCTGCGCGCCGCGGCGTCTCCACCCGCACCGCCGGCGGGCTTCATGAGGTTGGCCACCGGGTTGGTACGGGTGCGCACGTCCGCCCCGGTGTCGGTGGTGTCGAAGACCAGTTCCAGGCTGAGCTTGGCGCTGCTGGAGCTGACGTGCTGCGCGGCCTGACCGCCCTCGCCCTGGAGCTGGTTGGCGATGGTGTGCTCGAGCGAGACGGGGTTGAACTGGACCTCGAGGGACGGACCGCCACCCTGGACGGTGAACGTGGCCCTGGCCAGTTGGGTGTCGGCGGGCATGGTCAGGAGCGCAGGTGAAGGCCCTCGTGGGCCAGGTGGAGTTCCTCGACGGCCACCTCGCCGCTGCGGGCGTTGAGGTCGCCGGACTTGAACTTGACCGGCAGGGCGCGGCTCAACTCCCAGGTGCGCACCGGGGAGCCGTCCAGGTCCAGGTGCTGGATTTCCACGTCCAGGCGGTACGCGTAGCCGCCGGCCCGGGTGACCTGCTGGAACCAGCGCCAGAGGTGGTCGTTCGGGGTGAGGCCGCGGCGCAGGATGACCGTGGCAAAGCTGGTGGTGCCCGCGCGTTGGTGGGCGCCGTAGTTGAGGCCCCCTTCGCGGATGACCTTCGGCTCGTGCGTGGCCTCCAACCCGGTGCACTCGGCAAACGCGCCGCCGGCCAGCGGCCGCTCCGCACCCGCCGCGCCGTTGCCACCCAGCGGATGCTCGCGAAAAACCAGCACGAACCGGAAACTGCCGGCGGGGGAATCGGGGTCTTTGGCCATAAATCAGGAACGCGCGTTCAAGCCCCGGCGGCGGCCGCCACCCGGCCGCCTTCGTGCAGAGTCAGCACCACGGTGATCCAGCCCACCGGCTGGGCGGGCGCGAACGTCACCCGGGCCACGACCCGGCCGGCGTCGAGGTCGTTCGGGGTCGTGGTGAGGGCGTCGCATTGCACGCGGAACGCGTCGGCCGTGGTTTCGCCGCGGAAGGCGCCCAGCTCGAAGAAGCCGGTCAGGAGCGTCTCCAGCGCGCGCGTCACCCGCCGCCACAGGACGGGCCCGTTGGGATCGAAGACCAGTTCCTCGCCGAGCCGGCGGGCCGCCCGCAGGATGGCCAGGGTGAGCCGCTCCACGCCGCCCGGGCGAAAGTCCTCCACGAGGCTGGTGTTCACGTCCGAGAGCACCCGCGGGCCGGCCGGCGAAGGGCCGAGCAGCGAGACCCGGTCAATCAGGGCATCCTCCGAAAGGGGCGGGCCGGACCAGGCGACCTCCTCCGGCTCCAGTTCCGGGGTGAAACCGGTAACCGCGCGCAGCGGTTGCCGGCCCAGACTGAAATGCGCGCCGCGGGCCAGCACCGAGCGCGCGAGCACGCCGGCGAACACGCCGTCTGGCGGCTCCAACCCGCCTGGCAGCAACGGCGCGTTCGGCGTGGTCAGCCAGGGGTACACCACCTGCAGCGTGCGCGAGGCCGCACCGCCGTTTTCGACCTCGACCGACAAACGGCCGCCGCTCGTACCCGGCACCAGCAGGGACAACAAGCGTCCCGGCCGCACGGTGCCCGGAGCCGGCAGGGGCAGGGCCAGCAGCGCATCGGCCAGAAGGCGGCCGCGATTGGCTTCGAGAAACAGGCCAATCGCCCGCGCCGCCTCGAACCAGGTGTCGAAGCCGTGTTCGGTGCAGGCGGGCGCAGGCGTGGGCCAGCGGCGTTCAACCTCGGGCGGAGTTGTCGGCTCGGCGCATTCAACAAAGACCTCCGGCGGGGGCGGCGGTTCGGCGAAGCCTTCCGGCGCCAGTTCCGCGTCGGCCACCAACTCCGGCAGGTCGGGCAGGCACACCGCGGCGGCTTCCGCCAGACCGTGGAGCACGCCGAGCCCCTGCCAGGAGGGGCGCCGCCGCGGCCCGCCCTCGTTCAAGGGCGGGTCATCGGCGCGGGGCAGGGCGGCTCCGCCGAAGTTCGGAACCAGCGCGCGCAGCCGGGTCTGACGCAGGGTTTCCGCGGCGGCCGCCTCGGCAGGGGTGAGGTCGCCGCGCGGCGCCACGTAGAGCCAGGGGTCACCGGCGCGCACCACCAGGCAGCGCGCCCCGCCCTGGGCGAAGAACGAGCGCACGGCCGCGCCCAGCCAGGTGGCGTGGTCCGCCGCCGGGGCTGCGGCGAGACGGGTTTCCCAGGCAAAGAGTCGGGCGAACTCCTCGAAGCTTTCCACCGGCACCGGCGTGTGCAGCAGGTCGTCGTCGTCCGCGACCAGCGCGGCGTCCGCGCGCCAGCCGTGCCCGGAGAGCCAGCGCTTGAGCTCGGGCGGAAGCGGGACGGGCTGACCGCGGTGCCGGCGGCGGGCGACAAAGCCGATGAAGCACACCACGTCGGCGCGGGTGGGCGCCGCGTCGGGCGCGCCGCGGGTCACCTGGAATTCCAGGCCGTACACGGGGCAGGGGGTGGTGCGGGCCGGAGCCCGGCGGTTCAAGCGAGCATCTCGGCCTCGAAACCTTCGGCGGAGAGGACCAGTTCCTCGAGGGCCACGTCGCCGCCGCCCTTGGCGGCGAGCGTGGGGCCGGTGTACTTGAGCGGGAGCACCGCCTGGAGCTTCCAGGAGCGAACCGGCTTGCCGGTTTCGTCGCGCAGGGTGATGACCACGTCGCGCTTGGCCTGGAAGCCCTTGTCGCGGGTTTCCTTGATCCAGCCGAAGAAGGCCATCGAGTCCACCACGCCGCGCTTGAGGGTGACGTCGCCGACCTTGTGCAGGCCGGGGATTTTGCGGACGTGGTTGACCTTCGAGTTGCCGGTGCGGTACTCGGCCATGACGAACTCGGTGACCAGGCCGGAGACGTCGGAGAAACCGCCCAGTTCGGACTCGGGGTCCTCGCCCGAGTTGAGGTTCACGGTGAAGTTGAAGGCGCCGTAGGGAGTGGAGCGTGCCATGGGAGCGGGTCAGTTGAGGGTTCAGCCGCGCGCGTCGGCCGTCTTCTGGCCGATGCGGAAGATGACGAACTCGGCGGGTTTGATGACCGCCACGCCGATGAGGCAGATGAGCCGGCCGTTGTCGAGGTCGTTCTGGGTCATGGTGCTGCGGTCGCAGCGCACAAAGAAGGCCTGCTCGGGCTTGTCGCCCAGCAGCGCGCCGTTGACCCATTCGTTGAACAGGAAGCTGGAGACGGTTTCGCGCACGTTGGCCCAGAGTTTCTCGCCGTTGGGCTCGAAGACCGCCCACTGCGTGCCGCGGTCTATCGAATGCTCGAGGTAGTTGAAGTACCGGCGCACGTTCACGTACTTCCACTCGGGGTCCGAGGAGGTGGTGCGGGCGCCCCAGACGCGGTGGCCGCGACCGGGGAAGAACCGGAGGCAGTTGATGCCCAGCGGATTCAACGACTCCTGCTCGCCGGTGCTGATGAGGCGCTCGAAGCGCAGCGCGGCGCGAACGACCTCGTTGGCCGGCGCCTTGAACACCCCGCGCTCGATGTCGCTGCGCGCGTAGATGCCGCAGACAAAGCCCGAGGGCGGCAGCTTGACCTCGCGCGGCACCTCCGGCCGGTCCGGCCGGGCCAGAGGGTTGGCCGCCACCACCCACGGGTAGTAGAGCGCGGCGTACTTGGAATCGAGCTTGGCCTTGAAGGCCCTGGCGCCGCCCGGGGTGAGGTTCTGATCCGTGTCGAGCACGGCGATGCGATAGGCGCGGCGTTTTTCGGCATGGCTGATCAGGGCCAGGGCCACGGCCTCGCGGTCGGCATACGCGCTCGAACCCGGCGCGGCCACGATGGAAACGTCATCCAGGGCCTCGACCAGCGCCAGCGCGCCGGTCCAGTCGCCCGCGCCGGGGGCGGCGTCCGTGCCGCCGGTCAGAGCGACCTCCCGGGTGCGCTGGTTGGCCGCCGGCGCGAAGGCCGCTCGCAGGTCGAAGGGCGTGACTGCGCCGGTCAGTTTGAGTGCGACCCATTGCGTGAGCTGGTCGTCGCGGCGGGCGGGATTTTCCGCTAGCATGGCGCCGACGTAGCGCTTGTGCTGCGGGTCGTAGCCGAGGTCTTCGTACACCGTCGCGTTGCCGTCGCCGTCCACGGCGGTCACGGTCAGGGTGAGCAACTCGAGGCCGCGGGTTTCCTCTTGGGCCGTGAACGTGTGCGCGGCGCCGTCGCTGCCCTGCCAGGCGCCGGAGCGTTTGACGAAGTAGGTGTCCGCGGTGGCGGGGGTGGCCTGGGGGTCGCCCTTGACCCGCATGAGGCTGCCGTCAATGGCCTTGTCGGCCGCCGCGATCGAGCTGGGCACGGCGGTTTCCTCGAGCACGACCCGGCCGTTGCCGCCGCTGCCCTTGAAGCGGGCCACGAACTGGGCCTGTTTCTGGTCTGGGTTGTCGGCGATGAGGTCGGCGGAGGCCGCGGCCGCGCTGGCCGCGGCGCAAACCCGCGAGACGTACAGCCGCGCGCCGCCTTCATTGAAGAAGTGGAACACGGCGTGGGCAAGGTAGTTGGTTTTGGGCGGGGCGTTGTTGCCGGTGTAGGCCAGGTCGTTCAACCCGCCATAGACGCGCTCGAAGTCGCCGAAGCTGGTGAGCAGTTCGGACACCTCGCCCACCGGCCCGCGGCGGGTCGGGCCGATGAATGCGGCGGTGCTGGTGCTGACGCCTTCGATGGATTTGCTGCGGAAGCTCGTCTCCTCGACAAAGACTCCGGGGGCCAGGTACTCGGGCATGGGGTTCCTTTGGGTTCAGGGTTGGGCAGACACGGTGAATTCGAGGGAAAGCCGGCGGCGGGTATCCAAGTGCACGCTGGCGTGGGTGTTGGCCGGGGTCGCGGCCGCGGCCAGTTGCTCCGTCCAATCCACCACGGTCCGGCCGGCGGGGGGCGGCACCAGTTCCAACGACAGGTCCAGTTCCGTGGGCACAATCCGACCGGTGCCCGGGTCCGGCTGGTACAGTGGCAGGCCGGTCAAAACCACCAGGGCCTCGCCCCGCGTGTCCGACATGCCCACGCTCAGCAGTCGCACGCCGGCGCCATCGCCCAAATCGCCCCGCGCACGGACCAGCACGTTGGGAAAAAGTGCGTTGTCCGCGGCGCGCCGGAGCGTGAGCCGCAACTCCGCCCACCCCGGATTGAGCCGGGCGGCGGGGCCGGGCAGCAACGCCACGTCCACCGGCCGGAACACGGAGTCGGCCGGCCGGGGTTGGGCGGCGCTGGCGTTGCGAGGCAGGTCGAGGGAAAAGGCCCGCGGCAGGTACTCGTCCAGCGGATCGCTCACGGTGCCGGTGATGCGCACGGGCGGAGCGGGGAGGGCGGGTTCCGGTCCGGGCAGCGGCGGATCCACCGTGGCGGTGTAGCGCTCGAAGCGCGCGGCGCTCCAGATCACGGCGAGGTCGCCGGCGTTGCGGCGGAAGCGCGCCTGCTCGGAACGCACGTCCAGCGCGCGCCGGATTGCCCGGCCGGTGAGATGGTCCACCCACCGCACGGCGCCCAGCACGCGTTGGTCGAGTCGTTCCTTCACGGCGCGCGCTCCTGCAGGTCGTCGGTGAAGGTCAACCGCGCGGCGACCACCGGTTCGAATTCGGCCGCCGGTTTGGCCAGTCGGACCACCCGCGCCAGCAGCCCGCAACTGAGCCGGTACGGCCGGTTGACCGCGTCCCAGAGCCGCACCAGTTCCTCGGCGCTCAAATCCGCCGGCATCAGGGCCACGGTCTCATCCGCGGCCCACTGACCGTCCGCGTTGAGCACGCTGGCGTCGAGCCAGGGGTGGTAATGGAGTTCGCGCAACACCCAGCCCAGGAGGGTTTGCTCGGTTTGCGCCGTGTCACCGTCCTTGCCCCACACGGTGAGCAGGTAATGCAGGTCCAGGCCGAGCGGGCCGGAGGGCGGGCCGTGACGCACGTTGCGCAGGTGGAGGTTGGTGCTGACCCGGTAGAGATAAAGCGTGACCGTGGTGTTCGCGAAGCTGTCCGTGCCGGCAAACTTCCAGGCGGGCAGCAGCTCAAAGTCGCAGGCGGGCAGGTTCAACTCCCCCGCCGCCGCCTCGTAGCTCTGCTGGAGAAAGTCCCGCAGGGAGGCGCTCAGGGCATGAATGGCGAGGTGATTGGCCAAGATTTGGGGGAATTTTTTGCCGGACCTTACGGCAAATCGCCCGGCTGTCAAAAACGACTTTTGCACTGGTTATTGCGCACTTATCCACAGGCCAACCTCGCCCCCGGGCCGGTTTGCGCGCCGCTTCCGGCGCCGGAATGTCCGCGCACGCATTTGGCCTTTCGCGACCCGGCCCGGAAACGTACGCTCCCGCCGCGTTCGCGATGAGCCTGCGCCTGTTCAACACCCCGACCCGCCGGGTCGAACCGTTCACGCCGCTGGACCCCGCCGGCCGGCGCGTGGGGATGTATTGCTGCGGCCCCACCGTGTACGACTACGGCCACATCGGCAATTTCCGCACCTTTGTCTTTGCCGACCTGGTCCGGCGCTACCTCGACTTCTGCGGCTACGCGGTGACGCACGTCATGAACATCACGGACGTCGAGGACAAGATCATCCGCCGCGTGCGCGAGACCGGCCTGCCGCTGCGCGAGTACACCGCCCGTTACGAGCAGGCGTTTCTCGAGGACGCCCGCGCCCTGAACCTCCGCCCGCCCCATCACCTGCCCCGCGCCACGGAGCACATCCCGGACATCAGCGCCCTGATCGAGCGGCTGATGGCCCGCGGCTTTGCCTATCGCACCCCGGACGGTTCGGTCTATTTCAGCATCGAGAAATACCGCGCGGCCGGGCATCGCTACGGCGTGCTCAAGCCGCTGGACTTCGATCGCCTCCGGGTGGGCGAGCGCGTCGCGGCCGACGAATACGACAAGGAGTCGGTGGTGGACTTCGCGCTCTGGAAGGCCCGGGTGCCCGAGGACGGCGACGTGTTCTGGCCCAGCCCCTGGGGCGAGGGCCGCCCCGGCTGGCACATCGAGTGCAGCGCCATGAGCATGAAACTGCTCGGCCCCGGCTTCGACCTGCACCTGGGCGGCGAGGACCTGATCTTCCCCCACCACGAGGACGAAATCGCCCAGAGCGAGGGCGCCGGCCTCCAGCCGCCGGACCGGCCGTTCGTGAAGTACTGGCTGCATGGGGCCTTCCTGCTGGTCAACGGCGAGAAAATGAGCAAGTCGCTCGGTAATTTCTTCACCCTGCGCGACCTGCTGGCGCGCGGCTACTCGGGCCGCGAAATCCGCTACCTGCTGCTGTCCGCCCGGTACCGCGAGCCGTTCAACTTCACCCTCGAGGGCCTGGCCGGTGCCCGCGCCGCGCTGGCCCGGCTGGACGAATGCCTCGACAAGCTGCGCGACCTGGCCGGCGGCCTGAGCGCCCCGCCCGACCCGGCCCTGCCCGAGGCCCTCCGCGCCGCGCTGGACGATGACTTGAACATCTCCGCCGCCTGGGCCGCGGTCTTTGAGTGGGTGCGCGACACCAACCGCGCTCTGGCGGCCGGGGAACTGACCCCCGCCGCCGCCGCCGCGCGCCTGGCCGCCTGGCAGCGGGTGGACGAAGTACTGGGCGTCGGTGCGGGCGGGGAAACCGAAGTGCCGGCCGAAATCCTCGCGCTGGCCGAGGCCCGCCAGGCCGCGCGTCGGGCCAAAAACTACGCCGAGGCCGACCGCCTCCGCGCCGAACTCAAGGCCCGCGGCTGGCTGGTCGAGGACACGCCGAAAGGCCCGAAGCTTAAGCGGGCCTAGCGTGGCAGGCACGCTGGCAGGGACGGTGTTTTGCCTCGCCAACTCGTCCGTCCGCGGCTACTCTGCGGCGCACTATGAAGGCATTCCCGAAGTGGGGACTGGGCGGTGTGCTGGGGGTGATACTCGGAGCGCCGGCGGTTTTACAGGCGGCCGAAACCACGCCGCCTCCACCACCGTTGCCGCCCGTGCCGCCGCTGATCGAGCGCCCGACCAACCGCGTGACCACCCCGCCGGCGGCCCGGACCAACCTTTCGACACCCGGCACCAACGCGCCGTTACCCGGCGTGCGTTCCGTCAACCTGCCTCCCGGCGCCATACGCCCGGCCGTGCGGACTCCGATCACGCTCACGCGCCCGCCCGCCACGCTCGCCCGCCCACCGGAGGTCAATTACACGCCCCCGCCGCCGGACCCCACCTACATTCCGGGCCTGACACCGTCCTCGGCGCTGGCCGGTAACCCAGGTAGCCCGCTACCGCCATTGCGACCCGGCTACACCGCCACGCCGGGAATATCGGCATTGGCTCGCCCCGGCGTCGGCGCGACCCCACCCCAACAGGAGTCGGTGTTCGCTTGGGACGGGCTGGTCAAGGAGAAGAATCTCAAGCCCGGCGAGACCAGCGGCCATTTCGCCTTCACGTTCACCAACACCTCGCCCCACGAAGTCACCATCACGTTTGTCCGGTCCTCTTGTGGATGCACGATGGCCAAGGTGCCGCCGCTGCCGTGGAAGATTCCGCCAGGCGGCCAGGGCTCGTTCGAGGTGGTGCTGGATGCCAAGGGCAAGAGCGGCGTGGTCACCAAGACCGTCACAATCGAAAGCTCGGCGGGCTACCGGTACCTGACCGTGCGCGTGGCGATCCCGGCTTCCGCCGGCGCGATGGCCGCAGCCGAGCGGGCGCGCAACCTGCAAGTGGCGCTGGACAACCGGCAGGCAGTTTTGAAGGGCGAGTGTGCCACCTGCCATGTGACCCCCGGCATCGGCAAGCTCGGCGAGGACCTCTACGACGCGGTCTGCGGCGTGTGTCACGAAGCCGAACACCGGGCTTCGATGGTGCCCAACCTGCGCGCGTTGAGCCGGCCGCTGCCTGCCGAGGAATGGCGGCGGATCATCCGCGCCGGCAAGAAAGACAGCCTCATGCCGGCGTTCGCCGCGACCGAGGGCGGGTTCATGACCGACGCGCAGATCGAGTCGTTGGTGGAATACCTCACCGGTCCGTTCCGGGCCGAGTCACCGTCGCCGCGAGCAGCCCAAGTGCCGGCGGGCGCGGTGGTCCTGCCCACCGAATAGCCAGTGAGCCCGCCCAACGCAGCGCCCGCGCCGGAGCCCATCGCCGAAACCGCTCCGACTACCCCGCCGGCCACATTGTCCAGCGGCGCACCCGTTAGCGCCCGTCGGCCCGCCGCGCGGGAGAATCTCTGGCTCAACCTTGGCTTCAACGCCGTGGCACCCGCGTTGATCCTCTCCTTTCTCAGCGCCGAAAACCGGCTGGGACCGGCCGGCGCGCTCGTGCTGGCGTTGCTGTTTCCGCTTGGTTACGGCATTTGGGATGTGTGGAAGCGGCGGACGTGGAATCTGTTCGTCGTGCTGGGTCTGACCGGCACGTTGCTGACCGGCGGGCTGGGGCTCATGAAAATGAGCGGTTTTTGGTTCGCCGTGAAAGAGGCGGCCTTGCCGGTGTTGCTCGGCCTGGCCATCCCGCTGTCCTTGCGGACGCGCCAGCCGCTGGTGAAAACACTGCTCTACAACGACCAGGTCCTCAACACGGCGCGGATCGAGGCGACGCTGATGACGTCCGAAAAGGCGGCGAACTTCGACGCCCTCCTGGCGTGGACCTCCTGGGTGCTGGCCGCGACACTGCTGCTGAGCGCCGTCGTCAACTTCGCGCTGGCGTGGTGGCTGCTCCCGGCGGTGTCCGGCACCGACGAGTTCAACCGCCAGCTTGCCAAGCTCCAGTTCTGGAGCTGGCCCGGCACCTTTGTGCCCATGTCGGCCGGGATGTTTTACGCCTTGTTCAAGCTGCTCAAAGGTCTGGAAGACCTGACCGGCTTGCGGGGTAACGAACTCTTCCACCACCACGAATCGCGGCGGGGATGACGCGATCTGGCATCGCGCGGGGCTAAACCGGGCAGCCGGTTCGGACAAGCACGGACCGCCGAGCCGCGCAAGAGGCGTGGAATGCTTCCGCCCCGGCGCCTCGGAGCTGTTTGTGCCTTGTCGCGGCCGGGTTCGTCGCTTGCGGCATCGCCGGGCCGGGCCCGTTTGCAATTTTTCCAACACTTGCTGGCGGCTCAGTTTTTGCTCGCCGTGCCGGTGCGGGCTTCCACAATCCACCGCGTAATCGCCTGCTTGATTTTGCCATGAATCGCTCCCGTCCTCTCAACCTGGCGGGTCGGATCGGTTGCGGAACGGCGGCGCTGCTGGCCGCGGCCTGGTTCAGCGCCTGTTCGTCACCGCAATCAGCAACGCCGTCCAGGCCCGCCGCGTCATCATTACCCGCCCAACCCGCGCCGGCCACTCCCCCCGCGCCTACCGCCAGCACCCCGGTCGCGCCCCGTGCCGAATATCCCTTCCAGGAAATGCCCGCGTGGGAAGGCACGAACTGGATGACGCTTTTCGACGGCCAGTCGCTCGACGGCTGGCGGACCACGCCGTTTGCCGGGGCGGGCGAGGTGATGGTCGAGAAGGGCCGGATGATCTTGCGCATGGGCGCCATGCTCACCGGCGTGAACCTGGTCCGGACCAACGACCTTGCGACGCAGAACTACGAGCTCGGCCTGGACGCGATGAAGGTTGAAGGCAGCGACTTTTTCTGCGCACTCACGTTCCCGGTGGGCGACACATGCTGCACGTTTCTGCTCGGTGGCTGGGGTGGCGGCGTGGTGGGAATTTCGAGCATCAATGGCAACGACGCCTCACTGAACGAGACCACCAAATACCTCAACTTCGAGTCCGGCCGCTGGTATCGCGTCCGCGTGCGGGTGACGCCGGCCAGGCTCGAGACCTGGATCGGCGAGCAGAAAATGGTGGACGTGGAACTCGAGGACAAGCGCATCAGCGTGCGGCCGGGTGAAATCGAATTAAGCCAGCCCTGGGGCATCGCCACCTGGCAGACCACCGGCGCCATTCGCGACGTCCGTTACCGCAAGCTCTGAGTCGGAACGCGCGGCCCTGGTGTTGTGGGCCGATCGAGAGAGCCGGTACTGTCGGCGACCAGCCTGCAAGTCTCCGGACTCTTGGGGCGGTAACCCGCGAGCAAGAAACCGGCTTTCGGGTTGAAAGGAAGCCAGCAAGAGCGGGAGCAAACCAGGGCATCCGCCGCACATTCATGGGTGGTGCCGCCCGCGTTGCGGCGGACTTTTCTCCTTCACTCCGCCGGCTCCAGTTCCAGCTGCAGCACCGCGTAGCCGTCAATCTCGAAGTGCTCGACGGTCATCTCCACCTCCGCGGCCGCCGGGTGCTCGAAGGTTCCCTCGTCCCGCGTCGGGCCGTGCCAGGCCCAGTTCTCGATCACCGGCCGGCCGTTCACTGTCACCCGCACGCCGTCGTCGCTCAGCGTGCGGAAGCGCCACCGGCCGGCCGGCAGGTTCAACCGGGTGCGGGCAATCATGCCGAAGTGGTCGCCGCCCGGACCGCGCTGCGTAACGAGTTCGCCCAGACCGAGGTCCCGCGGCCCGCGCCAGCCGTAGTTGAAATCCAGCGCGCCGAGCCGGCCGCGCACCGCCTCCGGGCCGTCCGCCAACCGGCGCCAGCCGGCCAGGTCCTCGCGCGGGTCCGTTCCCGGTTTCCAAGGGAAAAAGACCACGTCCCACGTCGCCGCCACCAACGTGCCGCGCAGCACCCGGTGAAAGTTCTCGCCCGTCAGCACCACCTCGAACGGCGTCACGCCAGGGCCGCCCCGGAGTCGGAGGAGTTCCGATTTCTCGCCCGGGTTGGGAACCCGGACCAGCTCCAGGCCGGTTTCCCCGCTGCGCAACTCCGCGCGTAGCGCCTGCACGCCCAGGACCTCCCACGCCCGCTCCCCGGCGCCCGCGGCCACGGCGCGGACCAGCGGACTCTCGTGATCCCAGGGACCCCACTCGTCCATCACGATTTTGTTCCGGCCGCGCAAGGGTGCCCGCGCGCCCACGGGCCGGGTTTTGCCGAGTGCTTTCACGCGAGGCAGCTGGTAACGCGGCATGCCGCCGTCCCGACGCGGCTCGGCGCCGGGTTTGACCGCAAACTCCACCGCGTTGGTCAGCTCCAACCGAACCGTGTTGACGGCATAAACGTTGTCGCGGACGTTGTTCGTGCCGTCGTCACGGAGCTGGAGCACGATGAACTGTTCCCCGGGCCGCAGGTTTCCGAACGGATGCCGCGCGTCCACGACGAAGGTGTTGCCGGCGATGACATTGCCGGTTACGCCCCGGTAATTGCCGGCGACGCCCGGCGACCGTAGCAACCCGGCGTCGTTGTCCCACCACAGGTGCACGGCGCATTTGTTGTTCCAAAACGTGTTGGCGAGGATGCGATTGCCCGAGGCGTGTTCCATGTTGATGCCCCCGCGCTCTAGGCCGTAGGCCATGCCGCCGTTGCCCTCGATGAGGTTCTCCACGATGAGCGTGTCCGAGGAATACCCGCCCCAGATGCCGCAAATCGCGTTTTCGACCAGCCGGTTGTGGGCAAACACGTTGCCCTCGCTGAAGGTCATCTCGATGCCGTGGGCCGGGGCGTAGGAAAAATCGTTTCCGAGCAGCACGTTGCGGTTGCAGCCGCGCGCGCTGAAGTCCCGCGCCACCTCCGGCGGCACGCGGATCAGGTCATCCACGTCCGGCCGACCGGTCTGACGGCGCAGGCGTTCGCGCTCGGCCTCCAGCCACAGTTCGCCCAACGCCTCCCGGCCGGCAAAACCGAAAAAACCGTCGCCACCGTGGGTGGCGGAGTTTTCCACAAACACGTTGTCGCTGCTCTGCTCGAAGCACAGGATGCCGGCCGAGTCCTGGCCGCGGTTGTACACGCCCTCGACGTGGCCGCGGACGCAGAAGTCAAAGCCGTTGCGCGAAATCACGTTCCGGCTGCTCCGCCAGAGCGCCAACCCCCAGCCGGACAAAAACGAGCAGTCGTTGTCGTAAATCCGCGAGTCGCTCACACGGTCGAGGAGAATGCCGTTCTGGCCGCGGCGCACGCGCACGCCGCGGATGGTGACGCGCCGGGATTCCTCCACGCAGATCGCGCCGCCGTACTGGTCGCGCCATTTGACCTCGTCGTTGTGGTGGGGAAACAGCCAGTCCGCGCCGTCTTCGGCCTGCGGGGTCGAGCGCAGCCGTTGCCGGTAGTTGTCCGAAAAGTCTCCTCCCTCGAGCCGCAGCCCGTCCGCGCGCGTGGCCACCAGCCCGTTGAAGTAACCGTGCACGCGCGCGCCGCGGACGGTGACGCGGCGCCGCCCCTCGATCCGGATGCCGATGCCGCGCAAGGTGTCCCAGGGTGTGCCGGGCGGCGCGCCGCGCAGTTCGCTGCCCGGGGCAAACTCGATCGTCAGACCGTCCGCCGCCACGTGCAGCACGCCGTTGGTGTTTGCGTCTGCAATGACCGTCCCCGGCGGAATCACCACGCGGCACGAGCGCGTGACGGGAGTGTCATCGCGCGTGACTTCGAGGACGGGCAGGGCCAGGGCGCGCGTTGCCACGGCCAGGGTGAGAAGCAAACCGCGTATCATCCTCTGAGCGTGCCGCCGACCGCGTTCCCCGGCAAGGCTGGCGGCTGCGGTGGCCGGTGCCGTTTGTTATGCAGCGACGAACTCCTGTCGGCTGTATCGTGAATTATCAACCCGCTGGGCTGGCGGTCCATTGTTGTTTCGGCAGCCGACGTGGTGGCAAGAAACTGAGATGCGCCTGGCGATTTCAAGCTCAACTTCGGGCTTCCGCCGCCGCCCCGGCTCCCCTAGTTTTCCGCCCTCTTGGGTTGATGCCCAGCGTGTTCATCAAAACTTACGGCTGCCAGATGAACGAGCGCGACTCTGAAGCAGTCGCCGCCCGGTTCTTGGCCCGTGGCTACACCCTGGCTGCCTCGGAAGCCACGGCGGATGTGGTGCTGCTCAATACATGCAGCGTGCGCGACGCCGCCGAGCAGAAGGCGCTGGGCAAGATGGGCGCCCTGGCCGCCGACGCGCGCCGGCACCGGCCGGGGGTGGTGCTGGGCTACCTCGGTTGCATGGCCCAGAGTCGAGGCGAGGAGTTGCTCCGACACGCCCCCGGCGTGCGCCTGGTGCTGGGCACGCAAAAGTTCCACCGTGCCGCCGAACTGGTGGACGACCTGCTCGTCGGGCGGCGCCAGACGGTTTGCGACGTGGGTGAGGAGCCGGGCAGCGAAGGCCAGATTCGCGAGCACGTTTTGGACTTCGCCGGCCACGCCCGGCCGGTCACCGCCTACGTAAGCATCATGCAGGGCTGCAACCAGCGCTGCACCTTCTGCATCGTGCCCCGGACCCGCGGCGCCGAGCGCAGCCGGCCCATTGCGGACATCGTGGCCGAGAGCCGCGATCTGGTGGCGCGGGGCGTGCGCGAAGTCACGTTGCTCGGGCAGATCGTCACCAGCTACGGCCGCCGTCTCCTCCCCGCGCGCAACGGCCGCTCGCCGTTCGTGCAACTGCTTGAAGCGTTGCAGCAGGTCGAGGGCCTCGAACGCATCCGGTTCACCTCACCACACCCCAAGGGCTACGGCGACGACCTTGTGGAAGCCTACGCGCGCCTTCCGAAGTTGTGCGCCAGCGCCCATCTCCCGGCCCAGAGCGGCAGCGACGCCGTCTTGAAGCGCATGCGCCGCGGCTACACCCGCGCGCGGTTTTTGGAGATCGTGGGGAAACTGCGCGCGGCCCGGCCGGACATCGGCCTCAGCACTGATCTGATCGCGGGCTTCCCGGGTGAAACCGAGGCCGATTTCCAGCAAACTCTCGAGCTGGTGAGCGAAGCCGATTTCGCCGGCGCGTTCGTGTTCAAATTTTCGCCGCGCCGCGACACGCCCGCCGCCGCCATGCCGGGCCAACTGCCGCAGGAAGTCATCGAGGAACGCCATGCGCGGCTGCTGGCGCGGGTGAACGAACGGACGCAACACCACCTGCAACGGCTGGTGGGCCGGGAGGTCAGCGTGCTTGTGGAAGGTCCCAGCCGGAAGAATCCGGCGCGCCTCGAGGGCCGGACCTCGTGCAACAAGATCGTGGTGTTCGAGGGCGCCCCGCGGCACATCGGCGAACTGCTGCCACTGCGTGTCGTGCGCGCCAGCGCTTCGACACTGTACGGCGACCCGGCGATTTTGAGTCCCGATTGAACTGATGAAGGCTTCTCTGCTGGTCACTCTGCTGGGCCTGGGCTACGCGCTGCCGCAGGTGTTCGGCCTCCTCCAGCCGGCCCGGTTTGGGGAGTGGTTGCGCAAATTCCCGCGCTCGGATTTCTGGGGTTATGTGCTGATGCCGCTGGGCACGGTCTGGTTTCTGTGGAATTTGAAGCAGGACCAGATCGCCGACTTCGCCGCGTTCAAGCCCGCGCTGTTCATCGGCTTCGCGGTGGTGGGTTTCGGCTCGTGCGTGTTCGTGCGGGATTTCCTGGCGGTGCGCGGGCTCTCCGTGGTGGTGCTGTTGGTGGCGCACCTGACCCTCAACGCCATCCGCTGGGTGGACACGGACTGGCGGTTGGTGGTGACCACCTGGGCGTACGTGTGGGTGGTGCTGGCCATCTGGTTCACCATCTCGCCCTGGCGCCTGCGCGACTTCATCGGCTGGCTCACCACCAGCGAAGCGCGCATCCGCGCCACTTGCACGGCCCGGCTGGTCTTTGGCCTGATCGTGGCACTCATCGGCCTTACGGCCATCCGGCAGGCCGGGGCTTGACGGCACCGCCGGCCTTCTCCCGCATGGCGAGCGAGCGTCCGGGCATCCTGGTGATCCGGGGTGGCGCCATTGGCGACTTCATCCTCACCCTGCCGGCGCTGGCCGCGTTGCGCACGCAATTCCCGCAGGCGCGGCTCACCGTGCTCGGCTACCCGCACATCGCTCAACTCGCCGTGGCGGGTGGGTTGGCGGATGAAGTCCGGCCCATCGAGGCGCGCGGGCTGGCCGGTTTTTTCAACCCCCGGGCCACGCCGCCCGCGGAACTGGCGGACTTCTTCGCCGGCTTCGACATCATCGTGAGCTACCTGTACGACCCGGACGCGGTCTTCCAACAAAGCGTGCGCCGCTGCACGCGCGCCACCTTCATCGCTGGTCGGCACCGGCCGGACGAAACGCAGACGCGGCACGCGACCGACGTGTTCCTGAAGCCGCTTGAACGCCTCGCCATTTTCGAGGGCGATCCCGTACCCCGCCTGCGATTGGCGGCGAGCGCGGCCACGCCCCCGTCTTCCCGGCCCAGACTGGCGGTGCATCCCGGCAGCGGCAGCGAGCGCAAGAACTGGCCGGAGTCCCGCTGGGCCGAACTGCTGAAACACCTCGCGGACCGGACCGATCTGGAGTTGCTGCTGGCCGGCGGCGAGGCCGAGGGCGACCGGCTGCAACGGCTGGCGCGACTCTGGCCGGCCGACCGGTTGACGCTCGCGCAAAGCCTGCCGCTGCCCGAACTCGCCCGTCGTCTGGCCGGCTGTGCGGTGTTCGCCGGGCACGATTCCGGCATCACTCACCTGGCGGCGGCGCTGGGGCTGGCCGGGGTGGCCTTGTGGGGCGATTCGAGCGAAGCCATCTGGCGGCCGCGCAGCGACCGGATACGACTGCTCCGCCACGCCCAGGGCCTGGCCGCGCTGCCGGTCAGGGAGGTTGCCCTCGCTTTAGCGGACCTCCTCGCCGGCACAGAAGGTGCGCAGCCGCGCCAGGCCGCCCCGGGTGTCAGTCTCGACGAGACAAAAGTCTGAAGCCTCCGGGGGGTCGTCGGGGGAGAGACCCAGCCAGCGGGCGGGGCTGACGGACATCCGCTGCCAGGCCTCCGGCCACGGCACGCCCAGCATTTCCGCCGCGTTGAAGACGGCTTCCACGGGCGTCAGCGTGGACCCGGCGAAGTTGCTCCGCCCCGGCTGGCGCACCACGCGGTCTTCGCCCACCTCCAGTTCCAGTGCGCCGAGCCGGTACCGGCCGGGGGGCGCGCCGGCCGCGGCCATGGCGTCGGTGATGTAAATGATTCGCTCCGGCGGCAAGGCGCGGTGGATGAGCCGGAACAACGGCGGCGAGACGTGGCGCTTGTCGGCGATGAGGCTCACGGTGAGACCCGGGGTATCGAGCACGCGCCAGAGAATGTTGTCGTGGCGATCGAGTTGTTGCGGGCAGGCGTTGCCGAGATGGGTGAAGCCCGTGGCGCCGGCGGCCACGGCGTCGCGCAGGCAGCCGGCCGGGGCGTCGGTGTGGCCCAGGCTCACCTTCAGGCCAAGTGACGCGGCCAGGGCGATGGCTTCGAGGGCGCCGGGACGTTCCGGCGCGAGCGTGAGCAGGACGAGATCGTCGCCCGTGGCCTCGCGCAATTCCCGGATGCGCGACGGGGTGGGATCGAGCATGGCCGCGGGGTCATGCGCGCCGTGGAAGCCGGGGGCGATCGAAAGGAACGGCCCCTCAAGATGCCAGCCGGCGATGGCGCTTTGCAGCGAGCGCGACCGTGCCCGCAACGCGCGCAGCCGGTGCAGCTTCGCCAGCAGGCGGTCCCAGCGGTCGGAGATGAGCGTGAGCAGCAGGCGCGCGCAGCCGCACCGCCGAAGGCTTCGCACGGCCCGTTCCAGGTCAGCCGCCTCCGGGTGGTCGGTCTGGAAGTCCACGCCGGCAAAGCCGTTGACCTGCACATCGAAGAGGGCCGGCGCCAGCCACCGGTTGTCGGGTGCGGCCGCGAGGCCAGCAGCCGTGGCTGGCGCCGCGGGAACGGGGCGGGTTTCCCCGGTCAGCCAGTGGCGCGCGAGAAGCGTGGCGCCAGCCATAGTTTGAGACGCGGGCTCAGCGGCCGGCGAGCGCCAGTGCGTCGCGCAGCAGTTCGCGGGCGCCGTTGAGCAACACTTCGAGGTGCCGGGGGCTCGCCAGACTTTCCGCGTAGAGCTTGAGCTTGGGTTCGGTACCGGACGGTCGGGCGGCGAACCAGCCCCTGCCCGTGACGACCTTCAGCCCACCGAGTGGCGCGTTATTACCCGGCGCGCGGGTGAGCACCTGCTCGATCGGGTCGCCCGCCAGCGTGCTTGCCCTCACGTGGCCGGCCTCGAGCCGCGCAAACGCCGTCTTTTCGGCCGGGGTCACGTCGGCGTCCACCCGCCGGTAAAACGTCTCGCAATGGGCGCGCGTCAGGTCCTGGTAGTACCGGCCCGGCTCACAGCCTGTGACGGCGGTGATCTCGGCGGCCAGCAGACCCAGCAGCAGGCCGTCCTTGTCGGTGGTCCACACGGTGCCGTTGCGGCACAGAAACGACGCGCCGGCGCTTTCCTCGCCGCCGAAGCATAATCGGCCGCTGTGCAGGCCATCCACGAACCACTTGAAGCCCACCGGCACCTCGCACAATTCGCGCCCGCGATGCCGCACCACACGGTCAATAAGCGAGCTGCTGACCAGTGTCTTGCCGACCGCGGCGGTGGCCGGCCAGTTCGGGCGGTGGGTGAGCAGGTAATCAATCGCCACGCCCAGGTAATGGTTCGGGTTCAGCAGGCCGGCGAGACGGGTCACGATGCCGTGGCGGTCAGCGTCGGGATCGCATCCCCAGGCGATGTCGAACCGGTCCTTGAGCGCGAGCAATCCGGCCATGGCGTACGGGCTCGAGCAGTCCATACGGATCAGGCCGTCGTGGTCCACGGTCATGAAGCCGAAGGCCGGGTCGAGCCGGCGGTTGACCACTTCGAGGTTCAGGCCGTAGCGCGCGGCGATGCGCTCCCAGTACGGCAACGACGCCCCGCCCAGCGGGTCCACTCCCAGTCTGAGCCCGGCGGCGCGCACCGGCTCCAGGTTCAGCGCGAGGTCGAGCTCGGCGACGTACGGCTCGATGAAGTCCACCGCGTGCGTGGTCGGCGCGTGCAGCGAGGCCTGATGCGGCACGCGGCGGACGCCGGCGTTGCCCGCCAGCAGCAGTTCGTTGGCGCGGTGCTCGATCCAGTTGGTCACCGCCGTGTCTGCCGGGCCGCCGTTGGGGGGATTGTACTTCAGACCGCCGTCGCGGGGCGGGTTGTGGGACGGGGTGATGATGATGCCGTCCGCGAGGCCGGATGTGCGGCCGCCGTTGTGTCGCAGGATGGCGCGCGAAATCGCCGGGGTGGGCACGGCGAGATGATCGGCCTGGCGGCACACGGTCACCGAGTTGGCGGCGAGTACTTCGAGCACCGCCGCCTCGGCGGGCGCGGACACGGCGTGTGTGTCGCGGCCGAGAAACAGCGGCCCGGTGTGGCCGTGGCGGTAGCGGTACTCGCAGATTGCCTGGGTAATGGCGAGGATGTGGTCGCGGTTGAACGTGCCGTCCAGAGGCGAGCCGCGGTGGCCGCTGGTGCCGAAGCTCACGAACTTCGGCACGGTCCCGCCGTCACGGCTGAGTTCGCCCAGCGGGACCGGCGGGCGCTCGGTGAAGGCGGCGAGCAGTTGATCCACGTTGATGAGGATGTCGGGGGGCGCGGGCTGGCCGGGAATGACGCTCGTGCTCATGGTGGGTGTCAGGTGCCGGCGCGGATGTCCAGCGGCCGGGTGCGCCCAGTGTTGGACAACCCGAACCGCCACGCAAGCCCGGCCGGCAAGCGGGGGCGGAAACACACAAGCTCGGAAATTTGGAACGCCGGAAGGCGGGAGGGCGGAAGACAAAATCCGAAGGGCTGGGAGCGGCCCATCAGACGGCAATCTTGCTGGCTGCCCCCGTCAGTGTTGCCGCGGCTCCCGGACTCTCCTGGCCGCGGTTTTCGGGCTGGCCCTCCGGGCTCGGCCCCCGGTCCCGCGCAGGGCGGCTTTCCAGTGTGCTGCGCCGTTACCCGCAAACCACGGCGCCGGGACAGGTGGTAAAGGCCACCGCCGCCATGCTTGACGTGTGGGGCGGGGGTTCCTAGGTTGACCGGCTCTTGGCTTTGCGACGTCGGCGCGCCCGCGATTCTTGCGCGGCGGAGACGGTTGCCGGGCCACACACACTTTGTGAGCACCACCATACAGGATGTCGGCCCGTGCAAGAAACTCGTGCGGGTGGAAATCGAGGCGGCCGCCGTGGACAAGGCCTTTGAGGCCACACGCGCCGAGTTTGTCCGCCACGCGAGCCTGCCGGGCTTCCGGCCCGGCAAAGCGCCCAGGCACCTGGTCGAGCGCACCTTTGCCGACCGGATCGCGGAGGAAACCAAGCGCAAGCTGCTGAACGACCATTACCGGCAGGTCATGGAGGAGCACAAACTCCGGCCCCTCGGCACGCCGCACATTGAGGACGTCGAGTTCGGCCCGGGCAAGCCCATGGTGTTCGCCGCCACGGTGGAGGTCGAACCGCAGTTCGAGTTACCGGACTACCAGGGCCTGCCCGTGCGGCGCGAAAAGCGCGCGGTGACCGAGGAGGACATCGTGCGGGCGCTGGACGTGTTGCGAGAGCAGCGGGCGGAGTTTGTGGACGTGGACCGGCCGCTGCAGACCGGTGATTACGCGGTGGTGAATTACACGGGCACCTGCGACGGCAAGCCGATCACCGACATCGCGCCGACGGCCCGCGGCCTGACCGCCCAGAAGGAGTTTTGGCTGCTGATGCAGACCGAGCACTTCATCCCCGGTTTCACGGACCAGCTTCTGGGCGCGGTCAAGGGCGACAAGCGCACCGTGACCGTGACGTTTCCGGCGGACTTCGTGTCGTCGGAGCTGGCCGGCAGGCTGGGGGTGTACGAGGTGGAAATCGTGGCCACGAAGGAAAAGCGGCTGCCGGTCTTGGACGACGCGCTGGCCCAAACTTACGGCGCCGAGAACCTGGCGAAACTTCGGGAAGGCGTGCGGCAGGATTTGGAGAAGGAACTCGAACGCAAGGCCAAAAAGGAAACCCGCAACCAACTCCTCGCCACCCTGCTGGGCCGGGTGCAGTTTGACCTGCCCGAATCACTGGTGGAGACCGAGACCCGCGGCGCGGTGTACGACATCGTGAAGGCCAACGCGGACCGCGGCGTGCCCAAGGAGGCCATAGACGGCAAGAAGGACGAGATTTACAGCGTGGCCAACCGCAGCGCTCGCGAGCGCCTCAAGATCACCTTCATCCTGAGCCGCATCGCCGAGGCCGAGAAGATCACCGTCACCAACGAAGAACTCTCGCAGCAGGTGCTTTACCTGGCCGCGCAGCGGCGGGAGAAACCGGAGAAGCTGGTCAAGGAGATGCGGGAATCCGGCGAGCTGGCGGAATTGCACCGACAGATCCTGCACTCGAAGGTGCTCGATCTGCTGGAAGAAAAGGCCCAGATCGAGGAAGTGCCCATGGCGCCGGCCTGACTTTGGCGCGGCAGCCGCCGTCAGCACGTCAGCTCTGCAACAGACCGCACCATACGCACCTCACTTCATGCGTAGAAACGACCGGGCTCACCCCGGCGGGCGGCACTACCTGCACGGAATTGGCACGCACCCCGATCGCCGCTCACGATACCGCTTTTCCCTCCCGGCCTGATCGGGTAGCATCCGGGCATGAAAAACGCAGGCCGCGCCCGGCAGGCTGCCTTCCGGTTGGTGTACTGGAGCATCTTCTACCTGGTTCTCCTGTTGTTCGCCGGCATGTTCGCGCAGTTGCTGGCCCGTTTCGTGGTCTATGCCGCGAGCGGCCTCATCGCCGTCTGGGTGGTCTTCGGCCTGTTTTGCTTCTACTTCTTCCGCGATCCGGAGGCGCGGGTGCCCACCGACCCGGCGGTGATCGTCGCGCCCGCGCACGGCAAGGTGGACCTGATTGACGAGGTGGACGATCCCGTTTTCATGAAGGGACGCTGCCGGCGCATCTCGATCTTTCTGTCCATCCTGGATGTGCATGTCCAGCGCGCGCCGGTGGCGGGCGAGGTGACGCTCAGCCAGTACACGCACGGCCAGTTCCTGAACGCCCTGCGCGCCGAGTCAGCGGAGCACAACGAGAACCTGTATCTGGGCTTCAACTCCGCCGAACGCCCGGGCGAACGCGTGGGCGTGCGCCTGATCGCGGGCCTGATCGCCCGGCGCATCGTCTCGTGGGTGGCGGTGGGCGACACGGTGGCCCGCGGCGACCGCATCAGCCTCATCCGGTTCGGCTCGCGGGTGGAATTGCTGCTGCCGCTCGACACGCAGGTGGTGGTGCCGCTGGGTGCGCGTGCGCGCGCCGGCGAGACGGTCATTGCCCGCCGAGGCTGAAGTCATGAACCCCGGCCATCCTCCGTCCGCGGCCGAGCCCTCGCGGCTGCGGATTTATCTCCTGCCCAATCTGATGACCGGCGGGAACCTCTTTTGCGGGTTTGTGGCGCTCACCCGGATCGTGGAGGCCAACCTCGAAGCCGGGGACTTCTCCAAGATTCGCGAGGCACTGTTTTTCATCCTGCTGGCCTGCATTTTCGATCTCCTTGACGGCCGCGTCGCCCGCTGGGGCGGGGCTGAAAGCCCGTTCGGCCGGGAGTTCGATTCGCTGGCGGACCTGATTTCGTTCGGCGCGGCACCGGCGTTTCTGGTTCATCGCATCGTGCTGAAGGACGTGTTTGTGAACCACCAGGAGATCGGGTGGTTCATCGCCTCGATCTACCTGATCTGCGGGGCGCTGCGTCTGGCGCGGTTCAACTGCCTGGCGGCGCAGGAGGGCGGCGGCGGGGGAAAGGAGTTCCTGGGCTTTCCCATTCCGGCGGCGGCGGGGCTCGTGGCCTCGCTCACGCTGTTTATCATGTGGTGGGACGAGCGGGAGCTGCGCTTCGGTGTGTGGCGCTATTCACTGCCGGTCATCATGTTGTTCCTCTCGTTCATGATGATCAGCGAGGTCAAGTATCCGTCGTTCAAGTCACTGAACCTCCGGGCGCGCAGCCCGTTTGCGAAGCTCGCCGGCACGCTGCTGTTCCTGGGCCTGCTGCTGGTGTTGCGCGGGAAAATCCTCCCGCTGGTGCTGCCGGTGATCTTCACCGCGTACCTGCTCTACGGCTTCGTCCGGCCGCGCCTCTCACCCCGCGTGCGGGAAGAGATCGAATCGGAAACCGAGCCGGAGGCGACCTCCGGTCCGGCGGCGGGTTGATCCGCGCCGCGCGCGGCGGCGCGTTTACAGCACCACCGGGTACTGGTAACCCGGCCGGTAATCGCGGCGCAGCAGAGTATTTGCGTAGGGGTCGCCGACGATGAATTCCTTCCGGCCGTCCCACTCGACGGAGCGGCCCGTCTTCAACGAGAGCATGCCCAGGAGGCTCATGGTGGTGGAGCGGTGGGCGATCTCGATGTCGCAAACCGGCAGCGTGTGGTGGCGGATGGCCGCCATGAAGTCCGCCCACAACTCCCGGATGTTCTGCTGGTCCGGCTCGTGCAACTGCGCCGGCTCGCTGAGCACCGGCTTGCTCTTGTCAAACGGATAGAACGTCCAGCCGCTCTGCCAGCCCATGTGGAACGTGCCTTCGGTGCCGTAAAAATAGCACCCCACGTTCTCGCCGCGCTCGGTGGTGTTCCCGGCGAAGAGGCGGTGTTCCCACGTGGCCGTGAACGACTCAAACTCGAACGTCGCGCTTTGAAACTCGGGCGCGTCGGTGGTCTGGTAATCCGGCAGGTTCACCGCCGGTCCGCGCACCGGTCGGCCGCCGGTCGAGAACACCCGCCGCGGCCACTGCTCCTCGGTCCACCACAGGATTTGGTCCATCCAGTGCACGCCCCAGTCGCCGAGCATACCGTTGGCGTAATCCAGGAACTGCCGGAAGCCGCGGGGATGAATGAGCTTGTTGTACGGCCGCACGGGCGCGGGCCCGCACCACCGGTCCCAATCCAGTCCCTTGGGCACCTCCTCGTTGCGTGTGGGAGTTTCCCGGCTCCGGACCCAGTCGTAGGTCACAAACGCCTTCACCGCCCCGATCTTGCCGGCCTTGCCTTCGCGCAGAAACTTCATGCCGGAGACGTTGTGCGGTGACACCCGACGATGGAAACCCACCTGCACCACCCGGCCGTACTTGCGCGCGGCGTTCACCATCGCCCGGCCTTCGCGGATGGTATGGCTGATGGGCTTCTCCACGTACACATGCGCGCCGGCCTTCACCGCGTCCACGGTCTGCATGGCGTGCCAATGGTCCGGCGTGGCCACGATGACGATCTCCGGCTTCTCGAAATCCAGCAGCTCGCGATAATCCCGGTACTTGCGGGGTAGTTCGCCGGTCAGCTTGCCCACCTTCTCTGCTGCGGCGCTCAAATGACCCAGGTCCACGTCACTCAAGGCCACCACCTTGCAGCGCTTGCCTCCGGGCGGGGGCGGGGTAAAGCGCATGGCCTCGCCCAAGATGTTCATGCCCCACCAACCGCAACCGATCAGGGCGGTCTTGTAATGTCCGAAACCCTCGTCTTGCCCGAGGAGCGGGACGGCGGCAAAGGCGGCGCTGGCGGCGGCGGTGGTGCGCAGAAACCGGCGGCGATTCATGTTCATAACCTGGAGATGTCGGCCCGCGCGTTTCGCGTTGTTGAACCGCAGCGTGGCAGGGCCGATTGCAGATTTGCGCCATGTTCAAGTCAAGCGGGAAAAGCCCGGATTTCCGGCTCCGGTGTTGTTCGGGTCACTATCGGTTGGCGGTGACTGCCCCGGAGCCGGCCTTGCAACCGTGGCTTGTGCGCGGCTCATCCCACCAGCCGCAACAGTGCTACCATCACGCCTTGGATGACCAGTTCGGAAGCCGGATGGAACTCCGGGTAACGCGGGTTCTCGGCTTTCAAATATGGCGGGCGCCCGGGCTCCCGGACGAATGTCTTGAGCTTGGTCTCGTTGTCAATGAGCGCCGCTACCACGTCGCCGTTCTGCGGGGTTTTGCCGCCTTCCAGGATCACAATGTCGCGCTCACAGAGGTGACGGCCGATCATGGAATCCCCGCGCACCTCCAGAGCGAAGGTGTGCGGGGTGGGGCGAACGCCGGGTGTCCCGGTGTCCACCGAGACGTATCCCCGGACCTCTTGTTGGCGTTCACTGGAGAATCCGGCGGGGATGTCCCATACAGCGGGATGCGAACCGGCGCGCGACGCTTCCCGGCCGTCGATGACAGCAGCCGCAACGTCCGGGCACGGCGCGGCGCGGCACCCAGGGCGCCTTTGCAGCGCAAAGCGGTCACGTGGTCCGCCGCTAGCTTTTCAGTTCCGGCGGCTCGGTCTTCACCAGGCCGCCAGCGGTTGAACCACGGGGCGGGGGCTGCTGTCGGCGTCCCTGCCGGTCAGTGGCTGCAGCCGTACGGCCACCCGGGTCTCCGTCGTGGCCGGGAGGTAGAGGGTCAGCTTGCGGATGCCAGTGTTGGGATTCTGCTTGTCCGGCTGCGGCGAGGACGGCAGCGGGCGTGCGGCCATGACGCTGAACTGCGCCCCGGCCGGCTCCAGCACTTCGGCCCGCAGACGCTTGCCGTTCAACTCCAGGGTCGCCACGCCCCCGTCATCGGCCAGTGTGATCTGCGCGGGCGTGTGCAGGAACCACCAGATGTCCGCCGGCTGGCCGGCGCGGATTTCGTCCTGCACCAGCACCTGCCGGCGGTCGAGCAAAGCGATGCCGCGCCGCACACTTTGCGCGTGCCTGGCGTAGGCGGCGGTTAGATCGGCCACGGCCACGACTCGTTCCGGCAGCGAAGCGAACTTCATGATCTTCGCCGCCGCGGCCGGGTCCTGGTCGGGCGACTCCTCCGGATTCAAGACCAGCGTGTTGTGGCCTTCGGCGCGCAGGCGGTAATATGTCCAGCGCTGGCCGCCGAAGTAGCCGGGCAGGTTGTAATCGTCCGCACCGAGGTCCACAGCCCAGCGCTCGCCCAGGGCGTCCAGTACAAACGTGCCGAGGTCGAGGTTGCTGTGGTTGGCCCGGTTGTCGCCGGCCTTGAAACCGATGAACAGCGCGTTCCGATCGTTCCAGGCGCTGCGCAAGGTCACCACCTCCGCGCCGCGGAAATATTTGTCGCGCGGCAATTCGGGCGCGGCCGCCGGCACCTGCGGGTCAAACCAGACCAGGTCCAGCGGCGCGCCGATGGCCAGACGCAATTGCTCGTGCGCGTACTCGGGCCGCTGGAAGCGCCGCGCCAGCCAGAACATCTCCGGCGCGCGAATCGCGCCGTCGCCACCATCGGCATAGTTGAAAGTGCGGTCCAGCGGGCCGGTGATGTGGAGGGGGAACAGGCCGGCGTCCGCAAAGCCCGGGATGCCGCCCAGCCCGAAGTCTGTGCCCAGCGCGGTTTCCAGCGCGGCGAGGAAGACCACGTTGTACTGGGTGGCATAGCGCCAGTAGCCGGGGCCTTCCGCCCAGGCACCGTCCGGCCCGTACTCGCGCATCGCGAGCTGGATGGAGTGCAGTGCGGCAGCCAGGAACTCGCCGGCGAGTTTCGGCTCCACGTCGGCCAGGGCCAGCGCGCCCATGCCGATGCCGCCGTTGCAGACCTGGTTCCAGTTGTGGCGGACCCGCGACCAGCTCGAGTTGCGGCGGTGGATTTCCAGCGCGGGTCGCAGGCCTTTCTCGATCATCGCGGTCACAAGCGCCGCGCGTTGTTCGGGACTCCAGAAATCGAACAGCCAATCGTAGCCGATGGCGAAGGCGTGGGTCATCTCGGCTGTGTCCAGAAAATGTCGCGGGTTCCAGTCCGGGAAGGCGGCGGCGACCTCCAGTTCGCGCCCGGCGCGGCGCGCGAACGCCGGGTCGGTTTCGAGGTGGAACAGCAACGCGAGCGTGTACACGCGGTCCACCACCCGGCGGCTGACGCTCAACAAACGGAGGCCATCGGGGATTTCGTAGCGTGACGGTGGCTCGTCGAGCAACCGGCGGCCGCGCTCGAGCAGCCGCGCGTGCCAGTCACGCAGCGTGGCGTTTTCGCGCGCGCGCTGCCGCAGACGCTCCAGATCCGCAGTGGAAACCAGCAGGCGCGGGTGCGCGGGCTTCAGCCGCGACAGGATTTCTTCGGGCGCGGGAATGGGCACGGCGACGCCGGATTCGGCGGCGGTGAGCGCGGCGGGCACAACTGTGGCTATGAACAAAAAGCCAGCAGTCAGAAACGCGGGGCTGTTCATGGCGGCAGGTTAGTCTGCGGTTGCGGGCCGCTTCAATCCTCGAACGAGGTTGGGTGTCCGCGCGGCATGTGCAGAGCAGCTTTGGGCTTGCCGGCAAGGTAGCGGTGTGGGACGTTTGCCATAGCCATGAAAACGAGGCTGCTTGTCTTGATCGTGTTGGGCCTCGGCGGCGGATTCGCGCCGGTCCTCGAAGCCCAGTATCTGGCGCCGCGGCAGTACATGCGGCGACTGGACCAGACCACCCAGCCACGCTCCCCAACCCCGCCGAACACCACCCTGCCACCCGGTCCGGTGGTGGCGCCGCCGCCCGCTGTCCCGGCCGTGACCGTCACCAATTCCCCCAAAGCCCTGGCCGAGCGCGAAGCGGCGAAGAAACGCGCAATCGAACTCCAGCGCAAGCGCGCCGAGGGCGGTTCCGCCTCCGCCCAGTACGAACTCGGTGTGCGTTACCTGAACGGCGATGGCGTGGAGAAAAACCTTGCCGAGGCGCGCAAATGGCTGACCGCAGCGGCCCGGCAGGATCATTTCTGGGCCAAGAAGAAGCTGGCCGAACTGGAAGCGCTGCCGGTCGCTGAACCGGGGGCGGCTGACAAGGATTCATCACCACCGATGGCGAGACCGCCCGAACTACCGCCCGGACCGCCCGCCCCGCCGCCTTCCGAAAAGCCGGCGCCGTAGCCAGCGCGGCACAAGCCGATGTCGGGGGTGCCCCGCGCGATGGTTTGTGTCTTGCCATCGGCGGCTGCCCTCGCAGTAGCCTTGTCGCATGACAAGCGAGTTTTGCGTCCGCACGCTCGGACCGTGCGCCGTGCCTTCCCCGCTGGCCCGCTACCACGACCACGAGGGCAGGACCCTTGACTTCGTGGACGACCACGAGTGCATCTTGGTGGATGACACGCTCAGCGTGGTCCGGCGTGGGGCGAGCGGGGCGGGGGGCTTTCCGGCGCTGGAACTCGCCGGGCCGCGCCGGCTGCTGTTCTTCGAGCCCGGCAAGGTGCGCATGGGCATCGTGACGTGCGGCGGGCTTTGCCCGGGTTTGAACAATGTCATCCGCAGCCTGGTGATGTCCGCCGAGTTCCATTACCGGGCGGAAAAAGTCTTCGGGTTCCGGTACGGCTTCGCGGGCCTGGTCCGGCCGGATGGCCACGTCGAACTGGACTCGGAACTGGTGTCGAACAGCCACCGCCTGGGCGGGAGCATCCTCTCCTCGTCGCGCGGCCACCAGGACCCCGCCGCCATGGTGGACCGGCTGGTCGCGCTCGGTGTCCACATCCTGTTTGTCATCGGGGGCGATGGCTCGATGCGCGGCGCGCTGGCCATCGCGGATGAAATCCGCGCGCGCGGCCTGAAGATCGCGGTGGTGGGCATCCCCAAGACGATTGACAACGACCTCCGGTTCATGGACCGGAGTTTCGGGTTCGAAACCGCCTTCGGCAAGGCGGTGGAGGCGATTGATGGCGCCCATGCCGAGGCCAAGGGCGCGCCCAACGGCATCGGACTGGTCAAATTGATGGGCCGGCACTCCGGCTTCATCGCCTGTGCGGCGGCGGTTGCGTCGGGCGAGGCCAACTTCGTGCTCATCCCCGAAGTGCCCTTCAAACTCGAAGGGCCGAACGGCCTGCTGGCCGTGCTGCAACGCCGGCTCGAACGCCGCCGCCACGCGGTCATCGTGGTGGCTGAAGGCGCCGGTCAGGACCTGTTTCCCGCCGCCAGCACGGAACGCGACGCCTCGGGCAACGCGAAGCTGCACGACATCGGCGTGTTCCTGGCCCGGCGCATTCGCGAGCACTTTGCGGCAACCGGCTTCGAGGCCAACCTCAAGTACATTGACCCTAGCTACATCATCCGCAGTGTGCCGGCCAACCCTTCGGACGCGGTGTTCTGCGCCACGCTCGGCCTCAACGCGGTGCATGCCGGCATGTGCGGCAAGACCGAGATGCTGCTGGGTCTGTGGCATCGCCGCCTCGTGCATGTGCCCATCCGGGCGGCGATTGCCCAGCGGAACCGCGTGGACCCCACCGGCCCGTTGTGGCTCAGCGTGCTGGGCGTCACCGGCCAGCCGCTGGCGATGCTGTAACCGCCCGGGCGTTCGCGCCACCGGCTTAGGCCGCGCCCATGGACGACACCCTGCTACTCCGGGTCCACGCGGCCGTCGCTCCGTCCGCCGCCCCGGTGCTGGTTTACCTGCCCGGCCTGCACGGCGACTGGACGTTGGTCCGCGCGTTCCGCGAGGCACTGACCGGGCGGGCGACCTTCGCCGAATTCACCTACCCGCGCACGCTCACGTGGTCCCTGCCGGACTACGCGCAAGCCGTGGCCGTAACGTTGGTCAAGCACGGGCTGGTGCAAGGCTGGTTGCTGGCGGAGTCGTTTGGATCGCAGGTCGCCTGGGCGATGCTCGCAGACGCGGCGCTTCCGTTTCGCATCCGGGGCGTCGTGTTGGCCGGCGGGTTTGTTCGTCACGGCAGCAGGTGGCTGGCGCGGCTGGGGCAACGGGTCTGCCTGCGGGTTTCCGCCGCTTCGCTGCAACGACCGCTCCGCGTCTATGCGCGGGTGGTGCGCTGGCTGCGCCACCGATCCGGTACCGGTCAGGCTGATCTCGAGGAGTTCGTGGCGCGGCGCACCGAATCGGACAAGAACGCCGCGGCACACCGGCTCCACCTCATCGCCGAGACCGACTGGCGGCCCGTGGCGCGGGCGACGCGTGTGCCGGTGTTCCACCTCGCCGGGTGCTTCGACCCGGTGGTGCCGCCGTGGCCCGTGCAACGCTGGTTGCGGCGGTACTGTCCGGGCTTTCGCGGTGCACGGATTATCTTCATGTCCGACCACAACGTTCTCGGCTCCGCGTCGCGCCGGGCAGCGGAGCAGGTACTCGAATGGATGGGTTCCGCAACCCCCGGCCAGCGCGCCCACCCTGCGCTTGTCAACGTGCCCGGCGACCCTAGCCTGCCGCTGTGAAAGCCCGAAACTCGAAGGCGTCGCTGAACTTGCTGGTGCATCCGTTGACCCCGGACTGCTGGGCCGACCTCGAGCGGCTCTTCGGTCCGCGCGGCGCGTGCGCCGGCTGCTGGTGCATGTGGTGGCGCCTGCCCGCCGCCACCTGGCGCGCCCAGCGCGGCGAAGGCAATCATCGCGCCTTCCGCGAGGTGGTCCGGCGCGGGCCGCCGCCCGGGCTGCTGGCCTACGCGGAGGGCGAGCCGGTGGGCTGGTGCGCGCTGGCGCCGCGCGCGGTGTACGTGCGGCTGGCCACCTCGCGCACGTTGCAGCCGGTGGACGACCGACCGGTGTGGTCGGTGGTGTGTTTTTTCGTGGCCAGGACCTGGCGCGGACGCGGCGTGAGTCGTGCCCTGCTCGAAGCTGCGAAGGATTACGCCCGGGCCGCAGAGGCGCGGTGCCTGGAGGGGTATCCGGTTGAGCCGGGCCGGCGGCAGGCCGATGCCTTCGTGTACTCAGGACTGGCCTCCGCGTTTCGCCGGGCGGGTTTTGTGGAAGTGGCACGGCGCTCGCCCACCCGCCCGATCATGCGCTGCGAACTGGCCGTTGCATGAAGACCCTACACGCTATCCTCATCATCGGGGCTTTGTGTGTTCCCGGTCTGACCCGTCAGACATCAGCGGCGAACGACCCCGCCGATGCCCGTCGCCAGGCGGCGCTGGCCGAGCTGCGTCGGATGCTCCCGCGCAGTCCGGCCTGGGAAACGTGGCTGGAGCGCTCCGGCGAATTGCCGCCGGACTTCGACGCCCTGCCCGGCGTGGCGGAACTGCCCGACCCGCTGCGCTTTGAGGATGGCCGTCCGGTGCGCTCGCGCGCCGCGTGGCATCAGAGACGGGCGGAGTTGCTGGGGTTGTTTCAGCACCACGTGCTCGGCACCGTGCCGCCGCCGCCCGGCAACGTGCGCGCGTTCGAGTGCCGGGAGCGCATCGAGGACGGGGTGCGGGTGCGCGAGGTGACGCTGGCCTTCGGCCCCGAGCACCGCGCGCGCTTGCACCTGGAGGTAATTCTGCCGTCCGGCCGCGGGCCGTTTCCGGTGTTTCTCACCCAGGACAACCACCGACGCTGGGCGCTGGTGGCCGTGAGCCGGGGTTATGTGGGCGCGGTCTATGCCGGCGCGGACTCGCGCGACGACACCGGCGCGTGGGGCGAAATCTGGCCCGAATACGACTGGAGCAAGCTGACCCGCCGCGCGTGGGCGGCCGGCCGGTGCGTGGATTACCTGCTCGCGCTGCCGGAGGTGGACGGCCGGCGCATCGCGCTGACCGGGCACTCGCGCAACGGCAAGACCGCGCTCATCGCCGCGGCGCTGGACGAGCGAATCGCGGCGGTGATCTCGAGCAGTTCGGGCGCGGGTGGGGCGTGCACGTGGCGACTTTTCTCCGAGTCGCAGTTCGGGGAGGGCATCGAACTGATCACCCGCGCCATGCCGGACTGGTTTCATCCGCGGCTGCGCTTCTTTGTGGGCCGGGAAAACAAGCTGCCGGTGGACCAGCACCAATTGATCGCCTGCATCGCGCCGCGGCCGGTGCTGCTCTCGACCGCGCTGAACGACGATGTCGAGAGCGTCTGGGCCATCGAGCAGACCCGCCGCGCGGCACTGCCGGTCTTCGCCCTGCTCGGCGCGCGGGAGCACCTGAACCTGCGCTACCGGCCGGGCGAGCACGCAACCCGCGCGGGCGACATCGAGGCTTACGTGGACTGGCTGGACTGGAAGTTCGGACGCGCGCGGCGGCCGGTGGCGGACGCGCCGACGTACCCCACGTACGAAGACTGGCAACTCGCCAGCGGCGAACGCATCCGACCGCGCGACTTTCCGCGGCGCGGCGTGGAAGACGTGCTGCGCCCGGCCGGCGGGCCGGTCATCACCGACACCGCCGGTTGGGCGGCCGCGCGGGCGGACATCCGCCGGCGGCTGGAGTGGTTGCTGGGCGAGGCGCCGCCGGCGGCACGCGACCCCGGTGGCCGGTACGGGGCGGAGTCGCGCGCGAACGCCGTGCTGTTGCAGCGGGCCGACCCGCCCACGCGGCTGGTCAAGGAGAGCCTGAACTTCGGCAACTACCAGGCCGGCGACCTGTACTACCCGACCAACATCGCCGGCACGGAGCGGCGCCTGCCGGTGTTTGTGTGGCTGCACCCCATCTCGGTCTCGAACGGCTACGTGGCCGGGTATTTTCGCAACGAACAGCCACACCTGGCGTTGACCCGCAGCGGGTACGCGGTGTTCGCCTTCGACCAGATCGGCAACGGCGGCCGGATCGAGGAGGCGCGCGAGTTTTATCGCCGTTACCCGCGCTGGTCGCTGCTGGGCAAAACCGTGGCCGACACGCGCGCCGCGGTGGAGGCGTTGCGGGTCCATCCGCGCGCGGACCCGGAGCAGATTTTCCTGCTGGGTTACGGCACCGGGGCGATGGCGGCCTTGGTGGCGGGCGCGCTGGACGAGCGCGTGGCCGGGGTGCTGGCGGTGAACGGCCTGACCCCGCTGCGGCTGGACACCTTGGCCAGCGGGACGGGCGGGGTGGCGCGCTGGGCGCAATGGCTGCCACTGCTGCCGCGGCTGGGGGCGTTTGTGGGCGAGGAACGCCGGATTCCCTGCGACTGGCACGAGGTGATGGCCCTGGTGGCGCCGCGGCCGCTGCTGGTGATCACGCCGGGGGTGGATTACCAGAGCCGCTTCGAGTACCTGCGCCGGGCGGTGGACGCGGCGCGGCCGGTGTTCGCCCAGTTGGGCGCGCAGCAGAACCTGGTCTTCCAGCGCACCGAGGACTACCACCACTTCAATCCGGAGCTGATCTGGTGCCTGTGCGGGGTGGAGACGATCCCGTGATTACCCGGCAAGAAGGGTGGGCGTTCCGGCTCAACAAACCCGGACCACTTCCAGCCCCAGGAGCCGGCCAAATTTTTCGAGCTTGGAGGCGATGTGCCCGATGCCGACCGCGCAGTGGTGGGCCGGACCCTGTTCGTTCCAGCGTTCGACGAAGCGGCGGGCGCCAATGGCAAAGCGGTAACGGCTGTTGGTGTTCCCGATTTCCAGAATCGGCCCGGGCACGGACTCCCCCTCGGCCAGGAGAAGCTTGAGCCGACCGTCCACGGTTTGGACCACCGCGAGCAACGTCACCGGGCCGTGCTTGACACTCATCTCGACCGAAAGACCGCGGCCGACTTTGCCGTGGTACACGCGCAGGGGGCGCACCTTGGTCCGGCCCTCGGCGATGGCGATGTGGCCGGGGCCGTCATGGCCCATGAGCACGACGTCGTCGGGGTAATCCAGCGCGTAGTACTCGGTAAACGAGCCGCCGGCGCCGAAGCTGTCGAGAATTTTCATGGCCTGGACATTTTTGATTTCGTACTCGCCGGCCACGGGAATGCCGCGGGCGGTGAGCAGCGAGTTGCCCAGGATGATCGAGCTGATGGCGTCCTCGTTGGCCGGGTTGCCGGTGCCCATGTAGTAATACGCGAGCGCGCCCAGGTCGTGCGCGGCCACGAGCCGGTCCAGGGCCACGGAAGTGCGGGCGGCCCGTTCCAGTTCGGCCGGGGGGCAACCGGGCTGGATGTCGAAGACGCGGTGAAATTCCTTCACGCGCCGGGCGATTTCGGTCCGGCTGACGCGGGCGCGCAACGCGGCCAACTCGTCCACCTCAAGGATTTCAATGTGGCCGCCGAAGTGGGCGCACTGCTGGGTGAGGTCCGAGTAGATGTCCAACATCCCCCCGTAGTAATGCCCCATCACGCCCAGACGGTTGTGTTCCATGATTGAGGCGACACGCGCGGCCTCGATCCACTCGTCCACCTCGCGCCAGCAGGCGGGATCGTCCTCAAGCACGCCGGTGACCTGGAAAAACGGGATGCGGGCGCGGTGGAACACGTTCGCGATCTCCGGCACCGGGCACGCGCCGCAATGCGCCAGCCACTCGCCGGTCATGCGGGTGCGGTCGCCCAGGCGGTTGAAGCGGGCGTAGTCAATCGCCGCCGCCGGCTGGAGGTTCAGAATGATGACCGGCACCTTCGCACGCCGCACCACCGGCAGCACGGTGGAGGACAGTGCGTAGGTCGTGACGTGCAGGAAGATCAGGTCCACGTCCGCGGCGCGAAACCGGTGTCCGGCCGCGAAGGCCTTGGGCGGGGTGTCCACCAGACCGAGGTTGATGACCTCGACGCCGGGCCGGCGCAATTGGGCGGCGGTTTTGGCGAGGTAACCCTCCAGGCGGCCTTTCAATCCGGCGAACTGCGGCCAGTACGCGTCCAGACCGATGCCGAACAGGCCGATCTTGGTGGTGTGCATGGCGCGCAAGCTAGCGCGCGGACTGCGGGCGGCTCAAGCCCGACGGTGCTGTAAAGGCAGCCAACTCTGCGGGTCGTAAAACACGGCGTTGCGCCGGTTCGAACTCAGGTTGGCCGTCCGCGCTCCAGCCCGCCGCGGCACGGCCCGTCGGGGCAAGCGATGTTCACCCGCCGGCCGGCGTATCATTGAGTCGGCGCCGTCTCGCTCGGCCCGCGTTACGCCTGCAACACGCCGCCCTGACTGGCGTTGGTGACCAGCTTCTGGTAGCGCGCCAGCCAGCCGTTCAGGCTGCGCTTCACCGGCTGCCAGGTCTTACGCCTCTCGGCCAGTTCTGTCTCGGGCACAAGGATGTCTATGCGGCGGTTGGGGAAGTCTATGCGGACACGGTCGCCGGGGCGTAACAGGCCGATGGGGCCGCCCTCGGCCGCCTCGGGTGAGACATGCCCGATGCAGGCGCCGGCCGTGCCGCCGCTGAAGCGGCCATCGGTGATGAGCGCGCATTTGTCGCCCAACCCCATGCCGGCGATGTAGCTGGTGGGCGAAAGCATCTCCTGCATCCCGGGTCCGCCGCGCGGGCCCTCGTTGCGGATGATGACCACATCCCCGGCTTTGACCTGGCCGGCCAGGATGCCGGCACAGGCCTCGTCCTGGCTCTCGAAGATCACGCACGGGCCTTCGAAGACCAAGCCCGGTCCGCAGGCCGCTTTGAAGGCGTCGCTGATGCCGGCGGTCTTGACGACGCTGCCTTCGGGCGCGAGCTGGCCGTAAAGAATCGAGAGGCCACCGTCCGTTGAGTAAGCTGTCGCGGTGGTGCGGATGCAATCGGTCGGGTCGAATCGAAACGCCGGATCATAAGGCATGAGACCACTCGGTGTGACCTTGGCGAGGCGCTTGGGGTCGGTGTCGTACTCCGCGCGGGTGATGACCCAGTTCTTGAGGCGCTTGACGCGAATCATCGCCACGCGGGCGCGCTGGCCGCCCTTTTCGTACTTCCAGTTCAGCACCACGGGCTCGCCGCGGTACTCCCCCAGCTCGGACCGGACCAAGCCGTGGGCGTTTTCCTGTTCCTGTTTGAGCGCCGCTCGTAACTGCTCGATTCCCTTGAGGGCAAGGCCACCGGGCATTTTGACCGTGACCTTGGAGTCGTAGAGCGCCAGTTGCGCTTCGAGATCACCCGCGTTCCAGGCGGCGGCATCACGCCAGAGCGTGATCGCCACCGGATCGGCGGGGAAGAAGAGCAACGGCTTGGGCGCGAGGTTGCCGCTGGCGGTGCGGGCCGCCGGGCCGAGCTTGTCGTTGGGGTCCACAACGATGGCCGACGCGCCGGAGACGCGCGCCGCCTTCGCCCAGGGCGTGCATTTCTCCGAGCGCACGTCCCACTCGTCAATGTTCTCACCGAGGGTTTTGCCGGTGACGGTCTTGCAGTTCAGGTTCAGTACGCCCATGCGCTTGAGTTCGCCCAGGATGGTGTGGATGCCGCCGGCACGATGCACATCCTGCACGTGGTAATTTGACGAGGGCGAGACCTTGCACAGACAGGGGATACGTCGGCTGATGGCATCAATGCGGGCAATGTCGTACTGGATGCCCGCCTCGCGGGCGATGGCCAGCGTGTGCAGGATGGTGTTGGTCGAGCCGCCCATGGCCACGTCGAGCATCAGCGCGTTGTCGAACGCCTCGAGCGTGGCGATGTCGCGCGGCTTCAAGTCCAACTCGACGAGCCTGAGGATCATCCGGGCGGCGCGCTCGTAGAGCGCCTCGCGTTCCTTGGACACGGCCAGGATCGTGCCGTTGCCGGGCAGCGCCATGCCGAGCGCCTCGCAGAGGCAGTTCATGGAGTTGGCGGTGAACATGCCGGAGCAGGAGCCGCAGGTTGGGCAGGCGCTTTGCTCGAGCTTCTTCAATTGTTCCTCAGTGATCTTGCCGGTCTGGAGTTCGCCCACGCCCTTGAAGACGGAGATGAGATCGGACTTGCCAGCGGCGGGCTGGAGGTAGGAGGCGAGGTCTTCATGCGCGGCTTGTTGCTCGGCAATGCCCGCCGCCATCGGCCCGCCGCTGACGAACACGGTGGGGATGTTGCAGCGCATCGTCGCCATCAGCATGCCCGGGACGATCTTGTCGCAGTTCGGAATGCAGATCATGCCGTCGAAGCAATGCGCCTTGAGCATGGTCTCCACCGTGTCGGCGATCAGTTCGCGCGACGGCAGCGAGTAGAGCATGCCCGAGTGGCCCATGGCGATGCCGTCATCCACGCCGATGGTGTTGAAGATGAAGGGCACGCCGCCAGCCTCCCGGACGAGGCGTTTCACGAGCTGGCCCACCTCGTTCAAGTGGGCGTGGCCCGGGATGCAATCGGTGTACGAATTGGCGATGGCGATGAACGGCTTGTCCCAGTCTGCCTCGGACTCGATGGAGCCGGTGGCGCGGAGCAACGCACGGTGCGGCGCGCGTTCAAAGCCTTTCTTGATGGTGTCGGAGCGCATGCGAGATGTCGTTTGTTTCACGATCAAAGCGAGGAAGTCTAGTCCGCACCAGGCCGGCTGTCACGCACGCGTCCCTTGGCGACGCCGTTCCAGCCCCACCCAGACCAGGCAGCCGCACGTCAGCGCCAGCCCCGCCAGGCTCAACAACAGTGGCCCGGCCGGGAGGCGGAAGGTGAACTCGACGGTGTGCTCACCCGGCGGCAGTTCCACGGCGCGCATGAGAAAGTTTGCCTGCAGCAACGACCGCGGCTGGCCGTTCACGCTCACGGTCCAGTTCGGGTCGAACTTGTCATTGAGCAGCAGCAGCGCCGGCGCGGTGGTTCGGGTCCGCAATTCGATCCGTTTCGGCGCGTAGCTGGCCAATTCCACCCGGCCCGGCCCGGCGTTCGTGTCGGCGGCGGCCGGCGGGGCGGACACCGCCGACCCGGACGCGAGCAACACGGTGTGGTGCGGGTCAAACGCCGGGTCGGCCAGGCGCTGGATCGCCTGGGAATCGTTCGTCGCCACCTCCCAGTGCCGGTACAAGGCCGCGCGGGGCAGCGCGCCGGTGAATTCCATCAAGGCGAACGGCCCGGGCGTGTTGGTGACGACGCGGATCGGACCGTTGGCGGTTTCCTGGACAAGGCCAAAGGGCAGCACCTCGCGGAAGCGCCGCCGCTCCGGGTCCACCTGCTGGTTCAAGCCGTCGGCCAGCCCGCTCAGCCCGAGCAGATAGCGTGTGTTCGTCAGTTCCCAGAGCCGGAGATACAAACCGAGGTTCTGGCCCATGAACGCCTTGCGGAACAGTTCGTTGTCCACGCTGGGCCGTGGGTCCTGCACCACGTCGAGCGACTGGATGTTGTAGTAGCGGAAGGGGTGTTGAAGCCACTCGGCATGGTACAGGTTCTGGAGGAGGGACAACTCCTGGTTGAGCTTGAGGGGGATGACGCTCACGCGCTGTTCATGCGGCGCGCGGCGCAAAACGTCGAACACCGGATTGCTGGCGTACTTGTCCGCCACGTCCCAATAAACGATCCAGGGTCCGTTGGCCCGACCCAGGTCCACCACCAACGTCAAACCCAGGCAAACGCCGGCCCAGCGGGCCTGGCGGCCGGCCAACACGCCCAGCAAGATCAGCGCGAGCACCGCACCCGAGACGGCCAGGAACAGCACCGACCAGCCCACCTCGCGCAGGCTGAAGGCCGCGATGGCGCCGGCCAGCTCGGGCGAATACACCTTCGCGATGTGTGCCTCAAGCGCGCGCCGTGACGAGGCGTACAGCAGCCACATCAGCAGCCCGCCGCCCAGCAGGAACACCAGCGTCACCAGCGAACGACGGTCGAACGCCGGTGCCGTTGCCGCCCAGGCCTTGAACCGCGCCCGCAGGCTCGTGGCCGTGGTGGTGACGCGCCCAACCTGGGTTCGCCAGAGCGCCTCCGCGCCAAACGCAAACAACGTCACCAGCGCCAGGCTGAACGGGTGGAGGAATTTGATCGGGTTCCGGATCGTCGAGAAGTATGGCAGCGCGTAGAAGAACTGGTAGAACGGCGCATGCCTTCCCCAGGCCAGCAGTAACGACACCAGCGCCGCCGCTCCGAAAAACCAGACCAGCCGGCGCTCCCAAGGATTAAACGGCCCGCCGGTTGTGCGACATGACTGCGCCAGCGCCCAGGCGGCCAGCAGCACCACCAGAATGCCGGCGTAATGCCCCGCGCCGGAGTGCCGCGTGCCCGGCACGCCCGGCGTTTCGCCCACGCGCCCCCAGTAGTCGCTGCCATCCCGCGCGTACATCCGGTAGCCGTACAAGCCGGGCACCACCGTGCGGAGCGTTTCAATCTTCGGCAGGCTCCACATCGTGGCTTCGTTCCAGCGCCGCATCCGGGTCTCGGCGTCCTGTTGCATGCCCACCACGCCCTTGACCTGCGTGCCCACCAGAATCGTCAATGCCTGCGCGGCGACCCACGCCGCCATCGCGGCCACGAGCGCGGTTTGCCGCGCGCCGCCCAGCAGCCGCCGGCCCGCCGGTCCGGGCCGGAGCCACGCCAGGAACAGACAAAACGCCGCCACGTACAGGCTCAGAATCGCGCCGCTGTCGAAGCCTTCCATCACCGCCATGCCCACCGCCGCGCCGGCCAGGATCGCCTTCAACCATTCGTGGCGCGTGGCCGGCGTCACCAGCGCGGCGAGCGCCAGGAACGTGCCCGCCACGGCCAGCGCGTGCGTGCCCAGGCCCCAGCAGGCGTACGAGAAGAAGTCGGAATTCAATGCCGCGGCCAGTCCGCCCAGGACACCCACTACCGGCCGGAAACCGAGTTGCCGGCAAAACAGCCACGCCGCGAACCCGAGCACGAACAGCGACACCGGCGCGTACAGCTTGGCGAACCAGAGCGGTCCCAGCCCCCAGAGCAGCACGTAAGTGAGGCTGGGAAAGGCGCTTCCGGCCTGGCCGCCCACCCAGTTCAGGTCCTGCCACATGCCCCGGAAGGCGTCCGGCATGGCCGCATAGGCCGCCGCATTGGCGCCGAGCGGGCCGTCGCTGGAAAACAGAATCTGCCCCGGCTCGAAACTCCGGGCGAACAAGACCAGCAGCACGGCGCCCAGCGCCAGCGCCAGGCCGCCAAAGGCCCGACCGAAACCTGACGCAGCCATCGGGGATTCCGGGTTTTTCATGGCAGGCGAGCCGCGGCGTCAGGCCAGGGGCAGTTTTTCCAGCTCGAAGTACACACCGTCATAGAGGTTAAAGAGGAAGTATCGGAGCACGGACTTGAACGGAATGCAGTTTCGCAGCTTTTGCCGCAGGTTGTTGGCGTCGCCGAACAGCCGCGCCTCGACCAGACGGAACCGGAACGGCACGTAAAAACTGTACGGCCAGCCCTCACAGAAATAGTTCATCGTCTGCTCGGTGAAGAAGTGCTTGTGCGTGGGGTCCTGGAACGCCCAGTCGCTTTTGGCGTAGGGCACGCGGATTTTCAGCCGCCCGCCCGCCCGCAGCACGCGGTGCAATTCGGCCATCACCGCCAGCAGGTTGTCCAGGTGCTCGAGCACGTTGTCCATCCAGATTTCGTCCGCCTCGCCGTCAGCAAAGGGATACGGCGGGCGGTTGAGGTCGAAATGCCGGTCGGCGTGCACGTGTGGCAGCACGTCGCAGTTCACGTAACCGGGCAGGTACTTTTCGCCGCAGCCGAGGTTGAGCTTGAGACCCATAGTGGCGTCGTCAGGTGGCGCGCGCCGGAGAGCCTACCCCGGCCGGGGCGATCGCTTCAAAGAAATCAGCGTAGCGCCGGGCGAGGTCGTCCCAGTCAAAGCCGCGGGCGTACGCTTTGGCCGCCCGGCCCAGCGCCTCGCGCCGCGGCGCGTCCCGGGCCAGCATCACAACGGCCGTGCCGAAGGCGTGGGTGTCAAACGGCGGCACCTTCACGCAACAGTCGTCCGGCGTCTCGGCCAGTTCGGGAATGGCGAACAACACGACCGGCAGCCGGAAACAAAAGGCCTCGATCAGCACCAGCGGCGAGGCCTCGAAACGCGACGGCATCACCAGCATCGCGGCATCGGCCAGGAGCCGGTGCTTGGCCGCGCCTTCGACACGACCTGCCAGCGAAACACGGCCGGTGAGGCCATGCCCGGCCAGCAGGCCGCGCACTCGCGCTTCCTCGGCGGGCGCGCCCGCTCCCGCCAGCACCACCGGCCAGGGCAGCACCGCGGCCACGCCCGCCAGCGCTTCGCACAACAGGTCCAGGCCCTTTTGCTCCACGTCCAACCGGCCGAGGAACAGAACGTGACGTTCCGCGCGTTCCGGCTCGAGCCGCACGAGGTCGCCGCTCACGCCGTTTGGGATGACCACCACGTTGAGCGAAGGGTTCGCCGCCAGCAGCCGCGCGCGGAGGTGCTGCGACGTGGCGATGGCGTGGCAATAGGTTCGGAGCCCCAGCCGCTCGAGGCGGTCGAACGGGAGGCCGTATTTCCGGCGCATGGCCTCGCCGGCCAGTATTTGCGTGAGCGCGACCACCGGCCGGGCCGTGAAGCGCTGGAGGCAGGCGGTCGAAAACGGCGGCGTCAGGCTCTCACACCACACGTCGAACCCGCCCCGCCGCACTTGCAACGGCAGGCTGAAATGAAAGAGCAACTGCCCCAGCTTCGGCCCCGCCAACGGACCCACCGGCTGGTAACGCACGCCGTCCACCGGCCCGGTGGCGCTGGCGCGATGCCGGCCGGTGACCACCACGACCTCATGCGTCGCCGCCAGCCGGCGCGCGACCTCGTGGATCGCGGCCGCGCCGCCGCCGCCGTAATACGGGTTGCCCGGCGAATCGTAGTTCGAGAAGACCAGGCGCACGTTGAACGCCGCCATTATCCCGCGTCCGGCCCCGGGCCGACAGCTTTTTGTCCGGGCCTTCCGGGCGACGCGGGACCTTTGGGATCTAACTGGGCGCGGACGGTCTTATCCGCGACGCTGAGGCTGCGGCGCTCTACCGGGTTGAAAGAATCACCGTGGGTTAGCGGGGGCACACTGTCTCGCGACCGTCCATTGAGAAAGAGCCGGAAACCGCCCCCGCCCCAACCCCCCGGTCAACCGGCTGAGGCCGGGTGCTCGTGAGAGCTTTGGGGCCGCTGCAAGAACCGGAGACACATCCGCCGCCCGGACAAAGCGCGAGCCGGATTGCGCGCGGACCGCCGGTTTCGCTAGGCTTGCCGGCCATGCTGACCTTTTCCGGGCTGGCCAAAAGTTACGCGGGGCGGACGTTGTTCGCCGACGCCGGCCTGTCCCTGGTCAGGGGTGACCGCGTGGCGCTGGTCGGTCCCAACGGCGCGGGCAAGTCCACCTTGTTCCGCATCCTGCTCGGCCGCGAAACGCCGGACGCCGGCGAAGTTACCTGGATGCGCGGCACCCGGCGGGGGTACCTGCCACAGGAAACCGAACCCGGCGGCGACGCCAGCGTGCTCGATCTGGCGCTGGGACTGGCGCCCGACGCCGGCGAATCGCCCGGCTTGCCCGCGCACCCGCACGCCGTACCGGATGGCGAGACGGTGGCGCGCGCCCAACAAATCCTCGCCGGCCTGGGGTTCCGGCAGGGTGATTTCAACCGGCCGGCGCGCGAGTTGAGCGGCGGCTGGGTGATGCGCGCCCGGCTGGCGGCCTTGTTGGTGCATGAGCCCGACCTGCTCCTGCTCGACGAGCCGACGAACCACCTGGACCTCGAAGCGCTGCTGTGGCTGCAAAACCACCTGCGCGGTTACGCCGGGGCGATTCTGCTCATCTCGCACGACCGCGAATTTTTGAACCAGCTTTGCACGCACGTCGTGGAAATTCGGCAGGCGCGGCTCTTCAAGTACACCGGCAATTTCGACGCCTTCATCGCGCAACGCGCCGCCCGCGAGGAGTCGCTCGCCGCCACGTGGAAGGCCCAGCAGCGCGAGATTGACCGGCTGCAACGCTTCGTGGACCGCTTCCGCGCCAAAAACACCAAGGCCGCGCAGGCGCAGAGCAAGCTCAAGCTGATCGAGCGGCTGAAGGAGGACATGGTGGAGGCGCCGTCCGGTCCGGAAGCGACGGTGGGCTTCAGTTTCCCGCAGCCCGAGCCCGGCGGGCAGCGGGTGATCCGGCTGGAAGGCGTGGACTTCGCGTATCCCGGCGCGGATGGCCGGCCGCCGCTGCCGGTTTACCGCGGGCTGGACTTCGAGGTCGAGCGGGGCCAGCGCATCGTGTTGGTGGGCCCGAACGGCGCCGGCAAGTCCACCCTGCTGAAGCTGCTCGCCGGCGTGCTCGCGCCCCAGGCCGGCGCGCGTCGCTTGGGCCACAACACCCGCGTGGGCTATTACGCGCAGCACCGCACCGAGATGCTCGAACTGTCGCGCACGGTGCTCGAGGAGGCGCTGCACACCCCGCAGCGCGTGACCGAGACCTTCGTGCGCACCGTGCTGGGTAGTTTTCTGTTTCGCGGCGACGACGTGTTCAAGCGCGTCAGCGTGCTGAGCGGCGGCGAGAAGAGCCGGCTGGCGCTGGTCAAGCTGCTGCTGGATCCGCCCAACCTGCTGCTCATGGACGAGCCGACGACCCACCTCGACATGGCGAGCATCGAGGCGCTCATCGAGGCCCTCGAGCCGTACACCGGCACGCTGGTCTTCATCAGCCACGACGTGCATTTCATTCGCTCGATTGCGAACCACGTCATCCACGTCCGCTCCGGTCGGCTTACGCCTTACGCCGGCGGCTACGATTACTACCTGTACAAGACGGCCCAGGACGCGCGCGACGGGCTCACCGGAACAGCCGTCGGCGCGTCGCTGGTGGCCGAAAAGCGGAGTTCGGTGCCGGCGCCGGCGGACAACGGCGGCCTGTCGCGCAAGGAACAGCGCCGGCTTGAGGCGGAAGCGCGTCAGGCGCAATCGCGACTCAAACGCGAAGCCCGGCAGCGGGTGCGGGAACTCGAGGACCAAATCGCGACGCTCGAAGGCCGCGAGAAGGAACTCGTGGCGGAGTTGGAGTCCCCGGCCACGTACGAAATTCGCGGCCGGGCGGCCGAGATTAACCGCGAGCTGGCGGACCTCCACCAGCGCCTGCCCGGTCTGCACGCCGAATGGGAAGCCGCCGCCACGCGGTTGCAGGAATTGGAGGCGAACTGAAGGCCGCACGCAAAGTGGCTTGAGCCTGAAAACAGGAGCTTTTCCGAGCGCAGTAAGCAACCAGGCATCAGCCGCAGCGGGTGGGTCCGCCCCGCCGTGCGCGCGCGCTTAAGCCGGTTCCGCAGACACGGCCGCGCTCCGGGGTGGCGGCAGGCGACCTTCGGCCCGCTCAAGTCCAGTTCAGGCCCAATTGGCGCAGCAGCAGCGGCAGGTCTGGACCGGATGCCGGTAACGAGGAGAGCATCTGGCCGCAATGATTCTTCACCCACGGCGGCGTGGTGTCGCTGGCGGTCAGCGCGCCGCGGGCGCCGAGCAGCCGCAGCCACGTGGCGCGATGATTCTGGTCGTACTCGGCCAGCAATTCCATCCCGCCCTCGCCGCGTAGAATCCGACCCAGCCGGCCCGCCAGGTCTTCCGCCTCGAGCAGGCCCACGTTCATGCTCTGAATGCCGCCCGGGGCGGTTTGATGCGCGGCGTCGCCCACCAACCAGCAGCGCCCGCGGCCGTACTGCCGGACGAGCCGGTTCTGAAACTGGATGTCCGCCGCCCAGTCCAGTTCCGGGATTTCGCCGGGAAACCACGGCGCGCGGGCCCGCAGTCGCTGTTGCAGCCGCTCGCGGGTCTGCTGAGCCACGGGGGGCGATTCGCTCCAGAACGGCTGGCGGTCCTTGTCCGGGAACTCCAGGTCGTCCAGCTCGGTCAGTTGAAACGACCAGCGGCAACGGCCGCCGGGCAGCGGCCAGAGCACGCTTTTGGTGTGGTCGGTCAGCACCACGGCCAGCTCGTCCGGCAGGGCTTTCGCCGCGGTGAATTCGTACGCCACGTAGAGCTCCGCCGGCGCCCAGTGGTCGTGCCGGATGTCCATGAGCTGACGCACCAGCGAGTGATGACCGTCCGCGCCCACGACGAACCGGGCGCTGACCTCCAGCGTGCGGCCCACCACCCAGTGCCAGCGCGGCACGGCGGAACCCGTGGCGGTGCCCACCAGTTGGTCCACCTCGGCCAGGACGCGGTCGGGCTCGGCCCGCATTGCCGAAAGCCGGTGATGCCAGAGCACCCGGCCTCCCAGCGTGCCCAGCCGCGAGGCCAGCAACGCCTCGAGCTTGTGCTGGGGCAACACCAGCACAAACGGGTACTCGGCCGGCAACGCGCCCAGCGACACCTCGGCTTCGCGACCCTGGTCCGCCGAATAAAAGACGACCCGGTCCAGCCGGCGTCCCCCCGCGAGCAGTTCGTCCAGCAAGCCCAGCCGGGCGAGCAGCTTCAACGAGCCGGGGTGCAGCCCGCAGGCGTAACTGCGGGTGGCCGGGCGCTGCTCACGGTCCACCAGCATCGCGTCCACGCCGGCTTCAGCCAGCAGGGCGGCGGTGAGCAGGCCGCTGGGCCCGGCACCGACCACCAGCACCTCGGTTTCAAGAACGCGATTCATACATCCTTCCCGGCTGAACTTCGGCGCTACTCAAGCGAAACAACTGCGGCGCGCGAGCAAAAAAAGGTTTGCTCCGGCATCCGGGGCCCACCGCCGATATTCGTGGAAGCCGGCCTGCCCGCCAAACCCCTCCAAACCGCGTGAAAGAAAGGACCCCGCGGCGCGGGTTCACCCGGCGCCGAATTCCCTAAAACGCTTCTGCGGCACAGGTGGTTTGGCGTCCACTTGCACTCTGTCGGGCAACCACCCGGGATTCGGGTCCATTGCCGGTGATACACGATCAAGGCCGCGCCTGGCTGGCTGGAGATTGCCATTTCCAGACCCGCCATCATGAGTACCCGGGCGCTCGCGGTGGTTTCCGTATCGGTGTCGAGGTTGGTAGCTGTGTAGCGCGCCGGTGACCCACTCGCGCCGCGGCGGTCGCGCCACCTGGTACGGGCTGTCCGACCGGCACGGCGCCACCACGAGACCGTCACCGGCCGTGTCCGCCTCCAGCGTTGACTTTGGGCCGGGCCCGTCGAGGATTCGCGCCGTTTTGGGAAGCCTTGCATCGCCCCATGAAACGTCGCGATTTCATCCAGTCCACCCTGGCCGCGACCGGCCTCGCCAGTCTGGGCCTCCGCGCCGCCGACTCCGCCGCGTTGCCGCCGGCCCGCGAGTACTACGAATTGCGTCGCTACCAACTGCGACGCGGCCCGAACCAGAAGCGTTTTGACGATTACGCCCGGGACGCCGCCATCCCGGCCATGAACCGCCTGGGCATCGGCCCCATCGGCGTGTTCCACGTCATGACCGGGCCGGACAGCCCCAGTGCGTACGTGCTGATCCCGTACGCCTCGCTTGAGCAGTTCGCCGCCGCCCCCGGGCGCCTGGCGGCGGACGTGGAGTACCAGAAGGCGGGCGCCGACTTTATCAACACCCCGGCCACCGACCCCGCGTACATCCGCGTGGAAAGCTCGTTGATGATCGCCTTCGAGGGCATGCCCAAGCTGGAAGTGCCCGCGGCGACAAAGGATAAACACCCGCGCATTTTCGAGCTGCGCCTTTACGAGAGCCATTCGAAGAAGGCGAATCAGAAGAAAATCGAGATGTTCAACGTCGGCGAGATCGCCTTGTTCCGCCGCACCGGCCTGACGCCGGTGTTTTTCGGCGAAACGCTCATCGGCACGCGGCTGCCGAATCTCACCTACCTGCTGGTGTTCGAGAACCTGGCCGCCCGCGACAAGAACTGGAGCACCTTTGCGGCGGACCCGGAATGGAAGAAGCTCAGTACCACGCCCGGTTATACGGACCCGGAGATCGTCTTGAACATCTCGAACTATTTCCTCCGCCCGGCGCCATACTCTCAGATCTGAGGCCGCCCGGCCGCGCCCGCAAAACCAACCCCCGCCCGCCATGAATGTGATTTTCGACATCGTCCAACAGTCGTTTGTCACCGAAACCCGGTCCAAGGCCGAGGCCAAGGACGAGCTGGCCCGCCTGCGCGCGCTGGTGGACGACCAGCAACGGCGGCTCGATTCCCTGACCCTCGCCGCCCAGGCGATGTGGGAACTGCTCCGCGCCGCCGCGAAATTCACCGACGCCGACCTCGTGGAGAAAATGCAGGAAGTGGACCTGCGCGATGGCGAGGCCGACGGCAAGATCACCAGCGGGGTGGTGAGCTGCCCCCGTTGCGGCCGGCGCAGCCGGTCCAGCCGCCGTCACTGCGTGTATTGCGGCGCCACGCTACCCACCCACGCCGTTTTCGCCAAGGAATGAGCCGCCGCTCGTGCCGCGCCCCGTCAGTGGTCTTCGCTGACCACGAAGAACTGCGCCGCAGCGCCCGCCGGCAATGTCCATTCCCCGCGCAGCACTCCGCTCTCGAGAATCCATTCGACCTCGGCCGGGGTCCATGCCGCGAGCGGCAGGGTGGGATCGTTGGTCTGCCGCAAGGTGATGCCGGGCACGCGGCCAGGTTCAATGGGCGTTCCGTTCCAATTGACCACCCGGAAGCGCAGCCGGCCGGCCGCGAGGTCGAATCCCGCTTCCACCCGCAAGACGGGCGGCGGTGGGGGCGCGACATCGAAGGCGGCCAGCTCCGTCGTCGCTCGCACGTACAGCACGCCGTTGCTGAGGGCGGGCGAGTTCCAGATGCGCCCGTTCGTGGCGCGGAACCGGGCGATCTCGCGGTACTGCGCGGGATCCGGTTCCACCAGCACGATCTCGCCGTCCTCCGCGGCCACGAGCAGCTTGCCATCCACCAGGAGCGTCGCGCCGGTGCCAAACTCGGGGCCCTGCCACGTGTACTCGCCGTTGTTGTGCAAGTCCAGGCACCGGAGCTGCCCGCTTTGCGAGCCGAACAGCCCGTAGATGTAACCATTGACCGCCACCGGCGTACTCCAATGGATCATCCGGGTGGACCGCCGCCCCAGGAGCTGCTGGGCGGTGAGCGCGTCACCGCTTTTCACCACGCGCGCGGCGGCCGAACCCATGCTGTACGCGCCGGCGTAATAGACCCGGTTGCTTTCCACCACCGGCGTGATCGCGATCGAGGTGTTGTACGGGATGGGCGTGAACCGCCAAAGGAGTGCGCCGTCCGCCGGGTTCACCGCCACCAGCCCGCTTTGCGTGAGGTAAATGACCTGTCGCACACCTTCAATCGTGGCGGCGATGGGCGTGGCATGGGTCATGGCCTCATTATGACGACGCCAGGCCAGCCCGCCGTCGCTGAGCCGGAAGGCCGCCAGCCGCTCCGGCGCGGCGTTGAGATTCACCAGCAGCAGGTCGCCTTCGATCAACGGGGAGGCGGCGCTTTGCCAGGGGATGACGCCGCCGCCGTACTCCGCGCGGAGGTCTTTCGACCAGACCGTGCCGCCGGTGGCGGCATCAAGGCAGTGCAGATTCAGGTAACTGCCCAGGACATACACGCGGCCATCCTTGACCACTGGCGTGCTGCGTGGACCGTCGTCGCCACCCACCCCGCCATCCGGGTATCGCGCCGTGCCAATCTCGGCGGTCCAGAGAATTTGGCCGTTCGCCGTATCCAACGCCACGCAATGCTCCGTGCCTCCCAGGGCGCTGCCGCGCCGGACCAGCGTGAACGCCCGGCCGTCGCTGACGGTCACCGAGGACAACCCGTTCGTCAGCGGCGCTCGCCACAGCAACCGTGGCGGGCTGACGGTCCAGTCGGTGCGGATGCGCTCAGTGGAGACGCCGTTTCCGGCCGGGCCACGGTACATCGGCCAGTCGGCTCGTGCCGGTTGATGGAGCGCCCCCAGTGTTGCCGCCACCAGTGCGGGCAGGAATGCCCAACGCGATCCAGACCGGCCTAACAGATGCATCATGACTCAACACTGCGCCCGCCGCCGGGCGAGTCAAACGACAACCGGGCTTGGTTCAAGGGCAGTTCACTTTTAGGACGATCAGCGCGGCCGAAGGGTACATCTCAATTTCGTGCCGGCCGTGGAGCGGGGCTGCCAATCTGGTGGTGGTGGGCGGGCGGCAACCGCGGGCGGTGTTTGCACGTGGATTTCAGGCGCCCAAGTGACACCCAATGGCAGGTCAGGCGTGGCCGCCATCCTTCGGAGGCGCGCTGCGCGCAACAGAAAGGATGGGCTTGATCGGAGTGTCCGTTCGCTGAGCTCCCGCCGGGCTGGTAGCTGGTCTTACCCTGACAGGTGGCAGGCCCGCGCCACCGAGCCCGGCTCAGACGCTGATGCCCCCGGCCGCCTGAGCCAGCGTCAGGTCGTTCATCAACCGATCCCCCAACGAACGGGCGCGATGTGCCAGCGTGCGGCTGATGGCCAGCAGCAATGGCGCGGCCAGGGGCGGCGCTTCGTGGATGATACGCGTAAAGGCCGTGGCCGGGAGTCGCAGCAGCTTCGAGTCGGTGTTGGCCACGATGTCCGAGGCGCGTTCGCCTTCGATCAGGAGCGCCAGTTCGCCAAACGAGTCCCCCACCGTGAGCGTGAAGAGCGTGGTCTCCTTGCCTTCGCTGATCTCGCGGGCGCGCACCTCGCCCGCGAGCACGGAGTACATTGCGTCGCCGGGATCGCCCTTGCGGAAGAGCGTGCTGAACTGGCGGACCTCCACCGGCTCGAGGTAGTTGAGGAGCGCCAGAAGCTGGGTGTTGTCCAGATCGGCGAAAATTTTGATCCGGCGCAGTTGGTCCGGCGTAAGACCGGCCGGCGTGGCGGCGGCGGTCCCGCGTGGCCCCAGCAACGGCTTGAGTTCGGGCCATTCGCCGGCCGGACGCCACGCCTTCGCATCGTCGCGGTACACCCAGGTGGTGGGCGTGACGCGGCCCTGGCGAATCCAGCCCACTATGGCCGGGAGTTCCCCCGGACCGTGGGCGACCAAGTCAGGACCCCAATACCGGTAGGCGGGCGCGGTCTGTGTTTCCATAGGTCAATGGTGGGCGGAAAGTAACGGTTGCGACACACCCGTCCAAGGCATTTTTCCGCCCGGCCGGACTGACGGCCTGATGGGGCAGCCAGCCTTGTCTCAAACGGGTGAAGCTCGTCTGCGAGCCGGGTCTTCGGAAAAAAAGGGGGCCCGCAAAGGCGGGCCCCGCGTTGCTTCGAGAATGGCGGGCAAGTCCTAGAATTTCTTGCTCGCCTGAATGTACCAGAACCGGCCGCGCAGGTCGTGCGTGTCGCGGTCGTAGTTGTCCGCAAAGGCGCCCTGGACCAGCGGCGGAATCTCGTCGGACACATTAATGCAGCCGGCGGTGATCCGGGCATCCCACGGCAGCTTGTAGCTGGCCTGGAGGTCGAAGGTCAGCCAATCATCCACCTCGCGCTCGAAGCCCGAGGCGTAGTCGTCCCGGTAGGAGCCGATGTAGTTGCCGGTCACGCCGAACTCGAAGTTGCCCTTGCTCCAGAACACGCTGGCGAGGAACTTGAGTCGCGGCAAGCTGCCCAGGCCGAACGACTGGCTGGGATCCACAAAGTCGCCCAGCCGGTCCTGCATGCCTTCACCCGGCAGGTTTTCCTGCTCGAAGGTGAAGTAGTACGTGCCGGCCACGGTGGTCGTAAAGGTGCCGCACGTGTCGTGCGCGTACTGATGGGTCGCGGACCAGTCCACACCCTCGATCAGTCGTTTGCTGAGGTTGAGCGTGGGTGCGTAGAGCGTGGTGTATTCCTCGGTGGCGGGATCAAATACCACCATGTCGGCGTAAGGCGCGCTGGGATCGAGTGGCCCGCCGTTCTGGAAGTTGTAGTCCAGAATGAACTGGTCCACGCTGCCCGGCACGTTTTCCTGCTCGATGCGGAAGTAATCCGCGGTGAGCGTGAGGGTCTTCACCCACGGCAGCGTCCAGACCACGCCGGCGGTGTAGTTCTTTGCCTCGGTCGGCTCCAGGTCCGGGTTGCCGGAGTAGAACGTGCGGATCTGGTCGAAGTAATTCGAGTATTTATCAATGTTGGCCTGGTCGTTGTTGGCCACGGCTTCCTGGTACTTGGCGAACTTCACCGGGTTGCGCAGCTCGGGGTAGCTCTCCTGCGCGGTGGCGTACAGGTTGCCGAAGCCCGGCGCCGTGAAGGACTCGGAGTAGGAGCCGCGGATCATGAAGTTCTCGTCAAACGGCTTCCACATCACCCCGACCTTGGGCTTGTAAGTGTCGCCGAAGTCCGAGTAGCTCTCATACCGGCCGGAATGGTTCACCTCAAACCGGTAGAGGGCCGGGATATCCATATCCTGGCCGAAGATCGGGATGTTGATTTCGTAGAAGCCGCTGTACACGTCGCGGTTGCCGCTGAAGGGCTGGTCGCCGTTGAAACCCACCACGTCCCCGTAGATCAGCGAGGCGTCCGGGGTGTGAGCCGTGCGCTCGTTGCGCCAGGCGCCGCCGGCCGCGATGCCCACCGGGCCGCCCGGCAGGTTGAACAACTCGCCGTTGCGGATGATGGCGTCCCACTGGGCAAGTTCGTCGCGGTCAAAGGTGTAGTGGTTCAGCCGGATGGAATCGAGCACCGCCGGGCTGTTGGCCCGGTTGCCGAACACGTTGAAGGCCGTGGCGGGATCGGTCGAGTTGATGGCTTGCTCAAGCCCGGTCCGGCTGATGTCGTTGCCCTGCTCGTTGACGCCCTTCTGTTGGGTGTAGAGGAACGCGGTTTCCCAGCTCCAGGCCGTATCGGCCACGTTACCCTTGAAGCCGCTGACGAAGCGGTAGATGTCGTACTCGTTCGAATCAGTGCGCGGACCGAGTTCCTCCGGACGGTAGCGGGCGCGGTCAATCGGCACGCCGAACACGTTGTACGGATTGTTCGCCGGAATCACCTGGCCGTCCGGGCTGGTGGCCGTGCTGTTGAACTGGAACACGATCGGCGTCGGCGCGAGCTGGTTGTAACTGAAGCTTCGCGTGTAGAAGGCGTCCGTGAAGAATTTCAGATTCTCCTCAAACAGGGCGTGTTCGCCGCTGCCGTAAATGCTGTAGCGTTCCGAGTCGCGGATGGCCGGAGTGAAAAGCGGGAAAGGATACCGGTGTCCCGCGTCCACCGAACTGCTGAAGGGCTCGAAATCAGCCGGACTGGTGGGGGTGGTACCTGGCGGGCCCTTGTAAACCAAACCACTGGCCAGGCCAGGATACAGGTCGGTGCCCTGCGTGCTTTGGATCCGGCCCGGATTACTGGTCGGGCTGGTGTTCCGGACGTAGGAATCCTGGGTGCTGAAATCCGGCCGTGACCGCTCCCGGTCCGCACTGTATAGCGAGTTGGCCCGGTAATAGGTGCCGCCAATCACGACCGAGGTAGTGTCGTTGGCCGTGCCAGTGAGGAACGAGTAGGTCTGCTCGCCGGCGTCGCGTTCGGTCGTGTTGCCGTAACGGGCGAAGAATTCGGCGCCCTGGAAGTCCCGGCGCAGGATGATGTTCACCACGCCCGCGACCGCGTCCGCGCCGTAGATCGAGGAGCCACCGTCCTTGAGGATTTCCAGCCGCTCGATGGCGGCAAGCGGGATGGCGTTGAGGTCCTGGTTGGCCGTGCGGCGACCATTGATTAGCACCAGTGTGCCGCCCGGAATGCCGCGCAGGGAGATTTCGGTGCGGCCGTCACCACCGTTGCCGCGGGACATGCCGAAGTTACCAGCGCCAATGGTGGACGGGAGTTTCTTGGCGAGGGTCTCGAACTCGGCGGCGCCGGTCTTGGCAATGGTTTCGGTGGTCAACACGTCCACCGGCGCCAAGGTCACAGTTTCCGCCGTGGGAATGTTGGAGCCGGTCACGACGACCTTCTCCATGCGTTCCGGCTCGGTGGCCGGCGCCGCAGTGTCTTGGGCCAGGGCTGGGACGGCCACCACGGGCACGCCCAGCAGGGCGGTCCAAGCCAAGGGAAGGCTGAGGGGGCGTTGGGGCTGAAGGTTTTTCTTCATAAGGTCTGACTGTTCGGTTTTTTTCACGCTTTAGGGCGTACGACTGTCTGGACTTGGCGGCATGTAAACGAAGGGGTTAGGCTTGGACAAGAAAAAAAACACCCAAAGTAACCGGAAATTAACCAACCGGCCATCCACCAAGGACAAGCAAGGGATCACCAGATCGCTGAACACGGTTCGGATTGCGATACCGGATTGCTGGCAGCAGATCGTGGAGGTGTTCTTCCACAGCCAGGGCCGGCGCAAGCTTGTCCCGGCAAGCGAACCCTGCGAGCCAACTTGAATCGCGGAAACTTTTAGAGCAGGAAACTTGTTTCCGGGCTTCTTAATTTCCAACTTTTTGATTTTCAATATCTTAAATTGACTTTTTACCGAACCGATTCAGAGCGTGCCACAAACGAACACGAACCAGCGCGAAAGAAACAGGTGAATCCTCGCGGCTTGGTGCTGTTGGACTTGCGCCCGACCGGCCTAAACTTTGATTCGCGATCACCGCACCCGGCGCGCAACCGCCTCCTTGGGGGGCTGGGTTACGTTCGTGGGTAGTTCAACGCTTCATCCCGGTTCAGTTCAGTCTTTGGGTTCGGTCTTCGGATCCCGGAATTTCGGGGTTCACCCGCCCGTCGGCTTGCGTCGGAATCACCTTGCGCCACACTGCCCACGAGACATGCGTTTCCTGCCCCTCATCTGGAGCAACCTGATGCGGAAGAAGCTCCGCACGCTGCTCACGCTGCTTTCGATCACGGTGGCCTTCGTGCTGTTTGGCTACCTGGCCGCGATCCGGATCGGCTTCAACGCCGGGGTGGAGGTGGCGGGCATTGACCGGCTCATCACGCGCCATCGGGTGTCCATCACCGAACTGTTGCCATTCAGCTATCGGGACCGCATCGCTTCGGTGCCGAGCGTGGAGGCGGTGGTGTACCAGACCTGGTTCGGCGGGGTGTACCAGGATCCGAAAAATTTCTTCGCCCAGATGCCGGTCGAGCCCGAGCCGTTTTTGCGGATGTTTCCGGAATACCTGCTGCCGGAGGAACAGAAGCTGGCCTGGCTGCGCACCCGCACCGGCGCCATTGTCGGGCGGTCCACCGCCCGGCGCTTCGGCTGGCAGGTGGGCGACCGGATCCCGATTCTGTCCCAGATCTGGGTCAACAAGGCCGGCAACCAACTCTGGGAGTTCGATCTGGTGGGCATTTACGATGGCAACGGCACCGGCGTGGACACCACCACGCTGTTCTTCCGCCATGACTATTTCGACGAGAACCGCGCCTTTGGCAAAGGCACGGTGGGCTGGTACACCATCCGAGTCAACGACCCGGAACAGGCGGCGGAGGTCGCTAAGCGGGTGGATCGCGAGTTCACCAATTCCTCGGCGGAAACCAAGACCGAGACGGAAAAAGCCTTCATGACCGGCTTCGCCAAGCAGATCGGCGACATCGGCGCGATCCTCCAGGCGATCCTCACCGCGGTCTTCTTCACCATCCTGCTGGTGGCGGGCAACACGATGGCGCAGTCCGTGCGGGAACGCACCGAGGAGATCGGCGCGCTCAAGGCGATGGGCTTCACGCACCAGCAGGTGCTGGTGCTGGTGCTCGCTGAATCATGCCTGCTGGCCGCGGTAGGGGGCGGCGTCGGTCTCACGCTGGCGGCCATGATGATCGCCACGGGTGATCCGACCCGCGGGGCGCTGCCGGTCTTTTACTTCCCGGCACGGGACGCGGTGCTGGGCGTGGTCCTGGCCCTCGGGCTGGGGATCGTGAGCGGGGCGTTTCCCGCCTGGCAGGCGATGCGACTGAGGATTGCGGAGGCGCTGCGGCGCGTTTGAGGCATGAGCGGCCCCTTCAACTGGCTCCGGCAACTGGCGGCGGTTACCCGTTTCAGCCTCGGCAGCATCCCGCAACGCGCCGGATCGGTCGGCGCGGCGGTGTTCGGCATCGCTGGCGTGGTGGCCGTGCTGGTGGGCACGCTCTCGATCGCCGAGGGCTTCCGGCGCGCGCTCACCTCCTCCGCCGCGCCGGACCTGGCGCTCGTGATGCGGAGCGGTTCGGACAGCGAAGGCGTGAGCTTCCTCAGCGGCGAGGAAGCCCGCATCGTTGCCGACGCCCCCGGACTGCGGCGCGACGCCGCCGGCACGCTGGCTTCCGCGGAGCTGCTCATCATCATCAACCTCCCCAAGCGCTCGACCGGCACGGACGCGAACGTGCTGATCCGCGGGGTGCCGCCGGTGGCCTTTCGCGTGCGCGACCACGTGCAGATCACCGCCGGCCGGGCTTTCGTGCCGGGCCGGAACGAAATCATCGTGGGCGAGGGCGCGGCCGGCCAGTTCAGCGGCCTGGACGTGGGTGACACCCTCCAGCTCGGCCGTTCGCAGTGGAAGATTGTCGGGCACTTCAAGGCCGGGGGCGGCGCCGCCGAATCCGAGCTCTGGACCGACGCCTTCGTGCTGCAAACCGCCTACCAGCGCGGCAACAGTTACCAGTCCGTCCTGGCGCGGTTGGAATCGCCCGCGGCGTTCGACACCTTCAGGGCCGCGCTCAGCCGCGACCCGCGCCTGAACGTGAAGGCGCTCCGGCAGGAGGACTACTACGCCGAGCAGTCGCGCGTGGTGTACAACCTCATCACCGGCCTGGGCTCGCTAATCGCCGGGTTGATGGGGCTCGGGGCGGTGTTCGGCGCGCTCAACACCATGTACTCGGCGGTGGCAGCCCGCACGCGCGAGATCGCCACGCTGCGGGCGCTGGGCTTCGGCAACGGACCGGTGGTGCTGTCCGTGCTGGCCGAGGCGCTCCTGCTGGCGCTGGCCGGCGGCACGCTGGGCGGCACGCTGGCCTACCTGGCCTTTGACGGCTACCGCGCCGCGACGATGAACTGGCAGAGCTTCAGTCAGGTGGCGTTCGCGTTCAGCGTCACCCCGGGGTTGCTGGTCCGGGGCATCGCTTACGCCACATTCATCGGTTTTCTGGGTGGGCTGTTTCCCGCCTTGAGGGCCGCGCGCCTGCCCGTCGTAGTTGGCCTGCGCGAGCCGTGATGGGAAGGGCCGAAAGCCAGCGGCCCGCCGAGGCACGGCTATCCGCTTCTCCCGGCCCTCGTTTTTCGCCCCTCACCCTTCGACTTCCGTCCCTTGACCTCAAGGAGCCAGCGGCAGCAACTCGACCTTGCGAAACTCCACCGGGTGGCTTTCGGCCTGCAGGGCAATGTAGCCCTCTTTGAGTAGCTTTTCGCCGCCGCGCTGCTCGAGCAGGCGCTTCGCGTCCGCGTCGCCCGGGTCAAGCTGCGGCTGCTCGTACTCGAGCACCGGTTCGCCGTTCACGAAATGCCGGATGACCTTGTCCCCGCGCACCTCGACCTCCACCGTCACCCATTGGTCGCCGTGGAAGGTCTTCGAGCGTGAGTCGGTGCAATGCGGCGTGTGCAGCTTGCCGTTCATCACCACGTGCGTGCCGGGCGTGCACAGGTTGGCGGTGGATCGCTCCGCCCGGCCGTCCCCGCCGAGCAACTGCACCTCGATCGAGACCGGGAAGTCCTGCGCCTTGCGCATCGTCTCCGGAGCCTGGCAGTGGAGCATCAGGCCGCTGTTGCGAAAGGCCCAACCGGGGCCGCCGGGCGTCTGCTCGCCCACGAAGCGGTACTCAGCCCGCAGTCGGTAATGCGAAAAAGGACGCTCGTAAAAGAGGTGGCCGAACTTGTCGTCGAACCGCGTGTACTTGTCGTAGGCCACGCGCAGCAAGCCGTGTTCGACGCGGAAGGTGTCGAGGTGATTGTCGCCCAGCTCGAAGCCCTTGATCTTGACCTTCCAGCCGTCGAGGTTTCGGCCGTTGAACAACGGGATCCAGCCGTTGTTTGCGGCCGGCTCAGCGGCCCGGGTCGGTACGCCGCTCAGGCAGAACAGGACCCCCGCCGCCAGCCAAAGTCGGAGGCGGCGAGGTGCGGGGCGGGCGGATGTCTGGATGAATTTCATGGGCCGTTCATGCCACGCCGGCCGTGGACCGGCAAGGACGGACGGCAATTCATCTTCCGCGCCCGGCCCGTGCCGGCTACGCTGCCCGCATGTTCGCCCCTCAACCTGCCGGCTTGTCCCGCATCCTGTCCCTGCTGCTCGCACTTGCCAGCGTCACGGCGAAGGACTTTGCTGCGGACGTGAACGACGCCCCGGCGCGCCCGGTCATCTACCAGCTTTTCCTGCGCCAGTTCAGCAACACGAACGAGACGCGGAAACCCAACGGCACGCTCGCGGAAAACGGCGTCGGCAAGTTCAGCCACCTCGACCCCTGCGCGTTGCGCGCCCTCCGCGACTTCGGCATCACGCACGTCTGGCTGCTGGGCGTGCTGCGCCAGGCCACGGCCACGGACTACTCCGCCCTCGGTCTGCCCGCCGACGACCCCGACCTGCTCAAAGGCATCGCCGGCTCGCCGTTCGCCATTCGCGATTATTTCGATGTCTGCCCCGACTACGCCGACGACCCGGCGAAGCGGCTGGACGAGTTCCGCGCCTTGTTGGAGCGAATGCACGCGGCGGGGCTCAGGGTCTTGTTGGACTTCGTGCCCAACCACGTTGCGCGCAGCCACCGCTCGGTGGTGAGGCCGGAACTCAACTTCGGCGACCGCGACGACCGCTCCCGGTTTTTCGCGCCGCACAACAACTTCTTTTATCTCGAGGGAGCCGGACCGCTGCGGCTGCCCACCGTGAAAGACGGCCAACCGATCAGCCCCACCTGCCGGGTCGTCGGTGGTTGCGACGGGTTGTTCGAGCCGGAGCGCGAGCACGGCCGGGTCACCGGTAACAACGTCGTTTCGTGGACGCCGGGCGCGGGCGACTGGTACGAGACCGTGAAGCTCAACTACGGTTTCGACTTCACGACCGGCCGGCACGGCCCGAAGGAATTTCCCACCGCCGCCCGGCCGGACAAGCCGGTGCCCGACACCTGGCGCAAGATGGACGCCGTGCTCGCACACTGGCAGGCGTTGGGCGTGGACGGCTTCCGCTGCGACATGGCGCACTGGGTGCCGCTGGAATTCTGGCGCTGGGCCATCAGCCGCGCGCGCGAGCGCCGGCCCGGCACGTTCTTCGTGGCCGAGGCGTACGACAACGACCCGAACAAACTCACCGACGGCAACGTACTGGCCGCGCTGATCGAGGCCGGCTTCGACGCGGTGTACGACGACGCGAGCTACGACATGCTCAAGGAGCTTTATAACGGGCCGAAGTGGGCCAACGACCTGGATGGCGTGCTGGGCGCGGTCGCGCCGCTCCACCACTCGCTGCGGTACGCCGAAAATCACGACGAAGTCCGCCTGGCGAACCCAAAGCACTGGGCCGGTCTGGGCGCCGGCGTCGGCCGGCCGGTCTCGGCGATCCTTTTCGGTCTCGGCCGCGGGCCGATGCTCATCTACAACGGCCAGGAAGTGGGCGAGCCCGCGCTGGGCGCGGAAGGTTTCGGCGGCGACGACGGCCGCACAAGCATCTTCGATTACGGGTCCATGCCCGAATTGGCCAAGTGGGTGAACGGTCATCGGTATGACGGCGGCCGGCTGACCACAGAGCAAAAGGACCTGCGGGCCTGGTACGCGCACCTGCTCCAGCTCACGCAAGAGCCGGCCTTCCGGCGCGGCGAGTTCGTCCCACTGAACCAAGCCAACGTGAACAACCCGCGGTACGGCCGGCTGCCCGGCGAAACCGCCAGCGGCCACTGGTTGTATGCGTTCCTGCGCCACGACCCGGCCAGCGGCCAGCGCTTCCTGGTCGTCGCCAACTTGCACGGCCGGGAGACGCTGCGCGATGTTCGAATCGTCTTCCCACCGGAAGCCCTGGCTGCGCTCGGGGTGGCGGACAAGGAGGCCCGACTGGAATTCGCCGAACGGCTGGCCGGTGAGTCGCCGTCGCGCGTGACCACCACTGCCGCTGCCCTGCGCAACGCCGGTCTCGACCTGCCACTGCTGCCGCCGCTCGCCGCCTGGTATTTCGAGGTGCGGCGCTGACCGGTCGCTCGGTCAGAAGACCGAAGTTGAGGAAAAACGGGCGCGCGCCGCCACCGGTCAGTCTGAGTGGGGCGTGACCCGGTCGGACCCGGCAATAGCTCTGGCGAGGATCGAGAGGGCTTTCGCTCCACCGCGAGCGACCGGGGCGTTACCCCGAGCCTTGCCGCGCGCCGGCTGTGCTCAAGCCGAAAACCGAAGCCGGCCCTAGCGTGGCACTTCCCACCTGCCCGACCTCGGTTTGCGGGCTCACGGCTGCCAGAGCCGGTAAAAACGCGGCGTGCCGCTGGTCGAGTTGGTCTGGCGCAACTCCGCGCCCACGTTGTTCGGCACCGCCTCCACCACCGTCCAGGCCACGCCCGAGTCCCGCAGCACCGTGGTGGTCTGGACCACCAGGCCCGCCCAGGACGCCGACCAGCGCAGCACGATCCGGCCGGGCGTCACCCGGTCCCAATTCAGCGCCGGTGCCGTTTCGCTCGGGGAACCTCCCATCAACGCGTCGTGGATGATGGCGGCCATGGCGGCCATGCCCCGGGAGTTGGGGTGCACCGTGTCGGGGAACCATTCCGGGTGTCCGGCCAGGCGCGTGTGGAGGTCCACCAGCTCGAGTTGTCGCCGCGCGGCCAGGTCGCGGATGGCCGGCGCGATGTTCGTGGCCACGGTGCCGGGTTTGATGTCGAACGCGCCGTTGCCGTACACCGGGCAGGGCGTGCAGACGATGATCCGCGGCGCGCTGGCGAGGCTGGCGTAGCTGGTCACAAACTCCTCGTAGTCGGCCACGAAGTTCGTTCCGTAACGCCAGTTGTACGGCTTCGAGTCGTTTGTCCCCAGCTTGATGATGACGACGTCCGGCTGCCAGTCGTGACTCTGCTTGAAGAACGCCTCCTTCCAGTACGGGAAGTCGCCCTGCTTGAGCAACGTGCGACCACTCACGCCGTAGTTTCGGACCACGTAGTTGGTGCCCAACAGCCGTTGAAGCCGGGCCGGGTAGCTCTCCAGCGCGGGATTCGACAGGCCGGCCCCTTGCGTGATGCTGTCGCCCACGCAGGCGATCTTGACCGGCTCCGCCAGGAGCGAAAGCGTGAGAGGCAGGGCCGTCAGCAGCAGCGAGCAGGGCGTGGTGGGCATGGCGTCAGCATGGACCCAATCCGGCCTGGCCGTCAAACCGGGGCTTGGGCCGGGCCAAGGGCTTTTTTGGCTGCCCGGCGGGCTGGCTGAAGTCTTGGCGCCGGCGTCCGGGCCGGCACGCGGTCTGCGGCCGCGAAATCGGAAGTCCAAAGTGCGAAAGCGGCGAACCCCAAACCGCGAACCACTCACCAATCCGCATTCCGCAATTCCGCAATTGGTTGGCCGGGCTCGACGAAGCCTCAACGAGGTTGGCCGCCGGCCGCTTTGCGCGCCAGGAGCACGTCCCGGCCGGTGAGGTAGAGCAGCCCGATGAGGACCGCGAAGGGCAGCAGCGAAAGCACGTCTGACCAGTTGCCCGTGGCCAGGGGATTGGTTTTCGCCATCGCCACGCAGGTTTCGTTGAAAGCGGCCAGGGCCTTGCGGAAGCCGGTCGCGTTCGGGTCGGCGGAAGCCGCGATGATGGCGATGACGATGCCCGCAATGGCGCCGCCCGCGATGTAGCCGGACGCTAACAGGACGCCGGGGCTCTTGTCGCCTTCCGCGGCGAGCTGTTCCTCGCTCAGGTTGGCGCGGTGGTGCTTGCGCCGGAGGTAGGCGTCCACCGCCTTGCGGACCAGGCCGCCGATAAAGATGGGGCTGGAGGAACTGAGCGGCAGATACACGCCGGTGGCGAACGCCAGCGAAGGCAGGAAGGACATCTCGAGCACCAACGCGATCATGGCGCCGATGAGCACCAGCCCCCAGGGCAGCTCCCGGCTGAGGATGCCTTTGATGATGTAGGACATCAACACGGCCTTGGGAGCGTCGAACTTCTCCACCTTCGTGCCGTCGGGCAGCGTGCGGTGCTTGCCGTTGATGCCGGGGTCCACCAGGTACACCGGCGCGCCTTGCTCGTTGACGAGGTAGCGGCCGGCCGGACCGATCCGCTCGTCGGTGTTGTGCCAGACGAAGTACTCGTTGCGGTCCCCCGCCTTTTGCCGGCCCTTGATGGTCTCGCGCTGGCTGAGCTTCGCCGTGTCTGCCCGCATCGTGGGCGAGACGCCGGGTAGCGAGGCGACCGGCACGTAGGTGGTCGCACCGTCGTTTAAGACGGTGAGCACCGGGCCCAGGACAATCGCCGAGGCCAGCGCGCCGATCAACAGGGCCAGTTGCTGATAACGCGGCGTGGCGCCGACCAGGAAGCCGGTCTTGATGCTTTGCGCGGTGGTGCCGCCGTTCGAGGAGGCGATGCACACGATGCCGCCCACCGAGAGCGCCGTGATGTAGTACCGCGCCTCCGTCCAGTCGAGCAGCAGGAAGATCAGGCAGGTCAGCAGCAGCGTGGCGACGGTCATCCCGGAGATCGGGTTGGAGGACGACCCGATTTCGCCGGTCAGCCGCGAGGACACCGTCACGAAGATGAAGCCGAAGACCACGATCATCAGCGCGCCGAGCACGTTCATCTCCAGCGGCGTGGCCAGGGTGATGGCCGCCAGCAGCACCAGTACGCCGATCAACACGACCTTCAACGAGATGTCCCGGTCCGTGCGTCCGGCGTCGGCGGCCACGTCGCGCGCCCCGCTGAAATCCCGCACGCCCCCGCGCAGCGCGTGCCAGATGGTGGGCAGGGACCGCAGCACGCTGATGATTCCGCCCGCCGCCACCGCCCCGGCGCCGATGTACAGGATGTAATCGCTGCGGATGTCCTGCGGTCCCATTTCGCGGATCGGCAAGCTACCCGGCGGCACGACCCCCGGCACGTGCTCGCCGAAGAACAGGATCGCCGGGATCAGCACCAGGTAGCTGAGCACGCCGCCGGCGCACATGATGGACGCGATTCGCGGCCCGATGATGTACCCCACGCCGAGCAACTCCGGCGAGGCCTCCACCGATACGGAACCGCCCTTGAACGGCGCGCCGAAGATCTTCTCCGGCGTCTCCTTCCAGAGCAGCAAAATCTTGTAGAGCGCCTTGTACACCAGTCCGATGGCGAAACCGATGAAGATGATGGCCGGGTTGGACTCGATGCCCGCGCCGGCGGCGGCGCTTGCGCCCCGGGCCGCAGCCGCGGCGGCGGCCTTCGATTCCACGGAAGCCCCGGCCTTGAGCACCTCCGCGCAGGCCGTGCCCTCCGGGAACTTGAGCACGCCGTGCTGCGCCACGATCAACGCCCGCCGCAACGGGATCATCATCAACACCCCGAGCAGGCCGCCCAGGCCGGCCACCAGCAGCACCCGGCTCAATTCCAGATCGAAGCCCAGGATCAGGATGGCCGGCATGGTGACGCCCACGCCGAAGGCGATGCTTTCGCCCGCAGAGCCGGCGGATTGGACGATGTTGTTTTCGAGGATGGTGGTTTCGCGGAAGCCGAACCGGGCGGCCAGCTTGAACAGCGTGATCGCGATCACCGCCACCGGGATCGAGGCGCTCACCGTGAGCCCCACCTTGAGCACCAGGTACAGCGACGAGGCGCCGAAGACCATGCCCAGCAGGGTTCCGACCACCAGCGGCACGGGCGTGAACTCGGGCAGTTGGACGCGGGCCGGGATGAACGGCTGAAAGGCGGGAACACCCGCGGCGGTAGAACTCGAAGCGGAACCGGCGTGCGTGCTCATGCGTTGGCGCGCAGGCTAGGCGTGGCGGGCGCAAATGCCAGCGGAAACCCGCGCCCGACCCGGCAGAGACGCCCGGAACAGCCTGTCACCGGCTTCGGGCGGGTCGGGGTGGCGCCGGCGACCGGCTTGTCCGGTGGCGCGGGCGGTCCGCCGGCGTGTTTGGAGTACGGACGCCTACGGCTTGCGGGCCAGCAAATAGACACCGACCACGACTAGGAAGGCGCCGAAGAGCCGGGCCAGCGTGAGCGCGGGCAGCACCTTGGCCAGCCAAGCGCCACACCAACTGCCCGCCAGCGCCAGCGGCACGATTGCCGCCGCCAGCCGCCAGTCCACGTGGCCGAAACGCTGGTGCTGGAACACGCCTATGCACGCCGCCGGCACGATCACCGTGAGCGACACGCCGATGGCGGTTTTGATGTCGCGGCCCAGCAAAAGGACCATCGCCGGCACCATCACGATGCCGCCGCCCACGCCGAAAAGCCCGCTGGCCAGGCCGCCCCCCAGGCCGATGAGCGCCGCGTAGAGGTATTCCATGCCGGCTAGATGCCCGAAGCCCGCTCATGCGGCAACCGCAAATCCCCGCGCAACCCCACCGCCGGTGGACCTCCTTCCGCCTTGCCGCGACTCCGCCCCCGGTTAAGCTGCCGGCATGATTCTTCCAACGGCCCTACTCCGCGAAACCCCGCGTGTCGCCCCGGGCCTCGGGTGGTTCGCGGTCGCCGGCTGGCTGTTGCTGCTCGCGGCCGGCTGTGGGAAGTCCGACCGCGCCGCCGGCACCGACGAGTTCACGCGGGTTATGAACACGGGCAAGAATTACTACGACCAGGGTCAGGTCGAAAAGGCGCTGCCGTTCTTCGAGCAGGCCGTCCAGCTTGCGCCCTCGCGCCCGGACGCGCTGCTCAATCTGGCCAACGCCCACCTGCTGGCCGGCGACGCCACCAACGCGCTGCGTCGGGCCGAGGAGGCGCTGAGCTACGATCGCAACCTGGCCGCCGCCTATTACGTCGCCGGCTGCGCGCACCTCCGGCTGCGGCAGTTCGAGGACGCGGTCAAGGCGCTCTTTTCGGCACGCGACCTCGATCCGACCGTGGCGGCGGTGCACTATCAATTGGGCCGCGCCCAGGCCGAGTTGGGCAACTACGACGACGCCATTGCTTCGTTCAACGAACTCATCCGGCTCGAACCGAAACATCCCGTGGCCCATTACGCGCTGGGTCAGGCGTTGATCCGCGCCGGGCGGCAGGACGAAGGCTTGAAGGCGCTCGAGCAACACCAGACCGTGATGCCGAAAGACGCGCCGCCCGCCACCGCCGCCACCTACGAGCGCTGCAAGCACACCCAGGCTCGCGCGCCCGAGCGGCTCGAAAAACCCGATCCCCGGGGCATCGCCGTCACCTTCGCCGACGCCACGGCCGCGGCCTTTGGCGCGGACGCGGCGAAGTACGCGGGTCCGCTGGCGGTGCTGGATTACAACCGCGACGACCGCAACAGCCTGTTCGTGCGCGAGGGCACCAACGGTTTTCGGGTGCTGGCCAACCAGGCCGGCAAGTTCGCGCCGCTGGGCGAGCTGTTGCCGATGAAGGCCGGCATCACCTTTCACCAGGTCATTACCGGTGATTTGAACAACGACCGCTACGACGACGTGATCGTGCTGGGCGACACCGCGTCACACGCCTTCCGTTTCGGCACCAACGCCACCGCGCGCGACCTCACCCGAGCCTCGGGTCTGGGTAGCCTGGTCGGACGCGCGGGCGCGGTGCTCGACCTGGATTTCACCGGCAAGCTGGACCTGTTGGCGATCACCCCGGAGGCCACGCGGCTGCGCGTGTTGCGCAACCTCGGCAACATGTACTTTGTGGACGCCACGGCGACCTCGGGCGTGCCGGCCAACCTCACCCGTGCCCGGCAGATAGTGGTGGACGATTGGAACAACGACGACCTGCTCGATGTGATCGTGTCCCACGAGGCCGCGCCGCCGTTGCTGCTGCAAAAGGTGCGCGGCGGTCCGCTGGTGCCGACCAATTTCCCGCCCGGCCGGCTCGAAGGCCCCGTGCTCGCCATCGGCGACGTGAACGGCGATTCGCGCACCGACCTCCTGGCGGGCGGTCCCAATCACGTGGATCTGCTGCTGGGCGGCATCAACCGCTTCAGCCGTCTGCCCATCGCCCAGCCCGGCCTCGAGGAGTTGCGGCTGGTGGATTTCGACAACGACGGCTGGCTGGACATCCTGGCGCTGGGTGCCGGCGCGCAACTCTGGCGCAACGTCGGCGACGGCCGGTTCGAGAGCGTGACCGCGAAAACAAAGCTCGACCAACTGCCGGTCGCGCGCGTGCAAGGTGTGGCGGCGGCGGATTTCGACGGCGACGGCGACACCGACCTGGTTTTCAGCCTCGAAGGCCAGGGCTTGCGCCTGCTCCGCAATGACGGCGGCAACGCCAACCGCCAGCTCAAGCTGCGCCTCATCGGCAACCGCTCCAACGCGAACGGCCTGGGCATTCGCATCGAGATCGCTTCGGCCAGCTTCCGCGTCCACCGCACCGTGCAGGCGCTGCCGATCGAGATCGGCGTGGGCCGGCGCGACCAGATTGACTCCCTCACGGCGCGGTGGTTCGACCTGCCGTTCAACATTGTGGACGTGAAGGTGGACCCGAAACGCGCGCTCGAGGTGCCCGAACCCATCCTGCCCACCGGCTCCTGTCCGTACCTGTACGCCTGGGACGGGCAGCGTTTTCAGTTCGTGACGGACCTCCTCGGTTCCGCGCCGCTGGGCTTGCGCGTGGCGGACACGGTCTTCGCCGCCGCCGACCCGCGCGAGCACGTCTGGTTGGGCGATGAAACACAGTTCCCGCCGCGGAACGGCCGGCACGTGGTCCAGATCACCGAGGAACTGCGCGAGGTGCTGTACCTGGACGAGGCGAAACTGGTGGTGGTGGATCACCCGCCCGGCACCGAGGTGCACACCACCGACAAGTTCCGGCCCGGCCCGCCGTTTCCGGCCGGGGAAATCTGGACGCTGCACAACCGTGTGCCGTTGCGCGCGGCCACACGCCTGGACGGCAGCGATTGCACGGACCTGCTCCAAGTGACCGATGACCGGCGGGTGTCGCCGCACCGGCTGCGCATCCCTCAACTGCGCGGGCTGGCGGAGCCGCACGGCGTGGTGCTGGACTTCGGGCCGCTGGCGGTCGAAAAGCCGCTGGTGCTGGCGCTGACCGGCTGGCTGCGGTTCGGTGGTGGCATGGCCAACGTGGCCGCGTCACACCATCCCGAACTGCCCTTTCCGTTCCCGCAGCTTGAGGTCGAAACCACGCCGGACCGCTGGCAACCCGTGGATGTGGTGGCGGGCGCGCCGGCGGGCAAAACCAAGAGCATCCTGATTGACCTCGCCGGCAAGCTCCCGCCCGGCGCCCACCGCCTGCGCCTGAGCACCGCCTTCGAGATTCACTGGGATCGCATCGCGTTGTTCGAGCGCCGGCTGGCCGACGACACGCGCATCACGCGCCTGGCGCCGGACCGCACGGACCTGCACTGGCGCGGCTTCAGCGAATTCGCCGACCTGGACTGGACCTTCCCGCTCACGCCGGTGTACGACCGCGTGTTCCAGAACGCGCCCTGGACGATCACTCCGGTCGGGTGGTGTACGCGCTACGGTCCGGTGGACGAACTGGTTGCGCGCGAGGACAACGCGCTGGCTCTGTTGAATGGCGGCGACGAACTCACGCTCGAATTCACGGCCGATCGCCTGCCGCCCAAGCCGCCGGGGATGCTCCGGGACTTTTTCCTGTACACCGTGGGTTGGGACAAGGACGCGGACTTCCATGTCGAACTGGGCTGGCAGGTCGGGCCGCTGCCCTGGCACGGCATGAACGACCAACACTACGGTCGCGAGCCGCGGCCCGCGTTGCCCGCCGATGAACTCATGCGCCGTTACACCACCCGCTGGGTGGCCCAGCACACCCTCAAACGCGCGACCCGCTGAGTTCCGGGCCGCCGGTCGCGGGCTACAAATGCGGCCCACCGCCATAATAGGCGCAGGCCGGGCCACGCGGCATGGTGACGCCAATTCGAGCCAGACATGAAAACGCTCAAACGCAATGAACTGTTTCGGAATGTTCGCGCATTCCTCGACGCCAAAGGTGTCGAACTCAAGGACGGCAGCTTCACCGCGCGCCTGCGCCGGGGCTGCGACCTGTTGACCGACGCCATCAACCGCACGCAAAGCGGCCTGGCCAAGGCCCGCTCGGAGCTGGACGCCAAAGTGGATCGCCTGCGCCAGGTCATCCACGAAAAGACCGCGCCGAAAGCGCCGCCCGCCCCGGCGGCGAAAGCCAAAGCCGCGGGTCCCGGCCGCCGCAAGGCTGCCCAGCCCTCTGCGCCGGCCGGCGCCGCGAAGCCGCCGCGCGCGAAGGCTGGCAAGGCGCAGGCCTGAGACGGAGCTGCGTCAAACGGGTTGAACTCGGTTGAAGCGCTGAACGCCTCGTCTGGGGCGCGGACTGGCAGCGCCGGCATCCACTGGGAGCGCCGGCATCCTTGCCGGGAAGTCCCGGCGGCTCCGTTGCGCCGGCCAGGACTCCGGCGCTCCCAATGCTCGAGCTTACGCGTCACTCACTTTTCACCTTTCACCCTTCACCTTCCACCCTTCCTCGCCAATGCCACTTGCGGTGCGGGGACGGGACTGGAACGTTTCCGCGCGATGGATGCGCTTCTGCCAGTCCAGGTGCTTTCCGCGCCATCCCACGCCCGGATCGAAGAACGCGTCCGGGAGCTTGCCGGGCAACTGGCCGGTTGTGGTGCCGTTCCCGCCCGCCTGGCGTGGTTGATCGAGCGTGCGCGGCGGCGGCCGCCGCCAGCAGCCGGACTTCGCAGCGACGCCCACCTGCTTCCCGGCTGTCTATCCCGGCTCTGGCTGGCAACCGAGTTCCGCGAAGGTCGGTGCCGTTTCACCTGCGATTCGGATTCGCAGGTCGTGCGCGCAGTGTCCGGCTTGTTGTGTGAACTGGCCGACAACCAGCCGCCCGCCGCCATTCTCGCCGCCCCGCCGGATCTGCCGCGGCAACTCAGCCTGGACCGCCTGCTTACCGCCAGCCGCCGCGCCGCGCAGTCGCGGGTGTGGGAGCACATCCGGGAATTTGCGCGCCGGCACGCCGCCGAAGGGAGTTGAAGTCGTGCGCTTGTACGACGCCCACAATCATCTCCAGGACGAACGCTTCGGCGGGCGCCAGGAGGAGCTCATCGCGCTGTGTCGCCGCGAAGGCGTGGCCGCCATGGTGGTCAACGGTGCCTGCGAAGCTGACTGGCCGGCCGTGGCCGAACTCGCCCGCCGCTACCCGGACCTGATCATTCCCAGCTTTGGTTACCACCCCTGGTATGTCGGCGAGCGGACCACGTCGTGGCGCGAAAACCTGGAGCATGTGTTGCGCGAGAACCCGGGCGCGGTCGTCGGCGAAATCGGCCTGGACCGCTGGAAACCCGGGCTTGATCCCGTCGCTCAGGAAGAGGTCTTCGTCTGGCAACTGCGGCTGGCGGCGGAGCGGAATCTGCCCGCCAGCATCCACTGCTTGCAGGCCTGGGGGAAGCTGTTCGAGTTGCTCCGTGCCGGCCCGCGCCCCGCGCGCGGCGTGCTGCTGCATTCGTACGGCGGCCCTGTCGAGTTGATCCTGCCGCTGGCGGAGGTGGGCGCTTACTTCTCGCTGCCGGGCTATTTCGCGCACGAACGCAAGCGTCGCCAACGCGAGACCTTCCGGCACGTGCCGCCCGAGCGGCTCTTGATCGAGACCGACGCGCCCGATCAATGCCTGCCCGAGGAACGGGTAAAACATCGTTTACCCGAACCAGCCGGCGCCGGCCGCGCGGAACGGCCGGTGAACTCAGAAACCGGAGTTCACGGCAGCGCGGGCGACCGCGCTTGCAGAACCCCGGTATGCGGCCTGAACCACCCCGCCAACCTCGTCGCGGTGTACGCCTTTGCCACGGAACTGCTGGGCCGCCCGCTGCCAGACCTGGCCGCGCAGGTTGAGGCGAATTTCATCCGCCTGTTCGGCCGGCCGCGCGGGGCGGCGACGCCAGACCCGGCAGGCCCGCCAGCTTCGCCGTCACCTGCGCCGCCGCCGCAAAGCCAAACGCACCCGTGACAAAACACAGCGCGCCGAACCGGCGTTCGCAGGCCGATCCGCCGACTGCTTCAGGCGCGTCTGGAGCACAGGGGGAAGAACTTTCCGGGTAGATCAGCGGCTCTGTCGAGTACACGCAGTCCACGCCAAACGGCGCACGGCCGCACGGAAAGCCGTGGTTTTTGCGCAACAGCCCGCGTACCGCGGCCAGCAACGGATCGTGCGTGGTGAACGCCAGGTCCGCCACGCGGATTTGCGTCGGGTCGCGCCGGCCGCCCGCGCCGCCAACGGTCACGACCGACAGGCTGTGTTGCCGGCAGGCGGCGATGAGCAGGGCCTTCAACGACGGACTGTCAATGGCGTCCAGCACCGCGTCGTATCGCGGCGCCAGCAACTGCTCCGCGGTGGCGGCGGTGAAAAATTCTTCGCGGGCCTCGACGCGGACGGCGGGGTTGATGTCGGCCGCGCGCTCTGCGAGCACGGCGGCCTTGGCTCGGCCGAGCGTGGAACTGAGTGCCGGGAGCTGGCGGTTGATGTTTGAGATGCACACGTCGTCCAGATCCACCAGGGTGAGGTGGCCGACGCCGCTGCGGGCCAGCGCCTCGACGGCCCACGACCCCACGCCGCCCAGGCCCACGACGCAGACGTGCGCGGCCTGGAGGCGGTCCAGTGCGCCCGCGCCGAGCACCCGCGCCACCCCGCCGAAGCGATCCGCAAAATCGCTCATGTCGCGGCTGTGGTAACGGCCCGCGCGGCGGTTGCCAAGAAACCAGTGCCCGGAGGCTCGTCTAAGCCGGGAACAAGTGTTCGTTTGAGCGGGGTGGCCTCGTGCGTCAAACCTCGGCTATCGCGTTGAGCACCGCGTGCGTGCGGGTTCAGACCAACGAGGCGAGGATTTGCTCGGCGGCGGCGCGCGGGTCGGGCGCGGCCGTGATGGGTCGGCCGATCACCAGCCAGTCCGCGCCGGCGGCCAGGGCCTCGCGCGGGCCGAGGGTGCGTTTCTGGTCATCCGCGCCCGCGCCGGGCGGGCGGATGCCGGGTGTGACCAGTTGCACCTCGCGCGGCAGCCAGGCGCGCAGGGCGGGCAGCTCCAGCGGCGAGCATACCAGGCCGCGCAACCCGGCCCGAACGGCCAGCCGGGCCAGGCGTTCCACCTGGACGGCCGTTGAACTTGGGATGCCCAGTTCGGCCAGTGCGGCGTCGTCGAGGCTGGTGAGCACCGTCACACCCAGGAGCAGCGGCAGCGTGCGAGCCAGCTTCTGTGCCTCCATTTGGGCTGCCCGCTCGGCCGCCTGCATCATCGCCAGCCCGCCGCTGGCGTGGAGGGTGAGCATCTGCACGTCCAGCCGGACGGCGGCTTCCACGGCACGGGCCACAGTGTGGGGGATGTCGTGGAATTTGAGGTCGAGGAAGACCGCCGCGCCGGTGTCGCGCAGGCGGCGGACGATGTCCAGCCCGGCGGCGGTGAAGAGTTCCTTGCCGATCTTCACCGCGCCGACCACCGGGGCGAGCCGTTCGGCCAGCGCCAACGCGCGGCCGGCCTCGGGTACGTCCAAGGCGACGATAAGCGGGTTGCGCATGGCGTCAGCCTGCGCCACGCCGGGCGGCGGCGGAAGCGGATTCCACGCCGGGTAGTGAATCGGTAGGCAGGCATCTTGCCTGCTGGTGAGGCGGGCTTGATAGTCCGGCGTTTGCCGCAAGGGCGACTGGAGGGTCGCCCGCACTGGCAGAGAAGGGTGTCTGAGCCATCCCGCGCTCTGCGGAATCAACTTCGGTGTTGGGACTGAATCGGGACGTTGGCCCCAATCCGGCGCGCTCCGCGGCCAGCATCGCTTCTCCCATAAGAAGCAAACCGGCCACGGAACCCAGGTCCGTGGCCGGTGGTAGGCAAAAATCTGGCTGGCGCCGCTTATGGCTGGGCCGGCGCCTCGGACTCGACCGACGCTTCCAGCGATGTCTTCCCGGCCGGCACGCCTTCGAGCACGACGTATTTGGGCAGGCCGCCTTCCATGGGCGCACGCACCTCGCCTTCGATCAACGGCGCGGCGTACTCAATGAACTTGTCGGTCACCATAAACCCGTCCTCACTGATCCAGTCGCGCGGCACGAAGTGCTCGACGTTGGCCACGTCGCGCAGGTCGTGGAGCGCGGTGCCCCAACGGATGCGCCGCCGGCCGGCCTCGTCGTCGTAATACTCGCGGGTGATCTTGATCATGTAGCCACTCTGGCCGGCCACGGCGGCCTGCACAGCCGCCACGCCACAGGTGGCGGCGTTCTCGATGTCGGTCAGGCTGGCGCAGTGCGCGGCGGCGCGCTGGGCGTAGCCGAGGAGGACGGTGCGGGTCTTGGTCTGAAGCCGGTCTTCGATGTATTCCTTGAGCTTCCAGGCTGCACCCGCCAGCACCGGGTGGCCGAAGGCGTCACGTCGGGTCTCGTCGGCGCCGATTTCCTTGCCGTGCCGGTCCTTGATGCCCTCGCCCACCACAATGACGCAATAGCCGAGAGCCGCGACCGTTTCCTTCACTTTTGCCAGGAATAGGTCCACGTCATATTGGATTTCGGGGAAAAGGATGATGTGCGGGGGGGCGGCGGGGTTGCCGCGCCTGGCCAGGGCGGTGCCGCCGGCAATCCAGCCGGCTGAGCGGCCCATGACTTCGATGATGCAGACCGAGCCTTCGTCGGTGGCCATGCTGGCGACATCCATGCCCACTTCCAACACGGTGGTGGCGTTGTACTTGATCACCGAGCCATAGCCGGGGCAGTGGTCGGTGTGCGGCAGGTCGTTGTCAATGGTCTTGGGAATGCCGATCACGCGCATATCCCAGCCGCGTTTGACGGCCTGCTCGTGAATCTTGAGCGAAGTGTCTTGGGAATCGTTGCCGCCGGCGTAGAAGAAATAACGGATGTTGAAGTCGTGGAAGACCTGGAACAGACGGTCCATGTCGCGCGCGGCCTGGTCCGGCTTATTCTTGAAATCCAGCTTGTACCGGCAGGTGCCCAAGGCGGCGGCCGGGGTGTAGCGGAGGCCTTCGATGGCGCTGCGACGTTCCTCCTGCAGGTCAATCAGGTTCTCCCGCAGGATACCGTAGATGCCGTTGCGGCCGCCGTAGATTTGTTCAATCAGGTCCGGATGCCGGCCGGCTTCCTCGACGGCCCCGGCCACGCTCGCGTTGATCGCGCAGGTGGGACCGCCGGATTGGGCAATCAACATGTTTCCAACCAATTCAGACATAGTCGTTTTTCTCCAATCCCGGCATGCTTGAGTGTGTCTGCGAGGGTTGCGCCGGGTTCAAAAACCGCGCGCGGCACAGTGCCAACCCCGCCGGGACCTGTCAAAGATGATTTCCCAGCCGGTGCGAAACCGGGCGCAACTCAATTTCCTGCCGTAGCGCCGGCGATCGAAATTGCGGAGGATCGCCAGCCCGGTGGTCGAAGGATGGCGCGGGCGACCCCGCTTGCGACCGTTCAGCCCGGTACCCCGCCGGCCGCCTCTGTGGGTTGGGCAATCCGCGATCCGGGCGAGTTCCGGTCGGCACCACCCTGGGCAAGAGCTGAGAAGTGGCCCACGAAACTCAGATGCGCCGGAATTCGCCGTTGACGCTGCGCGGGGTATTGCCTAGCTTCACCTGCCCTTGCGGGGGCGTAGCTCAATTGGTTAGAGCGCTGCCCTGTCACGGCAGAGGTTACGGGTTCGAGCCCCGCCGCTCCCGCCATCTTATCCCCAGCCACAATAACCGCCGCTGCCGGGCGGTATTCGCCCGCGTAAAGCCAGTAGCCTGCCCGGTCGGTGAAACTTCCCGCTTGCGCGGGCGGGGGCGGTTGTTACCGTGCCGCCACTTGACGCCCGGCCCGCTTCGCGGGTAAGGCGGTTTTCTATTTTGGTGCCCGCAATCCACTGCCATTCGTGAAAATATTCAGCGGCAATTCCAACCGCCCACTGGCCGAGGCCATCTGCCGGTCGGTGGGCATCCCGCTTGGCCAATGTACGGTGTCGCAGTTCCCGGATGGGGAGACGTTCGTGAAGATTGACGAGAACGTGCGCGGGGAAGACACGTTCGTCATCCAGTCCACCAGCCCGCCCACCAACCACAATCTGATGGAACTGTTCATCATGATTGACGCCCTGCGGCGGGCGAGCGCCAAACGCATCACGGCCGTGCTGCCCTTTTACGGCTATGCGCGCCAGGATCGCAAGGACCAGCCGCGGGTGCCCATCACGGCCAAGCTGGTGGCCAACCTGCTGGTCGCCGCCGGCGCCAACCGGGTGCTGACGATGGACCTGCACGCCCAGCAGATTCAGGGCTTCTTCGACATTCCGGTGGACCACCTTTACGCGGCACCGGTGATGTTCGACTACCTCCGCGCGAAAAACCTGCCCAACCTGGTGGTCGTGAGTCCGGACGTGGGCGGCTTGAAAATGGCCCACGCCTACTCGCAGGTGCTGGGCGCGGGCTTGGCCATTGTGGCCAAACGGCGCAAAAGCGCCAGCGAGGTGGAGCACGATACGGTGATCGGCGAAATCCGCGGCAAGAACGTGCTCATGGTGGATGACCTGACCGAAACGGCCGGCACGCTGACCTCGGCGGCGGCGTTGCTCAAGCGCCGCGGCGCACGGCGCATCCTGGCCTGCGTCTCCCATGCTGTGCTGAGCAGGCAGGGAATCGAGCGGCTGCGCAAATCAAATATTGACGAACTCATCACGACTGATACGGTTGCCCGCCCGCCGATTGAAGGCGTGAACATCACCACGCTCTCGGTTGCCGGGTTGCTGGGCGAGGCGATCAAGCGAATTCACACCAATTCGTCGGTCACTTCGCTCTTCGAGTTCAAAGGCGGGCGTGCTGGCTAGGTTGCCGGATGCCCGCAGAGGTTGACAGGCCGGACATGAAATCAGTGCCCTTGACGGTTTTTCCGCGGACGGCGGTGCGCCGTTCCGCCGTGAAGAAGCTGCGCTCCGCCGAGCGCGTGCCTGCGGTGATTTACGGACGCGCGCGGCAGCCGCAGAATCTTGAGCTCCAGCTCAAGGCCCTGGAGAATCTGATCCACCATTCCGCCTCGGAGACCATCCTGGTGGACCTCACCGTGGAAGGCGATCCCCAGCCCCGGCGGCTGGCCCTCGTGCAAGAGGTGCAACATCACCCGCTCAGCGGCCGGGTGCTGCATGTGGATTTCCACGAAGTGGGCGAGGACGAGCGCGTGGTCATCAACGTCCCGGTCCAAACCACCGGCGAGGCGGTGGGGGTCAAGGAAGGCGGCGTGCTGGAGGTCCTGTTGTTCAAGCTGAAAGTGCGCGGCCTGCCCAAAGATCTGCCCGAGGTGATCACCTTGGACGTTTCGGGCCTGGCCATCGGCAAGGCCATCCACATCGGGGACATCACCCCGCCGCCGGCTTGCGAGATACTCGGGGACAAGGCGATTTCCGTCGTGGCCGTCGCCGCGCCGGTGACCGAAGAGGAAGAAAAGGCGGCCGAGGCGACCGCCGCCGAGACGGCGATCGCGGAGCCGGAGGTCATCCGGGAGAAGAAGGAAGAGGCGCCGAGCGAAGGCGCCGAAGCCCCCAAGGCTCCGAAGGCCGACAAGGGCGAAAAGCCCGAAAAAGCCGAAAAGGCCGAGAAGAAGAAATAAGCGCCGCGGCCACCGGGCCCGGAATCCGCTGACGTCGCAGCGGCGTGGGGCATGGAAGAGGCGTTTCTCATCGCGGGTCTGGGCAACCCCGGTACGGAGTATGCCCGGACGCGCCACAACGCCGGCTTTATGGTGGCCGAACACCTGGCTGAGCGCTGGCGCGTGGTGTTGCGCCTGAACCGGCGTTTTGCCGCGCGAGTTGGACGGTTTGCGTTCGCGGGGCGCGCTGGCTGGCTCTGCCAGCCGCAAACCTACATGAACGCGAGCGGCGAGGCGGTGGCCGCCGTGGCCCGGTTCTACCGTGTGCCCGCCGGGCGGGTGCTGGTGATCGTGGACGACGCCGATCTGCCAGTGGGCACGGTGCGACTGCGCCCCGACGGCAGCAGCGGCGGGCATCACGGGCTGGAGTCCGTGGAGCGCGAATTGGGCACCCGCTCCTATGCCCGGCTGCGGCTGGGCATCGGGCGGCGGACGCCTGAAGACCGGCAGATCGTCGGGCATGTCTTGGGCGCGTTCAGCCGCGAGGAATGGGATTGCTTCGCTGCGGTGCTGGAGCACGCCTGTCGCGCCGTGGAATGTTGGTTGACGGACGGAATTCAAATCGCGATGAATCGGTTTAACGGGGCCGTGACGGCCCCCGGACAAAGGCAAGCAGAGTGAAACGTTACGAAGGTTTGTTCATCCTGAACACCTCCGGCCGTGAGGAGGGGGTGCGGGAAATCATTGACAAGATCGCCGCCGAGCTGACCGCCGCCGGCTGCCAGATCGAAACCACGCAGAAGATGGACAAGAAGCCTTTCGCGCGCGTGGCCGACAAGCGCCATGCCAGCGGGTTCTACGTGAACTTCATCTTCCAAGCCGAGCCGGCGGTGATGGCGCAACTGCAAAATCGCTTCGCGCTCAACCCCGACGTGTTCCGCGTGCAGTTCTCGCTGGCCGGCGCCCCGCCACCCGCGGTGAAGGCTGCCGCTTGATCTTTCCCGCCATGGCCAGCTTCAACAAGGTCATCCTGGTCGGCAACCTGACCCGCGATCCGGAATTGCGCTACACGCCGAAAGGCACCGCCATCGCCAAGATCGGCATCGCGGTCAACCGCGTCTGGACCAGCGAAACGGGTGAGAAGAAGGAAGAAGTGACGTTCGTGGACGTGGACGTGTTTGGCCGCACCGCCGAGAACGTCGCCCAATACCTGCGCAAAGGCAGCCCGCTCTTGGTGGAAGGCCGCTTGCGGCTCGACACCTGGGAGGACAAGCAGACCAATCAAAAGCGCAGCAAGCTGGGCGTGGTCGCGGAGCTGGTCCAGTTTCTGGGCAACCCTCGTGCTCCGGGCGAGGCTGCCGCCGCCCCGGCCCCCGCCAAACCCACCGCCGCCGCGGCCGCGCCGGCCGCCGCCGCCGCACCCGAAACGGAAATCACCCCGGCGGAGGAGGACGACGTGCCATTTTAAGGACGCCGCCGCGCGCTGAATTCCCGCAACCCCGTTTTCTGTATGGCCAAAACCGAAGTCATTCTCCTCAAAAACATCGTCGGGCTCGGTGCCGAATCGGACCAGGTCAAGGTGGCTGCCGGCTACGCCCGCAATTACCTGCTGCCCCAGGGCCTGGCCATTCCGCTCTCCGCCGCCAACAAACGCCGGCTCGAAGTGCTTCGCCAACGCCGGGCCGAGCGCGAGGCGCAGGAACTGAACACCATGTCCGAACTCGCCGCCTCGATCGGCAAGCTGGTTTGCAAGATCACCGTCAAAACCGGCGACGACGGCAAAATGTTCGGCGCGGTCACCGCCGGGACCATCGCGGACGAGCTCAAGAACCAGTTCGCCATCGCGCTGGACCGCAAAAAGATTCACCTGGACTCGCCGCTGCGCAGCCTGGGCGAGCACGAGGTGGAACTGCGCCTGCACCCGGACGTGAACGCCAAGCTCAAGGTGCTGATCGAAAGCGCCACGCCGCCGCCGGTGATCGAAGCCGCCCCGGAAGCCGCCGCCAAGCCGGGCGAAGGCAAGGGGCGCCGTCCGCCGCGAGCCACAGGTGCAGGCAAACCGGGCGCGGAAGCCCCGAAAGTCGAAACTGCCGCAAAATCCGAGCCCACCCGCGGCAAGCCTGCCGGCGAAAAAAAGTCCAAGTAGTTCCGCAACGGGCAGCCTGAGTTTGAACCACGGCCGGCGGCAATCTCGCCGGCCGTGCGCTTTTCGCCCCCAGCCGACTACGGCCGATGCCCCTGCGAGTAAGCCGTCAGGGCCCGCACGTTGGCCTCCGGCGTGCCGCGCGGAATCTCGCAGCCCGCGCCGACGATGTACCGCGGGCCAGCCTGGCGATGGCACTCGGCGATGGCGGTGCTCACCGCTTCGGGCGTGCCTTCTTTCAACACTTTCACCGGATTGATGTTGCCGAGCAGCACTTGCCGCGGGCCCATCGCGGCACGGCCTTCGCCCAACGGCGCCGGGAAATCCAGGTCCACGATCTCGCAGCCCAGCCGGCCCATGCCGCCCAGGATGCGCCGCGTGTTGCCGCAAATGTGCAGGCGGACCTTCGTGCCAAGGGCGTGCAGGCCGTCCACCAGTTTCTTTTCGTACGGCCAGACAAATTCCTCGTAAATGTCGGGGCCCACCAGCGAGGCCGCGGCGTCGCCCACGCCCATCAGATCTATGCCCGCCTCGATTTGCGCGCGCGCAAAGCGCAGTTCCATGTCCACGACGAACTCGAACAGGTCCCGCACGAATTGCGGGTCGTCGAAGAAATCCAGCATCAGCGTGTTGATGCCGCGCAGGTCAGCGGCCTCGGCGCACGGGCCTTCCACCCAGCCCTCGATGAGTCTCTCGCCGCGGGTCCGCTCCTTGAGCAACGCCACCCCCTGCACGCGGTCGGTCATGCGGCCGCCGCCCAGCGGGTCGGGGGCCTTCAGCCGCGCGAGTTCGGTTTTGTCCGCCAGTCGCGCCTCGGTCTCGATAATGGCCGGCGGCTGGTCGGGAAAGAACTCGACCCGCGCCCCGCAGTCGGCGGCCTCGCGGGCGGGGTCGGAGATCACCGACACGTAATCGAAATCGAACCGCTCGGCGGTCCGAAGCTGGGCCTCGACCAGCACGCGGTGGTCGCGCGCGTAATCACCGTATCGGACGCCAATCTGGTCCGCGGCAAACATCATGGTGATGGGCATCAGGGGCAGGTGGTCCACGGGCTGGCCGGCAAGGTGGGCGAGGATGCGTTCGCGTCCGTTCATGCGGTACATCATCGAAGCAACCCCGCGGGCGGCGCAAGCCACGACGTCGGCCGGGGGGCAGCCCCGCGCGAAGTACCGGCGCCCCTCCCGGCCAGTTTGACAACAAGCCATTGCAGTGAACTTTACCAGTGTTCCGAATGTTCGGAACCTTTGACCGCAACTAACAACCCAAAAGCCGAAACATGAGAATCCTTGCGACGCTGTTCGCGTCATTGAGTCTGGCCGCGTCCCTCCAAGCCGCGGTCTTCGTCGCCACCCTCACCGGGGCCCAGGTGGTTCCGCCCAATGCCAGCCGGGGCGGTGGTGGTGCCCGCCTGACGGTGGACTTCGCCACGCGCGCGTGGAGCTTGACCGGTGCCATCTCCAATCTGGTGGCCAGTGCCACCGCCGTGGGCATCCACGGTCCGGCGCCGGTGGGCGCAAACGCGGATTGGCGCATTTCCCTGGGTCACAACGTCGAACCGGAAGGGCCACTGGACGGCGGCGGTGTGTTCAGCGCGGAGGAGCTGGACTGGCTGGTCAACGGCCTGCTCTATGTGAATGTGAGGACCGACCCGTTTCCGGAGGGCGAAATACGCGGCCAACTCGCTCTGGTCCCCGAGCCGGAGTTCGCGGCGGCGTTCGCCGGGATGGGTTTAGGCGCCTTTGCGGTGTATCGCCGGCTCCGACGGCAACCGCGTGGGCTTCGGTAACGTCGCCTCGATGGCCTGATCTTTTTTCAGAACGATCTCGAAATCCGCGCCCACCCGGCGCACCCCGGGACGGCTCCATGATGGTGTGCGTCCGCCAAAATTGTCGCGGATGTGCACTGGACCGTCCCGACCGGCCACCACTCTAAACCAAGTGGTGGCGTTGTTTTCGCGCCGCGCCCACACGCGGTGTCCGCCCTCGGCCCGCAGGTCCTCGAACGCCGCATCGTGCCAACGCCACGGCATCGCGGGGAACAGCCGGATGGGACCGGCCGCCGGTTGGCGGGACTTCGCCCCGTCCGGGGCAAAGCCCGGCACCTCGGCCTGCCAGCTTTGCAGGAGCATTTCGTGGACGGCTTCCATGGCCAGGAAGTTGCCCTCGAGCGTGAACGGCCGGTAGGTGAAGCTGCTGTAACCGGACCGGGTCTGGTCGCCGTTCGCGTGAAAGCCATTCCGCAGGATGAACGCGCGGGTGTAGATGTCGAGGTTGCGCCACGCCGCCTCGGCATCACCCACGCGGGCCCGCAGGCAGGCCATCCAGGAAAAGCTGTAGCCGCACCAACCCTGGGTGCCATGACGGTCCCAGTCCGCCAGGCTCGCGGCCATGATCCGCCGGTCGCGCTCGCCGCCGTCCACCGTGACAAGGTTGAACGGGTGCAACGGCATGAGGTTCGACAGGTGGCGGTGGCTTTCCGGCAAGGGGGTGGTTTCGTCCAACAGCAGCGTGCCGTCCGCCGCCGTGTGCCAACCGCCAAGCTGTCGGTCCAGGGCGAGCCATTCCTGAGCTTCGACCTTGTCGCCCAGCGCCGCAGCCATCTCGGCCAGCGCCAGGAAGAGCATCTTCAAGCTGGCCAGGTCATAATTGCTGTTCGGCTGTAGGAAGGCGCGGCGGGTGTTGTCGAAGATTTCCGGCGAGCTGGACAGCGGCAGTTTCAAAACGCCCTTCGCGTCCGGTTTGAGCAGCGCGCGCAGACAGGTGCCGATTTCGCGGCAAAACGGGTACGCCCGCTCACGCAGAAACCGCGCGTCGCCGGTGTGCCGCCAGTGCAGGTAGAAGAGGTGGGCGTTCCACGCGCCCATCGTGGGCGCCAGGCTGTACTGGCCCCAACCGCCCAGCGGCTGGCCCGCCAGGCTCATGACACCGGGCACCGCCGCGCCGGGCGCGTCGTAAAAATCGCGCGCGAACCGGCGGAACCGCGGCAGCAGATCCCACAAAAAATCCAGGAATGCCGCGCCTTCTTCGAAATCGCCGGAGGTCCGGTAAGCGAGGTAGGTCATCTGCGTGTTGAGGTCGTTGTGGTAATCGCCTTTCCACGGCGGCAGGTCACCGGTGTCGGCCGTCCACACGCCTTGCAGCGGCATGGGCGGCGCGCCGCGCCGTGAGGCGGCGCCGTAGAAGTAACGCACCAGCGTGTAGTGCCGCAGGATATGCGGCTCGGGCACGAACACGCGCGAACGATTCCAGAAGCCGGCCCACCACTTGGCGTGGCCGGCCTGCAGCTTCTCATAGCCGGCCTTGAGCGCGGCCTCGACCCGCCGCCGCGCGACTGCTTGCGGGCTGTTGCCCTCGGCACGCGTGGCGACCGTCACGGCGAGCAACGTCGCGTCGCCCGCGCGTTTCCAGCCGACGCAGACCCCGTAGGCAAAACCCTCCGCCCCCTCCTGCTCGAACCACCGCCGTCCCGTCGCCTCACCGGTGCGCGGCGGCGGGTAACCGAGTTTCTTCACCGAGTCGGGCGACTTGAGTCGCACGTCGTGTAGCGGTGGTCCGACGATGCGGACCAGCGCCACCGGCTCGCGTACGCCGGCCGCGTTGACGAACGCGCGCACCTCGCCGCCGCCCCGGTACCTTGCCACACCCTCCGCGGTGGCGAGGTTCAGTTCGAACGCCTCAACGGTCTGCGTGGGGTCGAGCCTGATTTCGACCCGGCCGGCCGGGAGTTTTGTGGGCGGACCGTGGTAGTCGTAGTTCGAGTCAAAAATGTCGTTGAACTCGGCCATGCGGTTGCTGGCCACAAGCCCCTGCATGACGCGCCAGTTGAACAGCGCGCGCACCTCGGAGAAGCGCCTGGACGGCCGCTCGTCCCAGAGATCGCCGCGGTCGAGCGAAAGCCGCAGAAGATTGGTCTCGCCCCAGAGCAGGACGCCCATCGCGCCGTTGCCCAGCGGAATGGCTTCGTCCCAGGTCGTGATCGGCGCGGCGAGCTTGAGGTTCAACTCCGCCGGTGGCAGCCGCTGTGGGCCCGGCGCGACGGATGCCGCCACGGAACCGCACACGGCCAGGGCCAGACCCCGGAGAGGATGGATGCGTGTCACGCGGACCAGTTAAACCGGGGCGGGGTGGAATCACAAGCCGGGCTCCATCTTGGTGGGCGAGACTCTGTCGCGTCCGGCTTCTCCAGAAAGAAAACCGCCGCCCGACGCGACAGAGTCCCGCGCAACCAGACCACCGTTCGGCTTGATTCACGTCAATCCCACCCGCCAGCGAATGCCCTTGGCTCGTGGCCATGAAAACCTGGTTGCCGACCGGCTTCGCCGGTTGGTTCGTCATCGCCGCCTTGCTCGCGGCCGAAGGGTGCGGAGAAGAGCTGCCCCCGCCACGCACCACCGGCGGCAAGCCGCTGATGCAGGCACTGGCCGACCGCCAGACCCGCCGCGAGTTCAAGCCCGATCCGCTCACGCCGCAACAAATGTCGGACCTGCTTTGGGCCGCGTTCGGTATCAACCGCCCCGCAAACGACCACCGCACCGCGCCCTCGGCCAAGAACGCGCAGGAGATTGACCTCTACGTGGCCCGTGCCGACGGCCTGTACCTGTACACCGCGAAGCCGCATCAGCTTCGCAAGGTGGCCGGGACGGACCTGCGCCGGCTCACCAGCGGGCAGGATTTCGCCGGCATTGCGCCGCTCGCGCTGATCTACGTCGCTGATTTCACGCGCTTCAAGGACACCGCGCCCGAGCAGGCGCGGCAGTACGCGGCGTTTGACGCCGGGTGCGTCTGCCAGAACGTGTACCTGTTCGCCGCCTCGGAAGGCCTGGCCACGGTGGTGCATGATTTGAATCGCGAGCCGCTGGCCCGGGCCATGAACCTGCGCGACGGCCAGCACATTATCATGGCCCAGGCGGTGGGCTGGCCGCGGTAGCGGCAGGCCTCCATGCCCGCCGGTGGGCCGGGCTTCCAGCCCGGCGGATCGTGGACGGTCGGGAATTGGGAGCGGATTCGCCGGAACGGACTCGGGCTCCTGCTTCCTGCCGCGCTTTTTGGTGGGTGCATGAAAGTGAAATGTGGCCGCCGCGGCCGCCGGCCGCGCCCGGCTTGTCAGCGCCGCGATTCCGCGGCTACCGTGCGGCGTATGGCCGATTTGCCCGCTCGCGTGCTTGCCGCCATCCGTGAACACCGCCTGCTCGCCCCCGGCGAGTCGGTGCTGGTGGCCGTCTCGGGCGGGTGCGACTCGATGGTCCTGCTGGACGTGTTGCATCGCCATGCGGGCCCGGAGAAGTGGCGGCTGGCGGTGGCGCACTTCAATCACCAGTTGCGCGGCCGGGCCAGCGACGCGGACGAGGCACTGGCGGCGCGCACCGCCCGGCGACTGGGCGTGCCGTTCCACGCCGGTCGCGGCCCGGTACGGCTCCACGCCCGCAAGCGCGGCCTCTCCCTCGAAATGGCGGCGCGCGAGTTGCGGCATCAGTTCCTGGCCGCCACGGCCCGCGCGATCGGTGTGGCGAAGATCGCCCTCGCACATCACGCGGACGATCAGGTGGAAACTTTCTTCCTGCGGGTCCTTCGGGGCAGCGGCGGTGAAGGCCTGGCCGGGATGAAGTGGTTGAGTCCATCGCCGGCGGACCCCGTCCGGCAGTTGATCCGGCCGCTGCTGGCCGAGACCCGTGCCAGCCTGGTGGCCTACGCTGCGGCTGCGGGCATCGAGTTTCGCGAAGACGCCAGCAACCGCCGGCTGGACACGCCACGGAACATTTTGCGCGGGCGCGTGCTGCCCGTTTTACGTCGCCTGGTGCAGCCCGCCCTGGAAGTCACCGTGCCACGCCTGATGATGTTGATCGGCGACGAGGCCGATTTCGCGGCTGGCGCGGCGCGGCGCTGGCTCGCCAGCCGGCGGCGAACTGCCTTCGCACGGTTGCATCCCGCTGTCCAACGGCAGGTAATCCAGATGCAACTGCGCGAACTCGGCGCGGAGCCCGGCTTCGAGCTGGTGGAGCGGCTGCGGCGCGAGCCGGATCGCCCCACCATGACCCCCGGCGGCTTACGCGTCTGGCGTGATGAAACCGGGCGCCTGCAGGCCGGCGAGGCACCCAAGTTGGAGTTCGCACCTCAGCGGCGGGCGGTGGAACTCACTTCCCCGCGCGGCGAGTGCGAATTCGCCGGCCTGCGACTCGCATGGCAAGTCAGCCGGCGGCGGGTGGGGGCGCCGGTTCATATGGCAGCGAGGAGCGGCCGCGAATGCCTGGACGCCGACCTGGTAGGCAATCGGATTTTGCTGCGGCATTGGCAGGCAGGGGATCGCTTTCAGCCGTTGGGTCTGGCACAAGCGGCGAAGCTCCAAGACCTGTTCACCAACGCCAAAGTTCCGCGCGCCGAGCGGCACCAACGCGTGGTGGCGGTGACCGAACGCGGCGCGATTTTCTGGGTTGAAGGACTGCGGCCGGGAGAGCAGGTGCGCCTCACATCCGGCAGCCGGCGCGTGCTGGAGTGGTATTGGGAGCGTTTGGGCGTGACGTCAGGCCCCCAACCAGAAGCTTAAGGCGACATCCGGCCGACGGGTGTCAAACGGCCCGCAGCGCAGCGCGGCCCCATCAGATCACGGTATGGGCTGCCCGGGACGCCGGGGCGCCGCTGGGTCGGCCCCAGTCTGTTAGCGCGGAAATCTGCCACTGCCCCGGAGGCCGGCGTCACGGCAAGAACGTGAGGCGCTCCCGCGCATCCCGGCACTGGCGCGATGGTTGCACCGCCAAACCGCGCGTGGTAGCTTCGGCCGGCTGTAAATTTGCATGTCTGAAGAACGCAACAACGAGAATCGCCGCAGCGAACGCAGGGGAGGTGACGGCCGCGTCCCACCCCGCGCCTGGTTGCTGTGGCTGGCCATTTTAAGCGTCATCCCGCTGCTGGTCTTCTTCAAGGACCGCACGGAGGCGCGTTACCGCCAGCTCACCCACACGGAGTTTCTCGAGCTGTTCCGCAAAGACCAGATCGCCGAGGGCGTGATCCATTACAACGTCCAGTCGCCATTGCGGGAGATCACCGGCAAGATCGCGGATCCGGATGGTGGCGCCAAGGGGGGCATTCCGTTCCGGCTGGAGACCCGGGTGAGCGAGGCGCTCGAGGAGCAACTGCTCAACTCGGGGCGCTTCAAGGTTGCTGAGCCCAGCACGTTATTGATGAGCTTCCTGTACAGCATGTTGCCTTTCCTGCTGCTGGCGGTGTTGGTTTATTTCTTCATCTTCCGCCAGATCAAGATGGCCGGCAAAGGCGCGCTGAGCTTCGGCAAGAGCCGCGCCCGCATGTTGAACAAGGAACGCAACCGCACCACGTTCAAGGACGTGGCCGGCGTGGACGAGGCCCGCGAGGAGGTCAGCGAACTGGTCGAGTTCCTCAAGGACCCGAAGAAATTCCAGCGCCTGGGCGGCCGCATTCCCAAGGGTATCCTGCTGGTCGGCCCGCCCGGCACCGGCAAGACGCTGCTCGCCAAGGCCATCGCGGGCGAGGCCGAGGCCGCGTTTTACAGCATCAGCGGCTCGGACTTCGTCGAGATGTTCGTGGGCGTGGGCGCCAGCCGCGTGCGCGACATGTTTGAGCAGGCGCGCAAGAACACGCCCTGCCTGGTGTTCATTGACGAGATTGACGCCGTGGGTCGCAGCCGCGGCCACGGCCTGGGCGGCGGCAACGACGAGCGCGAGCAGACGCTCAACGCCCTGCTCGTCGAGATGGATGGCTTCGACACCACCGACGGCATCATCATCATCGCTGCCACGAACCGGCCCGACGTGCTGGACCCGGCGCTATTGCGCCCCGGCCGCTTTGACCGGCAGATCACGGTCAACCTGCCCGATGTGCGCGGCCGCGAGGCGATTCTCAAGGTGCATTCCCGCAACGTGAAGCTCGCCCCGGATGTGGACCTGGCCGTGATTGCCCGCGGCACGCCCGGCTTCTCCGGCGCCGAACTGGCCAACCTGCTCAACGAAGCCGCCCTGCTGGCCGCGCGCATGAACAAAAAGGCCATTACCATGGCCGAACTCGAGGAGGCGCGCGACAAGGTCCGCTGGGGCCGCGAGCGCCGCAGCCTCGCCATGACCGACGAGGAAAAACGCGCCACCGCCTGGCACGAGGCCGGGCATGCCCTGGTCAACGTGCTCCTGCCTCACGCCCACCCGCTCCACAAGGTCACCATCATCCCGCGCGGCCAGGCGTTGGGCGCCACGATGTGGCTGCCGGAAAAAGACCTCCTCAGCCGCAAGCGCAAGGAGTTGAACGACCTCATTGCCGTCACCATGGCCGGGCGCATCGCCGAGGAACTGGTCACCGACGACATCTCGTCCGGGGCCGCGGGCGACATCCAGCAAGCCACCCAGATGGCCAAGGCCATGGTCATGCACTGGGGCATGAGCGACAAGCTGGGCATGGTTCAGTACGGCGACAGCCCGGAGTACGTGTTCCTGGGCCGCGACATGATGCGCTCCAAGGATTACAGCGAGCAGACCGCCGAGGCGATTGACGCGGAGGTCAAGCGCATCATCACCGAGAACTTCGACCGCGCGCGGAACCTGATCCTCGAACACCGCGACAAGCTGGAACTGATCGCCGCCGCCTTACTCGAATATGAAACGCTCGATGGCGGCCAGGTGCGCGAGATCGTGCAGACCGGGAAACTGACCCCGCCGCCGCCGCCGCCCGCGACCGGCCCGGCCACGGGCGCGCAAGCCGCCACCCCGCTCCCGGAAATGCCCAAGCCACTCCCGCCCAAACTTCCGCCCGGCCTCGGCGCCCCCGCGCCGGTAACGCCATAGCGCTCAGGCGGGACGATTTAGCACCGGGTGGCGAGCGCCTGCGCCTGCGGGCGGTCAATCCGGGCCAGGACTTCCATTAAGGCGCTCAAGGGGAGGCGGCTTGAACCCGAACTCCTCCGGGTACTTGACCTGCAATTGCCGCAAAGCCGCCAACAATTCCTCCGGACTCAGCGGCTGCCGGGCGCCGGTTTCATCCAGGTGGACACCGGCGCTCAACTCGCAAATGCGGATCAACTCCTCGATGGACCGTAAATCCGGGGCGACCTCCCACAGCCGCGCGTGACTGCCACCTTGTATCAGAAGGTTGTGCCCACTGGGACTGAACATCAAGTGGTACACGCTGTCCCCGTGCCACAGGGGCGGGCTCACGGGCTCGGCGGTGGCCCAATCCCAGAGTCGGGCAGTGCCGTCAGCGCTGCTTGTCACCAGCAGCCGTCCGTCGGGACTGAACGAAAGTGTGCCAATCCCGCGTTGCGGATGCCGGGCCGCTGACCACACGTGCCGGCCGGTGGCAGCGTCCCAGACCCGCACCAAACCATCTACGCAACCGGTGACCACCCAGCGTTCATCCGGGCTGAATAGAACACAGTTCACCCCATTGGGATGCGGCAGGGCCTGGCCGAGTGGTTGGCCCGTGCGCGCATCCCACAGTCGAGCGGTGTGTGCCACGGTGGTTTGATTTCCGCGGGCCGTGAGCACACGTGTTCCATCCCGGCTGAAACGCACATCAGTGACGGCGGTCGTCTGCTCGGGAAGCGCCGCCAACAATTGGCCATCGGTCACCCGCCAAATGTGGGCCTCGCCGGCTCCATAGACCGCCGGTGCCAGCATTTCCCGGCTGCCGGTGATGACGCGTGTCCCATCGGAGCTGAAGACGGCGTGGAAGACCGGGTAGGCGTGCGCCAGCGGCGGAGTCACCGGCAGGCCGGTCTCGGCGTTCCAAATCCGGGCGGTGCAGTCCCAACTCGCCGTCACTACCCGGCGTCCGTCAGGGCTGAACGCGCCGGTTCAAACCTCGCGCCGGTGCCGCATCGGGGCGGAGAGCGGCTGACCGGTCTCTATGTCCCACACGCGCGCGATCCCCGCGCCGTTCACGGTCAACAGCCGGCGCCCCTCCGGACTGATAGCCACGGCGGAGTTGGTTCGCGGCAAACTGGCGGCGTGCGGGCCTCGCATCCAGTTCGTGGCCGCCCGCCAGGCCGCCGCGCTGAACGCCCGCTGTTGACTCGCCGGGGCGGGGTAGTACGTGGGGTTGATTGTCTCGGGGGGCAGCCGCCACAGGCGCCAGACCGGCTCGCGCCCGGCCACCAGCAGGTGCCGGCCGTCCGGGCTGAATTCCGCGAACCAGACCGGCAGCTCATGGCGCAGAAACGGCGCCAGCGGGGCTCCCGTCTCCGCGTTCCATAGGCGGCAGGTCTGGTCCGAACTGGCGGTGACCACCCAGCGCCCGTCCGGGCTGAAGGCGGCGTGGCTGACGTGCGAGGCGTGCCGGAGCGGCGGTGTGCGCGGCTGACCCGTTTGCGCGTTCCAGACTCTGGCTTCGCCACTGGTGCTGTGCTCGCCACTTGCCGTGAGGAGGAGCCGCCCGTCGCGGCTGAAGGCCACCCATCGCACCTTGCCCTCCGTTTTCAGCGGCGGGAATACTTCTTCGCCGGTTTCCACGCTCCACACCTGCGCCCCATCACGACCGCCGGTTACCAGACGCTGTCCGTCCGGACGGAAGGCGGCGACGGTCACCTCGGCGGCATGTTTCAAAGGTGGACGCGTCAGCCGACCGGTCGCGGTTTCCCACAGCCGGGCCGTGCGGTCCGCGCCGGCGGTGACCATCAGCGTACCGTCCGGGCTGAAGGCGGCGAAATTCACCGGGGCTTCATGCCGAAGCGGCGGCACTGCCGGCAAACCGGTGTTGGCATCCCAAACCTTGGCCGTGCCGTCCGCGCTGGCGGTGACGATTTGCCGTCCGTTTGGATTGAACCAGGCAAAAAGCACCGTTCCGGTGTGGACCAATGGCGGGCACAACGCCCGCCCCGTGGCCGCGTCCCATACCCGCGCGGCGCGATCGTCACCGGCGGTGACCACCTTGCCGCCGCGCGGGCTGAAGCTGCCGTGCTGCACGGGCGCGCCGTGGTCGGTGAAGCGCGCCAGCACCGCGCCGCGCGCCAGATCCCACACACAGGCGGTGCCGTCGTCGCTGGTGGTCAGCAGTCGGTCGCCTGCGGGGCTGAACGTGGCGTGGTTGATCGGCTGGCCGTGGAAGCCCGCCTGGACCAGGGTGGGCGACAGCCGGCGGGTGAGGCCAATCCGAGACCGGTGAATCATTTCCTCCGAGCGGCCACGTGCGGATTGGAGCGCGTGGGCAAACCACACCAGCGCGTTCAGATGGTCGCCGGACTCCAACAATTGCAGCCCTTGAACCATGTTCAAGCGCACCAGGCGCTGGCGGCTTTCCTCGGCCAGGATGCGGACTTGATGGGTCTGCCGGCGCTGGAACCACCAGCCGCCGGTGAGCACCGCCAGTACCAAGCCCGCCACCACCGCTCCGAGGCGGAACCGCGCCAGCCGCCGCTCCAGCGCGCGCAGGTGCCGGAGCGATTTCCCCGCCAGGAGCAGCAAGAGTTCGCGGCGCATTTCCGCCGCGCTGGGATAACGCCGTTGCGGGTCCGGTTCGCAGGCCTTGACGATGATCTGATTGAACTCGGCGAACTCCGCGTACTCCGATTGCCGGCCGAGGTCGGTGGGCGGATCGGGAAATCCGCGGCGGTCTTTCCCGGTCGCCAACTCGTAGAGCACCTTGCCCAGACTGTAGAGGTCGGCCTGAGCAGTGCCGGGACCTTCGGGCGCGATGTAGCCCTCGGTGCCCACCAGCGAGCTCGGCTCGCCCAGACGGGTGACCAGGCCGATGTCCGCCAGCTTCGGCACGCCGCCCACAAAGACGACGTTCGATGGTTTAACGTCGCGGTGAACCAGCCCATGGTCGTGCAAGTGCGCGAGCGCTTCCACCAGCCGCAGCCCCAGTCGCGCGCACTCACTCACCGGCAACCGTCCCTGCCGGCGCAGCTCCTCGCCCAGCGTGTGAGGGACGTAGGACTCCGAATGGCGAATGACGAGTGACGACTGTGAGTTCTCGTGACCTGGAACCTTCGGCAATACGGTATTCGCGTCATCCGCCAGTTCCATCACGTAATAAAACCAGCCCTCCCCGGTGTTGTGGCCGACCTGCAGGACGTCCACCAGTCCTTCGTGTCCGCGGGAGACCGGCTCGAACCGCCGGATGCCTTCCAACTCGCGCTCGTAAGGGCGCGGGTCGTCAAAGCGATCGCGATGAATCACCTTGATGGCGCGCCGCGTGCCGAAGGTGTTTTCGCCCAGCCAGACCTCGCCGTAGGCGCCGCGACCGATCAATTGGAGCAGCCGATGATCGGGAATGACCGGCACCCGCGCGGGTTCAACGCGGGCTGGATCGCCACCGCAACCGGCGGACGACTCGGCGGGCATGGCAGACCAGTACCACGACGCCACCGGGGAGGTAAGCAGGAAATCGGGCTCTCGCCCCCCAAGCAGGATGGCCCGCGAAACCCGCCGGGCACACGGGTCGGGAGCTCGTGCGGGGTTCGTTGGCTGTACCGCGGGTATTCCACCCCCCCCCGGTGGTGGCCCGGCGGCGAAAACCCGGCGAGCCATCGCCATCCGGGCCGGACCCCACCTCCATCTTGGACGCCGACGCCTCGGCGAGAAGTTGAGAAACGCCCTCCCGGCATGCCCAAAAGCGGCTGAGAATTGAAGCCGTTTGAGCTTCCGCCTTTGAACCGATTGAAGTGATTCGTGTCCCGCGTCTGCCCCACCGCCGTTCCCAAAACCCCGCGCCAACGAGCCACAAACCGCGGACTCCGAACCGCTTTGCGCACTTCAACCTTGCCCGGTTGCTTCGCGGTCCAATTCCCGCCGGGCGATTTCCACCAGCCGCTTGAACACCCGGGCCACACGGTGTTTGAGGAGGTAAACCTGGGCCAAGTTCACGCCCAGCGTACGCGCCACCCGCGCCGGCGACTGGCCCTTGATCGCCTGCAGGAAGAACACCTGGTAGTGCAACGGGCGCGCCGAGCGCCGCAGTTTATCCAGAGCCTGCTCGAGCACGTGTTGCCGCCATTCCGTGTCCCACACCGCGTCCGCCTCCAGGCTCGCCGGATCGGGCAGCCGCTCGATCGTGGCCGTGCGCCGGGTGTCGTCGGGGTTGCGAGCCGCCGCTTCGTGTGCCGGTCGCCGGCGCAGATAATCCGTGATCCGCCGTTCCGCCTGCTGCTGAAGCCACCCTCGAAAGTGACAGCGGTCCGGGTCGTACTCGAATCGCGGCATCACCCGGACCAGCGTGAGCATGGTTTCCTGGACCACGTCGTCCGCCTCGCTGGCCGACAAACCACGCCGCATCGCCACGGCGCGAATCAGTTGGCGATAGATGCGGTCGAACTCGGCCCACGCGGCGTGGTCCTCGACGCTCCTGAGCCGGCGCAACAGGCTTGAGCGAGTTGTCCACCGGCCGCGGTCGGCATGTTTCATGGTCATGCGGGGTAAATCGCAGCCACTCCGCCCGTTCTTTCGAGATTTTGAAAGATTTTTGAAAGAATGGGGGTCCTGGCTGCGATTTCTATGGCAGCAGCCTGGAACCCAAATCTGGTGTCTAGCAGCGTGCGAACAACGTTTAACGTTAAACATCAACCCCAAACACAAACTATGAACTCAAACAAACTTTTTCGGCTCTTGGGCCTCACCGCCGTCATCGGACCGCTCCAGTTCTCGACCTTGCAGGGAGCCGAATACTTTTATTTTAGCGAAGCCGCTCCAAATGTGCCAACATGGAGTCTGCAGATGAAACGTATGCGATTGGATACGGGTATTGTGGAATCACTCCTGACTGTGGATCCAGTGGAGAATCATATTGGAGGCATCGCGATTGATGAAGCCGGGGGTTACCTCTATTCCGGTACGAGATACTTCTTGTTTCGGGCCAACCTCGACGGCACCGGAAGAGTCAACCTTGTTTCCACAGTCAATGCGAACGGTGTGGGAGACGTTGAACTCGACCTTGCCGGCGGCAAGATCTACTGGACCGAGGTAGGGAATGGGCGCAATGCCATTCGGAGCGCAAACCTTGACGGCTCTAACGTCCAGTCTTTGTATGATGTAGGCTTTAGCGGACTTATTGAGGGCATCGCGCTGGACTTACCTGCGGGCAAGCTCTACTTCCAGCAGAATGTCAATCAGGACAACGACACGATCCGCGTGATGAACTTGGACGGAAGCAATGTTGCCGTGGTTTTCACTTTGGCCGACGCTGCAATTAACCCTCACGACGTTGAAATTGATGTCGCGGAACGCCGTCTTTACTGGAACACCACCGGCCCCACCACTCCGACTGCCTTGTATGTGGCCGACCTGAGAACCTTGACATACGGGCTACTTACCACGCAGCCTTACCAAAATGCCAACGGGTTTCATTTCGATCCACAGGACAACGTGCTCTACGTGATTGGTCAAAAGAGTTTTACACCGCCACATACCATTGAATCAGTGATTCTACGCTCCAAGGCGGGCTTTACCGGGTTCGATGAAATCTTGGGTGGTCGTGCCGCCTTCCTTAATTACCTGTGCCTGGCCCGGTTGCCCGATTCTAATCAACCTCCCCAAGCGGACGCGGGATCGGATCAAACGATCGAGTGCATGGGGCAGCTCACCAGTGTGCAATTGGACGGAACGGCATCATTTGATCCGGATGGTGACGTGATCGAGTTCGAATGGTCCGTCCCCGCCAATTCCGGGGCGGTGATTGACAACCCAACGGCCGCCTCGCCGACAGGGCAGTTTCCTCTCGGCCCAACCTTGGTGACCTTGACCGTGACGGATGGAAAAGGGGAGATCAGCGTGGACGATGTGCTCATCACCGTCCAGGACACGACACCCCCGGTTTTGATCTGCACAACGGACAAAATCGCCCTGTGGCCGCCAAATCATGAAATGGTCACAGTCACCATATCGGTGCAGGTCTCGGATGCGTGCATTTCACCCGAACAAGCGGTTCTTCAAGCCGCGATTTCCAGCAACGAACCGGACGATGCCACAGGCGACGGCTCGAGCACAGGTGACGTTAACGGACAGGACGGGTATGCCTCACCGGTGCCGGTCACAAATCTTGAGTATGACTCCGCGAACAACACCTACGCCGGCACGGTAGCCCTGCGAGCAGAGCGCAACGGTTTCACTGGTGGGCGGGTTTATTCAATCGTGTGCCACGTAACTGACCCAGCCGGGAACCAGGCGACCGCCAGTTGTGTGGTGGTCGTGCCACACGACAAGCGGCGAAAGTGAGTTTCCGAAATGATCGGGCTGGCAAGTGCGGTGCGTCCGCAGGGTTTCGGCGAGATACGTGGGTGGTGCAGACGACACCGCAGTTGCCAGCCGTGACCCGGTCCACGATGTCATCACAAAGAACCCCACCCGCGGTGGTTCCCGCTACCTCGGATGCGGGTTTCTTCCGCTTCGCGAAATAAGCGGCAGGGGGCCACAAGCTGGATCACGCTGCGCCCGCCAGCAGGCCTACTGGCGTCTGATTGAGCCCTAAAACCGGGGTCGGCCGCCGCGCAGCACGTCCTGCCGGCTCTACTTCGGTTTTCAGGCGGGACCTTGTTTCGACAGCCCCTCGCACATCATTGGGCAACGGTTTCCGGAATGTCTTCGAGTTTGGTGATGTGCAGGATGGAACAGCGGGCAAAATATTCGGCAAAGCCTTCCGGATCTAGGTTCAGCCCGATTTCGACCGTGTTCTTGCCCACGAACGCCATGTCGTGGTTCGTGATGTCGTAGTGCGTACCATCGGACAGGCAGATACGGAAGGGCTTGAACGGCCTGGCTTGGAGCAGTTCACGGATCTGTTTCGCCGTAATCACGCGGCCAGCATAGGAGACGGCGCTTGCGGACGCAAACGGGTCTCCGGCGGCTCACGCAGCCGTCTCCAACATCCATTGTCCCTTGTTTCCTCCGCCTTGCCCGCCGCTGCCGTCCTGGCTTACGTTCCGCGCGGATGATTATCGCGCCTTCTCTGCTTGCCGCGAATCCCGGCCGGTTGGCGGCCGAGGCGGTCCGCGCCACCCGCGCCGGGGCCGACTGGCTGCACGTGGACATCATGGACGGGCATTTCGTGCCGAACCTCACCTTCGGCCCGGCCATTGTCCGCGCGGTGCGCGCCGCCACGCGCCTGCCGCTGGACGTCCACCTGATGTGCAGCCGGCCGGAAACCCTGCTCGAGCCGTTCCGCGACGCCGGTGCCAGTTCGCTGACCGTCCACGTCGAGCTCGGCAACCGCGTGGCGTCGCTGTTGTGGAAGGTGCGCTCGCTGGGCGCGCGGGTGGGCCTGGCCGTGAACCCGCCCACGCCCATCGCCGCGGTGCGCCCGTTCCTCAAGTCCATTGACCTGCTGTTGGTAATGACGGTGAACCCCGGCTTCGGCGGCCAGGAATTCATCGCCGAGACGGTGCCCAAAATCCAGCAGGCCCGCGCCTGGCGGCAGGAACTGGGGCTGGCCTACCGCCTCGAGGTGGACGGCGGCATCAATTTCGAGACGGCTGCCGAATGCATCCACGCCGGCGCGGACACGATCGTGAGCGGCACCACGCTGTTCCAGGCTCGCAGTCTGCGCCGCGCCATCCAGCGGCTGCGCAATCTGGCCCGGCGGCCCGCGCCCACGCGCGTCCACACCCCGCCATCCGCCCGCGTGCCGGTCGGCGCGTAGGCCGGGCCTGCCATGAGTCCGAAAGCCGGAGCCTGGCGGGCGAGATCGTCCGCGCCAACGTGGACTCCGGATTTCGGGACGACCGCGCCGCGTTTCGGTACGGACGGCTGGCGCGGGGTGATCGCGGAAGACTTCACCTTCGCCAATGTCGAGCGCGTGGCGCAGGCCACGGCCGGTTTATGGTCGGAGGAACAATCGCCGGACCGGCGGCGGCTCGTGGTCATCGGCTACGACCGGCGGTTTCTGTCGGCCGAGTTCGCCGCCCGCGCGGCCGAGGTTTTTGCCGGGAACGAATTCGCAGTGGTGCTCACGCCCGCACCCACGCCCACGCCGGCGGTTTCGCTGGCGGTGAAACAGCTCCACGCCGCAGGCGGCGTCATGATCACCGCGAGCCACAATCCGGCGCATTTCAACGGCTTCAAACTCAAGGCGGGGTACGGTGGCTCCGCAGACGCCGCGCTGTGTCAGGCGGTGGAGGCGCGGCTCGATCAAGCGCCGGTGCGGCGCATGCCGCTGGATCAGGCGCGCCGGGCCGGGCTGGTCCGGCTGCGCGATTTGCGGCCGGCGCATTACCGGGCGGTGAAGCGCCTGGTGCGGTTCGCGGACGTGGCAGCCGCGCGCCTGCGCGTGGCGCATGATGCGATGTTCGGCGTGGGCGCCGGCTGTTTCGAGGCGTTGCTGGCCGGCACCACGTGCCGCGTGACTACACTGCGCGGCGGGCATGACCCGCTGTTTGGCGGCATCCGGCCCGAGCCGATCCCGCAATTTTATGCCGAAACGGTGGCCTGGCTGCGCGCGCATCGCCAGGACGTTTGCCTGGTGAGCGACGGTGACGCCGACCGTCTGGGTGGCCTGGACGAACGCGGCCGGCCGCTCACCACCCATCAGATCATCGCGTTGGTGTTGTGGCATCTCGTGGCGAACCGCGGCCTGCGCGGTACCGTGGTCAAGTCGCTGAACACCACGTCGCTGGTGGACCGCATCGCCGCCGGGCACGGCCTGCCGGTGAAGGTCACCGGTGTGGGCTTCAAATGCCTCAGTCCCGAGTTGTTGCGACCCGGCGTGATGCTGGGCGTTGAGGAAAGCGGCAGCCTTGCTTTCCCGGAACACCTGCCCGAGCGGGACGGCCTGGCGGCAGGGATGGTGTTGCTCGAATTGCTGGCCTGGGAACGCCGGCCGCTGAGCGCGATTTTGCGCCGGTTGGAGCGCGACTTCGGTCCTCACCGCTACGCCCGGCTCGACCTACCGTGCCCACCGGAGCGGGTGGAGGCGCTGCTGGCAGCGTGCCGCCGCGCGCCGCCCGGCCGGCTACTGGGCTCGCCGGTGGTCGAGATACTCGACCTTGACGGCGTCAAGTACGTCGCCCGCAACGGCGCGTGGCTGATGCTGCGCGGTTCGGGCACCGAACCGCTGATCCGCATTTACGCGGAGGCGTCCACGCAGGCGGGCGCGAAACGACTGGTGGCCGAAGGCGCGCACCGGCTCCGGCGCGGGTGACCGTTTGGCTCCCAGCGGTTTGGCGATCGGGCGCCGCTGGACTGGCGCAGTCTGGCGCCATTTGCAGTGCGTCCCCGCCGCGGACCAGAACGCCCCCGCCCTGCTGGCGGGACGGCTGGCCGTCAATTGTCACTGGCCAAAGCGGGGCGCGCTTGTTCCCATAGCCGGTGGCTGCCACCGCGGCCGTCATGAAAGACCCGTCGCCCACCCGTTACCTCAACCGCGAGTTGAGCTGGCTGGAGTTCAACCAGCGCGTGCTCGAGGAGGCGCGCGATCCCGCGAATCCGTTGCTTGAGCGGGTCAAGTTCTTCGCCATCGTCGGCTCGAACCTCGACGAGTTCTTCGAGGTGCGCGTGGCCGGGCTCAAGCAGCAGGTGGCCAGCGGCGCGCGCACCCGCGGCCCGGACGGCCTGACGCCCTTTGGCTGCCTGCGGGCCATCGCCAGCCGGGTGCGGCGGATGGTGGACGAGCAGTATCGCTGCTGGCGGGAGGAACTCGTGCCGGCGCTGGCGCGACACTGCATCCGTTTTGTGGAGCCGTCCCGGGTGACGGGTGCTGATCGCGCCTGGCTGGACGCGTTTTACCGGGCGGAAGTGCTGCCGGTCTTGACGCCGCTGGCCATTGATCCGGCCCATCCGTTCCCCCGGCTGCTCAACAAATCGCTCAACCTGATCGTGCTGCTCCGCCGACCGGCCCGGCGCCGATTGCGGCACCAGTTGATGGTCGTGCAGGTGCCGCGCGTGCTGCCGCGGCTCATTCAGTTGCCGCGCGAGCCCGGCCAGTTGGACTATGTCCTCTTGGGCAAGCTGATCGCGCATCACCTGGGCGAACTGGTCGAGGGCCGGGAACTGGTCGGGGCGTGGGCCTTCCGCGTGACGCGCAACAGCGAGTTGTACATTGATGAAGGGGACAGCCCGAACCTGCTCGAGGCTGTCGAGACCGAAGTCCACAACCGGCTCAAAGGCGAGGCCGTGCGGCTGGAAGTGGAGCAAGGCTGCCCGCCGGCGATCATCAAGGAACTCCTCGCCACGCTGCACCTGACCGAGGACGACCTGTATGTCATTGACGGGCCGCTGACCCCATCCCGGCTCATGAGCCTGGGCGAGGGTCACCACGCGCTGGAACTGCGGGACCCGCCGTTCGTGCCCCCGGTGGCGCCGGCCCTGCGTGGCCAGCGGGACCTGTTTGCCGCCGTTCGCGCCGGGGATGTGTTGCTGCACCACCCGTACGACAGTTTTGACAGTGTGGTGGATTTCCTCCAGCAGGCCGCCACCGACCCGCGCGTGCTGGCCATTAAACAAACCCTGTACCGCACCGGGGGTGACCCGCGCGTCATCGGCGCGTTGATGGACGCGGTGAAGAACGGCAAGCAGGTCACCGCGGTGGTCGAGTTGAAGGCCCGTTTCGACGAGTCGAACAACATCCGCTGGTCCCGCCAGCTCGAGGACGCCGGCGTGCACGTGATCTACGGCGTGGTGGGCTACAAGGTGCATTGCAAGACCACGCTGGTGGTGCGGCGCGACGACGATGGCATCCGCCGCTACCTCCACCTGGGCACCGGCAACTACAACCCCACCACCGCCCGCATCTACACCGATCTCGGCCTGCTGACCTGCCGGCCGGACCTCGGCGAGGATGTCACCAACCTCTTCAACCTCATCACCGGGCTGTGCGAGTACCGGGGCATGCGCAAACTGCTCGTGGCCCCACAAAACATGTACGACCGGTTTCTAGGTCTCATCCGCCGCGAGACGGAAAACGCCCGGCGCGGCCTGCCCGCGCGCATCATCGCCAAGATGAATTCGCTGGTGGTCACCGAGATCATTGACGCCCTGTACGAGGCCTCGCAGGCCGGCGTGAAGGTGGACCTGATCGTGCGCGGCATCTGCTGCCTGCGGCCCGGCGTGCGCGGGTTGAGCGAGAACATCACCGTGCGGAGCATCGTGGGCCGCTTCCTCGAGCACAGCCGGGTGTTCTACTTCGAGAACGCCTGCCGGCCCGAGGTGTACGTGGGCAGCGCCGACTGGATGCCTCGCAATCTCTTTAAACGCATCGAAGTGGTTTTCCCCCTCGAGGACGGCAATCTGCGCGATCGCCTGGTGCGCGACCTGCTTGAGCTCCAACTGTCCGACAACGTCAAGGCCCGGCAGCTCCAGTCCGACGGCACGTACCGGCGGGTGCTGCCCCCGCCCGGGAGGCCGCGCCTCAACAGCCAGGAGGAATTGATCCGCCGGGCACTGGCCGGCGCCGACGCGGAGTCAGACGCGACGGCATCCCGCGCCGCCCGCGCCACCCGGCTCACGCCACTGACGCGCCCGCCCGGGCCGGTGCCTTGAGGCCCCGCGGCTGGTTTTTTTCGTGCGCGGCGCGGCGCGCACCCGGTACGCTGCCGCCATGAAGCACATCTCCGCTCCTTCGCCCGCGACGAGCCGTCGCGCCTTCCTCCAGACCTCTGCCACCGTCGCCGCCGGGGCTGCCCTCACCGGAGCCGCGCCGTTCGGGGTTCATGCCGCCGGTTCGGACACCATCAAGGTCGCGCTCATTGGTTGCGGCGGTCGCGGCACCGGCGCCGCCGCGCAGGCCCTGTCCACCGCCGGCCCCACGAAACTGGTGGCCCTGGCGGACTTCTTCCCGCACCGGATCAAAAACAGCCTGGAACAGTTGAAGCAGCGCTTCGCCGCGCAGGTGGACGTGCCGGCCGGGCGCCAGTTCGTCGGGCTGGACGGCTTCCGGCACGCGACCGAGGCGGTCGGGCCGGGCGGTGTCGTGTTGCTGGCCACGCCGCCGGCGTTCCGGCCGCAGCACGTGGAGCACGCCGTGGCGAAGAACGTCCACGTCTTCATGGAGAAATCCTTTGCGGTGGACGCCCCGGGCATCCGCCGCGTGCTCCGGGCGGGCGAGGAGGCGAAGAAGAAGAACCTCAAGATCGCCGGCGGCCTGATGAGCCGGCACTCCCAGCCGCTCGAGGAGGCGATCCGCTTCATTCACGAGGGCGGCATCGGCGAGGTCATCACGATCTGGGCCTACCGCATGCACGGGCCGGTGGGCTTCACGCCCAGGACGCCGGGAATGAGCGAACTGGCCCACCAGATCGCCAACTACAGCAACTTCACCTGGCTCAACGGCAGCTTCATCGTGGACTGGCTCATCCACAACATTGACGTGTCCTGCTGGGTCAAGAACGCCTGGCCCGTCTCCGTCCAGGGCATGGGCGGCCGGCAGGTGCGCGGCGAGCCGGACCAGCTTTTCGACCATTACGCTGCGGAGTTCACGTTCGCCGACGGCACCCGTCTGCACGCGCAGGGCCGGCACATCAACAACTGCTACGACTTCTTCGGCTGCCAGGTACAAGGTGCGACGGGCCTGGCGATTCTGGGTGAAGGCCAGCCCCGGCCGCGCCTCTTCAAGGGCCACAACCCCACCTCGGCGAACTTGATCTGGTCCTTCAAGGGCGAGGCCAAGGACCAGTACCAGGTCGAGCACGACCGGCTCTTCGACGCCATCCGCAACGACAAGCCGTACAACGAAACCGAACGCTGCTGCAAATCGTGCCTCACCGCCATCATGGGCCGCATGGCCTGCGAGTCCGGCAAACTCATCACCTGGGACGACGCGCTGGCCTCGGACCTCGAGCTGGCGCCCGGGTTGGACAACTACACGATGGATTCGAACCCGCCGGTGATGCCCGATGCCCAGGGGCGCTATCCGGTGGCGATGCCGGGCACGACCAAGGTGCTCTGAGTGGGCCGATGCGGGGGCAGCATTCCTCCCGAAAGCCGGAGTTTGGTAGATGCGCGCACCGCGCCACGGCCAACTTCGGTTTTCGCTTTGGCCCCGCGCTCAAGCGCCGCCGGGGAGTCCGGATTCACGGTTACCGCAGCAGCGACGGTTGCTCTGGCGGGGCCGGGGTGACTTCCGATTCAATCCGTGTCTGCGGCGTGGGTTGCGCGGCTGGTTCGCCGGCTGCCGGTGCCGCTGCGGTTCTGGTCTCCGCGAGCGCTTGTTCGATTTCGCGCTTCAGGCGCTCCAGGCCGGCGGCACTGGCCGCGCCGGCGGTGCGAAACAGGATTTCCCCGCCCGGCGCGATGAGCAGCACGTTCACCACGCCGCGCTCGCAGCCCAGGGCGCGGCTCTGGCTGCCCTGCCAGTCCAGCATCACCGGATGGGGAAACTGTTCGCGAAAGGCGCCGCGTACGCGGCCGCGCAGCAGCCCGGGCACCTTGCTCACGTCGGCGATGCCGGCCTGCAGGATCGAATCCCCGAAACGCTCCGCCAGCGGCCGCACCCAACCTTCGACCTGGGCTGAGCCCTTGCGGTCCGCGAGGGTCAACACCGTGACTTTCTCGCGCGGGAAGCTGAACTGGTGAACCCGCCCGAATTGGTCCGCGAGCGAAAAGCCGGCGACGCGGGCCCGCGCCGTGCCGGCCGGCGGAGGCTTTGCGGCAATTTCGCTGCCGGTCGCGCTACTTGGAACTCCTGTTGTGCCGAGCAGTGCCGCCAGCACAAGCCCCGGGACGGGTCGGGAAATTTTCCGGGGCGCGACTGATGCCGCGGCGCTTTGTTCCGGCGCTCCGTAGCGCCGGCCTTTCCACACGGCGGGCCGGCCGCGGAGTTGCCGGCCGAGCGCCTGCCATTGAATGGCCAGCAACACCAGTACGCCGAGCGGATGCAACAGCGCCGAAACAAACGGCTGCCGAAACCGCCAGACTCCCACCAGTCGCGGCAGGTAAGCGCAGGTGAGCGCGGTCAGCACGGCCGTCCACGCGGTTTCGGAAAGTCCCGGCGCAAGCGCGAGCAGCACCAGTGGCAGCACCTGCCCGCCGGCCAGCAGCGCGGTCATCGGCCCGATGGTTCCCGGCGCGGCCAGCCCCTCGGTGGCGTTCTTGCCCAGACCGCGCCAGGTGTCGGCGTTCGAGCGGTACATACGGCAGGTCGCCAGGTCCGTGGCGTCAAACAGGTCGGTCTTGAAGCCGGCGCGGCGAAACACCTTCGGCAGTTTCACGCCATCGTGAAGCGTGGCGCGAATCTGCTCATGTCCGCCGCAGGCGCGGTAGGCGTCGGCCCGGGCGATGAAGAGTTGACCGCAGCCGGCGCCAAACGCGCTCCAGCGAAACCAGCGCATCGCCGGCATGGGCAGGAAACCCAGCAGCACAAAATGGATGAGCGGGATCAGAAGCCGCTCGAGAAAAGTCCCTGTTTCCTGTCGCGGGACGCCGCTGGCCAGCGCCACGCCGCGCCGGACCATGAACGCGCGCATCCGTGCCAGCGCGTCCGGTGCGAGGCGCACGTCGGCGTCCAGGAAGACCAGCAGCGGGTGCCGCGCGCGCCGGGCAAGCTGCCAGCAGGCGTGCGGCTTACCGCACCAGCCGGCGGGCAGTGCTGGAGCGGCTTCGAGCCGCACCCGCGCATCGCGGCCGGCAAATTCAGCGACGATGGCGGCGGTGTGATCAGTCGAGCTGTCGTCCAGCACCACCACCTCAAACTCTGCGTCGCGGTTGGCCAGCACCGCCTCGAGCGTGGTTCGGATGTTGCCCTCCTCGTTGCGCGCGGGGATGAGCACCGAGAGCGCGGGACCGGGCGGGGTCGCCGTGCGGCTCGCGGGCACGCGCCGGTAGATCAGCAGGTTGATCAGGAACAGCGCGCACGGCACTGCCGCGAGCACTGGCACCGTCCAGGCGAGTATTTCCGGGTTCATCGTCGGCCGTGTTCCGGGTGGAAGGCGCGCCCCCGGAGCCGGGCCAGCGTGCCGCGCCACAGATCGTAAACGCCGCCCACGCCGGCGGCGCCGCTCAACAAGGTCTGGAACCCGGCGGGATCGCGGAGACGCGCGCCTGCGGCCAGGCGGTCCTGCGCGGCTTCAAGCGCAGATTCCAACCGGACTGTCCAGGTTTCCGGCGTCAAGCGCTCGCCGGGTGACCCCGTGACGGGTTCGCCGAAACGTACCAGCGCTTCGGGGGTGCGCTCTTCCCAGTACGTGATTTCCAGCGCCAGCGGCAGAAACACACCATGTTCCAGCCGCGCGGCCAGATGGCCCAGACCCGGCTTGAAGCGGGCCGGCCGCTCCCGCACGTCGCAAAACCGGCCTTGCGGCGTGAGCCACAGCGCGCTGGCAGGCGTCTCGAGGATGGCTTCCGCGGTTCGGAGAAATCGCACAGCGCCGCGCGCGGTGTTTTGTTCAACGCCGAAGAATCCCAGCCTGACAAAGAACCCGTAGCGTTGGAGCATCGCCTCATCCATCGGCGCGTAGCTGCGCCGCCCCGCGAAGTAGCGCGCGCACAGCAGCAGGCACAGCAGCGGATCCCACCACGAGGCGTGGTTCAGATAGACGACCAGCGGCATGCCGGTGGGTGGCACGACCGGTGGGTCGCCGTGCAGGCGCACCGCGTGGAAATGCCGCGCCACGTACCAGCGCGCATAAACGGTGAACCAGCCCAGCAACCGCTCTGACTGCGGCGGTACGACGGAATTGGCCTTCGGCGCCGGGTGTCCGGCTCGCGGCCTGGAGCCGACGTTCGCCGCCGGCAACGGGTTGGTGAATGCCGCGCGCATGAGGCGGATTCTCCGTTGCCCGACCTCAAGCCGCCGGTGTCAGGGCTGGCCGCGGTGTATTCCGGCCGCGCGGGGTGGAACCGTCGGTCGCGCCCGCGAGATCGCGGTCCAGCGTGTCGGCGGCGATCCAGCCCGACATGAGCACCATCGGCATGCCCGGGCCCGGATGCGCCGAGCCGCCCGCCAGGTACAGGCCGCGCACGTCCGGACTACGGTTGCCGGGCTTGAAGGCACCGAAGAAACGCCCGTGGCTCGCCAGGCCATAAATCGCGCCGTTGAGCACATGGTACCGGTCGTTGATGCCTTGCGGCGTGAGGCTCGCCTCGAAAACGATCCGCTCCTCAATGTCCTCCAGGCCGGCCACGCGCTTGAGCTTGTCGAGAATGACCCGGCGGTACTCCGGAAAACGCACCTTCCAGTCGTGGTGTGGCCGCAGGTACGGCGTGTGGACCAGCACGTACAGGGCCTCGCCACCCGGTGGCGCCACTTCCGGCTCGGTCCGCGCGGGCGCGCACAGGTAGGCAGTGGGATCGGGCGCGGGCTCGCCGCGGCGGTAGATCGTCTCGAATTCCTCGTGCGGGTCGCGCGAGAACACGAAGTTGTGGTGCAGCAGGTGATCGTACCCTTTCTTCAGGCCGAGATATAGCACGACGCCGGAGCAGGCCGGCTCATAGCGACGCCGGCGCTCGAAGCGGGTCTGCGCCGCGCCGTTCAACAGTTCACGGTGCGTTCGCACCGAATCCGCGTTCGACACGAGTGCCGAGAGCGGGACCTGCTCGCCGGCGTCGGTCTCGACCCCCGCCACCGCGCCATTACGTGTCAGGATGCGGCGCACACCGGTGCCGGCGCGCAGGTCCACGCCCAGTTCGGCGGCGAGCCGGGCCAGCGCGCGCGGCACGGCCCCGGTGCCGCCCAGCGGGTACCAAACGCCCTCCTGGCTCTGCATGTTGGCAATGCCGCAGAGCACCGCCGGCGAGGCGTCCGGCGCCGAACCGACGTATTGAGTGTAATGATCGAGCATCTGGGTCACACGCGGATCGCGGATGTGCGCCCGCAAGGTGCCGCCCACGGTGCTCCCCATGCGCATGGCGAGCACGTCCTTGAGCGTGCCGGGCTTGAAGGTTGCGCGGGCGTCGAACATGTCGCGCATCCCGCCGATGGACCGCCAGAAGAAATAGCGATCTGAAATGTCGTGGAGCTTCCGCGCCAGCCGCATGAAGCGCCGGTAGCCTTCGCCACCGCCGCAGCCGGGCGCAAAACGGTCAATGGCCCCGGCCATGGCCTCAACTTCGGCCAGCAGGTCCAGCGTCGAGCCACCCTCGAAGAAACACCGCCATTGCGGGTCCAGCCGCACCAGTTCGAGGTGGCGTTCGAGCGGCCGCCCGGCCTCGTTGAAAATCCGGCGCAGGACCGACGGCAGGGTGAGGATGGTCGGGCCCATGTCGAAGCGAAAACCCTGTTCCTGCAAGACGGCCGCCTTGCCGCCCAGCCACAGGTTGCGCTCAAAGAGAATCACTTCGTGACCGCGCGCCGCCAGCGTGCAGGCGGCCGCCAGGCCGCCCAGACCGCCGCCGAGGACGCCGATGGGTGCTGAGGTGTGGTTCATGGATGAAGCAAACAACTAAACAGGTTTGGCTCGAAAAGGCGCGGCGGCTGCGTGGGCGGCCTGGCCGGCTGGGAGTGGGGACCGGCGGCGCCAGAAGGCCACGCGGACAAGGTCGCGCAAGGCCCGCCAGCGCGGCGCGAGTCCGCTTCCATGCGCCAGGCGCGCGTAGGCCGCGAAAAGCGCGGCATCGCTGTCGCGCGCCGCGGCGTAATGCGGCCGCCAGGTGCCGCGCCGTATCGAGACCACCTTCGGCGCGGTCATTTCCAACAGCCCTTCCCGCCCACGTGTCACGCCAAATCCGCTGTGGCCGCGGCCGCCAAACGGCAGCCGCGGATCGGCGGTCGGCACGATGAGGTCGTTGATGGTGACCACGCCGGCATTCAGCCGGGCGGCCAGTTGGCGCGCGGCGGATTCATCCCGCGAGAACACCGAGGCGCCCAGCGCGTAAGGGGAGTCATTCGCCAGCCGCACCGCTTCCTCATCGTCCTGCGCGACCACCAGCAGAGCGACCGGCCCGAACCAAGCCCGGCGCAGCAGTGCCGATTGCGGCGGCACCGCACACACAACCGGACCCCGACAATGGCCGTCGCGGAGGATCTCGCCACATACTAATCGTGCGTCCGCGTCCAGGCTGGCAGCGAGTTGGGCGCCGAAATCCCCCAGGTTGGAAGCCGGGATCTCAATCTGTCGGTCACCGGCCAGCGCGGCTTGAAGGCGCTGGATGAATTCCTCCACCAGGGCGACCGGGACAAAGACACGGCGGGGCGCGATGCAGGTGGCGCCGCAATTGAGCCGGAGTCCAAACGCAATCCCCCGTGCGGCCAGATCGAGGTCCGCGTCGGCGCGCACCAGCGCGGCGTCCACGCCGGACAATTCCATGATGGCCGGGGTCAGACCGTCCACCAGTCCGGCCAGGACCCGTCGGCCGGTTTCCGCCGAGCCGGTCAGCACCACCTTGTCCACGCCCGTAGTGATGGCGGCTTGGGCGGAGAGCGGCGACTCGTCCAAGACCACGCAGAGCGCAGGATCGAGGCCAGCGGCGACCAGGCCTCCGTGTAAACTGCGCGCCGCCGCCGCACCGCCCGTGCCCGGCTTGAGGATCACGGCATTGCCCGCAACCAGAGCCTGGAGAACTTGAACGCCCGGTAGCAAAAGCGGGTAGTTGCCAGGGCCGATCACGAGAATGAGGCCGAGCGGCTCGCGACGGATTTCCGCCCCCGTGCCGGCCAGCCACAAGGGGCGGCCGGCGCGACCGATTTTCCGGGTTGCCAGTGTCGTTTCCGCATCGCGCTCAAGAAAGCGGCACGCCGCGAGCAACGGCAGGATCTCGGCACTCAGCGCCTCGCTCGTCGGCCGGTTGCGGCCGGAGGCCAACGCACGCGCGAAGGCCTCGGCGCGAGCGGCCACGAACTGGCGAAAGCGGCGCACCACCACCAGGCGTTTACCGATGGCCACGCCTTGCCAGCGCGCTTGTGCCAGTCGTGCATCCGCGAGGGCTGGTCCGAGCTTTTCCAGCGTCGTGGGTGGTGCGAGGTGCTGCATTGCACCGGCCGGCGCCGGCTCTGAAACGGTCGCGGGCATTTCAGGAGTGATGTGAATCTTCGCCCTCGGGCGCTTTGACAAAGTTGTTGAATTCGGACGCCTCCGGCGACGCCGCTCGGCGTGGCGCGCCGGTATCTCCGGCGATCCAGTGCGGTTTCAAGTCGAGATCCTCGAGCAACAGCCGGCTGCTAATCAGTGCCGACTCAAAGATGACCGGCAGACCGCTGCCCGGATGGGTGCCGCCCCCGACGAGGTACATGCCATCCACGTCCTCGAAGCGGTTGCGTGGACGCAGGTGCAGCATCTGGTCGAGCGAATGCGCCAGGTTGAAAGTGGCTCCGAGGTGAATCTCGTAGCGGGTGTCCCAGTCGGCCGGCGTGACGATGCGCTCGTAACGGATGCGCGCGGCAACATCCTCAAAACCAGCCTCGGCAAGCTTGTTGAGCAACAGGGCGCGTACGCGGGAACGTTCCTTCGTCCAGTCAATATTCGGGTGCTGGTGCGAGACCGGCATCAGCACGTACAGTGTGCTGTGGCCGGGCCGGGCCAGGGTGGGGTCGGTCACCGAGGCGTTCTGGACGTAGAAGGACGGATCGTCGCTGAGCACGTGGCGCTCCTCGATGTCGGCGAGGTTGCGTTCGTAATCGCGCGCGATGTGGATGGTGTGGTGCGGTAGTTCGTACCGGCCTTCGAGGCCGAGATACATCATGAAGGTCGAGCAGGAAAAGCGCTTGCGGGCCAGCCGGCGGTTGGTCCATCGCCGCCGCAGCGCGTCTGGCACGAGGTTGTGCATGGCCCGCGCGAAGTCGGCGTTCATGACCACGGCGTCAGCGCGTTGCGGCCCGCGGGCCGTGCGCACGCCCACCACCCGGCGGCCGGCGAACAGGACTTCCTCGACGGGTTCGCTGAGGCGGATTTCGACGCCGAGTTGCCGGGCCACGCGCGCCATCGCGCGGGTGACGGCGCCGCAGCCGCCGATCGGGTGAAAGACGCCGAATTCGTACTCGAGGAACGACAGGATCGAAAACAGGCTCGGACATCTGAACGGCGACATGCCGAGGTATTTGGACTGGAAACTGAAGGCCAGCCGGATGCGCGGGTCGCTGAAAAAGCGCTTCAGGTACTGGTCCATGGAAAGATGTGGTTGCAGCATCGGAAGCACCCGGAGCAGCCGTTGGCTGAAGAGGTCTTTCCAGCTCAGGTACGGTTGCTCCAGGCACGGTTCCATGAGATGGAACTTGGTGCGGTTCTCGGCCAGAAAGCGTCGGAAGCCGGGCGCGTCGGCCGGGCAGACGCGGGCGATCTGTTCTTCCATGCGCGCGAGGTCCGGTGTGGCGTCAATCTGACCGCCGGCGCCAAACTGAATCCGGTACTGCGGGTCCAGGCGCACCATCTCGACCTCGCGGCTCAGACTTGTGCCCGCGGCGCGCATAATGTCGTCCAGCACGCGGGGGTACAGGAAGAACGTCGGACCGAGGTCGAACTTGAAACCGTCCGCTTCTATGGTCGAGGTGCGCCCGCCCAGGACCGGCAGGCGTTCGAGCACGGTCACGCGCTGGCCGGCGCTGGCGAGGAGGATAGCCGTGGCCAGACCGCCCGGACCAGCGCCGACAATGATGATTTCCTTGCTCATGAGTTTGGTCGGTAATTCGCGATGCCGCCAGGCATCAAGTCAGTTCCGCAATCGACGCGAGAGCCGAGTGTCCATGCCGGAATTGAGTCGTTAACTCAATCACGCAGTGCCGGCACGGTTGAACCACTCGCGTCCTCCCGCGCGCTTACAGACAAAGATATTCACGGGGTTCGCTTGCCGGCGAAGACTGCGGCCGGTAAGTTCGCAACAAGAGGGATATCACCCACTACTTTGCCCAACTGACGCCCGCGTAAGCAACCGTTGTACTGCAAGTGAAGATCAATTGAAGCACCGGAGCATCCGCAGAACTAACGCCGCCATTGGCGCCCACAGCCAACGCGAAAGTTAAGCAAACCGCATTTGTAGTCCGAAACTTCAGACGGAACAGTCAGGCTGCGGCGGCGTAGGCGTCGCGGTCTTCAATCAGTTCTCGCAGACGGGCCAGGGCTTCGTTTTGCAACTGTCGGATGCGCTCGCGCGTGAGGCCAAACTGCGCCCCGATTTCCTCGAGTGTCTTCTCGCCGCGTCCATCCAGCCCAAAACGCAGACGGATGATTTTCTTTTCGCGGGGGCCGAGCTTTTCCACCAGATGTCCCAACATGCCAAGGAGCGTCTTCTCCTCAAGGTGCTCGTAAGGCGTACGGGTGTTCTCATCTTTGACGACTTCCGCCAGCGCGTTGCTGTCCTCATCACCGCCCAGCGGGGCGTCCAGCGAGGCCGGGCGCAGCGCGGCAGTACGGATTTCGTTCAGGCGGCTGGTCTTGACGCCAAGCGCCTCAGCGAGTTCCTCGGGTTCAGGTTCGCGGCCCAGTGTCTCGCGCATTTCGTTAGCCACGCGCTGGGCCTTGCTCAGCTTGTCAATCGCATGGATCGGCAGGCGGATGGTTTTGGCCTGGTTGGCTATGCCCCGGCGAATGGACTGCTTGATCCACCACGAGGCATAAGTGGAGAGCTTACCCCCCTTGGCGGGATCGAAGCGCTCGACTGCTTTCATCAGCCCCATGTTGCCTTCGTTGATGAGGTCCAACAGCGGCAGGCCGAAACCCTCGTACTCGCGCGCGATCTTCACCACCAGGCGGAGATTGGCGCGGATCATGTGCTCGCGTGCCGCCTCGTCACCGGCATGAATGCGGGCGGCCAGGGCGTTTTCTTCCTCGATGGTGAGCAAGGGGACTTCCGCCACTTCACGCATGTAAAGGCTCAAGGCGCCATCCACACCGTAACTGGGTCGCGATTCGGGTGCGGCGGGCACGGCGGGTAGCTTGACCGGCGCGGTACTGGGGGAAGACGGAACCACCGGCGGGTTGGTTTTGGCTGCCGCGGCAGGCTTCCGAACGCTCTTGGCGAACAGGGTCTTGACCTTTGTTTTCATATCGTGGCTCGGTGTATTCCGACTCAAGATGTTTAAGTTTTGTCTTATTTGACCTAAATTGTCAATCGTTTGTTCAAAAAAAGTTTAGTCCCTGGGGTTCTCTGGCACGAATCGCCGTTTACACGAAATTGCTTGGAGAAAAAGAGGATTTTCAAAGGTTCGCGCACAACGCGCCGGCTTTTTTCTGTAAATAACCTCGTGTGGAGATTCAAGATTTTGGCTCGCCGGCTTACTTGCGCGCGTCTAGCTATCGTCTATTTTTAAGTATGTCCGCTTTGCAGCATTCGATGAAGTCAGTGGTTCAGCGCACCGGGCTAAGCCCGCACGTTATTCGGGTTTGGGAAAAACGGTACGGCGCGGTGGAACCGCGGCGCACCGCCAGCAACCGGCGGCTCTACACTGACGCGGAGGTGCGCCGGCTCGCCTTGCTGCACGCGGTCACCCGGGCCGGACACAGCATCGGAACTATCGCGCGCCTGCCGGACGAACAGCTTCGCGCCTTGGCCGGGTGGTCCGATGAAGCATCCCTGAGCCCAGGGACGTTGAACCACCGGGAGTTTTCTTCCGAACACAGCGGCGACTTCCTGTTGACGGCACTGGCGACCATCCGACGGATGGACGCCCGGGGTTTAGAGTCGGTGTTGATGCGGGCCAGCCTCGAACTGGGCAGCCAGGGCCTGCTTCAAAAGGTGGTGGCACCGCTGGCCAGCCGGCTGGGGGATCTGTGGCAGGATGGTGAGTTAACCGCCGCGGAAGAGCACTTTGCCAGCGGCGTGGTCCGCGGTTTTCTCGCCCACTTGGCGCGGCCGTTTGCGTTGCCCGAGAACGCACCCGGCCTGGTGGTCGCCACGCCGGTGGGGCAGTTGCACGAACTGGGCGCGGTGCTGGTGTCGGCGGCGGCCAGCAGCCACGGGTGGCGGGTTACTTATCTGGGCACCAGTCTCCCGGCTGTGGAGATCGCCGGCGCGGTCCTGCGAACCGGTGCGCGCGCCCTGGCCCTGAGCATCGTGTATCCGGCCGACGATCCCAACCTGCCCGCTGAACTCGCCGCCTTGAAGCGTCACCTCCCGGCGGACGTGGCCGTGGTGGCGGGCGGTCGGGCCGTGGTGGCGTACGCTTCCGCCCTGGCTTCCATCGGTGCGGAGGTGGCGGAGGATTTGCGGGACCTGTACAGCTTCCTGGACCGGGTGCGACGCAGCCCGGCGCAGGCTGCGGACGTTCGCTGACTCAATCGGGGATCTCCAGATCAAACTCGAGCCGCGTACGGCTGTCGGTCTGCTCGTTGCGAATTTCCAGGTGCTTCAACTGCCAGCTTCCCTCGACCTTCTTGAAGCTGCCGACGGAAAACTCCTTCAACAATCGCCCGTCCAGCCCGAAGGCCTCCGCGCGCAACAACCCCCGATGCTCAATGTCCACCCACGAGAGCACGCGCGCGTAATTCCCCGCGCGGGGTTTGGGATTGACGCTCTCCAGAACCTGGCATTTCCGGCCCTTGCGCATCTCAGTTTTGACAACTCGCTGCCGCGGCCAGCGCAGGAATTCAAGGCCGAGGTCGGTGAGCCAGAAGTCTGATTGGGCAAACGGCAGCGCCGCCTCATCGCTGTTGAGAGCGCGTGTCTGTGTCGTGCCCGTGCCGGGTTGAATGATGGTCAACTCATATTCGGTGGAACCGTCCGGCCGGTAGTACACCACCAGCGTCTCCGTGATCGCGCCAGCAAGGGTGAAGACCTGATAGACAGTGCGCCAGCCGGGGCTGGCCTCGTACACATCCAGCCGCACCGGCACCGGCGGCAACCAGCGTCCTTCGGGGTCGCGGCGGCGCAGCGTGCCGGCGGTGTTGAACGGCGGCGGTTGGGCGCATAGTTCGCGGGCCAGTTCCAGGCCTTCCTCCTCGGGTGAAAGGCGGGCAGTGGCCTGGACCGCGGCTTGGGCACGCGCGCAGGCAATCAGCGGCCAGCCGGCGGTGATGAGCAGAAAACGACGACGCGCATGGGCGCGGGGCAGCGGCGGTTCGAAAAACTTCATGTTGCGGGAATGCTGCGCCGGGTGGCGGGGACGAGGGCGCGGCCCGGGTTGGGTTTGCCATCCCGGCCCGGCCGGGGCTTTTCCAGCGCAAGTTCGAGTGCCTCACCGATCGTCGCCACGAAATGCGCCTTGAGCTGGCGGCGCGCGTCGGCCGGCACGTCGTCCCAATCCGTGCGATTCTCCGCCGGCAGCACCACGTGTTTGAGACCGCCGCGGGCGGCGGCGAGCACCTTTTCCCGGATGCCGCCGACTGGCAGGACGCGGCCGCGCAGGCTGATTTCGCCGGTGAGGGCGAGGTCCGAGCGGACGCGTCGCCGGGTAAGCAGCGACGCCAGCGCCACCACCAGCGTGATGCCGGCGCTGGGACCCTCTTTGGGCGTCGCGGCAGCGGGGACATGGACATGCACATCCTGTTTGTCAAACTCCACGGCCTGGATTCCCAGGGCCGGGCTTTGCGCGCGCAGGTAGCTCAAGGCCGCGCGCGCGCTTTCCTTCATGACATCGCCCAGCGAACCGGTGAGCAGCAGCTTGCCGGTGCCTGGCATGTGCGTGGCCTCGATGAACAGGATTTCGCCGCCGGTCGGCGTCCACGCCAGACCGAGCGCGATTCCGCAATCCCGGATGCGCTCGGCGGTTTCGGGATGGAAGCGCGGCGGGCCGAGCAAAGCGGCGAGGGCGCCGGACGCCACCGACCAGGCGCGCCTGGTCCGCCGGCGCAGACAGCGGCGGACGGCCTTGCGCGCCACCGTCGCGAGTTCGCGCTCGAGCTGGCGCACGCCGGCTTCACGGGTGTACTCGCGGATCAAGCGCCGGAGCGTGGCGGCGGGCATCCGGGCCTGGCCGGGATTCAGACCGTGCTCGGTCCATAGTCGCGGCACCAGGTGGCGCCGGGCGATCTCGACCTTTTCCTCGAGTGTGTAGCCGGGCAGCTCGATGACCTCCAGCCGGTCGCGCAAGGCCGGATGCACCGGGTCCAGCCAGTTGGCGGTGGTGAGAAACAGCACCCGTGACAGATCGAAGGGCAGGTCCACGTAATAATCCACAAACGCGCGATTCTGAGCGGGGTCCAGCACCTCGAGCAAGGCTGCCGCCGGGTCGCCGCGAAAATCGGTGCCGAGCTTGTCCAGTTCGTCGAGGAGCATCACCGGGTTGTTGGCGCCGGCGCGGCGCAGACCCTGAATGATCCGGCCGGGCATCGCTCCGACGTACGTCCGCCGGTGCCCGCGGATTTCGGCCTCGTCGCGCATGCCGCCCAGCGAAATGCGAACGAACCGCCGGCCCAGCGCCTCGGCCACGCTCTGGCCGAGCGAGGTCTTGCCCACGCCCGGCGGGCCGACCAGGCACAGGATGGGGCCTTTGAACTGCTGGTTGAGTTTGAGCACGGCCAGGAAATCGAGCAGACGATCCTTGACCTTTGAGAGACCGAAATGCTGACGCTCCAGCAGCCGCTCGGCTTCAGCAAGGTCCAGTCGGTCTGAGGTGGACTTGGACCAGGGCAGGGTGATCAGGCAGTCCAGGTAATTGCGGACCACCGTGTACTCGGCTGCGGCCGGGGGCATCTGGCGCAGCCGCTCGAGTTCCTTGAGGGCCACGGCACGGGCTTCTTCCGGCAGACCGGCCTCCTGGAGTTGCTGCCGGAGCGTCTCCACTTCGCCGCCGGCGGAGTCGCCTTCACCGAGTTCGCGCTGGATCACGCGGATTTGCTCGCGCAGGAAATAGTCGCGCTGGGTCTTCGACATCGAAGACGTGACCTCCTTCTGGATTTTGGAGCCGAGGGCCAGGAGTTCCAGTTCGCGCGCGATGAGCGGCAGCAAGGTTTGGAGCCGCTGTTTGACGTTGGTTTCCTGCAGGAGTTGTTGCCGGACCTCGAGACTGAGGTTGAGGTTGGCCGCCACCAGGTCCGCCAGCCAGCCGGGATCGTCGTTGTTGAGCAGGGCCACCTTCACCTGCTCGGCCAGGGCGGGGGAGAGTTCCACCACCTCGAGGAATTTCTCGCGGACCTGCCGGGCCAGCGCCGTCAGTTCGAGGGAGCTTTCGGTCACGTCGCGCAGCGCCTCGAGGCGCATGCGCAGATATGGCTCGCGGCTTTCCGCTGTCCCCAGGCGCGCGCGCCGGAGGCCCTCGACCCGCACGCGGACCGTGTTATCCGGGTACTTGAGCATGCGCAGCACGCGGCTGACGCAGCCGTGCGACCAGAGGTCCTCGGGGGTGGGATTCTCGAGTTCGGGGCGTTTTTGCAGCGCCAGCACCACCAAACGGTCACCGGCGACCACGTCGTCAATGAGCCGGACGCTGGCGGGGGCTTCGACCAGCAGCGGCACCACCATGCCGGGGAAGACCACGATGTCCGAGAGCCCCAGCACGGGCAGCACCTCGGGCAACGCGCCGCCGGCCGGGCGTTCGCCGGAGGCTTCGGCTTCCGCCGGGGGCAATCCTTGGATGGTGATGGACTCCTGTTCCGCGACACTCATGGCGGGTCCGTTGACGAACCTGGTCAGTCTGGGCCGGTGAACGCGTCGGCCAGGTCAGACCTCCCCGTTTTGAACCGGCAACGAAAACGAGAGCGGGGCTCCAGCCGCGGCCGGAGGCACTTCAATGCGCAAAAAGCCGTTCTGGTAAGCCGCCTTCGCGCGGGCCAGATCGAAACCCGACGGAATTTCGACCCGGGTCTCGAACGAGCCGTAGTTGATCTCCATCGCGATGAACCGGCAACGACCGGAGCGGCAGCCGTCGCGGCGCACGCCGCTGACGCGAAGCTGGTTACCCTCGACGGTGAGTTCAAGGTCCTCCCGCCGCAAGCCTGCCAGTTCCACTGTGACCACCAGCCCCGGTTCCGCCAGGTACACGTCGGTGTTCGGGGTCCAGGTCGCCTCCGAATCCGGGGCAGCCGCGCCTTCCAGCGCCGAGCGTTTGAGCAAAGGCAGGGTGACGGTGGCTTTGTTCAGGGCCATGACTGGAGGCAAACTAATTCACTCGGCGGCGGCTTTCAAGGTGACGCTCGCTGCTAAAAGCGGTGGGTAGCAGCGCGCCCCTGCAAATCCGCGCGGCCGCCACCGGTGCGTCCGGTCAGGATGCCGGCTTGCGGAATTCCGCGTCGTCAAGCGGGACATTGTGCTTCACCTCCTTGATCGTGAACTTGATGGTCATTTCCATGCCGTCGCCGCCTTTGGCGGTGATGCGGATGGCGTGCGGTACGCGGATGCCCCCGGCGACTTCGCGGTAATCCTCGTACACGGCGCTGGCGGTCGTGGGCCCATTTTGCGTCTCGAATTCGGAGTCCTGGCGCACGAGCAGGCCGGAAGGCTGGCTGAAGTAAAAACGCTCCAGCGACTTGGGCCCCGGACGTGACTCCGCCACCACCAGGGCTTCAGGGCCTGAGCGGTCCACGCGCTTCACCGCAAGGTCCGGGTAGATCTTGCGGTAATTGAGTTCACGGTGGAACTGTGCGTCCCGCCGCAACTTGGGCATCTCGGCCGCCGGCCGGTCGGCCAGACCCAGCATCGGATTTTTGACCCAACCGTTGGTGCCATCGTAGCCCTCCCGCATTTCGCCGAAGCCGGGAATGGTGACGACCGAGAGCTGCTTGTCGGGTGCCTTGGCCAGGATCCGCAAGGGCAGGGTGCCCGGGACGACCGACATTTCCACCTCGCCCTCGATCACGCGGGACGTAATTTTCCCGAGCCGATCCTGGCCGCCGATGGCTTCCACGTACCTGGCCAGCACGGAGTCCAGCTTGGGCAGTTCTCCGCCCGCAGGTTCTTCAGCGGCGGGCAGAACGGGTGACAAAACGGCGAGCGTGGCGCACAGGCAGGCCAGCCGGAATCGGGAGTATTTCATGGCGGAATTGATTTCGTGTTCACCCGTCCCGGGTGTCAACTGGTTTCCGGCCGCAATTGGGAACGCCGGGCCGGGTTGCGGTGTCTCGAAAAACCCTTGATCACCGCTTTCGTCGGCAAAAAATCCGCCACATGGATCGGAAAATGAACTGGCGGATGTCTTCAATCGCGAGTGCGGACTGCGCCGGTAGAGGCTGTGCTACATTTGAAGCACGTCGGAACCATCTGACCTACGCAGGCTCGAACTCGAAGAACGCCGAACCGGGAAGCGCGGATCAATCCGGGCTCACGGGTGGAAGCGGCCGGGAGGCTGACCGCGGCGCGTTGGAAGGCTTACTGGAATGGGAATGTGGCCCGGGTTCCGAGAACCGGACTTCCGTCCTTTCTTCGTCGGTGAGTTCCGTGAAGTCCATGATCAATTTGCTGAAGCGTTCCGGCCAGGTCCATTTTGTTCGGACCTTAGGGGCGGCGGTCGTGGTGCTTTCGTTCTGGCTCGTGCTGGCGGGGGGTCTCCAGGCGGCCGAAGTGTTTGCCTGGGGCGCCGGAGGCACAAACACCGGCTCATTTCCCCATTTCGGCCAGGCTCGCGCCCCGACCGATTTGAGCAATGTGGTGGGGCTTGCGGGCGGTTACCTTCACAGCGTGGCCCTGCGGGCTGACGGTACGGTGGTGGCTTGGGGTGATGATGGCCTCGGCCAGGTCCATGTTCCCGCCGGGCTCAGCAACGTGGTGGCCGTGGCTGCCGCCGGGGCGCATAACCTGGCGTTGCGGGCCGATGGCACGGTGGTCGGCTGGGGCGCCAATGCAGCCGGCCAGATCGCCATCCCCGCCGGATTGAGCAACGCGGTGGCGGTGGCCACCGGTTGGGCGCATGGCCTCGCGCTCCGGGGCGATGGGAGTCTGGTGGCCTGGGGAAACAACGATTTCGGCCAGACCACTCCGCCGCCCGGCCTGAGCAACGTGATCGCCATCGCGGCGGCGGGCACTCACAACCAGGCGCTGCGCGCCGATGGCACGGTGACAGGGTGGGGCCATCACTGGCGCGGCGGTCAGTATGTGCCCGCGACCGTTCCGGCCGGTCTGAGCAATGTCGTGGCCATCGCGGCGGGGCTGGCACATGGCGTGGCTGTGCGGCGCGACGGCACCGTGGTCAGTTGGGGTACCTATGCCGACGGGCTTCCAATGTCCGCGCCCGTGGTTTATGGTGAGGTCGTGGCGGTCGCGGCCGGCGACCACCACTGCCTGGCCTTGCGGGCTGACGGGGTGGTCATCGGCTGGGGCGACCGCACCTACAACCAGGGCAACTCCCCCGGTCGGCGCTGCGTGGCGATTGGCGCGGGAGGATTCCACAGCCTGGCCGTGCTCAGCCGAGGGGCGGAATCGGCGCCGCCCCGCTTGCTCACCCCGGGTTTCCTGGTGGGCACTCTGGATTGGCCATTCCATCACCGGCTGCGGGCCAACGGCCACCCGGTCACATTCGGAGCAACCGGCCTGCCGCCGGGGTTGGCGCTCGATTCCGGCTCGGGCCTCATCAGCGGGGTGCCCGAAAACGCGGGGACGTTTCGTGTGTCGTTGACGGCCACCAACAGCAGTGGCGCGACTCAGCAGGAGATCACCTTCGTCATCAATTCACCCGTACCGGCGATTCGGAGCCGCGGCGTGGTTGAGGCCCCCCTGGGTTTGCCCTTCTCGTACACGGTCGCGGTGGACAACCGGTTGGAAGGGTGCGAAGCGACCGGCCTGCCGCCCGGTCTGAGCCTTGAGTCCACTACCGGCGTCATCGCGGGGCGACCGCGGGTGGAAGGTGACTTTCCAGTGAGCTTGGTGGCGAGCAACCGCCACGGAATCAGCCAGGGCAACTTCATCCTCCGCGTCCAGCCGCTGGTAGGTTGGGGCGACACTGCGCGGGGCCAACTCACGCTGCCGGGTGGGCTGAGCAACGTGGTGGCCCTGGTGGCGGGGGATCATCACCATCTGGCCTTGCGGGCCGACGGCACGGTGGTGGGTTGGAGCGCGATCAGGCCCGAGTTGGCCGCGCCGCCGGCGGACTTGACCAACGTGGTGGCCGTTGCCGCGGGCAGCTTCCACAGCCTGGCCTTGCGCGCGGACGGCACGGTGGTCGGTTGGGGCGACAACCAATCCGGTCAGGCCGCGCCGCCGGTTGACTTGACCAACGCGGTGGCCATTGCCGCTGGCGCCTACCACAGCCTGGCTTTGCGAGCCGACGGCACCGTGGCGGGCTGGGGCTCGGATTGGAACGGCCAGGCGACGCCTCCGCCGGGTTTGGGCCAGGTGGTGGCCCTCGCGGCCGACGCTTACCACAGCTACGCCCTGCGGGCCGATGGGACGCTGGTGGGTTGGGGCGAAAAACAGTATTGGCGGTCCTTGCCGCCGGCGGGGCTGAGCAACGTCACCGCCATCGCGGCCGGGTGGAACCACTACCTGGCGCGCCTCGCCGACGGCACGGTAATTGGTTGGGGCAACAACTGGCGCGGTCAGGCCACACCTCCCCCGGGGCTGGACCCTGCGGTGGTCATCGCCGCCGGCAGCACCCACAGCACCGCGTTGCTGGCCGATGGCCGGGTGGTGAGCTGGGGCTCGTACTCGGCGGGCTTCCAGGAATTGCCCATGACGGCCCCCGCCGGGCTGACCAACGTGGTGGGTATCGCTGCGGGTTTCAACCACAGCCTGGCGCTGCTGCCGGGCGGGCATCTCACTTTTCGCAGCCGATCCGTGGCGCCGGGCGAGGCCGTCACACTCGTGGCGTCCATCGCCGAAGGTCAGCCGGCCATCCTGCAATGGTATCGCGACGGCAAACCGCTGCCGGGAGCCATCGGACCGGTGCTGCGGTTGGGCACCGTGCCGCCGGCGCAACCTGGCTGGTACACCGCCGTGGCCGAGTTCCCGTTTGCGCGCATGCCGGTCGCCGCCATCGCGTTGCTGCCGGGTGCCGTGCTGCGGCTGACCACGGACATCGCGCCCCGCATTGGCACGGTCAATCAACAGTTCGTCCTGCGCTTGCGCGCGGTGAATCAGGGCCCGGGTCTGGCCGGCAACGTGGCGCTCACCTGCACGGTGGCGCCACTTCTCGAGGTGCTGGATTGGCGCGCGAGCCAGGGCGCGGTGCAGGCAAATGACCGCGTGATCTCGGCGCAACTGGACGAACTGGCGGAAGGCGCCGGGGCGGAGGTCAGCCTCACCTTGCGTGCACTGGCGGCCGGCTCGGCCACCAACCTCATATCTGTCTTCAGCGCGCACGGGCTCAACGACCAAGGGACGGCGGTCTTCAGCGTGCTCGCCGCGCTGCCGGCACTCGCCCTGGAAGTGACCGAAATCGGCACATCACTGACCTGGCCGGCCACAGCCGCAGGGTTCGTGCTGGAACACACTGACACTCTGACCCCGCCCGTACCGTGGGCGCGCGTGCCGGACCCGGTGGTTCAGGAAGAGGGCCGCTACCGGCTGGGAATTTCCACCTCGTGGGGTACGAGGTTTTTTCGGCTGGCCCGGTGAGGGGCGTAGCCGGCGCGGCGTGCTGTGTCGGCCGCAAGGACGGCACCGCGTCTCAACCGGCCGTCGGGAAGCCCATCGCCTCGACGTAAGCCTCTTGGAACCTGGGATCGTCCTTCAGAGAGATGTGCCGGACGCGCGCGCGCAGGTCGGCGAAGTCCAGGGCGCGCGGCGTGGGACCGCACAGGGCCAGCTTGGCGCCGCGCAACGCGGTGTTGCCGGCCGGCTCGACCTGGTCGGCGGGGAAGTCGAGCAGGCCGATGCGCCGGGCGCTGGCGCGGCTGATGTAGTTGCCAAACGCGCCTGCCAGCCACACGCACGCCAGGTCCTCGGGCCGCGCGCCCCGGCGCTCGATCAGGAGCCGGATGCCGGCGGCGATCGCGCCCTTGGCGAGCTGCAGTTCGCGGATATCCCATTGGGTCAGCCTCACCGCGCCGGCCACGGGCAGTTCGTCCCCGCCCGCGATGCGGCCCGAGGGCAGGACCCGGCCGAGCTCGAGTCCGCACGCCACGGCGTCCACGAGTCCGCTCCCGCAAATGCCACGCGGTTCGCCGCCGCCCAGCACGGTGGCCTGCAAGGCGCCGTCGCGCAGCATGACCGCGCTGATGGCGCCGGTGGCGGCACGCATGCCCATTGAAATGCGAGCACCCTCAAAGGCCGGGCCGGCGGCGGTCGAGGCGCAGAGCAACTGCTCGCGGTTGCCCACCACGATCTCGCCGTTGGTGCCGAGGTCCACCAGCAGGCCGGGGCGTTCGCGCTGGTGCAGGCCGGTGGCCAGGATGCCGGCCAGGATGTCGCTGCCCACGAACCCGCCCAGACACGGCAGGAATTGCACGCGCGCCTCACCTGCAACCGGCCAGCCCAGTTCGTCGGCCGTGAAGACTTTCAACCCGTCATCCTCCGGCTCGAACGGATGATGTGCCAGCGGCGCCACCGACAGACCGCAGAACAGATGATGCATCGCCGTGTTGCCGACCAGCACCACGTCCGCGAGCCGTTGCCCGGGGGGCGCGGCGCCGAGTAGTTCCGTGAGGAGACCGCCGATCTGCTCGCGGACGGTCCGCGTCAGGCGCTCCCGCCCATCCCCGATCAGGGCAAACTCGATCCGGCTCATGATGTCCGCACCGTGCCGGGCCTGGGCGTTCAGGGCGCTGCGGACCGCCAGCACGTTGCCGGTGCGCAGGTCGAGCAATTGGGCCACGAGCGTGGTGGTGCCCAAATCCACCGCCACGCCGAGGCCGTCGCGGGGCGTGAACTCGAAGCGTAAGTTGTCGCCCAGGATGGCGGCCTCCCATTGCGCCAGTTCGAGCGTCAGATCGGCCTCCGCCCGCGCCCGGCAGGAGAGCCGCCAGCCCTCGGCGAGTTGTGCCGGGCTGAGCAGCCGCCGGTCTTCGGGCGTGACCGGCAGTTGCCCCGCCACCACGCGCACGCGGCAGCCTTTGCAGCGACCGCGCCCGCCGCACGGGAATTCCACGCCTTGCGCGAACAACACCTCCTGTAACGCCGTGCCGCGCGGTACGGTCAACCGCTGGCCGAGCGGCTGGAGGAGAAGTTGGATGGTGCCGGCCATCATGCGACCTAGACAGCCGTGGCCCCAGGAGCACCATTGCCCCCGGCTTCGGCGGCACACACCTCGCGTCGCGCCACACGCGGCGCATTGTCCGCAGTGTCGCTTCGCCAACGCCCAAGGTAGCCGGTTTTCCGTGCAAGCGCGGAAACCCGCCCGCGCCGCGCGTGCTCTCGCCGTTCGATGGGTTGGTCTGAGCTCAAGCCTTGCGCTGATGCAGGATTACCTCGTTGCGGTCGGGATCGAGCGCAATGGCGACCCGGCAGACGGAAGTTTCAAAGAGGTCCTGCCGGAACATCACTCCCTGCGCCTTGAGCCGGGCCAGGGCAGCGTCCAGGTCATGCATCTCGAAGGCGACCGCCGCACCGCGCACCGGCACGGGGTGGGTTTCGTCCGCCCTGGCAATGGCAAAGGTGGTGTCGCCGAGGTCGTACTCGAACCACTCGTCGTTGAAGCTGTGCGTGAGGTGCAGACCCAACTTGCCCTCGTAAAAGGCACGGGCGGCAGCGAGATTGTTCACCGGGTAAACAACGAACGCCAGGCCTTTGATCAGGTCGGCCATGCTTACTGGTTCAGCCCGGCCAGGTAGCGCTCAGCTTCAATCGCCGCCGCGCAGCCCATGCCGGCGGCGGTGACCGCCTGGCGGTAAACGCGGTCCGAGCAATCACCAGCGACAAATACCCCCGGTACGTTGGTTTCCATTCCGCGGCGCGGGATGATGTAGCCGCCGTCGTCCATGTCGAGCACGCCGCGGAAAAGCTGAGTGTTCGGCACGTGACCGATGGCGATGAACACGCCCGCGCAGGCCAGCTCCGACTCCGCCCCCGTCTTGACGTTTTTCAGCCGCACACCGGTAACCTTGTCCTGTTTCACGTCGAGGATGTCCGCCACCACCGTGTCCCAGACCGGCTGGATCTTGGGATGCGCGAGCGCGCGCTCGGCCATGATCTTCGAGGCGCGCAGTTGGTCGCGGCGGTGAATGAGGTACACCACCGAGCCGAAGCGCGTCAGGTACAATGCTTCTTCTGCTGCCGAGTCGCCGCCTCCCACCACCACCAGCGGTTGGTTTCGGAAGACCGGCAGCGCGCCGTCACACGTGGCGCAGTAGGTCACGCCTTTCTTTTCAAGTTGGTGTTCGCTCTCGAGGCCCAGATGGCGGTGGCTGGCGCCGGTGGCGATGATGAGCGTCTGCGTCTCGACCGGTTCGCCGTCCACGGAGAGCGTGAAGGGCTGCTTCGACAGGTCCGCGCCGTCCACCGTGCCGAACTTCACACGGGCGCCGAACTTCTCGGCCTGTTGCTGCATGCGGGTCATCAGCTCGAAACCGTCCACGCCGTCCGGGAAGCCGGGGTAATTCTCGACGATGCTGGTGGTGGTGAGCAGGCCGCCCGGCAACGTGCCCGTGAGGACGAGCGGATTGAGGTTCGCGCGGGCGGTGTAAATGGCGGCGGTGAGTCCGGCGCAGCCGGTGCCGATGATGACGACCTTTTCCATAAGAGCGGCCAAGGTAGGAGGCGACTACTCCGCTGGCAAGCACCCGCGCCGGCAATCAAGAGTCCGAACTCCGGAATGCGCAATGTGAGGCAGATCCCACTCGGCACGACGGGGCAACGTTCCGCAAGCACCACGCACCGATTCACATCGCCCGGCCCCGCTTGAGCGCCTTCAGCACCCCGGCCTCGGGCTTGGCGGCGTAATGGCGGTCCAGCGGATAGCAGCCGCTGATCAGGCCGTTCCGCGGCGCGGTGGTGCAGTCGCTGAACGTCCGGCAAATCAGCCGGGTCTCCAGCCGGCCGGCCTGCACCGCGTCCGCCAGCATGGTGGGGTAGCTCAGCACCGCGCGGCCGATGCCCACCACGTCCACCCAGCCGGCGCGCAACACCGCCTGCGCCACGTGCGGCAGGTACTCTTGCAGGTACGAGTAGGCCGAGCCCACGATGATCAGAGGCCGGGCGCCGGAGGCCGCGGGCCGGACTTCAGTCAGGTGCTGTTTCACGCGCCTGACCACCCGCACCTGCCGCGCCACGCCTACGAGCGGGTCTTCCGGCGGCTGGTAGCCGTCGCTGGGCGGGTACATGGCCGGCCGCTGGATGTGCGGGTTGTAGTAGGGCGAGCCGGCGCTGAGGTTGAGCACCTTGATGCCCAGTTCGACGCACAATTCGGCAAAGCGAAAGGTCTCGCTCAAGTCCGGTTCGACCGGGTGCCCGGGGTTGACTCCGAAGCCGTACCGGTAGGGCAGGTGCGCGCCGAAATCCTCGGGGATGCCGGGACCGGGCTTGCCGGGCTGCGAGCGCGCCGGGTCGGGCCGGAAGGGCACGAAGTCAAACGCGCTCAGGCGCACGCCCAGGTCAATCGGATTGCCGTCCGCGCGGATGCCCGCCACGAGTTCGCGCAAAAACCGCGTGCGATTCTCGAAGCTGCCGCCGTAACGGCCGGACCGCGTGTGCGCGCCAAGAAACTCATGCAGCAGGTAGCCGTGGCAGTGCTTCAGGTCCACAAAGTCCGCGCCCACCGCGCGGGCCAGGCGCGCCGCGCGGACGTAATCTTCGAGCAGCCGCGCGATCTCGTCGTCGGTGAAAACTTGCGCGTCGCTCGTCACGCCGAAACGCGGGTCCAGCAGCGGGTGCCGGAAGGCCGCGCGCGGCTCGGGGCGTGACTTGTCGTTCGGCTTGCAGAACCGTCCGGAGTGCGTGAGCTGAAAGCCGATGACCAGATTGTCGGCGGTACCGAAACGCTCGCGGTGCGCGGCGCGGGCGATTTCCACCAGTTCGGCCAGATCACGCTGGGTCGCCTCGCTGATGACCAGTTGGCTTGGATTCGCGCGACCGTCGTGACGCACAGCCATTGCTTCGCCGCCGCAAATGAGCTTGGCGCCGCTTTCGCCAAAGCGCCGCCAGCGCCGGCGCACCTCGTCGGTGATGCCGCCGGCGGGCGTGCCGTCCCAGCCTTCCATCGGCTGGATGGCCCAGCGGTTGGCGAGCCGCTTGCCGTTGATCGCCGGGCTTCCGACCGGTTGTGCCAGCGGCGAGGCGCCGCCGGTCAGGATCTCGTCGTCACACGGCAGGTCCACACCCAGCGCCGCGAGGTGGGCGCGGAAAGCGGCGGCTGTCTTGAAGGACGCCACGCGCGGGTAACGGGCGGGTTCGGACATGGGTCAGTCGAGGAAGAATTTCAGGTACGGCGCACCTTTCGCCTCGCGCAGAATCAGCAAAGCCAGTTCGCGCGCGTGGTAATCCCCCCACATCGAGCTTTCGCCGTTCGGCACCTTCTGACCGGGCGCGACGTAGTCCCAGCCGTTCGGGCGATGATACACCGAGTGGAGAATCAGGCCTTGATGCTTCGCACCGGTGGACAGGTAGGACTCGGAAAACAGCGTGCGAGCGATGGTGAGGGCGGCGAGGCGATAGCGACGGGCGAACGGACGAATGTCCGATGTCGGATGCCGGGCGCTCGAGTTGTGGAGGTACGTGCCCAGCCGCCACAAGCCTTGCGCAGCGATGGCCGCGGCCGAACTGTCCACCGGTTCCCAAGCGTTGAAGGGGTCAGCCGGACGGTTGAGGTAATCCGACGGCAGGCGATGCAGATTGGGCGCGCCGGTGTCCCACATCGGGATGCCGTCGGCGCAGCAGTGTTCGAGATAGAAATCGGCGGTGGCGGTGGCCGCTTTGAGAAGCGTCGGTTCCACCTGGTGGGGCGCCAGCCCTCCCGCTCCCTGCTTCTCAGCCGCCAGGGCTCGACGGAGTGCCGTCCCACCACCGGCCAGGAATTCGAGTTGCTCCGCAAACCCGCAGATCGCCCAGGCCAGACCGCGTGTCCAGGTGCTGAACGGCGACCAACCCTGCTGCGAGTTCGGGCAGCGGAACGCCCCACTCGTGGTGTTGAACACGGCTTCGTGGGCGACCCGCCCGCGCACGTCCCAGGCGTCGCGGCCTGCGCCGTAATAGACGTTGTAGCGCGCCGTGTTGAACGCGTGTTCAACCAGCCGGCGCAGCAGCGAAATTCGTGCCTCCTGCTCGCCCATCAGCACGTGGCCCAGTTGGTGCGCCAGCGCCAGCGACCGGCACGAACGGAGGGTGTCCACGAACAGCGAGTGCGGGCCGTTGAAGCTGTAGATGAAGCCGGTGCCGTCGGCCAATCGTGTCCAGCGCGCGGCCTGCACCGCGCCACTGACCTTGAGGGCCAGTTCGCACACCGCGCGCTCGTGCCCGGGCGCGGGAATCCGGCCTTCGTGTACCAGGCGCAGCAGGTTGCCGTAAGTTGACACGTTGTTGAAGCCGTGGTCGTGGACGCCGGTGTGCGAGATGTGCGCGCCCATGCGCTCGAGGGTTCCGCGCCGGCCGATTTCCAGGAAGCGCGCGTCGTCCGTGGCGTCGAATTGCAGCAGGGCGGAACCGAATTGGAAACCCTGCGTCCATTCGGTCCAGCCGCGCGAGATGTAGCGGCCCCGAACGGTGAACACCGGCGCGCCGTCCGCAGGCCTCCACGACTTTTCGAGCGCGAGGATTTTGGCCGCGGAAAGCTCGAAGAGCCGCTCAATCCGCGGCACGAGCTGCTGCGGCGTCAGGCTGCGGTCAATGCGGAGGGGCATGGCGCGTCATGATTCAATGCATATGAAGCCTTGCCGGAAAACCGCCGGCCGCCAAGCCCGACTTGCCGTGCCGGGTCGGGTAAATACACACTCCGCCGCATCACCCGCGACAGCGGAGCAGCAGCACGGCGGCGCCCAGGAGGCCCAGCGCCAGCGGGGAAGGCTCGGGTATCACGCAAAAACTTTGCAGGCCCACCATATCCGGTGGAACCAGTGGAGCCTCCGCGACGAGGAGTTGGATCGGGTTGCTCCGGCCATAAAACCGGCCCGACGCCACGGCGGCTTCATACGTGGCGCCGCCCGCGGCTTCCCAAACGCGCATATCCACCCACACCGGCGTGCCGCCCGGGTACGGTGTGGTCACGATGTGGGAGCTGATGTAGCCCGCGGCGGCACCCGTGCGAAAAGGCACCGGTGATCCCACCGGAGTCAGGCTGTCCCACTCCATGCCCGCATAAGCCTGCGCCAGAAAAGCCGCGCCTGATAACGGTGTGATGCAATCCCAATAGAACATTCTGGCGTCAATTCCGGCCACCGTCACGCGGTTGCCGAAGTTGAACTGCCCTTGGGCCAGGGCGACAAAAGCCACCAAGCTGGTGGCGGCGGAGACGAGCAAGGCTTTCATGTGATTTACGGCTCAGACTGTCACGGACATGGGCGCTGTCCGAAACCTTTGGTGCGTGGTCGGCAAAGTCAACGTGGAAAACAAAAAGGCGCCGCTCATACGAGCGGCGCCGCGAAGCGGTTCGTTAGCCAGCTTAGCTGCGACGGCGGAGGAGCAGCGCGGCGGCACCCAGCAGGCCCAGAGCCATGGTAGAGGGCTCAGGCACCAGGCTGAAGCTCTGCAGACCCACCATGTCGGGCGGCGTGTTCGGAGCGACAGCCACGGTGAGCTGGATCGGGTTGCTCTTGCCGAAGAGCTTGCCCGCAGCGACGGCGGCTTCATAGGAATTGCCACCGGCGGCCTCCCAAGCGCGCATTTCAACCCACACCTGAGTACCACCCGCAAACGGCGTTGTTACCGTCGTGGTAGTGATATACCCGGCAGCACCACCTGTACGGAAGTTCACAGGACTACCCACCGGAGCCAAGCTGCTTGGGTCGGTGCCCACATAGGCCTGCGCCCAGTAAGCCGCACCGGCGAGCGGTTGGCCGAGGTTGTCGAATACCTTGGCGTCAATCGGCGGGGTCGCCAAGGTAACACGGTTACCGAAGTTGAACTGCCCTTGGGCCAGCGCCCCGACGGCAACGAACCCAATGGCGGCCGCTACGATCAGTTTTTTCATACGTAGTCTAGTGCTGTGCGTTGTCTGGTCTGTTTGTGTTTGTGCTTTTTCTCTGCAAAGCATTACGGATTCACCGAGAAAGTGCGATTCCAAGAGCCGGCGGCGCCTTTGCGCACCCACACGCCCTCACCGACGCCAAGCTGAGGCTCAGCCGGATCCCAAGCGCCAAACTCGAAGGTTGAGACCGAGTACCCCTGCGTGTCAGCGCTGAATTTGTAAACTTGGTCGCCTTCCGCTGGTACCAGCCCAAGGTCGGCTTGGATCCTACCCGCCTGCGGCACCTGCGAGCCTACCAAGTTGAATCCTGCCGCCAGTGGCGTGCTGAGATTGCCTTGTTTGACCTCGCCCACGAAAGTCACTGTCGTCGCACCGCCCACGCGCAGGAAGAAGCCCTGGCCGGGGACGAGAGTGGCGTTGGGATTGGCCCATTCGCCCAAGTCAAGGGTGTTGACCGAGTAACCGGTCCCAGGGGCGTATGTATAAACCGCCGAGCCGTCCGGCACGCCTGCCAGCAGCTTGGCCACCGTATTGTCAGCGCCGGCATCCAGCGGATTGGTCCAGAGGTTGAAGCCGGGTTTGGCCGACATGTTGACGTAACCCACCGCGTTGACCGAGTACACCTGGGCCATCGCCGTGGCGACACCTACCGCACCGAGTGCGGCCGTGAGTACTAGTGTTTTTGTTCTCATGTTGTTGTCTGTTGTTGTTTCCGTGTGTGCGGGCAAGGTCTTCGATGGTCCCCTCGCTGTCAACACTTTTTTGGAAAAAAATCGGGAAGCCAAGTCGCAAGCGGGCAGCAGGTTGCGGGCTGGGCGCGGGGTGGTCAGACCGACCATGTCTCCCTCGCCGGCCGGGATCGCCGGATTAGCCGCCGTCAGGAGTTGTAACCCGTTGCAAAGCAATGGATGGAGTGGATTCAACATCCGGACGCAGCGCCGGACGGCGCTTCTCTCGCCGGAGAACCGCCGACCACGCTTTCACGCACCACTTGGCAGGCGCGGATGAAACACGCTTTTCAAGATGGTTTCCTTGATCTTCCAGATCAGCGTCATGGTCAATGCCACGGGCAGCAGACCCAGCGCCAGCAACGCGGCCGAGCCCAGGTGGATCGCCAGCCGCCCCGCCAGCTCGGGCCAGGCGTCCATCCAGCCGGCGCGCAGGCTGAGCGTGAGCAGACCGGCGAGGCCCACCAGCAGGCCGAGCAGACCGAGGTTCAGGTTGGTGAACAGCCGGACTTCGAGGCGGAGGGTTTCGTCCGGCAGCATGGCGGCGAGGCGTCGAAGGGCCTGGTTGAGCGCGGCGAGAAAGCCCAACCCGCTGGCCGCCATGACCGCCACCGTGATCTGATAATGCGGCACCTCGGGCATCAGCTTCCACCAATGCAGGAAGGGCGCCAGACCCAGATTGACCAGGGCCAGCACGCGAACCCGGTCGAGCGCCCGCATCCAGACCCGCTCATGCGGCTGGAAGCTGCCGACCAGGAACAGGGCGTGCAGAATGACGGCCTGGGCGATGATCGGCGGCAGCACGCCACTGCCGGCCAGCAGATTGGTGCGGGTGGTCTGCACGCACACCACCAGGCTGATGGGCAGGGCCCAAAACAGTATGAGCAGGCCGCGCACCAGCCGGCCCAGCGACGGCATGAGATCAGCCCTGGCGGGTGCGGGGTCGGGCATGACGATCAATCAGCGGCCAACGCTGACGGCGGGTGCGGGTCCGGGCTCACACCAGGGTGAGGTAGGTGTATTCGCGCAGGCCCTTTTCGTAGTCGTCCAGCAGGCGCATGCCCTCTGAGGGCTTGAGCTTGTCGGCTTTGATGGCGGCGTCCACCTGGGCCTTCATCTGGCGCTTGAGTTCGTTTTCATCGTACTGCACCGATTGCAGGGCCTGGACGATGGTGGTGCCTTCGATGATTTCCTCGACGTAATAGCCGGCCGGTTCGTCCGGATCGAGGAAGACGTGGACCTCGTTGACACGGCCAAAGAGGTTGTGCAGATCGCCCATGATGTCCTGGTAGGCGCCCATCAGGAAGAAGCCCAGGTAGTACGGCGGCGCCGAGCCGTTGCCGTTGGCGGGCAGGGCGTGCAACGGCAGGGTATCGCGCACGTCGCGGAGGTCTATGAACCGGTTAACCTGGCCGTCCGAGTCGCAGGTGATGTCCACCAGCGTGGCGTCGCGGGTGGGGCGCTCGAGCAGCCGGTTGATGGGCATGATGGGGAAAAGCTGGTCCAGCGCCCAGTGGTCCAGGAGCGACTGGAAGACCGAGAAATTGCACAGGTACTGGTCGCCGAGGGCGTCTTCGAGCTGGCGGATTTCCTCGGGCACGTAGGCCTGGCCCTTGAAGCTGCGCACCACCGCCTCGCTGATTTCCCAGTAGAGCGTCTCGATCTTGGCCTTGTCGGGCAGGTCAAGCAGCCCGAGGGTGAACATGTGGTGGGCATCCTCCTTGCGTTCCAGCGCGTCGTGGTAAGCCTCCAGCTTGTTGAGCTTGGGCAGGCCTTTGCGAATTTCCAGCAACTCTTTCACCAGCGGGTGCTCGTGCTCGCCGTAAGCGAGGGCGGCCGGTGGGCGCGTCTTCTCGATGGCGCCGAACACCTCGACGATCAGCACGCTGTGGTGCGCCACGATCGCCCGGCCGCTTTCGCTGACGAGATCCGGATGCCGCACGCCCTCCGCGTTGCAGATGTCGGCCACGTAATACACGACATCATTCGCGTATTCCTGGAGGCTGTAGTTGGTGGAGCTGTCGAAGGCCGTCCGGCTGCCGTCGTAGTCCACGCCCAGGCCGCCGCCCACGTCGAGGTACTGGATGGCGAAACCCATCTTGGTGAGCTTGGCGTAAAAGCGGGCCGCCTCCTGCACCGCCTTTTTGATCGTCAGGATGTCCGGCACCTGCGAGCCGATGTGGAAATGCAGCAGGCGGAAACAATGCGTGAGATTCTCCGCTCGCAGCAGCTCCATCGCCGCGAGCATTTCCGCCGTGGTGAGACCGAACTTGGCGTTCTCGCCCGCGCTGTCCGCCCATTTGCCGCGGCCCTTGCTGGCCAGCCGGGCGCGAATGCCGATCCACGGTTCCACGCCCACCTGCCGGGCGAGCGTAAGGATGTGCTTCAACTCCTCGAGCTTCTCGACCACGAGGATGACCTCCTTGCCCAGCCGGCAACCCATGAGCGCCATGCGGATGAAGGCGGCGTCCTTGTAGCCGTTGCAGATGATCAGATTGCCCGGCTGGCCCTGCAACGCCAGGCCGGCGAAGAGTTCCGGCTTGCTGCCCACCTCGAGGCCGAAATCGTGTGGCCGGCCCGCGTCGAGGATTTCCTCCACCACCTCGCGGAGCTGGTTCACCTTGATGGGAAACACGCCGCGGTACCGGCCCTGATAGCCAAATTCCGCGATCGAATTGCGGAAGGCCTGGTTCACCGCCTCCACGCGATGGCGCAGAATGTCCTGGAACCGCACCAGCAGCGGGAAGCGCAGGCCGCGCCCGCGCGCCTCCTCCGCCACGTCCGTCAGGTCCACCACCGACCCGGCGTCCTGGAGCGGCTTGGCAATGACGTGCCCCTCCTCGTTGATGTCGAAGTAGCCCGCGCCCCAGCGATCAATGTTGTACAAAGACCGGGCCGCCGCCAGATTCCAGGGGCCGCCGTCGTCCGAGTGCTCGCTCATGTTCCGTTCAAGTGTGCGCACTATAGAAACCCGCCGCCTGAATTCAACCTTCGCCTGCGCGGTGCGCTCCCGCCTTGCGCGCCGCGCGGCGTTGGCGTCCACTCACGGCATGTCCGTGCCCCTGACGCGCCTGGTGCGTGAATGCGACCGCCTGCTCCGCCCCGCCGCCTTCACCGACTGGGAGGGCGCACGCAACGGCCTGCAGGTCGCCAACCGCGGCCGCGTGCGCCGCCTGGCGGCGGCTGTGGATGCCAGCCTCGCCACGGTGGAGCTGGCCCTCGGCGCCGGCGCGGATTTGCTCCTTGTGCATCACGGCCTGTTCTGGTCGCCGCGCGTGCCCTGGACCGGCGCCACGCACCGGCTGTTGCGCCGCCTGATCGAAGGTGACCTGGCCGTGTACAGCGCGCACCTGCCGCTGGACGCGCATCCGCGGCTGGGCAACAACGCGCAGCTCTGCGCCGCGCTGGGACTGCGACGTCCGCAGCCGTTTTTTGAATGCAAAGGCCGGTGCATCGGCTTGCGGGTGGTTACGCGCCTGCCTCGCGCGGAGTTGATGACCCGCTTGCGTCGTGCGGTGGACGGAGAGGTCAAGCTCATCCCGGCCGGGCCGGCGATGTGCCGGCGCATCGGCGTGGTAACTGGCGGGGCCGGCACCGAACTGGCCCGGGCGGCGGCCGAGGGCGTGGACACGTTCGTCACCGGCGAAGGCCCGCACTGGACCTTCGCGCTGGCGGAGGAACTGGGCGTGAACGTGTTTTACGCCGGGCATTACGCGACCGAGACGTTCGGCGTGAAGGCGCTTGCAGCCCACCTGGCCCGGAAGTTCCGCCTGCCCTGGACGTTTCTGGATCACCCCAGCGGATTATAAGCCGAACCTTCAAGCCTCGAGTTCAAAGTCCACAATTTGCAGTCCGGAGTCTTCAGTCGAAAAGCAAAAGTCAAAAGCCGACATTCGGCGTCCGGCATTCGGCCTCTGGCATCCGCGCCACCACGAACCATAAACCCAAAAACCGATCCGCCTTCCACACTCGAAGAGGTCTCGCCGCACCGGAGAGCCGGAGGGAAATTACCAGCCGGTGCGGTCCCCCCAGGCCGAGGACCCCAAAACGCTGACCTTTGACCCGTGTTGCCGCTGATCTGCCACGAGGACGAGCACTTGCTGGTGGTGAACAAACCGCCCGGCTGGACCACGCACGCGCCCGCGCCGTACGCCGGCGAGGGCGTGTACGACTGGCTGCGGCATCGCGAGCCGCGCTGGGCCGGCCTCGCCATCCTCCACCGACTCGACAAGGACACCTCCGGTCTGCTGGTCTTCGGCAAGACCCCGCTGGCCAACCGCTCACTCACCGCCCGGTTCACCCGCCGCGAGGTGCGCAAGGAATACCGGCTGGCCACGCGGGTGCCGGTGCGATTTCAACGGCTGGAGGTGCACACGGGATTGCGCCGGGCCGGCGAACGTTACGTGGTCGCCCCGGCCGGGGCCGGCACAGAGCCGGCAGTGACCCGCTTTGAGGTGCTCGAAGTTTCCGACGGCCTGACCTGGCTGCGCGCCGTGCCGGTCACGGGCCGCACCCACCAAATCCGCGTCCACGCCGCCGCGCGCGGGTTTCCCATCCTGGGCGACACCCTCTACGGGGGTGCACCCGCCGCCCGGCTCTGGCTGCACGCCGAGCGACTGGCCTTCCGGCATCCGGAGTCGGGGGCGGAAATCGAGTTTTACGCGCCGGTGGATTTCACGCTCGCGCCCGCGCGGTGGTTGCGCGAAGCGATACTCGACCCGGCGGAGACCGACGCCTGGCGCGTGTTGCACGGCGCGGGCGAACTGGCGAACTGTTTCCGCGCACCCGACGACGCGCCGGATTTCTGCGTGGACCGCTTCGGACCCTACCTGCTGGTGCAGAGCGCCAACCCGCCGGGCCGGAACCAGCTTGAGTACCTGCGCCGGGAGGTGGAGCGGTTCGGCCTGCACGGGGCCTACCACAAAACGTTGCGCCGGGAGGTGCGCGGCTGCAGCGGCGCGGCGGCTTCTCCCCAACTGCTCTTTGGCGAGCCGGCCCCGGCGGCATTTACCATCCGCGAGAACGGCGTCTGCTACGAGATTCGCTTCGGTGAGGGCTATTCCGTGGGCCTGTTTCTGGACCAGCGCGACAACCGGCGGCGGCTGCTGGTCAATCACGTGGCCGCGGGCTTTCCGGCGTTTCCCCAGGGTCCCGCCGGCGCCGCGGTGTTGAACCTGTTTGCCTACACCTGCGGCTTTTCGGTCTGCGCGGCGCGGGCGGGTGCGCGCGTCACCAGCGTGGACCTCTCACGCAAATACCTTGACTGGGGGCGGCAGAACTTCGCGTTGAACGACCTCGACCCGGCGGGCCACGAGTTTCTGGTCGGCGACGCGTTCGAGTGGCTGCGGCGGCTGGCCAAACGCGGCCGGCAGTTTGACGCGGTGCTCCTGGACCCGCCGACCTTCTCCACGGCCCCGGACGGGAACGTGTTCAGCGCGGCGCGCGACTACGCTCGGCTGGTGCGGGCAGCGCTGCCGGTGCTGAAGCCGGGCGGTTTGCTCTTTGCCTCGACCAACGCCGCGGAACTCGCGCCGGAGAAGTTTCGGGAACAGGTGCTCGCCGCGCTCGGCGGGGCCGGGCGGAGCGTGCGGCAGGAACACTACGCGCCGCAGCCGCCGGACTTCCCCATTTCACGCGCCCGGCCGGCGCATTTGAAGACCCTCTGGCTGCGGGTGGAATAAGCTCGAAATACCGCGGGATCACTCGACCCGCAGCCGGAAGAACTGCTGGGGCGACAAAGCCGGGATCGCCACCTGCCGGATCGTGCCGTCGCCGGCAAAGGGCGGAAAACGGGTCCAGTTCGTTTCGGCCAACGAATCCGTGGCTTCGAGCGTGTAAGTCTTGCGCACAGCGGTTGGCACGGTGGCGTGAAACACGCGGTCGCTGGCTCCCGCTTCCAACAAAACCGGCCCCCTGAAGCTTCGGGCCACCAATTCACAGTCCAACTTCTCCGCCAAGCGAAGGACTGGGTAATTGGAGGCCAACAAGGAAAGACAAACATTGTTCCTCACCATGATCACGCGTTCGCCCACCGCGCCCCAGGGCACGTAACAACGGTCACCCAGATCAAGCCCGATCACTGAGCCCAAGGCATAGGCGGGAAACGGCGCTGAGGCGGCCAACTCGGACAATAGCGCCAAATCCGCAGTGGTTACGTCGGGGCATTCCTGGATTCCGAGTCGGACCAAAGCCGTGGGGGCATCGGGCGGACGAAGCTCAAAGAGGCTGAGTTTCTGAGAATTCGTCCACACTCCTTCGTGGCGTGAGACAAAATTGGTCACCCCCAGACCGGCGAAGTCCGGCACCCAGTTGGTCACGGGCCGTTCGTAGCAGACCTTCGTCTGGCCGGCCCACGTGTCAAACCCAAGCAGACCCCGGAAGGGGTTCAGGCTCGTGAACACGAACTCGCGGCCTTCAAGGTCGGAAAACTTCAGCACCATTCCCCAGTCACCGGGCACGCGGTTGTCATAATCCACCGTCAGGTCCACGAGCGGCAGCACGCGATCCAGTGCGGCCGGTTCCACGGTAACCAGCACCGCAGGCCTTTTGCCCGGCAGGTGTTGGTCGGTGCCCTTGTGGATGAAGGCAAACGGCCCGGCGATCGCTTGGACGCTGTCGGTCCCGTTGGTCCGGTACTCCATGACCAGGGTCCCTCCAGGTTGGATGCGCAATCGGGTCCAACGAAAGCCCACATCCGCTTGGCCGATCTCATGCCGGTAAATCCAGTCCCCGACAAAGGCGCGCTCGATCCGCTGGCTCTCCTGGCTGCCGTTATCCATGCCTTGCCGGACTTCCGCGATGCGCGGGTCCTGGGAAGCGTACAAGGTCGGTGCGTCTTGCGCCGAAACGACGACGGCGCCTTGCGCCAGCACGACCAAAATCCACTGAAGCGGCAATAAAGTCGGCGTTCTCATGATTGTTCTGCCCATGGTCGCTCGCGCGCTACTGGGGCCGAACCTCCAGCGCCGCATTGCGTTCATTTCACAGCGCCAGTGAATCCGCAGCCGAAAGAACCGTTGCGGCACAGGCTCTGGCGGAATCGTCACTACGATGTCTTGACCATCGCCTTGCAGCAAGTGACCGAGTACGGGAGACCAAGTACGCAGGTCCGCGGAGTAGTCCAAGGAGTACCTCTCGTCCGAAAACCCACGGAACCAGATCACCATGCCTTGCGCGCCCGGCCGGATGGACGCAATGCGCAGAGGCTGCGTAAGCGCCACCGCGTGGCGGTCGCCCGCTGCAATCGCCACAACACGGCGGAGCTCGGACGGCGCGTTGGTTTGTCCATGATCGTTGGCACCCCATGCCACCACCTTCCCGTTGCGTTGGAGTGCCAGAGCGAATTCGCTTCCAGCCGCGATGGCCACTACCTCACTCAATCCCAACGGCACCGTCGTTTGCCCCTTGCCGTTCGCTCCCCACGCGACCACTGTGCCGTTGCTTCGGAGGGCGAGACTGAACTGCTTACCGGCTGCTGCGGCTACCACTTCTCCCAAGCCGTCCGGCACGGTCGCTTGACCGAACTCGTTCGCGCCCCAAGCGATCACCGTCCCGTCAGCCTTCAGCGCCAGGCTGTGCCCCCATGTCGGGCAGCGACAGCAGGCATCTGGCGAGGCCGCGCTGGCCACGACGTTCGTCAAGCCCGCAGGCACGTCGGTTTGCCCGGCGAAGTTGCTGCCCCAAGCGGTCACCGTGCCGTCGCGCTTCAGGGCCAAGCTGTGCCAGCCGCCAGCAGCGATCGCCACAACGTTGCTCAAATCGGGCGGGGGCTCCGCCTGTCCATAGTTGTTGTTCCCCCAGCCGACAACCAAGCCGTCAGACTTCAGCGCCAATGTGTGACAGGCTCCGGCGGCAACCGTCACGACGTTGCTCAGCCCACTGGGCACGGTGACCTTGCCGTATTGATTGTCGCCCCACCCCACCACGCTCCCGTCAGACCTCAGAACGAATGTTGCATCCGAACCGCCGGTAATGGTGACGGGATTGGTCAACTCCCAAGGAAGGCACCCCTGGCGGGCGTCGGCGGCAGACCAAACGACCACACTCCCGTCGCTTTTGAGCGCCAGACTGTCTGACCAGCCGCCGGCGGCCACAGCGATCACGTTGCTCAAGCCGGGCGGGACATTCACCGCGCCCGATCCCCAGGCTACGACCCTGCCATCAGCCTTCAGCGCCAAGCTGTGTCGCCCGCCCGCGGCGATGGCCACCACGTTCTTCAGTTCCGTTGGGACGTCGCTTTGGCCGTACGAATTCGCGCCCCAGGCGGCGACCGTGCCGTCGGCCCTCAGGGCGAGGGAGTGGTCCCAACCCGCGCTGATGGCGACGACATTGCTCAAGCCAGGGGGGACCCTCGATTGGCTCATGAGGTTATCTCCCCAGCCAAGCACGGTCCCGTCGCGCTTCAGCGCCAGACTGTGTCGGCCTCCAGCGGCGATGGCGACCACATTGCTCAACCCCGGAGGAACATGGGTCTGGCCATAATCGGTGAACGGCTCACCCCAACTGACCACCACGCCAGCGTCCGTGAGCGCGAGGCTGTGCTCGCTCCCTGCGGCGATGGCGACGACGTTGGTCAACCCGCCTGGCACGCTCGTCAAACGGCTCAAACCCCAACTGACCACCGTGCCGTCACGCTTGAGCGCCAGACTGTGAAACGCTCCCGCGCTGACGGCCGTCACGTTGCTCAGGCCCAAAGGCGGGCTGGCTTGACCATGGTAGTTTCCTCCCCAAGCCACGACGGTGCCGTTGCCGGCCAACCCAAGACTATGGCCGTTTCCTGCCGCTATCGCCGTGAACCGCAGGCCCGGCGGCACGATGGGGAATTTCTCCACGCCCCAAACCGCCACCTGAGCGACGGCCGAACTGGCCAGAACAAAACCGCAAGTCATCAGCCCAGAAGCCAGCGCCAGCTTCCACAGTCGCCTTACCCAAGCCGGGGGCGTCCAGCATGCAGTGGTCCGGTCCGTTGTGGCGGGTGGTTGCCTGACTATCATCGTGGTCGCGTTTCAGGGGTTTTGCGTTGCCGCCTTGACGCCCCAATCCATGGGATCCAACGCTCCAGACCTTGCCGCCGTTAGCCAACGCCGGGGAGCGCGGCACCCCAGGCTGCCCAGGTATTCACCTGTCACTGCGTCCACCCACACTTGATGCCCATGAGAATGCCAGGCGTCTTGAGGTGGCGCAGCGGCGCTTACGTAGAACTGCCAGGCCAAAAACCAACCCAGCGGCGACGAAGTTGGCATTCGCATGACTGTTCTGCCCGCGGTCCTTCGTCCGCTACTGGATCCGCAGTCGGAAGAACTGGTGGGGCGACCAGGCTGGAACTGTCACCCGCCGGATCGTCCCGTCACCTGGGAATGGCGGCAAGGCCGTCCAGTTCGTTGTCGCCAGTGAATCGGTGGATTCGATGACGTAGGTCTTGCCGGCAACTGTCGGCACCGAGAGATGGAACGCGCGCTCGCTGATCCCGGGCTGCAACAGGACCGGCCCCGCGAAGCTGCGGATAACCAGTTCGCTATCGAGTTTTTGGGCAAGACTCAGGACCGAGTAACCGGACGCGGAAAGCGAAACAAACACGTTATTCCTCAAGAAACTGACCGAGTCGCCCACCGGCCCCCAACCCAGGTAACAGCGATCGCCGACATCGACGCCAAGCGATGATCCCAGCGGAAAGGGCTGCGGTGCCGCAGCGACGAAGAACCGCTCGAGCATAGCCAGGTGAGCGTTCGTCACGTCTTGCCGCTCCGAAATCTTCAGTTGCACGTCCACCGCGGGAGCATCGGAAGGATGGAAAATGTAGTGGGTGTCCTTTTGAAAATTGGTCCAGGCAGCTTCGTCTCGCAGCAGAAAATTGGTCACGCCCATTGAGTCAAATTCCGGGATCCAATTGGTCACAAGCCGCTCATAGCGCGTCTTTGTCTGACCCGCCCAAGCATCGAAGCTGTACAGCAGCTTAAATGATTCCCAAGGGTCGCCGCTCTGTGCCCACCCATGCTGCAGGGACGTCAAAGCAAAAATGAACGGACAGAGAATAACGGTTTTGAAAGGGGATCTCCTTTTCCCGACAAGCTCTCCCAAGGGGCAAGTCACCAAGGCAATTGTCGGCCAGAACCGAAGGCTAGGCCGGACAGCCAGTTGCTCCTGACCCTGACGCAGTTCGCAGTTCAGTGTCCGTCGCTTTGCTGCAAAGGCGCAGCACAGCATCTTGAGGATCGTTGGTTCACTCTGGCCGGCGGCTCTTTGCCCACCGATCAAAACCGTTAAGCAGGGATTCGATTTCATCGCTTGAAGCAACTCCTTCGATTGCGACGTTGCACTTCACCGCAGCGTTGTTGAAGAAGGCGACAAAAGAGAGCCTATTCGTGATGCCCCGACGATCGATGTTGGAAAGCAGAACATCGCCAAATCCGTAAGTGGAGTTGTCGTGAGGAATCCCACCAGCAAATGTCCCAGCGACTAAGTTAAGAACGTAGCGGCGAACCTGTTCCGCCGATTGAGCTTCAAAGTATTCCAAGGACACATACCACACTCCCTGGGGACCCTTTTTCACGAAGAAGAAGTCTGCGTGCCTAACGGTACCAAAGGCAGTGGCGACCGCCTTTGGCCCGCTTTGCTTACCGGTGGGAGCGATGTATGAGGAATCGAACAAAGTCTCACGCATTTCATTGAGATCACAGTCAACGACGAGGGGGTAGCGCGACGAGGCGGGCCAGGGAAGCGTAGCAAGAGCGTTTGCTGCTCCTCTTGCCAACTCCTCGGCTTGATTCATTTGGGCCTGAAGTGACGGCCGCGGCAGCTCACATAATGTGGCCACCAGCGTCAAAAAGGCGAGCATGGCGAACGTGTGCGCTCGAGTGATTACGTTGTTTTTCATTGTATTCTTTGCTCATCGGATCGGATCGCGGCGACGCCCCGGGTTGAATATTCCGCCAGGAGAATCGCTAACATTGCAGCTGCTATAGGATGGTGGCGCAACGAGGAGGCCCTTGTAATCATCGAAATCACCTCCAACAGTCCAGAAGATGAGATCTGTAGGAATCAGTTCGCTATTGTGATTCCCCATGCCCGTGGGATTGCCGTCATTATCCACCTTTAGGCAGGCGTCAAAGACATGGCCGGAATCCACGACTTCGCCGCGCCAACCCACTCGATGATAGCTGAATCCCCAACCGAATGGTTTAGCCCATGGGTTGTCTTTTATTGCCCGTATCTCGTTGCACTCAAAGGTCCAGCCCATCCATTGATTCCAGAGGTCGCATCCGAGAACATTGGCCAGCGAGACGACTCCGTTTGCGCAGTCCCAGCAATTCACCGTCGGGCCGCGTCCACCTCCCCCAGCCAGACGCTCAAGCCATGCCGTCAGGTCAAAGTAGTCAACACCATTCTGATTGAAACGCGTGTAAGTCACATCGCCGCCGCTGGCAAAGTCGTATGTGAACCTACCACAGTTATAAATCTGTTTGGTCGCTTTTTCCGCGGCTTCGATGATCGAAGTGCAGCCTCCGGCCCATGGAGCGCCGGAGCACACGATAGCTAGCGCACTTGCCCATGCATTCTGCTGGCTGCCCCAGGTGTTGTTCCAAGGTGCGGCTGGCTCGCTCAGAATCGTGTAAACCGTGTGCGGGCCTGATTGGTTCGCGTTCCTGGCGCTGCAGCCGGAATCATTCACGTTGGCGATCTTCCACTGCCAAACGTCCGAGGTCGTTTTCTTGATGCAGTTGGGCGTCGAGCCGGCAACGTAAAAGGTCACGTATTTCGGACTGGAGACGCCATTGACGAAGTTCACCGTCGTTGAGTTCACGTTCCCCAGCGAGCCGTCGGCGTCCAGCGACGTGGCCGAAATCGTTGCCGAAGATACCAGTGGTCCTTCAATGGTGATCCGAGCCTGGATGCGAACGGACCTGTTCGCCCGGTAGCAGGCGGGCTGGTTCAACGAGTCCTTGACCCATTCTCCGTTGGCCAGGTTGAGCGCCGTATCGTAGTTCTGCCGGATGTTGATGCCGTCGTAGTCCGAGGAACCGGTGTGGTAGTTGAATTTGATGTTGGTGACCGTCACCGTGCCATCGGGGATCCCGTCGCTGTCGCTGTCTTGAAGCGTCGGGTTGGTTCCGTAGAGCCACTCTTCGTAGTTCGTCAGTCCGTCGCCGTCGGGATTTCCATTGGCCGGCTGGCTCAGGTTCCCGAAGTACTGTATTTCCCAACTGTCCGGCAGCCCGTCGGAATCGGTGTCGCCCTCGCAGTCCTCGGTCAGCGTGCCGTAAATCGTGCTGCAGGGGTAGTACGGGTAACCGGGGCAGGAGATGGGCGTGACCACGCTGCATTTCTTCACGCTGTTCAGCACCAGTGTGGCGTTCTGAAGGTTGGCGTACACGCCCACGTCGGCCCGGCGCAGCGAGGAGGATTGCAGGGTGTGGGTGACGTAAACACCCGGATTCACATCATACTGGATGGCCCGCTGGGTCCAGCGGACGTCCACGTTCTGAATCGTGGTGTTGAAGTTGACGTAGTAAATCCAGATCGCCTGCGCCGCCCGGTGCAGGGCGGGGTTACCGTCGCTGTCCGGCTCATTGGGAACCCCCGCGATGCGCTCCCCAAAGACGTCATCGTTGCGCGAGGTGAAGACCGGCTTGGTGCCCGAGCTGGGAAAGCTGACCGGGCCGTAAAGCAGCAGGTAGGCGTTGTTCTTGAACTTGATCACGCAGCCGGCTGGAACGTCACCAAACTGCCGCTGTAGTAGCTGGTTCTGATGTAGTAGGTCTGGCCGCTGACCAGCGTGGCCGGCGTGCCCTGGTCGGGGATGATGATGAAATCCACCACGTAGCCCGCGGAGGCGTAGTCCGCTTGAGCGAGCGCCATGGGCCGCCGCTCCCCGGCCCATTCACGGTGCTCCGGCCAGGCGCGCGCGAGCTCAAGAGCGGTTCGCGAGCGAACGGAGTCCGCGTCCCGAGCTTCCGCGGTCGCACCCACTTCGCGTTCCTCCGCTGGCCGCCCAGCCCACCGTTTCTGAGCAGCGCCTGGTGCCTCGGCCTGCCCGGCACCCGGCAATCCGGCCCATTTCTCGGCGTCCGGCCAGGCGACCGATTCCACCAGGAAGCGGCGTCCGTCAGGCAGCTTGTGGTACTGTTTGAGGACTGGCGTGGCGCCCGGTGCCGGCGGCAGGCCGCCCAACGCCCAGCCGTCCTCGACGGCAAAGCCATGCCCCGTGAGCATCACCAACGGACCGAAGTCAATCACCGCGTGGTCCTCAATCGGCTCCGCGTCCGCGCGCTCCACCCACTGGCGACTCAACCCGGGCTCGGGGCACTCCACCAGTTCGGTCAGCACCTCCAGGCGCACCGAGGCCGCGTCCCAGCCTTCCGGCAACTCGGGTCTTTCCCGGAAGACCACGTCCTGGCAGAACAGGTTGTGCCGCCAGATCAGGACAACGTCGGCCGCCAAGCCGTCGAAGGCGTCGCGATACACGATCCGGTCCGGGGGCAGCAACTCGCCGGGCGCCGACCGTTTGACGGTGGCCAGCACGAGCGATTCACCGGTCTTGAGCTCGGTGAGTTGAATCGCCCGGACACCACCGCGAATACGGCTGCCGTCGGCCGCCTGGATGTCAAAAGCGGCCCCGGCGTTGAGGTCGGGGCTGAAGATGGCCTGGTGCGGGCTCCGCCGGGCGATGGCGCCGCCCGGGAAGGGCTCGATTACGTCCTGGCTCTCCTTCCATTCGCCATTTTCCAGGTAGTGCAGCGCGTTCTCCAGCAGCGTGAAGCGGTTCGTTGTCCAGGTCACGCCGCCGGCCTTATCGCCGGCGGCAGTGACCTGCTGAAAGACCGCGAAATCCGGACCGCGCTCGATGATTTGCGGAGAATCGGTCGCGGTTGCGGGTGAATCACCCGATCCGCCTTCCGCCCGGGCGGGCTGATGGATCGCCACAAACGCAAGGGGAACCAGACAGAGCAGGCGCGGCGTCTTCATAGGCTCTTCCCAAGGTTACCGCTTAAACGGCTACGCCCCCCGTGAGAAATCAAGAGGGAAATTGTGGAACAAATCACTTTGAACTGAGCTGAAAATTCAGAACCAACCCGGGTTTTACTGGAGCAATACCAAGCGACTCTTCACCTGGATTTCCCCACTCACACCGCTCCGCAGCGCTGGGGTTCTGTCCTCCGCGCGGGTGCGCCCCCCACGGGCCACACGCACTTTCAGACCGTCTCGTTTTCAGGCTGACAGCCGACCACGCCCCAGCAGGCGTCCGTACAACGCCTCGTACGCCGTCACGCTGCGCTGCCAGGAGAAGTCCTTGAGCATCCCGTGGCGCCGGTAAAGCGCCAGCAGGGTTGGCTCCGACCAGAGCGCGAGTCCTTTGCGGATGGCCTTGGCCAGCGCGGCCGCGGTGGGCGCCTGGAACTTGATGCCGTCCGCGTGCGCCGGGTCCTCGCGGATGTCGGTGATCGAGTCCTGCAAGCCGCCCGTGGCGCGCACGACCGGCACCGCGCCGTACCGGAGGCTGTACATCTGGTTCAGACCGCACGGCTCGAAGCGCGACGGCATCAGGTAGAAGTCGCACGCCGCCTCGATGCGGTGCGCCAGCGCGGCGTCGTAACCGATCTTGACCGCCACCTGTGCCGGATACCGCCGCGCCAGCGAGCGAAAACCGTCCTCGAAGTCCGGCCGGCCGCTGCCCAACAGCACGTATTGCAGACCGCTGGCCAGCATTTCCTCGAGCGCCGCGAGGATCAGGTCGGCACCTTTTTGCGGTTCGAGGCGGCTGATGGTGCCCAGCAGCGGCACGTTGGCGCGTACCGGTAGGCCCATTTCAGCCTGGAGGGCGGCCTTGTTGGCCGCCTTGCCGGCGAGGTCGTCCACAGTGTAGGCGGCGGGCAGATGAGGATTACCGGAGGTGCGCCATTTTTCGTAGTCCACGCCGTTAAGAATGCCGCTGAGCACGTGCTGGCGTCGGCGCAAGACGCCGTCCAGACCTTCGCCGTAGGCCGGGGTGAGAATTTCGCGCGCGTAGGTGGGGCTGACGGTGGTGATGGTGTCGGCAAACACCAACCCGGCCTTGAGCGGATTAAAGTCGCCCCAGAACTCGGCGGCGTCCGCGTGGAAGTAATAGCCCGGCAGGTTGGTGAGCGCGTACTTGGCGGCGTGGCAGCGGCCTTGCGGGGCAAGGTTGTGGATGGTGAGCACGGTCTTGGGTGCGTCGCTCCAGCCGTCGTGCCAGGCCTGGTGCCGGACGAACAACGGCACCAGCGCGGTGTGCCAGTCGTGGACGTGCATGACCTCGGGCTTCCACGGCAGGTAGCGGGCCAGGTTCACCACCGCCTTGCTGAAGAAAATGTACCGCTCCGCGTTGTCCCAGTAATCGTGTTTCGAGACCGGGTCGAGGTAAAGCCCGGCGCGGTCGTAAAACTGCGGTGCGTCCACGAAGTAGATCGTCAGGTTTGGCTCGGGCTGCGCGATCTTGACGTCCGCGTGAAACGTCGCCCCGCCCAACGGCAGATCCAGGGACCAGTCAAACGGCTCCAGCGTCGCCACCAGCGCGGGCGGCATGCCCCGGTGCAAGGGTGTGACGACGCCCACTTGATGGCCGGCCCGGGCCAGGTATTTGCCCAGCGCGGCCGTCATGTCCGCCAGGCCGCCGGTCTTGGCGTAAGGTTCGACCTCGCTGCTGGCCAGCAGCAGCCGCATCCGCTGAGGCCCCGGGGGAACAGGCCGCGCGCGCGGTCCGCGGCGCACCGGCGTGGACCGTGACCGCGCGCCGGCCGCAGCTCGGAAAGTTGGGGGCGAGACCATGACGCGCTTCAGGCGGGGATGCGGTCCGTGCGCAGGTACGGCTGCAGCGGTTCGGGGACGCGGATGCTGCCGTCGGGCTGCTGGTAAGTTTCCACCAGCGCCACGAACAGGCGGGCCAGCGCGGTGCCGCTGCCGTTGAGCACGTGGGGAAAGACGTTCTGGCCGTCGCTGGCGCGTTTGTAGCGCAGATTCATCCGGCGGGCCTGGAAGTCTTCGCAGTTCGAGACGCTGGACACCTCGAGGTAGGCGGCCTGGCCCGGCGCCCAGACCTCGAGGTCGTAGGTCTTGGCGCTGGCGAAGCCCAGGTCGCCGGTGCACAGTAAAACGACGCGGTAATGCAGCCCGAGCATCTGCAACACCCGCTCGGCGTGCGCCAGCATCTGTTCGTGCGCGGTGTAACCGTCCTCCGGCTTCACCACCTGGATCAGCTCCACCTTGTCGAACTGGTGCACGCGGATCATGCCGCGGGTGCCCACGCCGGCCGCGCCGGCCTCGGCCCGGAAACACGGCGAGTAGGCTACATACCGGATCGGGAGCGCGGCTTCCGGGAGCAGTTCCTCGCGATGAATGTTCGCCACCGGGGCCTCCGCGGTGGGCAACAGAAACAGCCTGCCCAGCGTCGAACCGTCCAGCCCTTCCCGCACGGCGTAGGCCTGGTCCTCGAACTTCGGGAACTGACCCACGCCGGTCATCACCTCGCGGCTCACAATGAACGGCGGGGAGACCTCCGTGTAGCCGTGCTCGTGAACGTGCAGATCCAGGAGGCACTGGATCAACGCCCGCTCCAACCGCGCGCCCCAGCCGGTGTAAAGCAGAAAGCCGCTGCCCGCCAGCTTGGCGCCGCGCTCGAAATCCACCAGCTTCAGTGCCTGGCAGAGGTCCACGTGCGACTTCGGCGGGAAGGCCGGGACGGGCTTCTGACCCCACTCGCGGACCACCGGGTTGTCCGCCGAGCCGGTGCCGCGTGGCACGCTGGCGTGCGGCAGGTTGGGCAAGCGAAGCAACAATGCTGCCCGCCGGGTCTCGACCTCGGCCACCTGGCGGTCCAGCGCGGCAATCCGCTCGCCGATCTGGCGGGTTTCGGCCTTTTGGGTCTCGGCCTCGGCGATTTTCTTCTGGGCCATCAGCGCGCCGATTTCCTTCGAGACCCGGTTGCGGGTTGCTTTCAGCGTCTCCACCTCTGCCAACGTCTGACGACGCTGTTCATCCAGCGCGAGCACCTCGTCCACCCGCGCCTCATCCCCGGCGCCGCGCGAAGCCAGCCGGGCACGCACCAGTTCGGGCTGGTCGCGGATCAGTTTGATGTCCAGCACGCGGTGAGTATGGCGAAGGGCTGTCCCGCCCGGCAAGCGCGGGCTCGGCGGCCGCTGCGCGGAGAGTGTCTGCCAGCGCGACCCGCCAACGGGTTTGGACTTTCGACGCGGGACCGTACCCGAGGACTTTCCCGGCGCCAACACCCGGCTTGCCGTCAGCAGCCGGGCGGCGCAAGCTGCGTCTATGAACGCCACATTCTCCGCCGCCCTGACCCGCCGTCATTTTCTCAGATCCACCGCCGCCGTGGCTGTCGCCTTGCCCACGGTGATCCCGGCCTCGGCTCTCGGCGCCAACGCCCCCAGCCGGCGCATCCAGGTCGGCTGCGTCGGCGTCGGCCCGCAAGGCCGCGGGGTGATGAGCAATTTCCTGCCCCAGCCGGATTGCCGGGTGATCGCGCTCTGCGACGTCTCGAAGCGCAACCTCGCCGAGGCCGTGAAGATGGTGAACGGTGCCTACCAGGACAACGCCGTTCAGACCGTCCCCGATTACCGCGAACTGATCGCGCGCAAGGACATTGACGCGCTGCTCATTGCCACGCCCGACCACTGGCACGTGCCGGTGGCCGTGGCCGCCGCGCGCGCCGGCAAGGACATGTACCTCGAAAAACCCATGGGCATGTCGGTCGAGGAAGATCAGATGCTCCGCCTAGCCTGCCAGCAGAAGAAGGTCATTTTCCAATTCGGCACCCAGCAACGCTCCAGCCAGCAGTTCCGGCTGGCCTGCGAACTGGTTCGCAACGGCCGCATCGGCCAGTTGAAGAACATTGACGTCTGGTGCTCCGCCAGCCGGCCCGGCGGCTCCACCGCGCCGATTCCGCCGCCCGCCGACCTGGACTACGACTTCTGGCTGGGGCCCGCGCCGGAGACACCCTACACGCTGGGCAAGGCTTACGACGAGGACGGCGCCTGGAAGACCTGGTGGTTCAATTACGACTACGCACTGGGCTTCATCGCCGGCTGGGGCGTGCACCCGCTGGACATCGCCTACTGGGGGCACCCGGACATGATGAAAGGCGTGTTGATGGTGGAGGGGCCGGGCGTGTTTCCGCTCGAAGGGGCGTGCAACACCGCCATCGCCTGGAGCGTGAAGTTCCGCTTCGCCGACGGCGTCACGATGCATTACCGCGGCACGCCCAACGGCGCCGAGCCGCTGGCGATCAACAACTTCAACGATTGGCGGGCCAAGTACGGCCAGATCGTGGACCACGGCACCGCTTTCGAGGGCACCACGGGCTGGGTCATGGTGGACCGTACCCAGATCCGCACCTCGCCGGAAAACCTGGTCGAGACGAAGTTCGGCGGCAACGACGTGCAACTTCCCAGGAGCTCAAACCACGTCCGCAACTTCCTTGACTCGGTCAAGAGCCGCCAGCCGGCCATCTGCCCGATCGAGGACGCGGTGCAGGCGGACATCCTGTGCCACCTCAGTGACCTGGCGACGCGCCTGAAGCGACCGCTTGAATGGGATGGCGGCGGGGAGAAATTCGTCGGCGATCCCGAGGCCAACCAGCGACTCAAACTGCGCAAACAGCGCGCCAAATGGGCGATTTAGCTCGGCTGGAGAGTGGTGGTTCTTGGTGCGTGCCAGGTGGATGCTGGAGGCCGAAGGCTGGATTCTGACTTTTGAAGTTCAAACCTCGACTTTCGACAATGGACTTTGAGCCTGGCCCTGGGACTCGGGACTTTCTGTCCGCCTGCCAGAAAAACGCAACTCAGCCGGGACGATTCAATTGAGGAAGGCGATCACGCGTGCCTCAGCTTCTGAGGCGGGTGGGTTCTTCGGGCCAATTGCATCGTCCAGCCTCAGCCCTTCCGTTTCCCCAACCGGTCCCTGAACGTCAGTTCGGCAATCCCAGACTTGTCGAGTTGACCCAGGCCGGCCCGCACCATGCGGCGGTACTGACGGGCGGTGGCCGTGGCGAGCGGCAGGTTCAAGCCCAATTCTCTGGCCAGGGCGAGCGCGATGCCCGAGTCCTTGGCTGCGTGCTCCGCGGAGAAGAAACAGGCGTGATCGCGCTTTTGCATGTCCTCGCCGTCGGTTTGCAGCACTCGCGAGGCGGCGCCGGTCTGGCCGAAGACCTCGCGCACCATCGTCAGATCCAGTTTGCAGGCGTGCGCCAGCGCCAGGCCCTCGGCCAGCGCGGCGGTGTTCATGTTCATGACCATGTTGACCAGCGCCTTGAGCGTGGCTGCCCGGCCCGTGGGGCCGATGTACCGTACCGTGCTGCCCAACTTGTCCAGCAACGGGCGCACGCGCTCGAAGACCGTCGCCTCGCCGCCGCACATGAGGTAAAGCGAGCCGTCGCGGGCTTGGGGGATGCTCGACGCCATGCAGGCCTCCAACGTTGCGGCGCCCACCCGCCGGGCCGCTCGCGCCACTTCCACGTGGACGCGCGGCGTGACAGTGGCGCAGTTGATGAACACCCGGCCGCGCGCCCCGCGCAGCAAACTATCACCCGCCGACGGCGCGGCAAAGATGGTGCGCATCGCGGCATCGTCACTCACCACGGTGAACACGGCGTCCGCCGCGGCCGTGATGGCGGCCAGCGATTCGGCCGGCGCCGCGCCCAATTCGGTGGCGAGCGCGCGGGCGGCGTCGGCGCGTGTGTCGTACACGGCGGTGATGGTTTCGCCACAATCTTTGAGCCGGCGGGCCATGTTGGCGCCCATCCGGCCCAGTCCGACAAAAGCGATGCGTTGGTTCATGCTGGCGGCGGCAAAAGTAGTCCGGAAAACCGCGCGCGCCAGTGGCCGCGAATCCGGAGTGCTGTTCGGCTCCCAAGTCCAAGGTCTGCTGGTAACAGGCCACGGACGAACGACGAAGATCCCAGGGGCGAAAGCCGGAATCCGGTTCCATGCATCCGGCGTCTGCCTGCCATGAGCAACGAACCACGAGCCTGGACCAAGAGCAACGCACCCTCGAATGCCTCCGGCCCTTCCGCCAAAGTGTTGGCTTTCGGCTCGACATCGCCGCGGACCGGAATTTCAGTCTGGGCGCATGAACACCCTGCTCAGTCGCCGCCAGTTTCTGCGCCGCTCCGCCACCCTGGCCACGGGTCTTGCCGCCGCCGGTCCGGGCCGGCTCCGCGGCCGCGCCGCGGCCAACGGCAGGTTGAACGTCGGCTTCATTGGCGTGGCCCATCGGGCCGCCGAGAACCTGGCGGAAATCGCCCGGCTCGCCGAGGCCGTAAACGTCGCCGCCTTGTGCGACGTGGACGACAACTACCTGGCCGAAGCCCGCGCCAAACATCCGGCCGCGCGGACCTACAACGACTTCCGCCGGCTCATTGAGCAAAAGGACCTCGATGCCATCGTGGTCAGCACGCCGGACCACACCCACGCGGTGGCCGTGGCCGCGGCGTTGCGGACCGGCCGCCCGGTGTACTGCGAAAAGCCGCTGACCCGCACCGTATCCGAGTGCCGCGCCCTCCGAGAACTGGCTGCCAGTACCGGCCGGCCGACGCAACTCGGCACGCAGATTCACGCCGGCGGCAATTACCGGCGCGTGGTCGAGCTCATCCAGTCCGGCGCCATCGGGGCGGTGAAGGACGTGCATGTCTGGAGCGGCGCGAGCTATGGCGGCAGGGAGCGGCCCACTGCGCGTGTGCCAGTGCCGGCCGGGTTGCATTGGGATTTGTGGCTGGGGCCGGTGCCTGAGCGCGAATACAGCCCGGAATACGCACCGTTTTCCTGGCGGAACTGGTGGGCCTTCTCCGGGGGCACGCTGGGGGATTTCGGCTGCCATTTCATGGACCTGCCGCACTGGGCGCTGGACCTGCGCCTGCCCGAGTGGGTGGAGCCGGTGGACGGCCCGCCGGTGCATGCCGAATCCGTGCCGCCGTGGCTGATTGTGCGCTACCACTACCCGGCTCGAAGTCGCGCCGGGCAGACGCTGCCGCCGGTGACGCTTACCTGGTACCACGGCGGGAAGCAGCCCGAGGCGCCGTTGCTCGACGCCGAGCAGCGGGAGTATTTCAAGAGCGGCGTGTTGTTCCTCGGCGAAAAAGGCAACCTCCTGGCCGATTACGGCCGGCGTCACCTCCTGCCGGCGGAACGGTTCAAGGACTTCCTGCCGCCGGCGCCAACGATCCCGGACTCGATCGGCCATCACAAGGAATGGATCGAGGCCATCCGTAACGGCGGACCGACGACCTGCAACTTCGACTACTCGGGCGCGCTCACCGAGGCGGTGCTGCTGGGCAACGTGGCCTACCGCACGGGCCGGCGCGTTGAGTGGGATGGCGCAACGGGGCAGGCCAGGGGCGTGCCGGAGGCGGCGCAGTTTGTGCAACACGCCTACCGCCCCGGCTGGCGGCTTTGAGCCGGGACGGCGGGCAGTTCGGGTACCCGCCACCGCTGGGCGGGCGGCGGTGGCGCCGGTGTCCTTGCTTACAAGCGTCACGGTCTGACGACCTCGTCCAGAGCGGACGGCCACCGCCGGGGTGAACGACCAAGGCCCGAGGATTGCGAGGCTCGCCCGAGTTTCGCCCCACCACGTGAAGGCCGGACTGGCTGGAGATAGAGCCGCCTCCGCCGCGCCGCAGACCGAATTCCACCCTTGCCAGCGCCGGCGCCGCCCCTGACGCTAGCGCCCACGACGGGCAACCATGTCTCAACTCAACGGCAAAATCGGCATCGTGTTTGGTGTGGCCAACAAACGGTCCATCGCCTGGGCCATCGCGCAGGCCTGGGCCCGCGCGGGCGCGCGGCTGGTGTTCACCTACCAGGGCGAACGGCTCAAGGACAACGTGGCGGAACTCGCCGGTACGTTCGGCGCGGACACGCTCCTGCTGCCCTGCGATGTGACGAAGGACGAGCAGATCGCGGCGGTCTTCGAGACGGTGGGGCGGACGTACGGCCGGATGCACCTGCTGCTCCACTCGGTGGCCTTCGCGCCCAAAGACGCGCTCGAAGGCCGGTTTGTGGACACCGGGCGCGAGGCGTTCCGCATTGCCCACGACGTGAGCGCCTACTCACTGGTGGCGCTGGCCCGTGCGGCCGCCCCGCTCATGGTGGACGGCGGCAGCATCATCGCCATGAGCTATTACGGCGCCGAGAAAGTGGTGCCGCACTACAACGTGATGGGCGTGGCCAAGGCCGCGCTCGAGGCCTGCACCCGCTACCTGGCCTACGACCTCGGCCCACAGCAGATCCGCGTGAATTGCATCAGCGCCGGCCCGGTAAACACCCTGGCGGCGCGGGGCATCAGCGGCTTCGTCGAGATGCTCCGGCATTACGAGCAGAAGGCGCCGCTCAAACGCAACGTTACCCCCGAGGAACTCGGCGCCACCGGCCTGTTCCTGGCCAGCGATGGCGCGGCTGCCATCACCGGCCAGGTGATCTACGTGGACGCCGGTTACCAGATCATGGGCATGTAAGCCGGCAGGCAACCGACGGCGCGTGCCTGCAAAGCGTGGTGTTGTCGCGGCCGTGCTGGCTTTTCCACACCCTCCGCCATCCGGTGCATAATAACCCCGCGCGGCAGCACCCGGCGCGTCCGCCGCCGCTGCCGGCGCTATTCAAACCGGCAATTCAACTCCACTGCCGCCGCCAGCCGGCGCAGATACTCCTCCCGCGAAATCTCGACCGCGCCCAACCGCCGTGTCACTGGCGTGAGCATCTGGATGTCGAACAGGGCAAACCGCCGCGCCCGCAACCGGTCCACCAGCACGGCCAGCGCCACCTTCGAGGCGTCGCTCACCCGGTGAAACATGGATTCCCCGGCGAACAAACCCCCGACGGCGACGCCGTAAATGCCGCCCGCCAGCTCGTCCCCGCACCAGCACTCGACGCTATGAGCATGGCCGGCCTCGTGTAACCGCGTATACGCCTCGATGAAGCGTGGGCTGATCCAAGTGCTTTCCCGCCCGGGCGCTGGCGCTGCGCAGCCTTCCATGACTGCGCGAAAAGCCCGGTTCATCGTGACGCGAAACCGGCCCGACCGCAGCGTGCGTGCCAGGCTGCGCGAAACGTGAAAGTGGTCGAGTTCGAAAATGCCGCGCGGGTCGGGCGACCACCAGGTGAGCGGGTCGTCCGTCCAGGGGAAGATTCCGTGGCGGTAAGCCAGCAGCAGCCGCGGAACCGAGAGGTCGCCGCCCAGCGCCACCAGGCCGGCGAACATGCCGCGACGCACCGCCTTCCGGGGGTCGGGGAAGACCAGTTCCGCGGTGAGGATGGGCGGCCAGGCGTTCATGCCACGGATTCGCGAATCCCGTCACACTGGCGCACCAGGCCGGGCGGCCGGGTCAGGCGGGGGCGGACGGCGGTCGGGGTTCCGCGGTTTCGCGCCAGTCAAAGGCGCGTTTGCGCAGCGCGTACAGGTAGCCGACGAAGAGCACGCCGAGGAAGGAAACCATTGCCCAGAAGATCAGGTTCGCCGTGGCGGATTCGCGAAGCAGGTCGCGGAACACCACGGCCCACGGATACAGAAACACCACCTCGATGTCGAAGAGGATGAACAGCATCGCCACGAGGTAAAACTTCACCGACAGGCGCGAACTGCCCGACCCGACCGGTGTCATGCCGCATTCATACGGCACATCTTTGGCAGCCGGCCGGCGCCCGGCCTTGCCCAACAGGTGGGACAGGACCAGCATCCCGCCGGTGATCACCACCGCGAGCGCCAGCAGCATCAAGACCGGTAGATATTGCCCAAGCTGCGCGTCCACGGGCGCAAGCTAGGAATCGCCGCCAGTCACCGCAAGCCCAAAGCCCGCGCGGGAAGGCTGGCCCACGGGAAACCAGGCTCAGCCGAAACACGGAAGCCCGGGACAGAAATTGCGAACTCAGCAACGCAGGAAGGGAAATCCGAAGTCTGTCTTTGAATCCCACGTCCAAAGTTGAAAGTCCCGCAGGCCACCGTTGCAGGTCGAAGCTCGAAAGCCAGCCTCCAGCCTTCGCCGGCCACGAACCGTGAGCCACGAACCAAGAACCCAATCCGCATTCCGCATTTCAAATCAATCCCGCCACTTGGCTCCAATTGAATCGGTGGTTTTTGATTTCACCGGCCGGCTGGTCGGCCTAGCCTCACGCCTGTGAATCTGGCCGCAGTTCGATCCCCGCTCGGATGGCTGGGTGCCGCTGGCGCGGTGCTGGGATTACTGGCCGGTTGCGGCCGGCAGCAACCCGGTGCGGCGGACCCGGTCGGCCCGCCGGTCCGCGAGGTGCGGACCGCTCCGGCGGTGGCGCGCCCGATGGAACGGACGGTGGACGCCACCGGGTTCCTGCTACCGCACGAGGCGGCGACGCTCAGCGTGAAGGTCTCCGGCCGGCTGCTGAACCTGGCCGTGGATCTGGGCAGCGCGGTGAAGCCCGGCGACCTGATCGCCCAGGTGGAGCCGCGCGATTACGAGCTGCGCGTGCAACAGACCGAGGCCGCCCTGGCGCAGGCGCGCGCGGCGCTGGGCCTGCCGCTCGAGGGCACCGACGACCATATCCCGCCCGAGAAAACCAGCCCGGTGCTTCAGGCCAGGGCCGTCCTGGACGAGGCCGCCAAGAACCGCGAGCGCGTGCTGCGGTTGGCGGAACAGGGTATCAGCTCGACCGCCGAGCAGGACACGGTGGAAGCGGCGTTCAAGGTGGCGCGCAGCCGGTATGAAAGCGCGCTGGACGACGCCCGCACCCGCCAGGCCGCGCTGGCCCAGCGTCGGGCCGAGCTCGAGTTGGCGCGCAAGCAACTCGCGGATACCGCGGTGCGCGCGCCCTTTGCCGGCGTGGTCCAGGAGCGTCTGGCCAACCTCGGGGAATTTCTGCCCGCGGGCTCGCCGGTGGTCCGGCTGGTGCAGATCTCGCCGCTGCGCCTGCGCCTGGAAATCCCGGAACGCAAAACCGCGGACCTGACCGCCGGGCAGACGGTGCGGTTCACCGTCGAAGGCAGCCCGGAGATTCATGAAACCCAACTGGCCCGCCTGAGCCCGGCCTTGACCGACCAAAGCCGGGTGATGGTGGTGGAAGCGGACGTGGACAATCCTGGAACCTTCCGCGTCGGCGCTTTTGTGCGCGCCCAGATCGTGGTCGCGAAAGAGCGCGGCGTGGCGGTGCCGGCGGAGGCCCTGGTGGTGTTTGCCGGCCTCGAGAAGGTCATCTCCGTCCGTGATGGCAGGGCGCAGGAGCGCCTTGTGACCACCGGCCGGCGCGGCCCGGGCTGGATTGAAATCGTCTCCGGGCTGGACGTCGGCGAGGCGGTGGTGCTCGATCCGGGCAACCTCCAGACCGGCCAGGCCGTGCGGGTCGTTGCGCCCGTCCCCGCCGCGGCCAGTTCGGCCTCGTCATGACCGCCCCGGCCGCCACCCGCTGTCGCTGAAGCGCCGATGCAAAAACTTGCCGAAATCTGCATCCGCCGCCCGGTCTTCGCCTCGATGCTCATCCTGGCGCTGGTGGTCGTGGGTACCGCCAGTTACCTGCGGCTCGACGTGGATCGCTTCCCCTCCGTGGACCTGCCGACGGTGCGCATCTCGACGCGGCTGCCGGGCGCTTCCCCCGCGGAGGTGGAATCCTCGGTGTCACAACCCATCGAGGAGGCGGTGAACACGATTGCGGGCATCAAGGAACTGCGGTCGGTGAGCGGCGCGGGCTCGTCGTTTGTCATCGTGACCTTCGAGCTGGACCGCGAGATCGAAGCGGCCGCGCAGGACGTGCGCGACCGCGTGGCCACGGTGCTCCGCGAACTGCCCCGCGATGCCGACCCGCCCATCATTTCCAAGGTGGACGCCGACCTCTCACCCGTGATGACGCTCGCGGTGACGGGCGAACGTTCGGCGCGCGAGTTGACGGAGATCGCGGACAAGATCGTGAAGGTCCATCTCGAGCGCGCCCCCGGCGTGGGCGAGGTGAGCCTGGTGGGCGGGTTGGAGCGCGCCATCAACGTGTGGGTGGACGCCGACCGGCTGGCGGCCTACCAGATTCCCATCACGGCCGTACGCGCGGCCATTGAGCGGCAGAACGCGAACATTCCCGGCGGCAATGTGACCGGCGACTTGCGCGAGCACACGCTCCGCACCATGGGCCGCCTGACCGAGGCGGCGGCGTTCAACGACCTGGTGATCGCCACCCGTAACGGCGTGCCCATCCGCGTGCGCGACATTGGACTGGCCGAGGACGGCATCAAGGAACAGCGCTCCCTCGCCCGGCTCAATGGTGTGCCCACGGTGACCCTTGACGTGGTGCGCCAGTCCGGCGCCAACACGGTGGCGGTGATTGAAGGCATCAAGGAGCGCCTGCGCGGGCTGGGGCCGCTGCTGCCGGCGGACGTGCGTGTGGAGGTGCTCCGGGACCAGTCGCGCTACATTTACGAGGCGCTGCACGAGATCAACCGTCACCTCATCCTGGGCAGCATCCTGGCCACGCTGGTGGTGCTGGCCTTCATGCGCGACGTTCGCGCCATGCTCATCGCCGCGGTGGCCATCCCCGCCTCGGTGATCGCCACCTTCGGCATGATGAAGGCGCTGGGCTTCACGCTCAACAACGTCACCATGCTGGCCCTGGTGCTCATGGTGGGCATCGTGATTGATGACGCCATCGTGGTGCTGGAAAACATCTTCCGGTTCGTCGAGGAGAAAGGCCTGCCGCCGTTCGAGGCGGCCCGCGCCGCCACCGCGGAGATCGGCCTCGCCGTCCTGGCCACGACCTTCAGCCTGGTGGTGATCTTTGTACCGGTGTCCTTCATGTCCAGCATCACCGGCCGCTTCCTGTATCAATTCGGCCTCACGGCGGCGGCGGCCGTGTTGGTGAGCCTGTTGGTGGCGTTCACGCTCACGCCCATGATGAGCGCGCGCGTGCTGCAACACCGCCAGGCCGGCGGCCACGGCCGGGTCCGCTCGCGCGGCGGTTTTTACGCGTGGCTGGACACCGGGTACGCCGCGACGCTGCGTTGGGCAATGCAGCATCGCGCACTGGTGATCGGGCTGGCGACACTGGTGGCGGCCTCGGCGGTGCCGTTGTACCACACCGTGCGCCAGGAGTACGTGCCCGGCAATGTGGACGAGGGCGAGTTCGACGTGAGCGTGACCGCGCCGGAGGGCGCCGCGCTCGTCACCATGAACGCCGTGGCCGAGCGCGTCGAAGCCGAGTTGCAGAGCATCCGCGGCGTGCGGTCGGTGCTGACCTCGGTGGGCGGCGGATTCATGGGCGGCCTGAACAATGCGCGCTTCTACGTGCGCCTGGCGCCGCACGCGGAACGCGTGTTCAGTTGGCGCCGCCTGCTTAGCCTCACGCCCTGGCAGGCCTTCCGGGGCAACTACACCCAGCGCGACGTGATGATGCAGGTGCGCCAGCGCCTGCAGAAGTTCCCTGATCTGCGCGTCTCGATCCGCAATCCGCAGACCATCAGCCTGGGCGGGCCGAACTGGGACATTGACTTCGCCCTGCTCGGCCCGGACCTCGAGGACCTGTACCGCTTCGGCGAGCACCTGCGTCGCAAGCACCGCGACTTGGGGCTGGTGGACGCGGACATCACGCTCAAGCTCGACAAGCCGGAACTGCGCCTGGAGATCGACCGCGAGCGCGCCGCACGCCTGGGCGTGGACACCGAGCACATTGCCGGCGCCCTCCGCCTCATGGTCGGCGGCGACCAGCGCGTCTCCCGGTTCCGGGATGAAACCGTGAACGAGGATTACGACGTGCAGCTCCGCCTGCGCGAGGCCGACCGCAATGACCCGCAGGTCATCGGCCGACTGTTCGTGCCCAGCCAGAGCGGCGCACTGGTGCGGCTGGACAACCTGGTGCGCCTGGTGCCCACCGACACCGCCTCGCGCATTGACCGGCTGGACCGCCAGCGCCAGGTGAGCCTGCGGGCCAACGTGGCGCCCGGCTTCGCCCAGGCGGATCGCGTGGCGGCGTTGCGCGCGGAGGTAGCGAGCATGAACCTGCCGCCCGGCTATTCGAGCCGCGTTTCGGGCCGCGCCCGCGAGATGGAAACCACCTTCGGCGAATTCATCTGGGCCTTCCTGCTCTCGGTGGTGCTCATGTACATCATCCTCGCCTCCCAGTTCGAGAGCCTCGTCCACCCCTTCACCATCCTGTTGTCCCTGCCGCTCTCCGTACCCTTTGCCCTGCTTTCGCTGCGGCTGACCGACCAGACCATCAACCTGTACTCCGCGCTGGGCATGCTGGTGCTCTTCGGCGTGGTGAAGAAGAACGCCATCCTCCAGGTGGATCATACCAACCAGCTTCGCGCGCAAGGCCTGGACCTGCTGTCGGCGACGCTCGCCGCCAACCGCGACCGCCTGCGGCCCATCCTCATGACCACGCTCACCCTCATCGCGGGCATGATGCCGCTGGCCCTGGGCACCGGCCCCGGCGCCGAGGAACGCCGCGCCACGGCCATGGTGGTCATCGGCGGCCAGGCCCTGTGCCTGCTGCTGACGCTGGTGGTCACGCCGGTCGCCTATGCCACCCTGGACACCGCCAAGGCCCGGCTGACGGCGCTGTTTCGGCGCTCCCCGTTCGCAACACCCGCACCGGCTGGACAGGCACTGGCCCGGAGTGATCTGCCAACTCCGGAAGGCCGTGTGGGGTGAGGAAGGCTGCGGGTGTACCGGGGCGCATCTAGCGGGGCTAAATGGGTGAGAAGTCAAAAGCCCCACGGGCACCCCATCTTGACATTTTACTCGATTTGACCTGTTTGACACGTCTCGTAAATCGTCACCGTTCCAAGTTCGCCCCTGCCAGCGCCCATGCTTGAAACACCCCCGGTCGTCACGACCTGTACCCAACGCCTGATCCTGGGCGACGCGCGGAATCTGGATTACCTCCCCGATGCGTCGGTGCATCTGGTGGTCACCTCGCCGCCTACTGGAATCTCAAGCGCTACAACGAAACCCCCGGCCAGCTTGGCCATATCGCCGATTACGAGTCTTTTCTGGCGGAGTTGAACAAGGTCTGGGCCGAAGTTTTTCGCGTTCTGACACCCGGTGGGCGGCTGGTCTGCGTGGTGGGCGACGTGTGCCGCTCTCGCCGCGAATACGGCCGGCACCTGGTGTACCCGCTCCATGCCGACATTTGCGTGGCGTGCCGCAAACTCGGCTTCGACAACCTCAACCCGATCATCTGGCACAAGATTGCGAACGCCTCGTACGAAGTTCAAAACGGCGGCGGCGGATTTCTGGGCAAGCCCTACGAGCCAAATGCCATCATCAAGAACGACATGGAGTTCATTCTCATGCAGCGCAAGCCGGGTGGCTACCGCAAGCCCACCGAGGCCCAACGCGAGCTAAGTCGCCTGGCAAAGCACGAATACAACGCCTGGTTCCAGCAGTTCTGGACCCTCACGGGCGCCTCCACCCGGGAGCACCCCGCGCCGTTTCCGTACGAACTCGCCTACCGGCTGGTCCGGATGTTTTCTTTTGTCGGCGACACCGTGCTGGACCCGTTTTGCGGCACCGGCACGACGCTCCTGGCGGCGGCGAACACGGGCAGGAATGGCATTGGCATCGAACTGGACCCCGCCTACGTCCGTCTGGCGGCGCAGCGACTGAAGGCCGAAGTGGGCAGCCTGTTCCACCCGGTCAGGCTTCTGTACGAGCGGGCCGATGCGCTCCCGGCAAATCATCTCCATGACCAGCCGATGACCGGAGGAGACTTCCGCGTTCCTTTGAGCAAGTCGGTGAGTTACCGCCGCGGCGCCCGCAAAGCCGGGCGGGCCGCGAGGGGGTGAGTTGGCTCGGACCGGTGCCGGGGTGGCGCCATCTGCAAGCCGTTAGCGGCCGACACAGCGGGTGCACTGTGGGATCGGCCGTGACGCCGCGCAGCCTGACCCGCCGCCGGTTTTACGCCTCTTCGACCACCTTCCAGCCAAGCGCGTCCGCCAGGGCATAGATGGGTTGCTTGAGGTCGCCGTAGAAGGTGACCCGGTGCCAGCCCCATTGATCCCATTCGCGGAAGAGCTTCTCGAAGTCGCCCACCGGCTCGGCGCACAGCTTGGTGCGGCAGGCGCGGTCGTCCGGGTCGTTACCCACCGCCTTGGCCTGATGGAATAGGATTTGTTTCCGCCCCTGGTCGAATTCGAGCGTCGTGGTCAGATAACCGGTGGGCAGGATCGAGCGCACGGACGCGCCCTGGCGATCTTCGGAATGGGTCAGGATTTCAAACGGATTCGCCGGCCCTTGCGGCCCGAGCGCCCTGTTCGCTGCCACGCAATGCGCGTAGATGATCTGGCGCTTGGCGGTGTCCATCACGGGATCGGAGATGTAGCCCGGCCGGCCGCGCGTCAGGATGGCGCCGATGACCATCGTGGCGGCGGAGCGGACGTCGCACTCGCAGCCGCCCACCAGACCGTCATTGAGCAACTGGTGAAATCCCAGGCACGGGTAGGCGTGGATATGGCCGCCGTAAAAGCCGCCGAGGCAGTTGATGGTGATGGCGTTCGCGCCGTACTTTTTGAGCAGCGCCTTTTCGGCGAGGTACATTGCCGCGGAGGTTTCGAGCGTGCCGCGCGAGACACCTTCAACCCGCCGGGCGGCGCGTTGCCAGCGGTCAGCCACAGCGCGGGCTTCGTCCGGGTCGGCGTTCTTCCAAGCCTCGTTTAATTCGGCGAACGGCACCTTTTGCACCGGGATACCGGCAACGGCCGGTTCTGCGCCGGGGTTCTGGTCGCGCACCGCCAGGATGCGCGAGGCTTTCATCTGGCGCAGGCAGTCGTCGGTGGACACGCAGTTCAAGTTGTCCGTCCGCAGGGCCAGGCGGCCGGCCTTGGCCGTGCGCCGGGTGCGGACGTTGGCCGTGGCGTTGACGAAATCAGCCACCGTGCCGCCTTGCGTGACAAGGGCGAAGCATTTCACGGCTTCGGCGAGGTCTTTGAGGTCCGAGGAGGCCACGAAGCCGACGTTGGGCGCCCGGTTCCGCAGAAACGCCGCGTTGTACACCAGAAAACCGCCGCTGCCACCGAACTGGAAGTCCGCGTACAACACCGGTTTGCCGGAGGTGGCCAGGGTCTGCACCACCTGGTTCCAGCAATTCATCTGGTACACCAGGTAGCCGTCCACGCCGCCGGCGGCCTGGTCCGCCTCGAGAATCTGCCTCGCTTGTTCGGGGCCCGTGGCGGTCGCGCTGATGAAATTGAAGCCCTTGCAGCGGCGGGTCAGTTCGCGCTGCACGCGGTCCATGACAGGTTGGAAATCGAAGCCTTTGTTGGGCCAGTCCGGACCGGGCTGTTGCGGCGCGTGCAAGGCGTAAACGATGCGAATGCGGGTGCGGGTCGCGGGTTTGTCGGCCGCGAGCAGTTGCGCCGGGTCGGCCAGCAAGCCGACCGCGCCGGCGGCGGCTACACTGCCGCGGGCGAGGAAGTTGCGGCGGTTCATCGGGCAGCAGGCACAACCGGCGGGAAGGAATTGAGTTTTCATTGGCAAATCTGAATCGCGAGGTTGAAAAGACACAAATGGGTAATGTCTGACCAAGACCTACGCCCGGCTGGCGGCAGAAGCAAGCACATTGGCAAGGCGCGGAAAAAGCCGGGAAGGTACGGGCTTCGCGGGCGCGCCGAGGCCCCGCGCGCGTTTCCTTTCCCGTTCTCCAGGATTCAAACCAGCCCACCAAGTCCACGGCCGGTTTAGCAAACCCGTGAGCCGAAGTCGGGCGGGGGGACGGACTGCGCTGCGGCCTCCTCCTGCGGTTTTCGGGCTAAACCCAGGAGCAAGCCGCCGACCCGGCCCCGGACCTGAACGGCTGGAAACGCAAACTGTGCCTGGCGAAGCCGGCTAAAAGTCGAACAGGTACACCCGGAAACCGAGGCTAAACAGCGCCATCGAGAAGTCGCCGCTGCCGCTCACCACGTCGGCGACGTCAATCTCGTGCCCCCAGGTGTAAACCCAGCGCGCGTCAGCGCTGAGCGAGAAGTTGCGCACCACGAAATATTCGATGCCCCCCCCGACGCTGAGGGCGGGGTAGAAGCCGCTGGCGTCCACCTTCAGACCCGCGCCGGCCTCCTTACCGTCGTTGAACTCACCATACGCGATCCCGACACCAGTGGCGAAGTAGGGCACCCACCGGCCGCGTTGGAGCGGGTAGCGGAGCCGCAGTTGCGGGATCACCACCCCCATGCCGTACTCGCCAATGGTGCCGTAGTCCTCGATGCGGATGCTATGTTCCAGGCTGTCCGCGGTCAGTTCGATGCCCCAGTTCTCGCCAAAGTCCGCGCCCAGCACCAGGCTGCCCGTCTGGTTCACCGTCCCGCCCAGGGCCGAGGGTTCCGGCACGATGCTCACGCCGGAGGTCCATTCATCGTCCGTCCGCACTGACCCGCCCACGCGCACGCCGAAGTAAAACCGGTTCGGGTCCCGTTCATCCTCGGTCGCCAGCGGCCGCGGCTGGTTTTCGTCGAAATACACCCGCAAACCGAAGGTGAAGATGGCGGAGGACACGTCCACGTCCACGGTCTGGCCTTCCACGGTGCCGTCAATGGGGTTGACCCACATGTATTTGCCTTCAAGGCCGAAGGTGACGTTGTCGGCAATGAAGTACTCGACGCCCGCGCCGGCCGCGACTGCGAAGCTCATGTCCTCGATGTCAATGTCCAGCCCGTAGCCGCTCTTTTTGCGGTCGTTGAACTGGAGGAAGGACGGGCCGATGCCGGCGATGACGTACGGCACCAGCCGGTCTTGCAGCAACGGAAAGCGCAACCGCGCCTCGGGCACAAAGTTCCACGCCGAGACCTCGCCCAGTGTGCCGTACGGCGAGAGCTCGTACTCGCGCTCGAAGAAATCCAGAATGACCTCTCCGCCCCAATTCTGGTTGAAGTTCGCGCCCACGCCAAACGACCACAGGTCATCCACGCCCCAGAGCGGGGACACGTCGCCGCTGTGAAACCGCAAGTATGGCCGGAACCGATCCGCATCCTCCGCCCGTGCCCGCCCGGGCAGGGTAATCAGGGTCAGCAGGATCAATCCGAGCAGATGCGAAAAGGACCGCGTGCGGCGCATAGAGTGCCTTGTTGTGTATGTCGTTTTTGAGGACTCAGCTCGGCGGGTTGGAGGTGTTTTCCCTGTCTGATCCATCCGCAAACCGGGGCCCCGGCAACCGCCGCGACGAACACTGCGCCATCGGGGTTTGGATAAGCAAGCCTGAGCTTTTAGCCCCGGCCCGCGCTTCTCAACAAAACGGGCGGCGACCCGAAAGCCGCCGCCCGCGAACCCAGTCGAACCCCGGTCGCTGACCAGCTTCAGACCAGCGACATCCCTTTCGGCACCTTCACGATGATCGTGCCTGCGATCTTGTCGTGCCAGCTCTGCCGGTCCGCCGACCAGCCGGCCCAGAAGAACCCGACGAACAGCGGCAGGGCCGAGAAGATCGCGGCCAGCGACCGCACCAGTGCCACCGACCAGTCCAGCGGCCGGCCGTCCATCCGCACCACCTTCAGCCCACAAACGATGCCGCCGAGGGTCGTGCCTTTCCAAGCCCACATGGCCGTATGGTAGGCGATCAGAATCAACACGAAGCCGGGGCCCAGCAGCGGTCCGGGAAAAGCGGCGAACAGCCAGGCCAGCAGCACCAAATCCAGAAACATCGCACCCGTACGAATCCAGAAACCAGCCCTGGGCAGTACCGCGAGTTCCGCCGTCGAGCCGCCGTCGGTTGCGGGGGCCAACATTCCACCGGTCTCCGGGGTCAACGCCGTCCCACCCGGGGCCGGCATACTGAAGGCCAGGGCCGTGTCCGCTGCTGGCGCCGGGCCGCCAGCCGGGCCGCCGGCGACGGGAGGCGGGGTGATGGCTGGAGCGGGCGGCGGCACCTTGGCCGCCCGGTTGGCGCGGATGACTTCGATCACGGCCAACAGCGAGACGCCAAAAGCCAGCGGAATCGAAAGCCCGTACACCACGAAGCCAAACAGCGGCACCATGTACAGCAACGTCACCACGACAAAGCCCGCAACAAATCCTAGCAGCGGCGGGCAGGTGCCGTCGGCGTGGAAACGCCGGCAGATGCTGCGCCCGATCCACTGAAACATCGCCGCCTTGCCAATGACCAGCGCTGCCATGCCGGCCAGAATCACCAAGGGGAGAACCAGGAGCCCCACGCCCGAGGCCAGTAGCACGAAACTCAACGGCGCGCTGAGGATCAGGCCCAGCAAGCCGATGCCGAACGCCGGCAGCGCCTGTTTGTCCAGCGTCTGCTCGCATACCTCGACCGGCCGGGGCAGCAGGGCGGCCACGAGGAGGTACAGCAGGAAATGCAGCGCCACCACAAACCACACCCAGCCCACGCCCGGCGGCAGCGGTCGCCCGAGCAGCAAGCCGTAGCGGAACCAGTCGCCGACGGCGGGCAGGAAGCCGGCCATCTGGATTTTCTGGCCATGCAGGGTCGCGCCCGGGGCGAGGTTAAGTTTGCCGCCGATCACAATGGTTTCGCCGTGCACAACCGTGTTGGGGCCCAGTTGGGCATCACCCATGACCACCACCAGGTCGCCACCCACCTCTCCGTCCAGATCGAGGTTGCCGAACACGGCCACGCACTCGGCCGCGACGCGACCGCGGACCTGCGCGTCGCCAAACACCGTCACACACACGTCGTCCACGTCGCCTTCAACTTGGGCGTTGCCAAACACGGTCACGACCACCTCCGCGCGGCGGCCGGCCTTGAGTTCCGAGTTGTTGAAGACGTTCACCACCTCGCCGACCGAGCGCGGCCGCTCGTCGCTCGTGGCCACGCGCACGCGCGCGCCGGAGGTGATTTCGTCCCGTTCTTCCGCCGCTTGGGCGAAGGTCGGCGACGGGAAGATGAAAGCGGCGGCCAGGCCGGCAGCCAGCAGGCCCGCCCGCACCCGACAATCAAACTCAATGCGTTTCATGCTCCCTCCCAGCTTCTGATTGGTGGAATGCCAACCGATACAAAACCGTGCCCAGTCCGACGCAAACGGCGTACATGAGCGTCCCCAGCGCGCCCAGGCCGATCCAGACCCACACGCTCACCTGCTGCTTGAGCAGACCCAGCGCCTCGCACACAGCCAACCCCGCGGCCCAGATTGCTTCCAACGGCGCCAGCCAGACATTCAGCCGGGCGCCAACGGTTCCCGCCGCGGCGAACTCGCTGAAATGCAGGGTGGCGTAGGTGAGCGCGCCCAGGACGAACGAAACGGCCAGCAGGGACATTGCCCGGGCGTAGCGCGGCCATTCCAACCAGGGCCGGGCATACCAGGGCCGGTGGGCGCGGGCGGCGAGCGCGGTCATGACCCGCGGCGCCAGGCTGGCGGGCGCGGGGCGGTCGGGCAGTTGCCGAAGCTGCGCGTCCAGCCAGGCTTCCAAATTGTCTCTGTTTTTGTTTACGGGCGGGTTCATGACTTGCTCACGGTATCAGGACACGGCGGCCACAGGGAAAGTTGCGGCAATTTTCAGCCGCGAGCCAGTGAGGAACGGGGGCCGTCTTCGAGATTGGCGTGCTTGGTTGATGCGACCTCGGATTCATACCAGGTGGACCTCCGGGTTGCGCATCAGCTTGCGGCGGAGCGCCTCGCGGCCGCGGTGGATGTCGGTCTTCACCTTGCCCAGCGACACCTTGAGTCGGGCGGCGATGTCTTCGTAGCTCAGGTTCTCGAAGTGGTACAGCACCAGCGGCACCCGCTGGGCGGCTGGCAGGGCTTCCAAGGCGGCTTCGAGGATTTCCCGCTGGTCGGCAGCATCCACGGTCTGCTGGTGCGTGTCCGGCGCGGCCAGGGTGTCGGTAAAACTGCGGCCGGTGTCCTCCTCGTCCGCGGCTTCATACTCGGAAAAGAAGCGCCAGCGGTTGCGGTAACGGGTGAGGTGGTTGAGCGAAAGGTTGCGGGCCACGGTTCTGAGCCAGCCGCCGGCTGTGGGGCTGGCGGCCAGCTCCTCAAAGTGCTCGTACGCCTTCAGGAAAACCTCCTGGGCGATGTCTTCGGCCTCCGCCGGACTGCCCACCAGGCGCAGCGCGGTCGTGTACACCAGATCCTGGTAGTTCCGCAGGAACGCCTCGAACTGGGCCGGGTCGTTCATCAAAGGGCGGTTTGGCAGTCTGGCCTGACTATCAAACCATGTCCATTCTCGCGCCCAAAACCCGTCCCGGAAGGCGAAAGTTGCAAAAAAGTTCAAACGAAATCCCGGCCGCCGGCGTATTACCCCCGTACGCATGAAGCGACAGGTCTCCATTCCGGAAACAACAGGTGGAACAACGGGTGGGTTCGGGCAAATGGCAAGGCGGCGCCTAGCCCCGTTCCTTACCGGCCGACAAGTGCTGGCTGCCCGCGCCCGGCCATGAGCGCCTCCCGGTTTCAAACTCTCAAGTCTTTGTTCGCCCCCACGGACGAGCAACTCATGTGGCGGGTGCAGATGACCGGTGACCCCGGGGCGTTTGGCGAGCTGGTGCGGCGCTGGGAAGCGCCCATCCAACGGCTCTGCGCGCGGCTCACCGGGGATGAACACTGCGCCGAAGACCTCGCCCAGGAAGTCTTCACCCGCATTTTCCTACACCGGGCGTCATTTCAGCAGGGCGCGCGGTTTTCCACCTACCTCTGGCGCGTGGCCCTGAACCACACCTACAGCGACCTCCGCAAACCACGCCACCGGCGCGAGACCTTGCTCGAAACCCCTTCCGACGACGCCGAACCCGCGCACCTGAAGCTCGCCGACGACGGCGCGCCCGCCCCGGACGAGGCCCTGGCCCGCCGCGAAACCGGCGACGCGGTCCGCCGGGCACTGTCGGAACTGCCCGAAGCGCTGCGTGTGTTGCTGGTGCTGCGCCACTATGAGGGCCTGAAGTTCCGCGAAATCGCCGAAGTCCTGGACCTGCCCGAAGGCACCGTGAAGACCCGCATGACCGAGGCGCTCAGCGAGTTGGCCCGCCGCCTGCGTCGCATCCTTGAACCACCGCCCGGCCCACCGCCCAACCGGCGCGTGCGGCCGACCACCCTTACTGTTGTATGAACCTGAATCTTCCCACCCCGCACCCCGCGCCCGAGCAATGGGCCGATTACCTTTACAACGAACTCGCCCCCGAGGTCCGCGCCAGCCTGGACAAGCATATGAGCGGCTGCGCGGCCTGCCAACGCCAGTTCGCGGAATGGCGCGAAACTATGACCGCGCTGGATGCCTGGAAGGTCCGCCCGCGGGCCCGGCCATTCGAGGTGCTCGTCACTTACGCCCGCTGGGCCGCCGCCGCGGTACTGGTGCTGGGCCTGGGCTGGGTGGGCGGACGCCTGGCCGCGCCGGAGATCCCGGACGTTCTGCGCTTGCGGGCCGAGGTGCGCGCCGACTTGGAGGCGGAATTGCGCCAGCAATTCGAGACCCGGCTGCAAGCCGCCCTCGCTGCCGCCGAGCAACACACGGGCGAAAGCCTTCAAACCCTGGCCGCCGCCTGGGCGGCGGCGCGCGCCGAGGACCAGCAGACCACACTGGCCTTGTACCAGCGTGCCGAACGCCAGCGCCTCAGCGACCACGCCGCGTTGCGCCGTGACCTCGAAACCGTGGCCGTCGTGGCGCAGGACGCCATCGGCGCCACGCGACAACAACTTGCCCAACTCGCCGTTCTCACGCCGGCCCCGACGGCCGGCGGCGGCGGAGAGGAAAACCGTTAACCCGCATCCACACCATGAAGACACCGTTCAACATCCCGTTGACATTGACCACCACCCTTGCGTTGGCCGCGCTGACCGGCCGGTCGGCACTGTTCGCTGGCGACGCCCCTCCGGGGCCGGAGGCGCCACCGCCGGCGCCCCCAGTAGCCGAAGCCGCCGCAGTGCTGGCCGATGCCGGCCGGCAAATGGAGGAAGTCAGGGCCCAGGTGGCCGCTGCACTGGCTCAGGCCGAAGCGGCTGGAGCCCGCAACATCCTGCTCCACCGGGCGGTGGAACCACCGGAGCCGCCCGAGCCGGCCGAGCCGGCTGCGCCCCTGCCCGTGTTGGAAGCGGCGGGGGGCGTGCTTCAATTGCTGGGCGGTGAGGGTCGGGGCAACGTGTCCCAAATCCTGATCATACCGGCGGAGGAGGCTTCGGAATCCAAGCTGGCCGAGTTGCGCGAGGACCTGACCGTCTTTTCTCGCATCCTCGGCAAGGCGGCTGGCGATGAACGGCGCCGCGGCCAGCAGATGGCGCTGGGTATCGCGGTGTCCACCTTCCCCACCCTGCGCCGCCCGGAAGCGCTGTACCTGGAGGGCTACGGCGCGGTCCTGTTGCTGAGCGTGCCCTTCCCGCTGGCCGCCCCGGCGGCTGAAAAGGACGCCCCGGCGGCCGACAAACCGGCCGACAACCTTTGGGAGCGGACCCGACGGGAATTGTTCGGGGGCGGGCCGGGCGGTCCCATGCCACCGGACCCCTTCCAGGGCGAGTTCTGGGAGCGGTTGGTGCCCGACGCCAAGGGGGCACCCTACGACGCGCGCCGGGTGGAAAAGCTCCAGCGCGACCTCGTCGAGGCTCTCCAGCACGGCACGCACCTGCGCCACGTCAAGCCGGAGGAGAATCTCCTGGTGGTCGTGACCGGCACCAGCGCCGCCCCCCGTCATGAAGTCCGGGTGGAGCGCCGACTCGGTCGTGGCGGCACCGCGGAAACCCGTCGGGAACAGGTGATCGCCGGGACCGGCGTGCCGGGAACTGAAACCCTGGTCCTGCGCGTGAAAAAAGCCGACGCCGACGCCCTGGCCGCGGGCAAGGTTGACTCCGAGGAATTCTGCAAGCGGGTCTGCGTGCGGCAGTATTGACACCCGAATGGGGGGGCGCGCCGGGTAGCGGCCGGCCCGGCAGGGCGGGACTCCGCCGAGCCCGGTGATTTCTCGATCAAGGTTCGGAAAGACTCCCGCCCTGCCGCGATCGGCTGTGGCATTACTCTTCGCCGACACTTTGCACTGCCCGAGACGACGGCGACCGTGCCATGCTGCGGCCATGAACCGCCGCGAGTTTCTGACCGCGACCGCGCTCGCTTCGCTGGCGGGCGGTTGCATCAACCCCGTCTCGAGTCATTGGCGCCTGTGGCTTTCGACCTCTTCGATCCATTTCAAGCGTCTGCCGATCGAACAAGCGTGCGGGCGTATCGCCACGCTGGGCTTCGACGGCGTGGACATCTGGAGCGGCCACGAAGGCTGCCCGCACCTGGACGACGCGTTGAACCGCCTCGGCCCCGACGGTCTGAAAGACCTGCTGACCCGGCTGCGGCTTAATTGGTGCTCGTTTTCGACCTACGTCGGCGGGTACGCCAAATACGCGGCCTTGCTGGGCGGGGTCGGCGGCGGGGTGGCCATCCAGGGCAGTGCCGGGCCGTGTCCGCCGGCGGAACTCACATCGCGGATGAAGACCTTCTTTGAAAGCCTCAAGCCGCTGGCCGACCTCGCCGAGCAACACCGATCCTGGCTTGCCATTGAGAACCACGGCGACGCCCTGCTGGACTCGCTCGACTCGTTCCGGGCCTTCGTGGACCTGAACCCGTTCCGCCGCGTGGGTATCGCACTCGCGCCGTATCACCTCCAGGCGCGCGGCGATTCGGTGCCGGAGGCCATCCGCATCGCGGGCGGGCAGTTGCTGTTCTTTTACGCCTGGCAGAAGGCCGACGGGCTGGCGCAACTGCCCGGCCACGGACCGGCGGACTTCAAGCCCTGGCTGCGGGCCCTGCGAGACATCGGGTACCCTCGTTTCGTGAATCCGTTCATGCACGGCGACGTCGAACCCGGTCAAATGGCCGCCGCGCTTGCCCAATCCCGGACCTACCTCAAAGCACTGGTGTGAACCCGGCCGCCCCCCTAAACTCCCACGACACCTATGACACATCCAGGCATTCCCCGTCGGCGATTTCTCACCCGCTCCGGTGCTACGCTGCTCGGCGTGAGCGCGGCTGGTCTGCCGCAACTGATCCCCGCGCGCGTGCTGGGCCAGAGCCAGCCATACACCCAGCCCAGCGCCAAGGACCGTTTGAACATTGCCATGATCGGCGTGGGCGGCATGGGCAATGGTCATCTGGGCTACATGCTTGCCCGGCAGTCGCGTGGCGACGTGAACGTGGTCGCGGTCTGCGATGTGGACGAAAGCCGCCTTGCCGCCGCCGTGAAAAGCACCGGCAGCAAGGCCACGCCCTACCGCGACTACCGTTACATCTTGGAGCGGGCGGACGTGGACGCCGTGGTCATTGCCACGCCGGATCACTGGCACGCCGTCCAAACCGTCCACGCCTGCGAATCCGGCAAGCACGTCTATGTCGAAAAACCGGCCTGTTGCACCATCGAGGAGGGTAAGGCAATGGTCCGGGCCGCCCGTGAAAACAAGGTGGCGGTGCAGGTCGGCTCGCAGGGCCGTTCCCAGCGCGAGGCTTTTTATGCCCACCAGTACATCGCCAACGGGATGTTGGGCCGCGTGCACACCGTCAAGTGCTGGCACTACGCCACGCCCTCGGACGACAATCCAGTGCCGGACAGCGAACCGCCGCCCGAACTGGACTGGGACCTCTGGCTGGGGCCGCTGCCGTGGCGCCCGTTCAACCGGCGCTATCTGCACGGGGTGTTTCGCTGGTTGCTCGAGTCCGGCGGCGGCCAGATTCGCGACCGCGGCGCGCATGTCATGAGCAACGCCCTGCATTTCCTTGGCGCCGACCACACCGGACCGGTAAGCATCGAGACCAAGGGCCACGTGTCCACCAAGGGCCTGTGGGATTCGGCCATCGAGATGGAAGTCACCTACCATTTCAAAAACCCGGACTGGACGCTCATCTGGGCCCAGCCGGGCGAGATGGTGTCCTACCCCGACCGCGAGCGGGTCAAGCGCGAGGGCATTCGCGAGGGCTACGGCGCGGTGTACTACGGGGACAAGGACAAGCTGGTGGTCTGGGTCGGCGACGGCCAGGTGTACACCGAGCAAAAAGCCCTTGAATACACCCCGCCGCCCAACGGAGTGCAGGTGCCCAAAAGCCCGCGCTTCGATCACCACGAAGACTGGTTCGAGGGCATCAAGACCGGCCGCAAGACCATCATGAACATCGAGGCCGGCGTGGCCACGGCCTTCCTGTGCGTGCTGGGCAACCTGTCCCTGATCTGCGGTCGCAAGCTGCACTGGGACCCGGTCAAACAGGAAATCGTCGGCGACGAACAGGCCCGGCGCCTGATGAGCCGCCCGCAACGCTACCCCTACACGCTCTAGCCCCGACTGCCATTGCCATTTACCACCAATCTCTGGACATGAAACCCAATGCCGCTTCCCTGCTCGCCGCCACCGGCGCCGCGTTGAGCACTGGCGCGCTCGCCGCTGATTCCGCCGCCCTGACGGAGTTTCTCGAAAAGATCAAAAGCCCCGACGACGCCATCCGCGGGCCGACCTGGCAAAACGCCGGGCCGCTGGGCGCGCCAGCGGTGGTCCCGCTGGGCGAGGTGATGACGCACCCCGATTTCGAAATCGCCCGCTCGGCCAGGCGGGCCATCGAGCGGATCGTCCGCCATGCGGGCCGGCCGGGGGCTGATGTGGAACGCCGGGCCGTGGCGGGCGAACTGGTCAAGTTGCTTCGCCACGCGCACCCCGGCGTCCGCAAGCACGCTTTGTGGATGCTCTCGGAAATCGGTGAAGACGACGCCGTGCCACCGATGGCCGCCCTGTTGGAGGACCCGGAAGTCCGTGAGGACGCCCGCTGCGCACTGGAGCGCATTCCCGGGCGGGCAGCGACCACAGCCTTGCGCAAGGCGCTGGCCACGGCCCCCGAGGCGTTCAAATACGTCCTGGCGCACTCGCTGCGGGTCCGGGGCGAAAAGGTCGAGGGATACCCAAATCAGAAACTGGTGCCCACCAAACAGACCGGCGTGAAGGCCGGCTAGCCGATCGCGCCCGGCGGCGGTGTATTCCGCAGCCTGTTCGTTGGTCAGTTCGGCGGCGACGACCTCGCGCTGGCTCAATTGCCGGGCCGGGTCCCGGGCGCGGGCCTGGACAAGTACGGCTGTGCGGAAGGATTCGAGGCGGCGTTGGCCGTGGGCGTTGTTGACGACTCCGAAATCGGGCGAGCCATCCGCGCGGATGCGGCGATAAACGGTCACGGAAACGCCGCCCCCAATTACCCTGCGGGGTCAAGCCGCGGAATTCCGAACGGTGCGCGCGGGGGTGTTTTCATGCGTCACCCCGTCGGGAAAATGTCGGAAGACAAGACAAGTCCGGTCTAAACCCAGTACGCGGGAAACCTGCCACGTCCGTGATTTGTAAATGGAGCCAGTGGTCGGGGTCGAACCGACGACCTACGGTTTACGAAACCGTTGCTCTGCCACTGAGCTACACTGGCTGCCTGCGCGGCGATGAACCGCAGTTCCAGCCCCTCGGCCAGAGAATCCAGCGATCACATCCAGGGCCTTGGTCAAGCAAGCCTGGTTTTCAGTTTGCGCTGGTGATGCTCCAGCGCGGCTGGGAACATCTGCCGGCACCGTCCGGGCGCGATTGAGTATGGCCACCCCGCCCGGCATGGCAACCAGTTTTGCGGTCTTCGCCCGCTCAACGCCGCGGCGAGACACGGCGCGGCATCCGCGCCCGACGAGTCACTTCACGGATTCATCCTGCGGCAGGCCGAGCTTTTCGTAAAGACCACGGCGGCCAGCCTTGTCCCCTTCGAGGATCTTCCGCGCGTAACGAGCCACCTCCTCCGCCCGGGCCCGCGGCACCACGATCACGCCATCGCCGTCGGCGACAATCACGTCGCCCGGCATCACAGTGACGCCGCCGACCACTACGGGCCGGTTGACGGACTCGATTTCGTTGCGCCCCGGCCGGATGCCGCGTCCCGGCCGCTTGAAGTACAGCGGAATCTTCTCGGTGATGATTTCGTCGGTGTCGCGCGCGGTGGCGCTGGTGACAACGCCGACGCAGCCCCGGAGCTTCCACGCCATGATGTTGTTCGATCCGATGGAGCCCACGTCGCTGTCCGGCGCGTCTTCGATCACCAGCGCGGAGCCGGGCCGCAACAGGTTCATGAACGGCTCGGGCGAGCGCCGGGTGTACCACTCGCCCGCCCACTTGTCGTAGTCCTCGTTTTGCATCCGGCCGGCGTGCGGGAGTTGTGTCGGGATGTAGCGCGCGGTGACGGCAATGCCCACGAACCGGTGGGTGTATCGCTCGGTGTCCCGCCAGAGCGGGTGAATGTCGGGCGACATCAGGCCGCGGTTGGGCAGGCCCACGGCGTCCATGCCGTCGCACACATCAGCTACCCGCAGACCCGCGAAGTGTGTCAGAAGCGCGGCGTCGGCCTCGGCGGAGAACACCGGCGTGGCGATAAAATTCGTGCCGGCGCGCCACGTGGCGGTCGCAGGTGGCTCGGCGCCGAGTGCCGGATGGGCGGACCACTGGCAGGCCGCGAGACCGGCCAGTGCGGCAAGGGTGAAGGTGGGCAAAGAGGAGCGGGTGTTCATGGGTCCGTGGGTTGAAGCGGTTTGGGAAAAGCCTCGGCTGCTTGGGCGGCTACTGGCTGAAGACGCGGTTGGTGCGCCAGTAATCGGTAACCATCCAGAGATTGAGCGGGTAAAGAAGCTGGCCGCGCTTCACGAGCCGCGAGCTGCCGTCCGCGAAGGCGTAATTCGAGTAACCCGCGCGCGACTGCCGGCCGCCGCTCAGGTGTCGCGCGCGTTCGATCTGGTCCACGTCGTTGCCCTGGCCCTCGAAGCAATCCATGTAAAAATGCTCCGAGCCCGTGACCTTTTCGCCGAAGACGATCGTCTCGCCGGGCCTGATGATCGCGCTTTCGGATATGCTCTTGCCGCCGATGGCGGAAAAGGGCAGACGCAGCACCTCCTGGAAGTAATCGTTCCAGCCGTTGATGATGAAACTGCGCGGCGCCGAGTCCGGCGCGGGCGGCCGGGTGCCGACGCTGGCGGCGCGGCGGGCGCGGTTGGTCGCGTCGTTGGGGCAGAGCAGCACCTTCACATCTTGGTAACCGGGCTGGAGCTGTGTCGGCCAGCGGTTCTGGTCGGCGCGCGGCGGAAACACCCCGCGGTGGTCGTGCGCGTAAAGCGTCAGCGCCAGCGCGAGCTGGCGTTCGTTGTTCTGGCAGAAGGTCACCTGGGCCCGCGCCTTCGCCCGCCCCAGTGCCGGCAACAGCATCCCCGCCAGCACGGCGATGATTGCGATCACCACCAGCAACTCGATCAAAGTGAAACCGCCATGGCAGGGTCGGGGGGACGACGGATCAGGGCCGGCGGTGGGCAACCGGAAAGGCCAGCCGGACGGCGTCCCGGCCCGGACGGCTGATCGCAGAAGCGCGCGCGGTTGCATGGCTCGAGGGTGCTGACGTCGGCAAGCTAGCGCGGGCGCGGCGCGGAGGGAAGCAAACTTGCGCGGATGGGCACGTCTGCGGCGCAGCGGCATGAGGCGCACCCATTGGCAATACATGTCCTGCGCGGGGCACTGGATTGGGACCGGATGCCCTGAGTTCAGCCTGCCCCGACAGGAAACTGAAGTGCCCCCGTTCCTCGGACCGCGCCCGATTTGCACTTGCGGCGCGTAGGCCAGCCCGCATAGTCAGTCGTGTGGTTACGGCAGCACCGACGTCGCCACCGGAGAGGGATGGGGTCGTAGCTCAGTTGGTAGAGCGTCTCGTTCGCAATGAGAAGGTCAGGGGTTCGACTCCCCTCGGCTCCACCACCCTCCGGCAGACAACCCGGCCGGTACCGCCATGGCCTTCGATCCTTCACCAATCACGCTGTACACGCTGCCCGGTTGTTTGCTGTGCCGCGGGCTCCGCGCCTTCCTCCGCCGGCACCGCGTCCCCTTCACCGAAGTCAACGTGCTGACCCGCCCCAAATTTCTGGCCAATGTGGTGCCCGGCTACCGCAAGGCGTTGCCGATCGTGGTCGTGGATGGCCGGGCAATCAGCGGATGGAACCGACGGAAATTGGCGGCCGCGCTTCATCTGCGGCCACGCGCGAGACCGCCCGCCCGGCAGAGCCGTGAACGAGTTAAAGCCCGTGTCAGCGTCCGGAGCGGCCGCCGACAGCCGGCGTGAGGTCCGGCTCCGTGGACCGGAAAACCCACTGGGGCGATCCGTCCGGTACCTCGGCCGATGGATCGCGGCCCGCCGGGCCCACCGACCCAAACCGCCAGATGTCACCCGTGCGGGTGTAACGCAACGGCGCGCCGGCGCCAAACGGATCGTGCGGCACGGCTTCGAGGATTTCCGGGACCAACTCGTCGAGTTGATCGGGCCAGCGGCCGTGCAATTCGCGAAACGCCCGCAAGGCCAGCGTCAGGCGGCAGGATTCCAGGTACAACTGCCATTGCTGCCAGCTTTCCAGCGTCGGACGCGGGTTGGGCAACACTTGCAGCACCCGCCACACCGCCGATCGGTCGAAGAACCGCCGCCACACTGATCGCGCGGGAGCAGGCCCGGGCAGCCAGGCCGGCGTCGCGCCCGCCGCCGGCAACGCCAACTTGCGCAACGCGTCGAGCGTGCGACTGACGCACGCGGCTTCCATCCGGACAAAATCCGCTTCGCGCGCCGCCAGGGTTTGCAGCCCGGCGAACAATTCTCCCAACGGCCGCAACACGTGCGCGGCGCCGTGGTAATCCGGCTCACCCCGCTGCCGCCAGCCGCTGATGCTGTCCAGCACGTCCGTGACCAGCCGGACGGCGTCCTGCCGGATCAGCATCCCGGCCACGCGCGTGGCGCGCCCCACCCGGCTCCAGTCCGCTCGGCGCGCCGCCCGCAACACCCCGGCCGCGTGATGCACCTGGCGGGCGTACGATTCCGCCGGCCGGCTCGCCAGCCGGCTCACAGCCGCCAGTTCCTGGAGCAACTGACGCGTGGCCGGCAAGGACAGCGGCGGACCGGTGAGCGCCAGACGCCGGAACATCCGGGCCTCGGAGGCATTCAGTTCTTCCAGACCTCGTTCATCGAAAAACGCCGGGAACTCCGCGGCCGGCACCACCGCCGCCTGCAGGCGCCACGCCTCCACCCAGCGGGCCAGGGTAGTGGCCGCGTCGCCCGCAGCGCTAACCGCCCGTTGCCGGGCGGTGAATTGCAAGAGCCGGAACGCATTCTGATCGTCCGAGGTCAGCGTCCGCGGCGGCCGCCAGTCGCCGGCTCTCAACGCTGCTTCCAACGCAGTCCGCGCGGCAGGATGCTCGGACCATTCCACCCCGTGAGACGCGGAGGAAAAAGGCGACGCTCCGGCCGGCCACCGGCCGGCTTTGGATTGCCCGGGCCGTTGGAGCGCCAGCGCTCGCACGTGATGCCAGAAGTTGGACGGCGGCAGGTCATCGGGCGCGAAGAACTCACCGGCATCAAGGGCCGGGACCGGCCCCGGCTCGGGTAGCGCGCTGAAGCCGTACCGCCAGCCATACAAAACGACCACGGCCGCCAGACCCGCCGCGAGGACGGACCCGCGCAGGACCCGCAGCCATTTTTGCCGGTACTTGAACATGTTGGGCGGGGTGACGCCGGCTTCGGCAACACCTGCAACCGACGCCGTGCGCAAAAATCTGTGTTATCAGGCGTGGGGGCGGGCGGGTGCCCGTTCTGCCCTCATTGGAGCTGAATCGTCCGAGCTTGGAACAGGAAAATCCCTCCGTCCGCCCTGTGTTTGCAAGCTCAACTGTGGGCTGGCGCGGGTCAAATATTCCCTCGCAGTCGGAGTACTCATACCGCCAGTGTTAACATTGCTACGTGCGGTGTCTCCGCTGCCCGATCTTTGCCTTTTCACAGCGGGTGATCCCGGAAGTCGAAGTTGGACAATGTGGGCGCACTGCGTTTCGGCCAACTTCGGCATGCGGATTGATTTGCTCGCTCCTTCCAACTCTGCTGGTCTGGTTGGTGGTATTTGGTTCAGCAAGCAGCAGAATAGAACCTCGGACCCGGAACTTGGGACTACGGACTCAGCGGCCGCTGTCCGCGTCGTTTTACTCGTCATCTCGCGGCGGGGGCAGGCTGGCCAGGTGGCGTTTCCACAGTTCGAGTTCGACGAACAGTTCCAGAAACACGCGCGGCCGGTGTTCGTAGTAGCCGGCGCTGATCCAGCGTTTGTCGGATTTCTCGTCGAGGCTCGCGTGCAGCCGCGCGCTGGCGATCACCACCGGTGCGAACGGGTCGGCCGGGATGCCGTCCGCCCAGCGGGTTTCCTTGAGGCGGCGCAGGTACCAGGGCAACGGCCAGTAATCGCCGCCGGTGGCCAGGACGTTTACTTCCATCCGCGCGGGGTCGCCGTGTGTGTGGGCGATGCCCAGCACGCGGTTCACCAGCCGCAGCAGATCCTTCGAGGTGTGGGCGTACACCCACGGATTGCGTTGATCGGTGCTGAACGCACCGTTGGCCCGACGTGCCTGCGCAGCCAACTGCGCCCCGGCCGCCAGCAGCAACGCGGCAAACACCCCGCGCAGCCACGGCTGCCTCATCCATCGCCACAACGCCGCCACACCCACGCCCGCCAGCAGAATCAGGCCATGCAAAAAGCCCAGCACGCACCACGGTGTCTTGTAGCCGATGACCGAGTACACGCCAATGAGGACCACCGTGTAAAAGGTCAGGAACCGCGCCAGCCCGCGGTGGAACGGCGGAAAGCGATCCGGCAGAAACGCCGCCGCCGCGCCGATCAACGCCAGGATGCCGATCAGCAACTCGCTGAAAACCGGTCCATCGGCCGGGTGGAACCAGAACAGGCGCTCGAAGTAAAACATCCACGGATGCAGATGCGGCGAGGCGCCACCCGCGCGCTGAAGCCAGGACAGGTAGGTGCGCAGCGAGTCGAGCGGCCCGCCGGCGTTCTGGAAGAACGAGGTGAAGAACGTCACCGAAACGACCAGCGCTACCCCCGCGCCCAGGGCCAGGTGTCCCGGCCGGCCCGACGCACGCAGCCGGTACCAGGCCTCGCGGCGATCCGGATCCAACGCCAGCACCGCCAGGCCGGCCACGGCCATCGCGGCGAGGTTCAAGACGAAGGTTTCCTTCGTGGCGTGCATCAAGCCCAGCGCCAGGCCTGCCAGCGCCGCCCAACCCCGGGCTGGCCGGCGCGTGTACCGCCACAACGCCGCGCCCAACAGGCCGGTGAAGAATACCAGCAGCATTTCGTGGATGTAGTAACGGCTGAAGAAGACGAAAGCCGTCGAAACCGCGGTCAGCAGCCCGGCGGCGACGGTGCCGGGCGGCCCCAGCGCATCGGCCAGCAAGGCCCCGAGCAGGATCAGCGCGAGGCCAAAAACCAGCGGCACCAGCCGCAGCGTGGCTTCGCGGAGTTCGTCGGAGTTGACGGCGCCGCTCAACCAGGCAAACGGCAGCGTGACGTAATAGAGGCTCGGGCCGTGGTATTCGTCCGGGTCGTAGCGGTATTCGCCGCGGTCCCAGAGCCCGGCGAACTTGTAGGCGTGCACCGACTCATCAGTGTGCAGCGGCCGCTCCTCAAGGCGGGGCAGGCGCAAGCCGGCGCCGAGCGCCAGCGCCAGCAGCAGACCGGTCACGATCCAACGGTTCACGCGCCAGCCTCCCCAATCGGGTGACACCGCGGCCCGCGAACTTCCCCCTGACTTCCCGTCCGGGACCGGACGGGAAAAACAAAACCAGCGTGGAGGCGAGGGCCTGCCACGCTGGCAGTTTGGACAAGATTTGCGGTTGTAGGCTCCAGCATCATCCGGCAATCCGGTTGCCGCGGCGCTGTGCCCGCCGCGTTGGAGCCGCGAATCACTCGGCCGGGATGCCCCAGACTTCCACCTCGGTGTAACGGTTCAGCGCGCTGTACGTGCTGCCCCGGCTGTAGCACCGCACGTAGCGGCCCTCGACCCCCTTCGCGTCAATCAACCGGCCCTCGTAGGTTTCAAAGTACTCCTTGTCCGTGCCCACGCCCAGACCGGAGCTGTTGTCGTAATCGTTGTTGTACACGGTCTTCACGCCCTGGGTGAAGTCGGGGTCGTCAGACACCTGCACGATCACGTCGTGGTACACCTGGAAGGTGTTGTGGGCATGCCAGATGATGATGGCGTAAATCCGGGCGCGTTTTTCGAGGTCTATTTGCACCCATTGGGTGCGCCGGTGCAGTTCGACGAAACTGTTGTCGTTCGACTCCTTGTCGCCGTCGGTGACCAGTTCGAGCGAGCCGGTGATGGGTGATTTGTCGCTGCTGGTCACCTTTTTGCCCAGTGAGAGATTCTGCACGCCTTTGGGCGCCAGGAACGGTGGACGCGGCTTGTCGGACGGCTTTTCAATGTGATCGCCCAGCGGAATGTCGGTGGGCGTGCCCATGAAGGCGGGGATGGGGAGTTTCAAGGGCAGCGGCGCGAGTTCCGCCTCCGCCGCGCGAGCGGAAGTCGCGAGGGCGAGCGCGGCGCCAAGGGCGAGGGGGATGGGGCTCAGGGATTCAAACCAGGTTTTCATGTTCATCGGTTCTGACGTACAACGTTTAGATTGGTGGACGCTGCCGGTATTCAAGCAAAAAGGCAAATCTTTGCGCGGACGCGCCGAATGGCGGTGAATCGTGGCGCCAGTGACCCGCCGGCCGGGACATCAATCTGAGAACCACAGCCCAACAGATCAGGGCTCGGGGGAGTCCCGCCCGGCCCACAAGCCCGGACCGGCGCAAAGGTGCGCTGTGCCCCGGCGTCCGCCGGACGGGCTTTGAAGCTTGCGACTCCGCGGGCTGATGGTACAAGACCGCGCTCGAAGGCATCCTTCGAACCCAGCGGCATGATTGTCATCACTGATGAGCGGTGCACCGCCTACCATCAGCCGGGGCATCCTGAACGCCCGGCCCGGGTGGCGCGCACCGTCGAGAAACTCCGCGAGCAGACCCGGCTGCCCATCACCTGGGCCACGCCGGGGCCGGTGCGCGAAGAGCAGTTGCTCCGCGCCCATGCCCCCGACCTGCTCAGCCGGCTGGCCATGCCGGTGGACTTCGACGCCGACACCCCCACTTACCCGGACATCCGCGCGCACGCCGAACGCAGCGTGGGCGGCGCGCTCAAGGCGCTGGACCTCGCCGGAGGAGGCCGGCAGGTGTTCAGCCTGTTGCGCCCACCCGGCCACCACGCCACGCAGACCCGCGCGATGGGTTTCTGCTACCTCAACTCCATCGCCGTCGCCGTGCTCGAGGCGCTCAGTCGCGGCGTGCGCCGCGTGGCCGTGTTTGACTTCGACGTGCACCACGGCAACGGCACCGAGGACATCCTCCGCGGCCGGCCGGACTGCGCCTTCTTTTCCGTGCATCAGTTTCCGGCCTATCCGGGCACGGGCGAAAGCTCGCACCAAAACGCGCACAACTATCCGGTGCCGCCCGGCGCCAGCCGCGAGGAGTACCGCGCGGAGCTGGCCGCCGCGCTGGATGATCTCCGCCGCTACCAGCCCGCCCTGGTCGGGGTTTCGGCGGGGTTCGACGCCTTCCGTGAAGACCCGCTGAGTGATGCCGCGCTCGAGGAGGAGGATTTTGCCTGGCTGGGCGAGGCGCTTCGTTCGCTGGGCGTGCCGGTATTCAGTGTGCTGGAAGGCGGCTACAGCCGGCAACTGCCCGACCTGATCTTTGCCTACCTTTGTGGACTGACGGGCAAGTAGCCCTCGCGCCGCGCCACCTCGAACCTCGTGAAAACTGCCGCTGCCGGTCTGCTGGGCGGTCTGCTGGGCCTGATGCCGCCCCTGCAAGGCCAGGTGTTGCTGGACGGCCGGCAGGGCACACTGCCCACCGCGCAAGGCTGGTCGTACGCGGCGCTGCCGGGCCTGGCGCGACAGAATCACACCGGCGACGCGGTGCGACTGGTGACCACCGCCACGAACACCGAGGCCGCCGGTTACGCGCGGGTCATCGCCCCGCCGCTGGACCGCCGCGCAGGCGTCAACCTTGCCTTCCGGTTTCGCCTGCCGGTCGAGCGGCACACACGCCCGGACCGCGCCGGCTTTGCGGTGATTCTGCTCGACGCGGAACGCCGCGGCATCGAGCTGGGGTTCTGGCAGGACCAGGTGTTCGCACAGGCGGATCAGCCTTTGTTCACCCGCGGCGAGGAGGCGTCGTACCCTTTCGGGGCCGGCTGGGTGGAGGCGGTGCTCAGCCTGCGCGCCGCGCAATACACGCTCTTCGTCAACCGCGCGCCGCTGCTGACCGGTCTGGTGCGTGACTACACCGCCTTCAAGGGCTTTCCGGACGTGTACGAGACGGCGAACTTCATCTTCCTCGGCGACAATACCATGTCCGCGGCGGCTGAGGTGGAACTGGCAGCGGTCGCGCTCGTGCGCCCGCTCACGGTGATGCTGGAGCCGGCGGGGACGTTGCGCTGGCCGGGTGTGCCCGGGCAGGCGTACACGGTGGAATCGAGCCCGGATTTGCAGGCGTGGGCGTCGGCCGGGCAGGCGGTGTCGGAGACGGGCGATTTTGAATGGCGGGTGCCCGTGGCGTTGGAGCGGGCGTTCTTCCGTGTGACGCACCCTTGAGGGCGCGGCGAGCCCCCGGGGTTCCTCCCAACTGCCGCGGACGTGGCCACCCGCGCCTCTTCCGGGTGCTGTCGCGCGCGACCATTCAAGCGGCCGTTTGCAAACTGAGTGAATAAACCGCGGCCGCGCGGCGCCTTTTCCGCATTGCAGTCCGGGGGGAGGTTCCTAGATTGCGTCCGTGGCTCGGAAGGACCCCAACAACGGCGCGCACGGCGGCAACGACATCCTGGGCATTCTCCTGCTGGGGCTGGCCTTGCTGCTCTTCGCCGCGTTGTTTTCGTTCGACAAGTACGACCTCGCGGCCGTGCGCACGCCGCCGAACGACCCGCCGCACAACTGGGTGGGCCAGTTCGGCGCCCGCATGGGATACAGCCTCTTTTTCACACTCGGCGCGGGCGCGTATCTGCTGCCGGTGCTCCTGCTGGGCTTTGGTCTCGCGCAGTTTCTCCGCGCACTCGGCTACCTGCGCCGCAAATGGCCCTGGGCGCTCCTGCTGGTGGTCACCTGCGCGGGCGGGCTCGACCTGGCCACCGACCATGTGGCGCTGAATCATCTGGCACGCAATCCGCGTGCGATGGGCGCGGGCTTCCTGGAGCAACTGGCCCTCAGCCTGCATGCCCCGGGCGCGGGCGGTGTGCTGGGCCGGAGCCTGAACGATTACGTCTTCGGCTACTTTGGCGGCGTGGGTGCCGCAATCCTGTACTCGTGCCTCTATCTGATCAGCCTCTACGGGCTCACAAACTTCCAGCTCGGCGACTGGGCGCGGGAACTCTGGGCCCGCTGGCGCGCGCCCACCGAGGTCATCCCCGGCGACGAAAAGAGCCTCGAAAAGCGCACGCGCGAACTCGAGAAGGAGGCCCGCCGCCTGCAGGCCGAGCTCGACCGCACCCTCGCCCAAAACGGCAAGGCGCCCGCCGCTCCCGCCGGCCCCGAGGCCGTCCGGCCCGGCCTGGGCCCCGACCTCAAGCCGGTGCCCGAGCCCACCGTGCGCGACCTGAGCGTGCCGCAATTGCGCGCGCCGACGGACAAGACCAAGCCCACCAAGATCCCCGCCGTTTCCTCGTCCGCCGCCGCTGCAGCCGCCGAGGAAGAGCCGGAGATCAACGAGGTCATCCCCGCCCGCGAGGTGGCCGCCGCCACCACCGTGGACATTCTCGGCAAGGCCCAGGCCCTGGCGCCCGCGGCTGCCGCGGCCGCGGGCGCCGAGGTCGCCCCGGACGAAGCGCCGCCGGTGCCACCACCCGTTCCCGACGCAGCGACGGCTCCGAGCGCCCCCGTACCGGCGCCGGTTCCATCCCGGCCGAGCCCGCCGCCCAAACCCAGGCCCAAGCCGCTCGCCGTCTCGCGCCCGCCGCAGATCGGCGACTACAAGCTCCCGACGTTGGACCTGCTGGCCCTGCCGGACCTCACGGTCAAACCCACCGAGTCCAAGGAGGAACTCATGGCCAACGCGCGGCTCATGCAGCAAACGCTCGCGCAGTTCGACATCCAGGTGTCGCCCGGTGACATCACCAAGGGTCCCACCATCACGCGCTATGAGTTGCATCCGGCTCCCGGCGTGAAGCTCGAGAAGATCACCGCGCTCACCAACAACATCGCCGCCGCCCTCAAGGCCGAGCGCATTCACATCCTCGCGCCGGTGCCGGGCAAAAGCTCGGTGGGCGTCGAGGTGCCGAACCGTGTCAAGTCGAAGGTCATCCTGCGCGAGCTGCTCGAATCCGAGGAGTGGCGTGCCACCAAGGCCCGCATCCCGCTGGCCCTGGGCAAGGACGTGTACGGCCACCCGCTGATCGGCGACCTGGCGGACATGCCGCACCTGCTCATCGCCGGCAGCACCGGCTCCGGCAAGTCGGTTTGCATTAATGCCCTCGTGGCGTCGCTGTTGTACAAGTTCGCGCCGGACCAGCTCCGCTTCGTCATGATTGACCCGAAGGTGGTCGAACTCCAGCAGTACAACACGCTGCCGCACCTCGTCGTGCCGGTCGTCACCGATCCCAAGAAGGTCATCCTCGCACTGCGCTGGGTGGTGAGCGAAATGGAGAAGCGCTACCAGATCTTCGCCCGCGTCGGCGTCCGGAATATCAAGGCCTTCAACGAGCGGCCCAAGGACAAGCCGTTGCCCGCCCGCGACCCGGAACTGCCCTTGACCGCGAAGAAGGAAAAGATCGAGGCCGGCGCGGACGGCTTCGCCGTGCAGGTGGACGAAGACATCACCGTCACCGAGGACGAGGACATCGTCATCCCGGACAAGCTCAGCTACATCGTGGTCATCATTGACGAGCTGGCGGACCTGATGCTGGTGGCGCCGGCGGACGTCGAGATGGCCATTGCCCGCATCACCCAGATGGCGCGCGCGGCCGGCATCCATTGCATCGTGGCCACGCAGCGCCCTTCCGTGGACGTTATCACCGGCGTCATCAAGGCGAACATCCCGGCCCGCATCGCCTTCCAGGTGGCCAGCCGCGTGGACTCGCGCACGATTCTCGATGCGATGGGCGCGGACAAATTGCTCGGCAAGGGCGACATGCTCTACCTGCCGCCCGGCTCCGCGAAGCTCATCCGCGCGCAAGGCGCGCTGGTGACCGACCCGGAAATCCAGGGCGTGGTGAACTTCATCGCCCGCCAGGGCAAGCCCAACTACGACCTCGAAATCCACAAGCAACTCTCCGCGCCCGCCGGCGCGCTGGACGACAACGGCGGCTGCGACGAGGACGAGGACCTGATCCAGCAGTGCATCGAGGTCATCCGCAGCGAGCAAAAGGCCAGTGTGTCGCTGCTCCAGCGCCGCCTCCGGCTGGGCTATACCCGCGCCGCGCGCATCATGGACGAGCTGGAAAATCGCGGGATCGTCGGCCCCAGCAAGGGCGCCGAACCGCGGGACATCTTGATTGATCTCGACGGTCAGGGCGCGGACGGCCGGGAACCGGCCTGACCGGTCACGGCGCCCCGCGCGCCGGGCGGGGCGTGCGCGCGAGACGTTGCGCGCAGGCGGTTGATCACGCTTTCCGGTTGGCGGGCGCGGCACTTCCGCGTGGAATGCCGGCATGAAATCGCTCACCGAATACTTGTGGTTCCACGTGCCGGAACGGCGCGGCTATCTCAACATCACGGACACCGTCGCCGATCTGGTGCGCCGCAGCGGCGTTCAGGAAGGGCTGTGCCTGGTCAACGCCATGCACATCACCGCCAGCGTGTACATCAACGACGCCGAGGACGGGTTGCTCCACGACTACGACGTGTGGCTGGAAAAGCTCGCCCCCCACGAGCCAGTAGCCCAGTACTGGCACAACCGCACCGGCGAGGACAACGCCGACGCCCATCTCAAGCGCCAGATCATGGGGCGCGAAGTGGTGGTCGCCATCACCGCGGGCCGGCTCGACCTCGGCCCGTGGGAGCAGATTTTCTACGGCGAATTCGACGGCCGCCGCCGCAAGCGCGTGCTTGTGAAAATCATTGGTGAGTGATCCGAAAATACCGCTCCAGCAGCCCGGCGCTCCGGACAACGCCAGTCCCGCTTTTCACCGGATTTCCGCCGTTGTGGCGAGGAGGCCGCCGGTCCGGTTTGGGCCGGACTGGAATGCATATCGGCGGACCGTCCGAAAACAAAAAGGCGCGGGCAATACCCGCGCCGTGAAAACCTTAAGTGCGTGTTGACCGAAGTTTTGGATCAGGCCTTGCGGAACCGGCGCCAGGCGCCGAAGCCCACCAGACCCAGACCCGCGAGCAGGGCGTAGTCGCCGGGCTCCGGAATGACCAGGTCAATGGCATGGAGGTCCATGTCGCCACTGGCCGGGGTGTCGAAGCTAAACCGCACCCAGTCAATGTTACTGATGTCGGCAACGCCAACAAAGGCCCCCCAAGGGATAAGAATGCTCACGTTCGACGCTCCTGAAGCGACCGCGCCCACCCACGTGGAGGCGCCGACGCCGTCAGTCGCGATGATGACCGTGAAGGCAACCGGGCCGTTGTTGTCATTGCTGAAGTCATCGAACTGCCAGCCGAGGTAAGGCGTTCCATCCAGGTTCAGCCCGCCCGCTTTCGAATAGGTGACATCTGTCTTTCCGTTCGCGTTGACGGCGGAATTGATGTCCAGCTTGTCCGGACTCGGTATGTTGATTCCGGCCGTATAGACGGCCGGGCCACCTTGATGGGTGAGTGTGACCGTCCGATCAACCCCGGCAATCCCACCGAATGTACCGGTGTAGGTCGTGGGCGAAGTGCCCAGGGTCGTGAACTGACCGGCTGGCGGGGCGTCGAAGTGATCCCACACCACCAGGGCAGCTTGCGTAGTGGCCATTCCCAAGGACACAACCGTCCCTGTGATTAACCCTGTTTTGCAGATGTGTCTCATACTGGTTTGTTTGTTTGTGACTGTTTGTTGCAACAAAGACGTGCACAACTCGCTGCACATCGTGGACAAAGTAAACCTTTCCCGGCCCCTGTCAACAGATTTTCCGAAAAGTAACATGGTCCTTTCTTGATCTGTCCAGGACTCACCCAACCTGGCCGGTCATCAGGCGTGGACGGAGGTGTTGCCGGGAAACCGCAAAGCAGCAACCCTTTTTACGCCAAAACGTTGCGTAGCCCGTCAAGTATCACGAGCCGGACTTTGAACCGGGTTGCCCCGGCTCTCGCATCGAGCCGGCCGATCCCGCTAGACCTGCTTGAGCCCCGGGTCAAAAACCGGGAATTTGCCGCCAGGGCCCGGGCAAATGGTGGAGCAGTGCCTGCGGCGGTCAGGCCCAAGCCGCTACTGACCGGACGGTTTTTCGATATCGAGATTCACCACTCAGCCGACGGGCGTCCCTCAAGCGCTTGCACCCAGGCGGGCCGGGCGAGGGGGGAACTGGCGATACGGGCGGCCTCCAGGCAGGCGCCCGCCGCGTGCTCAACGAATTACACCGCGGTAAAACCGCCGCTCGCCTGCGACGGCGTCAATGACCACCACACCATCTGGATTCAGAATTATCTCCCGCAAACGCGACCAAGCCCGCAGGTCCGGGGACGATTGGATTTCACACGCCGCCCCGGCCGGGCCGGCAACCCTGAATTTTATGTGACCGCTGCCCAGTTGCGGGTCAGGTTCGAGGGAAATTTCCGGCGGCAGGTTGGCGCTCACCTCGAGCGAGGCCGTGTCGCTGGCCACGGCGCCGGCGGCGTTGAGTACCAGCACCGCGTAAGTGGCTTGATCGGCTGGTCGGACGTCATTGATGCGGAACTGCGGGGTGGTCACGCCCGAAAAGCGCCCCCCGTCGTTCAGCACGGCGCCGTTGCGCAGCCATTGGTAGCTCAGCGGCGGGGTGCCGGACGCCTCCACCCGGAAATCCGCTGCGGCTCCGGGGGCCACCACGCGGGCGCGGGGCTGCCTCGTGACGACGGGCAGGCTTTCCAGGTGCAACTCGAAGTTCTGCTCGCTGGCCAACGCACCGGCTCTGGCCCGGAGGGCAACCGGCTGCGTGGGGGGTGTAGCGGCGACAGGAACTCCGCGCAACACCCAGCCTTGGTGAACAACGCGCCGCACAAACCCTTGGTGGGTTTCCACGATCACCAGATCCCCGTTCGCGATCAGCTCGACGTCAGTGGGGCCGCCCAACGTGGCCAGGAGCGGTGGGCCGCCATCGCCGGAAAATCCGCCGAAGTCCGGGTCGGCCACGGCAGCGCCCACAACCGTCTCGATGATCCCGTCCGGTCGGATGCGGCGAATCCGATGATTGTAGAAATCCGCCACGTAAACGAAACCATCGGGAGAGGCTGTGAGCCCGCGCGGGAAGTTGAGTTGTGCTTGGGAGGCCGGGCCGCCATCACCGGAGAACCCGGGGCTGCCCGTGCCGGCCAGGGTGCTGATGACCCCCTCCCGGTCAATCTTCCGTACGCGGTGATTGAGGGTGTCCGCCACGTAAAGGTTGCCGGCGGCATCGAAGGCCAGGTCGTTCGGGCCCCAGAGCCAGGCGTTGGTAGCCGGACCGTGATCTCCCCGAAAAGCGGAAACGCCCGTGCCCGCCACGGTCTGGATCGTGCCGTCAGTTTGGATGCGCCGGATGCGGTTGTTGCCTTGATCGGCCACGTACAGGTTTCCCGCCGCGTCAAAGGCCAGGCCGCGCGGACTGGCCAACCGCGCCTCAAGAGCCCGACCCCCGTCGCCCGAGCCGCCGGCCTGCCCGGTCCCGGCAAAGGTGGTGAGAATGCCCCCGGGAGACAACTTGCGAATCCGGTGATTGCCCGACTCGGCGATGTACAAATTGCCTTCCGGATCGAACGCCAGACCGCCCGGATCTGACAACGCTGTGGTCGGGCCGGGGGCGCCGTCGCCGCCAAAGCCGGCCACGCCTGTGCCCGCCACCACCGTCAGCGTCTGGTCGGCATTGATTCGCAACACACGGTGTCGCCCGGCCTCCGCCACGTAAATCGAGCCCTCCGGCCCGATGGTGGCGGCGATCGGTCCCGCGAGGGGTACGGAGGTGGCGGGCTGGCCTTCGCCGGAATCAGGCTCGGAACCGAGCCCGGCCAGGCGCTGGGTCACCACCCCGGCGGAGTTAATCACGCTGACCCGCCTGGTGGGGCCCTCGAAAACAATGAGGCGCCCGGTGTCCTGGATGGCCACGCCTGATGCCTGCACGGAGGAGCCGGTGCCCGTTTGACCGGTCCCCGGCACGGAGTTGATCACACCACTGCCGGCCGCGATGTGTCGCACCCGCGCGTCAAAAGCCTCCACCATCCAGATGCCCTCGGGGGAGGCCGCCAACGACACCGGCAGGAACAGCTTCGCCGCCGTCGCGGGTCCGCCGTCTCCGGAAATGCCGGGCTCCCCGGTGCCCGCGATGGTCCTCACCACCCCGTCCAAACCCACCCGCCGCAAGCGCGCGTTCGCGGAGTCGGCGATCACCAGCGATCCGTCAGGCAAAACGGTCAGACCTCGTGGCGTCCGCAGCCGGGCCAGCACGGCGGGGCTGCCATCTCCGCTGAAACCCGGCTCTCCGGTGCCGGCCACCGTGGTGACGATCCCCATTTCATCTATCATCCGGATGCGATGATTCTGGGCGTCGGCCACGTAGAGCCTGCCGGCTGGCCACCAGGCCAACGCTTCGGGCCGGTTGAAGCGCGCCCGCAAAGCGGACCCTCCATCGCCCCCAAAACCAGCCAGCCCGTCGCCCGCGATGGTGAGGATCAAGCCCGCCGGGGAAATCCGGCGCACGCGATGGTTCCCGGTATCGGCCACATAGACATTGTCTGCCGTGTCCACCGCCAGCCCGGCGGGAAACAGCAGCCGGGCCCGCGTGGCCAGTCCGCCGTCACCGCTGTAACCCGGCTCCCCGGTGCCGGCCACGACCACCATGACACCGTTGGTTCCCCGCTTCCAGACCCGGTGGTTGCCGGCATCCGCCACGTACAAGTTCCCCAGCGAGTCCAGAGCGCCCGCCACCGGAGAGTTCAGTTGAACCGCCAGGGCGTCCTGGCCACCGCCCCGGTCCAAACTGCCCGCGATCGAGTAAATGCGGGGCTCGCTTACCTCCGCGATTTCCAGCCAGTCGGGTGCCGTCAGGAGCGCATAACTCGAGGCCTCACCGTCAGGATCCATCGCCAGCAGGAAGGATTCATACGGCTGTCCGACCAGCGCGGTCGGCACAGGCTTGGAAATCCATATCGGTGGGCGATCCGCAGCCCGGACCGGACCGCCTGCGCAGACCAGGAGGAAGCAAACCAGAACCCGGAAGAGCCCCGATGAACGTTTCATTGATGGGGGGCATTATCGGTTGATGCGGTCAAGAGTCAATTCGGTGAGCGCGCACAGCCGGCCGCAACTACTCATGCGTCAAGCCGCGGTGGGACAGGGTGCTTTCCCGTTTCGGCAAACCACAAGGTGTGGTTCCGGTCACCTCAGCGTATGGGCAGTTTCTTGAACGTTCCTGAAGGCCGTGACCTGTGCCTGGCCGGCTGCCGGAGCGACGGTGTGGGGAAAGAATCGTCGGTAAAACCCGCCTGGCTTGTGACTTGCTGTTTTCCAGCATTGTGTTACAGCCGCGTGACGTACACGGACGCCGCCAGGGATCATTCAGTCCCGGGGATTTCGACATTGTCATGAAGCACTTGAACCAATTGGCCGCCATAGGCTTAATGGGGTTTACTGTCATCACCCAAGCCGCGGCCCCGCCTGCCAACGGCATCCTGCGCGAAGTCTGGGAGAATATCCCGGGAACCTCGATGAGCGATCTGACCAACCACCCCGACTTCCCGAACCGCCCGACCAGCACGAATTACGTAACCGACCTTTTCGAGGCACCCACCGACGTGCTGGACAATTACGGCCAGCGGCTGCACGGCTACATCATCGCACCGCGGACCGGCAGTTACACCTTCTGGATCGCCAGCGACGACGCGGGGTCGCTGCTGCTTAGCACGGATGAAGACCCGGCCAAGGCGCGCGAGATCGCTTGGGTGTCCGGGTGGACCTCCTCGCGGGAATGGACCCGCGAGCCCAACCAGCAGTCGCAAGCCATTACGCTTCAGGCGGGCAAGGCTTATTACATCTCTGCCATGATGAAGGAAGGCTGGGGCGGCGACAACCTGGCCGTGCGTTGGCGGATGCCGGACGGCACTGACCAGGCGCCGATCGTGGCCACGAATCTCCTGCCCTTTGGCGTTAGCTTTGCCGCGCCGGTCATCACGGAGCATCCCACGAACACGACCGTGGTCGAGGGCGGCCTCGCCAACTTCCGCGTGCGGCTTTCCACGGTGGGCCTTTACAGCTACCAGTGGCAGCGGAACGGCGCGCCGATTGCCGGAGCCATCTCGCCCGATCTGGCTTACGGTCCCGTACGGATGACCGACCACAACGCCCGGTTCCGGTGCGTCGTCACCAACAACCTCGGCTCGGCGACCAGTTCTGAAGCGGTATTGAGCGTCACGCCGGACACCACCCCGCCGACGCTGGCGGGTGTCCAAAATGTTGGCACCACGCAACTGGTCGTAACATTCAGCGAGGCGGTCCAGGCAGCCTCGGCCACCCAACCGGGCAATTACCAGCTCAACAATGGTGTCACGGTGAGCGGCGCCAGCCCGGGCGCCAGCCCGGACACGGTGGTCCTTGTCACGTCGGCCATGACCTACGGCACGACCTACACGCTCACCGTCAACAGCGTGAGGGACACCGCCCAGACGCCAAACACCATCGCCCCGAATTCGAAGATCACCTTCGTGGCGGCCGAGTACGCGCCGGTGGACATCGGCTCGCCGGCCCTGGCTGGCAACACGCTTTCGGTGCCGGGTGGCGTGGATGTGACCGGGGCGGGCAAGACGATTGGCGGCACTGCAGACCAATTCCAGTTTGGCTGGCAGCAGCGGTCCGGGAACTTCGATATCCAGGCGCGGCTCGCGGGCGTCACGATCAGCGATCCGTTTCTCCACGCCGGGCTCATGGCTCGGGAAAGCCTCGAGGCCAACGCCCGGTTTGCCGCGGCGTTCGCGTCTTCACCGCAACTGGGCTGTTTCTTTGAATCCCGCGCCACGTTGGGCGCCGGTTCCACCACCGCCGCGCCGCGCAACGGTTTTCCGGTAAACTACCCGCACACCTGGCTGCGGCTGCAACGCGTGGGCAACACCTTCAGCGGTTACGCCAGCCTGGACGGCCGCGTCTGGACGCTGCTCGGCTCGGCCACGCTCGGCAGCGCGCCCAACAGCGTTTACCTCGGCTTCGCGGTCAGCAGCGACAACGAGAAAGCACTCGCCACGGCGCGGTTCCGCGACATCGGCCCCACGGTGAACACCACCACCGGGATACCCAGCCTGACGAAGGAGCCGGTCGGCCCGTCCAGCCGCGCCACGGGTATGATCTTCAGCGAGATCATGTACCACCCCGCACCGCGCACCGATGGCCGCAACCTCGAGTTTCTCGAACTGCACAACGCGCGATCCGTGTTCGAGAACCTCACCGGCTGGCGCATCACCGGCGAGGTGAATTTCGACTTCCCGGCCGGTTTCCGGCTTGAGGCCGGCGAGACCGTTGTCATCGCCGCCGCGCCGGACGACCTCAAGGCCGTGTACGGCATCACAAACGTACTCGGGCCGTACACGGGTGCGCTGGCCAACGAAGGCGGCCTCCTCCGGCTGCGGAACAATGCCAACGCCATCCGCCTCGAGGTCGAGTACGCGGACACCCCGCCCTGGCCGGTCGCGGCCGACGGCGCCGGCCATTCCCTCGTGCTCGCCCGCCCCAGCTACGGCGAAAACGACCCGCGGGCCTGGGCGGCCAGCGAGTTCATCGGCGGTTCGCCGGGCACGCTCGATCCCGCTGTTCCCGCGCCCGAAACCCGCGTGGTCATCAACGAATTCCTCGCCCACACGGACGATCCGGTGCTGGATTTCATCGAGCTGTACAACCGCTCCACCGAGCGCGTGGACGTGTCCGGCATGGTGTTGACCGACGACCCGGCGACAAACCGCTTCCGCATCCCGGCCGGCACGTTCGTCGAACCTCGCGGTTTTTTGTCCCTGGACCAGAACCGGCTTGGCTTTGCGCTCAACGCCGCAGGCGAGACCATTTACCTCCTCAACGCCGCCGGCACCCGCGTGCTGGATGCCATTCGCTACAGCGACCAGGAAAATGGCGTCGCCAGCGGGCGCTCGCCGGACGGTGCAGCGACCATCCGCCGCCTGTCGCAAATCACGCCGGGCGCCCCCAATGCCCCCCCGCGTGTGGAGGACTTGGTGATTAACGAGCTGATGTACAACCCCATTTCGGGCGATGATAGCGATGAGTTCATCGAACTGCACAACCGCGGCACGTCGCCGGTCAACCTCACCGGCTGGCAGTTCGTGGAAGGGGTCAACTTCACCTTCCCCGCGGGCACAACTCTGCCTGCCGGCGGCTTTTTGGTTGTGGCCAAAGACGCGTCGCGACTACGGGCGAATTATCCTCAGTTGAGCGCCGCCAATTGTGTCGGCAACTACTCCGGCCAGCTCAGCAACCGCGGCGAACGGCTCGCGCTCGCCAAGCCGGATGACATCGTGGTCACCAACGCCCTGGGCAAGGTCGAAACAAACCGCATCCACATCGTGGTCTCGGAGGTCACTTACGCCGACGGTGGGCGCTGGGGCCAGTGGGCGGACGGCGGCGGCTCCAGTCTCGAACTCATTGACCCGCGCGCCGATCCGCTCCAGCCGGCAAACTGGGCGGACAGCGACGAGACCGGCAAGGCGCCGTGGACGACTGTGGAGTTCACCGGTCGGGTGGACAATGCCAACGGCACCGCCAACCGGCTCCGCATCACGCTGCTCGGCGCGGGCGAATGCCTGGTGGACGACGTGGAGGCCTTCCGCGTGGGCAGCACGAATGTGGTCAACAACGGCGACTTTGAAAGCGGCACCACCGGCTGGGTCTTCAGCGGCAATCACAGCACCTCGACGGTGGACGCCTCCGGCGCGGCCACCGGCACGCGCTGTCTGCATATCCGCGCGCAAGGCGACGGCGACACCGGGCCCAACTCGTTGCGCAACACGCTGCGCGCCACGCTGGCAGCCAACTCGGATGTCACCCTCCGGGCCAAAGTCCGCTGGCTGGCCGGCTGGCCGCAGGCGCTGTTCCGCCTGCACGGCAACGGCCTGGAACTGGCTGCGAACCTCACCGTGCCACGCAATCTTGGCACCCCGGGCCAGGCCAACAGCCGCCGTGTGGCGAACGCCGGCCCGGCCATCTACGATGTTACCCATAATCCACCGCTACCGGCGGCCAACGAACAGGTGCGTGTGACCTGCCGCGTCTCCGACCCCGACGGCATTGCGTCGGTGCAACTCCGCTACCGGCTCGATCCCGCCACGACGCTGACAACGGTGACCATGCGCGACAACGGCACGCTGGGCGACGAGGTGGCCGGCGACGGCATCTACTCCGGCCTGCTGCCCGGAAGAGGTGACGGTACCCTGGTGGCCTTCCGCATCGTTGCCACGGATGCCGCGGGGACGCCGGCCAGCAGCACGTTTCCGGCGGGCCGGTTCACCGAGGCGGGGACGCAAGGCCAGGAATGCCTGGTCCGCTGGGGCGATGCCATCCCGTTCGGGACGTTTGCACATTACCACCTCTGGCACACCCAGGCCACGGGCAACGCGCGCCAGAACGCCCTGGACAACACCTGGCGCGATTGCACGCTGGTCTATGGCAATCACCGGGTGATCTACAACACCGGCTTCCGCGACAAGGGCAGCCCGTACCACGGCGGGGCGGGCGACATCGCGGCGACCACCCCGCGGGACGAGCCCTTACTGGGCACGTTCGACCGCGTGTTTGCCTCGACGGGCAACGGCGGCTCCGAGTCCACCGGCATCCGCAGTCAATTGGCCGCCTGGTACGCGCAGCAGCTCGGCATCCCGTATCTTCACGCCCACTACATGCGGCTGTACTTCAACGGCGGGCTATTTCGGCCGGACATCATGGAGGACCTGGAGCAGCCAAACCACGACTACGCCGAAAAATGGTTTCCCGCCGAGGACGAGGGCGACCTGTACAAGGTCGCGGTCTGGTTCGAGTTCAACGACGACAACCGCGGCTTCAATGCCACCGGCGCCACCATCCAGCGGTTCACCACCACTGGCGGCGCCTACAAGCTGGCCCGCTACCGCTGGAACTGGCAGCGCCGCTCGAACGACGGCGACGCGAACAACTTCGCGCAGTTCTTCGATCTCGTCAGCGCCATCAACGACACTTCCGGCAGCTACGTGCCGCGGGTGTTGCAGCAGGCGGACATGGAGCAGTGGATGCGGGCGTTTTGCTTCGACTACGCCATGGGCAACTGGGATGCCTGGACCTACAACGTGGGTCAGAACATGTACCTGTACCGCCCGCGGGCCCAGCGCTGGGTATTGATGCCGTGGGACATTGACTTCGTCTTCGGCCTGGGCGATGGGACGAGCGGGGCGCTGCGCGGCGGAGGGCAGGATCCGACCATGAGCCGGGCCTACTCGAACCCCACCTTCCTGCGCATGAACTGGCGCGCCTACCAGGACACCATCAACGGACCGTTCCTGCCCGAAAACTTCCAGCCGCAGATTGACGCGCGCCGTTCGGTCCTGGTGAAAAATGGTGTCACGGGCCTCAGCGTGCCCACCCCCATCACCTCCTGGATTAACGGCCGCCGCAGTGTCATCGCCAACCAGCTCAACGCCGCGGATGCAAAGGTCTTTGAAATCACCACCAACGGTGGCGCGGATTTCGAGTCCCCGAGCCCCACCGTCACGCTCGGCGGCACAGCGCCGTTTGCCGTGGCCACCATCGAAGTCAACGGTGTCCCGTACCCGCTTACCTGGCCCACCGTGCGGACGTTCAGTCTCACTGTGCCGCTCACTAGCGCAACCAACCGGCTGACGCTGGTCGGCAAGGACCTCCGCGGCAACGTGGTTGCCGGCGCCAGCGATACCATCGAGGTTCGCTACACCGGCGCGATCGAGCGGGTGGAGGACTTCGTGGTCATCAACGAGGTCCATTACGACGCTGCTCCCACCGAGCCGGCTTCGACGTTCATCGAGCTGTTCAACCGCTCCTTCAACACGCCGTTTGACCTGAGCGGCTACGTCTTGCAGGGCGTTGGCTATACCTTCCCGGCCGGCGCCCTCCTCCCGCCGCGGTCGTATCTGCTGCTGGTCGGTGACCGGGCCGGCTTCGAGGCGGTGTACGGCCGCAACATCCCGGTCTTCGCCGAATTCTCCGGCTCGCTGGACAATGATGGCGAGCGTCTGGCGCTGATCCAACCTGGCAGTGGTGGACAGCCGGACCGGCTGATCACCGACCTGCGCTACTGGGATCGTCTCCCCTGGCCAACCAACGCCGCCGGCCACGGACCCTCGCTGCAATTGGTGGACCCTGACCAAGGCTCCTGGCGCGTGGGCAACTGGGCGGCCACCGCCACGAACGCAACGGATCGCGCGACCCCCGGCCGCGCCAACTCCGTGACCCAGACGCTCGACCCCTTTCCCCCTGTGTGGATCAACGAGGTTCAGCCCGACAATGTTGCCGGTCCGCGCGACGGGGCCGGAGATCGCGACCCGTGGATCGAGCTTTACAATGCCGGTCCCAACCCGGTGGACCTTTCGCCGTACTACCTGTCCGACACGTACACCAACCTCACGCGCTGGCAGTTCCCCGCAGGGACGACACTGGCTCCCGGACAGTTTCTGGTGGTTTGGGCCGACGGCGAACCAGCGGAGTCCCGGCCCGGTGAGCCACACACCAACTTCCGCCTCGCGCCCGCCACCGGTGTGGTCGGATTCAACCGGCTCCAAGGTTCCCCCGCCTTGCCGGCGGTCATGGATTACCTCGAGTACACCCTGCTCTCGGCCGGGCGCAGCGTGGGATCTTACCCGGACGGCGAGCCGCGGCGACGGCGGCAGTTTGTCGAAATCACCCCCGGCGCCACCAACAACCCGGCGTTGCCGACGTTGCAGGTCCGCATCAACGAGCTCATGGCCGCCAACACCCGGACGCTGGCTGACCCGGCCGACGGCGACTACGACGACTGGTTTGAACTGTACAATGCCGCATCCACGCCGGCTGACCTCAGCGGCTACATGCTGACCGACGCCCTCGACACCCCCGGGCGGTACACGATCCCGCCGGGCACCGTCATTCCGGCGGGTGGGTACCTGCTCATTTGGGCCGATGGCGAGACAGGCCAGAACGCGCCCGGCCGCGAGTTGCACGTCAACTTCAACCTCGCCCGCGATGGCGAGCAACTGGGCCTTTTCGATCCTAACGGCCTGCAGGTGGACGGCGTGACCTTCGGCGCACAGGCGGATGATGTGAGTCTGGGCCGTTACCCCGACGGTGCGGCCGAACCGCTGTTCGAGATGGCCACGCCCACGCCGCGCCAACCCAATTACCTTGAAGGCGGCAACCGCCCGCCGGTCTTCACCGCCATTCCGAATCAGGCGGTGAACGAGGGCGCGGTTCTGCGCTTCACGGCCAGGGCGACCGATCCCGATGCCGGGCAAACCGTGCGTTACAGCCTGGGGCCGGACACCCCGCCCGCCGCCACGATCAACGAGGTGACCGGCCAGTTCGAGTGGACTCCCGCCGAAACCGACGGCCCCGGCCGTGTCAGCTTCCTCATTTTCGCCACGGACAACGGCACACCGCAACGCGTCGGCTCGGTCCGCGTCGCGGTGGACGTGGCCGAGGTCAATCTGCCGCCGATCCTGCCCGCCATCCCGGACCAGGCGGCTGACGAGGGCACGCTCTTCACGCTGCAACTGGCCGCCACCGATCCCGACCTGCCGCCGAACCGGCTCGTCTTCACGCTCGGCCCGAACGCGCCGGAAGGCGCCACGCTCAGCGAGGACGGCGGCTTCGCGTGGACGCCATCCGAGCTGCTGGGCGGCACCACCACCAACATCACCGTGCGGGTTACCGATGACGGCCAGCCGCCGTTGAGCGACGCGCGCACGTTCCGGATCGCCGTCCGCGAAATCCCGAATCCGCCGGAGGTGCCGTTCATTGACCCGCAGTTCGTGGACGAAGGTGCGACGTTCCGGCTCCAGGTCGCGGCCGCGGATCCGGACATGCCGCCCAGCCCGCTGCGATTCTCCTTCGACCAGGCGCCCGGTGGGGCCGCCATCAACCCGGACAGCGGCCTGATCACCTGGCCCACTGCGGAGGCCACCGGCCCCACAAACGCCATCTTCGTGGTGCGCGTCACCGAGGTGAATCCTCCTTTCCTGAGCACGGCCCGCACCTTCAGCGTGAACGTCCGCGAGATCAACGAAGCGCCGGTGCTGGCGCCCGTTGCGGACCGCACGGTGGCGGAAGGCACCCTGTTGGTCGTAACCAACACGGCAACCGACAGCGATCTGCCGCCGCAACGGCTCACCTACAGCCTCGCGCCCGGCGCGCCCACCGGCGCCAGCATTGACGCGCACACGGGCGTGTTCACCTGGGCCATCGGGGCCGACGCCGGCCCGGGTACCAACATCATCACCGTGCGCGTGACCGATGATGCCGAGGACGCCAAGACCGCCAGCCAGTCGTTCACGGTGGTGGTCGTGGCCGAGCCGAAGATCGTCATCAACGAAATCATGTACCGGCCGGCGGTGGCTGGTGCCGAGTACGTCGAGCTCCACAACTGGTCCACCAATACGACCTGGGATGTGTCCGGGTGGCTCTTGACCGGTACCCGGTTCGTCTTCCCGGCCGGCACGCGCTTGACGCCGGGCGCCTATCTCGTCGTTGCGCGGGATACCGCGAGGTTCGCCAACGCCTACGGTGCCCGGTCAAATGTACTGGGCAACTACGTGAACGAACTTGGCCCGGACGGCGGCGTGATCGAACTGTACCGCGCCAGCGCGCCCGCGCCCGAAAAGCGCGTGGACCGGGTGGCCTTCCGTGCCACGGCGCCTTGGCCCGCCGCGGCCAACGGCCAGGGGCCATCGCTCCAGTTGATTGACCCCGCCCGGGACAACGCGCGCGTGGCCAACTGGGCGGCCGTCACCAGCCAGAGCACCAACGCCCCGCGCAACCTCCTCCCCATCGAGGCCGACTGGCGTTACTGGGAGGCGGCGGAGGACCCGGCGCCCGGCTGGACCAACCGCGTGTACAGCGACACCGCCTGGCCCAATGGCCGGGCCCTCCTGTACGTTGAAGGCGCTGATTTGCCCGCGACCAAGAACACCCCGCTCACCCTCGGCCAGATGAGCTATTTCTTCCGCGCGCGATTCAATTTCGACGGCAATCCCGAGGGCGCTTCATTGGTGCTCAACCCGGTGATTGACGACGGCGCGGTGTTCTACCTCAACGGCGTGCCGATCTTTTGGCTGGGCATGACCGAAGGTGAGATTCCGCTACGGGACACCCCAGCCACGCGCACCGTGGGCGACGCGGCCTACGAAGGGCCGTTCACCATCCCCGTGGACAATTTGCGCGCCGGGGAGAACGTGCTGGCGGTGGAAGTCCACCAAACCAACCCCAACAGCTCGGACATTGTCCTCGGCGTGAGCGTGGATGTGCTTGAAGTCCGTCGGGAAAGCTACACGCCCGGCTACGCCAACTCCGTCCGCGCTACGCTGGAGCCGTTCCCGGAGGTCGGCATCAACGAAGTGCTCGCGCTCAACCAGACCGGCTTGCGGGACAACGCGGGCGAGCGCGACCCGTGGATCGAACTGGCCAACTACGGCGCCGGGGCGGCGGCCCTGGACGACTGGTACCTCTCTGACAGCTACGCGGCGCTCACGAAGTGGCCATTACCCAAGGGCGCCCGCCTCGCCGGCGGGGAGTTCCGGCTCGTCTGGGCCGACGCCCAACCCGGCCAGACCACCGCCAGCGAGTGGCACGCGAACTTCCGCCTCGCCGCGCCGGCCGGAGTGGTCGTCCTCTCGCGGCTGCAAAACGGCCAGCCCGCGGTTGTGGACTTCCTCGAATACTCGGGCTTGAGCGCCGATCAATCCTTCGGCTACCCGACGCCACGCTTCGAAGATTCCGTGGCGGCCAAGCTGGGCTCGCCCACGCCCGGCGCTCCGAACAGCGCGACTACACCGCCCGCACCCCGGGTGACCGGCATCCAGCTCGGTCAGGCAGGCGAGGTGTCGCTCCGTTGGACCGCGGTGGCGGGCCGGACCTACCGCGTTGAAGCCTCCGCGACGCTGGCCGACGGTCCGTGGCGGAACGCCGGCCAGCTCACGGCCACCGGCCCCGAGGCCGCGTTCACCGACGCCGGTCACAACCGCGCGCCGGCCCAGTACTACCGGATCGTGTTGCTGCCCTGAACCGGGTGCGGCGGAGCGCGGCGCGAAAGCCGCACCCAGACGCTTCGTGGTATTTCGCGGCAGTGGGCCGGGCGAAACGGATGCACAACGCCGCCTCGCTTGGCGTGTGCCGGCTCGCTGGCGCTTTGCAGTTGCCGTCGCGATGCGGCCTGGATCGGGGAATGGGGGCCATCCATTGGCACAAGATTCATGTGAACTTCAGAAACCCGGTCGCCGAAAATTGGTTTCCTGCCTTCCGGCTTTCCAATTTTTTGGGTTTCTGAGATTCGGCTGCGGCAGGCTCCGGCGGCGGACTGCCAGCCGGGACGCGACCGAGTTCCGCGCGGTAGCGCGATGCGGTTCACGGCCCAGACTTGAGCTCCGCCTTTGCACTTGCCGGTTTCCTGGCCGGTCGGTCACTTTCGCGCTGGATCACACCTGTCAACATGACGAACGCTCACCGCCCTTCTTGCGTCTCACGTGTGTACCGCCACCGGCCGGGGCAGACCACACGAGCACGCTGTCTGTTTTCAGCTCTCATCGGATTGCGGCTGGCGGCTTGGCTCGGCCTGCCCGATTGCCAGGCGCAACGGCCCGCGCAAAACCCGATGTCGGAGACACGCCAGACACCCGAGGAACTCGGCTACGAAGTATTCTGGCAGGACGATTTCAACGGCACCACGCTGGATCCGCAAAAATGGGAAGTCCGGGGCATCGGCCCGCGCGCCCTGGGCTTTGTGTCGCCCGAGGCCGTGGCGGTCGAGGATGGCTATTTGAAACTCAGCGCCCTGCGCAAGGACGGTCGCATCCTGCTTGGGGCCGTGGGCACGCAGGGGCGGTTCCAGACCCGTTACGGCTATTTCGAGTGCCGGGCGCAACTCCAACGCTCGCCGGGTATCTGGGCCGCGTTCTGGATTCAGTCTCCGGACATCGCCAAGGGCGAGGACCCCGCGGTATACGGCGCCGAGATAGACATCATGGAGTTCTTCCGCAAGCTGGGCCCTGACATCGTCTCGCACAACGTCCATTGGGCATACGGGCCGAACCAGCAGACCACGCGCGGCATGCAAAGCTATCGGCCGGGGGTGAGTGAGGGCTTTCACACGTTCGCGCTCGAATGGACCCCGGAGAAGTACGTGTTCTTCGTGGACGGCTACCGGTACTACGAGGTCACGCAGGGCCTGTCGCACATCGAGGAATACCTCATCCTCAGCATGGAGATTCCCTCCCGCGAGGAGGAAATCCGCCATACCAACTTCCCCGACGTTTTCATTGTGGACTATGTGAAGGTCTATAAGAAGAAACCGGCTCCGCCGTCGCCCGCGCCCAGCCCCCGCTGAGCCGGTGTGCACCATGGGAAAGCCCGCGGACGAGGCGGCCCGCGCCCTGAAAGCCCGATAGAGCGTGGCTTTGATTTCAGACTTTGTGCCTCAGGTTCCAGAACCCGTCTTCCCGCTTGCCTGCTTTCCCCATTCGACCTCCTGAGTTTCCGGCTGCCGGCTGCCGGCTGCCGTCCCTGGTTTCCAACCAGAGTTGAGCGAATCGCCGGCTTGTGCTTCCCTCCGGCGTGCCCAAACCCACAGTCCCGGCCACCGCCCGGCCCGCGGAGGCCACCCGCCCGGTCCGCCGGCTGCGCGACCTGTCGCCGCAGCAATGGCGCTCCGGCATCGCCGCGTGGCTGGGCTGGACTTTCGACGGCCTGGAGATGCATTTGTACACGCTGGTGTACGTGCAGTTTGTGGCGGAGTTGCTGGACGTCACGAACACCAAAGACCCTGCCGTCGGCCGTTACGGCTCGATCATCCAGGGGCTTTTCCTGCTGGGCTGGGCGCTGGGCGGCGGATTCTTCGGACGCATTGGCGACCGCCTGGGCCGCAGCCGGACGCTCTGCCTTACCATCCTGACTTACGCCGTCTTCACCGGCCTGTCGGCCACAGCGCAAACCTGGTGGCAGCTCGGCCTCTTCCGTTTTCTTTCCGCGCTGGGTATCGGCGGCGAATGGGCGGTGGGCGCATCGCTGTTGTCCGAGACCTGGCCCCGGCACTGGCGGCCGTGGATCGCCGCCGTGCTGCAAACCGGCGTCAACGTCGGCATCCTCCTGGCCGTGCTGGCGCACCTGCTCCTGGCGCCGCTGGTCGCCGAGCAGCCGCGCTGGCTCTTCCTGGTTGGCATCCTGCCCGCTCTGCTCGTGCTGTGGATCCGCCGCGCCGTGCCGGAGACGGCGGAATGGACGGCGGCCCGGGCCTGCGCCGACCGCACCGCCCAAACGCCCCGCGTGCGCGACCTGTTCCGCGGCGAGGTGCGGTACACCACCTGGCTGGTGATCGCCGTGTGCGCGCTGGGCCTCACCGGACACTGGGCCTTCATGTTCTGGAACCAGATTCAGTTCAAGAATCTCCCGGACGTGATCGCCCTCAGCGACCGCCAGAAGGCGGACTGGGGCCGGGCGATCCTCAACCTGGTGATCGTATCCTCGATCCTGGGCAACTTCGTGGCGGCGGCGTTGGCGCGACGCTTCGGCTACCGCCGGGTCATCGCCGCCATGTCGCTGGGCTACTTTCTGGCCATGCTGGGCTGCTACGCGGTCGAGTGGCCGCACGCGCGATTGTATTATCTGCTGGCCTTGCCCGGCTTCTTTCAAGGCCTGTTTGCACTCTACACCATGTACCTGCCGCCGTTGTTTCCGACGCTGCTCCGCACCACCGGCGCCGGCTTTTGCTACAACATCGGCCGGGTGGTGTCGGCGGTGGGTGTGGTGTTTTTCGGCCTGTTCGGCCACGTGGGAGATTATCGCCTGACGCTGCTGCTGGCGGGCTGTCTGTTCCTGCCAGCGGCGTTCGTGGCACTGCGCCTGCCCGAACTGCGTGACCGGCCCGAGCTGCTCGCCGAGCCGACGGACTGAATCCGAAACCAAAGGGATCGCTGCAACGAGGCGCAAAGAACGCATAGAAACCACGACCAAAGACCTCCGGTGCCTTTTGCACGGCTTGGCGGTCAGATCCCGGCGGTTCCAGAATTCATGGTCATTCGTGTTCATTCGTGGTTTTTCAAAGGGCTGAGATGAAGACCCCGGGCCGAAAACATGCACCGCCGCCAGGGGCGCAGCCTCGCGGGGCGCGTGCGCCACCGCCGCTCATCCTTCCGGCCGAAATCTGGTCCGGCGGCCAGACGGGCGCCGACCGCGCGGCGCTGGATTTCGCACTGGCGCACGGCATCCCGCATGGCGGTTGGTGCCCGCGCGGCCGCAGGGCCGAGGATGGTGTCATCCCGCGGCACTACCGGCTCACCGAGACCGCGTCGGACGCTTACGAGGAACGCACGCGGCGGAACGTGCGGGACAGCAACGCCACGGTGATCTTCTCGCTCGCGGCGGAACTAACCGGCGGCTCGCAACTCACGCTCGCAACCGCGCGCCTGCTGGGCAAACCGGTGCTGCATCTGGTCGCCGCGCGCGACGCCGGCAACGCGGCGGTGCGGTTGCGCAAGTTTGTGCGGCGTCACCACGTGCGCCGGCTGAACGTGGCCGGGCCGCGGGCCTCGGAGGCGCCGGGTATTGCGGCGTTCGTCGAGATGGTACTGCGAGCGGCCTGTACGGAACCGCCAGCCGGACGACTTGAACACGAAAGGCCTGGGTGAGCCGGAGGGGAGCCCGACACCACGGGCAATTTCGGTTGCCGGGTTGAATCCCGCGGCGGGCTGATGCTGACCTGACAGTCTGCAACGGATTTGCAGTCACCACTTGCCACGCCAACACGGCTGGCAGCAAAGTCCCGGCCGACCCCGTGAGTGCCACGGCCATCAGTTTCTCGCGTGTGACGAAGGTCTATCAGGGCCGCCAGATCGCCCTCGCAGACGTGTCGTTCACGGTGCCGCCGGGGTCCACCGTGGGGTTGCTGGGCGCGAACGGCTCCGGCAAGTCCACCCTGCTGCGGCTCGCGCTGGGCCTCATCACCGCCAGCGCCGGCGACATCCGCGTCTTTGACCAGCCCATGGGCCCCGGCGCCAAGGGCCTGCGCCAGCGGGTCGGCTTTCTGCCCGACGAGCCGGCTTTTCCGAAAGACCTGACGGCCATCCGCTACCTCGAGTTCGTGGCCGCGTGCTTCGGGCTGGACAACCGCGAGGCCAAGGCCCGCATGGGCACGTTGCTGCGCGCGGTCGGTCTCACGGAGGACGCCGGGCGGCGGATCGGCACGTACTCGACCGGCATGAGGACGCGCCTGGGCGTGGCGGCGTCGTTGATGAACGACCCCGAGTTGCTGGTCTGGGACGAACCCACCGCCGGGCTGGACCCGATCAGCCGCCGCCAGACGCTGGAACTGCTCGAGCAACTGCGTGGGCGCAAGACGGTGGTGCTCAGCTCGCACATCCTGGGCGACATTGACCGGGTGTGCGACCGCCTGCTCATTCTGAACCAGGGCCAGCTCCTGTTCGACGGCACGCGGTCCGAACTCGAGGCGCAACTGCCCAAGCGCCTGCTCGAAATCCGCGTCGCGGGCCAGCTCGAGGGCTTCCGCGCCGCGCTGCTCGCGGAACTGCGGCGGCCGGACCTGTCGCTCGAGCGCGGCAAAATCCGGGTGGAACTCCGCCCCGACGAACCGGCGGCGGTCGTGCTGGAACGGCTCCTGCAACTGGCCCGCGAGCACGGCGCCACCATCGAAGGCGTGAATTCGCTCGGGCGCCAGCTCGAGGACGCCTATCTGAAACTCATCACCGACGACGAATTCCGTGGCTTCCTCCGCGCCGCCCAATCCTGAACTGCGCCCGTTGCCGGGGGAGTCGCCGGCCTCGGCCGGGATCTACCCCGCGGCCGGGCCGGGTGTGTTGCCGCCCCTGAGCACGGGCCGGCGCATGCCCGGGTGGTTCCGCTCGGTGCGGTTGCTCGCGGTGGCCGATCTCGAAACCATCGCCCAGTCCTGGCTGGCGCGCGGTTTTCTCATCGCCAGCGGCCTGCTGACGGTCCTGGCCTTGAAAGGCCTGCAGGCGGAGCACCGGGCGGCCAGCCAGATGCTCGAGGCGGTGTATGTCACCTACCTGTTGCTGTGGATGCACGGGGTGATCTTCATCGCCGGCGGCGCCTTCACCCGCGAGCAGGACTGCCTCAACGACGCGATCCTGAGCCGCGGGCTGACGCGCAGCGAGTACATCAGCGGCAAATTGCTGGCGCGGTGCTTCGCGGTCGTACTGCTCATCGGCGGCCTGTTGCTGCCCGCCTCGTTCTGGGCGATTCGCCAGGACCAGTTGCTCCGTGCCGGGGCCGGGCAGGTCTTGTCGAAGGCCACCAACGCCAGGATCGAGGCCTGGGACCCGCGCAAAATTTTCGCCGGCACCGACGGCACCGTGCTCGAAGTCAAGGTCGAGGTCGGCGACGCCGTGGCCGCCGGCGACGTGCTGGTGGTGTTCGACGACCGCCAGCTCTTCGACCAGTTGGAAACGGAACGTCGCGCGGAGGAGACCGCGCGCAACGAGGTCAGCAACGCCCAGCGGCGCCATGAAGACGCCTTGCGCGTGGTGGCCCAGGTCGAGGACGCTCTGGCCCGGGCCGAGCGCGCGCTCATGGCCAAGGACCTGATGAGCCGCATCGAGCAGGCCGACCGCGAGACCGAGGTGCGGTCCCGCAAGCGCGATTTGCAGACCGCCGAAAACCAGGTCCGCATCGCGCAAGAGGCCATCGCCACCGCGGAGCGTCTCGTGGAAAACGCGCAGTCGCGCGTGCGCGAGGCCCGCAAGCGGCTGGGACACGCCACCGTCGCCGCGCCGTTGTCGGGCTACGTGACCGAGCGCCTGGTGCAACCGGCCCAGCACGTGCCGCTCGGCGCGCACCTGCTCACCCTCGCCCGGCTGGATGAGTACGAAGTCCGGCTGCCGATCTACGACTTCGAGGAATTCAAGCGCCTGAAGACCGGCCTGGCCGCGTACGTCACGGTGGGCAAGACCGAGTTTACCGCCAGGGTGGACCGGCTGGGCGCCACGACGCAGACCGATCGCTGGGGACGCACCTGCAACTTCGCGACCGTCCGCTTCCAGGGCAACAGCACGCTCGGCCTGCTGGGCCAGGACGCCGACGTCCGCATCGTGCTGCCGCCACGCGAGGAGCGCACCAACCGCGTCAACCTCCTCCTCAACAGCCTGACCGGACACGGCGTGGACGACCTCGAATCCCGCACCACCTCGGTCACGCCGCGCTGGATGTTGATCGGGCTGGGCAAGGTGCTGGGCTGCGCCTGCCTACTGGTCACACTCACGCTGTTTCTGTTGGTGATTTCGCGCAGCCCATTGATCGCGATCTTGGGCGCGGCCGGTCTGTGGCACGCCTCGAACCTGCTGTTCGACTTCGCCGGCCTGCCGGAGCTGTCCTACCTTGAAATGGTGCGGACGATGGACAAGGTGCTGGGTGGCGTGGCCAGCTTGCGTGAGGAACTCACCGCGCTGGCCTGGCTCTATGGCATTGCGCTCGCGCTGGGTGCGGCCACGCTGGGCCTCTTCATCGCGCGCGACCCGCCCAAATGAAGCCGGCCCTTGCCATGCCCTGCGCCCGCAGCCCGGCACGGACCAGCCGCGGCGCAAGGTGGAAGGTGGGCCTCGTAGCATCGCTGGCCACGGCGGCGCTGGCCGGGCTGGCGGCCGGGCCGAACGGGGTTCCGCGCGACGCCGCCCGCGAGCCAGCCACCGAAAGCGCCACGGTCTTGAATCTGCCGCGGCTGCCCCACGCCGATACCTTGCTGCTCCGCACCCGTGAGCGCCGGGAAGGCGTGTGGCGGCTCGACTCGTTCCGGCTCCGCGTGCCCGAGGGTGAACTGCTCTTTCCCGCCTCCGAGATCGCGGGCGTGGACTTCACCGACACCGCCAGCGGGTTGGTCATCGTGGTTACCCGGCATCACGACCGGCTGAGCGGGTTTCCGGGTGAGCGGGTCGTTTCGTTCGTCCCGGCGGGGTCGAACGCGCCGGTCGCGGTGCGCGCGGAAGACATCATGAAACTGGCCGTCCGTCGCCCGCCTGGCGAGGTCGCGCCCCCGCCATCCGACGTGCTGGCCGAGCTGCGGAACGGTGATTTTTTCACCGGCGATTTGCTGGGCGATCCGTTTCGCGTCGAAGCCGGTGACGCCGGTCCGCGCTGGGTTTCCGGTGAGATCACTGTGGCGAGCTTCTTGTCCGCCCAGCCGGGCACAGCGGAACTGGTGTTGACGAACGGGCGAACGGTGACCGCCCGGCTGGCGGGATCCGATCTGGAGTTTCAACTGGCCGCCGGGCCTCGGCTGCGCATTCACACAAGCCGCCTCGAACGGTTGCGGCGCGTGACCGCCTGGCCGCCCGAACTCCTGACGCGGATCGGAGCGGGCGGCGGCGCGCGACCGGAGGCCGGGTTGCCGGACCCCGCCGTGACGCCGGCCGGGGACCTGGTGTGGATTCCACCCGGCGAGTTCACGATGGGCAGTCCGCCGGAGGAAAAGGACCGCGACCTGGACGAAGGGCCGTTGACCCGCGTCGTTTTTCCGGCCGGGTTCTGGATCGGCCGGCACGAAGTCACGCAGGCCGCTTACGAAGCCGTGATGGGCGCAAACCCCAGCCGGTACGCTGGCGACGGGCAACTGCCGGCGGAGCGGGTGACGTGGTTCGAGGCGGTGGAGTATTGCCGGCGGCTCACGGAGCGCGAGCGCGCCGCCGGCCGGTTGCCCGAAACGCACGCCTACCGGCTGCCCACCGAAGCCGAGTGGGAATACGCCTGCCGCGCCGGCACCCACAGCCGCTTCAGCCACGGTGAAGACCCGGCCGCCACGGCGCTGCTGCAATACGCCTGGTTCGGTGACAACAGCGATTCCACGCCGCAGCGTGTCGGCACGCGCAAGCCGAATCCCTGGGGCCTTCATGACATGCACGGGAACGTGCTGGAGTGGTGCCTCGACACCTGGCGCGGCAGCCTGCCCGGCGGCACGGTGACGAACCGCGTGATGTTGCCGGAGGGCACCTTGCGAGTGGCACGCGGTGGCTCCTGGTTGTATCCGGCGCGGACCTGCCGCTCGGCCAACCGCGACAGCTACGGCGTGCTCAACCGGTGCAGCGACCTCGGCTTCCGCATCGTTTTGGCGCGTGTGACGGATGGCGATGCCGGTCCGTAGCGGCGACCAGCTTGCTTGCCGCGGAGGACGGATCTTGTGGCCGAGTGAATGCCGGAGCCTGACGCTCGCTGGCGGAGGTCCCGCCGCGCCACAGCATGGCTTCCAGTTCGGGGTGCACCGCTGCTAGCGCGCTGCGGTTCAACGCCCGGACTCCGTGCGCGCGAAGCCCGCCCGTTCCAAGCCGCGACGGATGATTTCGCTTTTCATGAACCGCCGCCACACCCGACCGGTGCGATGGTTCTCGGCCATGATCAGAATCGGCCCCTGGTCAATACCCAACACGTCCGGGTCCCACCAGTTGGCGGTCAGGTTGAAGGCGTCGCAGAAACCGAACGGCGTCCAGAGCCGCTCGCGGTACGCGTCGTAAAAGTGTCGCAGCGTCGGCAGGCAGACTTCCGGCGCGAACGGCAGCGAGCCGCCCGCCGCCGTGGGGGCGATCGTGCCGTCGTCGTTCTCCGCCGGCGGCGCGCCGCGGGCCATGTAGGCGTGGTAGGGCGCAAAGCCCGGGCCGTCGCAGGCGGTCAGGCCCCAGCAGTCCGGACCGTAGCCGCGCCAGCCTCGGGGATTGGCGATACAGTAAGCGCGGTTGGCCAGCGTGGCACGTCGCGAGTTTTCGAAGTAGTCAAGGCCGCGCCCGGCCATGAAGGCGTCCGCCAGGCCGCGGAAGTCCACCCAGCAATGCGAGTACTGGTGACCGAAGAGCGGCGCGAACTCGACGAAGCTCAGCCCGTAATGCGTGGCCCAGCGGTAGCCGCGCGTCCAGGCCACCCAACTGGCCGGCGGCAACGGATCGTGCCGCGCGCCCAGGGCCAGCAGGTACAGGATCATCGCCTCGTTGTAGCCCACCCAGCGGCTCTTGATGAACCCGCTTTCCGGGTGCCAGCCCATGCTGAGCATATCGCCGCCGTCGGTCATCCAGTGCCAGTCCACCCGGTCCAGGAGCGCGTCGGCCAGCTCGCGAATCCGGCGTTCGTCCGGGTGCTCGCCTGCGAAGTATTCGCGGGCGTCCAGCGCGCCGGCCAGGAGCAGGGCCGTGTCAATCGAGGACAGCTCCACCTGCCTGAACCGCGCGGCCGTGTCCAGGTCCAGGAAGTGGTAAAACCAGCCGCGATGGCCGATAACCCCGGCGGGGGACTCGCCCTGCGGGCCTTCCCGGAAGGTGCGCAGCGTCGCCAGCACCCGCGCCCGGCCCGCCTCGCGCGAAATCCAGCCGTGGTCAATGCCGATGCCGATGGCCGTCAGCCCGAAACCCGTGGCGGCGATGCTGCAGAACGAGTCCGGCGTACTGCGGTCCTTGACCAGGCCGTTGGTCGGGTTGGCCTCGCGCCAGAAAAAGTCGAAGGCCGTGGCCTGGAGCAGCTCGAGGAACTCGTCGTCACCGGCAAAAGGCCGGGGTGTGGCCGTGACCGTCCACGGCGCGCCGGAGCCGCTCCTGACCTGATAGCGGTAGGTCACGCCATTGGTCACGGCCAGATCGGCAAAGCGGGGTTCCCGCAGCGGCTTCGCCGTGAGCCGGACCCTCGACCCATCACCCGCCTGGCGGAAAACGTGGTAACTCACAGGGCGTCCTGCGGCCTGCCAGTGTAGGACCACGCTGCGGTCGCCGACCCGGGCCATCAGCGGGGTATCCACCGGCGCTCGATCGGAACCAGCCGGAAAGCCAATCACCGTCAGTCCAACCAGGCTCAAGCAAACAGCGCCGAGCCGGTGGGTAAAACAGCGTCGCTGGCGATCGCTCCGCCCCAACCATTTCAAACGGGGTTGGCCGGGTCCGACGGCGTCGGGAATCCGTGTCGTGATCACGCCGGGAGTGTTGGGCTTGGCGGGACGAACTCAACCTGAATTCAAGGCCGGCGGGGCCGGGCCACAACGCCGCCAAACCTTAATGGGGCCAGGCTGCGCCGGACCGCCTGGTCCGCCAAGCAGGGTGCCCGGCTGTGAGGGCTCCGCCGAGCCGTTGCCCACAGCTTGGAATGCCATCGCGGCGCCGGTACTGCAGCACTTATTGCTGTCCACGCCATTCACGCCTCGGAGAGAAGTTGTTACGCCGATCACCGCGGTAACTGCTGGTTTACAGCCGGCTGTGGAGCCGGACATCCTGCCCGGCAGCCCGTGGCGATGCGGGCTGTCACGTGGGCCGGTTACGGGCGGCAGGATGCCACCCTGCCCAGCAACCCGGATGGTTGTCGCTGCGTGCTGTAAGGGTTGCCGCCACACGCCGCCCCACCCGGGCATTGCGGAGGGCGCAAGAAGGCAAGATGCATCCGACCGCCCTGTGCGTTGCAGTGCACACTTGCGTTGTGGCCCGTGCTCGGCTACCACTTTCCTAAGCGAACCCTTACTGCTTGTTTATGACAAAACCTGAAACCTCCACTCGGATCGGTCCCAGCCAGCCGGGTGCATTCACCTTGATTGAGCTGCTGGTGGTCATTGCGATCATCGCGATCCTGGCGGGCATGCTCCTGCCGGCGTTGGGACGGGCCAAGGACCGGGCCCAATCCACGATTGACGTGAACAACGTCAAACAAATCCTTTTGGCCGTCCACATGTACTCGACGGATAACCGGGATTATCTGCCGCACCCGACCTGGGGCACGGTGGACGGCACAGCCAATGGCGGGCCCGACGGATGGGCTTACGCGGTCCGGAACGACGGCCGGTTTCCCGGCGGGCCCCAGTACATCCCCAGCGCGGCGGGCTACCTTGAGAATTCGGTCCAGTTCAGCAACCAGATTCAGTTCTTTAAGATTGGGCAACTTGGACCTTTCTTGGCCACGCACCAGGTGATGTGGTGTCCGAAAGACGTTTCCGATCGTTCCCGCGGCCAATTCAAGCAGTGGTGGAAGGACCGGTATGTGAAGATCACGTCATACTGCATGAACGGCACCGTTGGTGGGTATTGCGGCCCGAGGGCCGGGATCATCACCAGCGGCAAAACATTCCGGACGACGGATTTCAACCCGACGGACATCATCTTATGGGAGCAGAATGAGGTGAATGGGTTCTACTTCAACGACGCGGGTAACAATCCCCAGACTGCGGGTGAAATTGTGTCCCAACGCCACGCCGGCGGTATCTACCGGGACAACTCCGAGCGGGGTGGCGGCGCCATGGTGGGCACGGTGGGTGGCACGGCCCAGTACATCAAGATGAAGAAATTCATGGGCTACCTCAATGCGCCGTATCCCAACGAAGTTCTCAACGGACCGGGCTTTGCCCGATGATCCGGTCGCCGGGCGGTGCTAACGTGTCCGCCTGAGAGTCTTCGCTGCAAAACTCCCGCCACGCAGGCGGGAGTTTTTGTTTCTGAGCGGGCATCTGCGGGCATCCAAATGTGACCTTGGCTGGCGTGGCGGGCGGCACCACCTTCCGCCCGGCCGTTCTACCCAACGAATTGCGGGCCGCGCCGGACAGCCCGATCGGCGGCTTCTTCTGCGCAGGACGATTCCGTTCGGGCCGGGAAGCACTCGCGCCCGCACGTCTCCCGCTCAACGCCCTGCCGGTCGGAACCTGGCCGTTTGTCTCCGCCCCGTCTCGCGCCCGCCGGGGCGCCTCACACCGCCACGGGCGCCTTGATGGCCGGGTGCGGGTCGTAACCCGCCAGTTCGAAGTCTTCGAAGACGAAGTCGTGGATGCTCGTCCGCGCCGGGTTGAGCCGCATCACCGGCAGCGGGCGCGGGTCGCGGCCGAGCTGGAGCTTCGCCTGTTCGACATGATTCGCGTACAGGTGCAGATCACCGAAGGTGTGGATGAACTCGCCCGGCCGCAACCCGGTCACCTGTGCCACCATCAGCGTGAGCAGCGCGTAGCTGGCGATGTTGAAAGGCACGCCCAGAAAGATGTCCGCGCTGCGCTGGTAAAGCTGGCAGCTCAGGCGGCCGTCGCTGACGTAAAACTGGAACAGCGTGTGGCACGGTGGCAGGGCCATGCCTTCGATCTCGCCGGGGTTCCAGGCCGTGACGATCAGGCGGCGGCTGTCCGGGGTGCGGCGGATTTCCCCGATCACGCGGTCAATCTGGTGGATCGAGCGGCCGTCCGCGGTGCGCCAATCGCACCATTGTGCGCCGTACACGCGGCCGAGGTTGCCGTCGGCGTCGGCCCATTCGTCCCAGATGGTCACGCCACGTTCCTGGAGCCAGCGGACGTTCGTGTCGCCGCGCAAGAACCAGAGCAGCTCGTAGACGATGGATTTGAGATGCAGCTTCTTGGTGGTGACCAGCGGGAAGCCGGCCTGCAGGTCGTACCGGGTCTGGGCGCCGAAGATCGAGTATGTGCCGGTGCCCGTGCGGTCGGCCTTGAAGCGGCCGTGCTCAAGCACGTGGCGGAGGAGGTCGAGGTATTGACGCATGCGGTCGAAGCACGTCCCGCCATCCCTTTAGGCCAACCACCGTTCGATGCAAGCGTGGAGTAGCGCGGGCGCCGGGTGTGGGCGGGCAGTTCCCGAAGCGAACGGCCCGGTGGTCGTTCCCTCCGGCTGTTGACGTGCCGCTTCCGCTCAACGCTCGGCCAGCACGCCCTCGAGTTCGCTGAACACGGCTTCGTCCTCGTACAGGTTCTGGACGATGGAGCCGGACGGACAGGCCGCCACGCACGTGCCGCAGCCCTTGCACAGGGCGTCGTTGATGACCGCCTTGCGCCGGTCCTCGTGGAAGGTGATGGCCGAGTACGGGCACAGCGGGAGACAGGATTTGCAGCCACTGCAATCGTCCAGGATGAAAGCGGTATTGGGTTCCAGTTCGACGTGGCCCTTGCAGATGAGGGCGTAGGCCTCGGCCGCCGCTGCCCCGGCCTGTGCCACGCTGTCGGGGATGTCCTTCGGCCCTTGGCAGCAACCGGCCAGGAAGATGCCGTCGGTGAAGGTGTTCACCGGGGCGAGCTTGGGATGCCGCTCGAGGAACCAACCTTCGGCGCTGCAGCTCAGGTTGAACAGCCGGCGGAGATTTTCGGCTTCGGGATGGGGCTCGAGGCCCACGGCCAGCACCACCAGGTCCACGGGCACCTTCAGGATCTCGTTCATCAAGGTGTCCTCGGCCTGGACGATGAGCCGGCCGTTCGCACCCTCGCCGGGGGCGGGATAAACGTCGGCCACCTTGCCGCGGATGAGGTGCATGCCCTCCTCCTGAATGCGCTTGAAGAACTCCTCCATGCCCTTGCCGGGGGTGCGGATGTCTATGTAGAAGTTGTACACCTCGGCCCGGGTCCGTTCGTGGATAAGATGGGCCAGCTTTAGCGAGTAGAGGCAGCACACGCGTGAGCACCAGGGGTTGGTGTGTTCATCGCGCGACCCCACGCAGTGGACGATGGCCACGGTCCGGGGCTTGCGACCGTCGCGCAGGACCAGCTCGCCCCCGGTGGGGCCGGCGGCATTGATGAGCCGCTCGACCTCGAGGGCGTTGTACACGTTCGGGAAAACGCCGTAACCGTAATACGGCGCGCGTCGGGCATCGAAGATGCGGAACCCGGTGGCCATGATGATGGCGCCGACGGTGATTTCGACCAGTTCCTCCTTCATGTGGAAATCAATCGCCTGGCGGTCGCCGCAGGCCTCAACACAGGTTTTCTTGCAGCGACCGGTTTTGAGTTCGATGCAGGTCTCCGGGTCAATGATCACAACGGGCGGCACGGCTTGGGGGAAGGGAAGGTAAACCGGTTTGCGTTTGCCCAGGGCGAGATTGAAGGCGTCGGGAAACTTCGGCTCGCGGTACACGCAGGCATCCACGCACTCCTGGCAGCCGGTGCAGAGGTCTTCGATGACATAACGCGGCTTGCGGCGGACGGTCACCCTGTAGTTGCCGACGTAGCCGTCCACCTTGACGACTTCCGACCAGGTCCAGAGTGTGATGTTCGGGTGCGCGCCGACGGCGGCCATCTTTGGAGACAGCACGCAGGCGGCGCAGTCGAGCGTGGGAAAGGTCTTGTCGAACTTGGCCATGTGGCCGCCGATGGTCGGCTCCTTTTCGACCAGGAAGACCTTCTTGCCGCCATTGGCGAGCGTGAGCGCGGCGTGGATGCCGGCGATGCCGCCGCCCACGACCAGCACGTCCTGGAGCACGGGCACCTTGCGAATTTCCAGCGGCCGGTGGTGCGCCACGCGCAGCACGGCGGCGTGGGCCAATGCTTGGGCCTTGTGCGTGGCCGCCTCGGCGTCCGTGTGAACCCAGGCGTTGTGCTCGCGGACGTTGACCATCTGGAAGAAGAAAGGGTTGAGCCCCGCCTTGGCGACCGCCTTGCGGAAGGTCTGCTCGTGCAGCAGCGGCGAACAGGCGGCCACCACCACGCGGTTGAGCCGGTGCTCGAGGATGTCCTTGACGATGAGCTCCTGGCCCGGGTCGGAGCACATGTACTTGTAGTGACGGGCGAGGGTCACGCCCGGAAGGGTGGCGGCGTACCGGGCGACCCGCTCCACGTCCACCAGACCGGCGATGTTCGTGCCGCAATGGCAGATGTAAAAACCGATGCGCACGTGGTCGTGGGGGGCACGTTTCATGGCTCAGTCTCCCAGGGATTCCGCAAGCAGTTCGGACACGTCGCGCACCACCATCTTCTGATCGTATCCCAGCGTCTTGAGCGCGTCCTCGAAGCGGAAAATCTCGTACGGGCAGGATACGGCCAGCACGTCCGCGCCCGTGGCCACGGCTTCCCGCACGCGGCGCTCGGACAGGCGCTCCATGCCTTTGGACTTGAACCAGGTGTCCAGCCACATGCCGCCGCCGCCCCCGCCGCAGCAGATTGAGTTCGTCCGGTTGTGCACCATCTCCACCAGCTTCACGCCCGGGATGGCCTGAAGCAGGCGGCGCGGCTCGTCAAAACTGCCCGCCCGCCGGCCCAGACAGCAAGAGTCGTGGTAGGTGACCACCCGGCGCAGCGGCCGGGTCAGCCTCGGTTGGAGCGCCTCCAGATGTTCCGCCAGCAACTGGTGCGTGTGCTGGACCGGGTAGGCAAAGCCGTACATCGGGTAGCGGACCCGGAAGGCGTTGAAGGCGTGGGTATCCCCGGTGACGACCCGGTTGAATTTGTACTTCCGGAAGATCTCCATGTTGTAATCCGTGAGCGTCTCGAACAGGCCCGATTCCCAGGTGAGCTGGCCGCAATCGCCGGCGCATTTCTCCTCGTTGCCGAGGATGGCGAAGTCCAGACCCAGCGCGTTGAACAAGCGGGCGGTGGCGCGGCTGCCGTCAATGCCGCGCGGGTAATACGACGTGTAACACTCGACGAACCAGAGCACGTCCACCGGCTCCTGACTGCCGGCCAGGATGGGCACCGGTGTGCCGGCGGTGCTCACCCAGTTGGCGCGCTTGCGCGAGGACTCGCCCATCGGGTTGCCGTAACGCAGGGTGTTCTGGAGCGCCCGCTGCAACTCGGCGGGAATCTCCGACCGGCGGGCCAGCGTCTGTTCCTTGACCAGCGGCAGCAGCACATCCGAAAGCCGGATGCCGCGCGGGCACTTGACCATGCAGGCGTAGCAGGCCACGCACCGCAACAGGCTGTCCGAGCGGAACACCTCCTCGACGCGCCCGCGCCGCAGCAGGTTGATGATGCGGCGGGGCGTGTAATCCATGTGCTCGCCATAAGGGCAGGTGCCCGAGCAGGTACCGCACTGGATGCAGGACAGGATGCGCCGGCCCTCCGGCGTGGCGAGGATCGTGTCGAGCGTGGTGTCCCGCGCGCAGATTTCAGGTTCGAGGGTGGCAACCATGGGATTCCTTCAGGTGCAAGTGGGTGAATAACCGAGATCCGAGCGCGAACCCGTGTTGCCGCTGGCGGCTCGAAGTTCAGATTGATTGCGGCCTTCGTCCCTCGGATTTTGGATTGGGTGTTTCATCTACAGCGTTGCTTCGGCCACCAGTTCGGCCAGGTCCCTTACCGCCAGCCGCCCCTCGCAGCCGGTGGTTTTCACGGCGTCGCGAAACATCGCCAGGTCCTTCGGGCAGGCCACCACGAGGGTGTCCACGCCCGCCAGCGCCACCGCTTCGCGGACGCGGCTTTCCGCCGGCCGTTCCCGCGGTCGCTCGATGTCCTCCATCCAGATGCGCCCGCCACCCGCGCCGCAGCAACAGCTCCGCTCCCGGCAGCGCGGCATCTCCACCACATCGAGCCCGAGCGCCCGCAAAACGCGCCGCGGCGGGTCATAGACGCCATTGTAGCGGCCCAGGTAGCACGGGTCGTGGTAGGTCACGCGGCCGGTCAGCCGCCGCTTCAACGGCAGCCGGCCCGCGGCGTGCAGTTCGTCGAGGACCTCGGTGTGGTGCTTGACCGACACACGGCGGCCGTTCCAGGCATACTCGTTCTTGAGCGTGTTGAAGGTGTGCGGGTCCGTGGTGACGATGGCCTTGAAAGTCGCCCCGGCCAGGGTCTGCTGGTTCTTCTCCCGCAGCATCTCGAACAGACCCTCCTCGCCCACACGGCGCACGTCGTTACCCGCATTGCGCTCGGCCTCGAAGAGCAGGCCGAAGTCCAGACCGGCCTGCACGAACAGTCGCGCCGTCTGCTTCGTCGCCTCCTCGCAGCGCGGGTCGTAACTGGCGTAGTCGCCGACGAACCAGAGGTACTCCACCGGCGCCTTGCGGGCGTCCCGCAACTTGAGACCGGCGGCCTGCGCCCAGCGGGCGCGCAGACGCTCGGATTTGCCGAAGGCGTTGCCGTAACGCTGCAGGCTGGCGAGGGCAGTCTGCACACCGCGGTCCAGTTGCCCCTCGCTGACGAGGTGCCGGCGCAGTGTGACGATGAGCGGCACCTGCTCATTCCAGACCGCGCAGCGCTCCATGCACGCCAGACAGGTCGCGCAGGCCCACAACTCGGCTGGCGCGATCACGTCGCCGACCCGTTGGGAACCGTTCGGACCGTGGCCGCCGGTGCGACCCGTCCGGCCGGCCTGGAGCACGTGACGCTTAATCTTCTGAACGATTTGTTGCGGCAGCAGCGGATAGCCCGCCGCCGCCGCCGGACACGCGCGATCGCACCGTCCACACTCGGCGCAGGCGAAGCCGCTCAGCAGTTGCTTCCAGGTGAGTTCCTCCCAGCGCGCGGCGCCGGCGGTCAGGTCTTCCTTCGCGTCGCGCACGCCCAGATCGCCCACGGGCCGTGTCGCGCCCTGGCTGAAGAAGACGTTGAACGGCGCGGCCAGCAGATGGAGGTGTTTCGAGCAGGGCAGGTACGCCAAAAAGGCCATCACTCCGAGCATGTGCAACCACCACATGGCGGCCGCGAGCGTGCGGGCCGTGTCCGGCGGCGTCGCGGCAAAGAGCCTGGACAACAGACTGCCGAGCGGCGCCCAGGCGGTGGTTTCCCCGCCCTCAACCATGATGCGGAAGGCCGAACCGAACAGCGTCGTCAGCATCAGAAAACCGATCAGTGCCAGGATCAGGTGGGCGTCCCAACTTAGGTGCAGGTAGTTCGGGGCGAAAAACAACCGCCGGGCCAGGGCTACCGCCAGCGCGACGAGCACCAACCCGGCGAAGACCTCCAGACCCAGGCCCACCACGGCGACATGATCCGGGTATGGTACGGGCAGGAACGGCAACAGGCCGCGCGCCAGGCTCCAACCAAAGCAGGCGGCGTACAGTACAAAGCCCCAGAAGATCAGGAAATGCGCCAGGCCGATGGCCGGCTCGTTAAACAGGCGCGGTTGCAGCAACACATGTTTGGCGGCGTGCGCCAGGCGCCACCCGACCCGGTCAAAACGGTCTTCGTACCGCCCGCGCCGCAGCACGCCAATCAGCCGCCAGCAACGATGGCCGAAGACGCCGAAAGCCGCGACCGCCAGCAGCCATAGCGCCAACACCCCGGGCACGCCGAGAATGGAAGTCTGGACCGGATCCATGCCGCTCATCCTTTGCGGGCTTTGACCTTCTCCGTGAGGATGGGCACCAACTCGAGCGCGTCCCCCACCACGCCGTAATGCGCGCCGTCGAAAATGGGCGCGCGCGGATCGGTGTTGATGGCGATGATGCACTCGGAGTTCTGCATGCCCTCCCAGTGCTCCGGCGCGCCGCTGATGCCCAGGGCCAGATAGACGCGGGGCTTGACGGTCATGCCGGACTTGCCCACCTGGCGGCTTGGCGGCAGCCAGCCCTGGTCAATCACGGGCCGCGAAGCGCACACCGCGCCGCCCAGCGCCGCTGCCAGTGCCTCGGCCAGTTGCACGTTGTCCTGGCTTTGAATGCCGCGGCCCACCCCCACGAGAACGGGTTGCCGGGTGATGTCCACCTCGCCGGCTTCCGGCTCGAGATATCGCCTGAAAGCCAATGTCGGCGCGGCCACCGGCAGGTCCACCTGTTCCACCGGCGGTGTGCGGTCGCTAAAGCCGGCCCGCGCCGGAAAAGCGCCCGGGTAAACGGCCACAATACCGCGCCCGTCCGGGAGCCTCACGTCGGCCAGAAGCTTGCCGCCGCACAACTGGCTGGTGAGCGCCACCGCGCCGGCCTCAACGCGGACTGCGCGACAGAAGTTTACCAGCGGCAGGCCGGTCCGCGCCGCCAGCAGCGCGCCAACGCCCAGCGAGACATTGGTGCAGCCCAGCAGCACCAGCCCGGCCGGGACGCGGTCCATGACGGCGTGCAGCACCCCGGCCACGGTGTCGGCGGGTGCGAGGTTCAACCACGGAGCGTCGGCAACCAGCACCTTGTCCGCAGCGCCCAGGCGGGGCGCCAGCGCGGCCGCTTCGCTGCCCAGCAAGGCGGCGTATAGCGGGGCGTTCAGCGCACTGGCCAGGCTCCGCCCGACACCGAGCAGCTCAAAGGTGATGTCCGGGATTTCACCACGAAGCGCCTCCGCCAGAACCAGAATCGCATCGGCCATAAAGCAGTCCTCCTCAGATGACACCCTGCTTTGCCAGCACCTCCACCAGTTGATCCGCCACACACTCCGGCGGACCCTCGAGCAGTCGCGCGCGCGCGGTGGGTTCGGGTTTGTAAAGCCGCTCGATTTCCAACCGGGCCGGGCGGTCAGGCGGCGGCACGTCGGCGGTTTCAATCCGCGCAGATTTCATAACGGCCCGCACCCGGGCGACCGGCACGTACCGCGGGGGTTTCTCGGCGGATTGAATGCCCAGCACCGCGGGCAGGGGCACCTCAAATTCGCCGCGCAGGCCACCGGTAAATTCCTTGATCGCGACCGCCTTCCGGCTCTCTTCCACCACGGCCAGGCCGCTCACCACACCGAGGTACGGCAGGCGCAACGCCGCCGCCAGGTACGGCGCCAGTTCGCCCTCCAGGTCGTCAATCGCCTGCGATCCGGTCAACAACAGCGTGTCTGGCGTCAACTCCGCGGAGCGAGAGGCAAAAAAGCGCGCCAGCACGTGGCTCAGAGCAGCCGTACCCAAGCCGGTCTGGTGAACGGAAAACTTCACCGCGCGGTCCGCTCCCTTGGCCAGGGCGATCCAGAGCGCGTCGTCCACCTCCGGCGCCTCGAAGGCGATGACCGTAACTGTCCCGCCGTACTTTTCCTTGAGCAGGAGCGCCTGCTCCAACGCGTGCTCGTCCGCGTCGCCCAGCTTGAAACGCAGGTTCTCCGCGTCCAGCGACCGGCCGTCGCCGGCGATGCTCAATTCCTCCACCGTGTCCGGCACCAGTTTCCAGACGATCATCAGGTTCATGGGCTGTTCGGGAGTTGCATTGGGCTCTGATCAAGTGTCTGGTTTTGGCGTGGCGTTGAATTGCGTATTTGCCACCAGCCCCTCCGGGCCTTTCTGACGGTAATGCATACTACTTCGGCAGTATCGTAGATTCAACTTTCTTTTTCTCATATCGCTATACCGGCGCCTCGGGAAAGTGGCAGCCGATGGACTCAAGCCAGAGTCGGGATCGAACCGAAAACCGAAGTCAGGCAGGCGAGCGGACTGCGTTACGGTCAACTTCGGTTTTCGGATTACGAACAAAGCCGGCCCCCCCCCGGCTCCACCTCACGACCCCGGCGGAATGGGGCAGCGAGCTGTGGACCGGGGTGAAACAGCGGAGAGAAAACCGTCGCAACCCGGAAAACCAGAGCCGCTGCGGCGGTTCACCGGAGAATTTCGGCCTTGGAGGTCAATTACGCCAGAATCGCCGGCGAGGCGACCCGCTACGACCATGAACGGCCGGCGTTCAACGGGGCGGGCGCAGAACGCTGTGGTGACCGGCCGGCTAAGGGCTGGTGGCAGCGGCGACCATTTCCTCCAACAACCGGTGCGTGCGACGCACGGCTTCGGGCAAGGCGGTTTGGAGCAGTGGGGTCATCCTGGTGCCGAGCGTAAATGGATCGGCGACTTCCACCGCCAGGATTTTCACACGCCGGGGCATGGGCAGACCGAGTTCACGCCCCAGCGCCAGCGTCTCGCCCACACCCAGGAAATGCGGGGTCCGGCCGGTGAGTTGCGTCAGGCCGAAGGGCTCCAGTTCATGGAGGGAGCCGGGCGGATCCTGACCGGTCTGAATCGCGTCCACGAGCAACACCGCGTCATAGCCGGTCATGAAGTCCAGCAGGGCCAGGCCCATCTCGGTGGTCTCGCGCACCTCGATGACCGGGTGGCCGGCCAGCTCCGCACGCAGTTGGCGCGCGATCTGCAGCCCGATGGCGTCGTCGGTGAGGATGTCGTTGCCCAGGCCCAGCAAGAGGACACGGGGCGCGGACGCGGGCGCGGAAACGGGGGTTGAGGTGTCCATCCCTGCCGGCTCTGTGCAGGCCGCCCCTTTCATAACCGAGGCCAGTTGCCGCCAACCCACATGAATCCCCCGGTGCCGCCTCAGCCCTGTACGATCTGGTGTAAAAGGCGTCGCTCGCAGTCGTAGATGCGCACGCGCAGCGGGGTGCGGCCCGGCAATGTGTGCGTGGCGCAGCCCAGACAGGGGTCATAAGCACGGAACGCCATCTCCACCTTGTTCAGCAGTCCCTCGGGGATTTGCGTGGCGTCCTTCACGCCTTTGATGAGGCCCTTGGCGGCGCGCTCCACGCTCATCGCAATGCGGGCGGCGTTGTTGCCCGTGGCCACGATCATGTTGGCCATGGTGATGACGCCGCGGTCGTCGGTCTGGTAATGATGGAACAGCGTGCCACGCGGCGCCTCGACCACGCCCATGCCTTCTTTGGGGACGTTGGCCGGCACGCGACGAACCTCGGGGCTGGTAATCTCGGGATCGTTGATGAGCTGCTCGATCCGCTCGGCGGCGTAAATCATCTCGATCACGCGCGCCCAATGCGTGGCCAGCGTGTGGTGGACCGGTTTGCCCCCCAGCGTCTGGTAAAACTCCTCGTACGCGGCCTGGGCCCTGGGCGTGGCCATGCCGTCGGCGGCGTTGAGCCTGGCCAGCGGGCCGACCGCGTAGATACTGGTGTCCGGGCCTTCCACGAAATCCTTCCAGCCGCGCTGTTTGAGGAAGGTGAACTTCATGTAGCTCCACGGCTCGACGTGCTCGGAAACGAAGTCGCGGTACTGCCGGGCAGTGAACTTGCAGACTTCCTTCCCATTGCAGTCCACAACCCGCAGCTTGCCGTCGTAGAAATTCAACTTGTTCGCGTCGTCCACCATCCCCATGTAGCAGGTCCGGTGGGTGTAAGTGTCCGACGTGATCATTTTCACGTAATCGGGATTGCCCAGGACGATCTGCTTGAAGACGGCGTTGGTCCATTCGGCGAACTCAACGCCGTCCTTGGCCAATTGCTGGAACTTGGGTCGGTCCTCAGGTTTGAGTGCCTTGCTGACGCCGCCCGGCAGACCCAGCACGGGATGCACGACCTTGCCGCCGAAGTAGGCGATGAGTTCGCGCAAGCGCTTGCGCGTGCTGATGACTTTTTTGCCCGCCTCAATCCCGACCTTGCCGATCACGCCCACAATGTTGCGCTCGGCCGGCGGAGCATCCGGCCCGACGATGAAGTCCGGCCCGCCCAGCACGAAAAAGTGCAGCGCATGGTCCTCGAGGACAAAGGTGTTATAAACCAGTTCGCGGATCTTCCGGCCCGCAGAGGTGGGCTCGATTTGGTAGAGGTCGTCCAGGCACTTGGCGGAAGCCATGTGATGGGCCGTGGGGCAGACACCGCAGATGCGGCTGGTGATCTGCGGCATGTCCTCGGCCGGACGGCCCAGACTGAACACCTCGAAGCCGCGCAGCTCGGGCACCTGCATGTAGGCGCGCGCGACGTCGCCCTGGTCGTCCAGGTAGATGTCAATCTTGCCATGGCCCTCGAGGCGGGTGATCGGGTCAATGGTGACGTTGTGGCGCGCGGCCTGGTAGGCGGCGTTGGCGCGCAGGTGGCCTTGATTGAAGGTCTGTTTGACAGCTTGTTCCATAGGTCAGCCCTCAATGTCCGTTGCCGGAAGTGGGCAGGGTGATCTTGCGGCGGAGCAGACTCCTGGCAAGTCCGTAGCGATAAAACGTGCCGACCGGATCCGGGATACCGGCGAGGGTCTGGTTGATGCCTGCCTCGTCCTTGGCGGCGATGTTCGAGCAGAGGGAGGACAGAATCTTCGCCCCCTGGTCGCGGACGCGCGAGGTCGGGCCGAAGCAGCCGGTGCAGGGCATGTTGCCACTGGTGCAGGCGGCACCGCAACCGCTGCGTGTGGCCGGCCCCATGCAGACGACTCCCTGGGCAAGGAAACACTGGCCGGAATCCCACAGGCCCTGGTGCGGGCGCTTGAACTCGGTGAACGCCACGTTGGTCGGCTTGGTGGCCTTGCGCTCGCATTCGTCGCAGAGCGCGATGTCCGGCGCGAGCACCGCGCCCTTTGGCGGCAGCTTGCCGCTGAGCAGAGCGTCGAAGGCCGCCTTGGTCAGATTTGGCGTCGGCGGGCAACCCGGGATGTAATAGTCCACGTCCACAACTTGGTCGAGCGTGCGCACAACGTTGCGGAACTCGGGCAGGTGCGGCACGCGGCCTCCGTCTTCAAAATGCACCTGGGGGCGGGTGCGGCTTTCGTTGACCACCGAGGGGGCGTCCTCGTAATTGAACTTCAGGACCTGCTCCCGGCTGAACTGGTTGGCCAAGGCCGGGATGCCGCCCAGTTGCGCGCAGGCGCCGTAGGCGATGAGGTACTGGCTCTTGCGGCGGAGCAGCACGGCCAGTTCCTCCTGCTCGGAGGTGCGGATGGCGCCGTTGAGCAGCGTGGCCACAATGGACTTGTCCGGCATGGCCGCGACGTCCTTGTACTTGAAGTCCATCGCCACGGGCCAGAGCACGATGTCCACCTTCTCGACCACCGCGAGGATGTCTTCGGCGAGGTCCACAACGGTTTCCTCGCAACCGCCGCACGAGGCACACCAGTAAAAGGCTACTTTGGGCTTAGGCATGAACGGCCTCCAGTTTTGCGGGTTGGGTGGCGTGGCCGGGACAGCCGCCTTGGGCGGCGTCGCGGCCTTGGGCTTCGCGAGCCAGCTCGATGACCTCCCGGTCCCAGTCGGCGAATTTTTGCGGGATGCCCAGCGGGCCGAGCTTCTTGAGCTGCTCGGTCATCTCGTTGATGACGGTTTTGACTTTTTCGCCTTCGGCGGCGGAGATCCATTCGAGGCGGACGCGCGGCTCCTCGATGCCCAGATCAGCCAACAGTCGCTTCAAGAGTTGGAAGCGGCGGAGCATCTTGTAATTCCCCTCGACGTAGTGGCAGTCGCCCGGATGGCAACCGCCGATCAACACGCCGTCCGCGCCGCGACTCAGGGCGTCCAGGATGAACTGCGGGTCCACGCGCCCGGAGCACATCAAGCGGATGACCCGCACGTTTGAGGCGTACTTCAGCCGCGACACCCCGGCCAGGTCCGCCGCGGTGTAGGTGCACCAGTTGCAGAAGAAAGCCACGATGCGTGGCGACCAGTCCTTAGTCATAAGCCAGCACTCCCTGGATTTCGCTGAAGATTTCGGTGTCCTCGAAGAGATTTTGCACGATGGAGCCGGACGGGCAGGCGCCCACGCAGGTGCCACAGCCCTTGCACAACGCCTCGTTGATGTACGCCTTTTTGCGGCCTTCGTCGAACAGAATCGCGGTGTACGGGCAGAGCGGGATGCAGGATTTGCAGCCGGAACATTCCTCGTCCAGGACGTGGGCGGTGTTGGGCTCCTGCTCGACATAGCCCTTGTCAATGAGTGCCAGGGCCTCCGCCGCCGCCGCACCGGCCTGGGCCACCGTGTCGGGAATGTCCTTTGGCCCCTGGCAGCACCCGGCCAGGAACACGCCGTCAGTGAAGGTGCTCACCGGCGCCAGCTTTGGGTGGCGCTCGAGGAACCAGCCATCACCGCCGCAGCTCATATTGAACAGCCGCCGCACGTTACCGGCGTCGGCCTGCGGTTCGAGCCCCGTGGCCAGCACGACCATGTCCACCGGGATGCGACGAACGACACCTGCCAGGGTGTCCTCGACGCGGATGACCAACTTGCCCTCCTCCTCGGGGGTCATGGCCCAGTCGGTGACCTCACCCACGCGGCCGCGGATGAAGTGGGTGCCCTCCTCGAGGAGCTTGTTGTAAAATTCCTCGTAGCCTTTGCCGGGGGTCCGCATGTCAATGTAGAAGTTGTAGATCTCGGCGTCCGTGTGCTCCTTGAGCAGGTGCGCGAGCTTCATCGAGTACATGCAACACACACGCGAGCACCAGATGTTGGTCTTCTTGTCGCGCGAGCCCACGCAATGGATGATGCCGATGGACTTCGGCGTCCGCGGCGTGCCGTCCGGATTTTTGCCCTCGCGCAGAATGACCTCGCCGCCGGTGGGGCCGGAGGCGTTGACGAGGCGTTCCACCTCGAGCGCAGTGTACACGTTCTTGTAGATGCCGTAGCCGTAGGCGGGCACACGCTCGGCGTCGAAGGTCTTGAAGCCGGTGCAGACGATGATGTTGCCGACCTTGACTTCCACCAGCTCGTCTTTCTGGGTGAAGTCAATCGCTCGTTTTTCGCCGCACGCCTCCACGCAGGTCTTCTTGCACTTGTCGCTCACGACGGGCGTGCCGTCGGGATTCTTGTTGCGTTTGAAGTTCAGACACACCTCCGGATCAATGAGCACCACCTGCGGCGTGGCCTGGGGGAAGGGGATGAAGACCGGCTTGCGCTTGCCGAGCCCCTCGTTGAATTCGTCCGCGAACTTGGGCTCCTTGAAGACGCAGTGCGTGATGCAGTCCTGGCAGCCGGTGCAGAGGTCCTCGTTAATGTAGCGCGCCTTGCGCTTCACCTGGATGGTGTAGTTGCCCACGTAGCCGTCCACCTTGGTCACCTCGGAGTAGGTCCAGAGGGTGATGTTCGGGTGCGCACCGACCTCGGACATCTTCGGCGTGAGGATGCAAGCAGCGCAGTCGAGCGTAGGGAAGGTCTTGTCGAACTTGGCCATATGGCCACCGATCGAGGGCTCGCGCTCGACCAGGTACACCTTCTTGCCGGCGTTGGCCAGCGTCATGGCTGCATGAATGCCCGCGATGCCGCCGCCCACCACGAGCACGTCCGGATGGATGGGCACCTTCTTGATTTCGAGCGCTTTGTGGTGGGCCACGCGCTCGATGGCAGCCCGTGACAGGGCCTTGGCCTTCTCGGTGGCCAGCACGCGGTCGGTATGCACCCAGGAGTTGTGCTCACGGATGTTTACCATGTGAAAGAAGAACGGGTTCAGCCCGCCCGCCTCGGTGGCCCCGCGGAAGGTATGCTCATGCAACAAGGGCGAGCAGGAGGCGACCACGATGCGATTGAGCTTGTACTCGCGAATGTCCTGTTGGATGAGCTCCTGGCCGGGGTCGGAGCACATATACTTGTAGTCGCGTGCGAGCACGACGTGGGGCAGTGTGCCGACGTATTTGGCCACGGCGGGGCAATCCACCATCGCGGCGATGTTGCTGCCGCAGTGGCAGACGTAAAACCCGATCCGGATGTCGTCCTTTTTCGCACTCATGGCTTCGACTTTGGGGAAACTGGGCTGGCCGGTTATCATTTCGCCGCGACCGCCGGCGGCGGGGCGGGCAGGGGTTTCATTGGCACCATGCCCCGGTGGAGCACCGTCTGCTCCGCCGGCAGGCCGAACGCCAGGCCCATGAGCTGGCTGAAATAGACCGTGGGAATGCGCACCGGCTCCCACCGTGCGGCGATCTTCGAGTGGTAGGCGTCCAGGTTGAACTGGCAGAGCGGACACACGGTGGCAACGACGTCCGCGCCGCGTTTGATGGCTTCCTTCAGCAAAATGTAGCTGAGCCGGAGCCCGGCCTCGGGCAGCGTGCCGGTGAGGCTGCCGCCGCAGCACTTGGTCTTGAGCGGCCACTTGACCACCGTGGCCCCCAAAGCTTCGAGCAGCCGGTCCATGGTGGTGGGGTTGGCCTGGTCGTCGAAGGTCGCGTACGGGCGCACGATCTGGCAGCCGTAGTAAGGCGCGACCTTCAGGCCCTTCAAGGGCCGCGTGACCTTCTGCTTCACCGCTTCCAGACCCACGTCGTTCAGCAGCACATCGAGCGGGTGCCGGACCGGTGTGTCGCCCTGGCAGCGCAGGCCCACGGTTTCCAGTGCCCGCGACACGGTTTGCCGCATCGCCGGGTAGTCGTGCATGTAATGCTGGGCCTTGTTCAACACCAGGTAGCATGCGCTGCACGGCGCCAGGATTTGCCGCAGACCCGACTTTTCGGCGATGGCCAGGTTGCGGGCGGCGGCGACGCAGGCCTTGCCTTCGTCCACGGCCATGTACGCGGTGGCGCCGCAGCAGTTCCAGTCGTCCAGCTCTTCGAGCTCCACGCCGAGGTGTTTCATGACCGGCACCAGCGACTCCTCGTACGCCCTGCCGGTGCCTTTGAGCGAACAGCCGGGGAAATACGCGTATTTCATGCCTTGGCCTTTCCGTTTTCGCGGTCCACCGCTTCCATGATCTTCGCGATCTCCTCGCGGCCTTCGATCTTGTCCTGCTTGAGCGAGAAGCGGCCGGTTTTCATGAGGTTCATGCCCAGGCCGGCCATACCCAGGGCCGCCAGGGGATTGGTGCGCAGGTACATCTTGGTGACCAGCCAGGTCTCGGAAATGCGGCCGTGGTCGTGGACCATCTTGGTGAATTCCTCGGCCAGCACCGGGATCGGGAAATGTTTCGGGTAAACACCCTCGTGGATGGCCCGCTGCTTGAGCTCGTACATGATGTCCGTGATCCGGATTTGTCGCGGGCACTCGACGGTGCAGGCGTAGCAGGATGCGCACAGCCAGATGGTGTGGCTTTGCAACACCTCGTTCTTGAAGTCCGAGCGCACCAGTTCCATGACCTGGCGCGGGGTGTAGTCCATGTAAATGCTCAGCGGGCAGACGCCGGAGCAGGTGCCGCACTGGATGCAATGCTCGAGGGCTTCACAGCCCGGCACTTTCATGACGTCTCGCCCAAAACCCAACACCCGGTCGGCCTCGTACTTGATTGTGCGCTTGATTTCCATACCGCGTTCGCTGCTTGACTCACGGGGCGCGGGTTTGCCGTGACGACACCCGGACGCCTACGTGTGTCAACCTTCAAGTAGGCCGGTTCCGACCTGCCAGCTAACCGGGTTTTGGTAAAATCACAACTTTTCTTGGTGCGCAGTAAAGAAAGGAGATGGAATGATGCCTCAACGGCGTGGTATGACGTATTCCGGCACTCAGCCGCCTCACTTCACGCAGCGGTAAACCAGCGCCGGCGGCACGTTGCGCCACACCACCGCGCTGACGTGTTTTTCGCGAAACAACGTGCTCAGCAAGAGCCGGTACCGGCGAGCCGCCGGCGAGCCGCACGCGTGCAGGTAGGCGAAGGTGGTGAAGACGCCGCCCGGCGCCAGCGCCGCCACCACGTTCCGCATGATCCGCGTCTGCGCCTCCGCCGGCATGGCGGCCCAGGGCAGGCCGCTGATTACGTAATCCGCGTGGCCCAGCCCGGATTGCTCGACGTAACGCGGCAACGCCTCGGCCGAGTCGTGGATCACTTCCACTCGCGGATAGCGTTGCCGCAACCGCGCCACGGCCCGCTCGTCGAGTTCCAGCGCGAGCACCCGCGTCTGCGGCCCCACCGCCTCGAGGATCACCCGTGTGAACGCGCCCGTGCCCGGCCCCAGTTCCACCACCAGCCGCGCCTGGTCCAGCCGACTGCCGGCCACCATCGCCCGCGCCAGCAGCCGGGAACTCGGACAAACGGCGCCGGTCCGCATGGGAGCCCGCAGGAACGCGCGCAAGAACTCTAGTTGCTCGCGCACCCCGGCCCGCAGGCGTCGCGCCGGCGACCGGGATTCGATCACCGGGCGTTGCTTGGGGCCGGGCCGCGATGATTCAGACGCACACACAAGAGTGGGACGGTTGGTTGCGCCACCAGGGCGGTTTAATTGCCGCCACCGCACGGGCAGCTTGTTCAGAACCTGCTGGCGGTGACGCGTTCATTGTTCCAACCACCGTCGGAAGCGCCGGTTTTCCGCCACTTCTACCCGTCCAGCCGGCTGCCGCGCAATGTAAGCACCGGCGCCGGCGCGGTTGGCCAGAGCGAGTCCGCGTTCCGGTCCCAGTACGCTGATGGCGGTGCTCAAACTGTCGGCGGTCAGACAGTCCCGCGCAATCACCGTCACCTGGCTGCGATCCGTCAAGCCCAGCCCGGTGCGGGGATCCACAATGTGCGAGTACCGCACGCCCCCGATTTCCACGTGCTGGAACAGATCCCCGGATGTGGCGAGCCCGGCGCGGCGCAACAGCACGTGCCGGGCCGGCGGGGCGTCGGGCGCATCCGGCGCCGCCACCTCGATGCGCCAGCCCGATTTGCCGGGCGGCGGATCACTCGTGGCCAGATCGCCGCCGCCGGACACCAGCGCGCGGCTAATGCCGTGCGCGGCGAGCACCTTTAACGCTTCGTCCACGGCATAACCCTTGGCTATGCCGCCCAGGTCCAGCCGCATGCCGGGCACTCGCAGCCGTGCGGTGCGCTGCTTTGCATCCAATTCCAGATGTTGCCAGCCGGTGGCGGCGCGCGCGCGGTCCAGCCGGGCCGGGTCGGGCAGCGCCCGGTCCCGTCGCGCCTTCCGCCACAGGTTCACGCAGGGCCCCACCGTGACATCGAAGGCGCCCTCCGTGCGCCGGGCCAGGTCTTGCGCGCGGGCGAGCACGATCCACAGGTCGTCGCCAAGCTTCACCATCTGACCGGTGCCGCTGGTTTGGGAAAGCCGGCTCAACTCGCTGTCGCTGTCATAATCGCTCATCACGGCGTTGAGCGCGGCGATGCGGGCGAAGGCGGCCCGGGCCGCGGCCTCCGCCGACGTGCGATCGGCGGCGTAGAGCACGATGCGGAAGGGCACCCCCATCTGCGGCTCGGTGAACTCGAAGCGCTCCAAAGCAACCGGTACCGGCGCGTGACAAGCGGTGAAAAGGCACAGTGCCGCCAGCACCAGCAAACCGCTGAGCGCCCGTCCCAATCGGTGGGGCGGGAGACCTCTTGGTCCCGGGTGATGTTTCGGAACGCTCGCCGGCAAAATCCGAAGTTCGAAGTCTGAAATCCGCGAATCGCAGGTCAAAGGCGGCAGCAATGCCGCGTCACCCTGCCCCGAACCCCGAATCCCGGACCCTAAATCATGACAACCGGGCCCGAAGGCCATTCTCCCCGCCAACTCTTGCCCTGTCACTGGCAGGCCCCGGGTGTTCATGCCGGCACGCCGCTGACAGGCTCGCGGCGCAGTTCAACAAACGGCAGCGGCACGATGCGCGCGGGGCTATCGCCGAACGCGGCCCGCAACGTCAGTTCGGTGCCGACCTCGTTGCATTCGCGGCGCACGTAGCCCAACGCGATATTCGCGTTCAAGACCGGTGACCGCACCGCACTGGTCACGAAACCGACCTCCCGGCCCTCCTTGAACAGCGGGTTGCCGCGGGTGGGCAGGCGCGGCAGGTCGTCCGCGAGCCGCAACCCGCACAGCCGCCGCGTCACCTGGCCGTAGGTGCGGACGCGGGCGATCACTTCCTGGCCGATGTAGCAGCCCTTGGTATAGCTGATGGCCCGGTCTTCGAGGCCGGCTTCGGGCGGCAGATTCGTGGCGTCCATGTCCGCGCCGAAGCGCGGGATGCCCGTCTCGATGCGCGCCATTTCGAGCGCGTCCCAGCCGGCGGCGCAGCCGCCGACCGCCTTCACCGCGGCGAGGAGCGTTTCCGCCGCCTTCACTTGCGCCGCCATCGGTACGAACAGGTCGAAGCCCGGCTGTCCTACGCGCGGCTGGTTTGCCAGGTAGATTTCGCCCAGCCGATCATCTTTGGCGCTGACCATTGTGAGCGGCGCCGCGGGCGGTTTCACATCCAGGCCCAGCGCGGTCACCACCGCCGTGGCGCGCGGGCCTTGCACGCTCAGCAATCCGTAATGCGGTGCGGCATCGGCGATTAGCACGTCGTCGGAAATTACGTATCGTTCCAGCCGGTAGATCAACGCCGTGGAGATGCCGGGCTCGAAATCGAGCAGGAACTCGTCGGGCAGACGGTAGATGAAAGCATCGCTTTCCATCCGGCCTTTCGCGTTCACGATGGCGGCGTAGCAGCCCTGGCCGGTGCCCAAGGTTTTCACGTCATTGGTGACCTGGCCGTTGAGGAAGCGCTCACGGTCCGCGCCCAGCACGCACAGCCGGCCGCGGCAGCTCAGGTCAAAGAAGGCGGCAGCCCGCCTCAAAGCGGTGTGCTCGACCGGCGGATCGCTGTAACGGGCGACCACTTCGCAGCCGTTCACGGCCGTGAACACAGCGCCGTGGCGGGCATGAAATTCGTGCAGGGCCAGCGCCAACATGCCGGCAAATTAGTGAGCCGGGCAACAGCGGCAAGACCAGCGTGGTTGCGAATGCCCTGGATGTGCGGCGCGGGGTTTGTCCGTGTCGTAGGCGATTCCGCCTGCGACTGCCGCCCGGACGTCCGGCACCCGCTCATTGCGCGCTGCGCACCACGCGGAATTCGGTGATCCGGGCCCAATTCTCTCTGCTTACCGGTCCGTTGTAAGCGTGCAACGAAATCTTTGGCTGGCCGCCGGAGGGCGCGGGCAGGTCGCAGCTCCCGGCCTCGCTCCAGCCGGACGCGCCTTCCGGCCAGTATTGGCCGCGAATCCGATTGCCCGAAACGATCAGCCGCAGTTTGTACCAGGCGCCGGGGACGGGTGGTTGGGCGAGGGTACGACACTGGTCGCGCTCCTCGCGGCCCATCACCACGCAGACCGGGCCGTCCACGATCTCCCGGCCGAGCTTCACCATGTGGCTGTCGTCGTAGTACCAGGCGAGGTTCACCTGCTCGTATTGTTCGGTGGGGGCGTTCTCGAACTTGACCGTGATCTCAATCTCGCCGCCCGCCGGGTTGGGCGCGGGGCGCACCAGGACATTCTTCGCGTTGTTGGCGCCGCCCCAGAGGTTGCCCGGCAGGACGCGTAACTCCAGCGCGTCGGCCCGGAGGCGCCACGCGGCGGGGTCTTCGCGAATCCATGACCAGCCCGGGCCCAGCCGTCCAGCGAAATTCTCTTCAAATACAACCTCTTCGCCCGCCGTCGCGGTGATGACAGCCAGCCAGGCGCCGCTGAGAATCGTGAGTCTGCTCATGGCTTATGTGCGCGGAGCATTGAAGGCGCGGCCGCGACTGCCAAGCACAATCTGTCGGAGACTATTTGGGTTGCTTGCTGGTGTGGCTCGGGCTGGGGGAAGGAGATTGGGGCAAGCCTTGAAGCCGGAGTGCGGCATGGACCTTGTATGGAACGGCCAATCTGGCCATACCCGGTGGCTACTTGTCCTCGGCCCCCGTTCCGTCCTTCGCACCGGTGGGTTCGGTCCTGCCGGCAGGTCGGCGCGTCGTATGCGCCACTGCCCTTGGGCATTCGCCTCATCCCGCCACGCCCGGGCCGCAGCGCGGTTGCGGAAGCGGCGGTCTGCGCGTAACTTCTCTCCGCAGCGTTCATTGGGATTTGAAAGCGCTCATATCCACCAATCGTGAACGTCGGACCGAGAAGGTTCTTCTGGTCGGCGTCGAACTCAAAAACCGCAGCGTCTTTGATGTGCGGGATTCCTTGGAGGAGCTCGCCGAGCTCGTTCGTACCGCCGGCGCCCAGGTCGTCGGCGACGCCACCCAGAAGCTCGAACGCCCGAACGCCTCGACCTTCATCGGCTCCGGCAAGGCGCTGGAGATCGCCGAGCGCTGTCGCGCGGAAGGTGTGGACACCGTGGTGTTCGACGACGAACTCTCGCCCGCCCAGGGCCGCAACCTCGAGCGGGTGATCGGTTGCAAGATACTCGACCGCACCGAGATCATCTTGGATATCTTTGCCCTGCGGGCGCGTACCCGCGAGGGCAAGCTCCAGGTGGAACTGGCGCAGCTTCAACACCTGCTGCCCCGGCTCACGCGGTACTGGACGCACCTCTCCCGGCAGCGCGGCGGCCTGGGCGCCATCGGCGGCGAAGGCGAAAGCCAGCTCGAAGCGGACCGGCGCAAGGTCCAGGAGCGAATTGACAAGCTGAAGCTCGAACTCGAGGAGGTGCGACGCCAGCGCACCACCCAACGCCAGGGCCGCCGCCGCAACCAGTGGCCGCTGGCCTCGATTGTCGGCTACACGAACGCCGGCAAGTCCACGCTCTTCAATGCGCTCACCCACGCTGGCGTGCTCGAAGAGGACCAGCTCTTTGCCACGCTCGACCCCACCACGCGGCGGCTGCGCCTGCCGACCAACCAAAATGTACTGCTCTCGGACACGGTGGGCTTCATCCGCAAACTCCCGCACCAGCTCGTCGAGGCCTTCAAGGCCACGCTCGAGGAGGTGGTCAACGCTGACCTGTTGTTGCACGTGGTGGACGCCAGTCACCAACGCGCCGTGGAACAGATCACGGCCGTCAACGCGGTTCTGAGTGAACTTGGTGTCGCCGACACGCCGGTGCTGATGGTGCTGAACAAGATTGACTGCTTCGCCAACGGCGAGGGCCTGGCTGTCTGGCGCGAACGGTACCCGCAGGCGGTCGCCATTTCGGCCAAAACCCGCGCCGGCTTCGACGACCTGCTGGTGGCACTGGGCAACGTCCTGCGGCCGGTACGCGACTACCTCGAACTGGCCATCCCGCACGCCGACGCGGCGGCCGTGGCCCGGCTCCACGAGGTGGGGCAGATCGTTGAGCGTGATTACGACGGCGAGGCGGCGCGCTTCAAAGCGCGCATTCCGCCGCACCTGCGGGCCGAATTCGCGCGCTTTCTGGTCGGAGAACTCGGGTTTTGAGCGGCCCCATCGGCACCCTGAGAGCGGCCAGGCCCGGAGCCGGGAGCAGGATTACGATCAAGCTTAAGCCGGAAGGCCGAGGTGGACCGGTCATGCAGCGCGTCCACCCACCCGATTACGGCTTCGGGTCAAGCACACGAGTCCGGTCCGCCGGGGCGCGCGCGCCTCACCCAACGCAGCCGCGTCACACGTTGAACTTGAACAACAGCACGTCACCGTCACGCACCACGTAGTCGCGACCTTCGTGCGCGTACATGCCCTGCTCGCGCGCGCGGGCCACCGAGCCGCATTTCACCAGGCCTTCCCACGACACCCGCTCGGCTTTGATAAAGCCGCGCTCGAAGTCGGTGTGAATCCGGCCCGCAGCCTTGGCTGCGGTCGTGCCTGCCGGCACGGTCCAGGCGCGAACCTCGTTTTCGTTGAATGTGAAAAAGGTGCGCAGGCCGAGCAGTTGGTACGTCGCCCGGATCAGCGCCGCCGTGCCGCTCTCCTTCACGCCCAGTTCCGTCAGGTATTGCGCCGCCTCCTCGGGCGCCAGATCGGCCAGGTCGCTTTCCAGTTGGGCGCACACCACCACCGTATCGCACGCCTGGTGCACGCGCGCGTACTTGCGCACCCAGACCACGTGGGGGTTGGCCTCCGGCCGCGCGAGGTCGGCCTCCTTGACGTTGGCGACAAACAGCGTGGGATTCGCCGTCACCAGACCAAAAGCGCGGACCGCCGTCGCTTCCTCGCCGGTGAAACTTAGCAGGTGCGCCGGCTGGCCGGCGTTCAGGTGCGGTTCCAGCCGCTCCAAGCAGTGCAGTTCCAGCAGGGCGTGCTTGTCGCCCCGCTTGGCGTCCTTGGCCACGCGCTCGAGGCGGCGCCGCACGGTTTCCAGGTCCGCCAGCACCAGTTCGGTGGTCACGATCTCGATGTCGCGCACCGGCTCCGGCTGGCCGGTTACGTGGTGGATGTCCGGATCCTCGAAGCAGCGCACCACGTGGACCACGGCATCCACCTCGCGGATGTGGCTGAGGAATTTGTTGCCCAGACCCTCGCCGTGCGACGCGCCTTTCACCAAGCCGGCAATGTCCACAAACTCGATCGTGGTCGGAATCCGCTGGGGGACCTTCACCACCGCAGCGAGTTCGTCCAGGCGCGGGTCGGGTACGGCCACGACGCCGAGGTTGGGCTCAATGGTGCAAAAGGGGTAGTTTTCCACTGCGGCCTTGTGGGAACGGGTGAGGGCGTTGAAGAGCGTGGACTTACCCACGTTGGGGAGACCCACAATTCCGGCCTTGAGCATGGCGGCAGCCTGCCAGCCGCGCCCGGCGACGGCGAGGCAAAACGCGACCGCCGCGCAACGACGGCTTCTCGTCTGGCCGGGCCGGTCACTCCGCGGTCACGCTCAGGCCCGGCACGCTGGCACCATCCAGGCCGCGGATGCGGCAACACGCCGCCCAACCGCCGGCAAATTGCACCACCTTCAAAAGCAGCGTGTTCTGGCCTTCGCGCAGGTCCACCTCGACCTTGTCCTGCCCCGGCACCAGCCCGCGGTCCACGTCTGCCTGGTGCACCACCTGGCCGTTGAGCCAGACCTTCAGGCCGTCGTCGCTGCCCAACTGCAATTGCACCCGCTGGGCGCGCGGGCTGTGCACCACGGCGCGCAGATAGGCCACGCGCTGGTCGCCGCCCAGCAACCCCCCGAGGTCCACGATGCCTGGCGCGGCCCGCACCAGTTTCCAATCGGCCGGAGCACCGGTCTCGGGCGGGAATACGGTGTCAATCAACCTGCCGGACCCGCTCGCGGTGAACGGCCCGGCGAGCAGCCAGGCCCGCACAAAATCCTGGTCGCGTTCGAGCGCGTCCAACGTTTCCCGCACGACCGCTTGCACGGCGGGGCTTGTGGACGCCGCCCGCGCCCGGTCAATGACGGCGCGCGAGCGCGCGGGGTCGCCTTCCGCCAGCTGGCGGCCCAGTTGGGCAGCGGCCAACGCGGCGTCGTCCCGCAATGCCGCGTCGGCCAGCAACGGTTCCACCAGGTCCAACGCCTCGGGATCGGTCAGGCGGGCGAGACCGGCCAGCACCAGCCGTTTTTCCTCGGGTCGGGTTGCCGCGGCCAGCGCGCGGCGATACACCTCAAACAGGCGCGCCGGCGGCAGGTTGGTGGCCTGGTCGGCCACGGCTACCACGCCCCGCAGTGCCACGATGCGTTGCGCGGGCGGCTCCGCCGTTTCAGCCAGTTCGAGCAAATCCGGCAGCGGGCTCGCGTCCGGCCAGCCGGCGAGCGTGGCCACGGCCTCGCCCCGCACGGCCTCGTCCGGCTCGCGCAACGCTGCGCGCACGGCCGCCAGCGCCTCGGGGCCGCCCAGTTGGCCCAGGCAGGCCAGCAACGCCAACCTGGCCTCCCGCGAGGCGCCGGCGAAGGCATCGGTCAACGGCTGCGTGCGGCGGGCGGCGTCCGGCAACTGGCTGGCCGCGGCGAGCACGGTTTTCACCGCGGCGTCGCGGTCGGCGGCCGTGGGGGCGGTGAGCAGGAGCCGCAACAGCGCGGAATACTCGGCGGCCCCGGCCAGGCCGGTCAGGGCCTGAAAAGCGGCCGCCCGCACGACCGGTGCCGGATCCTGCGCCGCAGCCAGTAGCGCCGGCACGGCCTCGCGAATGCCCCGCGCGGCCAGGGCCCGCGCGCATTCGGCGCGCTCGGCCGGCGGGCCGGTCTGCAACCCGGCCAGCAACGCGGCGTCCAACGCCGCGCCGCGCGCGCGGGCGAGGCTGGCGCGCGCCGCCTGTTGCTCGGCACCGGTCCGGCCGGCCGCGGCCGTGATGAGGCTTCGCGCCACCGGCTCGGTGGCTTCGAGGTTGCCCAAACCGTTCAACGCGGCGAGGCGCACCGCCGGTTCGGCGTGGCTGCCGGCGGCGAGCAGAAGTGTGCCTGTCTGCGGCACCGGCCGTTCCGCCAGCACGGTCAAAACCGCCGCCTGCCGGGCCGGCGGCAACGAGTCCAATCGGGGCGCGAGCGTTTCAATCACGGCGCTCGCGGGCAAATCGCGCAGCAGACCCAGGGCGATCAGGTCCCAGCCGTCGCGGCCGGCGACCAGCAGTTCAAAGACGCGCGCAGCGGCGCGGTTGGGATCGCTCACCACCCAGCCGCGCAGGGCCGCGACCTGGCTGGCTTGAGGCGCGGCGGCCGCCCCGTGCAGGCGTTCAAAAATCAGTGCGGCGGTTGCCGTTTGTCCCGTCGCCAGCAACTTGTCGGCGCAGACCAGAAAGGCGTCGGCCAACGCCGGGGCCAGGCGGGTCTTTACCGGCTCGGCCAGCTTCACCACCAGGGCCGGCCTTTTGCCGCCTTCGCCGGCGCATTCGTCAAAATGCACCGCCACGGCGCGCAGTGCGTCCAGGGCCGCGTCGTCCGCGATGTGTCCCAAGGCGAGCACCGCGGCGGCCACCACGTCCGGCTCCGACCGTTCGAGCAGCCGGACCAGCGCGGCGGTGGAAGCGGGCTCGGCGCGCCGGCCCAGGGCGTTGATGATGCCGATCAGCGTCCGACCGCTGGCGGTGGCCAACGCCACGCGCAGGGCGTCACCGGCGGCCGGTCCGGCCAGCGTTTCCAGCGTGGCCGTGGCGGCCGGAGCCAGTTCGGGGTCGGCGAGCGCGCGCGCCAGTGCCGGCACCGCTTGGGCGGTGCCGATGACGCGAAGTTGAACGCACGCGAAGTGCCGGGCTTCGGGCGCGGCGTGGCTGTCCAGCACCGCCACCAAGTCCCGTTCCACCGCCGCGCGTCGGGCGGGGTCGGCTTGGGCCCGGCGCACCTCGGCTTCGACGGCGTTCAGGATTTCCGACGGTTGGCCGTAACGAAAACCGGCCAGCGCCGTGACCGGGCTTTCCGCGGCGCGGACCAGCGGGGAGGCCGGCCCCCCGATCGCCAGTGAAGTTAAGAGAAAACAAAGCAGCCGGACGCAACCAGTCGTGTGCATGGCGCGGGCTTAACTGAAGGGCCAGACCACTGTCGAGCGGGAACTTGCCGGACAGCGGCCGGCATGGGGTTGACGCCTGCTCCGGTCGGCGCGCGGGACCGGCGCTGGCAGCGTAACCGGTCCGGTGTCCGGTTCACCTCTGGCAGGGCGCCCGTCGGAGCATCCGGTCGCGCACGCGCCGGGCGGCGGGCCCATCGTAGCCGGATAAAATCCACGGGCGTGGCTTCCCCCGCAGGCGGGCGCGCCTTCAGCCGCCTTTGCCGAAAACCGGAATGGTTGCGCCGTGGATGGCGCGCGCGGCGTCCGACACCAGGAACAGGATCACGTCCGCCACCGCCGCCGGTTCAACCCACCGGCTGAAGTCGGCCTCCGGCATGGCGGCGCGGTTCTGGGGCGTGTCCAGTGTGGAAGGCAGGACGCAGTTCACGTTGATGTTGGACGCCTTGAGCTCGTCGGCCAGCGATTCGGTCAGCCGCAGCACCGCGCTCTTGGACGCGCTGTAAGCCGCGTAGCCGGCGGTGCCCGCCAGGCCGTCGCGGCTGGCCACGGTGACGATGCGGCCGCGCTGCTGCTTGAGCATCGGCGGCACGACCGCCCGGCAGCAAAGCAGGGTGGTGCGCAGGTTGATGTTAAACAGGAAATCCCAGTCGGTCAGGTCGGTCTCGTGAACCGCCCGCCCACCACGCCAACCACCCACGGTATGCACCAGCGCGTCCACGCGGCCGAACCGCGCGAGGGTGGTTTCAATCAACTTGTCCAGTGCCGCGGCATCCGCCAGATCAACCCCGCCGACGAGCAGGTGATCGGGCGAACCAACCAGATCCGCGAAGGACGCATGCAGCCGGTCCGGGGAGCGATCCACCAGCACCATGCGATGTCCGGCCGCTATAAACGCGCGGGCCGTCGTCAGACCCAGATTGCCCATCGCGCCGGTGATGAGGCTGACAGGGGAGTTCATGGGGCTGCATACCTCGCTTGGCCGGAATTGCCTGTATGCTGGCGGACCGCCAACGACCAAACTTTGGTGCGCATGCACGAAAGTGTGGCGGCCACACCGCGCAGATTCATCGTCAGGTGATGGTGCATGATTGCTTCACGGCTGCGTGCCGCTCTTCCCGCGGTTTTTCTCATGGTAGCGTTGGTGGTATTCCTCCGCGGGGTGGAACGCCGCGGCCAGGCTGATCTCCGTGGCGACCCGCTCGCCGGGGTGTTGCTGCTCGAGGCGAGTGGCGGAGGCACGGGCGGCCGTCTCTTGCTCGGGCGTGGTGAAGAAGATCGCCGAGCGATACCGGTCGCCCTCGTCCGGCCCGGTGCGGTGGGGCAGGAACGGATTATGCCGGGTCCAGAAGATCTCGAGCAGCCGGTCAAAGGTGAGTTGCGCGGGGTCGTATTCGACTTCTACCACCTCGGTATAGCCGCTGGTGCCCGAACACACGTCCGCATAAGCCGGCTGCTTCGTGTGGCCACCCGCGTAGCCGACGCGCGTGGCCGTGACGCCCCTCACGTGGCGGAAGGTTTCCTCCACGTCCCGGAAACCACCGGCGCCCAGGAGCACCTTTTCCCGTGCCGTAGCGGCTCGCGGCCGTTCATGGAACGCGAGCGCGTCCGAGTTGATGCAATAGCGCCGGCCCGTCGGCGCCGGGCCGTCCGGGAACACGTGGCCGAGATGCGCGTCGCAGCGCACGCAATGCACCTCGGTGCGCACCATGCCAAAGCTGTGATCGCGGGTCTCGCCGATGTTTTCCTTCGCGACCGGCTGGAAAAAACTCGGCCAGCCGGTGCCGGAATCGAACTTCGCATCCGAGCGGAACAGCGGCAGGCCGCAGCCGATGCACGTGTAAACGCCGGTTTTGTGGTTGTCGTGAAAGACACCGCAGAACGCGCGCTCGGTGCCGTGCTCGCGGGTGATGCGGTACTGCGCGGGTGTGAGTTGCGCGCGCCAGGCGGCGTCGGATTTGACAACCTTGGGCAGCGTCAGCAATCCAGTAACCTGGCCGGCCGCGTCGAGGAGACGGACGGTGACAGTGGCAGGAGACATAGGTTTGGTTTTTTGGCCGGGAAACACCGGCGCGCCGGCGGCGACCACTGCCAGGGCGGCCAGGGCAATGCCAGGGACGGTTTTCATCGCCGCCGCGCCAGGAGTTGAACGCCCGCACATAGCGCGTGGGCCATGATCGGGAGGGCCGGGTTTACCGCCGCGCTCGCGGAAAAGAAGTACGTGTCCATGTCGGGAAGATTGTCCAATTTCCGCGCCTGGCAATTCAGCGCGAGCCCGCTGGTCTTTGAATCCCGGTCGAAGCGGATCGTAATGTTTGGGCGCGCGGCCACGGCGACCGGCTGCGCGAGCGTGCCGCGGCTTGCCGGCCGGCGGGCGGCGGGCTACAAGCGCGGTCAGCTATGCCATGCATTTCCTCGCTCCGCGCCGGCATCATCGGCACCGGCTTCATCGGTCCCGTCCACCTCGAAGCGTTGCGCCGCCTCGGCGTCCAGGTCACCGCACTGTGCGACCTGCCCGAGCGTGTCCGCGCGCTCGCCGAGCGTTTCGGCATTCCGCGGGCCTTCGACGATTACCGCGCCCTGCTGCGCGCGCCCGACGTGGACGTGGTGCATATCTGCGCGCCCAACCGCGTTCACTGCGAGATGGCGCTGGCCGCGCTGCGCGCCGGCAAACATGTCGTCTGCGAAAAGCCGCTGGCGATGAACACGCGCGAGACCGCCGGCATCGTGCGGCTCGCCCGCCGGGCCGGCACCGTCTTTGCCGTGAACTACAACGTTCGGTTTTACCCGGCCGTGCTCCAGATGCGGCGGCTTGTCGCCACTGGCGAACTCGGCGAGATCATCCACGTGAACGGCTCTTACCTGCAGGACTGGTTGTTCAAGGACACCGATTACAACTGGCGGCTGCTGCCCGCCGAAGGCGGCAGGCTCCGCGCCGTGGCGGACATCGGCACGCACTGGATGGACACGGCGTGCTTTGTGCTCGGCGCGCGGATCCGCCGGGTGCTGGCCGACCTCGGCACGTTCCACAAAACGCGTCGGCGGCCGCTGGGCGAAGTGCAGACCTTCGCCAAGGCCGACGCCCGGGTGAAATACGCCGCGTACCCGGTGCGGACCGAGGATTTCGCGAACGTGCTGCTCGAATTCAGCAACGGCGCGCGCGGCAACCTGGGTGTGTCGCAGGTCGCCGCCGGCCGCAAGAACTGCATCCGGCTCGAAATCTACGGTGCGAAGAAATCCGCCTGGTGGTGCTCGGAAGACCCGGAGATGCTGCATTTCGGGAACCGCGACGGCGCGAACGAAACCGCCGTGCGCGCCACGCCGGCCTTTGGCGACGGCGCGGCCGGCTTCATGGATTTTCCGCCGGGTCACGTCGAGGGCTTTCCGGACACGTTCAAGATGCTGTTCCGCGCGATTTACGGCTGCATCCTCGCCGGCAACCGCTGCGAATGCGCGTATGCCACGGCGGAAGACGGCCACGCCGAGGTCGCCGTCTGCGAAGCCATCCTGGCCAGCCACAAAACCCGGCGGTGGGTGGCAGTGTAGCAGCTTCGGGTCTTGCCGGCTGGTCCACCGGCCCGAGACGGACCGGGTCTCGACTCGGGTGAGACGTGCGGCGACTCACTGCGCCGCCCCGTCAAGGCGCTTTACCCGGATGTTCCGGTAACGAACGAATTGCTTCGTCAGGTCGCCGCCGCCGTGGACTTGCAGCGCGATGCGGCCGGTGTCGGGCAGGCGTTTCTGGGTGTCACTCCACTCCATGATCTTCACGCCGTTGATCCAGGTGGTGAGGGTGGGCGGGTTGCCCACGATACGGGCGCGCAACTCGTTCCACTGGCCGTGCCGCCAGAAATACTTCCAGGCGTCCGGCAGCACGGGCAGCGGCACCGCGGCGCCCGGCCTCGGCCGGATGCGGTCGGGGGCACCATCGAAAGTGTAATTGCTGGCGCCGAAGCCACCCAGGCCCTCGCCATAAATGCCCATGAGGTTGCCGCGGCCGTGGTAGTCAATCATCGCCTGATACGCCTTGCCGTCCTCGGTGCTGCGCAAGAAGAGGCCGCTGTCCGGGCCGAAGTCGTTGTTCATTTCCAGCGCCACCTCGAAATCGCCGAACTCCTGGTCGGTGAGAATGATCCCGCCGTTGCCGGGAATGTCCTGGCTCCCGACGAGGGCGCCGTCCTGGACCACCCACTTGCCGCCGGTCTTGTTGCCGCTGGCCCGGCTATGGCCGGTCTTGGCGCTGACGTGCCAGCCGGCGAGGGACTGGCCGTCGAAGAGGCTGACAAACTCCTGGGCCGTGGCCGGGGCGGCCCAGATACAGCCCAGCACAGCGGCACCCAGCACGAAGCGGAAACGAATGGTGGTGTTCATGGATGGCAGCGTTGCGCCTTCGGCCGCAACAATCAAGGCCGGGCCGCAGGCGGGCGGGGGCGCTTTTCGCCGCGGCTGCTGAACTTCTATTGGCGCACAGGCCGGCGATGAATAATTTGAGGGGTTGGGCGGTCAATCCGGCAGGGTCGCGATAAGCCGGGCTATCCCGGCGGAACAACAAGGCTGGTAAACCCGCCCCGGCGACCCGTGAACAGACATGAAACTGACGGTAAAACGGTGTCCAACGCGGCTGCGGGCAACCCCGTCGGTTGCCCGGTAAAGCCTCGCCCACCAGAAGGGGCCAGCCGCCCCGCAAATCTGCTTACCCGCATTCTTGTTATGAAAACATCCGCGCCACTCCTGGGTTCCCTGGCCCTGACGGCGGCCATCGTGCTGGCGGGATGGGCCGGTTGCCGCAGCGGCACCACCGAGAAACCGACGCCCCAGCCGGTGCTCAAGCCGGTGAACAGCCCCGTACCGGCGACGGCTTACGCGGCAGTGACCCCGCCGCCGGCCCCCAATACCACCGCCTCCAGCCCAACCACGCCCGTGGCCGGGGCACCCGCGACCACAACCGTCAGCCCCGCGGCGCCGACATCCCTGCCAACTTCCCCGGCGGCTGAGCCGCCCGCGACGCTGCCCGGCTCCCCCGACGCCGCACCCACGGCCAAGGTTGCCCCACAGCCGCCCGAACTCGCGCCCGGCGTCCAGGCGGTGGTGGATATGGTGCATTCGCAGGTCGAGAGCGCCGTGTTGCTGGAGTACGTCAAGAACTCGACCAACACGTTCGAGCTTGATTCGGACGACATCGTTTATCTGAAGGACATCGGTGTGCCGGATGAGGTGGTCACGGCCATGCTGAAGCGCACTTCGGAACTGCGGGCACCGCAAGCGGCGAGCGCGGTGGAAACCGCGCCACCGGCCCCGGCTGCGGAGGCTGGCGCTGCCGCCGCGGCCTCGCCCGCTCCGATGCCACAATCCACCTACGACACCACCGTCACGCCGCCGGCACCCGCCTCACCCCCGCCGTCTGCGCCGGTCACGGAGAACTATTTCTACAGCGCTCTTACCCCGTACGGGACCTGGCTGTACATCGAGCCTTACGGTTGGTGCTGGCAGCCCACCGTGGCGGTGGCGGACCGCTCATGGCGGCCGTACCTGCACGGCGGGCGCTGGGTGTACACCACAGCCGGTTGGTACTGGCAGTCGTACTATTCATGGGGCTGGGCGCCGTTCCACTACGGCAACTGGTTCATCAGCCCGGCCTGCGGCTGGGTGTGGGTGCCGGGTTGCACCTGGGGTCCGGCCTGGGTCACGTGGCGCTATTCGGACACCTACTGCGGTTGGGCACCGCTGCCGCCCGGTTGCGGGTGGTCTCCCGGCATCGGGCTGACGTATTGGGGCAGCGGGGTGTCCTTTACCTTTGGCTTCAGCCTGGGTTGGAATAGCTATGTGTTCTGCGGCTGGAACGACTGGTGGCGCCCGTATCCGTATCGCTACTGCCTGCCGCCCCACCGCGCCGCGGTGGTGTACAACCAGACCACGATCATCAACAATTACTACATAGACAAAAGCCACAACACGATCGTGAACGAAGGCGTGCCGCCCAAGGCCATGCCGACGCACGTGCGGAAGGAATTGCGCAAGGTTGAGCTGGCCGACGTGCCGGCGGCCGGCAACTCACGCAATCAACGTCCGGAGCGCACCACTCCGGACGGCTCGAAGCTCGCCGTCTATCGGCCGCAGGTTCCGCCCGACCTCAAGGTCGCGTCAGCCCGTCCCGGCGCGGCGCCGTACCAGCCTGTCCGCAGCCGCAGCGAGTCACCCGGGTTGACCCGTGGCAACCCGACACCGGAGCAGAACTTCGCCCCAACGCCGGCGCGGATGGGACGGCCGGAGTCCGGTCTTTCGCGGACACCGCAACGCGCCACGGGGCCAAGTCGCATGGAAAGCCCGGTTCGCGCTGAAGTACCGGGCCGTGTGCCGGCCACCGGCGCGCCCAACCGGGTTGAAAGTCCCGCCCGGGCTGAGGCCCCCGGTCGGGGCCCGAGTGCGACCTCTCCCAGCCGAACCGAGCCGGGGCGGACGCCGGCTGCGACGGTTCCATCCCGGACCGCGACGCCAGCCGCGCAACCGGGCGTGCCCGGCCGCAGCGAGCCGCGGGTGCAAGGTTCAACCATGCCCTCCCGCACGATCAGCCCCGGCACAGCGGCACCGTCACGGCGAACTGAACCGCCGGCGGCTACCGTTTCCGGCCGAAACACCGCGCCGGCGGGCGCGCCACCTGCGCCCGGTCGCGGTGGCTCGCCGGAGACGGAAACCCGGTCCACTTCACCGCCCACAGCGCGGGCGCCGTTGAGCGTTCCCCCCTCACGGTATCAATCCGTACCCGGGACGCCGCCGTCCCGCGGCGAAGCCTTGCCCGCGTTGCCGGGCGTCAATACCGCACCGCGCTACGCGCCGCCCTCACGCGTGCCGGCGCCTGAATACCGGAGCAGCAACCCTGCCGGGCCGCGTCTTTCAGGCGCGCCGCCCGCCCGGGCGCCCATCCCGAGCGTCCCGAGCATTTCACCCGGTCGCTCGGCTCCGGTCTCGCCCCCGGCTGGCTTCAGTCAGCCGGCCGTTCCGCGCGGCTCCAGCAGCCCGCCGACTGTGTTTGCGCCGGCGCCGCGTTCATCGGGCGCGAACAGCGTGCCGGGCTTTGGCGGCGAGTCCGGCGGACGTTCGGCTCCGGCCGGACCGCCGCCCTCGCGGAATTTCCGGACGCAGTGACGGGCGGCGGCCTGCGCGTATGAGCCACGACGCGTTGCCGCGCCAAAACAGCAAGCTGTTTGGAGAGCGGACATTCACGTTCGCGGGCGTTGCGGAGAGGTCGGCTGTGCCCCGGAGCGGGAATCCGGAGTCTGAAATCTGAGAACGGGTTATTTGCACTGCCGGGTCGCGCGAGACTCGTGTCAAACAAGGCCGATGGAATGCGTTAAACGAATTGTAGCCGCGGACACGTTTTGCCGTTCACAGCTTTAGCCAATCCCGCTGACCATCTGGATGAAACCCGTCCTCACCCTCGCCACCGTCGGTCTGCTGGCCGCGACCATCCCGGCCCGGGCCGCCGAGAACGCGCCATCGCCCACCGTGTTGTACTACACCGGCTTCGAGGCGGCGGAGGGTTATGACGCGTCGAAAAGTCTGCGCGGACAAAAAGGCTGGCTGGGGGAGGGCTCGGGCGGCAACGGCCTGGTCGTGGACTTCTTCGAGGGCCAGGGCCAGCAAGCGTTCGTGGGCTACGCGCCACCCGCGCCGAAGGACGAAGTGCTGAGCGTCTGGCGGCCGTTCAACGTGGCGGCGCCCGCGCCGGAAAGGCCGGTCTGGAAGTTCTCCGTCTGGATGCAGATCGTGGACTCGACCAACGGCGAGTACGACGACTTCCGCTGGAGTGCCTATAACACCGAGGGCCGGCGGCTGTTCACGCTCGACTTCGACAACGCCACCACCGAGATCAACTTCCTGCTCGATGACGACGAGGGATTCCGATCCACAGGCTTCACCTTCAGCACCGAGGTCATCTACCTGCTTGAAATCTGGATGAACTTCGCCCGCAACAACTGGCAGGCCGTCATGAACGGCCAGGTGGTGGTGGACGCCCAGCCCATCACCACCACGGGCGCGAAGCTGGATCTCTCGGACATCGGCGCGGTCTGGGCCTTGCGCACCAAAGGCCGGCCCGGGGACAATTACCTGCTGTTCGACGACTACCAGCTCACCCTCGAGCCTACCGACCACATCCCCGCCACGATCGAACTGCTGGGGCTTAACGCGAAGGGCGAATTCGAACTGTACCTTCACGCCGAGCGCAACCGGACCTTCGCGCTGGACGTGAGCGCGGACCTGAAGGACTGGTTGCCGCTCGCCACCAACCGGCTGGCCGAAGGCTACTGGTTCTTCACCGACACCACCGCGCCCGGCTATCCGATCAGCTTCTACCGGGCGCGCGAGGTCGCGCCTTGAAGTCAAACTCGAAACCCCGAAGTAAGCCGCAGCCCAGTACGGCGTGCTGCCCGGTTTGGGTTTGCGGGCTCCATCACCACACCACCTCGAAGGCGTAGCCCTTCAGGTACTCGGTCTCCGGGATGGCCGGCAGCACGGGATGGTCGGGCGACTGGGTGAACACCGCCACCCGCCGCAACACCCGCCGCGCGTCGAACGCCGCGGACAAGATTACGTCTTGGAAGGTCACGGCGTCCACATGGTGCGAGCAGCAGAACGTGGCCAGCAGCCCGCCGGGCCTGAGCAGCTTGAGCGCGCGAAGGTGGATTTCCTTGTAGCCGCGCAGCGCGTCGCCCACGGCCGAACGTGTGCGCGTGAATGACGGCGGGTCGAGGATGATGGCGTCGAACGGCGCGATAATCTGCTCGTGCGGGCCGCGCGCGGTGCGGGCCTTGAACCAGTCGAAAACGTTTGCGGACTCGAACGAGCAGCGGTCCGCCAAACCGTTGGCCTCGGCGTGGCGTCGCGCGGCCGCCAACGCTTCCTCGCTTTGGTCCAATAAATGAACCCGCGCCGCGCCGGTCCGGGCCGCCGCCAGACCGAAGCCGCCCACGAAGCTGAAGGCATCGAGCACCTGCGCGCCCGGCACGCGCCGGATCAGGTCCGCCACGCGTGCGTGGTTTTCCTGCTGGTCAAGATACAGGCCGGTCTTGTGCCCACCCAGGAGATCCACGCTGTAACGCAGGCCATTCATCGAAACGGTCACTTCGTCGCTCAGTTCGCCGGCCAGCAGGCCGTGCTGTTCGGGCAGGCCCTCGAAGCGGCGGCCGGAGGTGTCGTTGCGCTCGATGATCGCCCGCGGCGCGAGCACCCGCTGGAGCACCTCCACGAGCAGCGGCTTGCGCAGGTCCATGCCCAGCGAGGAGGTTTGCAGCACCAGCACGTCCGCGTATTGGTCCACGATCAGGCCACTAAGGCGGTCGCTCTCGGCGTTGACGACCCGGAAAGCGGTCGCGTCCGGCAGGTATTTGCGGCGCAGGGCCAGCGCGTCGCGGATGCGCCGCTCGAAGAAGGCGGCGTCCAGCGGCTCGCGTTCGACCGAGAGCACCCGCACGCGGAGCTTGGAGCGGGAATTGTAGAAGCCCACGCCGAGGAACCGCTGGCGATGATCCTTCACCTGCACCACGTCGCCGTCGTTCGCCGGCCGGGTGAGGCGCAGGATGGCGCCCTCGTAAATCCAGGGATGCCCCGCGACGATGCGGTCGGCCTCGCCGGGTCGGAGCAGCACGGTGGTTAGTGACATTTCCGGGACGGACATGATGCAAACAGGTGTTGCCGGCGGATCAGCCCACCGGAAAGCGTCAGCTTAACGCGGGGCTGGCGCCGGACGAAAGCGCGATCTGGCCGAGCCCTCCGTTGAACTCTCGCGCGCGACGTGGTACTGCAAGGCCATGCATGACGCCCCGCCCCTCACCCGCCGCGCCTTTTTGCAGCGCTCCACCCTGGCTGCCGCCGCCACCTTCCCGGTGATCGCGCCGGCGCACGTCTGGGGCGCCAACGACCGCCTGAATGTGGCCGCTATCGGCGCCGGCGGCCGCGGCGCGGACGACCTCGACGGTTTCAAAACGGAAAACATAGTCGCGTTGTGCGACGTGGATGCGCGCAACGCCGCCGCCAGCTTTGCGAAGCACCCCGGCGCCGCGCGCTACCGGGATTTTCGTGTGATGCTCGAAAAGGAAAAAGGCCTGGACGCCGTGATCGTGGCCACGCCAGACCATACCCACGCCGTGGCCACCCTGGCGGCCTTGAAACGCGGCAAGCACGTCTATTGCGAGAAGCCGCTCACCCGCACCGTGTTTGAGGCGCGGCAGGTGGCCCGGGCAGCACGCGAGGCCGGGGTGGCCACCCAGATGGGCAACCAGGGCATGGCGTTCGAGGGCAACCGCCTCATCAAGGAATGGCTGGCGGACGGCGCCATCGGCCCGGTGCGTGAGGTTCACGTCTGGTCCGACCGCCCGACTCATCGCGGCAAGCTGCCCCTGTGGTGGCCGCAAGGGATCGAACGGCCCCAAGACCCGCCGCCCGTGCCGGATACGCTGGATTGGGACCTCTGGCTCGGTCCAGCGCCCTGGCGGCCGTACCACCCGGCTTACGTGCCGTTTCGCTGGCGCGGCTGGTGGGATTTCGGCTCCGGCGGCTTGGGTGACATGGGCATTCACAACCTCGCGCCGGTCTTCGACGCCTTGCAACTCGGCCCACCGCTGAGCGTTCACGCGAGTTCCACGCCGGTGTTCCCGGAGACCGTGCCCCATGCCTGCCTTGTCCATTACGAGTTCGGCGCCCGCAGCGACCAGCCGCCGGTGAAGGTTCACTGGTATGACGGCGGCCTGCTGCCCGCCCGACCGGAGGAACTCGAGCCGGACCGCGACCTCGATCCCGAAGACGGCATCCTGTTCGTGGGTGACCGCGGTAAGATGCTGGTCGAAGGTTGGGGCGGCGAGCGACCGCGCTTGCTCCCGGAGTCACGCAACAAAGAGTATCGCCGGCCGGCGAAGTCGCTGCCGCGCTCCATCGGGCACTACGAGGAATTCATCCAGGCCTGCAAGACCGGTTCACCCACGGCGGCGGACTTCCGTTTCGCCGGGCCGCTCACCGAGGCGGTGCTGCTGGGCATGGTGGCGGTGCGGTTTGGCGGCCAACGGCTCGAGTGGGACCCGGTGAACCTGAAGGTCACCAACGAACCGGAGGCCAACAAGTACCTCCACTACGAATACCGGCCGGGATGGGCGCTTTGAATCCGACCAATCAGGGCAAACACGGATGAACCTGGCGTGGAAGAGTCGCTACTCAAGGCCCGCGGCTCTCTGCGACACAATCGCCACAGCGGGTGGCGCCAGCCCCGGCGTTGGCACGAGCCGCGACTGGTCTGGCGCACACAGCCGCGGGCCGAAGGATTGGCGCCGCTCGCCTGAACCAAACCGAGCCCGGAGATGCGTCCGCTTCTTGACTGGTACTTCCACCGCGCCGGCCCGCCGGCCGCGTACTGGCTGATCCCGCTGGCGGTGGCCGCGCTGCGGGCGATTCCGTTTCTGGCCACGCGCCTGGCCGCTCCGCCGCCGGATTCGTTTTACCCGCCCCTGGGCTACAACCCGATTGACGGCCTGGCCTATGTGGGCTTTATCCGCCAGGCCGCCGAGACCGGCGACTGGCTGCTGGTCAATGCCCACACCACGCTGCCGCAGGACGGCCGCTATTTTCTGCCGCTGTTCAGCCTGTTGGGCTGGGTCTGCCGGCTCACCGGGCTCGGCCCGTTCACGGCGCTGGAGCTGGCCCGCGCGCCCCTGATCTTCGCCTTCTTCGCGGTGTTCTGGCGCTTTGCCGGCGACTTCCTCCCCGACCCGCGTCAGCGGCTGCAGGCGGCGATGTTGGTGGCGTTTGCGGGCGGCGTGGAATTCCTGGCTCACGCCACGCTGAGTTGGTGGCCGGCCGCCTGGCATCGCCCCCTCTTCGAGAGCATCTCGGATGATTACGGCTGGAGCACCTTTGCGGCGCTGTTCAATCCGTTGTGGGTCGCGGGCCTCACGCTCGCGCTGCTGGCCTTGCGGCCGGTCTTGAAACCGAAGCCCGGCCTCCGCCGCGCGACCGGCGACTCCGCCTCGGACTGCGAACTGCGGACTTCGGATTTCCCGCCCCGCAATGGAGCGGGCGACCTTGTCCGCGGAACTGCAGCGCCCACGCCCAAGCCGGTCTCCAGCCCGGCCTGGCACGACGCCGCGCGTGTCGCGGGCTGGACCGCTGCCACGTACCTGGTCCATCCGTATTCCGGACTGGGAGTTCTGGCCATCAGCGGTGGTGTACTGCTGATGCGTGCGCTGTCCCGCGCCGGACGCGCCGATGCCCTTCGCCTGGCCGCCGGTCTGGTGGCGGCGGTGGTGGTCATTGCCGGCTTCTCCGCCTGGCAGCACGGGGACGCGGTGTTTCACGCCACGGCACGGGGGTTGTTCGGCCCGCATGGCCTGTTCGTGTGGTGGTATCCGCTGACGCTGGGCGCAACCGGCGGACTGGCGGCGCTGGGGGCCTGGCAACGCGCGCGGGCGGGCGCGCCGGGCACGCGCGAACTGCTGGTCTGGGTGGGCGTCGCGGCGTTGTTGCATGGGTCGCCGTGGACCAGTGGCTACCATTTCGTGTATCTGCTGCCGCTGCCACTGGGCCTGTTGGCGGCGCCAGCGCTGGATGCGCTCCTGCGGGTCTTCGCCGACGACGCCGCACCCATGCGGCGCCAGTTCGGCGCGGCGCTGGTCGTGGCCCTGGCCTTCCAATCCGCGCCGGCGGTGACGTGGCGCACCACACGCCTGACCCTGGCCCGCCCCTTCCCGGCGCCGGTTCGGGAGGCAATGCGGGCCCTGGCCTGCGAACCGGCGGCGCACGTGTACGCCTCGCCCCATCTGGGGCTCATCGTGCCGGCGTACACCGCGCATCGCGTGGTGGTGGGCCACTGGTTTTTGACGCCCCGGCACGCGGCTCACCTGGCGCGCTACAACGCCCTGATGGCCGGGCAGGTGCCGCCGGAGGAGTTTCTAACCGAACTGCGGCGGGAAGCGGTCCGTTACGTGTTGCTGCCGCCCCGCGCACGGGCCGAGGTGGTGGAGGCGTTGGCCGCCGCCGCGCGGCAGGTCGAGACCTTTGGAGACTACCGCCTGTTCCGGTTGCGCTGAGTGGTGGCGTATCTGGAGAGCAACGAGCTTGGCCGGATAATTTGGTTTCCGGCGCCATGTCGAGCGACGGCGCGTTTGCCCAATCACCGTTTCATGGCGTTCACGATGGCTCGGCGAATCTGTTTACTTCCTGTCGGCTCGATTCCGTAGGCCCAGCGGTTCTCGAATATGTTGTAGCCAAATCGGTCGTAACTGCCGCCTTCCTCAACGAACACGTTAGCCCAGCCGGTGGGCGCCGTGGACGCAAGGATGAACCCCTGGCCAATCTGAAGAACCATCCAGTCTTGCTGGGGGTGCGGTGGCGATGCCAAGTTGAAGAACGCTCCAAGCCACCCCGGCCAGCCAGCCTCAGGCTCAAGCAGGCTGTACGCATCAAAAACATGCTTGCAACAACGGGTTAAGTGGCCAGGGGGCAAGCTGTGCCGGTAAGCGCGCCAGTTGGGGCATGAGCATGTTGGCCCGCTCAAATCAACGTCATAACGGACCCCAACCTCGGTGTGCGATTTGACATGCGTAATAAACGGAACGGAAGGAAGCAGCGGGCGGCTCAGGTCGATGTTGTTGGCAATTCTTCTGACAAGATCGGCGGCCAGCTCGAATGCCTCTTCCGCCCGTCGCTTCGCCCACTCCTTGCGAATCTGGACGAGCAGACGGCCGATCTGCCGCATCTCGGTTTTCGTCAGCTTGCCATCCGCCCAAACCTCCTGTAACGGCTTTACCAGCAGATTACCGGGCCAATGGATACACGCCTCTCGATGGTCGTTGAGCCATTCGGCCAAGTGGTACAGCTCGTCTCCCGAAAGCTCGCCGTCTTCAAGGATTGACTCACAGACAGCGACTAGCTCGCTTGGGTTGTAGGTGTCCATATTCGTGTCGCTGAAGAGCGCACCTGTGGGCCAGCGCAGTGTAACGAAACGCAGCTTGGTGACCGCACGGGCACGGCTCGTTGCAGCGCGTGGCTAGGTGTTCGGTTTGATCGTGTTCTTTCACCCTCAGGTGTTGAGTTCACGTTCGATCTGACGCTCAACGGCACGATGGCATAATCCAGATTACTGTCAGCTTCGTAAAGGCGTTGGCTGCAGTGCTCGCAGGCGAAAGAGACGTGACTCAATCCGAAAACCGAAGTTGGGCGGGCGGGACGCACCACGCCACAGCCAACTTCGGCTGGCGGGCTTAACGGGCGTTGTGGCCCGGCGGTCTAGTGCCGCTTTACTTCACCAGCCGGCGGACGAACTGCTCCATCCGGTCCAGGCCCTTCTGGATGTTCGCCATGCTGGTGGCGTAGCTCAGGCGGATGTAGTCGTCCGCGCCGAAGGCGATGCCCGGCACCGCGGCCACCTTTTCCTCCTCGAGCAGCCGGGCGCAGAATTCAGTGCTCTTGAGGCCGGTCCGCGCGATGTTCGGGAACAGGTAGAACGCGCCGCGTGCATTCACGCAGCTCACGCCGGGCATGGCGTTCAGCCGCTGGTGGGCGTAGGTGCGGCGCTTGGCGTACTCGGCCAGCCAGACCTTGAGGTGGTCCTGCGGGCCGGTGAGCGCGGCCACGGCGCCCTTTTGGGCGAAGGAGGTCGGGTTGCTGGTGCTGTGGCTCTGGATGGCGTCCACCGCCCTGGCCACCGGCTCGGGCGCGGCCAGAAAACCCAGGCGCCAGCCGGTCATGCTCCACGCCTTGGCAAAGCCGTGGACGATGATGGTGTGGGCGTAATGTTCCGGGCTGAAGCTGGCCATGCTCTGGTGGATCGCGCCGTCGTAGAGCAGGTGCTCATAAATCTCGTCGCTCATAATGAGCACATCGCGCGCGATGCAGACCTCACCCAGCGCCTTGAGTTCGGCCGGCGTGTACACGGTGCCGGTGGGGTTGCTGGGGGAGTTCACCACCACCAACCGGGTGCGGTCGGTGAGGGCCGCGCGCAGCCGCTCCGGGGTGAGCTTGAACTCGGTGGCGTCGGTGGTCTCGACGATCACGGGCTTGGCGCCGGCCAGCTTGACCATCTCCGGGTAGCTCAACCAGTAGGGCGAGGGGATAATGACCTCGTCGCCAGCCTGACAGGTGGCCATGATGGCATTGAAGCAGGAGTGCTTGCCGCCGCAGGAGACGATGATCTGGGACGGCTTGTAGGTGAGGCCGTTCTCGCGCTTGAACTTGTCGGCGATGGCCTGGCGTAACTCGGGAATGCCGCTGCTGGGGGTGTACTTGGTGAAGCCCTCGTCGAGGGCCTTCTTGGCCGCGTCCTTGATGTGCTGCGGGGTGTCAAAGTCCGGTTCGCCGGCGCCGAAGCCGACGACGTCGAGCCCCTCCGCCTTCATCTGCTTGGCCTTGGCGTCAATGGCAAGGGTCAGGGACGGCGAGAGCGAGGCGGCCTGCTGGGAAATGCGGTAGTTCATGGTTTTTGGTGTGGCGAGGTTAAGACCGTCGCGCGCCGGTGCAAGGGGGAAGTGCGCGAGTGGTGGCGTGTGTCAACGACGCATCGCAGGCGAATCCGGACGCCCCGCTGAGCCGTTGTGCCACGGCGACCCACCGGGCTGTCACGTCGCTCCTGTTGAGGAAAACCGCGGAAACAGCCGGCGGCGGTAAATTTACGATCGAGACGCGGGACGGTCAGGACCGCGGCCTCACCATCGGTTTGAAGAGGTTTACGGACAAAGCGACCCACATCGAGAACCATCTCGGCGCGCTCGGCGCCGGATCTGTTCGCAGCGTATCGCCGACAAGTTTAGGCGGATCCTGAACGACGAAGGCGGAAGGCGAAGTTTCAACATCTGTAATCCGAGGTCTGAAACTCGAAATTATTGGGCTGAAGTCAGGAATCGGGAATGACCGGGCCGTGCGGCTGGGAGCCTTCGCGGTAGCACACCGCGGCTTGCTGCATGGAATCCACGTACAGGTGGAGCGACCCCTGGAGTTCTGATCCATCCAGGTCCACTACCCACAGGCCATCGGCCAGGCTGGCCGCCGCTGGGATCAGGCTCGGGAGCAGATTGGGTTGCTGCAAGATCAGGGACTCATTGAAGACGTGACCTTCCCGGCCGGGGGTGACCGCCAGGTAAAGCATGTCCATCTCGACCAGATCGTTGAAGAAATGGGTGCCGAGGGAGACGTCGGGAATGAGCCCCGCGTGCATGAGAGCGAGTTCGCAGATCACGCTGGCGGTGTTGATCTCGGCGAAGGAGACGGGCACGCCGAGCGAGGGCATGGAGGTACCCCAGCGCCCCGGCCCCACGAGCATGATGGTTCTGGCGCGGCCCGGCAATTCGAGGTGGGTGAGCCGGCCGATGGTGCGCGCCACCGAATAGCGCTTGCTCATGCCCAACTGGCTGTACACGGCCGGTATGACGTAGATCAGCCGTTCGATGGTCGTGGCCAGGCTGTGGCCCACGATCGGACCGCGTGACTGGAAGAGCAGAGCGTCGGGCTTTATCTGGCTGGGCAGGCTCACGCGGCTGGCGCTACCGCCCACCTTCACCTGAAACGGCCGACATTGGACCAGGTTGATCCGGAAGCGGCCGTCTGGCGTGAAATTCGCGGTGAACTCAATGTCCACCGGGCAGTCATAGGCGCTTTCCAGGGTGTGACAAAGTTCGCGCATGGTGGAGGCGAATTCGGTTTCGCCCAGCAACCGGTCGAAGGATAGCCGGGCAGCCGGAGTGCCCGCTTGGCTCGAGGCCGCTGTTGAACTGGTGTTGTTATCCTCGCCCGCCACGAAAAGCCCGGTCCGGTCGGCCGGCAAAAACGGCGCCACGGCGGCGAAGTCACGGCTGACCAGTTGGTTGGCCTGCAAATCGAGCACATCCACCCGGCGTTGAGTGAAGCTGCGGCCTTCGGCGGACCGGGCTTCGGGCCGCTTGAGGGGGGCGTTGAGCGCGACCAGCCGGGTGTAGTCGTCGTCGGCGCGGTCCACAGCCCGGGTGCCCAGGCCGAAGACAAGTCGCAGCACGCCCGCGCGGGGGTCAATATCCTCGTCCCACACAAACGGATTGAACGAAAAGCCGACCCCGGCAATCTGCGGGAAAAACAGCGAGCCGCACATCTCGCCCGAAACGCGCTGGATCAACAGCGCCATCTGCTCGTCCTGATCCAGCAACCCATGATGCTGGCGATAGCGCAGTCCCTCCTCGCTCATGGCGCTGGCGTACACCTGGCGGACGGCATTCATGAAGGCGGTGCGGCGTTCCTCGGGAGAACCCTGGTTGGCGCAGAACACGCTCTGGTACTTGCCGGAAAAGGCGTTGCCGTAGTTGTCCTCCAGCAGACTGCTGGAGCGGACGATGAGGGGCGACTGGCCGAAGTACTCGAGCATCTCGGCGAATTGTTCCTGGATGAACTCCGGAAAGACGCCCTGGAGTATCCGCTGCCGGGCCTCCTGCGCGCGCTGGAGGTAGAGGTTGAAATCCTTCTGACGACGGCGCAGCCACCAACACCCGTTCTGGACCAGGTAGGTGTAGAAGACATCCGACCCCACGTAAAACGAATCGTGGCTCTCCAGCAGGTCGGACCAGCGCGGGTCGGAGCGTTGGAGGATCGCGCGCGCCAGGAGCATGCCCAGTGATTTACCCCCGATCCGCCCGGTACCGATCATCCGCTGCATGATCTCCACCAGCGTCTCCAGGTCGAAATACGCGCGGGCCAGGGCCTGGAAGCGGTCGTCGCCGGATACCACCATCTTGAGCAGCCGCTCGAAGAGTTCGCTGGTGTCGGCGTCCAGCGGTTCCCCGGTTGCCAGCGCGTTGACCGCCTGCTGCGCCTCATGGAACGTGCGCAGCCAGACCCCGGGACGATGAATGCTGAACTCCAGCCAGGGCTTGGGCTCGGCACGCAGGATGTCCGCGATGGTGGCGCTGTTGGTCACCGGCCGGAAACGGTCGCCCTCCAGCCGGTGCAGCAAGTACAGCGTGGGTGTGTGCCGCTGCCAGACCTTCATCGGATAGATGAAAAACTCGCCCTGCTTGCGGAACACCTCGATCACCACCTGCGCGGTCTTGTTGATGCTTTCCGTCGCGTGAAACGAATGCTCGTTCTTCAGCAGCGCGAAGTAAGCGACCGTGTCCAGCTCGTACAGGTACGGGCAGGTAATCAGGAAAAAATTGCCCAGCATGCGGTCGCTGTACCAGTCCGCCGCCAGGTCCGAGAGACAGTCGAAGACGTAAAAGACCCCCACCCCCGCCTTTTCGATGACATCGAGGATCTCGGTCAGGAACCGCTCGAAGCCTTCGCCCGGGTCCAGCTCGTGCACCTCCACCCCGTCGCGAGCGGCGAGCAGCGGCGCGTGCCGGGCAAACCGGAAGTAGATTAACCGCTGACCCAGTCGCCGGGCCTCGGCGCACAATGGCCCGATCACCGGGAGGTAGTCTTCGATACTGTCCACCTCCCAGACCACGTTGTCGCCGCCGCGGAGCCCTTGCAGGACCTCGTCCAGGCTGGGCATCCCGGTGCTTACAAAGGCATTCCGTTCCATGCTTGTCGGTTTCCGCCAGGTTGCCCGTACTCTTCAATCCCCGGCAGGCTGGCCCTTGGGAAACGCCGAAGTAAAGCAAACAGCGCGCGGGCACGAAAGCAAATGTCGCAACTCCGCGATGGACGCGCCAGCCCGGCTGGCTTAGGAATAGCGCCCGCCGTGCCGGTGGTCTTTGGTGAAACCAGCCCGCCGCCATCCCCGTGGCTCGCATCAGACGAGCGGGGAGATGGTGGGAGACCGTTTTGTTTCACTGATGAAACGCTCCGTGCAAGACCGCCAGGCCGGCTCAGCCGAATACACCTCAAAGCCTCCTGACATGGAACTGATCCAAGCCACGCTCGACATCGTCCGCAAACGCAACCCCAGTGAACCGGAATTCATCCAGGCCGCCACCGAGGTTCTCACCTCGATCGCGCCCGCAATCCAGCGCCACAAGAAATACGCCCAGGGTAAAATCCTGGAACGGATCGTGGAGCCGGAACGGGCGGTGATCTTCCGGGTGCCCTGGCAGGATGACAAAGGCCAGTTCCACATCAATCGGGGTTTCCGCATCCAGATGAACAGCGCCATCGGACCCTACAAGGGTGGCCTGCGCTTCCACCCCACCGTCAACCTGGGTATCCTCAAGTTTTTGGCCTTCGAGCAGGTCTTCAAAAACTCCCTCACCACACTGCCGATGGGCGGCGGCAAGGGCGGCTCGGACTTCGATCCCAAGGGTAAGTCCGACCACGAGGTCATGCGCTTCTGCCAGAGCTTCATGACGGAACTGTGGCGTCACGTCGGGCCGGACACCGACGTGCCCGCTGGCGACATTGGCGTGGGTGGCCGCGAGATTGGCTTCCTGTTCGGCCAGTACAAACGCCTCGCCAACGAATTCACCGGCGTGCTCACCGGCAAGGGCCTGAATTGGGGCGGATCGCTCATCCGGCCGGAGGCCACGGGCTACGGTTGCGTGTACTTCGCGCAGGAAATGCTCAAGACACGCGGCGAAACGCTCGAAGGCAAGATCTGCACCGTGTCCGGCTCCGGCAACGCCGCGCAGTACACCGTCGAGAAACTCATCCAGGTGGGTGCGCGGCCGGTGACGATGTCCGACTCGAACGGTTTCATTTACGACAAAAACGGGATTGATGCCGCGAAGCTGGCCTGGATCATGGATCTCAAGAACGTGCGCCGCGGGCGGATCAAGGAGTACGCGGACGAATACGGCGTGCAATATGTCGAAGGCAGCCGGCCGTGGTTACTCGATTGCGATTGCGCCTTTCCCTGCGCCACTCAGAACGAGATCAACGGCGAGGAGGCCCGCCGGCTCATCCAGGGCGGCTGCCGCCTCGTCGCGGAAGCGGCCAACATGCCTTCGGAGCCGGACGCCATCGAGCAGTTCCTGGCCGCCGGCATCCTTTTTGGGCCGGGCAAGGCCGCCAACGCCGGCGGCGTGGCCACCTCCGGACTGGAGATGACCCAGAACTCCATGCGCATGCCGTGGACGCGCGAGGAGGTGGACAAACGTCTCCAGCACATCATGAAGACGATCCACGAGAACGCCTTCAACACCGCCGCCGAGTACGGCCAGCCGGGCAACCTGGTCGTGGGTGCGAACATCGCCGGCTTCGTCAAGGTGGCCGACGCGATGCTCGACCAGGGTCTTGTCTGAGGTTTCACCCGCGCCGCGCCGGTAAAATCCGTTTGACCGGTCCCGGCGCGGCGGGTTTACTCGCCCCGCCGTGAAACTCCAGGCCATTGCCCGCAAGCTGGGGCGCGTCGTCGTAAGCGACTGACGCGGCCGGAGGCTTTGGCGGAAGCGCTCGCAGGTCGCCCGTCGTTCCCCCGGAACGCGGGTTTTTCGTTTTCGGGACCGGGCGCGCGGCAGACAGCAAACAACACACACACCTATGCGTCACACCATCTCCGTGCTCGTGGAAAACAAGTTCGGCGTGCTCACCCGCGTGGCAGGCCTGTTCAGCGGCCGCGGCTTCAACATTGACTCCCTGAACGTCGCCCCTACGCACGACGCCACCGTCTCGCGCATGACCATTGTCACCCGCGGCGATGACAAAACCGTGGACCAGATCGTCAAGCAACTCGAGAAGCTCGTGGACACGATCGAGGTCATTGACTTCCGCGAAGGCGAGTACGTGGACCGCGAGCTGGTTCTCATCAAAGTGGGGGTCAACACAACCACCCGGGCCGAGGTCATGCAGATCACCGACATCTTCCGGGCCAAGATCATTGACGTGCAGCCCAAGAGCCTGACCATCGAGATCACCGGCGACGAGAGCAAGGTCGAGAAGTTCATCGAGTTGATGCGTCCCTTCGGCATCCTCGACCTGACCCGCACCGGCCGCGTGGCCCTGCCGCGAAAGTAGGCGGGCCGGCACCACGCGGGGCGATTGACCATCGCCAGCCCGGCCGAATTGTTTCTGCCATGAACTCCGTGCCCGCCCGGCTTTCGCGCCGCGAGTTCGTCCGGCTGACCAGCCTGGCCGGCCTGGCGCTGGCGGCTCAACCGGCGGAAGCGGCCGATCCACCGGCACCGCTGCGCGCGGCCATCATCGGCTTCACCGGCGGCGGGGATTACGGCCACGGCCACGACCGCATCTTCACCGGGCTGGAGGAGGTGGACGTGGTGGCCGTGGCCGACCCGGACGAAGCCGGCCGAACCGGCGCCCTACAACGCGCCGGTGCTGCGCGCGGGTACGCCGATTACCGTGAACTGCTGGCGCGCGAAAAGCCGGACCTGGTCAGCATCGCCTTCCGCCACCCCCGCCGGCACGCGGAGGTGGCCCTCGCGGCCCTCGAAACCGGCGCGCACCTGCTCATCGAAAAACCGCTGAGCGAAACCCTCGCCGACGCCGACCGCATTGAGGCCGCAGCGACCCGGCGAGGCGTGAAGGTGGTGGTCGCCCATAACCGCCGCTACGACGCCGCGTTCCAGCAAGCGCGAGCGCTGCTGGCCGAGGGCTTCATCGGCCAGGTGCGCGAGGTGCACTTCCACGGCAAGCAGGACGCGCGTTCCGGCGGCGAGGACCTGATGGTGCTGGGCACGCACGATTTCGACTTCCTGCGCTGGTGCTTCGGCGATCCGCTCTGGTGCACGGCCACGGTGCTGGTGAACGGCCGCCCCGCCACACGGGCTGACGCCAGCGAGGGCCGCGAGCCGATCCGGGTGCTCAGCGATACGGTGCGCACGTGCTTCGGGTTCGCCGGCAACGTGACCGCCACGTGGGAATCAGTGCGCGCCAACGACGGCTGGAACCAGCCACAAGGCCCGCGCGAGCACTGGGCATTCGAGATTCTCGGCACCCGGCGGGTCATCGGGTACCAGTCCGGGGTGGGATTTGCTTTCCTGGATTCGCCCTACCTGCTGCACCCGGCCAACGACATGAAGTGGCAACCCCTGCCGACCCCGGCGGCTCCGCCCGCGCCGCCACATCAACGCCACATGGGCCGCGACCTGGTCCAGGCCGTGCGCACCGGCGCGGCAACGCTTTGCTCCGCCACTGATGGCCGCTGGGCGGTGGAGATGGTCACCGCCGTGTACCGCGCCCACCTGACCGGCACACGCGTCCCCTTCCCGCTGGCGGACCGCAGTGATCCGCTGGGGTGAGGGGATAGCAAAATGCGGCGCCGGAGGGGCGGCGCGCTACCCGGTCGTGGTTGGGCTGCCGCTGCCGCTTTCGCCCGCTGCCCCAAGAGCAAGTCGAGATGGCCCTGCGCCGGATCGAGGCCGGCGTCAGTGTGACCGACCCCACCGGCACAGTGGTCCATTTCACCGCTGCCCTGCTGCAGCATAGGGAATTGGAGACTGGCAAGGCTGCTGGCGACATCCAACGCCGCCTCTAAATCCTGCCCGCTGCCGAGGCCGCGGTGCAGCAGCCGGTCGAGCTGTGGGATCACGGCCGCGTGCGCGTGTATCTGCGGCGCTCTGGCGAGGATTACATGATCACGGTCTTCGCACGTACCAGCGGCGAGGTGAGGACCTATTTCTCCACGCGCAAAATCCAGTGGGTGGACCGCCTCCGTAAAGGAGTCTTGCTATGGCCGAAGTCGGAACGCTGAGCGGGCAGCCGCTCCCGTTCAAGCCGCGCGGTCATGGCCGCTGCCGGCGGCCGCGCGACCGTGCCCGCACCCTACCATGATCCGCGTCGAAATCAATGATACCGCCGTGCGCGCGCTCCTGGCCCGCGCCCGCACCGCCGCCGCCAACCCCGAGCCAGGCCTGCGTGCCGCCGGCACCACCCTGCTCGCGCTCATCCTGGGCAACTTTTCCGCCCACGGCGCCGGTTTCCGCCCCGCCCCCTGGCCGCCCAAGGCCGACGGCACCCCTGCCACGCTGAAGAAGTCCGGCACTCAATCCAGCAGCTTCCGGCTAGCGGTGTTTACCCGGCCAGCGGGGAAGTGCGCACCTACTTCGCCATCCGCAACCTGAATTACATCAATCGCCTCCGCCGTGGGCTGTTGCTGTGGAAGAGTCCTTGAGAACTGCAGGCGGGCAGCCGCCCCGTTCAAGCCGCGCGGTCATGGCCGCTGCCGGCGGCCGCGCGACCGTGCCCTTACCCTGCCATGATCCGCGTCGAAGTCAATGACACCGCCGTGCGCGCCCTGCTGGCTCACGCCCGCGCCGCCACATCAACGCCACATGGGCCGCGACCTGGTCCAGGCCGTGCGCACCGGCGCGGCAACGCTTTGCTCCGCCACCGACGGCCGCTGGGCGGTGGAGATGGTCACCGCCGTGTACCGCGCCCACCTCACCGGCACGCGGGTCCCCTTCCCGCTGGCGGACCGCAGCGATCTGCTGGGGTGAGGGGATAGCAAAAAGCGGCGCCGGAGGGGCGGCGCGCTACCCGGTCTTGGTTGGGCTGTCGCTGCCGCATCCGGCCCCTGAATCCCGATCAGGTCGAGATGGCCCGCCGCCTGGACGAGCGCCGTCCACCCGAGGCCCGCTTGGTGCTCGAAGGCCCCATACTCGATCAGCTCCGCCACGGCACCCGCATCACCCCGAACGGCCAGCGCGTGGACGTGACCCCACCAAGCCAGCGCCCCGGCGCCGAGCGGGCCTTCGGTTGGAACCCGCGCGATCTCGAATTGTCCCTCGAACAGTTACGCGAGCGCTTCGATCCCGACACCTGGGCCGTCTTCAGCCGCTGGGCTGCCGACACCGAGATCGCCGACGGCGTCACGGTGTACCAATGGTTGAGCCAGCCGGCCCTGCTCAGCCGCGCGCCGGCGCAGTTGCGCGCCTGGAAGCGGCTTGGGTTTCCCCCTTTTATAGAATCCGCCTCATCACCGGCCACCGTGGCCAACTTGGATCCAGATGTCGCTCGGGGTCAATTACTCCGCGGCAACACGTTTTCCGACCCGTCAAATGTTGCCATTGCTATGGATGCGAGGGTCTTGGAGCATTGGGAAAAGGAAACCCGGAAGAACCCTGGCGATATTCAGGGCAGGCTGCGCTTACTGCCTGGCGCGGAAGCCACCCTCCGTGATCCGGATGAAGTCTGGCAACAGAAGCCTGGGCGCCGAGTTTACCTCAAGGCTGTGGCCGATGGGGAGCAGGTTCGCGCGATGGTGGTCATCGTGGTTTCCAAGGCAGAGGAGCATTGGGTGCGCACCTATTACCAGAGTTGGTCACGCGATTACGCTGATTCCATCCGCGACGGGGGACTGCTCTACCGGAAGGGACGTGCGGGCGGGCAGCCGCCCAGTCCATCCGGCGGATGACTTGCCGCTGCCGGCCCAACCGCCGAATCCGGGGATACACTTACCATGATCCGCGTCGCAGTCAATGACACCGCCGTGCGCGCGCTGCTGGCCCGCACCCGCGCCGCCGCCGCCCACCCCGAGCCGGTCCTGCGCGCCGCCGGCACCACCCTGCTCTCGCTCATCCTGGGCAACTTCTCCGCCCACGGCGCCGGCTTCCGCCCCGCCCCCTGGCCGCCCAAGGCCGACGGCTCCCCCGCCACGCTCAAGCAGTCCGGCACCCTCTCCAGCAGCTTCCGCCTGGCGGTCACGCCCACCGCCGCCACGATCTCCAACCCCATGCCCTACGCCGCCATTCATCAACCTCACAGGGTGGAGCGCCTCCACCTGCCGGTCCTGCGTACGCTGAAAGCCCCGCTGCGGTTGGTGTGGAACAAGAGGCGCGTTGCAGTCCGGCCCTTCTTGGACGAGCTTGCCTCGCGTTTGACCGAGGCTTTGCGAAACGAGGCGGGCCGCTGCGATTCGCTGGCTTAACTGCACCGCGCTTCAGTCCGCTTCGAGTTGCGGGATTCTTCGCTGGAAAGGCTCCGCTGGCGCCATGCCCAAGCCAGCCCTAACAGGGCCAACACGGTGGCGTTGACCGGGGGCTCGGGCACGTAGGTAATCTGGTAGATGGCACCGGAGGGTGTCCCGGACAGCGGTCCCAGCGTGGCCATGTCCGCCACGAACAATGAATCGCCGACAGCCAGCAAAGAATTGGGATGCCCCACGCCAGGCTGCTGGCCACGCAGAAACTCGAAGTACTCGCCCGTGGCCGGGTCCACCCACAAGACGCCGTTTTCCTCGTTGTCCAAGCCGCCCAGTTGCGAGCGCCCGTGGAAGCCGATAAACGCCCCTTGGTTCAATGCGGCGGGAAATCCGGGCGGCGCAAACACGAGGTCCGCCGCGCCCTCGAATTCCTTCCCGTTCGGCCCGCCCAGGGGCTGAAAGGCCACCACCGGGGCCTTGGCCGGGTCGCCCACCAACGTGCCGGTGCGGTACTCGGTGTAGCTGGTCGGAAATCCAAAATCGGGCGCCGCGACGCCCAGGTCCACGGCGGGAATGCGGTTCAATTCGTCCGCGCTCAACGGCTCGTTCGAGTCCACCAGGCCATCCATGCCGTTTTCCGTAAGCCAGAGGTCCCCGGTCTGGGGATGGATGGCAAAGCCGAAGGCGTTGCGCAGGCCTCCGGCGACCTGGGTCAGGCCGGACGCGGACACTCCGCCGGAATCTGAGCTGAGCTGAAAGCTGTACACGGAGTCGGCGTTCAAATTCTGGGTCTCCAGGAGGCCGCTGACCGATACCTTGTCCGTGGTGGCCACGTGGTTGCCCTTGGCGCCCAGGTTGAAAAAGACCTCGTAGGCACTTGGCTGACCCGGGACGGGGCGCACGCCCAAACTGAAGTACCGGTGCGACCAGGGACCGGGAAAGGAGAAATCCAGGCGCCCCACCTGAGCGTACGAACTGTCGGGCATTGGGCCGCGCTGAAGGACCAGAATGCTCTGTCCGGCGGCGGCGAGCAGGTAATTGCCCGCGAAACGCAGTGCGGTGGCCGGGCCGGCACCGCCCGAGAAGACCGGCACACCGGGGCCGTCGGCCACGCCGTTGCGATCAGCATCCGTGAACCGGAGCAGCTCGAAGGTGGAGTTGAAGGCGCTGCCGCCGGGTGAGTTCGGGCGGCTGGTGGCCACGAGCAGGGTGCCGGGGGCTTCCCACTGCAGGCCGTAGGGGTAGTTCAGACCACCGGCAAATTCCGTGATCCGGAACGTGGTGGGGTCCAGTGCGGGATGATTGCCCAGTTGGACGGGTTGGGCCAACCCCACGAAAACGGCGGCGAAGATTCCTCCGCCCCGAGCCAGTTTGGTGGTCATGTCCGGAACGTGGCAGCATCCGCGGGGCGGTCAAGTCGCCGGCCAAGTTGCTCCCCGCAAGCACATTTCCGGGAATCCCCGGCGGGTTCGGTCCCGGGTGCGTGGCCGGTCTTCCCCACACCCGACGGTCGCTGGTAAAGTTGGCTGCGTTGACCCGCCGTCAATCTGCGGCGATTTTAGGGGCATGAAATTGCTGGTTGATCACGCAACGTTGGCGGCGTTCTGCCGGCAGCGAGGCATTGCCCGGCTGGAGCTGTTTGGCTCGGCGTTGCGCGACGACTTCCGCGAGGACAGTGACGTGGACCTGCTTTGCTCGCTACGGCCCCACGTCAAGTACGGCTTGTGGGAGTGGGTCGCGCTGAAACACGATCTGGAGCGTTTTTTCGGCCGACCCGTTGATCTTGTGAGCCGGTGTGGAATTGAGCGCAGCCGGAATCCGTATCGCCGTAGTGCCATTTTGAAGACCGCCGTGCCGCTGTATGTCGAGGGATAATGCCCACCTGTGGGACATTCTCAACGCCGCCCGAGCCATCCGGCGGTTCATTGCGGGCGTTTCCCAGGCGCAATTCCTGGCCAACGAGGAAAAGTACGAGGCCGTCAACCGCAAGTTTGAGATCATCGGCGAGGCAGCAAAACGGCTGAGTCCGCAGATCCGCAGCCAATTCCCGGAGATTCCATGGTCCCTGGTTGCCGCGATGCGTGACGTGCTGATTCACGACTATGATGACGTCAACTTGGACACCGTCTGGAAAACCGCGACGGAGGATCTGCCTCTGCTGATTGCGCGTCTTGAAGCCTATTTGGAGGCGCTCCCTCCGACGGAAACCGGCGGTCCCGCCCGTCATGTTTGAACTCGTCGCCCCTTTCGCCCCCGCCGGCGACCAGCCGCAGGCCATTGAAAAGCTTGTGGCCGGGCTGAAGGCCGGCGTGAAGCACCAGGTGCTGGTGGGCGTGACCGGCTCGGGCAAGACCTTCACCCTGGCCAACGTCATCGCCCGGGTGAACCGCCCCGCGCTGGTGCTCTCCCACAACAAGACGCTGGCCGCCCAGCTTTACGCCGAGTTCAAGAGCTTCTTCCCGCACAACGCCGTCGAGTACTTCGTCAGCTACTTCGACTACTACCAGCCCGAGGCGTACATCCCGCGCACCGACACCTACATCGAGAAGGACTCCAGCCGGAACGAGGAAATCGAGCGGCTGCGACTCTCGACCATGAGTTCGCTCTTCGCCCGACGGGACGTGATCGTGGTGGCCAGCGTTTCCTGCATCTACGGCATCGGCAGCCGGGAGGATTACGAGGAAATGCTCATCCACGTGCGCGTGGGTCAGGAGCTGAGCCGGGACGCCTTCCTCGCCCGGCTGGTGGAACTCCAGTACAGCCGCAACGACGTCGCCTTCGAGCGCGGCCGCTTCCGCGTGCGCGGGGACGTGGTCGAGCTGTGCCCGGCCTACACCGAGGATGCGCTGCGGATCGAGTTCTTTGGCGACCAAGTGGACCGGATCACGCGGTTCGAACCGCTGACCGGGGAGAAACTCGAGGAACTCGGCGCCACCACGGTTTATCCCGGCGCGCAGTTCGTGACGCCCCCGGACAAGATCAAGCACGCCCTGCTCACCATCCGTGAGGAGCTGGGCGAGCGCATCGCCTGGTTCGAGGCCCGCGGCAAGTTGCTCGAAGCCCAACGCATCAAGATGCGCACCGAGTACGACCTCGAGATGATGGAAGAAATGGGCTTCTGCTCCGGCATCGAGAACTACTCCCGCCACATTGCCCGGCGCCCGCCCGGTTCGCGGCCCTGCACGCTGCTCGATTTCCTGCCGGAGGATTACGTGCTCATCATTGACGAGTCGCACGCCACCGTACCGCAGATCGGCGGCATGTATGCGGGCGACATTTCCCGCAAGCAGGTGCTCGTGGATCACGGCTTCCGCCTGCCCAGCGCCCTGGACAACCGCCCGCTCCGCTTCGATGAGTTCCAAGCCCTGCAAGGCCAGACCGTTTACGCCAGTGCCACGCCCGGCCCGCAGGAGCTGGCTTGGGCCGGCGAGCACATGGTCGAACTCATCGTCCGCCCCACCGGGCTGGTGGACCCGCCGGTAACGGTGAAGCCGCTGAAGGGCCAGATTGACGACCTCATCGAGGAGGCCCGCAAGCGCGTCGAGCGCCGCGAACGCGTGCTGGTGACCACCCTGACCAAGCGCACCGCTGAGGAGCTCACCGACTACCTCCGCGACATCGGCATCAACGTGCGCTACCTGCACAGCGAGATTGACGCCATCGAACGGGTCGAAATCCTGCGCGCGCTGCGCAAGGGCGAGTTTGACGTGTTGGTGGGCATCAACCTGCTCCGCGAAGGCCTCGACCTGCCCGAGGTGGCACTCGTGGCCATCCTCGATGCTGACAAGGAAGGCTATCTGCGCAGCACCACCAGCCTCATCCAGACCGCCGGCCGCGCCGCGCGCCACCTGCACGGCGAGGTGATTCTCTACGCCGACGTGATGACTCAGAGCATCCAAAAGTTCCTCGCCATCTCGAACTACCGTCGGGAAAAGCAACTGGCCTATAACCGAGAGCACGGCATCACCCCGCGCAGCGTCAGCCGGGCGGTCGAGGACAGCCTGGTCACACGGCATGGCCAGGCCGCGGCGGCAGAAAGCGTCCTGCGCGAGACGGCCGGCGACTTTGATCTGACGGAAACGCTTCGCGAACTCGAGGCGGAGATGCTTGAAGCCGCGAACAACCTGGAGTTTGAAAAAGCCGCGTTGCTCCGCGACCAGATTCGCGAACTCAAGCGCCAGTTCGGTCAGGGCCCCAGCCAGGTCAAAACCCCGGCCTCAAAGACCGCGTCGGCGGTGAGCTATCGGAAGCGGAAGCGGTAACGAATCAGCGATGGTCGCAGCCGACGTGAGAAGGCTGATTGCTCCGCCGCAGTACCCATTGACAGAGTTTCGGGTCATTGCCGGGTGAGACCGAAGCCTGCGGCTGAACCGACCCCTCCGCGAGGGTTTGCGTACAAACCGGCGGTCGGATCAGGCCCAAGCCATCTTGTTCTGAATCGCGAAGGCTTCGAAGGTGGTCGGTTTTGTGCCCGTCACGGTTTCTACATCGTTGGTCACGGCCGCCATGTGTCCCGCCCGCACGGCGCTGTAGAGCGCGCCCACGTATTGCACCGCGCTCTCCGGCATACCGGTGCCGCGCAAGCTGCTCAGCATGGCTTCCTCCGGGATGGATTGATAGGTTATCCGCCTGCCCGATACCTTGGAGATGAGGGCCGCGACCGCCGCGTGGTCCAGGGCTTCCGGGCCGGTCAGATTGAATTCCCGGGACGCAAGTCCCTTCCGGAAAGCAACCGCGACTACCCCGGCAATATCCGTTACTGAAATGAAACTGGTCTTGCCATCGGCGGCGGCGAGGAAGATGCCGCCCTGTTTGAGCATGGGAGCGAGGAAGCCCGTGGAGAAGTTCTCCATGAAGAAATTGGGGCGCAGGATGGTATAGGGCACACCCGACGCCATCAGGTGTCGCTCCACAATCCGCAACGGGGCTTGCTCGACCGCGTCCACGCCGAGCGCGGAGGTGAAGACGATGTGGCGGACCCCCCGCGTTTTGGCGAGATCTATGACTGGATTAAGTTTGGCCGGAGCCTCCGCGTCGAGCGGCGGGGCAACGAGAAATAGGCCATCCACATCCTGCAGAGCGGTGGCGTGCGTAGCTTGGTTCTCGTAAGCGAACAGCACCGGCTCAACGCCCGAGGTAGCCGCCAGCTTGCTTGGGTTGCGGGCGGCGGCTCTGACATTGAAGCCTGCGTTCTTGAGGGTGCTGACAACCGCCCGGCCGAGATTTCCGGTGGCACCGGTGACCAAGATTCTTTTCATGCCGGGCAGCAAAGCGTAGGCTGCCAGGGCGCGCAAGATGGCACCTTTTTGATACTTGGTATGCCCGAAGTACCCGATTCAGTCCTATCGAACGGCGAGGCCTGTCCGATTCGCAATGTGCTCGACCAAGTCGGCAACAAATGGAGCCTGCTCGTCCTGCTCTCGCTCCAGGGCCGGCGACGGCGGTTCATGGAGGTGAAGCGCAGCATCGGCGACATCACGCAACGTGTCCTGACCCAAACGCTCCGGAGCCTGGAACGGGATGGCTATGTCGCGCGGAAGGTGCATCCGACGGTGCCGCCGACGGTGGAATACTGGCTCACCCCGCTGGGCGAATCGTTGCTCGGGCCGATGGGTAAACTGGTGCAATGGGCGAACGGACACTTCGATGACGTGATGGAATCACGCAAGCGCTTCGATGTGGCCCTGGTGTCATCGCGTCTGCTGACAAGGTAGGAAAAACGCGGTGGCGCGGGTCCTCGTCCCCACTCTTATCGAGCGCACCGACGGGGAACTCAACGACTGTCTCCGCTACCTGGGCATCATTAAGTTCTGCCGGCAACGCGAGTCTGCCGGTCTCCAGGTCCGCCGGCTTCTGCCGGCACTTCACCCGCGCGCGCTGTCGCGGATGGCGCGGAACATGGCCTCGACGTTCTCGATCGGGGTGTTGCCCTGGATATTGTGGATGGCGTTGAAGACGTAGCCGCCGCCCTCGTTGAAGATGGCGATGCGCTCGCGGACTTCTGCGTACACCTGGTCCGGCGTGCCGCGGGCCATGGTCTGCTGGGTGTCCACGCCGCCGCCCCAGAACACCAGGTCCCGGCCGAACTCGCGCTTGAGCCGGCGCGGCTCCATGTCCGTGGCCGAGCATTGCACCGGGTTGAGCACGTCGAAGCCCGCGTCAATGAAGTCCGGGATGAACTGGTACACCGAGCCGCACGAATGGATGAAGGTCTTCCAGCTCGTCCGGCGGTGGATCAGGTCGTTGATCTGCCGGTGATACGGCTTGTACAGTTCGCGGTAGGCCCGCACCGAGATGAACGGCCCGCGTTGCGTGCCGAAATCCGTGCCGGTGATGAGCGCCACCTGGATGGTGTCGCCGAAAAGTTCGATCAACGTCTCCAGGTTTTGCAGCGCCACCTCGCATTGGCGGTCAAAGATGCGCCGAACGAAATCCGGCCGGGTCTTGGTGATCATGTACCACTCGGCCACGTCACGGATGCCCTTGGGATGCTTGAGCCACGGCGCGGGTACCAGCGCGATGTCGCCGAAGGCGGTGCCGGGCACGATCAGGATCGAGCCGTACTGGCGGCGCGCGTCGAACCAGGCCTTCTTCGCCTGGTAATAAGCCAGGTCCTCGGCGCTCAGCGGCCCGAACTCCTCGGTGTTGTCGGCGGGATCCAACCGCGCCTCGTCAATCGGGTCCTGCCGGATGACCGCGTCGAAGAAGTATCCGCCTTCGGGCATGTGGCCGCTGGGGCTCAGGTTAGTGTCTCCTTCCGGGTGCATATACCAGCCGCCGTCGGGCGCGCGTGTGAGGTTCATCGCGCCGGGAATCAGGCACGGAGTGCCATCAAAGGTGGTGAAGGGCTTCCAGTCCTTCGCCTCGGTGCCGAAGATCGAGCGTCGCGCCAGCGCGCCGATCACATCAATGCCCAGCGTCTCGCGCAGCGGATCGTCAATCTCGCCCAGCATCTGGTAAGGCTCGATCACCTTCACGCGGTTGTTCATGTCGCCCAGCAGGCGTTGCCGCAGCTTGTGGACGATCGAGACGTGCATGCCGGTGACAAACGTGGCGCCGAAGTCCACCGGCACGCGGTCGGGCTGGCGGTGATCGAGGGCGGCTTGGAGGCGTTCGCGTGAGTTCATGGCAGTATCTGCGTGACATCAAACCTACCGGCCCCTGCGGTGACAACTGCGTTCTGTCCGCCCGCCGGGCAAAGCCCTGCTTTCGCAGCACTGCGTCGAGAATCCTTCTTTCTCTGGCAAACCTTGGTTGCAGCAGGACGCCACAGGTCCGGGAGCTTCGATCTTCAGCGGTCTTGCGCTTTTTGCGCCCCTGCCTTGTTAGCGAGCCCGCCGTCTTGAGCTCCGCCCGTGGCGGGACCTCGCGGGCTGGACCCTCGCCGGCGCGGACGGCTACGGCCGGTGGCTTGCGCGGGCCGCAAGGCTGCGTCGTCCAAATCAAGCCGGTAAAGGATTTGGTTGTAATCGTAGCGCGGGGTTGGGGCGGGGCGGTCGGCAAACTGGGCAGTGTAGGTGCCCTCGAAGAGCAGAATGGGCGAGTCCGGCGGCGTGAGTTCGAGGTGCAGGCGCGGGTTGTAGAAGGTGTAGTTGTCGTGGCTGAGCACCTTCACGGCCGCTCCCCACGGGCCGGTGGGCGCGTCGGCCTCGGCGTACCACAGTTCGCCAAAGGCCGAGGGTTTGCCGAAGGCTTCCATGAACACGGCGACCCAGCGTTGGCGCCAGGGATGCCAGCCGATCGAGCCGCTGTGCGCGCTGCGGTGCGGCCGGACGGCTTCGCCCCCGCCCGCCGCTGCCAGGGTTGCAGGCGGAGTTAACACCTCCCACGTGGCCGGGTCCTGCCAGGCCTCGAACGTGGCCGGACACCGCAGGGCGGGGAACGGGTTGGCAAACAGGACCCAGTCGCGGCCGGCCGGATCGCTCCAGCGCACCGCGTGGCCTTCGGGATGCGGCGGGGGCTGCGGACTGGCCGCGGTTTTGGTCCACAAGACCTTCAGCCGCTCGAAGCGGCGGTGGGCATCATCCCAGACGCACAGGCCCCATTCGTAGGCCTCCAGGGGTGGTTTGATTTTCACGTAGCTGGCGACCAGCCGCTGCGCGCCGTCACGGTCCGGCAGGTTCACGCACGCGCTGACCCAGGTAGGGCCTTCGCCGGGCATTCTGGCCACGCCGCGCGGCGCGCCCCGCTCGTCCGTGACGTAGTCAAAGCGCAGGCGGACCGGCGGTTCAAAGGACGTCAGGGGCCGCAGCGAGGTAAACGCGGCGGTGCTGTCAAAGATGCCCAGCGGGTAGCGGGCCAGGGTGGTATCGCCCCACAGCCAGAACAACCGGCCGCGATGGCTCGCCACCTGCACGCTGTCGCAGCCCAGCACGCCGGACTCGGGCCAGTCCGACTCGAGGCCGAGTTTCTGGCTTTCGGCAAACAGCCCCGCGCCGGTCAACCGCCCCAGCCGCCGCGCCACGATGCGGCGTTGCACTTCGACCCGGAGCGTGGCACCCGGTCGGGGCGTCAACCGCACGCCGCGATAGCCGAAACCGTCGGCGGGCACCTCGTAGCCGTGGCCGCGCACTTCGAACCAGGTTTCACGCCCCATCAACTCCGGCAGGTCGAAGGCGATCACACCGGCGTTGTCGGTCACGAACCGCACCTGGTGCGTGGTGCGTAACTCGACCAGCGGCACCGGCCAGCCGCTGCCTTGCTCGACCACCTCGAACCGGCAGGGTGCCGCGGCTTGGACCAGCAGGACCGGGACAAGTGCCGGCCAGAATCGCAAGGGCGTCACGCCCGAAGCATGAGCCGACTGCCGCACACTCGCCAGTGCCAAGCCGGCCGGAAGCGGGCGCCGGGGGGAAGAGAAAATCGGGTGTGCCGCGGCTGCCGGGCTACCGCGCCTTTACGTCGTAGCACCAGAGCATCCCGTGGTCGCGCAGGTACAGGCGGCCGTGGGCCACGACCGGGTAGGCCCAGGATTTCTCCATCGGGCTGGAGCGCTTGGGGCGGTCCGGGGGGCTGAAGCGGCCCTTCTCGCGGTAGCCCTCGGGACTGGGTTCCACCAGGGCGACCTCACCGTTTTCGCCGTGCAGATACAGGCGGCCGTCCGCGTAGCACAACGACGCCGGCCCGATGGCGCGCTCCTCCCACAGCACCTTGCCGGTGGCGCGCTCGACGCACATCAGCACCTGAGCGGTGGTGCCGTACAGGTACTCGCCCACGGCCGCCGCGCCCCCGATGGCGGTGGGCAGTTTGGACTCGAAGTAGAGTTCCTCGAAACTGACGCCGCCGTCCGCGCGCTTGACGCGGACCGCACCGCCGCCGGTGCCTGCCGAGGCCACGTAAATGAGGTCCGCACTGGCCAGCGGGCTGGGGATGTTCGCGTTGAAGCGGCTGACCGGTTTGGGATAACGCCACAGGAGCCGGCCAGTTTGGCGGTCCAGACCAACCAGGCCTTTTTGCAGAAGCTGCACCACCTGTCGCACGCCGCCGGTCTCGACCACGATGGCCGAGGCGTACGCGGCCTCGTCAGCCTCCGGCAGGGCGGCCTTCCAAATCACCTCGCCGCTGGTTTTGTTCAGGGCCAGCACCGTGGCTTCGGCCCCGCCGGGCGTGCAGATCACCGCGTCGCCGTCCACGAGCGGCGACTCGGCGTAGGCCCACTCGCCGGGCTTGCCGCCGAAATCGGTTTGCAGGTTTTTGTGCCAGCGAATTCGGCCCGTGGCGGTTTCCAGGCAGGCGAGGTCGCCGTCGGAGCCGAGGGCGTAGAGCACGTCGCCGTCCACGGTGGGCGTGGAGCGGGCGGCGGGGAAGTTGGGTTTCTGGTCCGGCCGTCCCACCTTGCCCAGCCGCGTGGTCCACACCGTCTTGCCGTCGGCGGTGTCGAGCGCCCGGGCGAATTCGTTGTCGAGGCCCTCGTTGGCCAGCACGTACAGGCGGTTGCCCACCACGACCGGCGCGGCGTAGCCGGAGCCGAGGTCGGTGCGCTTCCAGACCAGGCGCGGGCCGTCCGCGGGCCAGGTTTGGAGCAGGCCGGTTTCAGGGGTGGTGCCGTTGCGCTGCGGGCCACGCCATTGGGGCCAGTCGGCGGCGGGGGTGGCGGGAACAAGCAGACCTGCAGCGGCCAGGACCAGAAACGCGCAGGGAAGTGGCTGGGTTTTCATGGGCGTGAAGGTAGCTGGCAAACAGAGAAAAGCCAGCGGCGTCCAGGTTAATCGGTCGGATCTGACTGATCTGATGGAGCTATTTTCTTGGCTGGCTCCCTGCCCGCAGCCCCTGCACCCGGGCCGCCACCTTCAGCCGCAGGGCGTTGAGCCGGATGAAGCCGGTGGCGTCGCTCTGGTTGTAGGCTTGGGTCGGGTCGGCCTCCATCGTGGCCAGGTGGGGGTTGTACAGGCTCACGGGGCTTTTCCGGCCGGCAACCATGATGTTGCCCTTGTAGAGCTTCACCCGCACGGTGCCGGTCACGTTTTTCTGGCTTTCCTCCACAAAGGCCTGCAGGGCGAGCCGCTCCGGGCTGAACCAGTAGCCGTAGTACACCAGCTCGGCGTAGCGCGGGATGAGCGCGTCGCGCAGGTGCATGACCTCGCGGTCCATGGTGAGGCTTTCCATTTGGCGGTGGGCGAAATGGAGGATCGCGCCGCCGGGCGTCTCGTACACGCCGCGGCTTTTCATGCCCACGTAGCGGTTTTCGACCATGTCCACGCGGCCGACGCCGTGTTTGCCGCCCAGCTTGTTGAGGGTTTTCATGACCTGGAGCGGGGTCATCCGTTTGCCGTTGACCGCCACGCAGTCGCCGCGCTCGAAGTCGAGGGTGACGTATTCCGGGCGGTCCGGCGCGTCCTCCGGAAAGACCGACAGGGTGGTGAAGTGCTCGCGGTTCTTGAGGTCGTGGGCGTCGAACCACGGGTCTTCGAGGATGCCCGCCTCGTAAGAGATGTGCAGGAGGTTGCGGTCCATCGAGAAGGGCTTTTTGGCGGTGGCCTTGACCGGGATGCCCTTGGCCTCGCAGTAGGCAATCATCTCGGCCCGGCCGGGGAACTGCGCGCGAAAGCGTTCGTCCCGCCAGGGCGCGATGACCTCCAGCTCGGGCGCAAGCGCGGCGGCCGTCAGCTCGAAGCGGACCTGGTCGTTGCCCTTGCCGGTGGCGCCGTGGGCGATGGCGTCGGCCTTTTCGGCGCGGGCAATCTCGATCATGCGCTTGGCGATGAGTGGGCGAGCGATGCTGGTGCCCAGGTAGTACTGGCCCTCGTACACCGCCCCGGCCCGGATCATCGGGAAGATGAAGTCGCGCGCGAATTCCTCCTGCAGGTCGTCAATGTACACCTTCGACGCCCCGGTCTGGCGGGCCTTTTTCTCCAAGCCCTTGAGTTCCTCCTCCTGGCCGATGTTGGCGCAGAAGGCGATCATTTCGGCCTGGTAGGTCTCCTTGATCCAGGACAGGAGCACCGAGGTGTCGAGGCCGCCGGAATAGGCGAGAACAATTTTCATGGCGGCGAATTAACGGCCAACGCCGGAAGACCGCCAAGAGCAAAATGGCCAAGCTTGGCCGCGCGATTTGTCCCCGTATTCTCGCAACGTCAGAGCGCCGCGCAAACAAGGCGGGACCTCTTGTTCGGCGGCTTCGGAGGGGCGATTACCGCGTCCCACTTCCCGCCCGGCCGAATGGCAGAGTTCGACGGAGTATCGCCCCGCCGGCAAGCGGTCCGGGCGACCGGGAGCGCAGAACTTCGGCCGGCCCGCTCAAGCCGGCGGCAGTTTTGGCCCCACGCGCCGGGCCAGACCGGCGGCCCGCACCACGCGGCGGCGATGAAACCCGCGTGCGATGACCTCGTGTCCATCATGGGCCTCGACATGGAAGGCCACGGCCGGTCCGTCTGCCGACACGACCCGCGCGCGGCAGGTCACCATACCTCCCACCGGCGTCGGGGCGAGGTGCTGGAGTTCCACCTCGGTCCCCACCGAGACCTCGCCGCCCGCCAGGCGCGGAGCCAGCGCGCGGATGGCCGCCTGTTCGAGAAACCACAGCAACGAGGGGGTGCTCAAGACCGGCGGCATCGCGGGGTCGAAACTCACCGCGTGCGGACCTTCGACGACGAACGTGATTTCGCCCGAATCACCGGGGCGGGTTGGAGTGTTCATGAATCTTGTTGCGGACACAGGTTGTTGTCACCGGCCAGCGGTGGCGAGCCTGGAAGTGGCACCGCATGCCCATCCCGGAAGCCGCCAAACCACACGGGCACTTTGTGGTTCGCCGTCACATCGAGAGTCACCCCCGGCTGCATTCTATGTGCCTCTTGGCGGGTCAGCGCGGCGACAGAAGCCGGATTTATTCACGCTCCCACGGCACGATCCACTGGTAAATTTTGTGCCGGCGCTGCCCCTCGCCGGCAACTTCCACGACCCGCGCCGGCCTGGCGCCGGCCATGTCGAACTCGAACGACAGGATCCGTGTGCCGGGCCGAAGCCGCGCCAGCTTGGGCATGAGGCGCACGTTCAACTCGGGCAGCAGGTACAGCGTCACCACCGTCGCATCGCTGAAGTCGAGCTCGAAGATGTCGCCCTGCTTGATGGTGACCAGCCGTTCCACACCCTGGCGTTTCGCGTTGCGCCGGGCATCCGCCACCCGCGCCGGGTCAATGTCCACCCCCACGGCCCGGATGCCGTAGCGTTTGGCGGCGGTGACCACGAAGCGGCCGTCGCCGCAGCCCAGATCGTAGAGCACGTCGTCCGGCTTCAGCTCCGCCAGCTCCAGCATGCGTTCGACGAGGGGCTGGGGCGTGGGCACGTACAGGATGTCCGGCTCGCGCGGGCCGGTGGGACTGGAGAGCTTCAGCACCCAGCGCTCGAGGTAAGTGGTCGTCTCGCGCGCGTGGGGGTCAAAGTCCGGCAATGGGAAATGGCTCACGTACGCCCCGGCCAGCACCACCAGCAGGCCGAGCAGCACCAGCAGGCGGAGCCGGGCGGCGGGCGGGGCGGCGGAAGCCGGTCTGCGAACTCCCGCGTTTATGGCCGGCGGCGGTTCGGTCAGCTTCGAAGGCTGGTTGGAATCGGGGTTCACGCGCGCAACTTAAAGAAGCCCGCCGCGCATGCAAACGTTCGGGAGGCAGCGCTCGCACTGGCCGGACTACGCCTCGCGCGGCAGCACAAACACATCCTCGGGCCGGACATGCACCGGCAGCGCAACACCAGGCTGACGGATCGCGAGCGGGTTTTGCTCGAAGGCTTTGAGCTTCAGCCCGCCGTCGAGTTCGAGCAGGTATTGCTCGATCTCGCCCAGGTAGGTCACCTTGCGGATGCGCGTTTGAAGCGTGTTTACCTCGCCAGGTCCCAACCGGACGGCCTCGGGGCGGAAGCCCACCCACACGACCTCGCCGGGCTTCACCGCCGGACCCACCGACGCTTCTTCGAACGAACCAACATCGCTTGACGGCCCGGGCCGGGCTCGACTGAGTCTCGCCCCACCAACAGTCGCCGCCTCCAGGACCCCGAAGTCGCTTTGCAGACGGAGCCCCTCCGGGCCGGCGGCCTCGACGCGGGCCGGCAGCCAGTTGGTCTCGCCGATGAAGTCGGCCACGAAGCGCGTCGCCGGCGCGCGGTACACCGTGCGTGGATCGCCCACCTGTTCGACCGCGCCGTCCCGCAACACCGCCAGGCGATCGGCCATGCTCAGCGATTCCTTCTGGTCGTGGGTGACATAGATCGTCGTGATACGGGTTTGGTCGTGGATGCGCCGGATTTCCTCGCGCATTTCGAGGCGCAATTTTGCGTCCAGGTTCGAGAGCGGTTCGTCGAGCAGCAGCACGTCGGGCTGGATCACCAGCGCGCGGGCGAGGGCGACGCGTTGTTGCTGGCCGCCGGACAACTGGTTCGGCGCACGGGTTGCGTAGTCCTGCATCTGCACGATGCCGAGCGCCTCGCTTACGCGCCGCGCGCGTTCGGCCCGGGGCACGCCGCGGACTTCGAGGCCGTAGCCGACGTTTTCCGCCACGGTCAGGTGCGGCCACAGGGCGTAGTTCTGGAACACCATGCCGGTGTTGCGCCGGTGCGGCGGCACGCCGTTCATGCACCGCTCGCCGAACCATACCTCACCTGCGTCCGGTTGGTAGAACCCGGCGATGAGGCGCAGCAGCGTGGTTTTGCCGCAACCGGACGGCCCGAGCAGGAAGAACAGTTCGTGCGGGGCGATCTCGAGCGAGATGCCGCGGAGCACCGGGGTGGCGCCGAAGCGTTTGGTCACCTGGCGGAGCGAGACGTTCATGGCCGGGCTCCCGCCGGGCCGGTGGCCAGACGCGGCGAATCAGCGGCCGGCGCGGCTTCCAACGGCCTGGCGTGGACGCTGCAGGATTCACGCGGCAGGCGCTCGATCCGCCGGTATTTCTGCTGCGCCCAGGTCTGCCACTCGAGCCGCTTGCGATTCCGCAGCGCCGGGTCCTTCCACGGCTCACCCGCCAGAGCCCGCGCCTCGGCCTCCGTCACCGGCATCACACCCAATTCGGCAGTCATGCCCGGCACGTCACCGGCGGCGATGACCGCCCGCCAGGCGCGGCGCAATTCGGCGTGGGTGTCCACCAGCAGCGCCCCGGCGAGCGCGGCCACCACCTCGCGGCGCTCGCGCGCGAGGCGGGCGTCGTACCGGAAGCGCTGTTTCAGCTCGAACGGCGAGAAGGCGATGTTGCTGACGTCGCGGTAACGCTTGTACAGGTCCGGCCGCACGCTCATGCGTTCGATCGAGTATTGCCGCGGCCCTTCGGGATGACCGCGCGGTAGATGCCAGAGCTTCTGGCCCGTCTCGGAGAGGACGAACTCGAGGAAACGACCGGCGGTGACGCGGTTCGGTGCGCCTTTGAGGATGGCCAGGCCATCGGCGCTGACCGACGTGAAGTCTTCGGGCAGCACAAAGGTCAGATTGGTGCGGCCCGCCACGGCAATCTGGGTGAAGCCGTAGAAATCAATGGCGAACCCGTACGCCGTCTCGCCCAGGGTGACGTCCTTGGCCGTCGAGGACGACAGCAGGTCGAACTTGGCGGTGTTGCCGGCGATCCGGGTGAGCAACGACCAGCCATAATCCCAGCCGTAGGCCTGCAGGAACGCCTCGAACATGTTGTTCATTGTGCCGCTCTTGCGCGGGTCGCCCACGCCCACCCAGCCGAACAGGCGGGGATCGGCCAGTTCCGCCCAGCGCCGGGCCAGCGGCAGGTCCAGCGCGCGCTGCACGCGGAGGTTTTGCAGGATGCCGAAGCTCGATACCGCCGCGCCGTACCAGCGGTATCCGCGATCATAGATTTCGACGCCGTTGGCGTTTTGGGGAATACCGGCCAGCACCGCGTCCGGCAACCGGTGGGCCTCGAGCAGGCCGCGGTCCGCCAGCAAGAGATACGGCTCCGGGCCACCGCCGAAGAAGCAGTCCAGCCCGATCCCCGCAGGCTTGGCCGCGAATTCGGACAGGACGAATTTGAGGGCATCCGCCGTGCCGCCGATGTTCCGCCACTCGACCACGGCCGGCTCACCGAACTGGCGTTCGTGCCAACGTGCAAAACCGCGGCCGAATTCCTCCGTGATTGAGCTGACGTGCGGCGAGATGATCAAGACGCGCGGTTCCGCCCGGCCCGCCCCGGTGAGGACCAACAGGGCCGCCGCGCTGAACAAGAGGCGGCCATGAAGCCGGTCAGGAAGGGTGGGGCGTTCAATAGCCCGGCGCTTCATGGCGCGAAGCTAGAAAAGCACAAGGACATCGGCAACCCGCATCTTGCGGGCGCCGATGCCGCGTACCGTGAGTAAAGTCCGCCGCCGCCGGCCGGGTCACTCCTGGTTGCTGAAACCGCGCGCGATCAGGATGAGCCGCAGCAGTTCGAGCACTGCCGTGACCAGTGCCGCCACGTACGTCAGCGCCGCCGCGTTGAGCACCGCGCTCACCGCGCCCGCCTCCGGTCCCCGGATGATGCCGGTACTGACCAGCGCCTGCTTGGCGCGGCGGCTGGCATCATACTCGACGGGCAGGGTGACGAGCTGGAACAGCGTCACCACTGCGTAGGCCCCGATGGCGTAAGGCAGCAGGGCGGCAAACAGACTCGGGCTGAGGATGCCGAACATCGTCAGCAGGAACCCCACGCCCAAGATGAGGAAAGCCGCCGTGGAGGCGAAGTTGGTCGCCGGCACCATCATCATGCGGAGCTGGAGCGGCGCGTAAGCCGCCTTGTGCTGCAGGGCGTGGCCCGCCTCATGAGCCGCCACACCCACCGCCGCCACGGACCGGCCGTAGTAGTTCTCCTCCGAGAGGAACAAGGCCCGTTTGAGCGGGTCGTAATGGTCCGTCAGATGACCGGGTACCGGGTTCACCGGCACCTGTCGCAACCCGGCCTGATCCAGGATTTCACGGGCCGCTTCGGCGCCCGTCATTCCGATACCCACCGGCTGTTGGGCATACCGCCGGTAGGTGGACATGAGCTTCATCTGTGCCCAGATGCCGATTAGCAAGCCGGGAAGAATCAGGATGTCCCACGCAAAAAACATTCCAAATGCCAGCATCATAGTTTTGCTCTTCCGTCCGCTCAGGTCGCCGTCTCACGCGGTAGTGTTCATCCCGGCTTGCGCCACCCATCGCCGCGTTTCGGGCCACCCAGCGGACATGGACGTTCATTCAATTGCGTCGCCTACCATAGCGAATTGCCTGCCAGGCGCAAATGAAACCCAAGGCCTTGTCTGCAAAGCCATTGACTGGAGTCCGGCGCGACCCAGATGGGGTGCAACCAACGGGTAATGCGCCAAAACGGCGCGATTGTGTCACACTTCGAGCGTCCGCTCGTACTGGGTGAGGTTGCGCGCTCCGTGGCGCGTGACCATCACAAGGTCTTCGAGGAAGACGGCACCCACTTCCGGGCAGGAAAGCCCGGGCTCAACGACCACCACGTTGCCCGTCTGGAGCGCCGCCCGGCTGCTGGCGCACACATACGGAGGTTCCCGCAGGTCCAGTCCCACCCCATGCCCACCGGCATGAATCACAGTCCCCGAACCTGTGCGACGCGCCTCGCTACCACGCCCGTTGCCGGCCAGACAGCGGCTGAGGGCTGCATGCACCTCGCGGGCCTTGGCGCCGTTGCGTAATAGGGTCAGCGCCAGCGAATGCGCCTGCAACACCGTGGCGTGAAGCTGATGCACCGCGTCGCGGGCCCGGCCGCGAACCACTGTCCGGGCCAGTTCCGCATGGTAGCCCGTCTTGGAGGAGCACAGTGCTAGGCCGAGGATGATTGGCTGGTGGGCACGCAATGGGCCATTTGCGCCCGGTCCCGGACAACCGGTCCGGGCCTCCGTGGCCACGGTGATCCGCACCGGTTGCCCGCCGGCGTGGAAAACCGCCACCTGCATGACCGAGCGCAGACGTTCCGCCGTGAGCGGCGAGCCGCGGTATTGCAGCCGGCCGCGCGGTCTGATCTGGGAATTCTTCAACACTTGAATGCCCTCGGCCAATCCCACCTCCGCCATCAGCACGGCGGCGCGGATCATGGCGACTTCTTCGGGCGACTTGACGGCGCGCTCGGGGAAGAGGGTTTCGCCCGACCGCGGCTTCAGCCGAACCTTGCGGTCCCGCAAGGCTCGCGCCAGGCCCAGCGGGAAACTGGCGGGCACCACCAGGCGCCGGACGCGTTTTTCCCGCGCCAGGCGCTGGATCACATCGGCCAGCGAGGCAGTCCGCCGGCCATTCGCGCGGGTGAGGTACCGGGACAAGGCCAGTACCCGACAATTGCGGGACTGCGCGCGCGCGACCTCGAGATCCGTGTCGTCCACCAGTGCATAGCCGTGGCCTTTGGCCCGCAGGTAAACGGCGGGCGGGGAGAGCGTCAATCCCACCGCGTAGCGCAGATCGGCGGAGTGCGCGCAGTCAGCCACGATGAGTAGGTTGTCGTCGCCCATGGGAAACGGACGGGAACTCTTACGGCATGGGGACGGCGCGCAAACAAAAAAGGCGGCGCGGCGGACGCGCTTCGTCCGCCGCGCCCGCCGCGCGCGGCTTACTCGTAGCCGAGCACCAGATTGGCGCCTTGAAGCCGCGGGCTCGTGATCCGGTAGGCCTGGCTGCCGCTGAGCCGGTAGAACCGCATCGGGCCGGCCACCGGCACCGTGATGGTCTTGGCGCCGGGGTTGACCGTGGCGGTGTTGTCGTCGGCGAACGGCTCGCCCAGTCGGGCGGTGGATTGCAGCTTGGGTGCTGTCTCGGCCGCGACGTTCCGATACGCTTTGATGGCCCTCGGTGAATCCGGGTCATTGATGAGCGTCCGCTCGCCCGTCGCGAGGTCCACCGCGAACCATTCCGCGTGGGCGCTGCCGCCGCGTTCGTACCAGACCATGCGGAACGGATAGAAACCGGCCTGGGTCACGACGAAATCGAAGGTCTCGTTGGCCGGCCCGCCGTTGTGGAAGCCCAGCACGGTGCCGCCGGTGTCCTGCGGCGTGGCGCCAGAGGTGATCTTGTAGCCGTCGTCGCTGACCACACCGAAGCGGTACGCGCCGGCGGGCAGTTCCAACCAGGCCATGATCTCCACGCTGAAGTCGTCCGTGCCTTCCGGGGACTCCGCGATGCCCGGCACGACCGACTCCGGGTCATCGGGCGCCTGGAAGTAGCCGGCCCCGGCGCCTTCGCTCTGGGTCTGGTTGATCACCTGGGCTACGGCGGTGGTCTCCAGCGCCTTCGGGATGGTGGAATTGGGCGCAAGTTGTTCCTCGGCCCGGGCGAGGCTGTTGGCCAGTCCGGAGCCGGCAGGCGCCTGCACCACACGTACGGTAAACCCACGGTCTTGGCCCGGGCCGGAGCGGCGGTTGGCGGGGTCCAACCCGGTGTATGTGAGCTTGAAGCTCCACTCGGCCGAGACGTCCACGTCTTCGCTGTCCTTGAAGGTGATCCGGCACGTGACCGTGGAACCGGTGGGCGGGAGCGGGCTGAGTGTGTAGTCCACGCGCGCCCCTTGTGCGGTGGCGGTGACGGTGGCATTGACCGCAGCGCCGTCCACGGCCAGCGCGACTGTGGGCACCTTGACGCTGGTGTCGCGGTTTTGAATCTCGGCCACAATCGCCGGCGCGGCGTTCGGCACCTCCGCGCCATTGGCGGGAGTCACCGAACTAACCGTGGCCCGCTGTTTGCCGGGGTCGGGCACGGGGATGAAGATGAGGTAGTTCTGGAACCGCGCGCCGTCGCCCGGGTCTGGCGTCACCTGCCGGAGCCGCAGCGTGGTCACGCCGTTGAGGCGGAGCACCACCGGGTTCATGCCGGAAGCGTCGGTGAGGAGGAAATTTCGGTATTGGAAACCCGTGCGTTCACCGAGGAAGGATCCAAGCACCTGGCTGGCGGCATCGGGTTGGGTGCGATCACCGGTCACCAGCTCGAGCACGCTCTCGCCGGTGGCCATGTTGGCCAGCGCCTGGCGGAGATACACCTGGTAGTTGCCGGACGCGAACTGGCGCGTGTACTGGAGCCACTCGCCGGCGGCGATGTCGCCCACGTCGTAGTCAAACACGAGGTTGTTCGGATCGAACTGCGGCCGCTGCTGGTCGCGCGAACGCTGCATGCGCACCGGATCAAAGGTCCGGTACGGCGTATCCGCGCCTGCGGGCGCGGTGCGGGTATCGTGGAAATCCGTGCCTTCCACGCCCACGCGATCCACGTAGGAATTCTCCGCCTGCCCCCAGCCCTCCGCCGTGCGGACCGGGCTGTTGAAGTACGAGCCAGCGTCGAAGTTGTAGTCCTCCACCTCGACGATGAAGCTGCCGGTGGCGAAGGTGTCGAAGTAAAGCGTCCGGCTGGCGGACAGGCCCTCGGCGTCCTCGGCCCGGAGCACGGCCTTGTAATTGGTGTTGGCCTTCAGGCCGCCCAAGGTGGCGGTCTTGATGCCGCCGGCGCCGGTTACGACCAGACCGTTGGCTGGGGTGAACGTTTCGCCGTTCAAGACCACGCTGATCTTGTCGTTGCTGAGGTCCTTGTCGTCCGTGACCTTGAACGAAATCTGTGTCGAGACCGGCAGAAACGCGGCAAATTCCACGGGCTGCACCTCGGTGATGATCGGCGCCACGTTGGCCGCCACGGGCGGGGCCAGCACCACGGCGTTGTCGTAATAGACCGAGTAGGCGCTGATGGCCGCATTGAACTGCTGGTAGAGGTAGAGCGTGAAGTAGCCCGTGGTGATGTACGGCGCCGCCGGGCTGTCGGTGCCCTCCTCCAGGATGTCCGCCTGCGGCGTATCCACCACCGTCCGCTCCCAGAGCACGGCGTCGTTGGCGTCCTTGTCCAGCACCTTGCCGGTGATGATCACGCTGCCGTTCTTCACCGTGAGCGAGAGCGAGAGCGTCACGTTCTGGTGCTTGAGTTCGGCGGTGGGGGTGTCGTCCGCCACGAAGTACTTTTGAATGCCCTTGGTGATGAGCACGTCGTCGGGGTCCTTGGCCAGGGCGTAGCCGGCCAGTGTGCCGGGGGTGTTGCCGCCGGTGTTGGGGATGAAGGCCAGTACGGCGAACGCGTCCGAGCCGCTGCCTTCCACCAGGTCCACCCGAAACTCAACCGTCCGGCCTTCCTTGAGCTCGAAGGTTTCCGAAGTCTTCTGGCTGGCGCTGAAGATGTCCTGTCCGGCGGGGGGCTGCTCGAAGCGGAACTGGCCGCTTGTTTCGGTCGGCAACCCGAAGCCCGGCACGAACGTGAAGTCCGTCCAGCCCGTCTTGTTGTTGTCGTTGAAGTCGTCGAGCACCGATTCGTCGGTCACGAAAACCTCCGCGTTGTCGTAATAGACCGAGTAGGCGCTGATGGCCGCATTGAACTGCTGGTAGAGGTAGAGCGTGAAGTAGCCCGTGGTGATGTACGGCGCCGCCGGGCTGTCGGTGCCCTCCTCCAGGATGTCCGCCTGCGGCGTATCCACCACCGTCCGCTCCCAGAGCACGGCGTCGTTGGCGTCCTTGTCCAGCACCTTGCCGGTGATGATCACGCTGCCGTTCTTCACCGTGAGCGAGAGCGAGAGCGTCACGTTCTGGTGCTTGAGTTCGGCGGTGGGGGTGTCGTCCGCCACGAAGTACTTTTGAATGCCCTTGGTGATGAGCACGTCGTCGGGGTCCTTGGCCAGGGCGTAGCCGGCCAGTGTGCCGGGGGTGTTGCCGCCGGTGTTGGGGATGAAGGCCAGTACGGCGAACGCGTCCGAGCCGCTGCCTTCCACCAGGTCCACCCGAAACTCAACCGTCCGGCCTTCCTTGAGCTCGAAGGTTTCCGAAGTCTTCTGGCTGGCGCTGAAGATGTCCTGTCCGGCGGGGGGCTGCTCGAAGCGGAACTGGCCGCTTGTTTCGGTCGGCAACCCGAAGCCCGGCACGAACGTGAAGTCCGTCCAGCCCGTCTTGTTGTTGTCGTTGAAGTCGTCGAGCACGCGGGCGGTGGCCGTCCACAAACCGGCGCCGCACGCCAGCGCCAGGGTGCCAACCCACCATTTGTTGAGATGCTGCCAGGGTTTCATAACTTGCCTCCGCTGGGCCGCGCCGTTGTCCCGCCGCGGATGGCACCCGCCATCGCTGCGTCCAGACAGGCCGGCGTATCAGCCACTTGGACTTGGTTCATTTGGATAACGTGATGATGTTCTGCGCGGCGCGCGGCGTGCGTCAACCGAATTTCGGTCTGGCTGGCCACGTCGCGACGTTGCCTGAAAGTCATTGCCTCCCGCCGCCGCGGCAAGTTACCAGTGCGTCGCAACACACCGATGAACCGCGCCGCCGCGACATCCTCCGACCGGCCGGACTGGCTGCGCCGCTACGGTTTGATCGTGGCCCTGGGCACGGTTTGCGGGACGCTCGCGGTCCTCAAGCCCACGTTCTTCAGCGCGGCCAATCTGGTGAACATTGTCCGGCAGGTCTCCATCAACGGCCTGCTGGCGGTGGGGGTCACCTTGGTGCTCCTCACCGGCGGCGTGGACCTTTCGCTCGGCTCGGTGGTGGCGCTGGCCGGTGTGGTCGCGGCCTCGCTGGCCCAACCGGGCGACGGACCGGTCATCCTCGCCATCGCCGCAGGCATTGGCGCCGGCCTCGCCTGCGGCCTGATCAACGGCGCGGTCATCACCTCCGGTGGCGTGGCGCCGTTCATCGCCACACTGGGCATGATGACTGCGGCGCGCGGGCTGGCGCTGGTCTGGAGCAGCGGGCGGCCGGTCTCCAATCTCCAGCCCGCGTTCACCCGCCTGGGCGGCGACCTCGGGGGCGTGCCCATCCCCACGTTGATCCTGGCTGGCGTGGCCGCGGCGGCCTGGGCGGCTCTGGTTTGGACTCCCTGGGGACGCCACGTGTACGCGGTGGGCAGCAGTGAGGCGGCCGCGCGCGTGGCCGGTGTGCGCGTGGCGCGCGTCAAGCTTGCGGCCTACGGCTTGTGTGGCGCGCTGGCCGGGCTGGCGGGCGTGGTGCTCGCCGCGCGCATCACCACCGGCCAGCCGAACGCCGGGATCGCGTACGAGCTGGACGCCATCGCCGCCGTCGTGATCGGCGGCACCAGCTTGTCAGGCGGGGTGGGCGGCGTGGGCGGCACTATCCTGGGCGTGCTCTTGCTGGGCGTAATCAACAGCGGCCTGGACCAGTTGAACGTCTCGGCTTACTACCAGCAGATCATCAAGGGCGTGATCATCGTGGGCGCGGTCTGGCTGGACCGGCGCGCGCGGCGGGAGAGTTGAGTCGAGCAATCCACCCCGTAAGCTTCAAGTCATGCGATGCACCACCGTCCGCCATTGGGTCACCCTTGCGCTGGCCACTCTGGGCCCGACTCTCTTCACCGGCTGCGGGCAACGTGCTCCGGCCGGGGCCGATGCTGCTCGGGACGGAAAACCGATGGTTATCGGTGTCTCGTTGCTGAACCTGTCGTCCGAGTTCATCGTCATGCTTGAGCGCGCGCTTCAGGCGAAGGCGCGCGAACTCGGCGTGAAACTCATCGTCAACGACGCCCAGCGCAGCGCCGAGCGTCAGGTCCAACAGGTCGAGAACTTCATCGCCCAGCGCGTGGACGCCATCCTCCTCAACCCCTGCGAGGTCGAGGCCAGTTCGCCCGCCGTGGACAAGGCGCTCGCGGCCGGCATCCCGATCGTGAACGTGAACTCCGAGACGCGCTCCGCGCCCACGGCCTTTGTGGGCTCGCGCGACGAGGAATCCGCCGAGCTGGCGATGGAATTCATCGCCCGACGGCTCAATGGCCGGGGCAACGTGGTGATGATGCACGGCTTTCTCGGCCAGGCGGCACAACTCAAGCGCGACCGCGGCGCCCGGGCCGTGCTGGCGCGGCATCCGGGCTTGAAACTGCTGGCCGATCAGACCGCCGAGTGGGACCGGGCCAAGGCGGTGACACTGATGGAAAATTGGATCCAAGCGCACGGTACCAACCTCCACGCCGTCTTTGCCCAGAACGACGAAATGGGCCTGGGTGCACTCATCGCCCTCGAGCAAGCCCGGCTCAAGGACCGGGTGGTCGTGGCCAGCGTGGACGCCATCGCCGACGCCCTTCAGGCGGTGAAGGCCGGCCGCCTTGATGCCACGGTCTTCCAGGACGCCCGCGGCCAGGCGGGTACCGCGCTGGAGACCGCCGTGAAGATCGTTCGCGGACAGCCCTACGAAAAGCAGGTCTTTATCCCCTTCCGACTCGTGACCCGGGAAAACGTGGACCAGTTTTTGAAGTGAACGCCGTGCGCCGGTACCAACCTTGGCCAGACTCGTGGCGATCAACCCTCGGCTCCGCGCTGCCGTCTGCGCGCGGCATAAAATCGTTGCGCGGGCGCGTCCGTGGCTTGATGCTGAGGCGAAACGGGTTGCCGCCCCGGACCAGGCCGCCGCACCACCGGGTCTCCGGTCCGGCCGGAATTCCGCGACCAGACCATGAGCCGTCAGCGTCTGCACGTGTTGTATTCGGGATCAGTGCAGGGGGTGGGTTTCCGCTACACTGTCCGGCAGGTGGCGCAAGGTTTTGAGGTGTCCGGATTGGTGCGCAACCTGCTGGATGGACGGGTGGAATTGGTGGCGGAAGGCGAGCGGGAAGAGCTTGAAGCGTTCCGCACCGCCATCCGGGATTCAGGTCTGGACGCCCATATCCGGGATGAAGCCGTGACCTGGCTGCCGCCGCAGGGCAACCTGCGCGGGTTTCAGATTGTCAGCTAGACGCTGAGCGCCGAGATGAAGTTTGCGATCATTGCCGACATCCACGCCAATTTGGAGGCGTTGGAAGCCGTGCTGGCTGATGCCAAAGAGCAGAAGGTGACCCATTACGCCTGTCTGGGCGACGTGGTCGGCTACAACGCCAACCCCAAGGAGTGCCTGGACATTATCCGGTCCATGGGTATGCCCTGCGTGAAGGGCAACCATGACGAGTACTGCTCCTCGGACAGCCCACTGGATGGTTTCAACCCGGCCGCCGCCCATGCCGTGGAGTGGACACGTCACCAGCTCACCTTGGATGACCGCCAGTGGCTCCGTGAACTCAAGTACATGCGGCTGGTCACCAGCTTTTCCATCGTCCACGCCACGCTCGATGCCCCGCAACGCTGGGGCTACGTGTTCGACAAGCTCGCCGCTGCGGCCAGCCTCACGTACCAAAACACCGCCGTCTGTTTCTTCGGCCACACCCACGTGCCCGTGGCGTTTGTGCGGGACAGCATGGTGCGTGGAGGGAGTTACTCCAAGTTCAAGGTGGAACCCGGCAAGAAGTACTTCGTCAATGTCGGCAGCGTGGGCCAGTCGCGCGACGGCGTGGCCAAGGCCACGTACGTCATCTACGACCTGGACAACCAGACCATCGAGTTGCGCCGGCTGGATTACGACATCGCCAAAACCAAGGCCAAAATCCTGGCGGCGGGGCTGCCCAAACGGTTGGCCGACCGTCTTGATCTCGGCCGTTGAGGTCCGGCGTGAACCGTTCCCTCCAAAGTCTCTTTCTGTCCGGCTTGCTCCTGGCCGCGGCGCGGGCCCAGGTGACCGTAGAGTTGGCGTTTGACCAGGATTCTTATTTGCCCCACGAGAGCTGCTTGGCGGAGGTGCGCATCACCAACTTCTCCGGGCGCACGCTCCGGATTCCGGCTGAGGCGGACTGGCTGGACCTGGCGGTGGAATCCACCGACGGCTACATCGTGGCCAAGCTCGCCGAGATTCCCCCGGCCGAGGCGTTTGAAATCCCGTCTGCCGCCCGCGGCAAGCGTCGTGTGGACCTGGCGCCGTGCTTCAATCTCACCGAACCTGGCCGCTACCAGGTGATCGCGACCGTGCGGCTGCGGGACCTCAACCTCGAAGTCGCCAGCGCCCCCGCGCACTTCCACATCATGGCCGGCACGCCGCTCTGGGAACAAGCGGTGGGCGTGCCGGGTGGCCCTGCGGGGCAACCGCCGGAAGTGCGGCGCTACGCGCTCCTGCAAACCAACGACCGCAAACGCCTGGCGCTGTACGCGCGCATCACCGATGAAACCGAGCGCCGGGTTTACCGGGTGTTTCCGCTCGGCGGGCTCCTGTCCTTTGGCCGCCCGGAAGCGCAGGTGGATCGCTTGGCTCGACTGCACGTGCTTTTCCAGACCGGCTCCCGACAGTTCACTTATTACTGCGTATCGCCCGCCGGCGAGGTGCTCACACGGCATCTGTACCAGATCGCCGAGGGCCGGCCCCGGCTGCGGCTGGTTGAAGGCGGCGAGATCAAGGTGGTCGGCGGCTTCCGGCTCAAATCTTCTTACGACATCCCACCGCCTCCGCCCGACGGTGCGGAACCGGCTCCCGGCCCTGCGCCGGCGGCCCCTTCTGGCGATGCGCCCGCGCCCGGCCCGGTGCCGCAGCCATGAATTCAAAAAACCGAAGTTGACCTGGCGCACCGCGTCTTGCCAACCCGACCTCGGCTTTCGGGTTTTGGTGACGTTACCGCCAGTGCTCGGGGTGCCGCGCAACGGGTTTGCCGTGCAAGCCGCTCACCCTTGACCCCTTAACCCGCAAACCGGTGTCCCGCGGACAAAGTCAGCCGCCGCACCTGCCTATTCGGTCAGCTCGCGCACGGTTAGGAACCGACCTTCCATCTGCTTGACGATCGGCCGCGCCCGCGCCACGGCGTTGGCGTCGGTCTGGCCCGGTGACGCCATCATCTCTACACGCACGGCGGCCACGGCCTCGCCATTGGCGTCGCGCAAGGGCAGGGTGGTCACATAGCGCTTGCGCGTCTTGCCCGCGTACGGCGTGAGCGTGGCGATGACGCGGCGCTCGACCTCGCCGCCGGGCAGGTCCAGGTCGGCCGGGTTGGACGCGGCGACCACGTGCAACTCCGGCCGCCGCTGGGTGGTGGAATAAATACGCAGGCCCAGCAGCCGGGGGTAACGTTGCATCGCCTCGGCCACCAGTTGCCGCGCCAGCATCACGCGCGGGGTGTAAGTCAGCCGCAGGTCCGCGAAGTGTGTCACAGAGTCGGACTTGGTCCACAGCGCCAGTTTGCCTTCGCGGAAGGTGCTGTCCGTCAACTCCGGGATCGGCTCCTGGCCGTCGAGCCGGAAGCGGAATTTGTTGCCGCGCGCCTCGACCACCAGTTCGTGCCAGACCCCTGCGGCCACCGGAAAAGCCGGCCCGATGGGCGCGTCCCGTCGGCCTTCGAACACCCGGTAGAACCGGAACGTGTTGCCCAGCGCGCTGGCCCGCACCACGTAAAAGTTCCTTTCGTCCTGGAGCCGGAAGGCCACCCCGGCCATCTGCTCGCGCTCCCCGGCCACGGTCTTGAACCGGAGCTTGAGAGTGAAATCACCGAAGGTCTCATTCTCGTAGATCAAAAGCGGGTATCGCTCGTCCGTGGGGTCGGTGGACACCTGGGCGATGACCGGCTGCTGCACGCCGCTGGCGGCGCCCGGCGCGGCAGCGGTGGCCAGTTCGGCGGGCGCGTCCAGTCGGATCTGCCACTGGCCCGGCGGACCTTCCCCGGCCAGCGCGCTCCGCCAGCCGGAGGGCGGGGCGCCCACCTTCTCGGCGGTAAGATCAAAGATCTTCTCGGCCGCCGTCAGGCGCGCACAGACGACGAACATCAACAGCCTGCCAAGCCAGTGCAGCATGCCACCACGCTAGCAGAGGTGGCCGGCGAGACAAGCGCCGCGGCCGGCGCGCGGCGGACGGGGAACGCCCAGACGCCGAGGCACCAAGAAACAAGGAGCCCGGGGAGCCACGATTAACGGTGAATGAATGGTCGGGTGGTTTAACCGTGTAATGGCTGGCCAGGCGGTGCGGACTACAAGAAGTCGTCTGGAGTGCAACCTCTGGATCCCGGCGCGGCAAGTGCCAACCAAAGAAGTTGGCTGCTAACAGACGCGGCAGCGCTGTAAGCTTTACGTCTTGGGACCCTGGTGCTTTGTGTGCCTTGCAGCGGCCGGCCGCTTGGGCGCCTGCTCAGTCGCGCGGAGTGGATTCGTATCCTTTTTGCGGTCACCGGACGGCTCCGGCTGACTCGAACACCTCTCGCAGATACGCCAGGCTGCGCGTGGCGATTGCTTCCGGGCCGTCGTCGAAGTTGAAGACCTCGACTGATACCGCGCCGGTGTAGCCGACCTCCTTCAGTGCCGCGGCGATGGGCCGGAAGTCCACGTCGCCGAAACCCGGGCCCTTGAGGTTGCGATCATTGGCGTGAAAGTGGGCAAAGTGCGGCCAGCTAGCCCGGATGATCTCCGGGATCGGCCGGGCCTCGCTGCACATGGCTTTCACGTCCAGGATGATTTTGAAGGCCGGCGAGGCCAATTGGTTCACGAAGCGCACCGCCTCGGCCGCCGTGTTGATGAAGTCCGTTTCGGTTGGCGCCAGCGGCTCGAAGCAGATTGTCACGGCGCGATCCTCGGCGTGCCGTACCGCCTCGCGAAAAATGTCCGTGGCCCGGACCCAGGCCTGGTCGAACGTCACGCCCGGCAGCAGACTGCGCTGCTTGGGCGAGCCTACCACGACCACGCGGCCGCCCAAATCGGCGCAGAAATCCACCAGGTCTCCGAAGTACCGCGCGGTGCGCCGGTGGACGCCCTCGTCCGGGTGTGTGAGGTGCAGGCCCTCGGTTTGGGCCAGCACCCAGTGGATGCCGGCGATGGCCAGGCCGGCGCGCGCGGCGTCGTCGCGCACGCGGGCACGGGCTGTGGTGGTCAGGTCCGTGACGTACCGGGCGAGCGTAAATGGCGCGATTTCGATAGCGTCATAGCCCGTGCGGGCCGCAAACGAGCAAGCGTTGGCAAAAGTCCAGCCTTGGAAGATTTCGTTGCAGATGGCGAAGGTCATGGTGACGCGCGGTGTCGGGGAGCGAGCCTGCCGCGCCCACACCCCGCAGGCAAGCGAGGCTTCCTATCCGTCGGATTGCCGGCGCCGACGCAACGGCACCTTATCGGCCACGCCAGAGTGCCCTTGATTTAGCTGGGCTGCACCGCGCCGTGGAGGCTAACGGTGTCCGTCCGCAAACGGTTCTCAGGCGCAAAAGTTCGCGGCTTTCGCACCTCCGGCCGCTTTCGGAATGCCGGCAATGCCCGGCCGGCCCGCTCACTTCGCGCCTTGCTCGATCCACGCGCGCACCAGCGACACCTGCGCCTTGGTGAGCGGCTCGGCCTTGCCTTCGGGCGGCATGGCGGTGTCCTCGTCCAGGCGCGCCACACTCCAGAGCAGCGGGCTCTTGTCCGACTTGCCGGGCACGACCACCTTGCCGTGCTCGCTGCCCTTGAGGACGGCCTCCAAGCTGTCCACGCGCAACTCGCCCTTCTGCTTCTCCACGCCGTGGCAACCGAAGCAGCTCTTTTCGAAAATAGGTCGGATGTCCCTGGCATAGGTCACGCCCTTTTTGTCGGCGGCGGGCGGGAGCTTGGTCAGGTCGGGCACCTTCAAGTCGGCGGCCTGTGTGACGAGGGCCGCGGTCAACGTCGCGGTCCCGAACAGAATGACGAGTGATTTCATAGCGCGATTCGGCGGCCAAAATTCCGCAAGTTCGGCCTGCCGTCAAAAATTTTCCGTCAAGCCAGGGACCCACCCCGGTCTCGCGCCCGCAACCGCCGCGGACCGACGACCGCGCCTCGAAGCCTCCCGCGCGCTTGGCAGTGAGGGTTGCCTCGAGACAACCCTCCAGGTTGCCTGGCACTGTTGGGGCTGTTCCGGCCCCGACGGGGTGGGGTCAGACTTCGTCGAGACCTGACCTTGTTGTGGCCTTGACTGATGGACCGTAGCCGCTTCGGGCGCGAGATGGGGATGCGTTCCGCACACGCTTGGTACCGCGAAAAAGCTTGTCGGCGTTTTGCGGGTTCGACATTTTCGCCGCTCGGCATCGCCGTCCCGGCGGCGGTATTCAAGAAACCAAAAACCGTGAGCGTAGCAAAACGCATCGCGCCAGGTCTAGCCCTGGCAGGAGTTGGCTCGTTGTCCGCTTGGGCGGCGAGCGGCGAGGCGCACAGCCTGCCGCCCGCGGCCGTGCCGTTGTTTGAGGTGGGTCCGCTGCCGATCACCAACTCGATGATCGTGAGCTGGATCGTGGCGTTGGGGTTAATCCTGTTTGCGCACCTGGCCACGCGGCAGATCCGCCCGGTGCCGGATGGATTGCAGAATTTCTGGGAGTGGCTGGTCGAGAGCCTGTACAGCCTCTTGGAAGGCATCATCGGCAGCGATTTGATCAAGCGGACGTTCTGGTTTTTCGCCACGATTTTCATCCTGATCCTGTTCACGAACTGGTTCGGCCTCATCCCCGGCGTGGGCACCATTGGCTGGGGCCATGACAGCGCGCACGGATTTGTCGTCACCGAGCCGTTGCTGCGCGGCGGCAACGCGGACCTGAACATGACCTCGGCGATGGCGCTGACGTTTTTCGCATTGTGGTTTGTCTGGGCCCTGCAGGCCAACGGGGTCAAGGGATTTTTCCTGCACCTCTTCGGCCCCAAGGGCGACGCGACCGGCTTTCTAAAGTGGCTGCTGATCGTGGTGTTTTTCCTGGTGGGGTTCCTTGAGGTGATCTCGATCTTGTTCCGGCCGGTGTCGCTCAGTTTTCGTCTTTACGGGAACATTTTTGCCGGGGAGAACATGCTGGAGTCCATGCTCGTGCTGGTGCCGTGGCTGGGCTGGCTGTTGCCCATCCCGTTTTACTTTCTGGAACTGCTCGTGGGTCTGGTGCAGGCCCTGGTGTTCATGCTCCTGACGGCGGTCTTCACGATGATGATCTGCCAGCACGAGGAAGGTCACGGAGCGGAAGCCGCCCACTGAGCGGGGCGGGCGGGGCAACCCTTTCGGTCGCCGGACCGTGCTCAAGCGCGGGGGCGGCCGAGCAGCAAGAAAGGACAAACAAAGTATGTTGATGCCAATGCTCGCGGCCGCCGCCGAACCGGTGGCCGCCGCCGCAGCCGAGGCCGCCCGGGCGGGACTCAGCGGCAACCTGACCGTGGGCCTGGCCGCCTTGGGCGCGGCCCTCGGCGTCGGGTTCATCGGCATGAAGGCCTCCGAGGCGGTCGGGCGCAACCCCGGCGCCTCCACGAAGATTCTGGTCCAGTCGATCCTCGCGATCGCCCTGGCGGAAGCCATCGTGTTCTACGCCATCTTCCTCGTGAAGTAACGGCGTGACGCGGGGCGCCCGCCGCCCCGCGTCCCAGTTTTTCTCCCGGCTTATGGATACGCTCTTCCTGTTTGCCGACATCGGCAGCGACCTGGCGCAGATCGCGCGCGACACGGCGACGAAGTTCGGCTGGAACCTGCCGAACTTCATCTCCCAGGTCATCAGCTTCAGCATCGTGGCCTTCTGCCTGCACCGCTTCGCCTACAAGCCCATTTTGAAGGTGCTCGAGGTCCGGCGGCAGACCATCGCCGAAAGCCTTGCCAACGCGGAGAAGATCAAGGAGGAGCTCGCGCGCACCGAGGCGGCTCGGAAGGAAATTCTCACCAAGGCGAACGAACAGGGCGCGAAGCTCATCGAGGAAGCCCGCGCCATCGCCGCCCGCATCCAGGAGCAGGAAACCCAGAAGGCCATCGCCCAGGCCGAGCAGATCATTGCCAAGAGCCGCGAGGCGGCGGAGGCGGATTACGCGCGGATGCTGGCGGAGTTGAAACGCGAGGTCGGCCGGTTGGTGGTCGAGACCACCGCCCGCGTGACCGGCAAAATTCTCACGCTCGAGGACCAGCGACGGCTGGCCGAGGAGACGAACAAGCAACTCGCCGCCTGAACCCGCGATCTTCCTGACCCGTCATGCGCATCACAAAGCAGGCCAAACGCGAGGCCAAAGCCTTGTACACCGCCTGCCTGGTGGACGGCCGATTGGACGAAGCCCGCGTGCGGATGGCCGTGCGCGAGCTTCTGGCCCGCCGCCCCCGCGGTTACCCGGCGGTGCTGCAGCACTTCAAGCATCTGGTTGAACTGGACGCCGCCCGCCACACCGCGCGGATTGAAAGCGCCGTGGCGCTCCCGGCCGACCAGCGCGGCGCGCTCGAGGCCAACCTGGCCCGCCGATACGGCGCCGGTTTGAAGCTGGTGTTCACCGAAAACCCCGCGCTGCTCGGCGGCCTGCGCGTGCAGGTGGGCAGCGATGTGTATGACGGCAGCGTGCGCGGCCGGCTGGACGCGCTGGCCGCCAGTTTCTAGCCCGGACGAGCCCGAATTTTCCCAACCGCCCGTATGAGTAACCTGTTGCAGGAAATTGAAGCACAGATCACCGGCCTCAAAACCGGGGTGAACCGCCAGAACGTCGGCACCGTGCGCGAGATCGGCGACGGCGTCGCCCGCATCGAGGGCCTGACCGACGCGATGATGAACGAGATGCTCGACTTCGGAGGCGGGGTCATGGGCCTGGCCCTCAACCTCGAAGAAACCGAGGTGGGCGCCATCATTCTGGGCGACTTCACCGGCATCCGCGAAGGCCAGGAAGTCCGCACCACCGGCAAACTTCTGCAGGTGCCGGTGGGCAAGGGGCTGCTGGGCCGGGTGGTGAACACCCTGGGCGAGCCGCTCGACGGCAAGGGCCCGATCACCGCCACCGCCGCCTACCCGGTCGAGAAAATCGCGCCCGGCATCATCCGCCGCCGCTCGGTCAACCAGCCGGTGCAGACCGGCATCATGCCCATTGACGCCATGATCCCGATCGGCCGCGGCCAGCGCGAACTAATCATCGGCGACCGCTCCACCGGCAAGACGACCATCGGCATTGACACGATGATCAACAACGCGCGGCTGAACAAGGCCGCCGAGGAGGCTGGCGACAAGGATTACCGCCCGTTGTACTCGATCTACGTGGCCATCGGCCAGAAGCAGTCGAACATCGCCAACGTCATCCGCGTGCTCGAGGAGAACGGCGCGCTGCCGTACACGATCGTGGTGGCCGCCCCCGCCTCGGACTCCGCCACGAACCAGTACCTTGCGCCCTTCGCCGGCTGCGCAATGGGCGAATGGTTCATGGACAACGGCATGGACGCGCTCATCATCTACGACGACCTCTCCAAGCACGCGACCGCCTACCGCCAGGTCTCGCTGGTGTTGAAGCGCCCGTCCGGCCGCGAGGCATATCCGGGCGACGTTTTCTACCTGCACAGCCGCCTGCTCGAACGCAGCGCCCGCCTGAACGAAAAATACGGCAACGGCTCGCTCACCGCCCTGCCCATCATCGAAACCCAGATGGGCGACGTCTCGGCCTACATCCCCACGAACGTCATCTCCATCACCGACGGCCAGATTTATCTGGAGACGGACCTGTTTTACCAGGGCGTCCGGCCGGCCATTTCCGTCGGCCTGTCGGTCTCGCGCGTCGGCTCGGCGGCCCAGATCAAGGCCATGAAACAGGTGGCCGGCCGCATCAAGGGTGACCTTGCCCAGTTCCGCGAGCTGGCGGCCTTCGCCCAGTTTGGCTCTGACCTCGACGCCAAGACGCAGGCCATGATCGCGCGCGGCAAGCGCATCGTGGAAATCTTCAAACAGCCTCAGTACCGGCCCATCGCCGTGGAGATCCAGGTGGCCATCCTCTGGGCGGCGCAGAACAACTTCCTCGACGACGTGCCGGTCGAGCAGGTGAAGGACTTTCAGAACCGCCTCACGGATTACCTCACCACCCGCAAGGCCGAACTGCTGACCCGGATCGCGAAGGAGCGCGAGGTCAAGCCCGAGATCGCGGAGGCGCTCAAGGCCGCGCTCACCGAGTTCAAGCAGACCACCGCCTAGGTCCCCATGCCCAGCACGCGCGACATTCGCCGACGCATCAGGTCGGTCAGAGGTACGGCGCAGATCACGAAGGCCATGCAGATGGTGGCCTCGTCGAAGATGCGCAAAGCCCAGCAGGCCGCCTTGAACGGCCGGCCCTTTGCGACCCTGGCGCGAGAGATCATGGACCACGCGGTCCACGGCGCGGCGGACTTCACCCACCCCTTGCTCGAACGCCGCGAGGGCGGCCGCCGGGCGGTCATCGTGGTGAGCACGGACAAGGGCCTGTGCGGCGCGCTGAACTCGAACTTGTTCCGCGAGGCCTCGCGTTACGACACCGCCGGCACGTCCTTCATCGCCGTGGGCAAGAAAGCCGCGCAGTTCCTGGCGCGCACGCGCCGCAACCTGGTGGCCGAGTTCACGTACCGCGACACGCCCACTTACGGCGAATGCCAGACCATTGCCGACGCCGCGGCGGACCTTTTCCTCAAGGGTGAGGTCAACCAGGTGGACGTGCTCTACACGCGGTTCATCAACACCCTGTCCCAGAAACCGGACGTCTGTCCGTTGCTACCGATGGGCAACCCTGTCGAAGAAGCGGCCGCCGCCGGGGCGACACCCGCGACCCAATACCTCTTCGAGCCCGCGGCGGAGGAGGTCATCGGCCTGTTGCTGACCTATGAACTGACCTTCCAGGTGGCGCAGTTGCTCCTCGAGGCCAAGGCCAGCGAGCAGAGTGCCCGCATGGTGGCCATGAAGAACGCCACCGAAAACGCCCAGCAGCTCATCAAGGACCTCACCCTCGAGTACAACAAGATGCGCCAGGCCAGCATCACCAAGGAATTGCTCGAAATCGCCACCGCCCAGATGGCCCTGGGCTGAGGCACGCGACCGACCCCTTCGATCCCATGAACAAAGGCAAGATCGTTCAAATCATCGGCCCGGTGGTGGACGTGGAGTTCCCCGACCAGCTTCCGGCCATCTACAACGCGCTCACCGTCGAGTACGAACTGCCCCTCCACGGCCCCACCCGGCTCGTGTTGGAAACCCAGCAGCACTTGGGCGGGGGCTGGGTCCGCGCCGTGGCCATGTCCACCACCGACGGTCTCAAGCGCGGCTTCGAGGTCACGGACACCGGCAAGCCCATCTCCATGCCCGTGGGTGACGGCGTCATGGGCCGCGTGCTCAACGTCACTGGTGACCCCGTGGACGAGCGCGGCCCGGTCGAGGCCAGCCATTACTACCCCATTCATCGCCCGGCGCCGTCGCTGGTGGATCAGAACCCCTCACCGCAGGTGCTCACCACCGGCATCAAGGTCATTGACCTGATTTGCCCGTTCCTTAAGGGCGGCAAGGTTGGCGCCTTCGGCGGCGCGGGCGTGGGCAAGACCGTCGTCATCATGGAGCTCATCAACAACATCGCGAAGCTCCACGGCGGGGTGTCCGTGTTTGCGGGCGTCGGCGAACGCACCCGCGAGGGCAACGACCTCTACCATGAAATGTCCGAGGCCGGTGTCATCAAACAGGACAACCTGGGCGCCTCCAAGATCGCCCTGGTGTACGGCCAGATGAACGAGCCGCCCGGTGCGCGCCTGCGCGTGGCCCTCTCCGGCCTGGCCATCACCGAGTACTTCCGCGATGAGAAGAACCAGGACGTGCTGCTCTTCATTGACAACATCTTTCGCTTCTCCCAGGCCGGCTCGGAGGTATCCGCGCTGCTCGGCCGCACGCCCAGCGCCGTGGGGTACCAGCCGACCCTGGCGGCGGAAATGGGCGACCTCCAGGAACGTATCACCTCGACCAAGAAGGGTTCCATCACCTCCTTCCAAGCGGTGTATGTGCCGGCGGACGACCTCACCGACCCGGCGCCTGCCACCACCTTTGCGCACCTGGATGCCACCATCGTGCTCGAGCGCTCGATCGCCGAACTGGGCATCTACCCGGCCGTGGACCCGCTGGCCTCGACCTCGCGGGCGCTCGCGCCGGAAATCGTCGGCCAGGAACATTACGAGGTGGCGCGCGGCGTCCAGCGCGTCCTCCAGCGCTACAAGGACCTCCAGGACATTATCGCCATCTTGGGCATGGACGAGCTCTCGCCCGAGGACAAGCTCACTGTCTATCGTGCCCGCAAGATTCAGCGTTTCCTCAGCCAACCCTTCTCCGTGGCCGAGGTCTTCACCGGCCGGGCAGGCAAGCAGGTGCCCGTGGCTGACACCGTCCGCGGCTTCAAGGAAATCCTTGAAGGCAAGCACGACGAAGTGCCGGAGGCGAACTTCTACATGAAGGGCAAGATCGAGGAGATCCACGAGGAGCAATAACCGGCCGCCGCTCATGCCCGCCACGCTCAAACTCGAAATCGTCACCCCGCAAGGGCCTGTGTACTCGCAGGAGGTGGACATGGTCACCCTGCCGGGCCGGGAGGGTGAGATGGGCATTCTGCCGCAGCACGCCCCGCTTATCACCCAGATCGGCTCCGGCGAGATCATCGCCCGGCGCGGCCCCGAGGAGGACCGCATCCTCATCACCGGCGGCTGCGCGGAGATCACCGCCGAGCGCGTGGCCATCCTGACCGTGTTTGCCACGGACGAGGCCGCCATAGACGAAAACAGCGCGGAAGAGGCCCGCCGGCGGGCCGAGGCGCGGCTCAAAGAAAAGCTCTCGCCCGAGGAAACCTCCCTGGTCCAGGCCGCCCTCACCCATTCCCTCAACCAGCTCAAGATCAAGCGGCGGACGCGCTGAGCCGGCCCTCCATCTTCAGCTTCAGTTTTCGGGCTTGGCGGCGCCACTGCATCCCCGGGTGGCAGGGAGGCCCGGCAAGTGAGGCGGGCGTTGCCGGCCGCCACTGGTTCCCCGCCCGCCAGTGTCAGACGTCGCAAAGCGTCACGGCCTCCCGCAGGCCCTGACGCGGGTCGCGGGTGGGAATGAATTCCTGGCCCACGTAGCCCGGGTAGCCGAGTTCGAGCAGTGCGTGCATGATGGGCGGGTAGTTGATCTCCTGCCGGTCGTCCAGTTCGCCCCGGCCGGGGTTGCCCGCGGTGTGTACGTGGCCGATGTACGCGGCGTGCTGGCGCAGCCGGCGGATCACGTCGCCGTCCATGATCTGCACGTGGTACACGTCGAAAAGCAGCTTCAGGCGCGGCGAGCCGACGCGCCGGATGATGTCAATGCAGTAGTCGGTGTGGTCGCCCTGGTAGCCGGGGTGGCCCTTCATGGGATGCGAATCGTCCCGCGTGTTCAGCATCTCCAGGCAGAGCGTGACGCCCTTGCGCTCGGCGTAGCGCACAATCTTGCCGAAGCCCGCCACGCAGTGCTTCGCGCCCTGCTCGGACGTGAGGTGCCGGCTCTTCGGATTGGCGGGGTCCTTGGCGCTGTAGCCGGTGAAGCAGATGACGTTGGGCACGCCGAAGGCCGCCGCGGCGTCAATGGCATCGGTGGTCGCTTGGAGCACGCGCGGCCACCAGGCGGGGTTGTTGAAGCCCCGGAGGAACGGCGGGTCCGGCGCGAGGTCCACCGTGCCGATGGCGCAGGTCAGGCCGTGGCGGCGCAGCACCGGGTAGTCCCGGGCGGCCACGAGTTCGACGCTGCCCACGCCCAGCTCGCGGGCCACCTGGCAGAGCTGGTCGAGGTTCCATTTCTCGCCGGCGACCTCGAAGCACCACTGGACGATGGACTGCCGGATGCGCCCGCGCTTCACGGCGGGTTCGGCCGCGACGGGCGCGGGAGTGACGCCGGCCAGCGCGGCGGCACCGGCCAGTCCGGCGGTGCGGCGGAAGAGTTCGCGGCGGCTCAGCGAAGTGGCGGGGGTAGGGTGGGTTTCACATTTCATGGCAGGTACAAGGCGGGTGTGCGGCAACGGGGATTTCACGTGCGCGCGAGGCTAGCAGCACGGCGACGCGGCACAAGCCCGCAAGGTGGCGGCGGGGGTAATCCAGGCGTCCCTCGCAGTGTGGTGCGGGTATCCCTGCCCGCAGGAATCGCGCCGGTACCCCGCCCGCCGCGGTTGCGGACCAGAACATTTGCGTCCCACCGGCCATGCGGTGGGTCCTGTCCGGCTGGAAGCCTGCGCCACAGATGAGGCATGTGTCGGTGGTCAAAAAATGTGATGCGCCCCTCCCCGGCATTGCCCGTGTGCGTGGCAGGCGGTAGCCTGCCGGCGTTCGCCAGTTATGACACGCCAACAAGTGCTCGACCTGTACTTCCTCGACGCCCGGCACAAGCTGATCGAGGTCGCCGCCTTCCTGGACCGGGTGGACCGGGCAGACGGCGAGGCCGACTTCCGCCTCGATGCCTTTCACGAAGCGCTGCGCTGCCTCGCGGCGGCACGCGCTGACCGCGCGACGGCGGTGTTGATGGCCTTCAGCGACCCGACCACCGAGCCCATTCCCCAAGCGCCCGGCAAAGGCGCCGTTGGAGCCTGGGGCGGCCAGCGGCCGGTGGCTTGAACTTTTGCCGCCATCCGCCATGCGCTACATCGAGCCCCACGCCCACATGGTCAGCCGCGTGACCGACGATTACGTGGCCATGGTCACCGCCGGCTGCGCCGCGGTATGCGAGCCCGCCTTCTGGGCCGGATTTGACCGCAGCTCGGTCCAGGGGTTCCACGACTATTTTTGCCAGCTCACCGACTACGAGCCGCGGCGGGCGGCGAAGTTCGGCCTGCCGCACTTTTGCTGGCTGTGTCTCAACCCGAAGGAGGCCGAGGATCCCGGCTTCGCGCGCGAGGTGCTGGGCATCATTCCGCAGTTCTTGGACCGCCCCAACGTGCTGGGCATTGGCGAAATCGGTTTGAACAAAAACTCGCGGAACGAGCTGCAGGTGCTCGAATGGCATGTGGAGCTCGCGGCACGCACCGGCCAGCTCATCTTGGTGCACACGCCCCACCTCGAGGACAAATATAAGGGTACCCGGCTCACGCTTGACGTGCTGCGAGCCGACTCGCGCATCCGGCCGGAGCGGGTCATCATTGACCACGTGGAGGAGCACACCGTGAAAATGGTTCTCGACGCAGGTTTCTGGGCGGGCATGACGCTGTACCCGGAGACCAAATGCACCCCGGCGCGGGCCATTGACATCCTGGAGCGGTACGGTGCCGAACGGCTCTGGCTGAACAGCGCGTGCGATTGGGGCGTGAGCGGGCCTTTGATCGTGGCGCACACCGCTCTCGAAATGCGCCGGCGCGGCTGGCCCGCGTCCGCCGTGGACCGGGTGATCTACCAGAATCCGCTGCGCTTCCTGAGCCAGAATCCGCGGTTCAAGCTGGCTTGAAGCCGGGCGTCGGCGGCGTACCTTCCGGGCATGGACTGGCAAGAGGCAACCGCCCTGGCTATCGTGGCACTCACCGCTGCCGTGATGGCGTGGTCCGTCCTGCGGCCCCGGCGCCCCGGCAAGCAGTCCGGCAGTGGATGTCCGGGGTGCGGAGCCGGCGGCGGCAGCCCGTCGCGTGAAACATTGATTCTCCACGCCCGCAAAGGCAAACGCCCGGAAGTCTGGATCCGCCCCGCCGACCGGCCGCGGGCGTAGGTGTGGGTTGAATGAGGAGCCACCTCGCTCGTGGCCGGGCTGAACAGAGGACGGCGTAGCCTGTTTTGCGGGGCAGGAGCACGGACGTTCCGGTTCCCGCCCGGAGTACCCTGCCATCGGCCCTGCCCGGCAGGGAAAGTCCCCGCAGATGCCTATTGACGCACCCCGAACCTCTGGTACTTTCGCGGCTCTTTGCTTCGGACGCTTGATGAAGACGTATCTGCCCAAAGTGGACTTGAGCGCGCGCCCCTGGCGCGTCGTGGACGCCAACGGCATGGTCCTCGGCCGCCTGGCTGCCGCCGTGGCCACCATGCTGCGCGGCAAGGACAAGCCGGTGTTCACCCCGCATCTGGACACCGGTGACTTCGTGGTGGTAATCAACGCCGAAAAGGTCCGCCTGACCGGCAAGAAGGAGACCCAGAAGCGCTACATGACTTATTCCGGCTGGAAAGGCGGCGAGCGGTACCGGACCGTGGCCGAAGTCCGCGCCCGGCATCCCGAGCGTCTTATTCTGCACGCCGTCAAGGGCATGATTCCCAAGAACCGTCTGGGCGACCGCCTGCTCACCAAGCTCAAGGTGTACCGCGGTGACCAGCATCCGCATCAAGCCCAGAAACCGACCCCGACAACGATCCTCGCGTAGTTTCTCATGTCACAGGTTACCGAATACCTCGGCACCGGTCGCCGCAAAACAGCGGTGGCGCGCGTGCGCCTGGCACCCGGCGCCGGCAAGATTACCGTCAACGGCCGGCCCATCGAAAACTACTTTGTCCTGGAGGCCCAGCGCACCTGGGCCACCCATGCGCTGGCCGTGACGGGCACGGCCTCGAGGTTCGATGCTCGCGTGAACGTGTCGGGCGGCGGCCCCAATGGCCAGGCGGGCGCGGTGCGACTGGGCATCGCCCGCGCACTCTTGAAGACCGACCTGAACTGCCGCTCCGTCCTCAAGGCCGAGGGGCTCTTGACGCGCGACCCGCGCGTGAAGGAACGCAAGAAGTACGGTCAGCCCGGCGCCCGCAAGCGCTTCCAGTTCAGCAAACGCTGAGCCGCCTCCCGGCTTCCGCCAAACCCCGCCAGAACCGCTGGCGGGGCTTTTCGTTGCCCCGCTGCGAGGAAGCCGGCGGCAAGCTTGAACCCGCAAATCGAAACTGGCCGGAGCGAGGCTCGTCCCATCAGCCCAACTTCGGTATCCGGCTAGAACCATCCCGACCCGTTGAGGCACGACCCGGTTCTTTGCGCGACCAAGCTTGAACATGGTGGGATAAGATTCCACCAGCCCGGCTATCTCGGGGCGGGGATAGCCGGACTTCGCGGGAGGATGGGCTCCCGAGGCACCGGGCAAAGGGAGTCGGCAGCGCCGCCAACTGCCGCCGGCGAGCCGCCACCGCCTCTTCGATTTGCCCGCTTCGGCATGAATCTGGAATGCGCCCCGGCGTACCGTCCGGCGCAGGTGTCCGCTTGCCACGCGCCACGGGGACCGATAAAAGCTGCAAGTCATGCCCAAGCACACGTCCACCAGCCGGCAGTGTGTTTTAGCCGGCTCGTTCTTGTTGCTGGCGACGGCCTGGCTCGCGAGGCTGCCCGGCACGCGCGCCCACGACCTCTTCACCGCGTACATCCAGCATCGCGTCGCGGTCACGCTGGGCGCGAAGCACGTGGACGTGACATTGCAGCTCACGTTCTTCGAAGACGGCTCCGAGCACGAGCGCGCGCACATGGACATCAACGGCGACGGCCGCGTCAGCCGCGCGGAAATGGAGGCCTATCTCAAGGACCTCGAACCCCAATTGACCGACGCGGTGAAACTCCGCCTCGCTGACAAAGCGGTGAACCTGACGCCGCTGCGCGCGCCGGAACTGGACTTGTTGGGCAACGACCGCGTGGGCCGTGGGCACCACCGGCTCACGCTGCACTTCTTCGCGCCGCCGCCCGCCCAGCTCCTGCCGGGCGCGCAACTGGTGGTCGAGGACCGGCTCTGGCCGGGCGTCCGTGCGCTGGGCATGATCCAGGTTGAGGGCCGGGACGGTTGCCGGCTCGAGGCCATCCCGCCCGGTGATCCGGTCTGGCCGCCGGCGTGGAAAGGCGAGGCGCGCGAATTTAAGGCGCGGCTGCTTGTGCCGCCGCAAGCGCCCCCGGTTCAGAAAACTCCCGCCCACACGCGCAAACCCTGATCCCGTTGTTGTCACCCCTCACCCCCCATGAAAGCCAACACTCTCCACATCGGTCGGTTGTTCGCTGTCGCCTGGCTGGTTTTTGCGTCCCTCACGCGAGGTGACGCACCGCCATTGCCTTCGGGCTTCGTCGAGTTCGCCGGGCGTCTCGCGCACAACCACCGGTATCTCTTCGGTCCGGAGCGCCGCGCCGAACTGGACGCGCTCAACCGCGAGTTGCGCGAGTCTGATCAGCAAGTCCGCCGGGCGGGGGACGATGCGACACGCAACGCCGCGGCGGAGCGGCGGTCACAAGCCGCCGAGCGCCTGCTGGAACTGGTGAGGACCAACCCGCGCCTGATCCGGCTGGACCTCACCGCTTCGAGGCCGGTATTCGTGCCCTCGGGCCCGATTGAGTTGCCCGGCGACACCGGCGCGCTGCTGTTTGAAGTCAACGCCGGCGGCGGCGACCTGCGCTTCAGCGCCGGTATGGCGGACCTTTCGCTGCCGCCCGGCGAATCGAGCCTCGTGCCGGTGGAAGCGGCCGCGCAAGGCGTGACCTACGCGCTGGCCGGCCTGGAGCACGTCCCGGTAGCGCGCACGACGCTGCGCGTGGAGGTGCGCCGCCCCGGGCTGCCGCCGTTCCAACTGCCGCTGGATGTGACCACGCCCGCACCCGGGCGGCTGCGGCTCACCATGCTGTCCGACGATACCGGGCAGCCCACGCCGGCGATGGTCCGCCTGATGTGGCGCGTGGACGGCCTGCAGCGCCGGCCCGCCAACGGCATCGAATTCGCGCCGCAGTTCGACAGCCAGGGCCACGCCAGTGGGGTGCGCGCCGCGAACCTGCCCGGCCCGCTCGGCGTGCATTTTTGGTGCGTGCCGGGGCCGTTTGAGATGGCGCTCGCACCGGGCGTCTGGCAGATCGGCGTGCGCCGTGGCGTCGAGCACGAGGTGGTGTTCGAAGACGTGACGATCCGGTCCGGCGAATTGACCGTGAAAACGCTGCGACCCCGGCGTTGGGTGGACATGCGCAAGCGCGGCTGGTGGTCCGGCGACGACCACGTCCACACGCGCATCCTCAGCGACGACGACGCGCGCAACGTGATGGCCTGGACACAGGCCGAGGACGTCCATCTCGCGAACATCGTGAAGATGGGCGACATTTACCGGACCTACTTTGAGCAGCGCGGCTTCGGTCCGGCCTTCCGCGTGGTGGACGGCGAGTACGTGCTGGCGCCCGGCCAGGAATGTCCGCGTACGCACGACCAGATCGGCCACACGCTGGCCATGAACATCACCGCGATGGTCCGCGATCCGGAGAAGTACTTCCTTTACGACACCGTCTTCGATGCCGTGCATGCCCAGGGCGGCCTCACGGGCTACGCGCACGTGAACTCCGGCATGTTCCACGTCCACCGCGACATGAGCCTGAACGTGCCGCGCGCCAAGGTGGACTTCGTCGAAATCCTCCAGTTCAACCAGCTCGGCACCGATCTCTATTATGAGTTTCTGAATCTTGGCTGCAAACTGACCGCCAGCGCCGGCTCGGACGTGCCGTGGGGCGGCACCATCGGCGAAGTGCGCGCCTACGCGTATCTCGGCCGGCAGCCGTTCAGCGCCGACAATTGGTTCAAAGCCTTCGGCCGCGGCCGCACCTTCACCACCAGCGGGCCGATGCTCGAGTTCCGTGTGGACGACGCCCTGCCCGGCGACGAGCTGGTGGTGAAGTCCAACCGCAAACTCCGTGTGCGCGCCCGCGCCTGGGGCGACCCCAAACGCATGGCCCCGATGAAGCTGGAGGTGGTGCGGCACGGCGAGGTCATTCGCGAGGCCGAATCGCGCGACCCGGACAAACCGGAGGCGAAGCTCGACTTCACCGTGGAGGCCGGTGACGGTTTTTGGATCGCTGCGCGGGCGCGGGCCGGCGACGGTACCAGCGCGCACACCTCCCCAGTATATGTTATCCGCGAGGGCCTGCGGTTCTGGAAGTTCGACGGCCTGGAGGCCCTGCTGGCCAAGCGCGAGGAAAGCCTGCGCCAGATCGAAGGCCTCATCGCTGAGGCCAAACGGCTCAACGCCGAAGGCCGGCTGGAGACCGACCGCTACCGCAAACAACTCGCTTTACAGGGCGATGCCCTGCTCGAGCGCGTCAAGCTGGCTCGCGGCATCTACGCCGACTTGCAGCACACTGCGGGGGCTGAGCGCGGCCGGCGTGCGCCGCCACCCCCATGATGCGGACCGTTCCTGCAGCACGTGACAACCCATCAAGTTCTCAGCTTTCATGAAGTCGAGGTAGGGCCACACCTGGCGGTGAAAAGCCCGGGCTTGCACAAGCTCGGCCTCCAGCCGGCCGCTCGCGGGGACGCTGAAATCCACCCGGTTTGTGCCGCGCGACCAAGCGGTGAAGCTGCCGACGAACATCCACGCCATCTAAGGAGGGCACACCTGCGGGGTGGACATCTACAACCTCAAGGACGAGGAGAAGACACTGGTCTTCGGCGACATCCTGCGGACGATCTACACGCTTTACGCCGAGAGCAACGTGGCCGAGGTGGACCTGCCCCGCAAGGTCATCATCTTCGTGGACGAGTTGAACAAATACGCGCCCGAGGCATGAAAGGCTCGCCGATTCTGGATCAAGTGCTGGAAGTGGCCGAGCGCGGCCGATCGCTGGGCATCGTGCTGTTTGGGGCGCAACAGTTCCTGAGCGCGGTGCATGACCGCGTGACCGGCAACTGCTCGACCACGTTGCTGGGGCGCACCAATGCCGCCGAGATGGCCGAGCGCAATTACCGTTTCCTCAACCCCGACATCAAGGTCCGCCACGCGGCTGGAATAGGGTCAGCTCATTCTCAACCATGCCGTCTTCCGCGAGCCGGTGAAGGTCAAGTTTCCGATGGTCGCCTATCGGCAGTCGCCGTAACCTGGTCCGTCACGGGCCGCACACGCCCCACATCATGCCAGCGACATTGAGAATTGTCCTGTTCATCAGGGCCTTCATCTTGGCCGCGGGCCGGGCAGCGCTCGGTCTGGAAGGAGGGGCCGAGCCATTGCCCGCCGCGTCCGCCAGCGGGCCGGGGATTGAGTTGCTCCGCGATCTGACCTTCGCACGCGGGTTCACGGTGCTGGCACCGAAGGCGGGCGGGGATGAATTGGGCCGGATTCAGTTTGCGGGCGTGCCTGAAGCCCCGGTCTGGCAACTGGCTCAATGGCACAGCCGGTTTCCGTTCACTCACGTCGTCGCCACCGAAAGCGGCGCTCTTTCGGTCCCGAACGCCACCAAATGGCTGCACCTGGACCGGCGCCAGCCCGATTCGCCGACGCTGATGTTGGGCGTGGACTCGCGTCCCGAGTACGACCAGGCGCCGCGGGGAAGCCCCAGCCAGCCGTGGGTCCACCTGCTCGTGCAACAGGATATTCGCGACGCTCCCTCGCTGGCGGAGGCGACGTCGCTCCGGCTGCGGTTCGAGGCGCGGCTCCACGAGGCCGAAACGTTCCGGCCCGAGGGCTACTCTCCGGTGCTTCACGCCGCGCAGTTCCAGATCGTGCTGACGTTGAACAACACGCGCCACGGCTCGGCCGGCTTCGGGGACTTTCTCTGGTTCGTGGTGCCCGTTTATGACGACCGTTATGCAGTCCCGCCACCCTACGTGGCCCAAGACTTCGCTGTGACGCAGGGCAAACTGATCTACAACCCTGGCGGCGAAGCCTTCGGATTGCGGCCGCTGCGGCCGGGCCAATGGCAAGGGCTGGATCTCGAATTGCGGCCGTGGCTCGAACGTGCGTTGCGCGCCGCCTGGGACAGGGGGTATCTCCCGCACTCGCGCGAAGAGGCGGATTATCGCCTTGCACACCTGAACTACGGTTGGGAAGTGCCGGGCTTGAACCGGGTGGCAATGGAAGTGCGGGGTTTGAGCCTGCGAGCACGCACCCGCAACACGCATCCGGCTGAACCCGGTGCATGACGCGATTGTGACCGCTTCATTGGCGGAGGCCAGAAAGTGGCCGCGGGTATTTGCGCACTCTGCCGCCTGGGCCATGTTCCGGCCATGATAAGTGTACGTCGCGCGGCGGAGCGCGGTTTGGCTGATCACGGCTGGCTGCAGTCGTGGCACTCATTTTCCTTCGCCGATTACCAAGACCCGGCGCACCTGGGTTTCCGCAGCTTGCGGGTCATCAACGACGACCGTGTCGCGCCCGGCCGGGGCTTTGACACCCACCCGCACCGCGACATGGAAATCTTCAGCTACGTGCTCGCCGGAGTGCTGGAGCATCGCGACAGCCTGGGCAATGGTGGCATGCTGCTGCCGGGTCACATCCAGCTCATGAGCGCCGGCACGGGCGTGGCGCACAGCGAGTTCAACCCGTCGCGGACCGAGCCGGTCCACTTTCTACAGGTTTGGATTCTGCCGGAGCGCCGCGGTCTGCGGCCGGGCTATACCGAGTGGCAACCGGGGCCCGAACTCGCGGCCGCCCCCAAGGTGCTGGTGATCTCGCCGGAGGGCCGGGACGGCTCGGCGGTCATTCACCAGGATGCCGAGGTTTACCGGGTTCGGCTGCAGCCCGGCCGGAGCGTCACGCATGCCCTCCAGCCCGGCCGGGGCGTCTGGCTTCAGATCGCCGAGGGTGCGCTGAACTTGAACGGCGTCGCGCTGAAGACCGGCGACGGCGCAAGCACCCAGGAATCCGGGACGCTCGTCCTCACCGCCAGCGAGCCGACCGAGGCGCTGCTGTTCGATCTCCGTTGAAGCCCAACCATCACGACCGACCCCAACTCAGCATGACCAAAGTCCTTGTTCTCTACTACTCCATGTACGGCCATGTCGAAACGCTGGCGCAAGCCGTGGCCGAAGGCGCCCGCGCCGTGGACGGCGTGGAAGTCACCATCAAGCGCGTGCCCGAGCTCATGCCGCCCGAGGTGGCGAAAAAGCACGGCGCCAAGCTCGACCAGGCGGCGCCGATCGCTGACCCCAAGGAACTCGGCGACTACCACGCCATCCTGTTCGGCACGCCGACGCGCTTCGGCAACATGGCGGCGCAGATGCGCAACTTCCTCGACCAGACCGGCAGCTTGTGGGTAAAGGGCGCGCTGGTCGGCAAGGTGGGCAGCGTGTTCACCAGCACCGGCACGGGCGGCGGCAACGAGAGCACCATTATGAGCTTCGTCCACACGCTCATGCACCACGGCATGATCTACGTGGGCCTGCCGTACGCCTGCCCGGAGCTGGCGGATGTCAGTGAAGTGAAGGGCGGCTCGCCGTGGGGCGCGGCCACTATTGCCGGCCCGGACGGCTCTCGTCAGCCCAGCGCCAAAGAACTGGCGCAGGCGCGCTTTCAAGGCCGGCATGTAGCGAGTATCGCGCGCAAGCTGGCTCTGTGAACTGGCTGCCGCCAACCCGTTGAATGGCCGAATGGTTAACCAAGTTGCATGGCTGCAAACTCATGGCGGTCCAGCGTGGCTTCCGTGGAAGCCTGCGCGAATGAACGCGGGTGAACTTTCTGCCTTTGCCCACCGCGCAATACGGGGTCGGGACTCTTCCATGCCGAACCGATCAAACACATGAACGCCGTCGAAAAACTCAAGTTGCTGGCGCGGGACCTGACGCGGGAATACCCGCGCAGTCCGCGTGAAACACTGGCGGGCTACGTCATCGCCGCGCGTGCGGTGGATAAATGCCGCGCCGTACTGGTGGGCACCGCCGGCGAATATCATTCCGGGTGCCCGGTGGACCGGTTATGGCTGGATTTCAGCGGCATCAGCTACGAGGCGTTTCGCGACTTCGTGGCCACCGGCGTCACGGACGGGGAGATCGCGGATTGGATTCAGCAGACCGCCCGGCCGCGCCCGCGCATCGAAATCATCCGCTGGAACAACGAGTGGCGCGGTAAGCGGCTGAGCGAACTTCCGGACGACATCCAGGAGTACATGGAGGACTACGTGCCGAGGTTCGTGCCGCGCAACCGGCCGGTGTACGTGTTTTTCGACATTTACGACCTCGAGGAAGAACGGATCTGAACCGCACTCCCGAAGCGGTCACAGGTAAGTCGGCACGGCTGCTTTGAAACCGCCGCGGTCTCACGTTCACGGCCACGGGCGAAGCTCGCCGCCGACGTGAACGTCCACGCTCCCGATGGTGGTCGAGTCCGCGGAGTCCCTACGGGCCGCAGATAGGCCGCCTCACCAAGAGTGCACGGTGGCCTTCAGGAAGCCGGTGGGTCGCGGTCGGGAGAGCGGGTTTACAACGAGTGGGTTGACTTGCGCGGGGGAAGCGGCGGTTGGAGTTCCTCGAGTTCTTCGATCTGGCGCAGATACTCGAAAGTCTGTTCCGCCTCGGCCTCGTCCACGACGCTCAGCGCGAACCCAACATGCACCACCACGTAATCGCCGACCTTGGCCTCGGGCACGTAGGCCAGACTCACCTCCTTGACCACCCCGCCGAAGCTGACCTTGCCGGTCCGCTCCAGATCGGCGCCGACGATGCTGAGAACTTTGCCCGGGACTGCGAGACACATGTTCAGCCTTTCTGCTTGCGCTGGATGGCGCCCGACCGGGCGGCGGCCACGGCCTGACCCAGCGCCACCCCGCCGTCGTTGGGCGGCACGCGCTGATGCCAATAAGGATTGAAGCCGGCGCTGCGCAAGCCTTCCACGGTGCGTTCGAGGAGGTACTTGTTTTGAAAGCAACCGCCGGTGAGCGCGACCCGCCGCTCGCCCACGCGCCGCGCCACCGCCACGATCGCCTGCGCCAGCGTGTTGTGGAACTTCGCCGAGATTTGCCAGACCGGAACGTCCAGCCGCAGGTCTTTCAAAATGGCCTCGACCAGCGGCGCCCAGTCCACGATGTGTGTCACCGGGGGGCAGACGAAGGCCAGGCATTCGGCATGGATGGGGCAGGGCGGCAGCGTCTGGCCGTTGTGCTGCGGGTCGCTCCGCACCTCGCGGACCGTCACCGGGTAGGCGTCCTCCGAGTCGCCCGGATCGAAAGCGAATTCGAGGTCCATGGCCGCCTGCCCTTCAAAGCGCGTGACGTGGCGCAACTCGAGCAGCGACGCCACGGCGTCGAACAGCCGGCCGGCGCTCGAGGTGAGCGGGGCGTTCAAGGGCCGGGTGAGCAGCGGGCGCAGCGCCCGCAGTTCCGCCGGCTTGAAGGCCCTCACCGGCGCGAGATCAGCGCGGGTGAAGACCGCGTCCCCCAGCAGCGCGTGCAGGAGGCCCAGCGCGGCGCGGCGCGGCTCCTTCACGGCCTGCTCGCCGCCCGGCAGCCGGAACAGGCGCAGATGGCCCACCCGTTCCACGGCGCCCTCGGTCACGCGGAGGAATTCGCCGCCCCAAATGGTCTCATCCGTGCCGAAGCCGGTGCCGTCCCACGCCACGCCCAGCAGGGGCGCGGGCAGGTCATTTTCCGCCATGCAGGCCAGCACGTGCGCGTAATGATGCTGCACGCACACGACCGGCCGGCCGGATTTTCCCGCGTGCTGCGTCGAGCGGTAATCTGGATGCGCGTCTGCCATCACTCGTTCAGGCTTCATGTCGTACAACCGGCACAAATCCGCAATGACCCGTTCGAACGCGTTCAGCGCCGCGGCGGTATCGAGATCGCCGATGTGCTGGCTCAGAAAGACCTGCCGGTCCCGGGCCAGCGCCACGGTGTTCTTCAAGTGTGCGCCGACCGCCAGTGTGGGCGGCAAGGGCTCGCGCACCGCCACCGGCAACGGGGCAAACCCGCGCGCGCGCCGCAACACCAGTTCCCGCCCCAGCACGATCCGCATCACCGAGTCATCAACGTGCCGGACGATGGGGCGGTCGTGCACCAGAAACAAGTCCGCAATGCCCGCCAGCCGTTCCAGCGCCTCGGCTTCGGTGATGCAGATCGGTTCGTCGCTCAGATTGCCGCTGGTGGCGACCACGCTGAAACCCAGTTCCGCCAGCAGCAGATGGTGCAGCGGCGTGTACGGCAGCATGACACCCAGGGCCGGATTGCCCGGCGCCACCGCCGCGGCCACGGGTGCCGCGGGTTGGCGGCGACACAAGACGATGGGCGCCTCCGGCGACCGCAAGGCGCGGGCTTCCAGCGGGCCGATTTCGCAGAACACCCGCGCCACGTCCAGCGAAGGACACATCACGGCCAGCGGCTTTTCCTCGCGCTGCTTGCGCTCGCGCAACCGCCGCACCGCCGCCTCGTCGTCGGCCCGCACCATCAGGTGAAACCCGCCGAGGCCTTTCACGGCCACGATCTCACCCTTGCGCAAGGCTTGCGCCGCGCCGGCCAGCGCCGTGTCACGCCGCGCCAGCACGCGGCCGGCGCGGTCCCACAACGCCAGTTGCGGACCGCAGTCCGGACAGGCGTTGGGCTGGGCGTGAAACCGCCGGTCGCGCGGGTCCTCGTACTCGGCACGGCAGGCCGGGCACATCGCAAAGCCCTTCATGGAGGTGTGCGGCCGGTCATACGGCAGCGCTTCGAGGATGCTGTAGCGCGGGCCGCAGCGCGTGCAGTTCGTGAACGGATAGCGGAAGCGGCGGTTGGCCGGATCGAAGATTTCGCGCACGCACTCCGGGCAGGTGGCGATGTCCGGCAACACAAGCGCGGTCTTGTCGCCGGTGTCCTCGCTGGGGCGGATGGCGAAGTCCGCGTGGCCGGCGGGATCAAGTTCGGTGGCTTCGAGGCTTTGGATGTGACTGTGCGGCGGCCGCTCGGTCTCCAGGCGCAAGAGGAATTCCCGCCGGGCCGCCGCCGGACCCTCGACCTCGACATACACGCCGGACGCGGAATTGCTTACCCAGCCGCGCAGCCCCAGCCCGGTAGCCAGGCGGAAGACGAACGGGCGGAATCCAACCCCCTGCACCGCGCCGCGGATCACCAGGCGCGTGCGCCCCAAGTCCGGCGGGCTCATGAACGGCGGCCGGGCGGCGAGGCCGCGGCATCAGCCCTGGCCATAGAAACCCACCAGTTGGTCATGCGTGGCCCGCAGGCGCGTGAGCAGTACCTGCGCGAGCCGGCGCGACAGCTCGTAACCCAGCCGCGGGTGCTTTTCCGCCAGCGCGCGGAGCCGGGCGGTGTCCCATTCCAACGCTTCGACCTCCTGCGTCGCGCGGCAGGTGAAATGCCAGGTGAATGGCGGGAACAGCCAGGACCAGCCCAGCGCCTCCCCCGGGCCCACGCTCTTGAAGCCGCCCGGCGAAGGTCCGGGGATCTTCGTCTCCAGGCTGACTTCGCCGCGCAGAATGAGGTAAAAGCGGTTCGCTTCATCACCTTCGCGGGCGATGATCCCGCCGGGGGCGAACCGCACCCGCTGGGCCCCGGCCGCGAGCAGTTCCAGGTGCTCCGGTTCGAGGCCCTTGAGAAACGCCTGGCTGGCCAGCAACTGATTCAGGTCTTGCATAAAGCTGGGCGACGGCGGCGCCGCCGCGATGGATTAGGTTTCCCCCGTCGCATCCCGGCGCGACGAGGTCTAACGTTGAAAAACTTGCGCCCAAGGTTCCTCGCAGACTCTCCCGGCGTTGGCCGGCTCTTTACCGAATTTGTCCACGGCCGCTCTCCGGCGATTCAGCAGATGCGCGGCAATTGCTCCCCGCTCAACAGGTCCAGCACCCGGTCCACGCCGATCACACTGCGCAGCGTGACGAGCCCGGGCCGGTCTGCCTGCACCGTGCCGATGCGCGCCGCCCCGGCACCCTCCGGCCGTGCCCGCAACAGCGCCAGCGCGCGCTCGGCGTCTTCCGGCGCCACGAACGCCGCCAGCCGGCCTTCGTTGGCCACGTACAACGGGTCGAACCCCAGAATCTCGCAAGCGCCGCGCACGGCGTCGCTGACCGGCACCGCGGCCTCGTCCACGCGGATGTGGACGCCCGCTGCGCCGGCGATTTCGTTCAACGCCGCCGCCAGCCCGCCGCGTGTCAGGTCGCGCAGACAGTGCACCGCGACGCCCCCGGCCAGCAGGTCGGCCACCAGGCCGGCCAACGGCGCGCAATCACTCGCGATGGGGCTTTCAAACTCCAGCCCTTCACGCACGGACATGATCGCCATGCCGTGCCGGCCCAGGTCGCCGCTGACCAGGACAACGTCGCCCGGCCGCACCGCGCGCGGCCGGATGGGCGCGGGGTGCTCGATCACGCCCACGCCGGCGGTGTTGATGAACAGACCGTCGCCCTTGCCCTTGTCCACCACCTTGGTGTCGCCGGTGACCAGTTCGACGCCCGCCGCCGCCGCCGCGTCGCGCATGGACGCGGCCACGCGACGGAGCGTCTCCATCGGCAGGCCTTCCTCAATGATAAAGCCGGCGCTGAGCCAGCGCGGGCGCGCGCCGCACATGGCCAGGTCGTTTACCGTGCCGTTCACCGCCAGCGTGCCGATGTCGCCGCCGGGAAAGAACAGCGGCCGGACAACGTACGAGTCCGTCGTGAACGCCAGGCGCCGGCCGTCCACTTCGAGCACCGCGCCGTCGTGGCGGTCGGCCAGGGTGGGGTTGTCGAACGCGCGGTAGAACACCTGTTCGAGCAATTGCTGCATCAGCCGCCCGCCCCCGCCATGCGCCAGCAACACCGCGGGGTAATCGCTGATGGGCAGCGGACATTGAAGAGCGAACTCGGCGGGCGCCCCGGGCATGGCTTCAAGCCGGCTGAACGACGGATTTGGGGGCGGCCCGGCCCACGCCCGCGCGGCGGTAGCGATAGTACGCGGCGCAGGCGCCCTCACTGGAAACCATGGTCGCGCCCAGCGGATGCTCCGGCGTGCAGCGCGTGCCGAACGCCGGGCACTCGTGCGGCTTCTTCACACCTTGCAGCACCAGGCCGCTGAGGCATTCCGCCGGCTCCTCGGCCGTGTAGTCGCTCAGGCCGAACCGCCGTTCGGCGTCGAAGGCAGCGAATGTCTCGCGCAGACCCCAGCCGCTCCGGGGAATCAAGCCGATGCCGCGCCATTTGCGGTCCACCACTTGAAAGACCTGCCGCACCAGCGCCTGCGCGGCGGGATTGCCTTCGGGCCGCACCGCGCGGCCGTAAGCGTTCTCGACTTCGGCCCGGCCGGTCTCGAGCTGGCTCAGGCACATGTGAATGCCGCGCAGCACGTCCACCGGCTCGAAGCCCGTGACCACGATCGGCACGCGGTGGCGCGCGGCGAGCGGGAGATATTCGGCGCAGCCCATCACGGTGCAGACATGCCCGGCGGCGAGGAAGCCCTGCACGCGGTTGTGCGGCGAGGCAAGGAGCGCCTCGATGGCCGGCGGCACCAGCACGTGCGACACCAGCGCGGAAAAATTGGGCAGGCCGTGCTGGCGCGCCTGGAAGACCGCCAGCGCGTTGGCCGGGGCGGTGGTTTCAAACCCAACCGCGAAGAACACCACCTCCCGGTCCGGCCGCGCGCGCGCCAGCTTCACCGCGTCCAGCGGCGAATACACGATCCGCACGTCGCCCCCCGCGGCCTTCACGGACAGCAGGTCCTGCCGGCTGCCGGGCACCCGCAGCATGTCGCCGAAGGAGCAGAATGTGACTTCCGGCCGGGCAGCGATGGCGATGGCCTTGTCAATCAGCTCCAGTGGCGTCACGCACACCGGGCAGCCCGGCCCGTGCACCAGCGTCACGCCCGGCGGGAGCAGTTCATCCAGGCCAAACCGCACGATGGCGTGGGTCTGGCCCCCGCACACTTCCATGATCGTCCACGGCCGCGTAACCCGCCGGGCAATCGCCCCGGCCAGCTCGTTTACGCGTTGCGCGTCGCGATATTCGTCCACGAACTTCATCCGGCAGGGCATACCGTCGCGGAGCCCTGCAGCACCGTCAAGCGCCCCGGCTTCGTTGGCGCCGGCAGGGGGCACGGGGAGGGGACATGGGCGACGCTCTCTCGCGCCCCACCATTGCTCGGGTCGGTTTCGCGAGAACCCTCGCCGCACCGCGAGCGACTCGGGCTTTACGCGGCGCCGCTTGCTTCGGCGAGGCGATCGGCCTTACCGTTGCCGCATGAAGAAAGTCGCTGTCATCCTCTCCGGCTGTGGCGTCTTCGACGGCGCCGAGATTCATGAATCCGTGCTGGTCCTGCTCGCCCTGGACCGCGCGAACGCGAAGATCATTTGCGCCGCGCCGGACGTGCCGCAGCACCACGTCGTGAACCACCTCACCCGGCAACCCGTGCCGGGGGAGACGCGCAACGTGCTGGTCGAGTCCGCCCGGATCGCCCGCGGCAACATCGTCCCGTTGAGCCAGCTCAAGCCGGCGGACGTGGACGCCCTCATCCTGCCCGGCGGGTTTGGCGCGGCGAAAAACCTCTGTACCTTCGCGCTGGCCGGGCCGGACTTCGCCGTCAACCCGGAGGTCGCCCGCGTGTTGCAGGAGGCGCACAAGCTGGGCAAGCCGCTGGGCTTTGTATGCATCGCGCCCGCCATCGCGGCCAGGCTGTTCGGCGCTGAAAAGCTCGAATTCACCATCGGCACCGACGCCGGCACGGCGCAGGCGCTCCAGAAAGGCGGCGGCCGGCACGTGAACTGCACGGTCCACAACGTCGTGGTGGACCGCCGCCTGAAGATCGTGACCACCCCGGCCTACATGCTGGCCAGCCGCATCACCGAGGCCGAGGCCGGCATCAACAAACTCGTCCAGGCCGTGCTGGAGATGGCGTGACCCGGATCACGACCGGGCGCTTCTCAGTTTCTCGCGGTGCGGTGGGGCGAATCTCCATCGAGCCCGGCGATTTGAGCAGGCCCGGATGGCTCGCGTGGGCCCCAACCGCCGGCGAATCGCCAGGACCATCTCTCGGTGATCTTATGGCTGGCGCAAGCGATAGAAACGAGCCGGTTGAGCCGTTCCGGTCACGTACTCATTGACGGACGGCGCAGGCTCGACAGCCTGCCAGACGGGGGCCGGACCCAAGGCCGGGGTGAATTCGAGTCGGTAGCCCGTCGCGTCCGCCGGCCACCAAATCCGCACCTGGCCGCCAGAGGTGAGTTCCGCCCTCAGTTCCACCATGCCGGCCGGTGGCGTGTACACGCCGATCAGGCCGCAGGTCAGGTCGAACGCCTCGCCGCTGGAGGTGTGGGCGCCCGAAGCCGCCACGTAGCCGCGGAGGACGTAGTCGCCGCCCCGCGCGGTACCGCCGGCGGCCGGCGCGCCCACGAGCACGAAGGAACCTCCCGTCAGCGGGTTGGCATTGAGCGACGCAGCGACCAGTGCCAGGCCGCCCGCCCGGGTCAGACGCCGCCAGCCGCGGGCGTTCGCGAAAAAGACCGATCGGGTCATGGGGTGGTCGGGTTGGCCGTGGACAGCGCCTGGCGCACCAGGTTCTTCACTTCGGCGAGTTCGGCCTCCAGTTTCGCGATGCGCGCGTCGCGTTCCCGCAGCGCGGCGGCTTGCTCCTCGACCTTCTGGTTGAGGCCCTGGATGGCCGCCAACGCCACGCCGTCCGCGTCCACGGTGGCAATGTGTTTGTCGTCCGGGCCGACGCCGAAGGCCGCGTGGAAGTCCTGGGCCATCGGGCCGACATGCCGGGACGCCGGGTCGTCCTTGTAATTCCACTCGCTGATTGGCAGGGCGGCGACCTTTTCGAGGACGCTCGCCGGGTCCACCGGCTGGAAGTTCTCCTTGCTGGCGCGGTCCGAGGCGCTCACGAAGGTGCCGTTGACCCGCAGGCCACCGGAGTTCAGGCGCATCATTTCGACCCCGCCGGTGCCCGGGCTGTTGGCCGTGTTGGAATGCTCGCCGCCGCGATACCACGAAAAGCTGCCGCTCGCATCGGTCCGGGCGTAATGGGTGAAGCTCTGCACACCGATACCGTAGGTGGTGCCCCAGAGGTTGACCATCTGGCGGGTGGTCGTACCGAAGAACATCGAGGAATCCCCGTTGATATGCACGCCACCGGCCGCGCGGATGTTGAAGGTGTTTTCCCCGGCGGAGGCAAAGCTGGCGTTCTGGCTGTCGGCAAAGACCATCGCGCCCATGTGGTTGACCCGCGAGCGCCGGCCGGCCGCGAGCGAGTAGCCGGCGTTGTCCGCGACGATGTTGTTGGTCCCGCCCAGGATGACGGCGCTGGGGCAGTTGGTTCCGATGCGATTGTTGTCGCCACCGAGGATCACTGTCCAACTGCTTTCGCGCCCGATTTCGTTATCCGAGCCGCCGATGAGGATGGGGGCGATCTCGCGCCGGTTGGGATTGTTGGACCCCAGGATGTCATTGCGGAAGCCACCCACCATGAGGCCGCCATCCACGTTGTTGGCAATGCGGTTCTCTCCGCCGCCCACCACAAGGCTGATCACGGTATTGGTGCCGATGAGGTTGTCCCGCCCGCCCACGATGACCGCGTGCTGATTGTCCATCAGGATTTCATTGCGGGCGCCGCCACCGATGAAAGCCGAGCGCTGGTCACGGCCGATAATGTTGTCCAGGCCTCCCGCGATGACGGATTCATGGGCAGCGGTGGCGATGGTGTTCTCCCGCCCGCTCAATATGGCGGAGTTGGTGGACCCCGGATCAATGGTGGTGTTGCGGCCGCCGATGATGCGAACGCCCGAGAACTGGCCCTCGTAGCGCATTACCTGTTGGTTCCCCGCCCGGATGATGAACGGCTCGCCGTCGGTGGTACCGATGAAGTTGATGGCGTCGTCGGTGCCGGCGTTGCCGGTGCGGCTCCAGGCGTCCGCCGACCCGGGCGGGCCGGGAGGTCCTTGAGGCCCCACCGGTCCTGGCGGCCCCTGTGCTCCTTGTGGTCCCTGCGGTCCCTGTGGCCCTTGCGGCCCCACTGGACCGGTCGCACCGGTGTCGCCTTTCGGTCCCTGGGGGCCGGCAGGCCCTTGCGGACCGGGGTCCCCCTTGTCGCCCTTGGGTCCGGCCGGGGTCATCGCATAGAGCGCGTAAGGCGTGGCCGCGAGCGGCTGCCGCGGTGAGAGAGCGGTGAAGGCCCCGCCGCCAGCGGGGCGGACGGCCAGTTCGAGCCAGCGCGAGGCGCCGGTGAAGATGCCGGGGCCGAAGTCCAGACTGGTCGTGAAAAAGCCGGAGGTCACCGCCACGGCCAGGTTGGTGATGACGGGGCCGATTTGACTCCCACCAACCTCGGCATCGTAAACAATTGCGCGCAGATCGTAGTTCCCGCTGGCCGGCTGGCCGGCGCGGGTCAGTTGTCCCTGATAGGTAAAGGCGGTTCCTTGGGCGAGACCACGAGACATCAGGCCGAGGAGGACCGTGCCGAGGAGGAGCGTCAGGAATTTCATACTCGTTGGGGTGCTGGGTTTCATTGGGGCAATGGAAGTTTACCAAGTCGTCGCGGCTTTGAGGAAATATCGCACATTCGGGGTCTGGCCGCTACCCGGCCCGTGTGGCCAGGGCAAACTGGTTCGAGGTCTGTCCGCCGAGCTTGGACCACACAAGATCGAACACGTAAAAGCCGCCGACTACCGGCAGGTTTCGCAGGTTCAGGAATTCCCAAACCGACGGCCCGCGTTCGATCGAATCAAGTCCCAGCGCGTTGCGGAAGCTGATAATCCAAAACGCGATGGACGGCGTGCAACCCTGGGCCAGGAGCGTGTAGCCGGTCTCGCGCAACAGCCGGGCGAGCGAGGCCAGGTCGAACAGGTGGAAATGTCGTGGGATATGGTACCCGCCCCAGTACCGGCGCTTGAACAACCGGTAGTCCCAACCGCCGCGATTGGGGGTGTCAATCACCAGCACCCCGCCGGGGGCGAGCTTGCGCCGGATCTGGTGCAGCGCGGCCCGCGGATCGCGCAGGTGTTCGAGAAGCTGGCGCAGGATGACAAGGTCCTGCCCCTGGTCCGCGAGTGCGCTCAGGTCCGTCTCGACGTTGCCCGTGACACATCGGATGCCCGCCGCTTTCGCTTGTTCCAACACTGTCGCGTTGAATTGGAGGTCCAGGCACGTGGCCGCGACCGGCGTGGGTGAATCTTGCTGGAACACCTCGCGCAGCTTGATGAGCCGGGTCAGGTTGCCGCCGCCGATGTCCACGATCGAACGCACCGTGCGGCCGGCCAGGCGCCGACGGAGGTGTTGCGCATCCTTGGTCATCTTGGCTTCCACCACCGGTCCATCCATGTAAATCGGGGAGCGGGGATTGACTGTGTAATACGACGCGGGATAGAGCGTCGCGACCTCCTCGACCGCCGGCAACGGATCAAGCTGGACGTGGCCACAGGCCACGCACTCCACCAGGGTCCACTCGCCCGGCTGGCAGCGGTACTCGAAGTCGGGAGCGCGGACGACCCGTCGGAACGCGTCGCCGCCACAGATCAGGCAACTCACGGGGCGGGCGAGGGCTGCAGGGTTCCGCCGGCGACCGGAATGCTCGATTCCGCCGGCAGCGGCGCGTGGAGCATCCGCGCCAGGATGGTGAAATATGAAGCTCGGACGCGCCGGACGTAGCCGGGCTGGTATTCCGCGAGCAACCGGCGGAGGGCGGGCAGGTTGTAGAACGGCACGGTCAATTGCGCGTGGTGGGCCTGGTGGTCGCTGAAGCCGAAGGGGGCAAACAGGTACCGCTCCAGGAAGTTCGTCTCCACGTCAATCGTGCTCTGGGGTGCCTTCGAAAGATCAGGCTCGGGCGGGGGCGGAAAGAAGTAAGCGTAGCCGTGTTCGAGGAAGGTGCGGATGCGGTCAAGCTGCAGGGCAATGACCAACAGCGGCGCCAGCCAGAAAACGAAGTAGGCCCAGACCCCGATCTGCCAGGTGAACCAGACCAGCAGGCCGGTCTGGGCCACCACCAGCGGGGCCACCTGCGCGAGCACTTGGGCGGGACCGGGCCTGGCCGCGCCGGCCAGCGCGTGTGTGCCGGGCAGGTCGCCGTCGCCGAAAAGTTTGCGGCGCAGCTTGGTGAGGATGTCGCGATAGTTGCCGGTGAACAGCAGCAGCAGCCTGGGCCAGCCGGGCGGGGCTTTCAACAGCGGCCGGTAAATGTAGCCGTCAATGTCGTCCTGAATGCTCTGCGGTGCCTTGTGATGTTCGAGGTGGGCGCGGCGGTAGTTGAACAGCGACACCCCCGCCAGCGAGGCACAAAACAAGCCCACCGCCTCGTTGAGCCAGACGGGTTGCAGCAGGGTCTTGTGCGTGGCCTCATGCGAGGCGAGGACCAGCCGGTACTGCATGAACCCGTTGAGGACAAAGCCCAACACCCCGGCCCACCAGGCGCTTTCCGACCGCAGCAGCCAGAAAGACATCGCGAGCAGGACGAAGGTGGACCCCAGCGCCGCGAGGCTGGGCAGATACCGGCGTTGCCGGCGCAAGGCCGCGATCTGGTTCCGCAAATCCCGCGTCTGCGCGTCGGTCAAGGGTACGGGCTGAATGGCGGTACTGTGCTGCGGAGTGCAAGGCAAACCGCAAGGATTGCAGTTGGCTGGGTTGTCGGGCATGGCCAGGCTACGGTTCCAATTAAAAGCTTAGTTCGTGGCGCGCCGGGCGCAAATCAGACCCGTGATTTGAAGGGGGTGAACCCGAGATACCGAAGTTGGAAGGGTGGGATGCACTATGCCCCAGCCAGCTTCGGGTTCGGGTTAAAGCGGGTGAATGATGGAATGGACCGCGCGGCGGCCTCTTGCTGACCTTTCACAGGGTCAACCGATTGCATTTTGAACCGATTACACGGGCTTGACTCACGGGCCGGACTTTCACCCCGCCCACCGATGTCGTCGCCCGCGCGGTTCAGCCCGACCTCCGGTGGTTGGCCGCGCGATTCAGCGCGGCGACGGTGAAGATCATCGGGTAAAGCCGCTCGTAGTACCACAGCCGCGCGAAGTAAAAACCGATCGGGGACGCTTCGCGCCAACGGCCGTCCCACACGCGTTCCAGCAGCCACGTGACGCCGCGCTCGAGCGCGGCCCGCGCGGGCAAGAAAACGGCCGCCTCCGGCAAGGCCGCCAGGGTTTCCACAGCCAGGGCTGTTTCTTCCACGGACGACCGGGCGCCGCGCGCGCCGCTCCAGCCGCCGTCGGCATTTTGCCAGCCCGCCAGCCAGCCGGCCGCGCGCTCGATCAAGGGACGAACACCGCTTGTCCCGGCGCTTTCGACCCCGGCCAGGGCGGCAAGCACCCGCGTCGTGCCGTAAAGCGGGTTTTCGTCGTCGGATGATTCTTGGTGGCCGAACCACAGCGGCAACCAAGCACCATCGGCACGCTGCGTTTTCGCGAGATACCGGACCGCACGCGGCACGGCTTTGGCAACCCGGCGCTTCAACTCAGCGGGGACCGCTTCGCGCCATGCCAGCCAGGCGCGCAGCGCGTGCGCCGTCAAATCGGGACCGCTTCGATCAAACGGCAACGCGCCCCAGCCGCGGCAAAACGTGGGAGTGCCGCCGTCGCGATTCTGCAAGTCCAGCAACCAGGTGATGCCGGCCGCGGCAGCGCGCGCGGTCTCGGTGTCCGGCCGCGGGCTCAACACCCGCAGGGCCAGCAAAGCGCCCGCCGTGTCATCCGCGTCTGGCACGCCGCCCGGCAGGGGGGTCCAGGCCCAGCCGCCCGGCGGGGCGTGCGTGTACGGATGTTCGACGTCGTGCTGCTGGCGCAGCAGCCAGTCCAGAATGTGCCGGCGGTCCGCCTCGGGCAATTCGGTGCCGGGCAGCAGCGCGTTGACGGAAAGCGTGGTCACCCACGTCGCGAGGTGAGTGTCAATCGGCCAGCTTCCATCGGCGCGCGCGGACCGGACCAGAAATTCGACGCCGCGCCGCGTGACCGGATGTTCGACCAGTCCCATGCCGGCCAGGCTCATCGTGACAAAGCTGGTCAAAGGCGTGGCTTCGAGAAAACCGCCGTTGGACGGCTGGATCGCGCCGAGGATTTCCCGCGTGCGGCGGCGTGCCCGGTCGCGAAGCCAGCCCGCCAGCGGGTTGCGCGTCGGGCGAAAATGATGCCGCGCCTGGCCGATGGCGATCAGCGCGGGCAGGGCGTAACTCACCACCGGCAGGCGCAACGCGCCGTAAAGCTGATGCGGCAGCGCAGCCAATTCGAACGGCAGTTGACGCACCAGCCGCCACGCCCGGTCGGACGCGCCGAATCGCCCCGCCAGCGCGCACATCGTCAGAATCGGCACCGAGAACGTGCGGTCCTTGCCGTACCGCGCGGCGATGGCGGCCGCCAGCGATTCCGGAGCGTGACCGCCGGCCCGCCGCGCCAGCCAGGTTTCCGCGCGCTCCATGACCGCGGCGTATTGCGTGGTCGCTCCGGGCACCGCGCCAAACGCCGCCCAGACCAGCGTCGTGGTGCTGATATTGCTGAAACTGCGGTCGGTGTCGCCCCAGCCACCGTCGGCGTTGGCGCGCGCCGCCAGCCAGCGCAAGCCACCCTCAATCAGGCGCCAATGTTCCGCGGTCGCCTGGCCGCCATTTCGACACCAGACCGCCAGCGCGCACACGGCCGTGGCCGTGGAAAGCGCGCTGCTGGACAGTTCACCAGTCCAGTGACCGGCGGCGTTCCGCTCAGCCAGCAACGCCGCGACCGCCCGCTCACGGGCGGCGAGGAGCCGGGAGGAGAACGAGGAATCGCTGAAATGGTGGGCCGGCGCGGCGGGGGCGCTGGTCATATCACTGGTTGTAGGTATCGCCGGCGCCGCCGTCATGACACCTCCGCTTGTCGCCCCGCTGCCTGCGTCAGTTCCGCATGAACCTTCACCAGCGCCTCTAAAAGTTGGCACCAATGCTCGTGCGGGGTGGCCCAGCCGCTGCTGAAGCGCAGTACCCGGCCCGCCTGCTCCGGCGAATAGCCCATCGCTAACAACACGGGCGAGGGTGACTCCTTGCCGCTCGAACACGCGGAGCCGGTGGAAACCGCGTAGCCGGCCTTGTCGAGCTTCACCACCCAACGCTGGCGGCAATCCGTGTCGGGCATCAGCGCGGACACGGTGTTCCACAACCGGGGCTGGCCGGTGCCTACCACGGCGGCCCCTGACAGGCGGGCCAGCAGGGCGCGTTCGAAGTCCTCGCGCCATGCCGCGCGTGATTCCGCTCCGCCGGCGGCCAGCGCGGTTTCGCATTCCTCGAGCGCGGCCAGCAACGCCAGCACTCCGGGCACATTCTCCGTGCCCGCGCGCCGGCGGTCTTCCTGCGGTCCGCCCCGGACGAGCGGTTCAATCAGACCACCGGCCGGGCATTTCAGAAACCCAACGCCCTTCGGTCCGCCAAACTTGTGCGCGCTGCCGCTGACGAAGTCGCATTCCCCCAGGCCGTGCCCGGGCAATTTGCCGATCCATTGCACGGCGTCGCAAAAGAACGGCACGCCGTGTTCGCGGCAGAGCGCGGCCACTTCCCGCCAGGGCTGGAGGACGCCGGTCTCGTTGTTCGCCGCCATGAGCGCGACCAGTCCGGGGTGATCGCGGCGCAAGGCCGCCGCCAGCCAGTCTAGGTCCGCCACACCGCCACGGGTCACCGGCAGGAGCCGCAGCCGGGCGCCGAAATAATGCCGCGCCGCCTCCCGCACGCACGGGTGCTCGACGGCGGATATCCATACCTCCGCCGCCGCGTCCAGCCGCCGGGCGCAATGATGAAACACCGTGTTGGCCGACTCCGAGGCACCCGAGGTCCAGACCAGGTCTCGGGCCGCGCAGCCCAGCATCCGCGCCAGCCGTTCGCGGGCCCCGTTCAGGGCGGCCTCCGCGCGGGCGCCGAGCCGGTGCGGGCTCGACGGGTTGCCGGGAAAGCGTTCCACGGCGTCGAGCCACGCGGCCCGGGCGCGGGTGCTCATCGGCGAGGTGGCGTTGTGGTCGAAATACACCATGCTACGCGCCCAAGGTTGCCATCAGCAGCGGGATTATTTCGAGTTCTATCGGCTGCGGACTTGCCAAAGGCCGCCGCGCGCCACACCGTCAGGCGTAGCATGACGACTGACCCTTTGACGCCGGCGGCCTTCCCGCTTGCGCCGCATCCCGTCGAGGAAAGTTCGCGGGATGGCGGGAAGGCCGGCCGATGTATCTTTCTTGGGAGCCGCATGGCGTCCCGTGAACTATCCGGCCGGCAATGACGCCCCCCGCGCCAACTCCCGTCCTCCCCTACCGGCGCTCGCACTTCGCCACGCAGTTGCCGCTGGATTACCGTTACAGCGCGGCGCATGTATGGATCGCCCGGCAGGATGAGCAAACCTGGCGCGTGGGTCTGACCCGCTTTGCCACGCGCATGTTGGGCGAAATTGTGGACGTCGGTTTTGACCCCCCGCCCGGCACCCCGGTCCAACCTGGCGACGTGGTCGGCTGGATCGAGGGCTTCAAGGCGATTTCGGATCTTTACTGCATTGCGACCGGCCGGTTTGCCGGCGCAAACCCGGAGTTGAAACAAGACATCGAATTGGTCACGCGCGATCCGTACGGTCGCGGCTGGCTGTACCAGGTCAGCGGGGAGCCGGACCCACGATGCGTTGACGTTTACGCCTATCGCGACATCTTGGACCAGACCATTGACCGCCTGCTGACGAAGCAACAGAGCGATGAAAGCGCATGACTGACGCCTTTTTGCATTCCGCCGTCCACAGCTCACAGCCCGTCCCCGCGCGCTACATCATGATCGGCGGCTTTCTCGGTGCGGGCAAGACCACCGCCGTGTTGCGGCTGGCGCAGCGCCTCACCGCCCGGGGTCGGCGTGTGGGTCTGATCACGAACGACCAGGGCAACGATCTGGTGGATACCGCGCTGCTGCGGGCGAAAGGCTTCGCTACGGAGGAAATCCCCGGTGGCTGTTTCTGCTGCCGGTTCAACTCGCTCGTGGAGGCGGCCCGCAAACTCACGGCGACGAGCCGGCCGGACGTGCTCATCGCCGAGCCGGTGGGCAGTTGCACCGACCTGGTGGCGACCGTGACCTATCCCTTGCGGCGCTTGTACGGCGACAACTTCAGGCTCGCGCCCTTGAGCGTGCTGGTGGATCCGATCCGCGCCCAGCGCGTGTTCGGCTTGTGTGCCGGGGCCCGGTTTTCTGACAAGGTGCTTTACATCTACCGCAAGCAGCTCGAGGAGGCCGATTGCATCGTTATCAACAAGCGCGACCTGCTGGACGACGCGCCGTTCGCCCGGCTGCGTGACCGGCTGGCGGAGGAATTCCCCGACGCCGAAGTCCTCGGCGTGTCCGCACGCCGCGGCGACGGCCTGGAGCCGTGGTTTGCGCGGCTCGAGTCCGCCGACGCCCGCGCCCGCGAGGCGATGGCGGTGGACTACGACGTTTACGCGGAGGGCGAGGCCCGGCTGGGCTGGCTGAACGGCACGGTGGAATTGAGCGCGGCCGGTGAATTTGACGGCAACGCCACGCTGCGCGCGCTCGCCCGGCGGATTCAGGAACTCCTGGACGCGGAGCAGGCCGAGATTGCGCACCTCAAGATGACACTCAGCCCCGACGAGGGTCTGGGCGATCTCGCGGTCGTGAACCTGGTCCGGAATGACTTTGTGCCGGAGCTGGGTCTGGAATTACCGGGGCCTGTGCGCGGCGGGCAGCTCATCATCAATTGCCGCGCCGAAGCCGCGCCCGAAAGGCTTCAAGCCGTCGTGACCCGGGCGCTGGCGGACGTGGGCCGGGCGCAACCGGGCTTGTCGTTGCGGCTCGAGCACACCGAGCATTTCCGGCCCGGCCGCCCACAGCCGACGCATCGGCTGGCCAGCGTGGCGGGTTAGCTGGTCTATCCCGGAGCCTGAATCAAACGCCGTCACATCATGCCGAATGAACATCCAACCGAAGCCGACGTGACAAGCCCGCCCCGCATATTGTTCTGCAATTGCACTTACGCGCAGGTCGTGCCGCCGGAAGTCAAGGCCGCCGTGCTGCGCAAACTGTGCGAGTCCGGCGCGGCCTTCGACGCCGTGGCAGACCTGTGTGAGCTCTCGGCGCGCCAGGACCCGGTGCTACACCAATTGGCGGCCGGCGGCCGCGTGAAGATCGCGGCTTGTTATCCGCGCGCCGTGAAGTGGCTGTTTGCCGCAGCCGGGAGCCCGCTCCCGCCGGATTCCACCGAGGTGTTAAACATGCGCGTGGCTTCGGCCGAGGAGGTCGCCGCGGCGCTGTTCAACGTCGCGGTGATGCCCAACCTGTCGCCGGCCAAGGCGCCGCCGGCCACCGCCACCGCGCCGCAAACCGCCCCCGTCCAGACTTGAAACGCACCATGACGCTGCAAGAACAGACCACCCTCCGCGTCGTGCTGTACGAAGGCGACGGCGCGCTGCCCCTGGCGGCGCCGGAACGCTTCGCCGCGATCACGGCCCTGCTGGAACGCGGTTACAGCGTGACCCGCGTGACCGGCGGAGGCCGGGTTGCTCCCCACGACCGCACGGCCCTGCTGGTGCTGGGTCGCTTTGCCGGTGGCCGGGCGCCGCTGGCTGAGGACGGCGCCGACGCGGCGACGCTGCGTTTTTGCGACCTCACCGATGTTAGCGTGGACTGCCTGGCGGAACGGGTTGAGGCCGCCCGCGCGGGAACGCAGGCGTCCGGGCCCGGCGAGTGGAAGCCGTGGTTTCCGGTGATTGATTACGACCGCTGCACCAATTGCATGCAGTGCCTGAGCTTTTGTCTGTTCGGCGTTTATGGGGTGGACGAGCAGGTGCGCATTCAGGTCCAGCACAGTGACCACTGCAAGACCAACTGCCCGGCCTGCTCACGCGTCTGTCCCGAGGCGGCCATCATGTTCCCAAAGTACAAGAGCGGGCCGATCAACGGCGACGCGGTGACGGACACGGACCTGCACCGCGAAAAGATGAAGGTGGACATCTCGGCGTTGCTCGGCGGGGACATTTACGCGCTGCTGCGCCAGCGGAGCGAGCTGGCCAGGGTACGCTTCAGCAAGGAGCGCGACGAAAAAACAGCCCTGCAGGAGCGCCGGAACTGCCTGGCGAAACTGGCCAGCGCTGGCGACATCCCGCCGGAGGTGCTGATGAGCCTGCCCTCACCCGAGGAAATCCTGCGCCGCGCGGAGGAGGCCAGGACCAGGGCGCAGGCGGCCCTGGCCGCGCGCCAAACTTAGCCATGCTTCCCGCCCTGGCCTTTCGCACGCTGCGCACTGCCGCCCCGCGGCAGATCTGGAAGTTCGCGTGGAACTTCGGTGTAAAGGGGCTGGTGTCGGTCGAAAAATTCAAGCGGCGCATCCGGCGCGGCGAGTATTTCCCGCCGTTCCTCTACCTTTCGATCCTCAACTCCTGCAACCTCCGCTGCCAGGGCTGCTGGGTGGACGTCGAGGCGAGGGACGCCCTGGACCTGGACACACTCAACCGCACCATCGCCGACGCCAAGCGGCACGGTAATTCGTTCTTCGGCATCCTCGGCGGCGAGCCGCTCCTGCATCCGCACCTGCTGGACCTGCTGGCGGCGCATCCCGACTGCTATTTCCAGGTCTTCACCAACGGCCAGCTCATCACCGAAAAGGTCGCATGGCGGCTGCGCGAACTCGGCAACGCCACGCCGCTCATCAGTATCGAGGGCCGCGAGTTCACGAGCGACGAGCGCCGCGGCAAAAAGGACGTCTTCGCCCGCACGCTGCGTGGCCTCGAGCATTGTCTCCGGGCGAAGCTCCTCACCGGCGTGGCCACCAGCGTCTGCCGGTCGAACATAGACGAGTTGCTCTCCGAGGCCTGGCTGCGCGAACTCATCCGCCGGGGCGTGCATTACGTGTGGTATTACGGATATCGCCCCGTGGGCCCGCTGCCGAATTTCCAGCTTGCCCTCAGCGTGGAGCAGCTTCGGCGCGTGCGCCGGTTCATCGTCGAGATGCGCGCCCGGCTGCCCATCGCCATCATTGACGCCTATTACGACCACGCCGGCCGGGCACTGTGCCCGATGACCACGGGCATCAGCCACCACGTCGGGCCGCGCGGCGACATCGAACCGTGTCCGATCATTCAATTCGCCGTCGAAACCATCCACGACCCGCGTGGCGTCTTTGAAACCATGCGCGCCAGCGCGTTTTTGAAGGACTTCCGGGAGCTGAGCGCCCGGCACACGCGCGGCTGCGTCGTGCTGGAACGCCCCGACCTGGTGAAGGAACTGGTCGTCAAGCACGGCGCCCGCGACACCACCGCGCGCGGCACGGCACTGGCAGAGCTGGAGGCGATGACGCCGCGGTTTAGTCAGTGGCTTCCCGGCGAGGAGATTCCGGAACAGCACTGGCTTTACCGGCTATTGAAGAAATACTGGTTCAACGACTTCAACGCCTACCGCCAGGTGACCCCCGACGCGGCGCGCCACGCCCGCGAATTGAATTCCCGGCCGGAATCGGCCGACGCCACACCAGCGCTCTCCGGCCCGCCGCGCTGCGGCGGCTGAGACCGCCGTGCACACTATCTACGATGCCAGCCATGCAAACACTTTCGCCCCAACCCGCCGGTCTGTTCAACCCGGTCGCCGTCCCGCGGCACGCTGTCCAGCAGCGCTTTCGCGCGCCCAGGGCGAACATCCCGCAGACGGTCGTCGAGCGGAGCCGCATTCTCCAGTTCGTGCGCGGCTACGTGGCCGAGTTCAACCCGGTGCCGCCGCTGCCGCTGGACCAATTAAAGGAACACGCCGACCGGGTCGTGGCCTCGCTGGGCTGCAACCCGGTGTACCGGGATTACATCGGCGTGCTGCTCAACAACGAAATGTGGCGCGAGGCGGTCGCAGCCGTGCCCTTCGAGCGACGGCTGCTGCTGCTGCCCAAGTGCCTTCGCGTCGAGGCCAAGTGTCCGGCCCCGTTCGATGAGTTCGGCCTGCTGTGCAAGCAGTGCGGGCTGTGCAGCATCCAGGACCTCACCGCCGAGGCGGAGCAACTGGGCTACGCCGTGCTCGTGGCCGAGGGCAGCGCCATTGTCATGGCGATGATCCAGACCGGAAAGATTGACGCGATCGTGGGCGTGAGCTGTCTGAGCGTGCTGGAGCGCGCGTTTCCGTACATGGAGGCCGCGGCCATCCCCGGCGTGGCCATCCCGCTCCTGCAGGACGACTGCGTGGACACCACGGTGGACCTCGACTGGGTGTGGGAATACATCCACCTCACCAGCGATGACCGCACCCGTCGGCTCGACCTGGGCGCGCTCCGGGACGAGGTGGATTTCTGGTTCACGCCCGCCTCGTTGGACCTTGTCATGGGACCGCCGGAGGGCGAGACCGAAACAATCGCGCGCGACTGGCTCATGCGCGCCGGCAAACGCTGGCGGCCGTTCCTGACCACCGCCGCGTACCAGGCGCTGCGCGCCGACCCCGGCGGCCCGCTGCCCAATGACCTGAAGAAGGTCGCCGTTGCCGTCGAGTGCTTTCACAAGGCCTCGCTGATCCACGACGACATCGAGGACAACGACACCGAACGTTACGGGGCGAAGACGCTGCACGCCGAACACGGCCTGGCGGTGGCGCTGAACGTCGGGGATCTGCTCATCGGCGAAGGCTACCGTCTGCTCGCCGCCAGCGAAGTCTCCGCCGCGCAACGCGCCCGCATGGTGCGTGTGGCGGCACACGGCCAGCGCCAGCTTTGCCAGGGCCAGGGCGCGGAGTTGTGCTGGGCCCGTCAGCCCCGGCCGCTCCGCCCCGGCGAGGTACTGGACATCTTCCGCCGCAAGACCGCGCCGGCCTTCGAGGTGGCCTTGCGGCTCGGCGCGCTCTACGCCGGCGTCGAGCGGCACGCGGAGATGGACGGCGTGCTGGCCCGTTACAGCGAGGCGCTGGGCATTGCCTACCAGATTCGCGACGACCTCAGCGACCTGGGCGCGAGCGGCGAAACCAACGACATCGCCGGCCTGCGGCCCAGCCTCTTGCTCGCCGTGGCGCATGAAAAGGCCCGGAACGCGCAGAAAGAACTGCTGGCCTCGATCTGGCGGCGGCAATGGCCGGACGGGGTGACACCGGCGCAGATCGAGGCGTTGTACGCCGAACTCAAAGCCGACGAACGCGCCAAGGTGCTGCTGGAAACCTACAAAGAGGAAGCCATCCGCTCCTTGCGCGACCTCGAAAACCAGAACCTCAAGGGCCTGCTCCGCCGCGTCATTGGCAAGATCTTCAACGACGTCGAGATCAAAGGCTGGTGCAAGGAGCAACAGAAGCTCAACGCCGCCCAACGCCTTGAGCCGGTCGCAACGAAATGAGGCGCACTCGGAATGCGTGAATTGCGGATCGTGATCCGGGCTCGCGTTTTACGGGTCAAGATTTCACTTTTTCGCCGTCTTGAGCCTCCGGCTGCAACTCCTCCAGGTCGCCCGCCTCGCGCCCCGGCTGCTCGGGGATTCCACGGAGCGGGTCCGCGAGTTCTTCCTGTGCCAGCTCACACCCGCCGGCGGCGGCCGGGACCGCGAGGGCCGGCCCGATCTCTATTACACGATTTTCACGCTTGCCGGCCTGCAGGCGTTGGATGCGGAGATCCCGGCCGGGTCGGTGGAGAAGTACTTGCGCGGCTTTGGCGATGGCGCCGGGCTTGACTTCGTCCATCTCTCCGCGCTGGCCCGCTGCTGGGCGGCGGTGGGTTTGCAGCGCATGCCGCCCGGTCTGGACCGCGCGCTGCTCGCGCGCGTCGAGTCGTTCCGCAAGCCCGACGGCGGCTACGAAGGCGACGCCGACCGTCCGCACAGCACGGCTTACGGGGCGTTTGTGGCACTCGGCGCCTACGAAGACCTCGGCCGGACTCCGCCGCAGCCGCTCAAGCTGGTGCAATCCTTGAAGCGGCTCGAAACGCCCGACGGCGCCTGGAGCAACGTCCCGAACGCCCCGGCCGGCGCGACCAACGCCACCGCCGGGGCCGTCACGCTCATCCGCCACCTGGGGCTGCCGGTGAACCCGCGCGTGGGCGACTGGCTGCTGGCCCGGGCGCATCCGCAAGGCGGGTTCCTGGCCGTGCCCGCCGCGCCGTTGCCGGACCTGTTGTCCACCGCCACGACCTTGCACGCGCTGGCCGCGATGGACCGCCGGTTGCCCGGAGAAGTACGTGAGCGGTGCCTGGATTTCCTGGATTCGTTGTGGTCGGGGCAGGGCGGCTTTCATGGCCACTGGGCGGACGATCATCTGGACGCCGAATACACGTTCTACGGCCTGTTGGCCCTGGGGCATCTCGCACTACCGTGAACGCGGCAGTTGGCAGGCGCCGCGAAAACACCGGTTCAGCCCGGGCGCGGTTTCCGGCGGTTCCCTGAACAGTCACCAACACAGCACCGTCAACTTCTTCGGGCCATGGGCGCCGAGCACCAGGATGCGCTCGATGTCGCCGGTGCGGCTGGGGCCGGTGATGAACGAAATCATGCTGGGATAACTCGCGGCGTACTTTTCTTGAAGCAGGCGGAACGCCGCCGGCAGGTCAGCGACCAACTGGTCGCGTCGGGCAAGCACCACGTGATGCGGCGGCAGCACCGACAATGCCCGCCCGCCCGCACTGGCACTGGTCACCACCACGCTGCCGGTCTGCGCCACCAGCGCGTCGCATTCGGTGAGGCCCACGTCGCACTGCTCGAGCGCGTGCTTGTCGTAGCCGCCGTCGGTCCACAGCACCGGCCGGCCGAGCGCTTCCGCAACGGGTGCCGTCAGGTATCCTTGGTGTGCGGCCACGCGTTGCCAGCCTTCAGCATCGCGCAACTCCGCCAGCGCGGCATGCACTTCCGCCGCACTGGCGAGCACCCGGAAATCGGTGCGCAACTCCCCGGACGCGGCGGCGAAGGCGGCCACGCGTTCCTCGAAGGTCGCACCAACGCGCGGCAACAACGCGCGGAAATCCCGGCCCGGCGGATGGGGTGAGACTTCGTCGAGCCCGACCCGTCCATGGGGGATTGCGGATTGCGGAATCTGGCTTGGGTGCGTGGTTTGCGTTCCGCGGCTTTCCACTCTTGACCTTGGACCTTCGCCTTCCGGGTGGGGCGCAGCGTGTGCCCCGGGCCGGACCGCCGGCATCCGCAAGGCTTCGCGAATCCGGACCAGGATGGCGTCACGCTCTGTCATCGTCGCTCCCTCCACCACTGCTTGAAGCTCTGTTGGGCCAGGCGCGGCGCCTCGCGGGATTGTGTCCAGGCGTAGGCCGGATCGAACCGGGTACCCTTGATCAGGCCGTGGAATTTCTGGCCGATCCGGCCCAGCGCCAGCGCCAGCCGCCACAACCGGGGCGTGTTCACCAGCCGGGCGAAGCCGCGAAAGGCCAGCTTTTCCCACCACACCGGCTTTTCGGCCCGGGCGGCGCGGCGGAGCTGCAGCAAATGGTGGTGCAGGTCAATCTTCACCGGGCACGCCTCGGTGCAGGCGCCGCAGAGTGACGACGCGAACGGCAGGTGCTTCCACTCCTGCAAGCCGCGCAGATGCGGGGTGATGACCGAACCGATCGGACCGGGGTAGGTCGTGCCGTAGGTCTGCCCCCCCACGTTGCGGAAAATGGGGCAGACGTTCAGGCAGGCGCCGCAGCGGATGCAGTGCAGGGCGTCACGTTGCTCGGCATCGGCGAGGAGCGCCGTGCGGTTGTTGTCCAGCAGCACCACGTGAAACTCCTCCGGGCCGTCCGCCTCGCCGGGCTGACGCGGGCCGCCGTAGAGCGTGTTGTAGCCGGAGATAAGCTGGCCGGCACCGGCCGTGGCCAGCAGGGGCAGAAACAGCGCCAGGTCGGCCAGCCGCGGCACCACTTTCTCGATGCCCACCAGCGTGATCATGGCGCGCGGCAGCGCGGCGGTCAGGCGGGCGTTACCCTCGTTTTCGGTCACCGAGATCATGCCCGTCTCGGCCACGGCGAAGTTCGCCCCGGTGATGCCCACGTCCGCCGCGACATATTTTTTTCGCAGCACGCGCCGGGCGACCATGGTGAGATCCTCGGGGTTGTCCGACGGCGCGTCGCCCAACTTGCGCTGGAACACCTCGCGGATTTCGCCCCGCGTCAGGTGCATGGCGGGAAACACAATATGGTACGGCGCCTCCGCACGAAGCTGGACGATGAACTCGCCGAGATCGGACTCGACCACCTCGAATCCTGCGTTTTCCAGCGCTTCGTTCAGGTGGATTTCCTCGGCGGTCATCGCCTTGGATTTGACGATGCTCTTCGCCTGCCGGTCGCGGCAGATGCCGACGATGATCTGGCGTGCTTGTTCGGCCGTGGTGGTCCAATGCACCCTGGCGCCGCGGGCCTCGAGCCGGGTCGCGAACTCTTGGAGGTGCCGGTCGAGGCGGTTGATCGCCTCGAACTTGATCGTCGCGGCCGCCTGGCGCGCGCCCTCCCAGTCCTGAAAGCGCGCCTTCATCTCATCGCGCTTGACCTTGTACTTGCCGAGTGCCGTCTGAATGAGGCCCCGGTGGCGGAGGTCGCGGGCGAGCACGCGCGCGGCGGACTTGAATTGGGTGGCGGGGGCGGGTGCCGGTCTCATGTGGCCCTCCCTTCCAGCACCTCCGCCAGGTGAATCGTCTTGAGCTTCAGTCCCTGCCGGTCAATCAGGCCCTGCACATGCATCAGGCAGCTCGAGTCGCACGAGACGATGTACTCGGCGCCGGTGGCCAGGGCCTCGGCGCACTTCACCTCACCCATTGCGGTCGAGATCATCGGGTACTTGGCCGCGAACGTGCCGCCAAAGCCACAGCACACCACCTGCTTCATCTCGACCAGTTCGAGGTCGCGCACGCGGGCCAGCAGCTTGCGGGGCGCGTCGTGAATGTGCATTTCGCGCAGGCTGTGGCAGCCGTCGTGGAAGGTGACCCGGTGCGGGAAATGCGCGCCGAGATCGGTCACGCCCAGCCGGTCCACCAGGAATTCGGCGAACTCGAAGACCCTGGTTGCAAGCTGGCGCGCCGCCGTTTCATGCGGTGTGCCCGCGAAGAGTTCCGGGTAAAAGCGCCGCAGCATGGCGCCGCACGAGCCGCTGGGGATCAGCACCGTCTCCGCCTCGCGCAGACGCTCAAGCACACGTTCGCCCACCGGCCGGGCCTCGAGCCAGCAACCCGAGTTGAAGGCCGGCTGACCGCAGCAGTTCAGATCCTCCGCCAGCTCGATTTCATGTCCCAACCGCTCCAGGATGCGCACCACGCTGATGGCAACCTGCGGGTACAGGGCGTCCACAAAGCAGGGCACGAACAGGATGATCTTCACGGCGCGGGCGCAGGTCAGTGTTCGCCGCCCTTCAGCCAGAACGGCGCCGCGGCGAACCAGACGATCGTCGCGACGAGCATCGTCAGCTTCATCGGGCCTTCGCCCAGGGCTTTGAACAGGTACAGCACCGGCGGCAGGATGGTGCCGGCCAGTGCGAGCGGGGCGAGGATGCGGGCAACAAGGGTCATGACGCGGGGACGGGTGAACGGTGGAGGAGCTTGGTGAGGAGGATGTACAGCGCGCCGCAGGCCAGCCAGGTGGGCAGCGGCAGGAAGAAGGAGTTCACGCCCTGCGCCCGATAGAAGTACATGGCCACCAGGACCGGCAGCGCCCACGCCAGCAACACGGCAAGGTTGAAGCGCGCGCTGGTCCGGGCCGCGTATTCGGCCGGAATTCCGACGCGCTTCGCAAGGTAATGATCCACCACGATCACCGCTCCCACCGGGCAGAGGATCGTGCCGTAGATGCCGACGAAATCCAGGAGCTTCATCGCCACCGCCGGGAAGACGCTGGCGACGGTGCAAACCGTGCCGGCGATGAGCGTGCCCGCCACGCGCGACATCTTCGGGAACATGCCCTGGAAGGCCAGGCCGGCGCGGTAGATCGTCGGATTCGCGGTGGTCCAGCCGGCGATGACCACGCAGATCAGGCCGGCCCAGCCCACGGCGTCCCAGACCATTGGTCCGGGGGGTACGCCCTTCACCGGGTCGGCGCCCTTGGCGCGGACCCAATAGACCAGCAGGAGTGCCGCGCAGATCCACGCGACGTAATGGCCCAGGTACATGCCGGCGGCCGAGGCCCAACCGTACGAGGGCTTGCGCGCGAAGCGGAAGATGCTCAGGTCCGACATGCCGAGGTTCATGGCGGCGTTGCAGAACCACGCGAAACACACCACGCCCCAGAAGCCGATCTTCGGCGTGGAATGGGCGGGCGGTTGAATAACTTCGAACAGGTTGGTCGTGCCCAGCTTGGCGAGCATGACCACCCCGCAGGCCACAAACACCAGAAACATCCACGGCGCCGCGAGGTGGCCCACGCGCGCCACGAAGCCATAGCCCCTGGCCGCCACGAACGTCATCGCCGCGCCGATCACCAGGCACACCAGCACCCATTCGACGCCAGGGGGCCAGGTGTCGCCAAACGACGGCATCCGCACCCGGCCTTCGAACGGCACGCCAACAGCGGTGGCGGACACCGTGACCATTGCGCCGGCCAGGAAGCAGAACAGGACGCCGTTGAAGAAATTGTAGAGTGTGACGAGGTTCCGGCCGGTAATGCGCTCAAGCTGGTAGTACAGCGTCAACCGCCGTTGCGTGGCGATTTCGGCTGTCAGGAACCGCCAGGTGAGCACGGCCAGAAAATTGCCCAACAGCAGGCCGAAAATCAGGTCGAACGCACTCGCCCCCCAGGCCACGAAGAGCGGGCCGATCATGAACTCCGTGCCCGCAGTGTGCTCGCCGGCATACATGCCCCAGAAGGCGCTGGCGCCTTTCTGCGCGGCGGGGGGAACCGGTTCGCGCTCGAATTCGTTGCCGGCGTGGTGGGTTTGGGATGCGTCAGCCATAGCCATAAAGTGCCCCGCACGAGTCTAGGGGCCGGCGCCGGCCCGGCCTTTCAGCCAGGTGCCCCAGCCGATGATAAGGGTGGACAGGATCAGCATGGCGATGCCGGTGGCAATCAACCCGTGGGCCTTGCGGCTGGAGCCCTTCCACTCGTGGAGAATCCAGCCCCACAGCGTGCTGAAGATGATGATGCTGGCCATGTGCAGTGTCCAGCTTGCGAAGCTGTAGCGGCCCATTTGCGTCTCGCCCATTGTGTAAAAGAAGAACTGGAAGTACCAGGTGCTCCCCGCCAGCGCGGAGAAGAAGTAGTTCCGCAGCCGCGGCACCCTCAAATCCGTCGCGGCCGCCGCCGGCATGGCGCTCCCGCCCGGTTCGACGCCGTCCGCCTTGAGACCGGCGTGCTCGGGCCGCACCTGCGCGGCCAGGTATTGGTAGCCGGTCCGGTTGCGGAGGTTCAGGAGGACGCACCAGATGAAGTTGGTGGTGAACCCGCCGAGCAACACCACCACCAGCTTGGGCAGGCCGGTCCAGTACACGGTCGTGCCCGCGGCCTTCGAGGCCTCGCCGATCGGGTTGCCGGCGGTGAGCGCGAACGAAAAGCACGCGCTCATGATGCCGGAAAACGTGGCCACGAGCAGGCCCTTCGCGAAGCTGAATTCGGCAATGGCTTTCTTCTTCTCCGCTTCGGGCATCTCCCGCTCCTTGGTCAGGCCGGCCAGCGCGGCGATGGCAATGCCCAGCAGGCAGACCGCCACGCCCGCCAGCGTGACCTGGCCCGGCCGCGACGACGCGATTTCCGCGATGGTCTCCGGCACGGGAATTCGCGGGATGAAGACCTTGAAGACCGGCGGCAACAGCGTGCCAAACGCCGCGCAATAGCCCAGCGCCACGCCCATGCCCAGGGACATGCCCAGGTAGCGCATCGTCAGGCCGAAGGTCAGCCCGCCAAAGCCCCACAGCGCGCCGAAGAAATACGTCCACCACAGCGTGGCGGCGGATTGCTGCCACAGCACGCCCGGCAGGTCCCGGGTCATGGCGAAGGCGAACAGCCACGGGCAAATGATCCAGGAGAAGCAGCCGCCGACCAGCCAGTAGGTTTCCCATGCCCACCGCCTCACGCCGCGGTACGGCACGTAAAAGCTCCCCGAGGCCAGGCCGCCGAGCCAGTGGAAAAAGACGCCGAGAAAGGGGTTCATGGACGACTGATTGAGTTGGCTTGCGGCTTGGTGAAGAAAAGGGCTGGCTATGGATTTTCCGGGATCGGCTGCAGGCAGGCCAACCGGCAAACCCCGACTGATTTGCGATGCGTCACAAAAAGGTCCGCCTCGTTTTGACGGGTTGGACCACCTTCGCGGCTGAAAGTGAGTCTCTTCATGAGTCCGACCGGAGGCCGGCGTCGTCGAGGGCGCGATACGGCCCGGAAGGCCGGTTCACTCGGTTTCATCGGGAGTCGGGTCATAAGACCGGCGGGCCAAATCCGTACCGAGCCACGGGTTGGCCAGACGCCGGCGCAGCCTCTCAAAGGATTCGTCGGGATGTCGTGCGCGCAGCCCGCCCGGCGTAAATTCCTGCATGGCGCGGGTGTTCTCGGGGATCAACGGCAGTTTCTTCGCCACCGACACCTGCCCCCACAGCCTGACCAGTATCCGCTCGGCTTCGGGACGGGTGTCTGCGGCCGGTGTTCTCATGCGGGCAAAACAGGCGCCTGCGGGCGTCAGCGGAAGTTCACCCGCGTTTCGACAATTCATCCCGCTCGTACCGCTTCACCTCCGCTAGCCAGGCCCCGCCGACGGGTACGTTCTGCTGCCGGCAGAACTGATCCCACACCGCGCCGACGGGCAGGAGCTTGGTGTCTTCCATGAGCGCCAGGCGCGTGGTGTAGTCGCCCTCGAGTTCGGCCTGTTTGAGTCTATCAATGGGCGCCAGCAGGGCCAGCAGGAGCGCCTTGAGCAGGTTGCGCGTGCCGATGACCCAAGCGGCCACGCGATTGATGCTGGCGTCGAAGTAGTCCAGACCGATCCGCACCCGGCCGAGGTAGCCGCCCCACACGATTTCCTGCGCGATGGCCAGCAGGTCGTCCGTGAGCGTCACCACGTGGTCGCTGTCCCAGCGCACGCCGCGGCTGACGTGGAGCGCGATCTCGGGCAGGAAACACAGCACCGCCGAAATCTTGTCCGCGATGCCCTCGGTGGGGTGGTAATGGCCGGCGTCGAGCGTGAGCAGCTTGCCGCGGCTTACGGCGTAACCAAGGTAGAACTCGTGTGACCCGGGCGTGTAGCTCTCGGCGCCGATGCCGAAGAGCTTCGGTTCCACCGCGTCCACGTTGAGCTTCGGGTCAATGCGCTTCTTGAAGATCGCGTCCAGCGACTCGACCAGCCGTTCGCGCGGGCCTTTGCGGTCGGCGGGTGTGTCCTTCATGCCGTCGGGAATCCACAGGTTCGTCAGGCAGGGCGTACCCAGCGCCCGGCCGAAGGCCGCGCCGATTTCGCGGCAGCGGATGCCGTGCTCGATCCAGAACGCGCGCACCGCCCGGTCCGGCGAGGTCAGCGTGAACCCGCCCTTCACCAGCGGGTGCGAAAAGTACGTCTGGTTGAAGTCCAGACCGATGCCGAGCCGTTTCGCCCAGGCGATCCAGCCCTGGAACTGCTCGGCCGAAAGCGCGTCACGGTCCACCTTCCGTGCGCCCATCTCGGCGTAACTGGCGTGGAGGTTGAAGCGATGTTTACCTGGAATGACCGATGTGGCCATCTCGAAGTCCGCGCGCAGTTCGTCGGGCGTGCGCGCCTTGCCGGGGTAATTGCCGGTGACCGCCAGGCCGTCGCCCAGCGCGCCGCCGGGGTTCTCGAACCCGCCGACGTCGTCGCCCTGCCAGCAATGGATCGAGACGGCCACGCCGGCGAGGGTTCGGAGGGCCTGGTCGCTGTCCACGCCGAGGGCGGCGTAACGTTCGCGGGCGAGGGCGTAGGCCTGTTCGAGTTTGCGGGAAGCGGTGGTCATGGTCGCACAGCCCGGGGCGGCTCCACACGGGAGCCCTTCTCGCGGGTGGCGCCGCGAGGATGGCAGCTTGCGCGGGGGCGTCAACCGGACACCGTATCCGGGCGTCCACCGGTGTCGCGGACCAGTCCTCCCGCCCGTCGCGCGTCGCAAACGGCGATGCCTTCGAAAGGCATCCTGCTTTCAGGCGAACACCTTGACCCGCGCCCGGTAACCCAATCGCGCCAGCAGCGCCTCGCAGTCCTCCCACGTCAGCCCGAAGACGCGCACGTCCACCGGCCCCAAACGCGCCAGCGCGTCGCGGATCGCTTCCGTGTCCGGCTCGGCCAACTCGCCGTCCATGAGCGCCTGCTCGGCCCAGTCCACCAACTGGGCCAGGGTCAACTCGTGCCGCGGGTAGGCGGCGAGTTTTTCGGCAACCGTCTGTTTGGTGATGGTCATGGGATCAGTTTGGGCGTTCCAGTGGCCGTTATCCTCCGGCTATTTCTGGTGAATCTCGACCAGCCGGCCCGACACGTCCATCCAGCAATGCCACCACCGCCGGACAAGTCTTCCCGTCGCCCGAAGTCCTTCTCGTTTTGCGCCGGGGTGCTCATGGCGCGGCTCTTTCCTCCATGATCTTGATCTCATCCGGCGTCAGGCCGTAAAGGCGATAGACGCGCTCGCCCCGTGAGATAATCCTATCGCGCTCACCGCGACCGAGCGGTTTTCGGGTTATCTCACGGGGCAAGTCAATCTCCCGCTCCCGGGCGCCGGTGTCGGCGGTGGGGGTGGCCCGCTGGGCGGCCTGGATGCGCCCGACCAGCCCCGCCAGCGCGTCGTGCTCCGCCCACAGCTCAAGTGACGACCAACGGCACGTTCTCCACAGCGAGCTTGGGCAGTTGGCCGGCCCCCAGCACTTGCCTGGCATCAAGCACCTCGATGCCCACGAGCTTTTCGCCCGGGCCGATGTTCAAGGCGACTTCCTCGCTCAGCCGCACGGTGCGGCACTCCTGCGGCCCGTCCAGCAGCCGGATGTAGAGGGCGTCCACCTCACTGTCGTAAGTGATCTTCATGTTGTTGCTAAAAGTAGAAGGTGTACACGGTGATGACAATCGTTTCGTTCGGTTCCTCCTTGATCACCGGCGCCACCTGTTTGATAGCGTAATGTTTCCCGGCCCAATTGGCGTGGAACGGCAGGTTGTAGCGACACAACTGGCGCCCTCCCTTGGCCGGCTGCCGTGCGCCGCGCTCCACGGCCAGCCGCACTTCGGCTTCGCTGGCGCCGCGCTCGGCCGCTTGCTCGCGGGCATGGTGTGTCAATCGGATAGGTTTCATCGTTGTGGTTCCTCCACCACTTTGATTTCGTCGGGCCTCAGGCCGTAGAGGCGACACACCCGTTCATCAATTTCTCGCTCCAGGGCGATGGGGCGGCGGTGGGGGTGGCGTGCTGGGCGGCCAGGAGGCGCTCGACCAGCCCCACCAGCGCGTCGTGTGCTTCAAACCGTCTCGAACTCCAGCGAGGTGGTCTTCAGGTGGGGCGAGCGCTTGGACAGGTAAAGCAGTTCAATGCCCACCACTTCGTACCGCTCGTTGTAATCCAGAATCACCCCCGGCGCGACCTCGTCCGACTCCACGATTTTGGAATCATCCAGGCGCAGGTAAAGCGCGTCGGCTTCCTTGTCCACGTGCAGTCTCATGGTCGGCCTTTCATCTTGCGGTCAAAGAATACACTCACGACGCGGGGCGGTTCAACGCGAACGTTGACGGCCACCCGCAGCACGCGCCCGCCGAATTCCGGGGTGCGCCGGTAACGGCGCTTTGCAAAACGCACGGGTCGGCTGCCCGTGCCGCCCGTAGGAAAGCGGCAGCAAGCTGCCGCACTCCACGCGCTGGCGCGACCGCTGTGGGCCTCTGAACCACGCGAAGCGTTTGGAGTGCGCCGGCTTCGACGGCGCTGTTCAAACGGTCGAAATAGTGAACTGGGGTTCAAAAGTCGTCCTCCACCTTTACCCGGTCGGTTTTGAAGCTGTAGATCGTTTTGATCTGCGCCGGCGAGGCCACCCGCTCAAACCACGCCGCCGAGCACCACGGATACTGATTGGCCACCGCCACCAGCCCGTGTTTCACTGCGTTTTGATGCACGTAATTGAGCCGTGCCAGGTAGGCATGTTGCAGCGTCAACCGCGTGTCCCAGAAGTTGTGCCACACCGTTCGGCCCTTCACGCCGTCCCGTTCATTCAACCCGATGGCCGAGCGCGAGTGCAACTCCCGCAGAAACTCGCGCATCGGCTTGGATTCCGGGCAGCCCCGGGCCACAAAGTGGTAGTGGTTGGCAAACACCGCCCACGCTTCCAGTTGCCAGCCACTGACCTTGGCCAGAGACAACAGCAGCCGCTCCAACGACTCTCGCTTCGTCGGCGAGTCGAACAACGGCTGCTTGTACAGCGTGCCGGCGGTGACGATGTAAACGCCATACTCGCCGAGCCGATGCACCGGCGCGTGTGGCCAATCCTTGGGCGGCAAATTGGCTTTCAGGTCTTGGGTGGCAATCGGCTTGAGCGCAAAGCCGCTCGGCTTGGGCGGTAGGGGCTGATCCATGGCGGCAGGCTATCAAAGGGAAGTAGGTCGGGACAAGACCAAGCATCGGGTGAAAGCGGCAGCAAGCTGCCGCACTCCACGCGCTGGCGCGACCGCTGTGGGCCTCTGAACAGCGCGAAGCGTCTGGAGTGCGCCGGCTCCGACGGCGCGATCGCAGAGCGGCAGCAAGCTGCCGCACTCCAAGAACTGGTGCTCATTTCGAGGCGTCCTCCACCAGTTTAATCTCGTCGGGCGTCAGGCCGTACAGGCGATACACCCGTTCATCAATCTCGCACTCCAGGACGGTGGTGTCGGCGGCGGGGCTGGCCCGCTTGGCCGACAGGATGCGCTCGACCAGCCCCACCAGCGCGTCGTGCTCCGCCCGCTCGGACGGCGCACCGAAATCAATCGGGCGGATGGGGAGTTGGGAAAGAAACTGGCGATTGGCCGAGCGCCAGCCGCCACGGAAAGGGGCGCTGACGTGCGGGAAGAACCAACGGAGCAAAGCCGAATTCAGCAGCGCCAGTAGGTAGGCGAGACTCATCGAAGAATGCTCCGGGCGAAACGTGACGCCCCCGACGTCAACATTGTCGAGGAAGTGCGTCCCTTTGGAATCCCACGTCGCGCCAAGCTGCTCGACCAAGCGCGGGACACAGACTTTGGACCGATTCTGGATGCCGAGGTTCTGGCTACGTCCGAAACGATGCCAATTCTCGCCCCTGAACTTGCCCCCTTCGCGACCCTCGAGCCTTTTCTTGTTCTTGCGCAGATACTCCGCCGTTCGCGGGAATCTGGATGCGAGCGTCGCCAACGGGATGAGGTCCGCTTGTTCGTCGGTCACCGAGTAGGGGAAAAGGATGAACTGGCGATGTGGCAACGGGGCAAACGGCCGTATATCCGTTCCGCTGAGCAGCGGATGGAGAAGGTCCTTCTCAAAGGTCCAATGTTGATCGAGCGCCTTTGATTCCAGCGTCAGTGTCTTCGCGGTCTCTGACACGAAATTCAGGATGAAGACGTCATCCGCGCTCGTTTGCAGCCCGACGAAGATGTCGGCCACGTCGCCCAGCTTCACCGGCATGGCCTGGAGTTTATCGAAGAGGGCGCTGGCCGGGCCGACGGCGAAGTTCCATTCGGCGGCGGTGAGGCGGGCGGCGGGCAGGGCGGTTTCGGGCGCTTGCTGCGTGGCCAGCCAGGCGGGCAGGTCGTCGGCCCGTACCCAGCGGCAGGTGTCCGCGCCGGCTTTGGCCAGGAAGAGCAGACAGACGTAGTTGGTCGCGCCGGGGAAAATCTGCTGGTCGCCGAAGTGGACGACGTGGCGGAGGTGGCGGCCGCGGGCGAGCAGTTCGCGCAGGGGCTGGCCGTATTGGGCGTTGAAGAACTTGTGGGGGAGGATGTAGGCGAGCTGGCCGCGGGGGGCGAGCAGTTGCAGGCCGCGCTCGACGAAGACGACGTAGAGGTCGTAGTTGCCCTTGCTGGCGGCGGCGTAGTGGGTCTTGAACCAGGCGACCTGTTCGGGCGCGGTCTGGTTGAGGACCTGGATGCGGACGTAGGGCGGGTTGCCGACCAGGAGGTCGAAGCCGGCTTGTAGCGGCGGGCCTCCTGGCCTGCCGTAGAGCGGGGCTTCCAGCCCCGCGGACCGGGCGGGCAGATTCTCACGCGGCTCGGAATTGGCCGACGCTTTTCCGGGCGGCAGGATGCCGCCCTCACCGGCAGGCTGGAAGCCTGCCGCTACGGAGTCCCGATGGAAGACCTCGGCAAAGTCCAGTTGCCAGACGAAGGTGGGTTGCTTCGGGTCGTCGAAGCGGGCGCGAAGGCGTTCGAGGGCGGCGTCCTGGTCGGCGGCCTTGAGTTTGCGGGCGGCGCGGATTTCTGCGAGCACGGCGGCCATTTCGCGCTGGACGTGGTCCAGTTCGGCGACTTTCTGCGCGTTGGCGGGGTCGGGGATGAGGCCGAGGCGGTTGCGCGCCCAGGTGAGTTCGACCTGGGCCAGTTCGGCGGTGGCCTCGTAGATGGCCAGGCGGAGGCGGCGTTTTTCGGGCACGGACTCGGCGTTGTAGAAGTCGCGTTTGGCGGCGATGAGGCGGTTGAGGATGGGCCGGGCGGCGTCGCCCGCGCCGAATTCGCCCAGGGGAACGGGTTCGCCGCGGATCATGTCCACGAGGGAGTTGGCGCGGCGGATTTTGAAGTCGAGGTTGGGCAGGGCGGGCAAGCGGCGGAGGGCGTCGCGGAAGCTGTGGGGTTCGCAGGCGTCCACGTCCACGTCCAGCGGGTAGTCCACGACCAGGGAGAGCCAGAGGCGGAGTTTGCAGATTTCGATGGCGCGGTCCTGGAGGTCCACGCCGTAGAGGCAGCGTTCGATGAAGCGGGTCTTGGTGTCGAAGAGCCAGCGGGGGTCGGCGGCCACGGGGTCTTTGCCGCGGGCGCGGGTTTCGGCGAGGCGGGCGAGGTTGACCAGCTCATGGAGGAGGGCGACGGGGAACGCGCCCGAGCCGACGGCGAGGTCACAGGCGCGCAGGTCGTAGAGGCGGCTGGCGAGGGTGCGGGCTTCTTCCGGGGTGAGGAGGGCGTCGAGGGTGGCGCGCTCGGTCTCGTCAAGGGCGTCGGAGGCGTCGAGGGCCAGCAGGTCTTCGATCTGCGATCTGCGATTTTCGAGCGGGAGGGCGGAGCGGGCGTTTGTAGTCCCGGCTTCAGCCGGTTGAGCGGAGGATGGCGCACTGGCGGAACCGCCTGAAGGCGGGACTACGAACGCGTCTTCCAGCCAGGCGGCGAGGGCTTCGCGGCAGAGGTAGTGGACGATGGGGCGCGGGGTGTAGTAGCTGCCGGTGTCGTGACGGGAGGACTTGCCGCCGACCCGGGATTGTTCGAGCTGGAGGACGAGGCTTTCGAAGATCTTGCCGAGCATTTCCGGGTCAATGGCCACGTCCACGTCCAGCGGCGTGTCTTCGCGGACGGTGAAGTTGTAGGCCTCGAGGAGGTCGTCGAAGATGTGCTGGAAGGTGTCGTTGCCGACCCGGAGTTCGTGCCGGCGGCGGACGTCGTCGTCGCGCTGTTCTGCGCCGTATTCGTCGGCGAAGAGGCCACCGTTGAGGAAGGGCAGATCGAGGCCGGGCAGGTCGGCCTGCGGGCCTTTGGTGCTGAGCTTGACGGAGACGGGGCGGAGGAAGTCGCGCAGGTAGCTCGTGCCCCGCGGGTCGCGGGCGAAGTGCTGGCGGAAGTGGGCGACGAGGAAATCGCGCTGGCGGTTAAGCCAACCCTTGCGCTGGATGAACCAGAGGAAGAGCAGGCGGTTGAGCAGGGTCTGGGTTTCGCGCTCGACGGTTTCCCTGGGCCAGCGGGGGTGGCGGTTGGCGATGTCGTGGCAGGTTTTTTCGAAGACGGCGCAGAAGTCGGCGAAGAACTTGCGCGTGACCGGCTCTTTGTCGAAGGCGGCGTCGAGGCGGTCGCGCAGCTCCAGCGTGGTGAGGTCGGGGGTGGCGGTGAGGTCGAGCAGGGCGAGGCGCTCGGCGGCGGTGCGGTAGTGTTCGCCCGGACCGAGGCGGAAGCGGCGGAAGACCTGCCTGCCGCGTGGCGGGGCAGGCATGGCGCGGCGGGCGGCGGAGTCGCCTTTGACGTTGACCAGGTGGATTTCCGCGCCGGCGGGTTGGCCGAGGGTGTCCTTGAGGGCGAAGACAAACAGGGCGTCGGGCCAGGTTTCGAGCAGTTTGGTGGCGAGCACGCGCTGGCGGCCGTAGTCGAGGCGCTCGCCGTCCAGTTCGGCGTAGAGGATTTGAAAATCGCCGTGGCCGGCCAAGCGCAGGGGGCGGCATTGGCGGGCCAGTTCCAGCGCTTGGCCGCGACCAAAGGTGTCTTCGCGGGGCGGGATGGGTTGTTCGAGGCGCTCGAAGCCGAGGTCGGTGACGAACAGGCGCAGCAGGTCGTCGCGTGTGCGGATGGGCGCGTTGAGGCGGCTGAAGACACGCTGTTGGGCGGCGGGGTCGGGGTTGAGCGTGGCGGCGGGCATGGCGAGGGAAAGGATGAGGGATGAGGGATGAATTATGAAGGGGTGGGTTTGGCGCGGTAATCGCGGCGGGCAGCGGTGCGGCGCTGGTAAAGGCGCTCGGTGAAACCGCCTTCGCGCTCGAAGGCGGCAGCCTGAGCCTTGAGCTGCCGGTCCAACAGCGCCATGGCTACACCACAGAGCACATGAGCGGCATTGGCGGCGGTTTGGGCATAGAGGTGTTGGATGGACCGAATGGACCGGATGGACTGTCCAACCGGTCTATTCTGTCCATCTTGGGTTTTCTGCCATTCCTGTAGTGCCATTTCCTTCACCCAGCGCGTCACTTCGTCCGCCGTTTGGCAGCGGCGGGCCACCAGCGCCGCGCGGCGCGGATCCTCCGAGAGCCACAGTGCCAGACCGTGCTGGCGCAGGAAGTCCTCGTAGTCCAGGCGCAGTTCCTCGAGGCTGGCGCGGGCGACGTTGGTGAGCTTCAACTCCATCTTCTTGGACGTGCCGCTGGCCACGCTGCCCTCGGCGATGTTCTGCACGCCGGAGCGCGCCGCCTGCACCATCTGATCATGGGTACGGCTGCGCTTCTCGATGTAACGGTCACAAAACCGCACCGTGACATCGTAAAGAAGCTGCGCCACCTGAAAGCTCCTGAGCTTCCGAAACCCGCCGTGCTTCGGAATCAGCCCACCCTCGGTTGTTGTCTGGTGGTGTTGATCGGCGTTCATACCAGCGCTTCGGCACAAATGATGACCGGCTCGGTGGTGGGCGGGCCGGTCTCGGTCTGGCGTTCGGCCAGGGCGTCGAGCTTGTGCTCGAAGGCCACGGCTTCGAGGTCGTTGAGCAACGCGGCCGAATCGGCTTTCTTGCCGCGCAGACCGCGCAGGGCAAAGTCGGCGCGGCCGTCGAGCGGGCTGACGCTCCAGAGCCGGCGCAGGCGCTCGAGGCGGTCGCGGTCAGCGTCGGTGGCGGCCTGGCGGTGGGCGTCGCGGATGAGGTCCAGCGCCCAGCGTTGGGCAGGGGTAAGCCGGTGCGGCACGCCGCCGGCGGCGAGGTAGTCCTGATATTGCCGGTCGAACTCGGCTTTGAGTTTGGCGACGGCGGCATTGAGACCGGGCGGCAGCGGCTGGCGCGGCTCGGTGGGCGGGCAGGCGATGGCCGTGAGGGCGGAGTGGTTGTCCTCGGTGAGGATGTTGCCCGCGGCGTCGGCGAGCCAGAGGCGCTGGAAATCGCCGGCCTGGGCGAAGAAGAAGACGGCGGGTTTCGCGGGGCAAGCCTCCCGGCCGGTCGGTGAACCGGCCTCGCCGACCTGGCGTTTCGACCCGGGCGGCAGGATGCCGCCCTCACCGGCAGGCTGGAAGCCTGCCCCCACATGGATTTTGGCCGAGCGGATGGCGTTGGGCAGGGAGGTGATGCGCTCGAAGAGGTCGGGTTGCTGGCGTTTGAGGCGGCGCAGGAGGTCTTCGGCTTCCTGCACTTCGAGGTCCGCGGCGGATTCCAGGGCATCTTCGAGGACCTCGAGCTTTTTGCCGTCGCCTTCGTAGATGGCATACATGGCGTCGGGGTTGAGCTGTTCGTCGGGTTCGAGGATGGCGGCGTCCTCGCCGATGGTCTTGTGGATTTCCTCGATGCGCTGTTTGAGGATTTCGCGCAGGTGAAGCTGCTTCTCCAGCTCCAGTTCGGGCAGGAAGTTGAAGGCGAAGATTTCGCGGTGGGGCGAGTTGATGCGGTCAATGCGCCCGAAACGCTGGATGAGTCGGACCGGGTTGAAATGCAGGTCGTAGTTGAGGATGAGCGCGGCGTCCTGGAGATTGAGGCCCTCGCTGAGCACGTCGGTGGCAACGAGGATGTGAATGGGATTTTTGACCGGCGCTTTAACCTCGTTGGCGATGGGGGCGAAGCGGTTGACGAGGGATTGCAGGTCGTCGCGGGTGCTGTCGGCGTGCTCGATGGTTTCGGGCGGGCGGATGCGGGCGCGTTTGAGCTGCTCGGTCAGGTAATGGGCGGTGTCAATGTACTGGGTGAAGATGAGCAGCTTGTGGGCGCGCAGGAGCGGCTCGGCGTCGAGCCACTGGAGCAGCCGCTGGAGCTTGGCGTCCTTCTCGGGCATGACGGGCGCGGCGTGCCGGGCCATTTCTTCGAGCGTGGCCAGATCGGCCTGCACGTCGCGGCGCAGATCGTCGGCGCGGAAGTCGGCGAGGTTGTATTTTGCGCTGAGCCGCTCCAGTTCGGCCAGGAGATCGTCGCGTTCGGCATCGCCGGGTTCGATGCCCTTAAGCAGGTCCTCGACCTGTTCGCCGGTGATCACGACGCCCTCATCGAGCCCGCGCAGGAAGAGTTTGTGGCGCTCGATGAGGCCGGCAACGGTCTGGCGGAAGGCCTCGACGCTGGATTCGAGTCGTTTGAACAGCAGCGTGCGCATCAGGCCGCGGAGGCGTTTGCCGGCGCGGGCGAGGTCGTTGTAAGGCTCGACCTGCTGTTGGTCGGGGCGCACGTAGCCGTGGAGGCCGTAGCGGGCGTAGGTCATGCCGTCGCGCTTGCGCCGTTGCGGGTCGGGCGGCTCGATGAGGTCGCGCAGCCGTTTGTAGAAGCCGCCGTAGGTTTTCTCGATGCTGTAGTCAATCGTCTTGAGCCGGCGCTCGGGGAAACGCACCGGGCGGCCGTCCACCTTCGCGTCGGGCCAGTGTTCGCGGATGTGTTTGCGGGTGCGGCGAATCAGGAAATGCTGGAGCAACGGCGGCAGCGGACGTTCGCCGGCTTCGACCAGCTTGAAGTATTTGGTCAGTGAACGCGGTTCGAGGCCCAGCTCGATGCGGTCCTCGGCGTGGAAAAGGCGGATTTGGTTGAGGATGTCGCGGGCGCGGCTGTTGCGGGGCGTGGCCGTGAGCAGGATCATCGGCAGGCCGAGGCCGCGCACGAACTGGTAGAGCCGGTCGTAGCGGACGGTGTCGCTGTGGCGGAGGTTGTGGGACTCGTCGAGCAGGACGAGGTGCTTGTTCTGGAACGGCTCGGGCGACCAGTCGAAGTCCGACTGGCTGAGCTTGCCCAGGCTCAAGACCTCCGCGCCGAGGTCGTAGCGGTCCACGAACCTTTCGCGCCACATCCTGACCAGCGGCGCGGGGCAGATGATGAGCGCGCGCTGGCGTTCGCGCACCTTCAGCCACTTGAGCAGCGCGGCGGCGATGAAGGTCTTGCCCAGCCCGACCACGTCGCTGATGAACACGCCGTTGCGCAGGCGCAGCAGGCGCAGGGCGCTTTTGACGGCCGCCCACTGGAAATCGGCCAGCGGGGGGAAGTCGGCCGGCATGGGCACGTCCGGTTCTTCGAGCCGCTCGCGGGTCAGGTGATAAAGCACCTTCAGATACAGCTCGTAGGGCGTGATGGACTCGTTGAGCGCCCAGGACAGTTGCAGTTCCTGCATCAGTTGGCGGTCAAACAGCTCGGCCTCGTCCCAGAGCCGGTCGAACCAGTGGCGCAACTGCTCGTGGTTGGCGTTGCCGTGGACGACAACGTTCAACTCGGTGTTGTCCTGAAGGCCGGCCAGCGAGAGGTTGGAACTGCCGACGATGCCGAGGCCGCGCTCGAAGCGCCCGGCCGGGTAATCGAAAATGTAGGCCTTGGCGTGCAGCCGGCCGCGGGTGTAAACGCGGACCTTGAGGCGCTCTTCGCGGATCAGGCGGCAGAGTTGCGCGACCAGCGCCTGATCCTCGTCGGTCGGGTCGAGCCGTTCGAGGCGCTCGCGAACCTTGCGGGCGGCGGCCGCGACCTGCGCGGCGCGTTGCTTGGGGGGCAGGAACTCCGCCTCGCGCTGCCGCGCCTGAATGGCGGCACGGGCGTGATGGCCTTCGGCCAGTTGCTCGATGGTCTCGCGGTCCGAGGTGTTGCCGATGAGCAGGCGCAATTCGCCGACGGCCTCCAGCTCGCGGGCGATGGCCTTGAAGCCGCTCAAAAAGAAAAAGCCGACGGCGAAGTGCGCCCGCTCGGATTGCGAGAGCAGCGGGCGCACCGCGTCGCCGAGGAAGGTCTCGCGGTTGTCAATGATGTCGTGGGGCATGGGCTGAAATGGTCGCCTTAGCAGACCTTCCTGCCTTGTCCGGCGCAGTCCAGGGCGAAGGTGAATCGGCGAGGGCCTCTGTCGTGAGGTTGTGCGCTACCCGAAAGCTCAAGGTTGTGACTTGCTCACAACGCATGCCATCGCGGACATGTCTTCGAATACGACCTTGGGTTCGTGCCCCCGGTTCGCAAGGGTTGGCAGCCAGGCTCTGTGAAATGTGTTGTGGTCGGTGGTTTCGTCTCAGTCGGGTTTTTTCGCCATCCCGTTCGGGGTTTCCCAAACGCCATCGAAGCGTAGCGCGCTCGGGGCTGCTGCTTCAATTGTCATTGCGTCCGCGGCAGGGCTGGCGGCAGCGCGAGCTTCGGGTACACTGCGCGGCGTGACCGAAATCGAAAGCCAACTGCTGGACGCGTTGTTGGAGCTGGAGAACGCCGGCAGGACGGCCGCGCACCCCGGGCCGCAGCCGGACTTGCTCTCGCGGTTCAAGCGCATTGACGCGCTGGCCGGCCAGCTCCCGCCAGACGCGGACCCGGAATTGCGCCATTTCCTCGCCCGCAAGAGCTACGTAAAGGCACGCGAACATTTGCAGGGACTCACCGCCGCGCGGGGAAGTTGCCGATCTTGAACCGCGGTGACGCCGCCCGACGACACCATTGCCGCCATCGCCACACCCCTGGGTGAAGGGGCCCTGGCGGTGATCCGCGTCTCCGGCCGCGACGCGCTGGCGGTGGCGGATCGCTGCTTCCGCCCGGCGGGCAAGCGGGGCGTCGCGCCATCGGCCGCCGCCAGCCACACGCTTCACCTGGGGCATGTGGTGCGGGACGGCCGGCTTTTGGACGAAGTCCTGCTGGCCGTTATGCGCGCGCCGCGGACGTACACGCGGGAGGACGTGGTTGAGATTTCGTGCCACGGTGGTGTGCTGCCGGCGAAGCTGGTGCTCGAAGCCGTGCTGGCCGCCGGGGCGCGGCTGGCCGAGCCGGGCGAGTTCACCCAGCGCGCCTTTCTCAACGGCCGGCTGGACCTCGCCCAGGCCGAAGCCGTGGCAGACATCATTCGCGCCCGCACAGACCTGGCACTGGCCGCGGCCGAAGAACAACTGGCGGGCCGGCTTTCTCAGCGGATTAACCGGCTGCGGGATGACCTCATGCATGTGCTCGCGCACGTCGAGGCGCACATTGACTTTCCCGAGGAGGACATTGCGCCCGAGACGCAGACGCAATTGCATGCGCGGCTGCTGGCCGCGACCCGTTTTCTGGATGAACTGCTGCGCACGGCGGTGGAAGGTCAGATTCTGCGTCACGGCGTCCGCGCGGTCATCGTCGGCCGGCCCAACGTCGGCAAGTCCAGCCTGCTCAATCAACTGCTGGGCCACGACCGCGCCATCGTGGCGCCGACACCCGGCACCACGCGTGACACCATCGAGGAGAGCGCCAACATCCGCGGCCTGCCGGTAGTGTTTGTGGACACGGCGGGATTGCGCGACGCCGGCGAGGCGGTTGAGCAGGAGGGCATCCGCCGCAGCCGGGCGGCGCTGCGCTCGGCCGAACTGGTGCTTTTGCTGTTGGACCGCTCCGAGCCGTTGCAGCCCGAAGATGAGCACCTGCTGGCGGGCTTGTCCGGACGCAAGCATTTGGTGGTGCTGAACAAGAGTGATCTGCCGTCGCGGCTGGAGTTGTCCAGGGAACTTGGGGAACCGGCGGTGCCGGTCAGTTGCCTCACGGGCGAGGGACTGGAGCCACTCAAGGACGCCATCCAGCGACTGGTCTGGAGCGGAACCGTGCGCGCGGAGCGGATCGAGGCGATGATCAACGCGCGACACCAGGACGCCTTGCGCCGGACGCACGAGGCGGTGGGGCGGGCCATTGCCGGGCTGGAGGCCGGCGCTCCTCTCGAGCTTGTGGCGTTTGATCTGCGCGAGGCGGTGAACGCCGTGGGCGAAGTGGTGGGCAAGACGGCCACGGACGACCTGCTGGACCGGGTGTTCCGCGAGTTTTGCCTGGGTAAATGAAGGCTGCCGAAGGCTTGCAATCCCGGCAGGTGTATCCTAGTTTTTTGCCGGAACGCCCTAGACCATGACCCTGCGGAAGCCAACACCGACCCCGGCGGTCGGGGGCGGAGCGCGAAAGCCAGCAGGCTTCACGTTGATGGAGCTGCTGGTGGTGGTCGGAGTGTTGGCGGTCGTGGCAGCGCTGCTGTTGCCCGCCGTGGCCCGGTCGAAAACGCGAGCCCAAGCCTTGTTCTGCTTGGGCAACCTCAAGCAGCTACAGACCGCCTGGCAATTGTACGCGGATGAAAACAATGGCTGGCTGCCGGGAGTCATCGGCGGTTCGTACCCCGGCAGCGGCCGCTGGGTGTCCGGCTGGATGGACTTCAGCAACAGCCCGGACAACACCAACACGCTCTACCTGACCGAGGAACGCTACTCGCAGTTGGCACCCTACATTTCGACGCCGGCACTGTATCGCTGCCCCTCCGATCGAAGTTCCGTGGTGATCGGCGGGCGACAGCATCAGCGTGTCCGCAGCCTGTCCATGAATTGCTGGATGAACTACGTCGGGTCGGAATCCATCGGGCAGGACCAATTCCGCGTGTTCCGCAAGCTGGACGACATCCAGATCCCACCGCCGACCAAGGCCTGGGTTCTGATGGATGAGCGGGAGGACAGCATCAACGACGGTCTGTTCAAGACCAACCTTAAGGACCGCGGTGTCCTCGCGCGGATCGTGGATTTTCCGGCCAGCTACCACGGGCGCAGCGCGGGGATCACCTTTGCCGACGGTCACGCGGAGATCAAACGCTGGGTGGACCGGCGCACCACGCCGCCCATCCGCATCCGCCAATTGCTCGAACTGGACGTGCCTTCGCCTGACAACGCGGACGTTGCCTGGCTGCAGGAACGTTCCAGCAGCCCGCGCACGGCTGTCGAGTGAAGGCCCGCCCCGCCGCGAAGCTGGCAGGCCGCGTTGCGGCGAATCGAAAACCGTTCTACCCTGCGGTGGCCCGCGTGAAAGTGCTCTACGCTCAACAGAAAGGAATCCAATGGCCATCAGCGCCAAGTTAAACGAAGCCATCAACCAGCAGATCGGCAACGAATTTGCCGCCTCGCTCCAATATGTAGCGATTGCCAGCTACCTGGCAGACCAGGGGCTCCTGCGCCTCTCGGCACGTTTTTTCGCGCAAGCCGAAGAGGAGCGGGACCATGCCATGCGCTTTGTCCGCTACCTCAACGAACTGGACGCGCCCCTGGTCATCCCCGCCATACCCGCACCGCAAGCGACCTTCGAAAGCGTTGAAGCTGCTGTGGCACTGGCGCTCGACCGCGAGCGCACCGTGACGCGCCAGATCAACGCCTTGATGGACCAGGCCAATGCCGACCGTGACTACCTTTCGCAGGAATTTCTGGCCTGGTACGTGAAGGAACAGCTCGAGGAGGAAGCCACCCTGGGCAACCTGCTCAAGGTGATCCGGCGCGCCGGCGAGGGGAATCTTTACCTGGTCGAAGCCAACCTGCCCCCCAAAGCAGACGAGCCGGTGAAACCGGAAGAAGAATAGAAGAATAGGCCACGATCCCGGCGCGCCGCCACGGACGGTGGGTGCCAGAAACGAGGCCTCCGCGGCGGTGGTTAACAACCGGTGAAAAACCAGCGTGCGGTTCGCCGCACATTTTTGTTTGACCGCTACAGGTAAGAAAAGGTAGAAAAAGGTAAACAACGGATGCCAAAGGCAGTCGAGGGCCTTTGCCGGCGTTATGACGGAAGCGGCGGTCAATGGTGCGGTCGAGTTCACCGGGTCTTTCGAGCACGGTGTGGACGGGAGTTTTCGCATCATGCTGCCCAGTGCCTGGCGGCTCCCCGACAAGGACGCGGTCTTTACCATGATTCCATGGCCGTTGAAACGGCCGGATCATCTGCTTGTGCTGCCGCCAGACCGCTGGCAGGTCGCCCTGCAACGACTCAAGGAGAGTTTCTCGCTCACCAGCACCAGTGGTGCCGTGGTACAGCGCGCCGTGGCCAGCTCGGCGGTGCGCAAGAAGCTCGACGACACCGGCCGGCTGTGCCTTGGCGAAAAACTGGCCGGCATCATTAACGTCACCAACAAGGCCAGCTTGGTGGGTTGCCTCGACAAGTTTGAAATTTGGGAACCGGGTCGCCTGGCTGCCGCGAAAGACCTGATCAACCAGGTGCCCGACGAAATGCTGGAGGGATTGATGATATGAGCCTGGGTGAATTGCTCTCGATTGGGCGTGCCTTCGGTAAGGTACGCACCAGGCCAGCGGTCTTTCGCTCGGCGGAAAGGGCGCTGCCCAATTTCCGACTCGTTCGGTCTGCGGCTCTGTCGGCGCCTGCAGCGGCGCACTCCACGTCGGGTCCACCGGCCAAACGGGAGGACGCCGAGCCGCGCGACTTCGCGGCCACGGCCTCCTGGTTCGTTGTAGAGCGGAAAGGCCGGGCTGAACCCGCCCAATCTGCCACTACGAATGCTGCGAGCCGCACGGACGACAACCCGCCGGTCGTGGTATCCGAAGCCAGGTTGCCCGCGCGCCCGCGCCGCTGGCGGCGCGGGCGGCCAGCCGTGCCGGTGCAAGGGGAACTGGCGCTCGCGGCGGTGCGGGTGGTGCGAAACGATCTTTTCGCCGACGATCTGGAGCTTGTTCCGCGTCCTGCGGAGGCCACGCGCGGCCTCACGCTGGGTGCCGAACGAAAAGGCCGGACAGCCGCCAACGGCGGCTGGCGTGGATGGCTGGCCCACTGGGCGGGCTTCCTGGGATTGCGGCGACGCTGAAGGCCCATGAAATGCCCGGCTTCGTCCACACCACGGTGCTGTTGCGTGAAGTTGTGGCCGGCCTGCAACCGTATCCCGGCGGCCGTTACGTGGATTTAACGGTGGGCGGCGGAGGGCATGCGGCTGCGATCTTGGAAGCGAGCGCGCCGACGGGCTGGCTGCTGGGGATTGATCGGGATCCGGAGGCGCTGGCGGCGGCGGCCCAGCGGTTGGCCGCATTTGCCGGACGGTTTGAATTGCGGGAAGGCTCGTTTGAACGGCTGGGTGATTGGGTGGCAGCGGGTAGTTGCGAAGGAATTGTGGGTGATTTGGGTGTCAGTGCCTACCAACTCGAGGAAGCGGAGCGCGGCTTCAGCTTCCTGCGGGACGGTCCGCTCGACATGCGCCTGGCTGGCGGAGGCGGCCAGACGGCGGCGGATTTGGTGAACCGGTCGTCGGTGGAAACGCTGGTCCGGCTCTTTGAGGAACTCGGGGACGAACCTCACGCGCGCGCGATTGCGCGGGCCATCGGTCGGGAGCGGGAGCGCGCGCCGTTTGTCTCGACCCGCCAACTGGCGGCGCTGATCGAGCGCGTGGTGCCGCGGCGTGGTCAGCCAACGCATCCGGCGACGCGGGTGTTTTTGGCGTTGCGTCTCGCGGTCAACGACGAATTGGGCGCGTTGGAGCGGGGATTGGGGGCGGCCTGGCGGGCGCTGAAGCGCCACGGCCGGCTCGCAATCATCACGTTCCACGGTGGCGAAGTGCGGGTGGTGCGGCGGTTTGTTCGGAATTTGGAGCGTGATTACGAGGTCGCGGGCGAGGTGGATGTACCGGAGTTTCGGCGGCCACGACCGGCGCAGTTGCGCCGGGTCAACCGGCGTCCGGTGCGGCCCAGTGCCGCCGAGTTGGCGGTCAACCCGCGCGCCCGGTCGGCACAGCTTTGGGTGATGGAGAAATTGGTGGACTGACAAGGTACGACAGGAAGCAGGCGGGAAATGGTCACGATGCGGAAAAGCCGAAAGTCACCGGCAAGCATTTTGCGGTTTGGGCCGCTGATGCTGACGGGATTGCTGTGCGCGTTTTTCGCCGCGTCCGGTATCGGCTACGTGTGGCATCGCAACCGCAATGAACAGTTGCTGCGGGACAACGCCCAGCAAAGACGGCTGCTGGAGGCCTTGCACAAGGAAAATCAGGAACTCGAGGCGCAGCTACAGGCCATGACCCGGCCGGACGTGCTGTTTGCGCGGGCCAGGGCCATGGGCCTGGTGCAACCTGAACCCTCCCAGATCTTGCGGGTGGTACTGACACCGAAGCCAGCGCCAGTACCACGCCTGCCGGCCATGCACATCGCCGCGCAGCCGCCGGCGGGCGCCCGGGAAGGAGGCGCCCGATGATCCGCATGGTCAAGTATCAGCGGCTGGCGGCACTGTGTGTGGGGGTGCTACTCGCGTTTGTCACGTTGCTGGGCTGGCTGTTCCACCGGCAGGTCCGGGAGCACGAGCGGTTTGTGGTCAAGGCGCGGGAGAACATGAATTTCAAACGCGTGCATCCCGCCCGGCGTGGCAACATCGTGGACCGCCGGGGCGTGATACTGGCCACAAGCGTTCCGGTGAAAACCGTTTGCGCCGACCCCTCACTGGTGGCGCCGCAGCGCGGCTTGCTGGCACGCACGCTGGCGCCCTTGCTGGAATTGCCGGAGGAGACCGTGTTGCGAAGCCTTGAGCCGCGCCTGATCAGCCGCGTGGTCAATGGCTCGAACCTGGTCGTCACCAGCCGCTACGCCGTGCTCAAGCACAAGGTGCCGCTGGAACGCTGGCAGGCCATCACCCAGACGATGGGCGCATTGTCCTTCGGGGTGAATGAACGCCAGCTCAAGCCCCGCCAGCGTGAGCAGCTCCGGGCCATCCGCGCGCGCGGCATCTTCGGCGTGGACGACTATCTGCGCCGGTATCCGAACGGCACGCTGGCGGCACAGACCATCGGCTTTGTGGCGTCCGGCGAAAGCCAGAAGGACGAAGGCACGGTTTTCGAAGACCACGGCGTGGCCGGGCTGGAAGACACTTTCGACGACCGGTTGAACGGCACCCACGGCTGGACGACCCGTGACGGCCATGTGCCGCCCAAGGCGGGTCTGGACCTGGTGCTCACCCTTGACGCCGGCATCCAGTACATTGTGGAGAGTGAACTGGCCCGCGTGGCCTCGCAATGCCAACCGGCCGGCGTGGTGGGCATCGTGCTGGTGCCGCACACCGGAGAGTTACTGGCGCTGGCGAGCTGGCCCACTTACGACCCCGCCCGGCCGGGCACCAACAACGCAGCCTTCCGCAACCGGGCCATCATGGACCAGTTCGAACCCGGCTCGACGTTCAAAGGCCTGAGCGTGGCCGCGGCCCTCGAACATGGTGTCATCTCACTTGAGGAAACAGTGGACTGCGAAAATGGCTACTGGCGGGAATACCGCCTGAGCGACTACCACCCGTACGGAGTGTTAAGTTACCTGCAAGCGGTGGCCAAGTCGTCGAACATCGGAGTGGCCAAGGGCGTGCGACGGCTCGGGGCGGAACGGCTTTATCAGTGCTTGCGCGACTTCGGCCTCGGCACGCCCACACTGCTACCCTTGCGAGGTGAGGTGGCGGGGACGCTGAGGCCGCCCAAGGCTTGGGACGGATTGTCCATCAGTCGCATCCCCATTGGCCAGGGGGTCAGTGCCACGCCGATGCAAATGGCGGTTGGTTACGCCACACTGGCTAACGGCGGCATTCGGGTGCCGCCCCGGCTGATCAGCCACCTAGCCGACAGCAGCGGGGTGGTGGTGGCGCATTATCCGGTCGAGCCCTCGCGGCGGGTGATCCGGCCGGAAGTGGCGATCGAGATGACCCGCGCGCTGAAGGCCGTGGTCTCGGCCGAGGGTACGGGCAAGCGTGCGGCACTGCCGCATTACACGGTCGCGGGTAAAACCGGCACCGGCGAGGTCCCGGGCCAGCGCGGGTACGCGCCCGGCAAGTATTACTCATCGTTCATCGGCTTTCTGCCGGCGGATCGCCCGGAAATTGTCATCTTGGTGGGCGTCATCGAACCGGCGTTGCGCGAGGGCTATTTGGGTGGCGCTTTGGCTGCGCCTGTATTTGCGGCCATTGCCGGCCGGGTGGCCAGCTACCTGCGGATCGAACCGGACATCGTTCCCGAAAACCCGGTCCCCGTCCCGCAGAGCCCCGCCGACCTCATTGTCAATCGCTCGCTCGTGCTGCAACGGGACAGCGCGCGCCCGGCCCTCAACCCCCGGTGACCTCGTGAAAAGCGCCCTTGCCCTCCGCCATCTGGTCAATCGCCTCGGAGCCTTGACCGTGGACGGCGCACTGGACGCGCCTGTGGCTGCGCTGGCCTACGATGTGCGGCGCGTAGTGCCCGGTGCGGTCTTCTTTGCCATGCCGGACTGTGCCGACGGTGAGGCGCAGTTTGCGATTCCGCGCGCGATCGAACGCGGCGCCGCGGCCATCGTGTGCGAGCAAGGCGGCTACGTGCCCTACCGCGCGGCGCGCATCCGCGTGGCCAACTGCCGGCGGGCCATGGCGGCGGCGGCGGCGGCGTTTCATGGCGAACCCAGCCACAAGCTCCAGGTGGTGGTGGTGACCGGCTGCGGCGCGCGCGTCGCTGTGGCGCACCTGCTGCGTGATGTGTTCACCGCCGCGGGCATCCCGACCGGCTTGCTGAGCAGCCGGGGATGCCGGTTTGGCGAACGTTCGCTCCCGGCTTTGACACCGGCGCCCGAGGCGCTCGATGTGCAGGAGCGGCTCGCCGATATTCTTCGCGCGGGCTGTCAGGCGGGCATCCTCGAACTTCCGATCGAAGCGATTGATCGCGGCTGTCTGGCGGGGAGCGAGCTGGACACGCTGATCAGCACGCAGATTTCCTCGGCGCACGCGTCCGCCGGCCACGGCGCGCCGCCGGCAACCCCGGGCTGGGAAACCCACCTGCGGTTCCGCGGCGCCGCTGCCGGCCGGCGCCCGGCCAGCCGCATCTGGCGGGTCGAAGACGTGCTGACAGGCCGGGCGGGGGCTGACGCCGGGCTTTGGTTTCGCGTCCATTATGGACCGGTGCAGTCGGGCTCGTTCCGCGCCCGGCTGGGCCGGCTGACCCCGCGGGGCACGCGGCTGGAGATTACGACGCCAAGCGGCGAGCAAACCCTGCGGCTGCCCTTGCCGGGACGGGAGCAGGCCCGCGCGGCGCTGGCGGTGGTGGCCATCAGCCACGGCCTCAAGCTGCCCTTGGCGGCGGTGTTGAACGGCCTCGGGCACGCGCAGCCCGTGCCGGGACTGCTCGAACCGGTTTCCAACGGTCACGCCGTGCAGGTTTTGGTTGATGCCGCCCAGTCGCTCGCCGATTTTGAGCGTGCCCTGCGGGAACTGCGCGACCTCTCGCCCGGGCGGGTGCTGGTGTTGTTTGGCTGCGGCTGGCGGCATTCGGCGCCGGTCCGGCTGGCGTTCGGCGCAGCGGCTGCCCGCTGGGCGGACGAGGTGATTCTGACGAGCGACAATTCCGGCCGCGAACCGGCCGGCCAGATTGCGGCGGAAGTGGCCGCCGGCCATGCCCGCGTAAAAGGCCGGCCGCCGCTGATCGTTCTGGATCGCCGGGAGGCCATCGCTGCGGTGCTGGCGCGGGCGCGGGGGGGCGATTGCGTCCTACTGGCCGGCAAAGGGCATCGAGCCTGGCAGGAAACGGGTGACTGCGTGGTGCCGTTCGACGACCGCGAACAGGCGCGCGCGGCCTTGCGCGGAACGCCGGCCCGGTCGCGGCCGGCCCATCCGGAGGTGTTGGTCTGATGGATCCGCGTGATCTCCAGAGCTTGGCTCGCGATTGCGGTGGGACGCTGCTCGCCGCGCGGCCGGGCGTGAGCATCCGCCGCGTGTGCACGGATTCGCGCACGGCGCAGCCGGGCGATCTCTTCGTATGCCTGCGGGGGCCGAACTTTGACGGCCACACATTCGCCGCCGCGGCCGTGCAATGCGGAGCCGTGGCGGTGTTGGGTGAAGCCGGCCGGTTGGACAGCCAGCCGCTCGCTTGTCCGCGCGTGCTGGTGCCGGACAGCCGCGCGGCCCTGGGTCGGCTGGCGGCGGCGCATCGCCTGCGCTTTGCCATCCCGGTTGTGGCGGTGGCGGGATCCAACGGCAAAACCACCACCAAGGAACTCGTGGCTGCGGTGCTGCGCCAGCGCTGGCGCACGCTCTCCAGCCCGGCCAGCTTCAATAATGACATCGGCCTGCCGCTGACCCTGCTCGAACTGGATTCCCGCCACGAGGCGGCGGTGGTGGAAGTGGGCACGAACCATCCCGGCGAACTGGCGGCGCTCTTGCGCGTGGCCCGGCCGACCCATGGCGTGCTGACCCGGCTGGGGCGCGAGCACCTCGAGTTCTTCGGCGACCTGGAAGGCGTGATCGAGGAGGAAGGCGCGCTGGCGGATTTCATCCCGCCCGAAGGCGGCCTGGTCATGGTGGGCGACGGCCCCGGCGCGGAGCGCATCCGTCGCCGGGCGCGAGCGCGGGTGGTGCGGGTGGGCTGGTCGGCGGAAAACGACTGGCAGGTGTTGTCCGCCAGCATCAGCGAGGCGGGGACGGACTTCGAAGCGCGGTCACCGTGGACCGGGCTGGGCGGCGATTACCACCTGCGGCTCCTCGGCCGCCATCAGGTGGAAAACGCGCTGTTGGCACTGGCGGTGGGCGCGGAGCTGGGCCTGCGGCGGGACGAACTCGAGGCCGGTCTGCGGGCCGCGCAGCCCGCTCGTCGCCGCCTGCAACTGGCGGTGGTGGGCGGGGTGCGGATTCTCGATGATTCATACAACGCCAACGCGGACTCGATGCGCGCCGCCCTTGAAACGCTTTGCGACCTGGACTCTGGCGGGCGTCGCATCGCCGTGCTGGGCGACATGGGCGAGCAGGGCGCGCACGCGGCGGCCGCTCACTCGGAGGTGGGCCGGGCGGCGGCGGACGCGGGGGTGACGCTGCTGTTTGCGGTGGGGCGATGGGCGCGGGTGATGGCCGCGGGCGCGCGCGCCGGTGGGCTCACGGCCTGCGAGAGCTTCACGGACGCCGCCGGGGCGGCGGAAGCGCTGTTGCGGGTGGTGCAGCCGGAGGATTGGGTGCTCGTGAAGGCGTCGCGGTCGTCACGGCTGGACGTGGTGGTGGACTCGCTGCAACGCGGGCTGGCCGCGCGGGAGACGGATTCCGCGCCGGGGCTGGGTCAGAGAAGGGAACAACCATGCTGCACGCCCTGACCCAATACCTGCTCGAGCAGTTCCGGGACACGGAATTCGGTGAGTGGATTTCCGGGCTGCGGGTGTTCCGCTACATCACCTTCCGGTCGGCGGGCGCGGCGATGACGGGGCTGTTGCTGAGCTTGTGGCTGGGGCGGCCGATCATCGGTTGGTTGCGGCGGATGAACTTCGGCGAGCATTACGCGTCCAAGGCCGAGCAACACGGGGTGAACCGGGCGGGCAACTTCGACAAGCGGGGCACGCCCACGATGGGCGGGGTGCTGATCGTGCTGGTGATCGAGGTCACCGTGCTGCTCTGGACCCAGGTGAACCACCTGGTGGCGCTGGCGCTGCTGCCGTTGTTCGGTCTGGCGCTGCTGGGATTCTTCGACGACTACACCAAGGTCACCCACCAGACCAGCGACGGCGTGCGGGCCAAGCTCAAGCTCGGGTGCCAGGCGGCGCTGGGGCTGTTCATCGCCCTGTACCTGTGGTCGCTGCCGGCGACGCGCGCGCTCATCACCGAGATCCGCATACCGTTCATCAAGCACCCGATCCTCACCGGCGCCACGTTGCTGGGCGTGTTGATCACGGTGCTGACCATCATGGGCAGCTCGAACGCGGTGAATCTGACCGACGGGCTCGACGGCCTGGCGGTGGGCTGCACGCTGATCGTGTCGGCGGTGTTCATCATCCTGACCTACGTGGCCGGGCACGTGAAATTCGCCGACTACCTGCAAGTGCCGTACATCGTCGGCGCCGGCGAACTGACCGTGGTGTGCGCGGCGATCTTCGGGGCGTGCCTGGGCTTCCTGTGGTTCAACTGCTATCCGGCGGAGGTGTTCATGGGAGATACGGGCAGCCTGGCGCTGGGCGGCGTGCTGGGAATCATCGCGGTGCTCATCCACCAGCCGTTCGTGTTGTTCATCGCCGGCGGGGTGTTCGTGGCCGAGGCCGTTTCCGTGCTGCTCCAGGTGGGCGGCTTCAAGCTGACCCGCCGGCTGTACGGCGAGGGCCGGCGGGTGTTCCGGATGGCCCCGTTGCATCATCATTTTCAGAAACTGGGCTGGCCGGAATCGAAGGTGACCACCCGCTTTTACATTCTGGGGATCTTGTGCGGCGTGGCGGCCCTGGCCACCTTGAAACTGCGATGAAACCGCCGCTGCCCGATCCGACCGCCGGGCGAAAACCCGCGTTGCGCGCGGCCGCGCCGCGCGTGGAGGACGCGCTCCGGTTTACTGCTTGCGCCGGGGCGGGGCGGCGGTTACAAGCGGCGCACGGGACAGGGGTGCGCGCCGTGACCGGCGAGGTGGCCTGGCTGACCCCGGATTGTTCGAGCTTCAACTCGCTCCCCAACGCCGAGCAACGGGGGATTCAACTTCACCGGGCCGTGCAGTCGTGTCGGCTCACTAACCGGCGGCGCCCGGCCGCCTGTCCCGCCGGGCGGGCCTGGAAAGGGCTGCCCGGCCGCGCGGCGCGCGCGCGATCCGCGGGCGCGACCCGAGCTTTGCCGCGGGATTCTGTGAGGGAGAACCCCGCGGCAAAAACCCAACACCCATCCTCATCCGAGTCAGTCAGCCCAACGAATTCCGCACCATGAACACGCCATCGCCATTGCAGCCCATGGGGCGCCTGCCCCAGGCCGGGTCCGGCAAGCCCGGCTTCAACGTCGCCATCATCACCATCGTGGCGCTGCACGCCGTCTTCTTCGCCGGCCTGTTGCTCCAGGGATGCGGCCCGCGCAAGCAGGAGGCCACCACCGATTTGGGCCTTGCTCAGCCGCCGGCCACCAATACCGCCCCGGCCGATTCCTTCGCCGGGTACACCCCGCCGTACACCCCGCCCAGTACGACGACGACCGCCGCGCCGCCGGCTTATACCAACGCGGTGGCGTACACGCCGCCGGACAGCACCGCCTACACGGGCACTTCGGCCACACCTGCCGTGCCCACCAATCTGTGGACCGGCACGGTCATGCAGCCCACCAACATCGTCGCCACGCCCGAGCCGCCGGCACAACCGCCTGCGATGACCGAGTACAAGGTCGTGGCGGGCGACACCCCGGCCAAGATTGCCCGTAAGCACGGCATCACGTTGGATCAACTGCGCGAGGCCAATCCGGACATGGAGGACCGTCGCCTCCAGATCAACCAGAAGCTGCTGATTCCGGCAGCGGCGCCCAGGGAAACCGCCGCCGCCGCCGCCACAGACGCCGGCCCCGGCCCGGCCGCGCAGGTGTACGTCGTGAAGCCCGGCGACAACCTCTACAAGATCGCGGCGCGGCACGGCACCACCGTGAAGGAACTGCGCAGTTTCAACAACCTGAAGACCGACCGCATCGTGGTGGATCAGAAACTCAAAATTCCGCCGGCCCGGACACCCGCGCCGGCAACGCCCAGTCAGTAACGTGCGTGTGAGCGACGCGCGGGGGCGGGGCCGGCCTCAAGCCCTGCTCCCGCGCGGAGCCCAACCCACCACCAACCCGGGATCATGAAGGCTGCTTCCACCCTCTTCGCCATCGGTGTGCTGGTTCTGGCGGCCTTCGGACTGGTGATGCAGTACAGCGTCAGTCCGGCCGGGGATAGTTGGCGGTTTCTGTCCCGGCAAATTCTGGGCGGCGGCCTCGGAGTCGTGCTGGCCTTCGGCGTCGCCTTCCTGCTGCCGTACGCGTGGCTGGAACGGCTGGCCTGGGTGGCGCTGGGCCTGGCCGTCGTATTGCTGGGGCTGGTGTTGCTGCCGCTGCCGATCTGCCATCGGGCCAACGGCGCCCAGCGATGGTTCCGCATCGCGGGCTTTCAGTTCCAGCCATCGGACTTCGCCAAGCTGGCCCTGCTGCTGGCGCTGGCGCGCTACGCCGCCGAGGCGCGCGTCCGCATGACCACCTTCACCGGCGGCGTGCTGATTCCCGGCGCGTTCATCGGCCTGGTACTGGCGCTGATCTTCGTCGAGCCGGACTGGGGCACGGCGCTGATGCTGGGCGGGGTAGCCGGCGTGGTGCTGCTGGTGGCCGGCGCGCGCTGGCGCTATTTCCTGCCACCCGCGGTTGCCGGGCTGGCCCTGGTGGCCGTGCTGCTGGCCTACGACCCCACTCGCTTTGACCGCATTTACAGCTACCTGCACGTTGAAGAGACGCGCCAGGACACCGGACATCAGGTGTGGCAATCCTGGATTGCGCTGGGCGCGGGCGGCGTCACCGGCGTGGGCTTCGACCGCAGCACGCAGAAGCGCTTCGTGCCGGAGCACCACACGGATTTCATTTTCGCCATCGTGGGCGAGGAGTTTGGCTTCGTCGGAACCACGGTGGTGGTGCTGCTGTACATGATGCTGTTTTGCTGCGGCTGGTACATCGCGTGGCACGCGCCGGATGCCTTTGGCGCCTACCTCGCCACCGGCGTGACGTTCCTGATCGGCCTGCAGGCGCTGTTTAACATGGCCGTCGTGTCCGGCGCGCTGCCAAACAAGGGCCTCTCCCTCCCATTCATCAGCTACGGCGGGTCCAACCTGATGATGCTGCTGGCGGGCGCGGGCATGCTCTTGCGCGTGGCGCGCGCCGCGGTGGAACCCGCGCGGGAGGACCCGGCGCTGGTCACGCTCGTCCAAGCCCCGGCTGGCCGGCTGGCCTGATATGACCACGCCCGGCACCCCAACCCCGTTCGTGGCCATCGCCTGCGGCGGCACGGGCGGCCACTTGTATCCCGGTCTGGCGGTGGGCGAGGCCCTCCAGGCGCGGGGCGTGGACGTGCTGTACCTGGTGTCCGGCAAGGATGTAGATCAACAAGCCGTGCGGGGCCTGCCGGGCGACCAGGTGGCCACGCTGCCCGCCGTGGGCTTGGACGGCCGGGGTGTGCGCGCATTCGGTCGCGGTTTTCTCAAGTCCTGGCGCGAGATCCGCCGGCTGTTCCAGAATCGTCGCCCCGGCGCGGTGCTGGCGATGGGCAGCTTCACCAGCGCGCCGCCGGTACTGGCGGGACGGCGGCGGGGCGCGGCGACCTTCTTGCACGAGGCGAACTCCATTCCCGGTCGCGCGAACCGCTGGCTGGCGCACGTCGTGGACGAGGCCTTCGTGTACTTCCCGCAGGCCGCCGAGCGGCTCTGGCACGAGCGCATCCGCACCGTGGGCATGCCGGTGCGGGCGGCGTTTCAAACCGCCGACCGCCCCGATCCCGCCGGCTGCCGCACGGCGCTGCGCCTGCGGCCGGCCGATCCGGTGCTGCTGGTCACCGGCGGCAGCCAGGGCGCGCGCGCGTTGAACGAGCTGATGGTGCGCGCGGTGCCGGTGCTGCGGTTGTGGGAGCCGCGTTTGCAGGTGCTGCATCTCACCGGGCGGCACGACTACGAAGCCGTGCGCCAGGCCTACCTCGCGCAGTCCGTGCCGGCGCGGGTGCAACCGTTCCTCACTGAAATGGAACTGGCCCTGGGCGCAGCCACGGCGGTGGTCAGCCGGGCGGGCGCGTCGTGCCTGGCCGAGACGGCCGCGCTGCGCGTACCGGCGCTGTTGGTGCCGCTGCCGTCCGCGGTGGACAACCACCAGTTCCACAACGCGCGGGCTTTTGCGGACACCGGCGCCGCCCGCATGGTGAACCAGGCCGCGGCCACGACCGAAAAGCTGGTGTGGGAACTGCGCGCCCTGCTGCGCGATGAACCGCTGCGTGCCGGCCTTCAGCAAGCCCTGGCCCGCTGGCACACGCCGGATGCGGCCGATCGGCTGGCCGACGTGCTGGCCGCGGCTGTGGGGCTGCGCAACCCCGCGCCCCACCACACCCAACCGACGCCGGGTGCCCGGCCGATTCCAGTCGTGCCGGCCGTTTCACAGGTCCGCACCACCTGACCATGCCCGCCTCGCCGCCCCTTCCCGCCTGCACCGATCAGCCAGCCGCCGCGCCGGCGCGCGCCGACCTGGTCGAACTGGGTCACGCGTTGCGGGCCGGCCTGTCCGCCGCCGCCGTGGTGCGCGAAAAGGAACCGCTGGCGCGGCGCACCACGTTGCGGGTGGGTGGCGCGGCGGACCTGTATGTCGAGCCCGCCAGCGAGGGCGATCTGGCCGCGGTGCTCGAGTTTTGCGCGGCGCGTGCGCTGCCCTGGCGGGTGCTGGGTCGGGGCTCGAATCTGCTGATCCGCGACGGCGGCGTGCGCGGCGTGGTGGTCTGCCTGGCGCAGCCGGCCTTCCGCCGGATCGAGTTGCGCACGCCGGAAATTCACGCCGGAGCCGGCGCGCGGTTGAAGGACGTGGCCGTCGAGGCGCAGCGACACAGCCTGGCCGGGCTGGAATTTCTCGAAGGCATTCCGGGCAGTGTCGGCGGCGCACTGCGCATGAACGCCGGCGCGTACCAGGGGTGGACCTTCGCGGTGCTCGAACGGGTCCGGCTGATGACGCCGGCCGGAGAGGTGCAGGAACGGCCCGCGGCGGAGGTGCCCGCCGCTTACCGGAGCTGTCCGATCTTCGCCACGCACATCGCGCTGGGCGCGGTGTTCCGCGGCCGGCCCGACCACGCGGTGGCCGTCCGCGCGCGCATGGACGGCTTCAGCCGGCGGCGCTGGCAAACGCAGCCGCGCGAGCCAAGCGCGGGCTGTATTTTCAAAAACCCGCCCGCGCTCCCGGCCGGCAAACTCGTGGAGGAACTCGGCTTGAAAGGCGTCCGCGTGGGCGGCGCGAAGGTCTCCGAGGTGCATGGCAATTTCATCGTTAACACCGGCGGCGCGACCGCCCGCGACATCCTGGACTTGATCCGGCACATCCAGGCCGAGGCGCGCGCCCGGCGGGGCATTGAACTGGAAACCGAGCTGGAAATCCTGGGCGAAGATTGAACCGCGACACGCGCCATGCGCGAGCGCCGGCACATCACGGTCATGCTGGGCGGCCCGTCCGCCGAGCGCGAGGTGTCGCTGCGGTCCGGCGCGGCGGTGGCGCGGGCCTTGAGCGCGCTCGGACATGAGGTGTCCACGCTGGACCCGGTGACGCCGGGTTGGGCGCTGCCGGCGGGCACGGAGGTGGTGGTGTTGATGCTGCACGGGACCTATGGCGAGGACGGCACGGTACAGCGCGAACTCGAGGCGCTGGGCGTGCCGTACACCGGCTGCGACGCCGCGGCCAGCCGCATTGCGTTCGACAAGGTGCTGACCAAGCGCCGCTGCCTGGTCGCGGGCGTGCCCACGCCGCGGTTTGCGGTGTTCCGCGAAGTCCCGGCGGCATTCCCTGCCGGCTGGACGCCGCCACTGGTGCTCAAGCCGGTGCGCCAGGGTTCGAGTGTGGGGCTGGAGTTTGTGGACCGCGACGGGGATTTCGCCCCGGCCCTGGCCCGCGCGCTCCGGCACGATACGGAGGTCTTGATGGAAGAACGCATCCGCGGCGTGGAGACCACCGTGGCCGTCCTGGACGGCGAAGCCTTGCCGGTGGTCGAGGTGTGTCCACGCTCCGGCGGCTACGATTACACCAACAAGTACACGGCCGGAAACACCGAGTATTTCTGCCCGGCCCGGCTGGATGCCGAGACGACGCACCGCGTACAGGCGGCCGCGCTGGAGGCGTGCCACGCGGTGGGCGTCCGCGACTACGCGCGCGTGGACGTGATGGTGGACGCCGCGCGGCAGCCCTTCGTGCTCGAAGTGAACACGCTGCCGGGCATGACCGAGTTGAGCCTGTTCCCGAAAGCCGCCGCCGCGGCCGGGCTGAGTTTCTCCGCCCTTTGCCAGCGCCTGGTGGACCTGGCGCTGCGCCGGCGCCAACGGCCAATCGTTCCCACCGGAGGTTGACCATGTGGTGGAAAGCACGCCGCAACACCCGCCGGGCCCGCCGCGCGGAAGTCCTGCGGGTCCGGGCCGAGACGCGCGCGGCGCGGCCCCCGTGGCGGCGCGGGGTGGTGGCCTTGCTGCTGGCCGGACTGGCCATTCTGGGCGCCCACCTTGCGCGGCGCGGCTGGGCCTCACTGCGCGACGAGGTCTTCCTGCCGCCCCGCGTCTTTGGGCTGCGTGTCGTCGAGGTGCATCCCGACCTGGTCTGGCTCACGCGGACGCAGGTTTTGGAATGGGCCGGAGTGAAGGCGGGCGACAACCTGCTGGCGCTGGACCTGGACCGCATCAAACGCGACCTGCAACTGGTGCCCCAGATTGAAGACGCGGCCATCGAGCGTGTGCTGCCGGACACGCTGCGCATCTACGTGCGCGAGCGGCAACCGCTGGCCCAGGTGCGCGGCGTGCGCGGCGAGCAGGGCCGACTGATGCCGACCACGTACTTCCTGGACGGCAATGCCCGCGTGATGCCGCCGTTGGGTGCCGGGCGGCCGGATTTGCAGGCGGCGTTCGCGTCGCTGCCGGTGGTGTCGGGCTTGAACAGCGCCGTGTTGCGGGTGGGCCGGGACGTGAGTTCGCCGGTGATGCACGCCGCGCTCGACCTGGTGCGGCTGTTTCCCCACTCGCCCATGGCCGGGCAGGCCGATCTGGTGACGCTGGACGTGGCCGAGCCGGATCAGTTGCAGGTGCTCACCGCCCAGGGCGCGGAGATCGTCCTGCCCCTGACGCGCCTGGACGAGCAGTTGCACCGCTGGCGGCTGGTCCACGACGCCGGCCAGCGCGTCGGGCGGGCGATTCGCTGGCTGGACCTGTCCGTGACGAACAACTGTCCGTTGTTGTGGCAGCCCGTGGAGCCGGCGCCGGCGCCGTCACCGCCGCCACCGGCCGTGGAGACTCTCAGCACAGGAGGCAAGCATGTTTGATCCCACACCCCAACCCGTGGTCGGCCTTGAGATCGGCACGTCCAAGGTTTGCGCCGTGGTCGGTGAACTCAACGCCGGCGGTGGCCTGAGCATCACCGGCCTGGGCCAGGCCCGTTCTCGCGGCGTTCGCAAAGGCGAGATCGTGGATACCACCGCCGCGGCCGAGGACGTGCGGGCGGCACTGGCCGAGGCCGAGCAGATGGCGGACGTGGAAATCCGCAGCGTGTATCTGGGCGTGACCGGCGCGCACCTGCAGAGCTTCAACAACCGCGGCCGCCATAACATCCCCACGCACGACCGGGAGATCATGGACGACGACGTACAGGACGTGGTGAAAAACGCCAAGACCTTCAACCTGCCGGCGGACCGCCACGTCATTCACGTCATTCGCCAGCACTTCATTGTGGACGGCCAGCCGGGCCTCATCAACCCGGTGGGGATGCCGGGCGCGCATCTCGAGGTGGACGTCCATGTCATTCACGGCATCACCACCCGCCTGCAACGGCCCATCCGCGTCGTCAAAAGCCTCCAGATCGAGGTCGAGAACATCGTCTTCACCGGCATCGCCTCCTCGCTGGCGGTGCTCACCGCCCAGGAAAAGGAGCGCGGCGCGCTGGTCATTGACCTGGGCGCGGGCATCACGGATTACGTCGTGTACGCGGAGGGGATCATCCGGCACACCGGCACGCTGGCCGTGGGCGGCGACCACGTGAGCAACGACCTGGCTTACGGGCTCAAGGTGGCGCTGGGCCGCGCGGAGGCCTTGAAGTGCGCCCACGGGGGCGCGGTCATCGGCCCCGAGATCAAAGGCCGGACGTTGTCCCTGCCCAGCGACCACGGCCTGCCCGAGCGCACGTTGAACCTGGAGCATCTGCGGCGCATCATGGCGGCACGGTTCGAGGAAATCTTCGAGATCATCGCCGCCGAACTGGAGGCCGAGAACCTGCTCGACTGCCTCCACGCCGGCGTGGTCCTTTGCGGCGGCGGCGCGCGCGTGCCGGGCGTGGACGAACTGGCCGAGCGTATTTTCGGCGTCCCCGTCGCGCTGGGCCGCACCCGGACCATTAGCGGCCTCGTGGCCACGCTCGACCAGCCGGAATTCGCCACCGGCATTGGACTGGTCAAGTTCGGCTCCTTTCAAACCCCGGGTCTGAAGAGCCTGCGTTGGGCTGCGCGCCTGCGCCAGACCTTGGGCAGCCTGGGCTCTGTGTTTCGCAGCATCTGAACCCGCACCGCCAAGACCATGAACCCGCACCCTCTCCTTCCCCACCCATCCCCCGTCTCGCTTCGGCTGCCGGTCGCCCGGATCATCGGCGTCGGCGGTGCCGGCCTGCAGGCTGTGGAACACATGGTCCGCGCCGGGCTCGAAGGCGCCAGCTACGCCGTGGTGCATACCGACACGCGCCGGCTGGAGGCGTCCACGATACCCGCGAAGCTGCTCCTGGGCGCCAAGGTCACGCGCGGCCTCAAGGTGGGCGAGCCCGAAATGGGGCGCGCGCTCGCCGAGGCCGACGCACACGAACTGCGGCATCTTTGCGAAGGCGCGGACCTGGTGATCGTGGTCGCGGGACTCGGCGGCAACACCGCCTCCGGCGCCGCACCGGTGCTGGCCCGCGTGGCCCGCGAGAACGGGGCGCTGGTGCTGGCGCTGGCGACCCTGCCCTTCGATTTCGAAGGCCGGCGACGCCAGGTCCAGGCCCGCGCCGCGCTCCAGCAATTGCGGGCGGCAGCCGATGCCGTGATCTGCCTGCCCAACCAGAAAATCACCGCGATCCTGGACGACCAGACCAGCCTCACCGAGGCGATGCAGATCATTGACGATCTGCTGGCCAAAGGTGTGCGAGGTTTGCTGCGCCTGCTCAGCCGCGAGGGGCTCATCAACGTGGACTTTAGCGACCTGTGCCAGGTCGTACGTGGGCGCCAGGCGGAAAGCTGCTTCGCCACCGCCGAGGCCGAGGGTGAAAACCGCGCGCGCGAAGTCGTGGAACGGCTGGTGCGCAGCCCGTTACTGGATGCCGGCCAGGGCCTCGCGCAGGCGGACGCCTTGCTAATCAGCCTGACCGGCGGGCCGGGCTTGTCCTTGAAAGACGTGAACCTGGTCATGGAACAGATCAACCGCGCGGCCGAGCACGCACAGGTCATCATGGGTGCCTTGATTGACCCGGCGCTGGGCGACCGCCTCGCGGTCACGGTCGTGGCGTCCCGCCATCTGCCGGCCGAAGCGGCGTCCGCAGTCCCGCGAGGGCAAGCCGAATCCGAGCTGGCGGCCGCCGCCGAACCGGAACCGCCCGCCGCTGTGTTTCCGATCGGCGACGTGCCGGATCGCTCAACCGGTCGCCCGGAAGCACCGGCGGGCATGGGCGCGCGTCGGTACGTGCCGCCCGCGCCGGAGTTGAGTTCTGAGCAGGCCGAGCGGCTGCTCGGCGGCCGGTCGGGGGCTGGTTCATCGCGTCGGCGAGGCCGGGTGAAACCGCAGCAGACCACGCTGCCGCTGGAGGTGGTTTCCAAAGGCCGCTTCGCCAAGACGGAACCGACGGTTCACCGCGGCGAAGACCTGGACACCCCGGCTTACATCCGACGCGGTGTGGCCTTGAACTGAAGCCGGAAGTTCATACAGGTATGCCCCGGTCCCTGGCACAACTTCGGTTTTGGGATTAAAAACACAGCCGCCGCCGGTTCCCGGCCGGTCGGGTTTTCGGTCGTGGCACGTGCAACTTCTCGTGCGTGCGCTGCGCGTTTCCGGTGGTCTCCTGAAACGCTTCAGCCGGCATCCGCGAAGAATGCCGGCCGCACGTGGAGCAAAAAGGTCTCGCCCGTTCAGGCGCGTTCCATGTATTTGCCCGTCCGGGTGTCTATCTTGATCTTCTCGCCGGTGTTGATGAACAGCGGCACCTGCACGGTGATCCCGGTTTCCAGCGTCGCGGGTTTTTGCACGTTGTTGGCGGAGTCGCCGCGAATGCCTTCTGGTGCGTCGCTCACGGTCAAGACCACCGACGCGGGGAGTTCCACCTGCACCGCGCGCTCCTCCACAAACGTGACCGTGACCGGGGTGTTCTCGACCAGGTAGTTCTTCGCTTCGCCCACCACCTCGGGAGACAGGGTGACGGTCTCGAAAGTCTCGGGGTCGCTGAACACGTAATCCTGTCCGTCCATGTAGCTGAACTCCATCTTACGGGTGATGAGCGGCACCACCTCGACGCGCTCGGTGGAGCTGAAGCGGATGTCGGAGGATTTGCCGGTGCGGACGCTGCGCAAGGTGGCCTGCACGAAGGCGCGCAGGTTGCCGGGGGTACGGTGCTGGGTTTCGAGGACCACGCACACTTCGCCGTTATGCATGATCGCCATGCCTTTCCTGAGATCGTTAGCCGATGCCATAGATGCTTTTAAAACTGCGTCCGCGGTCGCGGACCCGTCAAAGAGGCGGACACTAACCATCGCTTTCCGGCCTGCAAGCTCGCAATTCCGGTCCAAGCGGTGTTAAGTGCATTTCAATTTCTTGAAGTCCAGACCGCCATCGGCGTGGCCTGCCCACGCTGCGCCGATTTCCAGCCGGCTGTCTCACGGGTTTGCGAGCTCAATCCAAACCGGCCGTTCATTCCGGCGTCCACCAAGCGTCGAGCTGGCGGCGCAGGCGGGCCACACGATCAGGCTTGAGTTCGGCGAGGTTGCGCGTCTCGAAGGGGTCGGCGGCGAGATCATACAACTCCACGGCGCCGTCCGGTTCGTTCACCGGGTCGGGCACGATGAGCTTCCACCAGCCTGCGATGCCCCAGCGCCAGCGCAGGTTCCGCGCCGGCCGGTCGAGGTCCACTGCATCGTGTGTGAAGCAGGCGCCGAACAACGTGGTGCGCCGCCGCGGCGCGCGGGTGTCGAGCAGGTTGACGCCGGGCAGGTCTGACGGCGGCGGGATGCCACAGGCACCGAGCAAGGTCGGCATGAGGTCCACCGCAGCGGCCAGGTGTGGCGAGTCCTGCGCACGGATGTGCCCCGGCCGGTGCAGCAGGATCGGCGTGCGCAACCCGCCGTCGTACGGAGATTGCTTGGACTTCGGCGCGTAACGGCCGGTTTGCGGATCGGTAATCCAGCCGTTGTCGGCGAGGTAGGCGATGATCGTGTCTTTCGCCAGGCCCTCGTTTTCGAGGTGCGCGCGCAACTGGCCGATCGTTTCGTCGAACCACTCGACCATCGCCCAGTACCTCGCGACGGGCAGCGACGGTGCGCACGTGCGATACTTCGCCAGCAACCGCTCGGGCGGTGTATGCGGATCATGCGGCATCATCGGCGCGTACCAAATGAAGAAAGGCTTCGCCTCGCGCCGCGCCGAGGCGATGAAATCGTAAATTGGTTGCAGTGTTTCGCGGCCGATCTGCAAGCCCGCGTCGCCGTGGCGTCCGCCCCGGGCCTCGTCGCCCTGGGTCATGCCGTGCGTGAAGCCGCCGTGGCGAAAATGGCCCTGCCACCATTTGCCGGCTTGGAAACTGAGGTATCCATGTTCGCCCAGTACGCGCGGCAGCGTGGGCACGGCTTCGAGGAAGCGGCTCATCCGCGCGCGGCCCTCGCGAAACGCGGCGGTCTGGTAAGCCTGCACGCGCGGCAGGCCGGCGGGCAACGGTGGATCGTTGCTGGTGATCCGGTGCTGGTGCGGGAACCGACCGGTGATGATCGAGGCCAGGCTCGGACAGCACAGACTCGAGGTCACATAGCCGCGCCGGAACAGCAGGCTTTCCCGCGCCAGGCGGTCGAGTTGCGGCGTCTGCAAGTGCGGATGACCCATGAAGCCGTAGTCGGTCCAGGCGTGGTCGTCCGAAATGATCAGCAGGATGTTGGGTCGCGAAGGCGCGGGTTTCGCGGCCCGTGCCGGCAGCGCGCCGCCCAGCGCCAATCCCAGCACAATGGCCCAAAAGCGCCTCATCCGGCGTCCGGCGTGGAAAGCAGTCCGCATTCGGCGAGAATGGCCCGGACTTGCGCCCGCTCGTGTTCGGTGAAGGCCTGAAGCGGTTCGGCCATGCGGTCGTCACAAATGCCCAGCAGCGACAAGGCGCACTTCAGCGCCTTGAAAATCGCGGCCGGGTGCGCGCTGACGCGATAAATGCGGCCCAACGACAACAACCGCGGTTGCAACCGGGCAACGTGTGCGGCATCGCCGTTCAGCGCCGCGCTGCCCAGCTCCACCAACAATTGCGGCCAGATCAGCGCGCCGCCGTTCACACCGCCATGTCCACCCGCAGCGATGCCTTCGGCCAGCAACTCCTCCGGCCCCATGAGCAGGGTCCAGTCGGGGCGCTCGCGCGCGAGTTCGCATAGCTGGCGAAAGTAGCTCAGGTCGCCCGAGCTGTCTTTGATGCCGATGAGGCGCGGTTCGTCGGCCAGTCGCCGCACCGAGGCGACTTCGAAGGCGTTCTTGGTGAACTGCGGGATGTTGTACAGGAACACCGGCAGCGGCGACTCGCGGACGACCGTGCGGGCCAGCGTCTCCAATTCGGCCTGGCTGATGGGGAAGTAATAGGGTGTGGTGAGGACCACGGCTTGCGCGCCGTGCTCGGCGGCGATGACCGCGAGCGCCAGCGAATCCACCAGGCAGGTGTCGGTGATGCCCACCAGCACGGGCACGCGACCGCGCACCAAACGGCAGGTTTCACGCACCACGGCACGGCGCAGGTCCAGGCTGAGGCTGGGCGCCTCGCCGCTGGTGCCCAGCGCGAACACTCCGGCCACGCCGCCTCCGATCACACGCTCGAGCTGGCGTTCCAGACCCGCGAAGTCGAGTTGGTCGCGGTCCGCGAGCGGCGTGACCAGCGGCGGCACGATGCCGCGGAGCGGTCGGTGAAGATTCGCCGTGGTGGTCATGGGCGATCGGATTGGCCGTTCAGGCGCTGGCCGCCGCCCGCGAGCGCAGCCGCCCCAACAGCAAGCCCAGCACCAGGATACTCGCGGTGCCGAAGACGATGGTCAGGAAGCCATGGAACGGGCTTTTGAAAGCGGCCAGGGCTTCGGGCCAGCCGGCCTTGGTCGAAAGCGTCATCCACACGATCACCAGCACGCCGGCCACCACGCCCACCGCGGCGTCGGCGTTGCGGGCGTGCCGCGAGACCAGGCCCAGCAGGAACAGCCCCAACATGCCGCCGCTGAGAATACCGGCCCAGTCCCACCACACATCCAGTGCCGTCTTGATTCGCATCATCGCCAGCGCGGCACCCGTGCCCAGCAGGCCGACGATGAGTGTGGTCGCACGCAACACCCGCAGCGAGTCCGCCTCAGTGACATCGGGCCGGAAATAGCGTTTGTACACGTCGCACAGGACCAGTGTGGCCGAGCAGTTCATCGAACTGGAAAGCGTGGATTGCGCCGCCGCGAAAATGGCGGCAATCACCAGGCCGGTCAATCCCACCGGCAATTGCGTGACGATGAAATGCGGGAACACCGCGTCACCCTTGGCGGCCACGGCCGCCGGCAGGAGTTCCGGGCGGGCGGTGTAAAACGCGAAAAGCCCCGTGCCGATGAACAGAAACACCGCCGAGATGGGCAGGTACAGCAACGCGCCGGTCCACACGCTGCGCGCGGCGGCCCTCTCGGACCGGGCGGTGTGGTACCGCTGTACGAAGGTCTGGTCTATGCCGAAGTTCTGAAGGTTGATGAACACGCCATAGGTCAGCACCACCCAAAACGTCGGTTGCCCGAGGTCCAAACTCCACCCGCCCAGGCTGAACTTGTCGTGTGCCCGGGCGATCTCGAAAAGCTGCCCCGGACCGGCCGGCATGCCGAAGCACAAGATAACGACGCACGCGACCGCGCCCATGATGAACACCAGGCTTTGCATCACGTCCGTCCAGATCACCGCCTCCATGCCGCCAAACAGCGTGTAGGTGATCACCAGTCCGCTGGTCAGCAGGATCAACGCGGGCAGGCTCCATCCCAGCAGCGGGGCCAGCGCCAGCGCCAGCAGGTACATGATCGTGCCCATGCGGGCGATCTGGGTGAGCAGGTAGCACAGCACGGCATAGGTACGGGCCCAGGCGCCGAAACGCCGTTCGAGGTGCTCATAGGCCGAGAGTTCGCCGCTCCGCCGGTAAAACGGCACGAAATGGCGCGCGGCCAGCCACGCGGCCAGTGGCAACGACAGGCTGAAGACGAAGGCGTTCCAATCGCTAGCGTAGGCCTTCCCTGGCAGGGCCAGAAAACTGATGCTGCTCACGTACGTGCCGAAGATGGACAGGCCCACCGCCCACGTGGGGATGCGTCCGCCCGCGGCCATGAAATCGCGCGGGCTGCGGTTCCGGCGGCTGACCCACAGCCCCAGGCCCAACGTGCCGGCGAGGTAGAGCACGACCACCGCGAGATCAAATTGGCGCATGATGTGGGGCCGGCAGTGTGCCCGCCCGGGCGCCGGTCGTCCAGCGCCCGGCGCGGACCTGGGCCCGCGCGGACGCGAATTGGGTCATCGTCGGCGTGAGAATTCTTGTTGCACTTCGCGCGGCGGCAGGTACCTTGCTCCCGCGGTTGGACATCCGTCCTTCCACGGCATGGTGAATCTTCAGTTGAACTCGGTTCAGTGATGATTTGAAACCCGGCAGTCGGGAACAGTCTGGAATTCAAGGTCGGTCTCCAACGGCACATCATCACATGAACAACAAGTTGTTTGTAGGCAACCTGTCCTACAACACCACCGAAAACGACCTGCACGACGCGTTTGCCGCGCACGGAGTGGTCGTGGAAGCCAACCTCATGGTGGACCGCGTCAGCGGCCGCCCGCGGGGATTTGGCTTCGTCACCATGAGCACCCCCGAGGAAGCCCAGAAGGCCATCGAGGCCATGAATGGCGCGCAGTTGGACGGCCGGGCCCTCACCGTGAACATCGCCCGGCCCAAGGAAGAGCGGCCCAGCGGCGGCGGCTACGGCCGCGGCCCGCGCCGCGACTTCGGCGGCGGCGGACGGCGCGAGCGCTACTAAACGCCCGCTCCGCATTCATTTCGGTATCTCAGCGGGGGCGGCGCCTCGTTGCAGGCGTCGCCCCCTGTTTTTTTTGCCCCGGGGCCGGGCGGCGCGTCCCGTTGTCACGGTTGGAAACTGCGCGCCGCACCGAGGCTTTTGTTATCATGGAAGATCACATCGAAGTTGAAGGCCGCATCGTGACCGTGCTGGCCGGCACCATGTTTCGCGTGGAGCTGTCGAACAAGCACCAGGTCCTGGCCACCATTTCCGGCAAGATGCGCAAGCGGTTCGTCCGCCTCACCGCCGGCGACCGCGTAAAAATGGAAATGTCCCCTTACGACCTGAACAAGGCGCGCATCGTCTGGCGCTTGAACTGAACCCCGGCGGCCTGCTCAGCCGCGCGTCTCGACAAGCCGGCGAAATTCGGCGAACAGCGGCGTGGAGTCGTGCGGTCCGGGCGAGGCCTCGGGATGGTACTGCACGCAGAAAAGCGGCCGCGTCTTGTGCCGGAAGCCCTCGACAGTCTGGTCGTTGAGGTTGACGCGGTTCACGACGACCTCCGGCGGCAACGAAGCCGCCTCCACGGCGAAGCCGTGGTTCTGGGAAGTGATCTCGACCCGGCCGGTTTCAAAATCCTTCACCGGCTGGTTGGCACCGCGGTGGCCAAATTTGAGCTTGAAGGTCTTTCCACCCAGCGCCTGCCCCAAAATCTGGTGCCCCAGGCAGATGCCGAACATCGGCACGCCGGACTTCACCAATTCCGCCACGGCCGACACCGCGTACGGCAGCGCGGCCGGGTCGCCCGGGCCGTTGGAAAGGAAGATGCCCGCCGGCTTGGAGCGCAACGCCTCGGCGGCGGGTGTGTGTGCCGGCACCACTTGGACGCGAAACCCGTGCTGCCGCAGCCGGCGCAATATGTTGTACTTGATACCGAAATCGTAGGCGACGATCGGAATGTCCGCGGGCGGCAGCGGCGCGCAAAGCGCCGGGCGTTGTTCGGCAGTGGCGGTGTCGGAGCCGAAAGTCAGCCGGAAGCTGCCGCTTTGCCTGTCTTGCGCGTCCCAGACGAACGCCTCGGCGTGGGTGACTTCACGGACGTAATCCACGCCCACCAAGCCGGGCCACGCCCGCGCTCGCGCCACGGCTTCTTCCTCCGACAGTCCTTCGGTGGAGATGAGGCCGTTCAAGACGCCGCGCACGCGCAGCTTTTTGGTCAAGGCCCGCGTGTCCACACCGGCGATGCCGGGGATGCCGTTTTCCTCGAGGTAGGCCGCGAGCGATTTGTCCGCCCGCCAGTTGCTGACCACGGGAGAGAGTTCGCGCACCACAAACCCGGACACATGCGGGCGCCAGGACTCGACATCCACGGCGTTCACGCCGTAATTGCCGATGTGGGGGTAGGTCATCGTGACGATCTGCCCTTTATAGGACGGGTCGGTCAGAATCTCCTGGTAACCGGTCATGGAGGTGTTGAAACACACCTCACCGCAGGCCGTGGCCCGCGCGCCGAACGCCGTGCCGTGCCAGACGGAGCCGTCTTCGAGTGCAAGAATCGCCTTCATCTAAGCCGCCGCTGGCCGGGATGCTAGGCGGGGAGACGGTCGGGTCAACGTCAAAGCCGGTGCCCGAACGGGAGACTGCTCACCGAATGGCGAATCGGCGTGCAACCCGGTGCGGCGCCCGGCGTGGCTCAGCAGGATAAGCTTGGCGGCTCCGGTGGGGCGAACCGTGCCGGGCGATGTGGATGAGGTAGGATGAACGCCCACGGCTCGCCGGACTTGAACGCCAAGCGACCCGTCGCGCGAGAACGCGACGGGTCGCAACCTCCCACCTCTGGCGGCGTCACCACGCGGGCATGGCCGAGCCCGTGCGGAGCCGGATGGCGTAAACGTCCGAGCCGTTCAGCACGCCTGACAGGTCCACGTCGCTCCGGTAATTGGTGGCGTCCGTCAGCCGGCCCGTAAATTTCCGCACGATATTCACATCCGCATTGTTCGCGACGCCGTCCCCGTTCACGTCGCCGCCTAGAATGCCCAAGCTGACGGGTGCCGCTTCCAGCACTCCGCCGTCTTCCGCCTCGATCCCGACCAGACTGACGGTCAGCCACTGGCGGTCGGCGACATCGGCCAGAGCCACCGTCACTTCCCGACCGTTTATTACTGAATCGCTGGTGACACGGGCAGTGCCGCGCGTAATCGCCGCCGCCGCCGCCACGATGGGTTTGTCAAATCGGAACACCAGCCCGAGACCGGATCCGAGACGGCCCTCAATGCTGGGCGTGCCGCTCAAGGTCAACGGCAGGTCAAACGCGGTCGTGCCGCCGTGGATTTTCCGGGAAACCGCGCTGGCCAGCACCGGTGGGGGCGGCGGCGGCAGGGGCATCGGCGTGGTGTATTCCACCTCGTTCGAGTAGTCGCTCTCGAGGTCCGTACCCGCGCAGGCCGTCACCGCGAAGAAATAGGTCGTGCCGTCCCCGAGCGAACCCACCGTGGCGGTGGTGACGTTGCCCACATCAAACGACCCGGAGTAGTTCCGGCTTTGGTAGCCCCAATAAACCCGGTAACCTGTGACGCACGCGTCCGGGCTGGGATCCCAAGCGAGTTTGACCTCGGCTGACGCAGCCGTAGCCAGACCGGCAAGGAACGCGATCAGCAACGCCAGAGCCCGGCAGATGCAGCGGACCCACCGCGTCACGGGCTTGGCCGCCCGGACAGGACGGGTCTTGGCCGGGAAGGTGGTTGTGTCAGAAGAGCAGTCTTGGGCAGGAAGGAAGGCGGGCACGGGAGCAGACCCGGCCCCGCCAGCGAGCAGTCTTTTCATGTGATGAGTCGTGCGGGTTGATGGTTTGTGACCGGCGCAGCACCGCAGGCCGGGGCAGGAGGTGATGATCTGCCCGGGTGATGAGATAGCAGTCTGCCTGTTGCGCCACTGACATCATGTTCGGTCCGATGATTGCATCCAAGCTGGGGCACCGGCCCCGGAGCGTTCCCCAAGCAGCAGGGATGCCATCATGAACGAGCGCGTGAAACAGAGTTAACTAATGACAGGAAACGTCCGGCAAAGCCCGCCCCTCAAAAAACCGCGATGCCGGCAATCCGGTGGACGCAATCCAAGGATGGGCCCGTCCATTCAGAAACTATTGATAATCAGAAGGGCAAAAAAGAATGGCCGGCCCCGGTTCCGTGGCGGGCAAGCGGACGGCATATAGGTTGGAAGCCCGCTGAGCGGATTCAGTCTGTGCTGCTTTTTTGCCGCGGGGAGAGGTCGAGCAGACCTGGACTGTCAAATTGCCAGACGCGCGCCCTTGCAGTTCTCAACGATCACCCGGCTCGTGGAGCGGGAGCTTGGCACTCTAACAAGGAGCGCGCGTGCCGGCGGGCGGCTTCCGACTGTCCGCCCAGCATGCGCGCCAGTTCGGTGACCCGGTCGCGATCGTTCAGAAGTTCCATGCGCGTAACGGTGCGGCCGTCACTGATTTCTTTCGTGACGCAAAAATGCGCGTCCGCCGCCGCCGCCACCGGCGCCAGGTGGGTCACGCAGAAGACCTGCCGTTGCCGCGCGATCTGACGCATCTTCAAGCCCACGGCCCGTGCGGTTTCGCCGCCCACGTTGGCGTCCACTTCGTCGAACACCAGCACCGGGATTTCGTCCTCGACGGCCAGCACCGTCTTGAGGGCCAACATCACGCGCGCCATCTCGCCGGATGAGGCGATGGCCCGCAACGGCCGGGCAGGCTCGCCGGGATTTGGCGCAAACTGGAATTCAATCACGTCGCAACCGCTGGCACTGGCGGGCGCGTCGCCAAGTGCCACGTCGAAACGGCTTTGCGCAAAGCCCAGGTCGGCCAGTTGGCGGGCGACCGCTTTCGCCAGCCGGGGAATCACCTGGCGCCGTGCGGCGGTGAGCTGACGGCCGGCGGCGGCCAGCTCGCGATCGAGCCGCTCAAGGTCCACATTCAACCGCTGCAGTTCTGCGTCGCGCGACTCGAGTTGCTGCAAGCGCTGGCGTGTTTCCTCGCCGAAGGCGATCACCGCCTCCAGACTCGTGCCGTACTTGCGCTTGAGGCTTTGGACGAGGTTCAGCCGCTCCTCGAGCTTCGCGAGCCGTTCGGGATCGAGTTCCACGAGCTCGAGGTAGCGCGCGAGGCCGTGGTGCAGCTCGCGCAAAGCTGCCGTCGCTTGCTCGTGAAGCGCGACCAGCGCTTCCACGTCCGGGTCCAGGCGCTGCAACTCCTGGAGCAGCCGGCCCACGGCGCCGGCCTGGTTCATTACTGCGGGTTCGTCCTCGCTTAACAGGTTCAGCGCGGCCTGGCCGAGCTGGAGCAATCGCGCGGCGTTGCTGGCGCGCTGGTGCTCCCGCGTCAGTTCGGCCTCCTCGCCGGGCTGAAGGTTCGCGCCGGTGATTTCGGCGACTTGAAAGCGGAGCAGGTCAAGCTGCCGCGCGTACGTTTGCTCATCCACGATCAGAGCGGCCTTCTGCTGTTCAAGATCCTTCCGGCGCCGGAGCAGGTCGGCGAACGCCGCGACCTGCGGCGTCAGCCCGCCGAAGGCGTCGAGGATTGCAAGCTGCCGGGCGGGGTGGAGCAGTGACTGGTGGTCGTGCGGTCCATGCACGTCCACGAGCCAGTTGCCCAGCTCGGCCAGTACCGTCAGGGCGGTGGGCGTGCCGTTGACGAACTGGCGGTTCGCGCCGGCGGCGGTGAAGGTGCGTTTGAGCAGCAATTGATGGTCTTCGCACGGCTCAAGGCCGTGGGCGGCGAGTCGTGCGCCGAAGGCCGGCGGCAGCCGGCGCACATCGAACACGGCCTCGACGGTGCAACTGTCCGCGCCGGCGCGGATCAGTGAGCGGTCTGCGCGCTCGCCCAACAGGAGCGTGAGCGCGCCGAGGATCACGGATTTGCCGGCGCCGGTTTCGCCGGTGACCACCACGAGGCCGGGCGGGAACTCGAGCGCGAGGTCGGCCACGAGCGCGAGGTTGCGGATGCGCAGCGTGGTGAGCATGGGCAGATTTCGTTGGCGGCCAATTTGGCGGCAATGCTAGCGTGACGCAAAACGAAACTGGCAATTGGCGGCAAGCATGGCGTTCACCCTCACCTTCCTCGGCTCGGGCACCTCGCAGGGCGTGCCGTTGATCGGCAAAGCCTACCCGCCGGAGTTCCTCGCCAACCCCAGGAACCACCGGCTGCGGCCGTCCATCTATCTGGCCACGGACCGGGTCCGGCTCGTGGTGGACACCACGCCGGAGTTCCGGCTCCAGGTCCTGCGGGAGGACATCCGCTGGCTGGACGCGGTGCTGGTGACCCACGGCCACGCGGATCACATCATGGGCATGGACGACTGCCGTCGGTTTTGCGACCTGCGCCGCGGCCGACTGCCGGTGTACGCCTCCGCGGAAACATTCGCGGTCCTGCGGCGCGTGTTCCAGTACGCCTTCAGTGGCGAGCCGATCCCGGACGGTTATTTCAAGCCGGAACCGCACGTCCTGAATGGCCCGTTTACGCTGGGCGACCTGTGCGTCACGCCGCTGGACCTGCCGCACGGGCGCATAATCACCACGGGTTTCCTGTTCAGCCAGGGCGACCGCAAACGGCTGGCCTATCTGAGCGACTGCAAGGAAGTGCCCGCGCCCGCGCTGGAGGCGGTGCGGGGGGTGGAGGTGGCGGTGCTCGACGCCTTGCGCCGCGACCCGCACCCCACGCACATGTGCCTGGATGAAGCCCTCACCTCGGCCCGGCGCATTGGCGCGGCCCGCACGTACTTCACCCACCTCACGCACGACTTCGATCACGACCGCGACCAGGCCGAGCTCCCCGCCGGCGTGTGGCTGGCCTACGACGGCTTGAAGGTGAACCTCGACGATAGCGTCCCAACCGCATGACGATCTACCCCGCTTTCCGGACCCGCCGCCGGCGCGGCGCCGGTGCGATTTACCTGGCTTGTGTCTTGATGGCGGAGATGGTGGTGGGCGCCGGCCGCGCGGCCTCACCCGGTGAAGAGGTGGCCGTGGTTTACAATCTCAACCAGGCACCGGACTCCCGGCTGGTGGCGGAGCATTACGCGCAACGCCGCGGCGTGCCCGCCCGGCACCTCATCGGCCTGCCGTTGCCCCGCGCCGAGGCGATCCCGCGGACCGCTTTCCGCGAGCAGTTGCAACGACCGCTGGTTCAGGCCTTGCAAGAGCGCGGCCTGGCGCGATTTCCCGGTGCGCGCGACGATACCGCGAAACCCGGGCTTCCAGAGTCCAAGATCCGTTATCTCGTGCTGGCCTACGGCGTGCCCGTGAAGATCAGTCCCGACCCCAAGCTGGGCGAAACCGTGCCGGAAAAATTGCCCCCCGCGCTGCGCCGCAACGAAGCGGCGGTGGACTCCGAACTCGCCTGCCTGCCCCTGCTGGAACGCGGCGCGCCCCTGACCGGGCCGCTGACCAACCCGTACTTCGGCGCGACAAACGTTGCGGCCCTGCATCCCACCAACGGGTTGTTCTTGGTCACACGGCTGGATGGCCCCACATACAACGTGGCGTTGAGCCTGGTGGATCGCGCGCTGGCGGCGGAAACCAACGGCTTCTTCGGCCGGGCGTACTTCGACACCCGCGGGCTGCGGACCAACAACTCGTACTACAAGGGTGACCAGTGGATTCAAGAGGCCTACCAGGCCTTGCGCCGGCAGGGCTTCGAGTCCGTGCTCGACACGGCACCCGCCACGTTTCCGGTCTGGGAGCCGCTGCCGCAGATCGCCATCTACGCCGGCTGGTACGACGGCAAGGTTTCCGGCCCGTTCACGCGCGAGCCGGTCGAGTTTGTGCCGGGCGCGGTGGCGTACCATATCCATTCCTTCAGCGCGAGCACGGTGCGCAGCGCCACCGCCCACTGGGTCGGGCCGCTGCTGGCCCGCGGCGCGGCTGTCACGATGGGGTGCGTGGCCGAGCCGTACCTCGATCTCACCCCGAACGTTGCGGCGTTCTTCACCTGGCTGATCAGCCTGCGCCACAACTTCGCCGAAGCCGCCTACGCCTCCCAGCCGGTCCTGTCCTGGCAGACCACCGTCATTGGCGACCCGTTGTACCGGCCGATGGCCCGCGATCCACGGGAACTCCACGAGGAACTGCTGCGCACGCGCAGCCCGCGGCTGCCGTGGTCGGTCCTGCGCATTGTAAACCTGAACCTCGCCGCCGGTGAACCGGTGTCGCGCATGATCGAGTTCCTGGCGCAGCAGCCGCTCACCGGGCTCAGCGCGGTGCTGGCCGAGAAACTCGGCGATCTTTACCGGCAGGAACGCCAGCCGGAGCGGGCCATCGAGCGCTACCAGGCGGCGCTCGAACTCGGTCCCACGCCCAACCAGCGGCTCCAGCTCTGGTTCAAGCTCATCGCGGAGCTTGCGGCTGTGGGCCGGGACGCTGAAGCGCTGCGGATTTACAGCGCCTTCTTCGAGCAATACCCGGATTACCCCGGCCAGCCACGGTTTTACGAGCAGGCGCTGCAACTGGCGAAGAAGGTGGGCGATGCGCGACTGGTCGAGGAGTACGAACGGGAGATCGCCCGGCTCACACCGCCTCCGTCGGCCGCGACCAACGCGCCCCCCGTGGGAGCTTCGTCCGGCAAGCCGTAGCTGGGCATGGCCGCCTGCGCCCTGAAGTTGGCTTGGCCGCGCAGTAGCCCGGCCTTCCCGGGATCGGCGATATTCCGAGCCCCAACACTGCAATTCCCGGCCCGGCACTGCAGCGTCAGCGCGATTTGCCGGCAGGCGTAGTGGTCACCGACGCGATTGGTGCGGCTCACGCCTGCACCTTCACCAGTGTCTTGATCGCCTGGTTGCCGGCGGCCATCGCGTGGAACAACGCCGGCAGTTCATCCAGCACGCATTGGCCGTCCACGAAGTCCGCGGCGCGGATGACGCCGGACTCGATGAAGCCCAGCGCGCGGCGGATGGTTCGCGGGGTGTGGTGAAAGCTGGCCACGAGTGTGAGGCTGGAATAGTGCAGCAGCCCGGTGTCGAAGGACACCCGCGTCCCCGCCGGGCAACCCCCGAAGAAATTCACCCGCCCGCCTTTGCGAACCAATTCAACCGCCGTCTCCCAGACCTCCGGCCGGCCCACGGCTTCCACCACGGCGTCGAACCCCCCGCCGGTTTGATCCAGAAGGTGTCGGGCCAGGTTCTGGCCGGCGCCGACGTCCACCACCTGGCTCGCGCCCAGGCGCGCCGCAGCCTGGAGCCGCGTCGCCCGCCGGCCCGCCACGCTCACCAGGCAGCCCAGATGCCGCGCCAGCGCCACGAACATCAGGCCGATCGGCCCCGCGCCGATCACCAGCACCCGCTCGCCCGCGGCCAGGCGGAGTTCCTCGATTCCGAGCACCACGCAGGCCAGCGGCTCGGTGAGCGCCGCGTCGCGGCATTCGGTGCGCGGGCCGAGCCGGAGCATGTTGCACTCGACAATGCGGGCCGGGACGTTGATGAACTCCGCGTACGCCCCGTTCAGGAAGAGGAGGTCGTCGCAAAGCTGCTCCTGCCGCGCGACGCAGAAGCGGCATTGCCCGCAGGGCGCCGAGTTGGCCACCACCACGCGGTCGCCCGCCGCCCAGCCGGAGACGCCCGCGCCGAGTTCGGTGATGGCGCCGGCAAACTCGTGGCCGAACACCGCCGGCGGGGAAATCATCTTCGCGTGGTAGCCGCGGCGGAAAACCTTCAGGTCCGTGCCGCAAGTGAGGGCCGCCTCGATGCGGACGCGCACCTCGCCGGGGTCCGGCGGCGGCAACGACACGTCCTCGATGCGGACGTCTTCGCGGCCGTGAAGTACGGCGGCTTTCATCTCGTTAAGCGGAGTTGGGGCAGCGCGGCCGACCGGGATTGCGGCAATACACACCCCCCGTCTGGTCTCGGGGTTTTTACCGACTCCCCGGTTACCGGGCGATGTAATCGCGAAGGCGGCATTGGCCGTGAGGGTGCGGAAAACCGCCCCCGCGGCGCGCGCACTCCGCATTCAACGTCAGTTTTCGGGCACGTGACCATGAGATTTAAACCAGCGGTTCGCGGCCGCTGGCCGGAGGCAGCACCTTGGGCGCCGGGCCGAGCTGGTAACCGTGAGCCTTGATTTCGTTCGGGGTGAGGTCCAGTTCGGATTCCTTTAGCACAAATTCCCATGGCACCGCCTGTCCCGTGTAGGCGGCCATGCGGCCCATGATGGCCGTGAGCGTGGCCTCGGCCACCTGCCGGCCTTCGTTCAGGGGTCTGCCCGCGCGGATGCTGGCGATGAGGTCGGCGTGCTCCTGCTCGTAGGGATTGGGATTGGGCCCTTGCCAGCGCCACGGGTTGGCGCCGGTGATCTGGCCCGCGCTGGCCCGGCCCTTGGTGCCGATGAGCCCCTCGGTCACCAGCGGCTGGGTGTCGTTGATTTGGCGGGCGGTGCTGACCACCACCGCGCCGTTGGGGTAGCGGTAACGCACGCCGAAGTGGTCGTAGATGTTGCCAAACTGCGGCTCGACCCGCCACTGGCGGCCGCCCACGCCCACCGCCTCGGCCGGCGGCGAACCGATGGCCCAGTTGATCACGTCCAGGTTGTGCACGTGCTGCTCGACAATGTGGTCGCCGGACAGCCAGGTGTAGAAGTACCAGTTCCGCAGCATGTACTCCATGTCGGTCCAGCCCGGCTGGCGCTCATGGTAAAAGCCGTAGGTGCGCACGCACGGGCCGTTCCAATACGCCTCGCCCGCCACGATCTCGCCGATGGCGCCGTCGTGGAGTCGCTTCATCAGTTCGGTGTAGCTGTTTTGGTGGCGGCGCTGGGTGCCGGCCACGATGCCCAGGCCCTTTTGCTTCGCCAGCTCGGACGTGGCCAGGATGGAACGGATGCCCACCGGGTCCACGCCCACGGGCTTTTCCATGAACACGTGCTTGCCCGCCTCAATGGCGGTCTTGAGCTGCGCGGGGCGAAAATGCGGCGGCCCGGCCAGCAAAACGAGGTCCACACCGGCCTTGACCAATTTCTCGGCGCAGTCAAAGCCGGTGAAACAGGTGTCCAGAGTGACCTTCACCCGGTGCGCGTCCTTCCACTCGCGCGAGCAGCTCCATTCCTTGCCGGCGTTGTTGTCCTTGAGCCGCTTCAAGGCGGCTTCGACACGATCGGGAAACACATCGGCCAGCGCGGTGATCTCGACCGCCGGGTCGGCGATGGCGCAATTCATGGCCGCGCCCACGCCGCGCGCGCCACAGCCGATGAGCCCCACGCGGAGGCGTTCGGCGCCGGCGGCAAAGACACCGGTGTGGCTGACGGCGGCAAGCCCGGCCGCGGTGGCGGCGGCGGAAGTCTTCAGAAAGTCCCGGCGGGTGACCGGGGAGGTGGATGTGTTCATGCCGGCAAGTTGACACCGCCGGCCGAGCCTGCCAAGCCCGCGATGGCGACGGATCGGATTGCGAAATGCGAAAACCGAAAGCCGATGCTTTGGGTTCCGGGCCAGGCCGCAAAACGCCGTTACCCGTCCGCCCGCGTGACCTTACGGCTGTTTGGGCGTGACCAGCCGGTAGTAGCGGGTGGCGGCGCGGGCCGGGTCGCGCACCACAACCTCGCGCACGCCGGACTGCGCCGGCACGTCCGTCAGCCGTTGCCACGGACCATTCGCCGGGTCGTCCGCGAAGAGCACGCTGTATGTCCGCCCATCCACGACCTCGAAGCGGATTACCGTCTCGACCTCGCTCACCTCCACGGCACGGATTTCGAGGCGGCTGGCCGCCACACGTGGATGCGTGCCGGCCTGGAATTCCTGCAGGTTGGTCATGCCGTCGCGGTCGGGGTCGCCAGCGGTGCCGTGGTCTCCGACGGCGTCGCGTGGGTCGAGGCCCATCGCGGTTTCCCAATCGTTGGGCAGTCCATCCTCGTCCCAGTCGGGGTCCGGATCGGGCGCGAGCTGGCCGGCGGTGGGTTCGGCCACCTGCCAGTTGGCGGGGTCGTCGCCGTACAGGCGCACGTTGACGCGCTGGAGACTCCGGCCCGTGCCGTCCGCGCCGGCCGGCCAGGGCGGCAGCGGCGCGTAGCGCACTTCTTCGATCAGCACCTGCGGCACCTCGCCTGGATTGGGCGAATCGGCCGCCTGCGGCGGGTCGGGCCGATACAGCGCCAGCCGTTCGCCGGCGTTGTTCAGATTGCCACGGTAAGGCCCGAGGAAGCGCGTCTCCGCCGGCACGAGGTAGCGCGATTTGAAGGCCGCCAGCGGGCCGAAATCGAAGTTGGGATCGAAGTTGACCAGCAACAGCACCTGGCCGGCGGGCAGCACGACGCCGGGCGGGAAATCGAATTCCACACCACCGCGCAGCCGCCAGGTGTTCGTGGGGGCGTCCGGGTCGTACAGCGGCACGGTGTCGGCGCTGAGGTTTTGCAATTCGAGGAATTCGTCCAGTGTGTTGTTGTTCGTGCCGGCCGGCGGCGGCTGAAACATGATTTCGCTGATGACCACCGGGCCAACCCGCGGACCGGCATTTGTCGCACCTGGGGTCCGGCTCACCTGTGCCACAAACCGCTCCGCGCCCGTGCTGATGACGTGCCGGCCGAAGCTGACGCCGTGGGCGGCGGCGCCGAACTCGAAGCCATGCACGTAGCCGGTCAGGTTCGTGCCATCACCCGAAAACAGGTACACCGCTTCGCCCAGCGAACTGAGCGTGAAGCGATCAGGCCCGGTGTTGAAGTCCGCCGCGGTGAACTCGAGGAAGCCACCCGCCGGCACGGTGGTCCCCGGCGGGATGATGTACTTGCGCGGCCGGGAGAAATCGTCGGTGAGAAACCAGCCGCCGAGATTCGCTGGAGCATGGCCGGGGTTGTGTAACTCGACGCTGTCCAGCAGCGGCGGATCGGTGTGGGTGAGTGCCTCATTAATCCACACCACCGGCAGGTCCGGCGGCGCCGGATCGGCCTGTCCCGGCGAGCCGCCGGGCCGGGCGCTGGGCCGCCAGTTTGCGCCCGCCGCCCAGCGGTCCAGCGGAGCGGATTCGTCGCGGATTACCAGCGAGAAGCCCGGGCCGTCGGTGATGGGCCACCAGGCATCCTCGTAGCGAAAATCCAGGATCGGCTCGCGCAGCGGGCCTTCCAGCGCGAGCCGTTCGCCCGCGTTGTCGAGCGACCCCAGGTATTCGCCGGCGATGTTGTCCACGCCGGGGTAACGCGCCGCGAAGGCCGCGCGGTTCTTCACGACCAGCACGTAAGCGCCGGGCGCCAGGCTGGTCACCGCGTTCGTGGCCGTGAAAGCGAACTCGATGCCCCGGCTGAACCGGAAGCCGGGCAGGCTCAGCGGCTGGAGGCCGACGTTGCGGAGTTCGATGAACTCGAATTCGCCGTCGTCCAGCGCGCCGCCGTCCGGCACGGCGGGGTGGTACATGATTTCGGTGATGACCAGCGGCGGCGTGGCGGTGACATACGTAGCCGCGACCGGTCCCGACCACGGACTCGAGAGCGGCGGCTGGTTCGGGCCGGTGAGGTTGCGGTGGGCCGGATGGTAGGCGCGTGCGACGATTCGTGTGTTCGCGTTGACGCGCACCCCGCCCGTCGAGGTCGCGGCGCGCGGCGAGACGGCGCCGCCGGGCAGCCGCGGGTCCGAGCCGTCCGTGGTGTAGTACACCGTGGCGCCCGCCGGGCCGGTGAGGGTGACCTCGGTGCCGGGTGCCACCGGGCCGCCGGCCCGGCCCAGCACCGGCGCGCGCAGGAAGTTCGTGTCAATGAAGTCCACACGGTTGGAGAGCCACGTCTTCGTCAGGTTCACCTCGGCGCGGTAGCTGCCGCCGCGCGGGGCGTGGCCCGGCCATTTGGCGACCTCGCGGGGCTGGGCGTTCCAGACTTCGGCGGCGAGGCTTTCGACCAGGCCGTGCAGGTTGGTGAGGGCGAACTCGCCGCGACGCAGTTCCTGCCAGCGGTCAATCCACGCCTGCCAGAAATCAATGTCCCGAAACATCCGCGAGTACCAGGGGTTGGGAAAAATCCAGTCGCTGTTGAACATGTCCGTGCCGTAGTCCGGCACCGCCGAACGCCACACCCGCGGTGCGCTGTCGCGGCCATCGGTGGAGCCCAGGGCGCGGTCGAAATCCCAGATCGGGCCCATTTCGATCCTGCCGTTGCGGGGCTTGTAGAAAAAGCCGCTGAGCCGGAGGGCGTCCACGTTGAAGGCCAGGATGTTCAGGATGTGGTGGTCCAGCCAGGACGGGATGTCCACGTAGGCCGGGTAGCCGGTGACCGGATCGCCGGGATTCGCGCTGCTGAGGGCGGCGTCCAGCGCGTCGAAATAGTTCTGAATGTACTGCGCCTGCGGCGCGCGTTGCGGCAGTTCCATCTCCGGCCCTTTGGGGTCAACGTAAATGACCCCGACGCCCGCCGTGTAAAAGCTCCGCTCGTTCCAATCCTGGCGGTCTATCTTGAGCACGTAGCCGCCGGTCACCGCGGGCGGCCGGGTGTGCTCGGGCTCGAGGTTGTCCACGGCCACACGGTTCGGTCCGCGTTTGATCTTCTCCATGAGCACGTAGATGCCCTGGTAATGCACGGTGCTCAGCGGCCCGGCGGTGGTGTTGACGTAAAGCTCGACAAAGCGTGTCCGTGGCGCGTACCGGCCGATCCGGCGGCTCAGTTCGAAGATGTACGGGTTGTGGATCAGCACCGGCTCGAAGTTGTTCGGCGCGTACAGCACCCAGTCCGAATCCGCGGGCAGGTCGAGGATTTCCCGGTCCAGGTCGGCGTTGACCTCGTTCCAGAACTCGACGGCGAAGCTGCGCTTCGGATAGCCCTCGGTGCTCGAGCCACGCAGGTTCACGCCGGCCCGGCCGCGAAAGTCCACGCGATTGGTGAGCGAGCTGACGCCGTTGACCGGCTCGCAGACCGTGAGGTAGGCCGGCTTGTCCGTGCTGGCCACGAACGCCCCGCCGCCGAAATTGTGCAGAATCATCAGCGGCAGGTCCGAAGTGCGGTTCAACACCGTGGGGCCGAGCGCCACGTAGCCCTCGCTGCGGATTGGCCCGGGCCACAGCCCCGTCACCAGCGCCCGCGCGCGGACCAGCACGCTGGTGGAGATGGACAGCGGGCCGGTGTAGATCGTGGACGTGTTCGTGGGCAACGTGCCGTTGAGGGTGTAATAAATCGTGGCCGCGGGATCGGGCGTGCTCAGTGCCAGTGAGAACGGTTCAACAAACGTGCCGCCGCGCCGCGAAAAAGTCACCTCGGGCGCGAAGCCCGGTCCGCTGTCCCGGTTCTGCGCGCCTGGCGTGGGTTCCAGAAAGAAGCCGTTGACCTCCGGCGCGCCCGTGGCCCGGCCGTACGAGATGTCCGCCTGTTGTGGCGGATAGGCCGGAGCGAAGGCCGAGACGATGTTCGTGGCCGGATCGAGCAAAGCGAGGAAACCGCCGTTGCGGGACAACTTGAAATTCGTGTGCAGCCGGGCCGTCGGGTTGATCTTGTTCTTGCCCGACGCAAACAGCAGCAGGTAACCGCGGGCGGGCAGGGCCACGTTCGGGAAGCGCCACTTGTCCGGGTTGCCCGGGCTGTCCGTGAGGAACCAGCCATTGAGGCTCACCGCCTCCGCGGTGGGATTGTGCAACTCGATCCAGTCCGAGGCGTCGCCGTCCTCGTCGTTCAACGTGTCGTCGTTCTCCGCCATGAACTCCGAGATCATCACGCCCGGCGGGGGGGCGCTGGGATTCAACGTGTAGCTCCAGGATCCGCCGGCAAACGGGTGCGGCGTGCCGGCCAGGTCGCGGATGCCGTGCCCGACGGCCCACGCCACGTCCACCCGTCCGGTGGGCGGTGGCGGAAACTGGAAGACAAACTGCGACGGTGACACCGACGTTAGTTGAGTGGCCGCCACGCCGTTGATCCGTAGATCGCCCGCGTCCACGCCCGTCACCGCCTCGCTGAACTCCACCTCCACCGCAGTCAGCGCCCGCACTGTGGCTCCGGCGGGCGGCAGCAGGGTGATGACCACCGGCGGCGTCTCGTCCGCCGTGCCGGTGAGCGAGGCGTTGAAAACAAAGTCGCTGCTGTTCGCCAGCGAGGAGTTGAACGCCTGCACCGCGAGCACGTTCGTCCCCGCCCGCAAAAAACGGCGCGGGTCGGTGTCCGTGTACGTGACCGGATCAATCGGCTCGGGCAACGCCGGCAGGCTGGATTCGTAGTACGCCAGTTCCCGGTCCGGCATGTTGAATCGCGCGACTTCCACGCCGTTAATCCAGGCGATGAAGCCGTCATCCGAGAGCGCGGTGAGGGTAATCGCGTTGAGATCCTGTGGGTTGGCTACCACGAAGTGCCGCCGCAGAAAGACGCACGTGTAGCCGCCGCGCATGTCGGTCAGTTGTGTGCCCGGCGCGGGTTGCGCGTCCCCGTACCAGAATGGTGCTGGTCGCGTCTCCCAAGCGAGGTCGTCAAAGCCCGGCTGGCGCCAGGCCGCAGGGTCGGGACGCGAAGCCTCCTCCAGGCCCCTATGGAATTTCCAATCGGCGTCCGGCGGAACCAACTCGAGGGCGCGAAGCTCGGGACCGGTGCCAGCCAGGATCAAAGCCAGACTCAATGCGTGACGGAATGGCACACGACGATGCTGCATCACCGCCGGAAAAGAGCAATGACCTTACCAAGTTGCTGCAGGGTTGGCCAGCCAGCCTTGTTGGGCTTTTTGACGCGGAAACCCAAATGGGCCGTGGTGTGGCGCGTACCCTGACCCAAACCAACTTCGGTTTCGGGCTTACCCGCCTGCATGCGATTACCAGCGAATAAGCAAAGTGTGTGGTCAACCGCGGCTTCAGCCGGCTCACCTTTCAACCCACAGCGAGGCGAGGTTACCGGTCGCGTTGAAGCAGGTGCGCGGCCAGGGCTTCCAGCGCCACGGCCCGGCCGTGGAAAGGCTGCAGCGCCGCAAAAGCCTTCGTGGTAAGCTCGGTGGCAATCCGACGCGATTTCTCCAACCCGACGATGGCCGGGTAGGTGGCTTTGTGCGCAGCGCTATCCTTACCGGCGGTTTTGCCGAGCTGCTCGCTCGACTGGGTAACATCGAGAATGTCGTCAATGACCTGGAACGCGAGGCCGACGTGGTATCCGAAGTCGGACAGCCCCGCGAGCTGGCGGGGGGTGCAGTTGGCACTCATGCCGCCCAGCCGCACGGCGCAGCGCAGCAGGGCCGAGGTCTTGCGCTCGTGGATGTAGCGAAGTTGCGCGGCGGAGACCGGCCTGCCTTCCGCCTCCAGATCAGCCACCTGGCCGCCGACCAATTGCAGCGAACCAGCCGCCTCGGCGATCTCGAGCACCAGGTCGCGGGGCGAATAGCGCGGCCAGCCTCGCGCGCGGGTGGCGATTTCGAAAGCGATGGTCAGCAGCGCGTCCCCGGCCAGGATGGCGATCCCCTCGCCGAAGACCTTGTGGCTGGTTGGCTTGCCCCGGCGGAAATCGTCGTCGTCCATTGCCGGCAGGTCGTCGTGGATGAGCGAGTAGGTGTGGATGCACTCGACCGCGCAGGCCAGCGGCAGCGCGGCGGACCACGTGCCGCCGCAAGCCTCGGCCGCGGCCAGGCATAGCGCGGGGCGGAGGCGCTTGCCGCCGGCGAAAAGCGAATAACGCATTGCCTTGTGGAGCGTGACCGGCTTGGCGTTGGGCCGCGGTAGAAAGCGGTCCAGCGCGGCGTTCACCGCGGCGGTGCTGCGCTCGAGGTAAGCAGGGAGGTCAAACCGGGGCGTGGCCCGACTGGCGTCGCGGAGCATGGCGACTGCCTTAAACCGAACCGCCCCGCCGGGGCAAGCTTGGAGTGGGGTGCGGATGCTCACTCCCCGATCCTTGCGATGGGATTCGGGTTGGCGCCGAAACGCCTCCGCCGTGGGGCGGAGTTCACTCCGATGGGGCCGCCTGACGAGGCGCCCGGCTCACCGGCTTTCTGGAGGCGTCTGGTCCGAATTAACTGGCGCCGCGCAAAGGACTCTGGGGAACTGCTTCAACAACCGGAAAAAAACGCCGGACCAGCGAGGCCAGTCCGGCGTCGGGTGTGAAGCCCGGAGCAGCAAGTCAGGCTGCGCGCTCAGTATTCGCGCTTGCGCGTGATGCCGGGCATGGGCACCGGATACCGGCCTTGGGCATCGGGCTGGAGCGGTGCCGGGGAATCCTCGGTGAGCTTGTCCAAGCCCGGAGCCATCTCGTGCTCGCAGTTGAGCATGTCTTCAAATGTGATTTCCTGGCCGGTGTGCGCGGCCATGCGGCCCATTGAAGTGACCAGGCTGGCTTCCACACCGCGTTTGAGTTCGTTGTACGGTTTGTCGTTGCGGATCGCGTCCATGAGGTCGTTCCACTCGTTCTGGTACGGATCGCTTTCGGCTGGAGCAACCTTCGATTCCCAGAGCATGTCGGGACGGCGCATCTGGTGGCTCTTGAAGATGCGGGACGGCATACCGCAATCGCCGCTGGCAGAGGCCACCGCGCTGCCCTTGCTGCCGTGCAGGAAGCTCGCGTACAGGTCCATGCAGCCGGTCATGCAGCGGCCGTCGAAGTCGAACTTGGTGCCGTCGGGGTAGGTGTACTCGACGGCATACACATCGAGGTTCTGGTCCACATAGGTCACGCCTTCGGGGCTTTGCCGGTAATGCCGGCCTCCCAGGGCCTGGGCCTTCACCGGCCAGGCGTTCTTCATCCAGCCCAAGTGATCAATGATGTGGATGTAGAAGTCGCTGTAGTTGCCACCGCTGGCCCAGAGGAAGCTGTGGAAACGCTGTACCTGGTAGCGCAATTCGCTGATGCCCGGTGGCTTGGGCAGCGAGGAGAAATACCCGATGGGTCCGTGCATCCGGTAGCCGCGCTGGAGGATGATCTCGCCGATCTCGCCGTTGTGGACGCGGTCGGCCAGTTCCTGCAACGCCCGGCTGTGGCGGGACATCAGGCCCACGCCCACCTTGAGGTTCTTTTTCGTGGCCTCCTCGGCCTGGGCGAACATCCGCTTGGAGGTCGGGCCGTCCACGGTGATGGGTTTCTCCATGAACACGTGCAGCCCCTTCTCGAGCGCGTAGGCAAAGTGGACCCACCGGAACGCCGGCGGCGTGGCGAAGATGGCGATGTCGCCCGGTTTGAGGCAGTCCATCGCCTTTTTGTAGGCGTCGAAACCGACGAAACGTCGCTCGGGGGGCACATCCAGTTGCTTGGCCAGATTGGCGTCGCGGGTGAGATTGGCCAGGCTGTCGCGCAGCCGGTTCTCGAACGCATCCGCCAGGGCCACGAGCTTGATGGGGCCCAGATGGCGGGTGTTCAAGGCGTTCACGGCGGCGCCGGTACCGCGTCCGCCGCAGCCGATCAAGGCGACCTGGATGAGGTCGCTGCTGGCGGCATGGACATGCGGCAACGCCGCGCCGGCCAGGGCGGTGGCGGCAGCCAGACGGGTGGAATCCTTCAGAAAATCACGGCGGGACTGAGGCTGAGCAAAGGTGTTGTTCATGCGCGGCATCGTTTTGCGACCGGTGCCGGGTGTCAACGTTGAAAGCACCACCGCCCAGCGGCGCCACACGGGTAAGCGAAAAAAGTCTTCTGGAAGCCCGCGCTGATTCGGGGCGGCGTTTGGTCACGACCGGCTGTGGCTTCGCAGCCTGCGGAAAGGCTCGCCAACCACGCCGCGCCGCATTACCTCTTCACCATATGAAACCAGTCCTTGCGATGTTGATGAGTGCCGGGGCGGTGCTGTTGGCCATCGGAGGCGCCGGGTGTCAAAGCGGTTCGGCCACCGGCAGCGCCCGCAGCTCCGGTTACTCGGCCTCGTTCCTCGACACCCCACCCGCAGGCAGCGTCAGCGATATCAATCGCAAGCTCAAAGGGCAGCCCCCGGTTGCCGGCTCCACCGCACCCGCCGCGGAAAACTCCGGCGATATCGTGCTGCTGGTGGCCCATGACGCCAATGGCCGGCCGGTGTACGCCGAAACCCGCCGCAGTTCCGGAGACCCGGCCCTGGACAAACGGGCGCAGGATTACGTGCTCCAGCAGCGCCGGTTTCCCAAGGGCAGCCCCAACACGGTCCTCATCACCCTCAAGCGCAGCGAGGTGCCCAAGCGCTGACCCGCGCGCGGCGGCTCCGGCCTCCGCTCGCGGCCTGCATCTACCCGACTAAGCCGGGTCACAAGCCGAACTTGTCAAGCAGCCCCTCTTGGTGCTTCATTCAGCCTCGATGAAGCACCCGGTACTTGCTCTGGCTGTCGCGTTGATCGGACTGGCTTTCCGCGCGCCGGCCGCCGATGCCGCCCTGCCGCCCCCGGCCGACCGGCCCGTGGATTTTGTCCGCGACCTCAAGCCGTTGCTCGAAGCCAGTTGCATCAAATGCCACGCGCACGGCCAGAAGAAATCCGGCTACGCCATTGACACGCGCGAGGCCCTGCTGGCCGGTGGCAAGTCCGGTCCCGCGGCGAAGCCCGGGGATAGCGCCGGCAGCCTGCTGGTGCAACTGGTCGCCGGCCTGGATCCCGACCGCGTCATGCCCGCCAAAGGCCCGCGCTGGACGCCGGAGCAGGTCGGGCTGCTGCGTGCCTGGATTGACCAGGGCGCCCCCTGGCCCGAGGGCGTGGCGCTGGGCCGGGGCGCGCGTGCGCCGCTGGCGCCCCGCCGCGTGGAATTGCCCCCGCCCCGGCGCGGCCTGACCCATCCTGTGGACCGTCTGCTGGAGCCGTACTTCGCCCGGCACGATTTCAAGCCGCCCAAGCCGGTGTCGGATCGGGTCTTTGCCCGGCGTGTTTACCTGGACGTGATCGGCCTGCTGCCCACGCCGGCGGAACTGGAGGAATTCGAGAAGGACCGGCACCCGGACAAGCGCGCCCGGCTGGTGCGGCGGCTGCTGGCGGACAACCAGCGTTACGCCGAGCACTGGTTGACCTTTTGGAACGACTGCCTGCGCAACGACTATCGCGGCACCGGCTACATTGACGGCGGCCGCAAGCAGATCACGCCCTGGCTTTACACCGCCCTGGCCACAAACATGCCCTTCAACTCCTTCGTGGCCCGGCTGGTCAACCCGGACGAGCACAGCGAGGGCTTTGCCCGGGGCATCGTCTGGCGCGGGGCCATCAACGCCAGCCAGACACCCCAGATGCAGGCCGCGCAGAACCTTTCGCAGGTCTTCCTGGGCATCAACCTCAAGTGCGCCTCCTGCCACGACAGCTACATCAGCGACTGGAAACTCAGCGACGCCTACGGTCTGGCCGGCGTGTACGCCGACGAGCCGCTGGAGATGGTCAAGTGCGACACTCCCACCGGCCAGGTGGCCCAACGGCGGTTCCTGTTCCCCGAATTGGGCGAACTGACCGACAGCACCAACCGCACGGAACGCCTCGCCAGCCTGGCCCGCCTGGTCACGCACCCCCAGAACGGCCGGCTCACCCGCACCATCGTGAACCGGCTCTGGGCCAAATTCATGGGCCGCGGCCTCATCGAGCCGGTGGACGAAATGGACAACCCGCCCTGGCACGCTGACCTCCTGGACTGGCTGGCCGGGGACCTGGCCAAGCACAACTACGACCTCAAGCACACGATGGAGGTCATCCTCACCTCGCGCGCCTACAGTCTGCCCGCAGTCGGCGGCGAGGAACTGGTCTCGGATCGCTTCGTGTTCCGCGGGCCGGTGGTCAAACGCCTCAGCGCCGAGCAATACCTCGACGCCCTGTCCCAACTGACCGGCGTCTGGCGCGACCTGCCGGCCAGCACGGAAATTGACTTCACCACCGCCCGGCCCGACCTGTTGCCCGAGCGGCCGCACGTGCGTTGGATTTGGAGCGACCCCGCCGCCGCGCAGGGCGTGCCCCCGGGCACCCTCTGGCTGCGCAAGACCTTCACCCTGGCCGCGGTGCCCGACGAGGCCTTCCTGGCCGTGGCGGCCGACAACCGGTTCCGCCTCTTCGTCAACGGCCGCGAGGCCGGCTCCGGCGACGAGTGGAGCAAGCCGCGCCTGCTCGAGGTGCGCGACAAACTGCGTGCCGGCGCAAACGTGCTCGCCGTCGAAGTCACCAACGGCGAGACCAAAAAGGACGACCCTTCGCCCAACCCGGCCGGGTTCATCCTCGAAGCCTGGTTCCGCGCGGCCGGCCAACCCTTGCCGGGCTTCGGCTCGGACGCCTCGTGGCTGGCGACCACCAACAAGGTCGAAGGCTGGGAAAAGCCGGAATTGGACGCCGCCGGCTGGACGGCCGCGGTCGAGTTGGGGCCGCCGGACCTCGAGCCGTGGCGCCTTCAGACCAAGCTCACCGCGGCCATCTCCACCGCCGCCCGGCGCGGCACCATCCGCGCCTCGCTGGTGGCCGCCGACCCCTTGAGCACCGCGCTGGGCCGGCCCAACCGCGAGCAGGTCAACACCTCCCGGCCCACCGCGGCCACCACCTTGCAGGCGCTGGAGCTGACCAACGGCGCCACGCTGTACGAGCTGCTGACCCGCGGGGCCGAGCGCTTGCTGGCCGCGGCGGGCACGCGCTCGCCCCGCGAGCTGGCCGTGCGGTTGTACCGGCAGGCCTTCGGCCGGGAACCGCGCCGCGCCGAACTGGACATTGCCGAAGAGGTCCTCGGCCGCCCGCCCGCCCCGGAGGGCGTGGCCGATTTCCTCTGGGCGCTGAGCCTGCAACCCGAGTTCCAACTGATTTACTGAACCTTCCTACCCGCCATGAACACCTGTTCACGTCGCGACTTCCTCAAGACCGCCAGCGCCGCCACGCTCGGGGCGCTGGCTGCCGGTTACCCGCGCCAGTTGCTCGCCGCCGAGGACACGCCGCCGCCGGCCCGTGCCGACACCCTGATCGTGCTCTGGATGGCCGGCGGCATGGCCCACACCGAGACCTTCGACCCCAAGCGCTACACGCCCTTCGAGAAGGGCCTGGACCCCAACGCGGTCCTGAGCACTTTCCCGTCCATTCCCACGGCGGTGGACGGCATCCGCTTTTCGCAGGGCTTGGAGCGACTGGCCAGGGTCATGGACCGCGGTACGCTCATCCGCACCTACACGGCCGGGGACCTGGGCTTCATCCTGCACTCGCGCCACCAGTACCACTGGCACACCGGCTATCCGCCTCCGCAGACGGTGGCCTGCCCGCACATCGGCGCGGTCATCGCCCGCACCCTGGGGCCGCTCAACCCGGTGGTGCCGGCGTTCATCAACATCGGCCAGCGCTTCGACGTGGGCGAGGGCGAGGAACTCAAGGCCTTCACCACTGCCGGTTTCCTGGGCAGCGAGTACGGGCCGTTCAACATCCCCTTCCCGGACCAGGCCGCCGACGCCGTGCGGCCGCCGACGGGCATGACGCCGGGCCGGTTCGAGAGCCGCGAGAAGCTGTTCAAGCGGCTGGTCGCCGCCAGCCCCATCGGCCGGTACGGCAGCGAATACCAAAAGGAGTCGCTGCTGCGCTCGCTGGACAACGCGCACCGCCTGCTCAGCTCGCCCGCGGCGAAGGCCTTCGACCTGTCGCTCGAACCGGTCGAGAACGTGAAGAAATACCTGCCCGAGGGCGTGGACCCGAGCCGTCGGTTCAACGCCGCGCAGACGCGCGACGGCTCCTACGAGCGTGAGACCCTCGGCCGCTTCGGGCTGGGCTGCCTGCTGGCCCGGCGGCTGTGCGAGGTGGGCGCCCGTTACATCGAGGTCACCACCGAGTACATCCCTTTCCTGAACTGGGACACCCACGAAAACGGCCACACCCGCGCTGCGGACATGAAGCGGCAGATTGACGGCGCGGTATCGCAACTGGTCCTCGACCTCGAGGAACGCGGCCTGCTCAACCGCACCCTCATCGTGCTGGCCAGCGAGTTCAGCCGCGACATGATGACCGAGGGCAAGCCGGACAAGAAGGTCAAGGACCAGGTCGAGGTGCCCGAGCGCCTCGATGACCTGAAGCACTACGGGATGCACCGGCATTTCACCGACGCCGGCTGCGTGCTCCTGTTCGGCGGCGGCATCAAGCGCGGGTTCCTCTACGGGCGCACTGCGGACGAACGGCCGGTCAAGACCATCGAAAACCCCGTCCACATCGAGGACCTGCACGCCACGCTCTACACCGCGCTGGGCATCTCGCCGCGACTGGCCTACGAGGTCGAGCGCCGGCCGTTCTACGTGACTCGCGACGGCCTGGGCAGACCCATCGAGGCCCTGTTCGCCTGAACGGGGCGAATTCTCACCCGGTCTTGCGCGGTAACGCGAAGCGTCTTGGAGTGCGGCGGCCTCTCGCCGCTTTTCCCGATGCCCGATGCCGGTAGCGGCGGGTGCCTCGCCTGCCGTAAAGCCGGGCAACCGCTCGGTGAATCCGACCGCGCCGCGACGAGGCCCCACCCCCGCTGGTAGGACGCCGCTGCGCTGACGCCGCCCGGCCGGGCGGCTGGCAGCCGCCTGCTACGGCAGCCGGGACGGTTGCCGCTACGAAGGGGTGGCAGGCTTCCATGCCCTGCGGCGGGTCGGCGTCCACGCCGACCCGCCGAGCCAGCGAGGACGCCAGTCCTCCCTTTGGCGGAGGTCGAAGGTCCGGGTCTTCCTTTGGGCCTTAGGAAACGAAAGCGCCAGCCTTCCCCGGCGCGCTGTCCGGACCGGCGAGGAGGCTTACTACCGGGCCGGTACAGAAGCGGTGGTTCCGGGCGGGGACGGTGAGGGTTGAGTCCTGTCCGTCGCCCAAGCTGAAGGTGGCCCGGTCAAAGACGGGGTTGCTCAGCGCCACGACGCGGACGGAGGTGCCGGCCACGTGGAAGCCGGGGCCGCCACCGTGCAGTTCGCGGTCCAAGAGGGCCAGTCAGCCCAACTGCGCCCTGCCGCCGAAGTCGGGAGTGCCCATCGCGGATGCCGTCGCGCCGCCCGGCATGACGGAGCTGGTGATGCCGAAGACGCTTCTGCCAAGCGATTGGGTCATGGTGGAGGAATGCCCCGTTTTCGGCGCCGGTGGCGCAAGAACACCGCGGCCAGCAGCGAGGCGAGCGCAATGCCACACACAACCCAGGGAATCCAACTGGCTGTGGGCACCGGCATGTCAGCTAGGGCAGAAGCCCGGTCTTCATTGACCCAGTCAGAATCCACAGGGTAGGGGCTGGGAGCGGGCGACGGTGGTCGGGCCTCGGGGAGTGGCGCCAGGGGGGGTAGGTTGATCTCGAAAGGTTCGAACTTAACAAGGTGAGCCGTCTTTTTGTCTTCCCCTACGCGGTAAAGGAATAGCTGCACCCGCAAAAGGCCGGGAGTTGAGTCAGGGCCTCCGGGAGCTAGCCTGACTGCAAACGAGTCAATAACTGTGTTGACTGTGTCATCAACCCCGACAAAACGTATCCACATCCAAGACCAACGTCGTCGAGGAAATCTCTGCAGATGGTCTTGAACTATGATCTCCGCAGGAAGGCGCTGCACCTGCTCACGCGAGAGGGAGCGATTCTGTGCGACCTGACCTGCAACGCCAGCGAGCTCAACGCAACAAGTCGCTTCAGGAGCTGCTCTTAACCACGTTGCGGGACGGCTTCCCTCGTCTACGGACCTTAGCAACACCGTTACGCTGTATCCCGATGAATTGCGACTCAAGTTAAGCACAGGCAACCAGCCTGAAGAAGGTGTTCCTTCGGTCATCACAATTTCACCCAATTGTTGCGGAGCTGACACCTGTGCAACCAAATGGTTGCCTCCGCACATCAGCATCGTGCCAACTAACAAGCGCTGAGATGCCGTTTTCATACGTGAATCGCACTCATCCTCCAGTCTATTTTTCAGTATCCAACACCAGCACTTCCTCCCATTCAGGAAACACGTCCCCATTGTCAAATGATGGGTAAGTTACGTTACTCGCAGAAATGCTCCATCTTGGAAGCACAGGAAATGGGTTGCACGCGGTAGCAGTCCATCCCCAAGTCACTATACCTAGTGTGACAAAAGTGTTTTCACTCGGACTGCCACGATGCGGTCTAAACACGATGAAGGTTTGGAAGTCATCGGTAATCGAGACGGTTGCCGCTGCCGCACAGTCTAAGTCGATTCCGGGATTGTCGCTGAAAAGTAAACGAAGAGCCTTAGGGGGACCACACTACAGGTGTGGAATCTGGATCATCACCAATTTTATAAAACCGCGCTTTGTCCAGCCAATAGTCCCCACCAGTTGAGGTATATGGCCAATTCACATGGCGCTTAACCAATTGCGTGAAGGCAGCGTTACCACTGCACGATGACGTCACACGCGCTTCGAACCGCATGTCATACGTGCCCCGGGATTCGTCTAATGGACCTAGTTCCAACCACGTACCGTTGAGGTTAACATTGGCAGGAGGAGGAAGGACTGCGTAGGACACCAAGGGCCGATATATGGACAATTCGCCTTTCCCGGTCACGTTGACATACTGCCCGTTCTTGAACTGCAGGCCGGCGCCAAAGTGCACGGTTCCACCGGGTTCGTTCACGTACCAGCAAAAAGCATCCCAAGCTTGCAGCAACTTGTCGTCACGGGAGAAGTTCTCGGACGCCTCGCTACTTGCTTGAGTACTTTTGTTCACGAACTTCCCGGGCAGAAACCACTGCGGGTACGACGTCCGGAGCGCTGCCGGGTCCAGGGGCGGTTCCAGTCGCGCCACGAAGTCCACCCGCTCACCCACGCAGAATTCCGGCGTCGCCTTATCCAGATCATGCCCGTCTGCCGTCAGCACCAGCTTGTGCTTGGTGGCGCCCACGCTGAACAAGTAGAAAGGATCGGGGGTTTGCGGGGTGAGGTCGAGCCGTTCGCCGTCGGGCAGGACGCGGTACAGACGGCCATCCTCCCCCAGGGCCTGGCCCGGGAGGCGGATCTGCCGGGCCTCGAGGGGGCTCACAAAGCCGTATGCGGGATGGCGGAATTCGCTCGAGTAAGGAGGTTCCGCGCGCGGGCTCCGCACGGTGTGGGCCTCGGCCCAGAGCGTGAACAGGTGGCGGCGCGCCCGCAGTTTCTTGCCGCCGGTGTCGAGCATCCGCGTGGTGCGGGCCTGGCGCGTGTAGCGGTCGTAGGTGCCGGGCCCGCTTCCCGGTTGCACGTCGCTCACCGCGCAGTATTCCTCGGGGATGGGCGTCCACCCGTCGGGGGGCTGGCAGTTGACGCACTCCCCGTCGTCGGTGAGGTCGCCCCAGGTTTGCCGGGTTTCGGTGAAGGTGCCGTAGCGCCCATCCCGGGTGATGACCTGGCGAAAGCCGCCCTGGCCCCGATTGACACGCATGGTCACGTACCTGGAACTCGCGGTTGGGCCGTTCGGGCCGCTCACCGGCCAGGTGTGCCACAGGCTCTCAAAGTAGCGCGCGGTGTACACCCGGGCCGGCCGGTCGCGTTGGAGTTCGGTGTCCCGGGCGGCGGAGTCGGACGGGTTGCCCTGGCCGGTGCTGCCGGCCGGACCCAGTCCGTCCCCGGCCCCGGCGTTGTGGTCCAGCGGGATGGCACGTGCCTGCAGGACGGCGGTGCCCCCCTCGCCCAGGGGCACCGCCTCGGCCTGCCAGTCCCACGCCGCCCCGTTGGGCGTGAGACCGGCCCGCACGCCGTTGACCCAGACGGCGTACCCGCCGTCGCTGATCGTGCCGGTGAGGGTGAGGCTCGCCTGCGCCAACTCCGCTTCGGTCGGCTCGTGAACAGTCAGCGTGACCGGACTGCGGCTGATGGTGAAGGTCTGGTTGCGGGTGTTGCCGGCGGCGTCCGTGGCGGTGACGGTCAGGGTATGGCTGCCCGGCGGCAGGGGCAGGCCCTCCACCCAGAAGCGCCCGTCCCGTTCCACCAGGCCTTCCACCGGCTCGTCGGTCAGACCGCTCACGCTCACGGTGGCACAAGGATCGTCCACCTGACCGCGCAGGTCAAAGGTGTCGGCGGCCACCGCCGTGCCGTCCAGCGGCCAGTGCAGGGTGATGGCCGGCGGGGTGGTGTCGCTGGTCAGATCGAGCGTCAGGGTCAGGGGCAGCACGGTGGTGTTGCCGGCCAGGTCGGTGGCCCGGAGGGTGAGGGTGTTGGCGCCGGCAGCCAGGGTCACGTCGAAAAGTTGGAACTGCCAGCCCAGCGGCGGAGGCTCGCCGGGGGCACCTTCCGGAGGTTCCTGCATGAACGCCTGCTCATCATAAATCGGTCCGAGCAGAATTCCGGGCTCCGTTGTCAGGGTCCGCTGCGCGTTAACCAGCTCGAAGCTCAGGCCTTCCAGCGCCTCATTGGCACGGCCCCGGACCTGGAGGACGGGCTGCGACGTGTTCGGATTTACCGGCTCGGTGATCGTGAGCGCCGGCGGGGTGGTGTCCAGCACCAGGTCATACCGGCGCCAAACCTCCGGTCCGGGCTGCCCCGAGTTGTCCATCCCGCGGAAGCTCACCCAGACGTAGCGCGGGCCCTCGCCAGCGCCCAGGTCCAGAGTGAAGGCCGGCAAAAACGGCCCCAAAGTTCGGTAAAGTCCGGCGACTCCACCTCCGTGGGGTGCACCCGCACGGCCATTTGGGCGGTGGACCGGCCCCGCACCGTAGCCGGGACCAGTGGTGTGTTCACGCGCAAGCCGGACCAGCTTACGTCCAGATTTTCAGGCGGTGTCCGCATCGCGTGGTAGTCGGCTTCGAGCGTGGCGGCCTCGAGCGCGTAGTTGAACGTCTCCAGTTCCTCGAGCTGCCCGTTCACCCGCTGGTTGCCCGCCCAGTCGCTGCCCAGATTCCAGCCCGTGGGGGCCCGGACCGCGGCGGAGGGGAAGTGCGTGACCCCGGTGCCGCTCGCCGCAAGCACGCCGTCCACGTAAATGGCACTGGCGGCCGGGCCGTAGGTGACCACGATCTGGTGCCACTGGCCGGCGGTCCAGTTCACGGGAGCGGCGGCGGCGGCCCCGCCAGCCCCGTCACCCTGGGTGTAAAACTGCAAGAGGTTGCCCTCCGGATTCAGGAAGATGGCCCAGAAGCCGTAACTGCCGTCGGGGGTGTAAGCCCCCGCTTCCAGCAGTCGGCCCCAGCTCCACGGCCCCGCGCCCGTATTCCAGTTGGGCCGGAACCAGAAGCGCACCGTGCCCCGGCGGCAGTTGAGGTTGGCCACGCCGCCCGGCTCCACGTCGGCGTACTTGAGATTGGCCGGGCCGCTGTAGGGCACCTCCAACACGGTAGCGCTCCAACTGACCGGCCGCTGCACCCCCAGCGCCTGAAGCGGGCACTGCCCCTGTTCCCCGCGCCAATCGGCGCCGTTGAACCGCCAGGGCCAGGCGCTTGGGGAGGAAGGAGTCGGGGTTAACCGGGTCGGTCCCCGCCCGCCGTTCCTCCGCGTCCGAACACCCGTCGTAATCGCTGTCGGCCGCAGTGAAGTCCGTTTCGCCCGGCTGGCGCAGGCCATCCCCGTTGGCGTCCTCGACCCAGTCCGCCAGGCCGTCGCTGTCGGTGTCCACCGGGGTGAAGGCCGCCGGCGGGGGCGGGTACACCCCCACCTCATTGGCGTTGGCAAAGCCGGGCCAGGTTTGGCCCGCCTGGCGCGTGTACCAGCCCCACGCCTCCACCCGCCGCCAGATCACATACCGTCCGCTCTTGGCGGAAAAGCGCACTTCCTTGCGCTCCTGCC